>Ga0208518_100012_pt1 | contig 257526 bp, 221 predicted proteins | sample LakWasM127_HOW14_2_FD_183937 | JGI IMG/M metagenome (GOLD analysis project Ga0208518, IMG submission 183937) | Freshwater sediment methanotrophic microbial communities from Lake Washington under simulated oxygen tension - Sediment Metagenome... | ecosystem: Environmental > Aquatic > Freshwater...
CGCCCGCGTGAAGCGCTACCGCGACGACGCCGCCCTGTTCAGCCGCTTCCAGATCGAGCACCAGATCGAGTCGGCCTACGCCCGCACCGTGCAACTGCCCTCGGGCGGCGCCATCGTCATCGACCACACCGAAGCACTGGTGTCCGTGGACGTGAACTCGGCCCGCGCCATCAAGGGCGGCGACATTGAGGAAACCGCCACCCGCACCAACCTGGAAGCCGCCGACGAAGTGGCGCGCCAGATGCGCCTGCGCGACCTCGGCGGCCTGATCGTCATCGACTTCATCGACATGGAGGAGAGCCGGAACCGCCGCGAGGTCGAGAACCGCCTGCGCGACGCGCTGCGCCAGGACCGTGCGCGCGTGCAGTTCGGCACCATCTCCAAGTTCGGCCTCATGGAAATGAGCCGCCAGCGCCTCAAGCCGGCGCTCTCCGAAGGCTCGTCCATCCCCTGCCCGCGCTGCGGCGGCTCGGGCCACATCCGCGACACGGAAAGCTCGGCGCTGCAGATCCTGCGCATCATTCAGGAAGAATCGATGAAGGACAACACCGCCGCCGTGCACTGCCAGGTGCCGGTGGACGTGGCGTCCTTCCTGCTGAACGAAAAGCGCACCGAGATCGCCAAGATCGAACTCAAGCAGCGCGTGGCCGTGCTGATGGTGCCCAACAAGACGCTGGAAACCCCCAACTACCGCCTGGAACGCCTCAAGCACGACGACCCGCGCCTGGACCACATCGAGGCCAGCTACAAGCTGGCCGAAGAAGTGGAAGACCCCACGGCCGTGACGCGCCGCTCGCAGGAGCCCACCAACAAGCAGACGCCGGTGATCAAGGGTGTGCTGCCCGATGCGCCCGCGCCCCAGGCAGCGCCCCGCGCCGAAGCCGAGCCGCGTGCCGCGCGCGCCCCGGCACGCCCGGCCCCGGCCGCCCCGGCACCGGCCCCCGCCGCGCCTGCAGCGCGCGCGCCGGAGCCCGGCTTCATGAGCTGGCTGAAGAACCTCTTCGGCATGGGCGAGCCGCCCGTGGCGCCGGCCACCGCAGCGCAGCCGGCACCGGCGGCCGAAAAACCGGCGCGCGAACCGCGCCGTGACGGCCGCGGTGGCGAGGCGCGGAGCGGCGAAGGCCGTGGCGAAGGCCGTGGCGGCGAGGGCCGCAGCCGGCGTGGCGGTCGCAGCGATGCGGCGCGCGACGCCGGCCGCGAGGGCCAGGGCGAAGGCCGTGGCCGGGCACGCAGCGAGCGCGCCAACGGCGAAGCCCGTCCGGCGCGCGACGCCGAGCGCAACGAAAACCGGGAAGCCCGCGAACCGCGTGAACCGCGCGGCCGTGGCCGTGGCAACGGCAACGGCGCTCCCGCGCCCGTGCCGGCGGAAGCGGCCTTGGACGCCGTACCGGGCAGCGATGCCGCACCGGCGCCGCAGGACGCCGAGCAGCGCAGCGAGCGCCCGCAGCGCAGCGGCGAGCCCCGCCGTGAACGCGGCGAAGGCAACGGCCGGCGCGAACGCGCGCCACGTGGCGAAGGCCGCGAGCGCGCCCCGCGCGGCAGCGAGGCAGCGCCCGCTGCTGCCCACAGCGACTTTGCCGATACCGCGCCACTGGACGCACTGCCCGACCTTGACCTCTCGGCCGAAGGCGGCGCAACCGGCGCCGCAGCATCGCCCGAGCGCCGCGAGCGCCGTTCGCGCGACCGCTACGGGCGCGACCGCCAGCGCGGCACCCGCCAGGACGCCGCGCCCGGCACGGACGCCGAGCCCTCGGTGACCAACCTGCTGGACGACACACCGGCCGGCAACGACGAAGCCCCCGTGCGCCGCAGCTACTTCGACGCCCCGTCGGCACCGGTGCGCCCTGCGCCCGCGCAAGCGGAGCCCGCAAGCGCCGCACCCGCGGACGCGCCGGCCGATGAGGCACCGACCAGCGCAGCCGAGGCCGCAGCTCCGGCACCGGTGGCCTTCACCGCCCCGGCCCCGGCCGCCGCACCGGCACCCGCCCCCGTGCAGGCCGCGGCCCCGGCACCAGCACCGGCACCCCAGACCAACGGCATGCCGCGCGTGCAAACCTACGAGCTGCCCCTGGAGGACATGCAGCAGGTCGCCGCCGCTTCGGGCCTGCAATGGGTGAATTCCGACGCGGACAAGGTGGCTGCCGCGCAGGCCGCCATCGCCGCCGAGCCCGCACCCATCCGCGTGCCGCGCGAGCGCCCCGCCCTGCCGCCGCAGGACGACGGCCCGCTGGTGCTGGTGGAAACGCGCCGCGATCTGCGCGATACGGCCCTGCCCTTCGACGCGCCGCGCTGACACACCGGGGCACCCCCGGTGCGGCCGGGCCGCCGCCTTCCCGGGGGCGGCCCGCCACGGCGCAGATGCCGCCCTGCGGGGCGGCTTTTTTCATCGCTGGGCCGCCCCAAGATAAAAAGCGGCCCCCTCGGGGGGCAGCGACCCGCGCAGCGGGGGAGCGTGGGGGCCATTTTTCATTGCGGCGAAGATAGCCCCATGCTGATACTCCTGTCCCCCGCCAAATCGCTGGATTTCGAGACCCCGCTGCCGGACGGCCTGGCGCACACGCTGCCCGCCTTCCCGGCGCAGACGCGCGCGCTGGTGCAGCGCATGCGCAGCTTCGCGCCGCAGGACCTGGCCACGCTGATGCACATCAGCGACGCGCTGGCGGCGCTCAACGTCGGGCGCTTCGCTGCGTTCCGGGCGCGCCCCGGCGCCGCCCACGCGCGCCAGGCGCTGCTCGCCTTCGACGGCGATGTCTACGACGGCCTGGACGCGCGCAGCCTGGACGCGGCCGACCTGGCCTGGGCGCAGGAGCACCTGGCCATCCTGAGCGGGCTCTACGGCGTGCTGCGCCCACTCGACCGCATGCAGCCCTACCGCCTGGAAATGGGCACGCGCCTGGAGACCGACGCCGGAACAGGTCTTTACGCCTACTGGGGCGAACGCATCGCGCGCCACCTCGACCGCCAGGTGCGGCGCCAGCCGGGCGAGCCGCTGCTGCTCAACCTCGCTTCGCAGGAATATTTCAAGGCGGTGGACCGCAAGGCGCTGCGCGCGCGCGTGGCCGAATGCGTGTTCGAAGACTGGCAGGGCGGCGCGTACAAGGTGGTGGGTTTCCACGCCAAGCGGGCGCGCGGACGCATGGCGCGCTTTGCCATCCAGGCGCGCGCCGAGACGCTGGACGCGCTCAAGGACTTCGGCGCCGACGGCTACGCCTACGCGGCGCGCGCTTCCACGCCGGACCGGCTGGTGTTCCGCCGCCGCGCCGGCTGACGCCTTCGGGCACGATGGGGTACAACCCGGGCATGGCGGATCGAGCTTTCACCCCCGACGCAATGCGCCAGTGGGCCAGCGCGCAGTACGCGCGCGGCGTGGGGCACGCCGCCATGCGCCAGGCGCTGCTGGCGGCGGGCTGGCAGCCCGAGCAGGCCGACGCGGCGCTGGCGGCGGCGCTCGACACGCCCGCCGATGGCGCCTGCGCCGCGCCGCGCTCCCTGCCGGGGCCGGATCTCTCCGCCGCCATGCCCACCCTGGAAGCGGACGGCCACGCCGTGCGGCTGCTGGCGGCCATGGAACGGCCGACGCTCGCGGTGTTCGCGCAGCTGCTCGACGCGCGCGAGTGCGCCGCGCTGGTCCAGGCGGCGCGGCCGCGCCTGGCGCGCTCGCTCACCGTGGAGACGCAGACCGGCGGCGAAGCCGTCAACGCCGACCGCACCAGCGAAGGCATGTTCTTCGAGCGCGGCGAGAGCGCCCTGGTGCGCCGCATCGAAGCGCGCATTGCCGCGCTGCTGCACTGGCCCGTGGACCACGGCGAAGGCCTGCAGGTGCTGCGCTACGGGCCGGGCGCCGAGTACAAGCCGCACTACGACTATTTCGACCCGCACGAGGCGGGCACGCCGGCCATGCTGCGCCGCGGCGGCCAGCGCATCGCCACGCTGGTGATGTACCTCAACACCCCCGCCGCGGGCGGCGCCACCGTATTCCCCGACCTGGCGCTGCAGGTCGCCCCGCAGCAGGGCCACGCCGTGTTCTTCCGCTACCCGCACCCCGAGCCGCAAACGCGCACCCTGCACGGCGGCGCGCCGGTCCTGGCCGGCGAGAAATGGATCGCGACGAAATGGCTGCGCGAGGGAAAATTTGAATAAAAACAGCCTCTAGCGCTTACTGAATAAGCGCTTATAGCTATATTTTCAATAGTATTTTCATGCACACTCCCGAACAATCGCCGCTCGGCAAGGCCAGCCCCGCACCGGCGCACTACGACCCGTCGCTGCTCTTTCCCATCCCCCGCGCGACCAAGCGCGCGGAGATCGGCGTCGGCGCCCAGCCGCCCTTCCTCGGCGCCGACCTGTGGACGGCGTTCGAGCTCTCCTGGCTCAACCTGCGCGGCAAGCCCCAGGTGGCGCTGGCGCACTTCACCGTGCCCTGCGAATCGCCCAACATCATCGAGAGCAAGTCGCTCAAGCTCTACCTGGGCAGCCTGACCAACACCCGCCTGGCCGACGCGCAGGAAGTCACCACGCGCCTGCGCACCGATCTGTCCGAAGCCGCCTGGCGCGGCGCGGACGCGCCCGGCAGCGTGGGCGTGCGCCTGCTGCTGCCCGACATGTTCGACCGCGAGCCGGTGCACGAGCTCGACGGCCTGAGCCTGGACCGCCTCGACCTCGAATGCAGCCACTACACCCCGGCGCCCGAACTGCTGCAGGCGGCGTTCGACGAGCAGCCGGTGAGCGAAGTGCTGACCAGCAACCTGCTCAAGAGCAACTGCCTGGTCACCGGCCAGCCCGACTGGGGCAGCCTGCGCATCGCCTACAGCGGCCCGCAGATCGACCAGGCGGGCCTGCTGCAGTACATCGTGAGCTTTCGCAACCACAACGAATTCCACGAGCAGTGCGTGGAGCGCATCTTCATGGACCTGTGGACGCGCTGCCGCCCCGCCAAGCTGGAGGTGTACGCGCGCTACACGCGCCGCGGCGGCCTGGACATCAACCCCTGGCGCACCAGCCACCCCATGGCGCCGCCGGCCAACGTGCGCACCGCGCGCCAATAGGGGCGGAGCGTCCCTGCACCGGCGCGGCCGGGCGGCGTCTCAGTGCAGGCGGAACACCGCCAGCGTGCGGCCGAGCACGCCGGCGTTGTCGCTCATGGCGCGGGCCGCGGCGGCCGACTCCTCGACCAGGGCGGCGTTCTGCTGCGTCACGCGGTCGAGGTCGGTCACGGCCTCGTTGACCTGCGAAATACCTTGCGCCTGCTCGCGCGTGGCGACGCCGATCTGGCCCATCAAGGCGTTGACGTGCGCCACCGAGCGCACCACTTCCTCGATCGCCTGGCCGGCCGACTGCATCTGCCCGGCACCGCGTTCGATGTGCGCGCCCGATTCGCCGATCAGCCCGCGGATCTCGCCGGCCGCCGTGGCGCTGCGCTGCGCCAGCGCGCGCACCTCGCTGGCGACCACGGCAAAGCCCCGGCCCTGCTCGCCGGCGCGCGCCGCCTCGACAGCGGCGTTGAGCGCCAGGATGTTGGTCTGGAAGGCGATGCCCTCGATGGTGGCGATGATCTGCCCCATCTTGCGCGAGGACTGCGCAATCGTCTGCACCACCTGGCTCACCTCGGCCACCGCCTGGCCGCCGTTGGCCGCCAGGTCGGCGCTGTGACCGCTCTCCTTGAGCACCTGCTCGGTGGTGTCGGCCGACTGGCGCACGGTGCTGGAAAACTGCTCCATGGCGGCGGCGGTTTCTTCCAGACTGCTGGCCTGGGATTCCGTGCGCTCCGACAAATCCTGCGCACTTTGCGCGATCTCCGAGGAAATCTGGCCAAACGTGCCGATCTCCAGGCGCGCGTCGCCGACCACGGCGCGCAAATTCAGGTGGATGCGCTGGATGCGTTCGAGCAGCCGGTCCACCGGTCCGTCGCCGGCGGGCGCGGCCTGCGGGTGCGTCAGGTCGCAGCCGGCGATCTCCGTCATGAGGCGCTCGATGTCGGCCAGCGGCTGGGCCACGCGGCACTGGAAGCGCCACAGCAGCAGCGCTGCGAACCCCAGCAAGGCCAGCGCCTGCCCGGCCAGCACGCCGGCACCCGTCCAACCGAGCAGCGGCGGCGCCAGCGCGGCCGCGAGCAGCGGCAGCAGCAGGAGCGCCAGGCGCTGCGTCAGCCCCACGCGACCGCACTTGCCCAGCTGGTTGCGCCAGCCCGGACGGCGCACGCGACCGGCGTGCAGCAGCACGCCGCCGCGGCCCTGCCCGCGCTCGGCATGGATCTGCCGGTACAAGGCTTCGGCCGCCGCCACTTCCGCGCGCGTCGGCTTGACGCGCACCGACATGTAGCCGCTCGGCTTGCCGTCGACCATCATGGGCGTGACGTTGGCGCGCACCCAGTAGTAGTCGCCGTTCTTGCGCCGGTTCTTCACCAGGCCCGTCCAGTTGCGCCCCCGGCCGATGGTCGCCCACAGGTCCTTGTAGGCCTCGGGCGGCATGTCGGGGTGGCGGATCAGGTTGTGCGGCTGCCCCATGAGCTCGTCCAGGGAGTAGCCGCTGACGCGCGCGAACGCCGCGTTGCAGTGCGTCAGAACCCCCTTGTTGTCGGTCGTGGACATGAGGAGCTCATGGCCCGGAAAGTCGTATTCCTGGGACGTGACAGGGAGGTTCAGGCGCATGGGCATGGGCTCGCGGCAATTCGTAACGAAGTATAAAAAGCGCCGCGACAAGGTATGGTCGCGCCCGCCGGGCGCAGCGTCTTTTTCGCGCCTTGTGGCGCCGCCACAACAGGTTCAGAAGAGCTGTGCCTGGCGCGCCTGGGCGGCCTGTGCGCCGGCCGGCTCCGCGCTCTCGCCCAGGCGCGTGAGCGTGCCCACGCGCACGCCCAGCAGGCGCAGGCGCTGGTCCAGCGGGGCGCGCTTGAGGCACAGGCCGGCGGCGCGGCGGATGGCGGCAGCGTCCTGCGTGGCGCTGGCCAGCGTGTGGTCGCGCGTGACGGTGGAGAAATCCGCCCGGCGCAGCTTGATGCCTATGCTGCGCCCGACGTAGCCCTTGCGCTGCAGGTCGGCCGCCACCTGCTCGCACAGGCGGGTGAACACGGCACCGAGCTCGCGCCGGTCCTGCACCGGGTGCAGGTCGCGCTCGAAGGTCGTCTCACGGCTCATGCTGACCGGCTCGCTGTGCGTCTGCACCGGACGGTCGTCGCGCCCCCAGGCCGAGGCGTGCAGCCAGGCGCCGGTGGCGCGGCCGAAATGCTCCACCAGCCAGGCAAGCGGCTGCCCGGCCAGCTCGCCGATGGTGGTGATGCCGTGGCGCGCGAGCTTGTCGCCCGCCTTGGGGCCGATGCCGTTGATCTTGCGGCAGGCGAGCGGCCAGATGCGCTCGGCCAGTTCGTGCGCGTGCAGTACCGCGATGCCGTTGGGCTTGTCGAATTCGCTCGCCATCTTGGCCAGCAGCTTGTTCGGCGCGATGCCGATCGAGCAGGTCAGCCCGGTGGCGTCGAAGATGTTTTTCTGGATCAGCCGCGCCAGCACGCGCCCGCCTTCGCGCTGACCGCCAGGGACGTTGGTGAAGTCGATGTAGACCTCGTCGATGCCCCGGTCCTCCATGTGCGGCGCGATTTCCGTCACCGCCTGCTTGAACAAGCGCGAATAGCGCCGGTATTCGTCGAAGTTGGCGGGCAGCAGGATGGCCTGCGGGCACAGGCGCGCCGCTTTCATCAGGCCCATGGCCGAGCCCACGCCGAAGGCGCGCGCCGGGTAGGTGGCGGTGGTGATGACTCCCCGCCCGACATAGCCGGCGAGGCGCGGGAACGCGGCCAGCGGCAACCCGGCCTGCGTGCCCGCCGCGGCGGCCTCCAGGAGCGCCGCGTCGGCGCTGCGCGCGCGCCCGCCGATCACCACCGGCAGGCCGGCGAGCTGCGGGTAGCGCAACAGCTCGACGCTGGCGAAGAAGGCGTCCATGTCCAGGTGCGCGATGCGCCGCAGCTGGGGCGCGGCGTCGTCGGCGGGGGCAGGGGCAGGCAGCAGCACGGGGGCCATTGTCGACGAGGGGCGCGCGGCGCCGGGGCGGCGCTCGTGGAGGAAAATTCAGGTCTTTTTGGCCACCACCGCCCTACCGCATTGGGTTGACAGCTACACAATAAATAGCGTCAGCGGACGGTGACGATCTCGCGGTGCATGGGCGCAAGCAGCGCCAGCAGGCGGTTCTGCTGCGCGAAGGGGATGCCCTGGGCGTCCATGGCGTCTTGCAGCACCTCGACCAGGGCGTTGAAATCGGCCTGGTCGATGGTCAGGTCGGCGTGCACGCCGCGCATGTCGGCGCGCATGTCGCGCAGCGCCCGCCCCTGGAAGGTGCAGGGGCCGCCGGCCAGCCAGCAGATCTGCTCGCTCAGGGCCTCCTGGAACGGGCCGGCCTTGACGTCCCGGAAATGCGCGCCCAGGCGCGGGTGGCGCTTGAGGCGCGGGACGAAATCGCCGACCAGGCGCTCGATGCCGGGCAGTTCCCCCAGGGCGGCGTACAGGCCGGGCGGCGCCGGCGGCGGGCCCACCTGGGCCAGGGCCGGCGCGCACGCGGCCAGGGCGAATGCGGCGAGCCGGACCCGCAGGGCGGCGGCCTTCAAAACGCCACCTGCGTGGACAGGTACACGCCGCGCTGGCGCCGGCCGTCGGTGATGCCGGGGACGATGCGTCCCAGGTGCGCCCAGGCGAGCGTGAACGAGAGGTGCTTGCTCGGCGCCCAGGCGATGAAGAGGTCCGCCCAGGGGTCGGCGCGCAGCGCGGCGCCCAGGCCGGCGGCGCGCCCCGTGGCCTGCAGGTTGTCGGGCTGCATGCGCAGCTCGGCGCCCACCGCCAGATCGCGCCGCAGCAGCCATGCGGCCGACACTTCGCCCTGCAGGCTGTGGCGGCTGCGCCCCGGCGCGCGCGCACCGAAGCCGAGCAGGCCGTTCTGGTTGGCGCGCGTGGCGCGCAGCGTGGCGCTGAGCAGCAGGCCGCGCTCCAGGATGAGCTTGGTGGCGCTCACGTAGACGTCCGTGCCCTGGGTGTCCGCGCCGACGAAGGCAAGCACCGGGGCGAGCGTGCCCGGGTCAAGCCGCTTGTGCTCCAGGCCTATGGCGACCTGCGGCACCCAGGTGTCGGCGTCGAGGACGGCGTCGCCGGCGACGCGCAGCTTGAGGCCGACCACGTCCATGCGCAGCCGCAGGCCCGGCGCCACGCCGAAGGGGGCGATGGCGTTGAGCGCGGCCGCCGGGGCGGCGTTGAATTCCTGCTGCGCGAGCGAGAACTCGATGCGGTCGTTCCAGGCCAGGGCCGCGCCCCGGCTGGTCAGGGCATAGTCCTGCGTGACCAGGCGCGTGGCGAAGGCGCTGGCGCCCCACTGGCCTTCGGTGGCGTTGGTGCCGACCACCGCCCAGGGCGTGATGCCGCCGCCGGCGCTGCCCGTGACGCTGCTGACGCCGCCGGTGAGCAGGAGCTTGCCGGTCTCCGCCCAGCCGGGCGCGGAAACGGCCAGCGCCGCGGCGGCGAGCAGGACGCGGCAAATGGGGCGGTGCATGCGCATGGCGGCCATTGTGGCGCAGCGCCGCCCGGGGCGCTCACACCGCGAGCGTGCTCTCAGGGCCGCGGGTACGTGCCCGGCAGCAGGATGCTTTCGTCCACGGTGTCGATGTCGGTGCGGCCGCAGAAGGCCATGGTGAGGTCGAGTTCCTTGCGGATGATCTCCAGCACGCGCGTCACGCCGAGCTCGCCGTAGGCGCCCAGGCCGTAGAGGAAGCTGCGGCCGATCATGGTGCCGCGCGCGCCCAGGGCGCGCGCCTTGAGCACGTCCTGGCCGCTGCGGATGCCGCCGTCCATCCAGACCTCGATGTCCTTGCCCACGGCCTGCGCAATGGCCGGCAGCGCGGCGATGGAGGACGGCGCCCCGTCGAGCTGGCGCCCGCCGTGGTTGCTGACGATGAGCGCGTCGGCGCCGCTGTTCGCCGCCAGGCGCGCGTCCTCCGCGTCCATGATGCCCTTGAGGATCAGCTTGCCGCCCCAGCGGCGCTTGATCCATTCGACGTCGCCCCAGTTGAGCTCGGGGTCGAACTGCTCGACCGTCCAGGACGATAGCGAGGACATGTCGCCCACGCCCTTGGCGTGGCCGACGATGTTGCCGAAGCTGCGCCGCTTCGTGCCCAGCATGCCCAGGCACCAGCGCGGCTTGGTCGCCAGGTTGATCATGTTGGCCAGGGTGGGCTTGGGCGGCGACGACAGGCCGTTCTTGATGTCCTTGTGCCGCTGGCCGAGGATCTGCAGGTCGAGCGTGAGCTGCAGCGCGCTGCAGCCGGCGGCCTTGGCGCGGTCGATCAGGCGTTCGATGTAGTCGCGGTCGCGCATCACGTAGAGCTGGAACCAGAAGCCCGGGCCGGCGTGCTCGGCCACGTCCTCGATGGAGCAGATGCTCATGGTGGAGAGCGTGAACGGCACGCCGAAGGCCTTGGCCGCGCGCGCGGCGAGGATTTCGCCGTCGGCATGCTGCATGCCGGTCAGGCCCGTGGGGGCGAGCGCCACGGGCATGGCGACGTCCTGGCCGATCATGGTGCTGCGCGTGCTGCGCCCGGTCATGTTCACCGCCACGCGCTGGCGCAGCTTGATGGACTGGAAGTCGTCGATGTTGGCGCGGTAGGTGCCTTCGGTCCACGAGCCCGAGTCGCAGTAGTCGTAGAACATGCGCGGCACGCGGCGCTTGTAGACGCGGCGCAGGTCTTCGATGCAGGTCATGGTGGAAAGGTCGCTCACGCTGGTCTCCTGGCAGGTGTCTGGGGTGCGGGCGATCGTAGGCGCAGGGGGCGGTGCGCGCCATCAAAATAATTTGTGCGGCGCCGGAGCAAATTTGCACGGCGGGACCGCTGAGGCCCCAAAATTCAAGGAAAAACCGGCGCCAGCGCTTGCCAAGAAAGCGCTGGCAGCTATTTATTTGGTAGCATCCTGGAGCGGCGGCTCGACCAGCTCGGGTTCGCGCACGGGGCCGGCGTAGCAGCGCACCTGCATGCGCCCGGCACGCTTGGCGGCGTACATGGCGGTGTCGGCGTGGCGCGCCAGCTCCTCGTAGGTGGCGCCGTGCTCGGGGAACAGCGCGATGCCGGCGCTCAGCCCGATTTGCAGCGACTCGCCGCGCACCACGAAGGGCTCGCGGCATACCGCCAGCACCTTGCCGGCCACGGCACTGAGCTGGCGCCGGCCATCCAGCCCCGGCAGCAGCAGCACAAACTCGTCCCCGCCCTGGCGGCAGACGGTGTCCGACTGGCGCATGGCCGCCACCAGGCGGCGCGCGAACAGCACCAGGAGCTGGTCGCCGGCGTCGTGCCCGAGCCGGTCGTTGACCTGCTTGAAGCCATCCAGGTCGAGGTACATCACCGCCAGGCTGCGGCTTTCGCGCCGCGCCAGTGCCAGGGCATGCGCGGCGCGGTCCTGCAGCAGCACGCGGTTGGGCAGGTCGGTGAGCGCGTCGTACTGCGCCAGGCGCGCCATGCGCTCGGCCATGGCCATGGTTTCGGTGACATCGTGCACCACCATCACCGCGCCGGTGAGCTGGCCGTGCCGGTCGATGATGGGGCTGGCCGATTCCTCGACCTCGAAGCGCACCCCGTCGCGGCCGCGCAGCACCACGCCGCGCGTCGGCCCGCAGGTGGTGCGCGCCGCCAGCGCCTGGCGCAGCGAACTGGGTTGCGTCTGCTCGCCGTTGGCGAGGAACAGCGGCGCGACTTCGTCCACGTCGCGCCCGGCGGCGTCGAACGCCTGCCAGCCCGTCATGTGCGCCGCCACCGGGTTGAGGTAGGTGATGCGGCCTTCGGCATCGGTGCACACCACCGCATCGCCGATGGACTGGAGCGTGAGGCGCATCAGCTCCTTTTCCTGGAACAGTTCTTCCTCGACGCGCTTGCGGTCGGTGATGTCGCTCATCTGGACGAAGACGCCGCGCACTTCGCCGGTCTGCGGGTCCTTGTCCGGGGTGTAGGAGATATGGGTACAGCGCAGCCGCCCGGAGGCGTCGGTCAGGTTGCGCTCGAAGCGCTGCGGGTGGCCCGCCAGCGCCTGGCGAATGAAGGGTTCGACCACGGCGTAGCCGGCCGGCCCGACGACGTCGCTCACGTGCATGCCGTGCAGCTCCTGCGGCGTGCGGCCATAGACGTCGACGCTGGTCCGGTTGATGAAGCGGTTGCGCTCGGACTTGTCCCAGTAGCTGATGGTCGAAGGCAGGTTGTCGAGGATGGTGCGCAGGTAGTGCTCGGTCTGCTGCAGGCGGCTGGTCACTTCCTGGCGGCGCGCCAGTTCGCGCGCGAACAGCACCGCCAGGCCGACGCAGCTGGCCATGAGCACCAGGGCAAAGGCGGCCAGTTGGAGCGCGTTCACGCGCCAGCTGGCCAGCATGACGTCGGTCGACTGGGCGACGTTCACCACCAGCGGGTAGGGCCCCACGTGCCGGAAGGTGTACAGGCGCTCGATCTTGTCCAGCTTGGCCACGCCGACAAAGCTGCCGTTGCGCTCGGCCAGCAGACGGCGCATGTTTTCCGAGCCGGCCAGCGTTTTGCCGACGTCGGCGTCGCCGTAAGGGAAGCGGGTGACGATGGTGCCGCTGTCGAGGATCAGGTTCACGCCGCTGCTCGGACCCAGGTGCAGGGCCGAGAACAGTTCGTTGAAATAGGACAGGCTGACCGAGCTCACCACCACCCCGGCGACGCGTCCGTCGGCGCCGCGGTAGGCGCGCGCCATGGGCAGCATCCAGGTCTGGGTCACCCGCCCCATGACCGGGTGGCCGATGACCAGGCCTTCCCGGGCGCCGGACATCAGCGCCTGGAAGTAGTCGCGGTCGGCGTAGTTGGCCTTGCGCGGCGGATCGGCCGCCGAGTCGATGACGATGTCGCCCCGGCTGTCCACCACGTAGACGTCCATCAGGCCGGCCACCCGCAGCGGGGTGGCAAACAGCATGCGGTTGCGCAGCTCCTGCGGCAGCTCCATGACGCCGGGGTGCTCCAGCCTGGCCGCCACGTCCTGCAAGGATTGGTCCATGGCGCGCAGCGTCCAGCCAACCGACTGCTCCAGGGCCGTCGCGAGGTTGGCGTTGGTGCGCGCCGCGAAATGCCACGCGTCGGCGCGCATCGTCCAGACCGTGCGCGTCACCAGGGCGCCTATTCCCAGGCTCAACAATAGCGCCAGCCAGAACAGGCGCTGAGAGAAGATGGGGAGTGGCGATTTCATGGGCGGTCGGGAATTGTAAGGAGGCTCCGCCCCCGCACGCTTACACCTCAGCGTCCCTCCACGCCGGCGCCGCGCACCTCGAACGGCACCTCGTCGAGCACGCGTCCGCGCGCATCGCGCAGTTGCAGCCGGTGGCGGCCCGGCCAGGGCGGCCAGGCGTGTGTGGCGCCGCGGGCCACGCGCTTGCCGTCGAGCACCCAGACCACGCTGCCCGCGCCGGGCGCGCCGGAGGCGACGAAGCGCAGGCGCTGGCGCGCGGGCGGGATGTCCGGATCAAGCGCGACGATGGCGCCGGGCGCCGGCTCGGCGATGCGCCAGGCGGGGACGCCGTCCAGGGGCATATTTTCTTGGCTTTTTTGGCCCCCAGCGCTTGCTGCATAAAGTCCAACAGCTTCATTATCGATAGCAAACAGCGCCTGCTGCGTGCCGTTCAGGAACCACTCGCTGCGCGCCGCCTCCAGCGGCCCGCCGCCCGCACGAGGACCGAAGCGCACCGCCTGGGCGCGCACGCCGCGCGGCGCATGCGGCGCCCGGCTCGGCGTGTGCGCATGCAGGTGGCCCATCACGGCCGCCCAGATGGGCGCCGCGCCGCTCGCACCGCTGACCTCGTGCATGGCGCCCCCGGCCGCATTGCCGACCCACACACCCACCGTGTAGCGCTCGGACCAGCCGAGTGCCCAGTTGTCGCGCATGTCCTTGCTGGTGCCGGTCTTCACGGCGCTCCAGAAGCGCGTCGCCAGCACGCTGTCGAGGCCGAAGGTCGCCGCGCGCGCATTCGCGTCGGCGAGGATGTCGCCGACGATGAAGGTGGCGCCGGCATCGAGCACGCGCTGGCCCTGCGGGGCCGGCCTGGCGCCCGCCAGCGGCGGCGCCACGGGACCGACGCGCCCGCCGTTGGCCAGCGCGCGGTAGGCGTTGGCCAGTTGCAGCAGGGTGACCTCGCTGCTGCCCAGGGCCAACCCCAGGCCGTAGTAGCCGCCGCTCTCGCGCAGTGCGAGGCCGAGCGCCTGCAGGCGCTGGAAGAACGCGTCCGGCGAGACCATGGCCAGCGTGCGCACCGCCGGCACGTTGAGCGAGGACGCGAGCGCCGTGCGCACCGACACCCAGCCCTTGAAGCGCAGGTCGTAGTTCTGCGGGATGTACAGGCCGCCGGCGGTGGCGATGTGCGCCGGCGAATCGTCGATCAAGGAGGCCGCCGTCAGCCGCCGCTCCTGCAGGGCCTGCGCATACAGGAAGGGCTTGAGCGTCGAGCCCGGCTGGCGCCGCGCCAGCACGCCGTCGACCTCGGCCGCCTGGCTCAGCGCGCCCGAGGAGCCGACCCAGGCGAGCACCTCGCCGCTGGCGTTGTCGAGCACGACGATGGCGCCGTCCTGCACATTGCGCCCAGCCAGCTCGCGCAGTTGCTGCGCCAGTGTCTGCACGGCAAAGCGCTGCACGGGCGCGCTGAGCGTGCTGCGGATGTGCGCCGGCGGCGCCCCGGGCGGCAGTGCGGCGAGCGCGCGGCGTGCGAAATGCGGCGCGACGCCCTCGCTGGCGGGAAAGGCGCGCCGACCCAGGGCGCTTGCCGCCAGCAGCGCCAGCGCGTCGCAATCGTACGCGCCGGGAGCAGCGGCAGCGCTGCCCGCCGCCTGCATGTCGTGCAGCACGCCGCAGGCGCGGCGCGCCACCCGCGCAGCGCCGGCGTTGGGCGCGCGCACCAGCGCCGCGGCCAGCGCCGCCTCACGCTCGTCCAGCCCGTGCGGCGCCTTGCCGAATAGGGTGCGGCTGAGCGCGTCGATGCCGACGAGCTCGCCGCGAAACGGCACCAGGTTGAGGTAGGCCTCCAGGATCTGGTCCTTGCGCCAGCGCCGGTCGAGCACTTCGGCCGCCGCCACCTGGCCGAGCTTCTGCACCACGCTGCGCCCGCCGGGGCGCTGGCGCAGGTCGGCGCCGGCGGGCGCATCGACGAGTCCGGCCAGCTGCATGGTGATGGTGCTGGCGCCGCGCGTGCGCTCGTTCCACAGGTTGGCCCAGGCGGCGGCCGTGGCGGCCTGCCAGTCGACGCCGCTGTGCGCGTAGAAGCGCTTGTCCTCGGACAGCAGCATGGCGCTGCGCAACGCCGGCGACACGTCGGCGAGCGGCACCCAGTCGCCGCGCCGCACGCTGGCGTCGGTGCGCACGCGCTGCAGCAGTTCGCCTTCTCTCGAAAGCACTTGGGTTTCGGACGACTGCCAGGCCGCGCGCACCTCGGCAAAAGTGGGCAATGCGTGCGCAGGCGCAGCCGCCAGCCACAGCAGGAAGGCCCCTGTGCATGCCTGGAGCGCGCGCGCCTCAAGCATTGCGGTGCATCTGGCCACCCCGGCGTCCCGCGCCGCTCAGGCGGGGCAGCACCGGGAAGGCCAGGGGTTCACAGCGGCCTCGCATGTCCGGGCGAGCGGTGCAGCAGTTCGCTGCGGCGGTCGGCACTGGTGGCGCGATAGCGCTCGTACTGGCGGAGGATGTCCACGATGACCTCTTCGCGCCGGAGGTACTGGATGTCGTAGCCTTCGCGGCCATCGACAAAGAAGGCGATGGGCTCGAACACGTAGGGGACCGATCCCTCCGGCGCCGTGTCGCGCACGGCAAACGTGGCCACTGCCCGGCGCGCCACCCGAACACCGTAGACGAAATCGCGCAGCGTGGCGTCTGGAATGACGAGGCGAAGCGAATCGTCCTTCTGCGGGTCGCCCTGCAGCTCGGCGGCGACGCCACGCTGGCCCAGTTCGGTGGCCACGTCGCGCATCGCGGGGGCCACGGTGTCCGCGATGTACGCGCGCACCTCGGCCTCGGTCGAGTCGCGCACCATCTGCTCCAGGCGGTGGCGCCAGTGCGCGCCGCTCCAGAAACTGGTGGCGGGGGCGAGGTCGCGCAGCGCGTGCGCCTGGTCGGCCACCAAGCCGCGCCACAGGCCCCAGCAGAGCACCAGCATGATGAGCGCCACGGGCAGGGCCGCCACCAGCGTCATCGCCTGCAGCGCCTTGAGTCCGCCCGCGAGCATCAGGATGGCCGCCGTCACGCCCAGCACGGCTGCCCAGAAGAGCCGCTGCCACACCGGCGAGCGCGCATGGCCGCGCGAGGCGATGGTGTCGACCACGAAAGCCCCCGAGTCGGCAGAGGTGACGAAGAACACCGCGATCAGCACGATGGCAAGCCACGACACCGCCGTGGACCAGGGCAGGAGGTCGAGGAAGTTGAACAGCAGCGCATCCACGTTGCCCACCGTGGCGCCAAGTGCGCCCTGCGCGGCGTGGGTGTCGATCCAGATGGCGCTGTTGCCGAACGCCGTCATCCACAGCAAATTGAAGGCCGTGGGCACCAGCAAGACGCCCACGATGAACTGCCGGATCGTGCGCCCGCGCGAGATGCGCGCAATGAACATGCCGACGAAGGGCGACCAGGAAATCCACCACGCCCAGTACAGGATGGTCCAGCCGCCAAACCAGCCCGGGTCGTTTGCGCCTTCGTAGGCAAAGGTGCGCAGCGACAGCGACACCAGCTGCGACAGGTAGTGGCCGATGTTGTCGCTCAGCGCCTGCAGCAGGAACACGGTAGGCCCGGCGACGACGACGAAGCCGAGCAGCAGGAAGGACAGCGAGAGGTTGAGTTCGCTCAAACGCCGCACGCCTTTGTCCAGCCCGCTTACCGCCGACAGCCCCGCCAGCCCGACGACGACCACGATGATGCCGATGCGAAACAGGTTGGTGCCGGTGTCCCAGCCGCCCACGCGGCCCAGCCCCGCCGCCAGTTGCAGGGCGCCGTAGCCCAGCGTGGTGGCGATGCCGGCGATGGTGCCCACCAGCGCGAAAGCATCCACGGCATGGCCGATCGGGCCGTTGATCCGTTCCTTGAGCAGCGGGTACAGGCCGGAGCGCAGCGTCAGCGGGAGGTTGTAACGGAAGCCGAAATAGGCCAGCACCAGCCCCATGGTGCCGTACACCGCCCAGGCATGGAAACCCCAATGGAAGAACGTCACTTCCAGCGCCTCGCGCGCGGCGGCGGGCGTGCCGCCGACGCTGGTGGGGGGCTTGAGGAAATGCTGCAGGGGCTCGGCGACGCCGAAATACATGAGCCCAATGCCCATCCCGGCCGCAAACAGCATGGCCGTCCAGGAGACGAAGTTGAAATCGGGCTGGGCATTGTCGGGGCCGAGCTTGATGTCGCCATAGCGGCTGGATGCAATCAGCACCAGAAACACCAGGAACACGGTCACGGCGATGGTGTAGAACCAGTCGAAATGCCCGACCACCCAGCCTTGCGCGCCCGAAAAAAGATTCCCCGCGCGCTCGGGCGCAAGCGTGCAGAACACCAACAGCGTACCCAGCACGGCCAGCGCCGGGAAGACCACGGCAGGCGCGAGGGTTATGCGAGGCGCAGGCTCAGTCGCCGGCAACGGGCCGGCCGCTTCTGCCGCCGGCAAAGCCAAGCCACCCTCGCCGGGGAGCGGTTCGCCCGTTGGGGAAGAGGACATACGGTCTCCTTGGAAAGTCTATGCGCAGCAAGGACGCCTTGCCACGGCAGCCGGGCTGGAGGGGGAACTGGCCAGCCAGTGTGTCCCTGGGCCCGCCCGCGCCCTGTCGTCCAACGCGCTGTGTCCCAGGAACCAAGATCATAAAAATAATGAAAACATGGCTCCAAGGATTACTCCATAAGGGTAATAAGCTCACTTTTCGAGAGCAATATGTACAGAATTTTCCTATTGCACCTTCACCGGCGCGTTGGGCGATTCCCCGAACATCTCGGGTGCGTACAGCGCCTCGACCCGGGTGGGCGGTAGCGCGAAGCTGCCTGCGTTGTTCAAGCGGACCGTGTACTGGAGCTTGACCTTGCCCTCGGGCAAATACGCGTAGTAGCTACGAAAGGCCTCGAAGCTGCGCTCCTCGAACGCCGGCCAGCCGGAGCCCGAGCGCGCCTCGCCCTGGGTGGCGATCTCCGAATCGCGCCCCAGGCCGCTGCCGAGGATGGTGGCGCCGCCGGGGATGGGGTCGGTAATGGCGACCCAGGTCATGTCGGCGCTGGCCTCCACCTCCAGCGTGACGCGCAGCACGTCGCCGCGCGCGTACTGGCCGGGCGGCAGGCCCTTGTCGGCCTGCTCCACGGGCGCCACGCTGCGGCGCACGCGGTAGCCGGCGGCCAGCGGCGCGCTGCGCGGCACGGCGGCGAGCGATTGCACCGTAAGCCAGGGTTTGCCGCTGCCCTGGTGGGCCACAGTCAGCGTGCCCGCGCCGCCCTGCGGCCAGGCCAGCAGCAGCTTGTTGCCGGTCAGCATGCCGGGCGCCGACGGCGCCCCCCACTGGCTCGCCCCGTGCGGCGCGCCCGCGGCGTCGCCGGGCTGGACGCGCACCACCTTGGTCCAGTCGACGCGCCCCGTCTCGCCATGGAGCTGCGCCTCGGTCCGACCGGCGACGGGCGTGCTCTCGAACTTGGCGGAGAACCTGCGCAGCGCCAGGCCGCCCCACAGGTTGGCGGTGGTGGTGGACCAGGCGCCGCCCTGCTGGCGCGCGATGAAGCCGGTGACCAGGCGCGGCAGCTCGGCCTGCCAGGCGGGCTCGTCGATCGCCCAGAGCAGCAGGCGCGCGGCGTTCACGTCGCTGCCCTGCATCAGCCACCACCACGCGTCCTGCTGTTCGGTGCTGAAACCAACGCGCGTGCCCTGGTAGTTCAGGCGGCTGCGCAGGATCTGCTCGGCCACCTGCAGGTGCTCGGGCTGGCGCGCGATGCCGGGCACGCGGCGCAGGATGGCCAGCCAGTCGAGCACGGCGTGCGTCGGCCACTGGTTGGGCGCGATGGTGACGGCCGACAGCATGCGCGCCTGCGCCTTGCCGCCGCGCGCCAGCGCCGCGATGGCGGCGAGCTTGCGCACCGGCAGGTCCTCGCGCGGGCTCCAGAACTTGCGCTGCAGGCGCCCTTCGACAAAGGCCACCAGGGCCAGCTCCATGGGCGCGCGCACGGCGTCCGGCAGGGCCATGGCGGGGTCGAGCGCGGCGGCCTCGTCGGCGGCGGCGAGCAGGTGGGCGGTGAGCACGTCGCTGCCGCTGTGCGTCTCGCCGGCGCGCGGCGGGAAGTAGCTCGCCAGGCCGTCTTCGTCCAGGTACGCCGGCAGGCGCGCCGTCAGCGCGCGCCAGGCGGCGGCGTCCTGCATGCCGATGGCCTTGCCGGCCTGCTGCTCCAGGCAGCTGTAGGGGTAGCGCGCCCACCAGTCGCGCACGCCGGGCAGGCCTTCGGCCAGCTTGGGCTGCAGCGCGAGCTGCACGCCGCCCCGCCCCCGCAGAGCGCCAGGCGGCGGCGCCACCGGGAGCGTGTAGCTGCCGTCGAGCTGCACCAGCGTGCCCTGCTGCACGGCGACCGGCACGGCCGGCACCACGCGCTGCTGCGCCTTGAGGGCATCGCGCGCGCCGCCCAGCCGGTCGTGCGCGGCGATCTCCCACAGCAGTGCCTGCGCGCGCGTCTCCGCCAGGGCTTCGGGCACGGCGACCTCCCAGGCGAGCTCGCGCGCTTCGCCCGCCGGGATCTCCACCACCTGTGGCTGGAGGTCGATCAACGTGGCGCGGGGCGCGGCCTCGACCTGCATGGCTTTGGCGGTGGTGTTGCGCAGCGTGATCTGCGCGCGGAACCGGTCGCCGCCGCGCACCAGGGGCGGCAGGCCGCTGATGAGCTGCAGGTCCTGCGTGCTGCGGATGGTGGTGGTCCCGGTGCCGAACAGGCCGACCGAGGCGTCGGCCACGGCCACCACGCGGAAGCTGGAAAGCGCATCGTTCAGTGGCACGGTGACGCGCGCCTGGCCCTTGTCGTCGAGCCGGATGGCGGGCTGCCACAGGAGCAGCGTGTCGAGCAGCTCGCGCGTTGGCGCGCGCCCGCCGCCCCCGCCCGGCGGCGCGGCCTTCTTGCCGTAATGCCGCCGGCCGATGATTTCCATCTGCGCCGTTGCCGTCTGCACGCCCCAGGCGCGGCGCTGCAGCATGGCGCCGAGCAGGTTCCAGCTGCTGTTGGGCATGAGCTCCAGGAGCGCCTCGTCCACCGCCGCCAGCGCCACCTCGGCGTGGGCGGCCGGCTTGCCGTCCGGCAGCGTGGCGCTGATGGTCACCTGCGCCTTGCCGCGCACCGGGTAGCTGGCCTGGTCGGCGGCCACCTTCACGTCGATGCGGTGCGCCGCCGCGCCGACCTGGATCTCGGCCATGCCGAAGCGGAACGCTGGTTTGCTCAGGTCGACCAGCGCCGTGGGCAATTTGTACTGCTTGCCGTCGTGCCAGAAGGCCCCCCACCAGTCGCGCGGCGCCTTGTAGCCCCAGGTGAAGAAGCTGTACCAGGGGACCTCGTGCAGCCGGCCGCGCAGCGCCAGCACGCTGATGTACACGTTGGGGCCCCAGCCCGGCCCAACCTTGAGCGCGATGCTCGGGTCCTTGCCCGAGAGCTTGACCACCTGGGTTTCCATGATGCCTTCGCGCTCCACCGCCACCAGGGCGGTGGCCTCGCGGAACGGCATGCGCACCTGCAGGCGCGCGGTCTCGCCCGGCTGGTAGCTGCGCCGCTCGGGCAGCACGTCGATGCGGTCGTGGTTCTCGCCGCCGAACCACTGCTCCCCGGCGCGGCTGACCCAGACCGTGGTGGCTGCGTCGAAAGTGTTGCCGTCGGGGTCGCGCGCGCTGGCGGTGAGCTCGACCTCGCCGGTTTCATCGAGCCGCGCCTCGCACAGCAGCAGGCCGCGCGCATCGCTCTTGCCGGTGCAGAGGATGCCCAGGTCGCGCGTTTCGGTGTGGTTGTCGTAGCTGTAGAAACCGCCGACGATGCGCTTCCTGCTGGTGGTGGTGGTGCGCACCCGGCCCTGCACCTGAAGCGGCACACCCGCCAGCGGCTGGCCCTGGGGCGAGAGCGCCAGGGCGTGGAAGCGCGCCTTGCTGCCCGAGGCCACCCAGCCATCCGTCTTGATGCCGGCCACCACGGCGGCCGGCCAGAGCGTGCTGCTGCTGCGCAGGGTCTGCACTTCGCCGCCGGGGTCGGCGTAGCTCGCCTCCACCACCAGTTCCTGGGCACTGCCGGCGCGCGGCAGCGGCTCCAGGGTCACCTGGCCGGCGCCGTTGGCATCGAGCGCCAGCGGCAGCTTGTCGGCGACGATGCGCGCGCCCTCGCCCCCTGCGGGCGCGGGCGCGCCGTCCTCACCGTCCTCGCTGGACTGCGGCCCCTCGGCGGCGGCTTCCGCGGCGCGCGGCGGGGCAAAGGAAAAGCCGTCGTAATCGGCGAACGACAGCGCCTTGCCGCGCACCAGCGCCGAGACGCGCACCGGCAGGCGCGCCGCCGCGCCGCCCGCGACGTACTGCACCTGCACCTGGACGCCGAGCTTGCGCAGGTTGACGAGCGGCCCCTTGTGCTGGGGTTGCACGCTGCCAGCGAGCACCGGCAGGCGGAAGGCCTCCACGCGGAACCGCCCCGACCCCAGGCTGTGCGCCTGCTGGCCTTTGCGGCGCAGTTCCACCGTGTACGCGCCCAGCTTGGCGGCGGGCGGCACGGCGAATTCGCTCACGGCGCTGCGCCCACCGGTCGGCGTGCTGCGCCAGGCGAGCGGCTGGGTGAACTCCTGGCCGCTGCCCAGGTGCGTGACCAGCAGTTCGTCGGGCTCGGTGCGCGCGAGCGCAAAGCCGGCCGCCGTTTCGGTGCGCAAAAAGTGCTTCATGGACACCGTCTCGCCGGCACGCACCAGCGTGCGGTCGAACACCGTGTGCGCGCGCTGGTCGCGCTCGCCGTCGCTGCTGGTCGGCACGTTGAAGCGCCAGGGTTCGATGCCGCGTTGCCAGTCGCTCCAGACGAACGCCATGTCGGCCACGCCGTCGGCGCCGCTGTGGCGCGCGCTGACGAAGTAACCGTCGGAGCTGCCGTAGCCCGTGTCTTCGTCGTCGCAGCGCGGCGCCTCGGGCGACAGGCCGGCAAGCAGCGCGCGACCCTGCGCATCGGTCAGCGCCTCCGCCATCAGGCGGCCGTCGCAGCCTGAGACCTGCACGCGCGCGCCGGCCACGGGCTGGCCCTTGTCGAGTGAGGTGACCCAGGCGAGCGCGTTCTCGCGCCCGAGCTTGAAGTGCACCGCCAGGTTGGTGACGAGCGCGCTGGTGCGCACGTACATGGCGCGCCCGGCGCCGTATTCGGGTGCCAGCAGCGCCTCCCCGAGGCGCGGCGAAGCCACTTCGAGCACATGAAAGCCCGGCGCCAGCGGCACACCCACCACCTCGAAAGGGCGCGGGTCGGCGGGATCCGCGCGCGGCAGGGTGACGCTGCGCGCGCCCGGCAGGCCGGCCAGCAGCGGCAGCATGCGCGACTGCACGTAGTGGCGCTCGCCCTGCGGCAGCACCGGCGGCAGGGGTGCGCGGGCGTCGCGCGCGGCCTGCTTGCGCGGCACCTCGGCGCGGTCGTAGTACTGCACGCGCCGGTACCAGGCAATGATGTCGGCGTCGCTCTGCGGGCTGAGCGTGCTCATGCGGGCGCCCTGCGCCGCCGGGCCGATGGCGTCCAGGCGCAGCGCCGCTTCGACCTTGCGCAGCGTGAGCGGCAGCAGTGCCGGACCGTCCGGGCCCTCGGCGAAGCGTTCGACCACGCCGAACGGCGCGGCGGCAAACTTGGCCAGCGGCGGCATGGCGCCCGTGGCCACGGCCAGGGGAAACATGCCGGCGTTGGCCAGATGCCGGCCCGAGGCGTCCTGCAGGTCCTGCGGCAGCTCCAGGGTGTAGCCGGTCGATTCCTCGAACGGCGGCGCGAAACGCACGCTCGTGACGAGCGCGTCGGGCCGGGCCGGCGCGGCGTCGCCATCCTCGCCGACGAGCGGCTTTTGCTGCCCCTGCGGGCCGCGCAGGCGCAGCGCGGCAGCGAGCTTGTGCGGCACCGGCGCGCTGAACACCACCGCCATGGGACGGATCGGCAGGCACGCGGCCTGCGCGTTCTCGCGCTCGCAGTGCAGTTCGGCGGTGAAGGCCTCGCGCACGGTGTAGCCGAAGCGCTTGTCGACCTTGGTCGTCACGCCGCTGGGCGTGGCCAGGCCCTTGCCCACCACCAGCTGCAGCTTGCTGCCCGGTGTCAGGCGGCGGTTGCAGGCCAGGGTGACGAGCGCCAGCGGCGCCTTCGCCGCCTCCCGGTCGAGCCGCAGGGCCTGGAGCAGTTCGGCGCGCTGCGCGCCCCCGATCAGGCGCACGGGGATGCGCTCGCCCACGCCTTCCAGGCTGCACCAGGCGCTAGCCTGCACGCTCTCCAGCGTCGCCGGGCCGCTCAGTTGCAGGACGAAGAACTGCTCTTCGTCGAGCTCCTGCCAGGTGCCGGGGCGGATGTGCCGGACAAACGGCCCGCCACTATTGAATTGATAGCTCCTAGCGCCCTTCCAGTCTGCGCCAGAGGACGATTTGAACCCTGAAACGGGCTGCGCCGTGCAGCGCACGCCGGGCGGCAGTGCCTGGGCGAAGTCGAACACCCATTCGCGCTCGCTGGTCCAGCGGCCGCTGCCCTGGCTGGCGGAGGCGTCGCTGCACGTGATGTCGAAGGGCGCGCGCGCGGCCGGGTCGCCGAACTGCACGGCGGGCGCATCGAAGCGGGCGACCACCTGGCGCGCGTTCGCGACTTCGCCCTGCGGCGAAAAACTGCGCAGTTGCAGGGCCAGTGCGGCAGGCAAAGCCAGCGTGGCCGCCAGGGCCACGAGGAACGGGCGCGGGTGCATGCGAACTCCCGGGTTGTGCGGGCGGCAAGGGTACCAAACCGCACAGGGCCTGCCGCCAGTGTCCTACGCGCGCGGCGCGCCCTGCGCCGCACCATTGCCTGCCCGCCCTTCCATCCAGGAGCCCCAACCCATGACACGAGCCAAAACGGCGCCCAAATCCAGCAAGCCGGCCAAGACCCCGAAAGCGGCCCAGGCGGCAGACGACGGTACGCGCGGCAATGGCGGCGAACTCCAGCAACAAGCCAATGCCGACCACCCGGTGCTGACGACGCAGCTGGGCATCGCCGTCGCCGACAACCAGAATTCGCTCAGCGCCGCCCGCCGTGGGCCGGTGCTGTTGGAAGACTTCGTCCTCCGGGAAAAAATCACCCACTTCGACCATGAGCGCATCCCCGAGCGCGTGGTGCACGCGCGCGGCTCGGCGGCCCACGGCTTCTTCGAGTTGACGGCGTCCCTGGGCGCGTACACGACCGCCCGCATCCTGACCGAAGTCGGCAAGCAGACGCCGGTGTTCGCGCGCTTTTCCACCGTCGCCGGCAGCAAGGGCTCGGTCGACACGCCGCGCGACGTGCGCGGCTTCGCCGTGAAGTTCTACACCGAGGAAGGCAACTGGGACCTGGTGGGCAACAACATCCCGGTGTTCTTCATCCAGGACGCCATGAAGTTCCCCGACCTGGTCCACGCCGTCAAACCCGAGCCCGACCGGGCCTTCCCGCAAGCGGCGAGCGCGCACGACACCTTCTGGGACTTCATCTCGCTCATGCCCGAATCCATGCACATGGTCATGTGGCAGATGAGCGACCGCACCATCCCGCGGAGCTTTCGCATGATGGAAGGCTTTGGCGTGCACACCTTCCGCCTGATCAACGCCGAAGGCCAGAGCACGTTCGTGAAGTTCCACTGGCGCCCGAAGCTCGGCCTGCAATCGACCGTGTGGGACGAAGCCCTCAAACTACAGGCCGCCGACAACGATTTCCTGCGCCGCGACCTGTTCGAGGCCATCAGCGCCGGCCAATTCCCCGAGTGGGAACTGGCGGTGCAACTCTTCACCGAGGAAGACGCGGAAGGCTTCCCGTTCGACCACCTGGACGCCACCAAGCTCGTGCCGGAGGAACTGGTTCCGCTGCAGGTCATCGGGCGCATGGTGCTCAACCGCTGGCCGGACAATTTCTTCGCCGAGACGGAGCAGGCCGCTTTCTGCCCGGCCAACGTCCCGCCGGGCATTGATTTCTCGAACGACCCGCTGCTCCAGGGACGGCTGTTCTCGTACCTGGACACGCAGCTGATCCGGCTCGGCGGGCCCAACTTCGCGCAGATCCCGATCAATGCGCCGCAGTGCCCGTTTCACAACTTCCAGCGCGACGGCCACATGCAGATGCGCCAGCCGCAGGGCCGCGTGAATTACGAGCCGAGCAGCCTGCAGCCGGGCACGCCACGCGCCGCGCAGGCAGTGGGCACGCGCGCCTTCGCCGAGCGCCTGGAAGACGGCGCCAAGGGCCGCGTGCGGCCCGAGAGTTTTGCCGACCATTTCAGCCAGGCGCGCATGTTCTACCGCAGCCAGAGCGACGTCGAACAGGCCCATCTCGCGTCGGCGCTGGTGTTCGAGCTGTCCAAGGTGGAAACCGTGCACGTGCGCGTGGCCATGGTGGCGCAATTGCGCAATGTCGACGACACGCTCGCCGAGCGCGTGGCCGACGGCCTGGGGATGGTGGAGATGCCCCCCGCCGCACCTGCCGCCGCGCCGCCGCAGGACCTGCCGCTCTCGCCCGCCACCACACTGATCCCGCGCATGAAGCCGACGCTGGAGGGCCGCTGCGTCGGCCTCCTGGTCGCCGACGGTTCCAGTGCCGAATCCATCGCCACGCTGCAAGCGGCCATCACGGCGGCCGGCGCGATGGTGAAGATCGTCGCGCCCAAGGTCGGCGGCGCGCTGCTGGACGACGGCACCCTGCTCCCCGCGGACCGGCAGTTGCAGGGCGCCCCCTCGGCGCTGTTCGATGCCGTCGCTTCGGTGATCTCGCCCGAGATGGGTCCGCAGCTGGCCGCCGAAGCCGCCGCAGTCGACTGGTTCCGCGACGCCTTCGGCCACTTGAAGGCCATTGCCGCCTGCCAGGGCTCCCAGGCGGTGCTGGATGCGGGCGGCGTACCGCGCGACGCCGGCGTCTTCGACCCCGAGGACACGGGCCGCTTCCTGGAGGCCGCCAAGACGCGCCAGTGGCAACGCGAACCCACGCTGCGCACGCTCGCCTGACCCTTTGTTCACACCCCCAAGGAGAAACACGATGAAAACCGAAAAATACAACCGCGCCCAGCTCGACGACCTGGTGCTGCAGATGATGGAAACCGAGCTCGGCGGCGAGAAGATCTACCGCGCCGCCATTGCTGCGGCCAAGAACCCCGATCTGCGTGAGGAATGGGAAGGCTACCTGGAGGAAACGCTGCACCACCAGGAAGTGGTGCGCGGCCTGTGCGCCACGCTCGGCCTGGACCCGGACCAGCCCACGCCGACCCGCGCCGTGGTGGCGCACATCGGCAAGTCGCTGCTGCAGGCGATCGAGCTGGCGCAGCGCAACGCCCCGCCGGAAGTGGCGCAAGTCGTCGCGGCCGAGTGCGTGGTGCACGCGGAAACCAAGGACCATTCGAACTGGGAACTGCTGGGCCGTGTGGCGGAGGTGGCGACGGGCGATCTCGGCAAGGCGCTCAAGGACGCGCACGAGGAGGTCGAGCAGCAGGAAGACCACCACCTGTTCCACTCCAAGGGCTGGTGGCGCGAACTGGCCATTCAGGGCCTGGGCATGCCGGCCGTGCTGCCGCCGCCCGAAGAAGTCAAGAAGGTCGAGACGGCCATCGGCGCTTCGCGTGCCGAGCAGGCGCGCACCGAGATGCTCTGAGAAGAACTATCGGATTGATAGCTGCCAGCGCTTGTCCCATAAGCGCTGGAGGCCATTTTTAATCAAATTTTTGCAAGCCGGGTCTGGTGGCGCGCAATCTGCGCGCGCACCTGCGCCGGTGCGGTGCCGCCCAGCGTGTTGCGCGCGTCCAGTGAACCGCGCAGGCTGAGCACCTCGTACACATCCTTGTCGATCTGCGGGTGGAAGTCCTGCAGCACGGCGAGGGGCAGGTCGGACAGGTCGCAGGCGTGCGACTGCGCCGCCTTGACGGCGCGCGCCACGGTTTCGTGCGCGTCGCGGAACGGCAGGCCCTTCTTCACCAGGTAGTCCGCCAGGTCGGTGGCCGTGGCGTAGCCCTTGCGCGCGGCATCTTCCATGGGCTCTCTGTTGACGGTGATGCCGCCGCTCTTGGCGCCCGTGGCCGGGTCGGCCTGGCCGCCGATCATCTCGGCAAAGATGCGCAGCGTGTCCTTGAGCGTGTCGACGGTGTCGAACAGCGGCTCCTTGTCTTCCTGGTTGTCCTTGTTGTAGGCCAGCGGCTGGCCCTTCATCAGCGTGATCAGCGCCACCAGGTGGCCGACCACGCGCCCGGCCTTGCCGCGCGCGAGCTCGGGCACGTCCGGGTTCTTCTTCTGCGGCATGATGGACGAGCCGGTGGTGAAGCGGTCGGCGATGCGGATGAAGGCGAAGTTCTGGCTCATCCACAGCACCAGTTCCTCGGACAGGCGGCTGATGTGCACCATCACCAGGCTGGCGGCGGCGGCGAACTCGATGGCGAAATCGCGGTCGCTGACCGCGTCCAGGCTGTTCTGGCACACCACGGGGAAACCGTTCGCATCGACCATGCCGAGGGTGCGCGCCACGCGTTCCCGGTCGAGCGGATAGGTGGTTCCGGCCAGGGCGGCGCTGCCGAGCGGCAGTTGGTTGACGCGGCGGCGCACGTCCGCCATGCGCTCGGCATCGCGCGCAAACATCTCCACATAGGCGAGCAGATGGTGAGCAAAGCTCACCGGCTGCGCCACCTGCAGGTGCGTGAAGCCGGGCAGGATGACCTCGACATTGCGACCCGCCACCTCGACCAGCGCGCGCTGAAGGTCGGCGAGCAGGCTGGCGATGAGGTCGATCTCGCCGCGCAGCCACAGGCGCACGTCGGTGGCCACCTGGTCGTTGCGGCTGCGGCCGGTGTGCAGGCGCTTGCCGGCGTCGCCGACGAGCTGCGTCAGGCGCGCCTCGATGTTCAGGTGCACGTCTTCCAGGTCGAGCTTCCAGTCGAACCGACCGGCCTCGATCTCGGCGCGCACTTTGCCCAGGCCGCGCACGATCTCCTGGTGGTCGGCCGCGCCGATGATGCCCTGCGCGGCCAGCATCTCGGCGTGCGCCAGGCTGCCTTCGATGTCGGCGCGCCAGAGGCGCTGGTCGAAGAACACGCTGGCGGTGTAGCGCTTGACCAGGTCGCTCATGGGTTCGGAAAACAGCGCCGACCAGGCTTGCGCCTTGGTGTCGAGCTGGTTGGCGGAGGCGTGCGGCGCGGCGCCGGCGGGCGCGCTCTGGTCTTGGCTGGTGGGCATGTGAGGGCAATAATCGCGCACCTCCGCCAGCCGGACCATCCGGATGCCGCAATGCACGAGACGCAAATTTTATCGACCCTGCCCGGCGTACCCCCGCCCGCGCGCGCCGCGCCGGGTCGGGCGCCGGTGCTGGTGTTCGATGCCTGCGATCTGGGCGTGGTGCTGCGCGCGGTGCTGTTCGTCGAGCTGGTGCTGGCCGTGGGCGCCATGTTCGGCGCCCCGGCACCCTTCGAATGGCTGGCGCGCGTGGCGCTGCTGACCGGCGGCGCCCTGCCCGCCACCCTGGCCTGGCTGGTGGCGGCCTGCAGCGCCAAGCGCCTGCTGGCGCGCCTGCCGGTGCGCGTGCAGTACACGGCGGGCGTGCTGCTCGGCGCGCTTGCCGGCCTGGCGGCCTGCGCCATGCTGACCATGGTGGGCGCAGCCGCCCCGGCCCCGTGGTGGGCCAGCGCCGCCAGCGGCGCGCTGCTGGCGGCACTGCTGGTGGCCGCGCTGGCACTGCGCGCGCGCGGGCGTACCCCGGCGGCGACCACGGCGCGGTTGACCGAGCTGCAATCGCGCATTCGCCCGCACTTTCTCTTCAACACCCTCAACAGCGCCATCGCCCTGGTGCGTGCCGATCCCTCGCGCGCCGAATCGCTGCTGGAAGACCTGAGCGACCTGTTCCGCCACGCGCTGGTGGAACAGGGCGAAACCGTCACCCTGGCCGAGGAGCTGGAGCTGGCGCAGCGCTACCTGGGCATCGAGCAGGTGCGTTTCGGCGAGCGCCTGCAGGTGCAGTGGCAGATCGACCCGCGCGCCGGCAGCGCCTTGCTGCCGCCGCTGCTGCTGCAGCCGCTCGTGGAAAACGCCGTCAAGCACGGCGTCGAGCCGAGCAGCTGGGGCGGGCGCCTGCGCGTGTGCACCGAGCTGCGCGGCAGCCGCGTCATCGTGCGCATCACCAACACCCTGCCGGCCGAGCGCGCGCGCACCGGCGAGGCCGCGCCCGGCCACGGCATCGCGCTGGCCAACGTGCGGGCGCGCCTGGCGCTGCTGCACGACGTGCAAGCCGAATTCAGCGCCGGGGTACGCGGCCCGCTCTACGAGGTGCGGCTCTCGCTGCCGGCAGCGCGCGCCGCGGCACCGGCCGGCGCGCCCAGAGCCACAGCGGGGCGCGCCGCATGAACATCCTGGTGGTGGACGACGAAGCGCTGGCACGCCGGCGCCTGGCGACGCTGCTCGCCGACTGCGGTGCAACGCCACCGCACCGCGTGTCCGAGGCCGCCAGCGGCGCCGAAGCCCTGGCCCTGCTGGCACCCGGCGACGGGCGCGGCACCGACCTGGTGCTGCTCGACATCCACATGCCGGGGCAGGACGGCCTGGTGCTGGCGCACCGGTTGCGCGCGCTGGCCTGGCCGCCGGCGATCGTCTTCGTCACCGCGCACGCCGAGCACGCGCTGAGCGCGTTCGAGCTGGAGGCGGTGGACTACCTGACCAAGCCAGTGCGTCTGGAGCGCCTGCAGCAGGCGCTGGCCAAGGTGCAGCGCCTGCGCGAGCGCCCCGCCCCGGCGCCCCTGGCGCCGCCGCCGGCCCCCCCGGGCGCGAGCCTGCTGATCCACGACCGGGGGCGCACCGAGCGCGTGCCGCTCGCCGAGGTGCTGCTGTGCAAGGCCGAGCTGAAATACGTCACGGTGCGCACCGCCGCGCGCAGCTACGTACTCGACAGCACGCTGGCCGAACTGGAGGCACGCCACGCAGCGCACCTGATGCGCGTGCACCGCAACGCGCTGGTGGCGCGCGGCGCGGTGCGCGCGCTGGAGCGCCACTTCGACGCCGAGGAAGGCGAAGTCTGGGCAGTGCGCCTGGCCGGGCTGGCCGAACCGGTGCCGGTTTCGCGCCGCCAGGTGGCGGTGGTGCGCGAGGCCCTGGTCACCAGTTGACTCCAAAAATAATAGCTGCCATCCCTTACGGGATAAGCGCTAGCGCCTGATTTTGCCCATATTTTTGGCTCCGCTCACACCATGCGTACCGGAATCCCGCGCGCGGCCATGGCCTGCTTGGCCTGCCGCACGGTGAACTCGCCGTAATGGAAGATGCTGGCGGCGAGCACCGCGTCGGCGCCGCCGATCTGGATGCCGTCGCACAAATGCTCCAGGTTGCCGACGCCGCCGGAGGCGATCACCGGCACCTCGACGGCGTCGCTCACGGCGCGCGTCAATTCCAGATCGAAACCGGCCTTGGTGCCGTCGCGGTCCATGCTGGTGAGCAGGATTTCCCCGGCGCCGCGCCGCGCCATCTCGGCGGCCCACCGCACGGCGTCCAGGCCGGTGTTCTTGCGGCCGCCGTGGCTGAACACGTCCCAGCCGGCGCCCACGGGCTGGCCGTCGGCACCCAGGCGCGCCTGCTCTTCGGCACTGCGGCGCTTGGCGTCGATGGCCACGACGATGCACTGCGCGCCGTATTTGTCGCTCGCGGCGTTGATCACGTCGGGGTTGGCGATGGCGGCGGAGTTGAAGCTGGTCTTGTCCGCGCCCGCGTTGAGCAGGCGGCGCACATCTTCCACGGTGCGCACGCCGCCACCGACGGTGAGCGGAATGAACACCTGGCTGGCCACGGCTTCAATGATGTGCAGGATCAGGTCGCGCCCATCGCTGGTGGCCGTGATGTCGAGGAAGGTGAGCTCGTCGGCGCCTTGCGCGTTGTAGCGCGCGGCGATTTCCACCGGATCGCCGGCGTCGCGCAGTTCAACGAAATTGACGCCTTTGACGACCCGGCCCCCAGTGACGTCGAGGCAGGGAATGATGCGTTTGGCAAGCATGGCAGAAACAGCGGGGCAGTGGAGGGCAAGGCGCGCAAGATAGCACGCGCGCGCAGCGCAAGGCGCTGCAATTTTGGCGGTATCGGGCTATGCTGCGGTCCTGCGACGCCCCCGCCATGCCCGAGCCCACCCCATCACGCCGTCCCACGACCGCCCTGCCGCTGCAGCGCCGCACCTGGCTGGCCATGGCCGCTGCCGCGCTCCTGGCGGCATGCGGCAGCGGGGGCGGCGGCCCCGCCCAGACGTTCAACGCCACCTTCCTGCAGCCCTGGAAGAGCTACGAAACGCTGCCGGTGGAAGAATGGCGCCGGCGCCTGCAACTGATGCGCGACCTCGGGTGCACCGAGATCATCCTGCAGTGGAGCGCGCTGTACGGCGGCAGTTTTCCCTGGGTCATGCCCGAAGAGCTGATCCAGCTGCTCTTTGACGAAGGGGGCCGCCACGGCATGGGTGTGCGCGTCGGCCTGCCGTACGACGAAGGCTGGTGGAACGCGCTGCGCAGCAGCCGTGCCCAGGGCCTGCCGGATTTCCTGGCGCGCACCCAGGCGCGCTGCCTTGAAACGCTGCAAACGAGCCGCTGGCCTGCACAGCCGGGCTTCCGCGGCTGGTACCTGCCCTACGAACTGGACCAGTACAACTGGGCCACGGCGGAGCGCCAGGCGCTGCTGGTGCCCTGGCTGCGCAACCTGGCCGAGGCGGCGCGTGCGTCCTACCCGCACCAGCCGCTCGCCTTGTCCACGTTCTACAGCACGCTGCCGACCTCCGGCCGCCTGGCGCAGCTGTGGGCCGCCATTCTCGAAGAGGCCGCTGTGCGTCCCATGCTGCAGGACGGGGTGGGCGTCGCTGGCCTCGGCAATTACGCCGGCCTGGAACCCCTGCGCGCGTTGCTGCACGAGCGCGGCGTGGCCTTCGACCTGATCGTGGAACTGTTCGAGCAGTTGCCACCGTTGCCCAACACGAACAACGCATTTCGCGCCAAGGCGGCGTCCAGCGAGCGCGTCGCGCAGCAGATGGCCATCGCGCGCGACTTCGGCGCCGAGCGCATCGTCGCCTTCGCCGTTGACCCGTGGCTGCTCACCAGCGAGGACGATGCAATGACCTTCCCCTACACCTGGGGCGCACAGGCCTAGACCCGTCGCCACCCGCACAGAACGCCCGCAACGGATGAGCTCCACCACCGCCTTGCACGAACCTCGGGTCGCCGCTGCGGCGGCGGCATCCAGCGCAGCCACCGCCGCCCGGCACGCGGACACCGTGGACAGTACCGGAACCCTGCCCCAGGCCGCCATCGATTCCTTGCGCGCCGAGGGCTTGCTGGGGCTGTTGGTGCCCAGCCGCTACGGCGGGCCGGGCCTGCCGCTGCGCGAAGTGGCCAATGTCTGCCGCGGCCTGGGCGAAGCGTGCGGCGCCACGGGGCTGATCTACGCCATGCACCAGTCGCAGGCGGCCGTGCTGATCGGCCACGCGGGGGAGAGCCCGTGGCACGAGACCCTGCTGGAACGCGCCGTCCGTGAGCAGTTCCTCGTCGCATCGGCCACCACGGAGGCGGCCACGGGCGGCGCCATCCGCCAGAGCGCCTGTTTCATCGACCTGCGCGAGGACGGCTTGCACCTGGACAAGTGCGGCGCCGTGATTTCCTACGCGCACGCGGCCGACCTGTTCCTGGTATCGGCGCGGCGCTCGGCCGAAGCGGCGGCTTCGGAGCAGCAGCTCGTGGCCAGCCTGCGCGAGCAGACCACGCTCAGCAGCGCCGGGCCATGCTGGAACCCTCTGGGCATGCGCGGCGCATGCACCCAGCGCTACGACCTGCAGGCACGCTGCGCGCCCGAGCAGATCTTTCCCGGCCCGTTCGCGCACGCCATGTCCGAGACCATGCTGCCCTGCTCGCACATTCTGCTGGCGGCCGTCTGGCTCGGCATCGCCGGCTCGGCACTGTCCCGGGCAAAAGCCTTCCTGCGCGCGCGCAACCGCGTGGGCACACCGCGCAACCCTATCTCCAGCCTGCGCCTCGCCGAGGGTGAAGCCCTGGTGCAGCAGATGCGCGCCCTGGTGGCGGCGAACCTCTCCCTCTACGAAAGCGCAGACCGCGCAGCTTCGGCGACGGACCGCATGGTCAGCTACAACACGCTCAAGGTCAGCGCCTCGGAGCTGGTGGTGCGCGCCACCCAGACGGCGCTGCGCATCTGCGGCATCCAGGGCTACATGGAAGAAGGCGACTTCTACCTGAGCCGCCACTTGCGCGATGCGCATTCCGCCATGGTGATGGTCAACGACGACCGCATCCTCGGGAACCTCTCCAGCGTCGTGCTCGGCATGCCGATCACGCGTGAACTCTAAGCGCCTGCCACCCGCACCTGTCCATGAATCCCAACGAGATCGAAACCCAATTGGCCGAAATGGTCCATGCCGCCATCCTGAAGAAGGTCGAACCCGACACCCTGCTGCTCGAATCCGGCCTCCTCGATTCCGTCGCTGCGGTCGACCTGATGCTCGCCGTCGAGGCGCGTTTCGGCTGCACCGTGCCGCTGACGGAGGTGGAGGAGCATTTGCACTCGATCCGCACGCTTGCGCGCTACGTCTCCGCACATTGCTGAGCCATGCGCTTTGATTTCAGCGCCGGCGATTTCACGGACCTGGACACCCTCCCCCACGCCCCGGCTGCCATCGCATGGGACGGCTGCCTGAGCTGGAGCGAACTGCGCGCACGCGCCAGCGCCTGGTGCGACGAGGCACGGGCCCTGGGGATCGGGCCCGATACCCCCGTGGTGATCCGGGGGCACAAGGAAGCCGCTTTTTTCGTGGCACTGACGGGCTGCCTGATGCTGCGCGCACCCTTCGTGCCGGTGGACGCGGTGTACCCCCAGCACCGGCTGCAGAGCATCCTCGACATCCTCGGCGCGCACGTGCTCTACGACGCCACCCAAGCGGCCTTCCAGCCCCTGCACGGCGGCCCGGCGCCGGTGATGCAGGAGAAGGCGCTGTGCTACATCATGTTCACCTCGGGCACGACGGGCCAGCCCAAGGGCGTGCAGATAGGCCGTGAGAGCGTGCAGGGCCTGATCGACTGGATGCACCTGGATTTCAACCTGGGCACGCGGCCGGTCTTCCTGAACCACACGGTGTTCAGTTTCGATGTGTCGCTCTACGACGTGTTCGGTACGCTGTCCCTGGGCGGCAGCATCGTGATGCTGGACCGCGACACCGCCGCGGCGCCGCTGAAGGTGGCCGCGCTCATGCTCGAGCACCAGGTGTCCACCTGGGTGTCCACCCCCTCGTTCGCACAGCAGCAGCTTCTGAACGCCGCGTTCAACCAGAGCGCCCTGCCCGCCCTGCGGACGTTCCTGTTCTGCGGCGAGCCGCTCCCGGTGCCGCTGGCGCGCACGCTGCGCAAGCGTTTCCCGGACGTGCCCATCCTCAACACCTACGGGCCGACCGAAGCCACCGTGGCCACGACCCTGCTGCGCGTGGCGCCCGAACACCTGGCGCAGGACGCCGTGATGCCCATTGGCCGTGCGAAGCGCGACAGCGCGGTGTACTGCGACGCGGGCGAGCTGTGCATTGCCGGCCCGCACGTCATGCGCGGCTACCTGAACCGGCCCGACCTGAACGCCTCGCGCATGTTCCTGCGCAACGGCGAACGGGGCTTTCGCACCGGCGACCTGGGCACGCAAACGCTCGACGGCATGCTCTTTTGCCATGGGCGCATGGACGACCAGATCAAGCTGCACGGTTTTCGCCTGGAACTGCTGGAGGTGGACGCCGCGCTCGCCAGCCTGCCCGGCCACCGCGCGGCCGCAGCCATCGCCTTGCGGCGCGCCGACGGGGCGGTGGCGCGCCTGGTCGGCTTCGTTGAGACGGGCCGCGCGGACGGCCTGCCCGCCGAGCTGGCCGGTTGGAAGGAAATGCTGGCCAGCCGCATCCCCCACTACATGCTGCCGTCGGAACTGCTGGCGTGCGAGCGCCTGCCGGTATCGGTGAACTACAAGGTGGACCGCGCCCAACTGCTGGCGCTGTACCAATCGCTCAACGCTTGAAAGGGTCCGTGCGGTTGGCCTGAATGACCAGCCGCGGCGCGCCGGCCTCGCCGAGCAGGAACAGGCTCAGGTGGTCGCCGGGCTGCAGGGCCGGCAGGGGCTGTGCCGAGGTGGCCGCCCCACCGCAGCGCCCGGAAACGCTCGCCCGTACGGGATTGACCGAGCGCGCGGCGGCTGTACCTTCTGCCACCGCCGAGAAGACAGGGGTTCCCGCCGGCGCCAGCAGCAGCTGGGCCTCCGGGCAGCTGCGCGCCAGGTTGTAGAAGCGCAGTTCGGCTTTCAGTGCATCCTCGTTGCCGGAGGTGTCGTCCATCGGAGTGAGTGCGAATCCGGCGCGGGTGCGCCGCAGCACCAGGGTTTGGAAGCTGTCTGGCGGCACGCGCAGCCGCGCCGCCTCCGCACCGCCCACCTGGACGGAAAACTCCTCCCCACCACGCACGATGGCGTAGCTGCTGGCCGGCGCCTGCCCGCCCAGCTGCTGCACCGGGCCCGTGGCCACGCGCACCGCCAGCGTCACGGGCTCGGGATTCACCACGCGCACATAGGAAGAGCCGGCGGGCGGGCGCGCTGCATACAGCTGCGACAACACGCCTTCCTGGGCCATCGCCATGCCGCCAGTCCCCAGCACCAGCACGATCAGAACACGCTGCAACGCAGCCGAGAAACCGGGGAGCAATTGGAAACAGGACATCAGAACTGGAAATAAAGGAAACGGGTTTCGCGGTGCAGGTGAAGCAGGCACAAGCCCAGAACGAGCAGCAGCGCAGCCAGCCATGCGGTGCTCGGGCGCCAACGCAACCAGGCAACCGGTGCCTCCTGCGTCCGCGCGAGCGCGGGGGAAAAGCGCCCAAGTATCTCGTGCGTGTTCGGCGCAAGCCAGACGATCAGCAGCAGCAGCGCCAGGTACACGGCCAGCACATGCCTACCCGCCACAAGGCGCCAGGCTTCCCATAGGCCCACCTCGTGCAGCAGCCCGCCCGGCCATTCCAGGGCTTCTACTCCGCGCCATCCGGCCATGCCCTGGAGCAATGCCACGGCATCGCCTACGCCCGCAGCGCGGAAGAATGCGAATGCCACCACCACGGCAACGAACGTGAGCAGCACGCAGGCAGCGCGCCACAGCCGACCCATCAAGGGGTGCCGGGGCGAGAAGCGCACCCCCACCGCGACGCGCCAGCCATGGTTCACGCACAGATAGGCGCCGTGCAACAGCCCATAGATGAGGAACTGCAGGCCCGCGCCGTGCCACACGCCGGCCAGCGCCATGGTGTAGAGCGTGGGCGCCGCCACCATGGCGGCGAAGCCCCCCACCCTGCGGCTCCCCGCCGCGCCCACCGGCAGGCCCCGGCGGCTGCGCCAGCGCGAGATCTGCATGGCCAACGGGTAGTACAGGTAGGCCGTGAGGTAGCGCGTGAGCGTCATGTGCCAACGCGCCCAGTAATCGATGATGCAGTGCGCCTTGTAGGGTGAATTGAAATTCAGCGGGAAGCGGATACCGAACATCTTGGCCAGGCCGAGTGCCATGTCGGAATAGCCGGAAAAATCAAAATACAGCTGCATCGCGTAGGCCAGGCTGGTGCCCCATGCGGCCCAGAACTGCAGTTCGCCCGGAGCGGCAAAACCTTCGTCGGCGTAGGGCGCGATGCTGTCGGCCAGCAGCACCTTCTTGGCCAGGCCCATGATGAACAAGGCTCCGCCGACGGACAGGTTTTCCGCACGGAAGCGGTAATTCTGCGGATCAGCGAACTGCGGCATCATTTCCTTGTGGTGCAACACCGGACCCGCGATCAAATGCGGGAAGAACGTGACGAACAGCGTGTGCTTGAGCAAGCTGGGGGAGGCGACCAATCCGGCCCGGCAGTCGAGCAGGTAGCCGATCTGCGTGAAGGTGAAAAAGGAAATCCCCAGCGGCAGAAGGATCCCCCCTGCATCCAGCCCCAGGCCCGGCACCCACCCCAGCCAGACCACCAGATACTTGTAGTAGATGAGCAGCAACAGGTTGCATGCCACCCCGAACGCCGTGGCCCAGCCCTGGCGGCGCTTGTTGCCGGCCATGCGCAGTACGTAACGGCTGACCACGTAGTTGAAGAGGATGGACGCCGCCAGCAGAACCACAAAACGCGGATTCCACCAGCCATAGAACACGAACGAAGCGATGCACAGCCACAGCGCCGCCCATCCCAGGCGCACCGTGCCGAGCAGGTAGTAGCCTGCCAGCGCCACCGGCAGGAACAGGAACAGGAACAGGTAGGAGTTGAACAGCAAGGCGGCCTCAGAGCGTGTTCATGCTCATTGCGCGGCGGCCCGGGCACGCTGTTCATCGGCGCTGATCGGCATCGACAAGGAAAGCTCGGAGAACACCCAGACCACCACCTTCAGATGGCCGCGCCAGCGGTCCTCGCGCTCGAGCGCCGCCAGCATGGCGCCGGAAAAATACCCACCGTCCTGGCTCAGGTTCCACACTTCCCTGCCCAGGCTGCGGCCCAGACGCTCGGCCAAACCACTGCGCAAACCATTGGAGTCGCCCGCGAGAAGCACCTCGACCGGCGCGGTATCGTCCAGGAGCCCGCCGCTGCGCTGTGCTTCGATGTGCTCGGGAATGATCCCTTCGAGCGGCGGGCGCCAGCCCTCCGGCGCCTGGCCCAGACCCGCCAGCACAATCAGGTCGCCCATGCGCGGTTCGGCGCGCTGCCCGGTAGCAGTGGTGAATTGCTGCGCGCCCGGGCCGCCCAGCCATGCCAGCAGCGCCGGCGCCACGCTGTCGACAAACCGCTGGGCACCGGCCGGCGCCATGTGAACGTCGGTGCGGAAAAAGGCCTGCGGGAGCGACGCCAGTTGGGCGCGGACGTCGACATGGGCCACCCCGGCCGACTGCAGCGCGGCGTACCACCGGTCCCAGCGTGCAAGCGCCGCAGGCGCAGCTTGCAGGCCACACAACTGCCGGGCCTCCGTGCGTGACTTGTCGGGAACCGTGGCGACCAGCAACTGCACGCCGCTGCGCCGAAGGCGCTCGGACCAGTGGCGCATGAGCTGAACGCGCTGCGCCAGTGCCTCTGCGTGGCCCGCGGGCACGCGCAGTCCATCCCGATAGAACAGCCAGCCGGGGCAGCCTTCCAGCACTTGCGTGCCCAGATCACCCAGCACCCGGTAGCGCAAGGCAGCGGCCCATCGGTCCACGCTGGCCTGTCCGGGCAACGTCCCCAGGGCCGCGTTGACCAGCTTGCCGGCGTGCCCGTCCACCCAGGTGGCGGGTTGCCATTCGCTCGGCGCCATGCGCAGCCCCGCCAGACGCGCGGCGCCCCAGGCAAAGCCCAGCGCCAGGATGAGGGCGAGCACCAGAGCACTGGCCCGGTGGCCCGCGGCGCTCTCCGTATCCGGTGCTGCCTGGTTCAAGGCAGCGCAGCCGCCAGCCTGCGGCTCCAATCCTGCTCGGAGATGAGCGATGCGCTGTCCCACAGGCCCTTGGCATCCGGGCCCAAATGGAAATTGGGTTCGAACAACTGCCATACGATTGCTTGCGGTGGCTCGGCACGGAACGCCGCCGATTCAAGGTATTCCATCAGCACGACCCAGAAACCCACGTCGCCCGGCTTCCAATTGACCGAGACGGGCCGGTCGAGCACATTGGACAGTTTCTGCGGGAAGCCGAAATACGGCTGCACCATGCTGTTGCCCGTAACGTGCACCGGCGCCCGAGCGCTGTCGAGCAGGCCGGCCTGCTGCGTGGCGCGCCGCACGGTGAATACTTCCCGGCCGGCCGCGCGCCGCTGCTCGGGGGTCAGAAAGCGCTCTGCGAGGTCGCCATACCGGCGTTCCTTGGCGACGGTGCCCAGTGCCATCCCCGTGCCGGGGTTCCCCGCCAACTGCGGCACCAACTGCCGAATCAGCGCGGCCGTGGCCTCGGCCACCGCATCGGCGGCGGCCTGCGTCCAGTGCTGGTCGGTGCGGTAATAGACCGCTTCACCGCGCGCCTGCACCGTGCGCAGCAGCGCTTCGACATCAAAGCCGGGCACCTGCGCCGCCGCCAGGCGGTCGCGGATGCCGGCGTAGCGACCCAGCATTTCCGGGGTCAGCCGGTCATCGCCCACGAGCTTGTCGGCATAAAAGAGCTTCTTGCTCGGCAGTACCGGCGCCACCAGGACGATGCCCCGCGCCGCGAGACGCCGCCGCACTTCGGCGACACGCGCCACACTGGCGTCGATGGCCGGCCAATCGGGTGCGTCTGTCGTTCCCCAGCCGGGAAACAGGTAGTGCTCCTTGCCGATGACGGCCAGGATGTCCGGTTGGGCCAGGGCAGGCGTCGCCAGCCACAGCGTTGCCGGCAGCCCCAGCAGAGTCCGGCGTCGGAGCCCATGGAAAAAGCGATCGGTTTTCATCGGTTCAGGCAATGCATACGGTCCACCCCACATGCCTTCAATAGGCAAAGGTGACACTGAGGAAAAGCCCCCTGGCGCGGTCGGTCACGCCGCCAACGCGGGCGCGGTACTGCAGGCTTGCGTCGACGTAGGAGCTTTGCGCACGGTAGCGATCCCCCGCGAGCCAGTAGCGCACATTCACGCCGACACCCGCGCCAAGCGACCAGTCGCGCCCGCTGTCGGCAAGGTCGAAGTCTCCATGGCCGGCAACGGGGGTGCCGGCGGCGCGCGCGCGGTTGGAATACCAGTCGGCTGCGAGCGACACGTGGGGAAAGAACACCAAGCGTTCGTTGTAGTCGGTTACGAAACTGCGCCCCACCCGCACTTCCCCGGCCGCAAAGCCCTGGCCGCGTCGGAGTTTTCCCTCGCTGCGCCCGAGTACCTGGCCGTTGCTGTCGCGCAGGGTGTATGCGGTGGGGGCATCCAGCCGCGTGTAGCCCAGCTGCAGATACCCTTCCATGGTGAACCAGCTGGACGTGTCGATGCGCAACCCTGTGCCTTCGTAGAAGCCGTACAGGGCGTAGGCTTGCCACGCCCCGGCGCCGCCCTCGGTCTGGTAGGCCACGGCAGCGGCCTGCTGGTTCAAGGCGCAGCGCACCGCAGCATCGCTGGGGTTGAGGAACCCGCCGCGCGCCGCATTGCCGATGAGGAACTGCCGCTCCAGGCCGAAGGTCAGGTTGTTCTCGGCCCACGGCGTGTAGCGCACGCCGATGGCTCCCGTGGTCGTGGGAAAGCCCGACATCGTGCGCGAGCGTGTTTCCCCGACTTCTATGGTCCCGCCGCAGGGGTCGGGCACCGACTGCGCACCCGTCAGGTCGGAGCCACTGTACAAGGTGTTGGAGATGCGTCCGTAGACATCGAACGTACTGCTGCTGGAATTGAGGAAGCCGGACGGCCGCCAGTACGCCTCGACAGTGCTGAACGCGGCATTTCCGGGGAGCGACACCGGCTGGCCGACCAGGCCGTTCGAGGGCGCACGCGCTCCCCGGTAGCCGACCGACGCCGTCACACCCCATTCGCGCGAGAAGCTGGCGATGGCGCTGCGCGTATCGAAGCGCTGCTGCGCGTCGAGTGGCATGCGGCCGGCGTCGGCGTCATCGATGGCCTGGCGCAGCAACACCGCCGCAGCAGGCCTGCGACCGGCCGCCGCCATGGCGTAGGCTTCGTCGAGCACATTGGTGGCGGGCGCCTGGCCGGTCTCCCGCGCTGCCACGAAATCCGCCAGCGCCAGCGCGGGCTCGCCATGGGCCAGCCGCAGGTAACCGCGCTGGCGCAAGGCATTGGCATCGGCGGGCTGCGCCGCGAGGGCCTGGTCCAGTCGGGCCATGGCTTCCTCCTGCTCGGCTCGGGTCCCCGCCGCCAGGGCCGTCGTCAGCAGCGTCTGGTTGCCGCTGCTCTTGGGATCCTGGGCCACCGCCATGCGCGCCAGGGCAATGGCCTGCTCATAGCGCTTCTGCCCGTATGCGGCGTACGCACGCGCAGCGGGGTTGTCGGTGCCGGGGGAATCCCAGGGCTCCATCTCGCACACCGTTCCGTACGGCGTTTCATGGCACAGCTGCAAGGGCGCGTAGGCGCTCACCGGCAAGGCATCGCCCTGGCGCCACCAGCTCCCGGCACCCCCGGCCTGCGCACGGCGGGCGGCCGCCTGGCTGTCCCCCTCCGACAAAGGCGCCAGCAGCTCCAGCGCACGGGCACGCTGCCCGCCGGCAAGCGCCAGATCGGCGCCGATCAAACGGGTATTGCGGCGCAGCGCTTCATCGATCCAGTCCTGGGCCAGCACGGCATCGATGTCCTGCTGCGCCTCGTTGGCCTGCCCCAGTTGCGCCCGCAGGTAGGCCCGCTGAAGGTGCAGCGTGGCGCTTTCGTCGTCGGCCTGAAGTGCATCGCTCGCGGCCGCCTCGGCGCCGGCGATGTCCTGCGTCGCCTGCAGGGCGCTGATGAGCAGCAAACGGTGGCTCACGACATCGGGCGCCCTGCGCACCGCTTCGCGCGCTTCGGGAACCGCATCCTGTGGGCGGCTCCCTCCCATGGCCTCGTAGGCCTTTTGCGCGTGCTGCACGGCAATCGCCTGGCTCGCCAAGCGCATCAGCGCGCCGATGGCCTCCGGGTTGGGCGCACCCAGGGAAATGGCCTGTGCACCTGCCGCAATCGCTTCTTCGTAGCGCTGCAAGTCTTCCAGCCCGTTGAGCCACAGCAGCGCCCAGTCGCCCTGGCTCGGGTCGGTGCGCACGGCGATTTCGGCATTCGCCGCGGCCGCCTCGTGCTTGCCCGCCGCCTGCTGCTGGTAGGCCAGGGTCGCAATGGGAAAAGCCTTACGGTATTCGGGAGTGGTGGGAACTTCGCCGGCAGCGGCCGGGCCACCCGGCCGCAAATTGGCGACTGCCTGCTCCAGCTCGGGGCTGGTGTGGCCTTGCGCGATGGCCTGCTCGGCCGCATGCAGGGCATCGTCGAGCCGGGAAAGTTTCTGCAAGGCGTAGACCCGCAACTGGTGCAGCCGGACGGCGTCGGGGCGCAGTTCCAGCGCGGCTTCCGCGCGCAGCAGGGCGGTGGCGTAGTCGCCGCGGGCATAGGCCTTGAAGCCTTCGTCCGACAGCCGCCAGACACGGCCGCGCAGCGGGCGCTTACCGCTGCTGCCGGGCCGGAAGTCTGGCTGCCTGGCGGGTGCTGCACGCACCCCGCGCTCGTCCGGGATCGGGTGCGCCCCGGCAGGAGCCGTCGAGGGGGGCGGAGCGACCGGTTGCACCGGCGCGTCGGGCCGAGGCGCCTGCCAGATCGGCAGCGCGGGCATTTGCAGCCGCACGTAATGCATCAACGCACGCCGGAATTCGCCGTCGACGATGGTATCGGCGGGGCCCTTGCCCCAAGACACCTCTGGTGCCCGCTCGATGGTTTGCAGGGCGCGCGCCAGCAGTTCGGGGTCCAGGCGTCCTGCCTCAGCCACCACCGGTGCGGGCTGCACCCCGCCGCTGCGCCGATGGAGCGCCAGGACCCGCTCCAGCTTGAGGCCGGCCGTTACCGCGCGGCGCGGGTCACGCACCAGGGCACTCACGTCCGCCCCGTCTTGCGGTGCCTGGGGCACGGGCATGGGGTGCGGGGAACGCGGTAACTCCATGTGCAACGACATGGTCAGGCGAAGCGGCGCATCGTCGAGGGCATTGCCCTCGGCTCCGAAAGCGGGCAGTAGCGGCCAGGCGGCCGCAAGAGCCAGAACGAGGACAGTGCGGGAAGGCATGGGCTTCATACGGCGACGACGTCCTGCATGACGGGGCGCGGCGGCGCCAGGGGCTTGGACTCTGTCTCCTGGAAAGAAATCGCTTCCTCCAGGGTGCCCTTGTCCAGCCAGCCCTGCTCCAGCAGGATGGTCCCCAACGGGCGGCGCGAATCGCGCTGTATCGCCAACGCCTGCTCCAGGTGGCTGGCGTCTATGGCACGCCACGACAGCAGCACTTCGCCCAGACGCTGGCGGTGCCGGTCGAGCTGATCCCCCGAAGGAAAGTCGTGCATGGTCTTGTCCCAGACCAGCCGGGTACCGAACAACTTGTGCGAAAGGAACAAACGCCATGCCCGCGCAGCGGCCATGGCATTGATGAAGTTGCCTATGACCATGCGCGGAATGGACAGCAGGCCATGCTCCCACCCGTACATGCTGCCGACAAAATAGGCACGCTGCACAACGCGGAGCAGCAGCGCCACAGCATTGAGGCCCATGATGGTGACGAACCAGCCGCCGGGCTCGAAGGCGGACGGGTAGTACACCGTCCACCAGCCGAGCCTGTCGGCGGCGTAAAACAACAGGAAATTGAGCATCAACACGTAGCCCAGGATGGCCACGAAGGCCGTGACGAGGCCCTTGCGGTCCCGGAACAAGAGGTATTTGGTCGAGAGCGGCCCCGCCCAGCCCACCTGCTGCCAGCCCTGCAGGCCGATGCCGATGGTCCAGCGCGCCTTCTGCCGGTAGGCCGCACGGAAGGTATCGGGGAAGTACTCCCGCACCCCCAGGGGCATCTGAATGGAGCCAATCTTTTCGCGCCCCAACCCGAACCAGGAAATGCGACGCGTGACGTAATCGACGTCGAACTTGCCGAAGATCTGCTTCATGCCCATGCGGTTGAGGCGCGTGCCGATGTCGTAGTCTTCTGTGAGGCTTTCCACGTTGAACGGCTCGTTCGTCGTCGTCGCGGCCAGCACCTGCATCGCGCTGTGCGAAAAACAGGTGCCCACCCCTGCGGAAGGGACCATGCTCGACAGGCTTTCGCGCACCACCAGGTCCTTGCTGTGCCACTCCGCGAACTCGTCCATGTAGGTGCCAGCGACGAGCTCGAACCAGCTGCGCTCCAGGGACGTCACCGGCAGCTGGATGAAGTCCATGCGCGGCAACAGGTAGTTGTAGTACTTGAGCTCCAGCGGATGCAGCACGTCCTCGCTGTCGTGCAGCACGAAGCCCGCGAAAGGTTGGCCGGCCGAGCGCTCGTGCAGGAACGCTGCCTGGACCACCCAGTTCAAGCAGTCGGCCTTGCAGGTCGGGCCGTCGTGCGGGACTTCCACGCGCACCAGCTGGCGGTAGCGCCGTCGCATGCGCTCGACCTCGGCGATGGTGCGTTCATCGTTGCGGTAGGTGCCGACAAAGATCGTGTAGTTGCTGTATTCCAGCACCGACACCATGTTGCTGAGCATGGGGGCGATGACGTCGTACTCCATCCACGCCGGCACCATGATCGCCATTGGCTGCTCCGCAGGTTGGCGCAACTGGTCGGCCGTCAGCCGCTTGTACTGGCGGTGTACGGTGAGTTTTCGGTACACCTGCCGAACCCAGTACCACGCGTCGATGAACAGGTCATCGAGGCTGGAAAGCAGGATGACCACACCCACTACCGCCGTGACGATTTCCAGGACGCGGTAATAGTCGGCGAACAGGTAGGGCCAGTACAGCGTGAACATGCGGTGAAAGCGGCGTGGCGGGTTTTACAGGTCCTTGCTGCGTGTGCGGCTGCGCTTGATGCGGTACGCCCAGACGAGCAGCAACAACAGCAGCAGCAGGCCGGTGCTCACGAGCGGGACGCCCCACGAGAGGTAACGGCGCCATTCGTAAAAAGCGCTCTCGCCAGCCCGCGGCGGCTGGCTGGCCGAGGGGTTGCTACTGTCCACCCAGCTCACCGGTCCCTGCGCACCGATCAAGGCGATGTCGCCGCGGTTGAGCACGAAAGGCTTTTCCTGCGCCGGTGCGGGCCCACCGAGCGTTTGCCAGTACAGACCCTCCTGGCCATGGGCGCGTGTGACTTCGATGGAACTCAACTGCGCCAGCCCGTTGACGTCCAGCCACGGCGTTTTCTTGCCATTGATGCGCAGGTGCGCGTCCTTGACCACGACACGCGTCTCAGCGCCATCGATGGCGGTTTGCATGGCGAGGAAGGGCCGCGTGGGGGTGGTGGCGCCGTCCTGCGCGACGACCAGTTCAGCGCGCACTGGCGTCACTCCCGCCGCCACCGCCATCCGCACCACGCGCATCAGGCTGGCAGGGGCATCAGCGAGGTAGGCCGCTGGGACGATCAGCTGCGGCGCACCGGACATCAGCGGCAACAAGCCGACGAAGGTGCCATCGGGTGCCGAATCACCGCCGCGCACGTAGCTGGTGGGCAGCACGTTGACCGGGAAGGCCTGCGGCGTCTCATTGCAATCGTTGGAATAGGGTTGGCGCTGAAACGAAACGCGCACCACGTTGCTCAGGCCGAGCGCGTAGCCGGGGACGCGCGCATCCAGCCGCTCGGGATGCCCGTCGGCCTGCAGGCGCTTGGCCGACAACAGCACGTTGTTCCAGAACACCGATGCCACGGGCCGCGTGGACGAAGCACCGGGTGCGGCCGCCACGTCGACCACCAGATCGGAAGGCATGCGGCCATTGACTGCCACCGCGGCCAGCGGCAGGGTGGCCGTCCAGTCGCCGCGCGCCAGCACGTCGAAGTTGGCGTCGCTGCCGCCCAGGTTGGTCAGGCGCAGGCTGGCCTGGTCCAGCACTTCGGGCGAATTGGCTTCGGCCACGACGACGTCGCGCGTCGTCAGGGCGCTGCGCCACACGTCGGCAAACGCGCCGGCCGCCTTCGCGCCCGCGTCCTCGGCGACCACGATCACCGGGCGCGCCCCCAGTGTGGCGAGGCGGATGCCGTTGGCGGGCAGCGCCGAGCCACCCACGGCGGTCTGCAAGCCGCGCCAGGTGGCGAAGGCGCGCGCCGCGTCGGCGTCGCCTGCCAACTGGGCTGCCAAGGCGTCGAGCGCCGCCGCCACCTGCTTGTGCAGCGCCGGGTCGGCCACGACGATGTCGCCGGTCGCCAGCGTGGAACCCAGCACCACCAGCGCGCCCACTTCGGCCTGATCCTTCAGCGCGTGCTGGGCATTGTTCTGGCCGAGCGCAGCAAACGCCGGGACATGCGCCAGCCCGGGCGGAAGTTGCCAGCCCGTCGTGTCCACGGTATCCCCGGGCGCCGGGAAGGACCGGATCTGCACCCGGCGGTTGGCCTGCTCCAGCGCCACGCCCAAGCGCCAGGCCGTGTCGTACGCCGTCTTGTTCAGGCTGCGCGAAGCCACGAGCAGCGTCGGGCGCGCGGGAAGAGTGAGCCAGGCGTCGGCCAGGCTGGTCAGCGCGGCACTGCTGAAACGGTAGTTGAAACGCGTGTCGTTGGACACCGCCAGCACGTTGCCGGTGGAGCGCTCCACATCGCAGATGCGCTGCCCCACGTTGTTCAGCCAGTCCACCCGGAAGCGCAGGAAACCATTGGCCGGCTTGGTGACATCCACCTTGAGTACCTGGCTGGGATCTCCCTCCGAGGTGTCGATGCGGCGCGAATGCACCGGGCGGCCGTTGACGAACAACAGCATGGAGGTGCGGCCCTCCTCGGCCTTGTAGTAGCGCCCGCGGAAATCGATGCTGGCGTCTGCCAGGCGCAGGGTGCGTGGAACCGGAAGGTAGAACTCCTGCCGGCTGTCGTAGCCGTTGAGCAGCACGTCCTCGCCGAATCCCAGGTCCGACAGGGCGAAACTGCGGCTGACCCAGGTCTCGCCATGCAGGCGCGCCAGCGCATCCCCGGCGGGGCTGGCCAAGGCAAGCAGCGGCGTGCTCAGGCAGGCAAGAACAAGCAGGCGCGCGCCGCGCCGAGAGAGGGAAACGCATGTGTTCATAGCTGGGACTCCGAGAAAATTGCGTTCAGAGGGGGATGGGGCTCGGGCGCGTGGCGCAGCCCCGGCCGGAATTCAGCGACGCTGCGGCCGCACAGGGCGTCCACAATGCGCTGGCACGCATGCCCATCCCCGTAGGGGTTGGCCTTGCGGCAGAACTGCGCGTACAGCGCGGCGTCGTCCAGAAGGCGGTTGGCTTCGGTCGCGATGCGCTCGCGCGAGGTGCCGACCAGGCGTACCGTCCCCGCTGCCACGGCTTCGGGCCGCTCGGTCACGTCGCGCAGTACCAGCACGGGCTTGCCGAGTGCGGGCGCTTCTTCCTGCACACCGCCCGAATCGGTCAGGATGAGGTGCGCGAGCCGCATCAGCCAGAGGAAATCGAGGTAGTCGAGCGGCTCGATCAGATGGATGTGCGGGTGCCCGGCCAGCGTCTTCTGTACCACGCCCTGCACGTTGGGATTCAAGTGCACCGGATAGACGATTTGCACGTCGTCCCGCCCCGCGAGATCCCGCAACGCGGCGCAGATATTGCGCAACCCCTCGCCGAAGTTCTCGCGCCGGTGGCCGGTGACGAGCACGAGCCTGCGCCGCCCATCCAGCCAGTGGTAGCGCCGGGCCAGTGCCTGCTGGCGCGCCGGGTCGGCGTCCAGGGTGGCAAGCGCCGCGTTGAGCGCATCGATGACGGTATTGCCGGTCACCCAGATGTGGCCGGAGATGCCCTCCTGCAGCGCCGCCGCACGCGCCGAGGGGGTGGGTGCGAAGAGCCACGTGCTGACCGAATCGACCAGCCTGCGGTTCATTTCTTCTGGGAAAGGCGAATGAATGTTGCCGCTGCGCAACCCCGCTTCGACGTGGCCGACCGGTATGCGCCGATGGAACGCGGCCATGGCGGCGGCGGCAGCCGTGCTGGTGTCGCCATGCACCAGCACGCAATCGGGCCGCGCGGCGTCCAGCACCCCATCGATGGCCGCCAGGAGGCGGGCGAACAAGCCATTGAGCGACTGCCCCGCCAGCATCACGTCGAGCTCGTGGTCGGCCTGTAACCCAAACAGGCCCATGACCTGGGCGAGCATTTCGCGGTGTTGTCCCGTCACGCATACGCTGCTGTGCAGCCGCGGCTCACCCCGCAGGGCGAGTACCAGGGGGGCCATCTTGATGGCTTCGGGACGGGTACCGAAAATCGACAGGACGCGCATTCGAGGAATCAGCCGCTGGGCATTGCGGTGTTCCCTAGAGAACCAAGCGCAGGCCCTACCACTTGAATGGGGCTTGCCGGGAAGCCCCGTGGGCGGGACGATCTTTGTCGCCTGACCCTCGAACACACATCTTAACAACTGTGTCTGACGTCGCGCAACATTATTGCAAATTGTTTGCATCCCGCCACACTTGCGGGTGCGTGCCCGACGTCCGCCGGCCGGCGGAGGCCTCGGCCGAAACCGTGACCCCGCACGAGGACGAATGCGCGGCAGGGAGCCAGACCAACCCGGCAAATCCGTTCCCCGCAGCGCCCGCGCGGCGTTGCGCCCCGTCGGAGAACGATGACGGCCCCTGATGAAAATACGTCTGCGGCAGTGGCTTTGACTGAAACGCAGCCAACCGCGTTCCCGCGCAGGCGGGCGGGCCCCGCCATCGGCCGGGCGGGCCTCTGGGTCAGCCGTTCAACGCGTCCGCGCGCTCCTGCGCGGCGGCAAAGTCCAGGTCGCCGCTGTAGATGGCTCGGCCGCAGATCACGCCTTCAATGCCTTCGCTTTCCACGGCGCAGAGCTGCTCGATGTCGCGCATGCTGCCGAGCCCCCCCGAGGCAATGACGGGGATGGTGAGCGCCTGGGCGAGCTTGACGGTGGCGTCGATGTTGATGCCCGAGAGCATGCCGTCGCGGCCGATGTCGGTGTAGACGATGGATTCGACGCCCCAGTCCTCGAACTTCCTGGCCAGGTCCACCACTTCGTGGCCGGTGAGCTTGCTCCAGCCGTCGGTGGCGACCTTGCCGTCCTTGGCATCCAGGCCGACGATGATGTGCCCGCCGAAGGCGCTGCAGGCGTCCTTCAGGAAGCCGGGGTTCTTCACGGCGGCGGTGCCGATGATGACGTAGCGCAGGCCGCCATCGATGTATTTCTCGATCGTGTCGAGGTCGCGGATGCCGCCACCCAGCTGGACGGGAATGTCCTCCCCCACTTCCTTGAGAATGGATTTGATGGCCTGGTAGTTCTTGGGTTTGCCGGCAAAAGCGCCGTTCAGATCCACCAGGTGCAGGCGCCGCGCCCCCGCATCAATCCAGCGCCGCGCCATGGCCGCCGGGTCTTCGCCAAAGGTGGTCGATTGGTCCATGTCGCCCTGTTTCAGGCGAACGCAATGGCCGTCTTTGAGGTCGATGGCGGGAATGAGCAGCATGGCAGGTGGTGATTTGGAGGGGCCGGAAAGACAGGCTGGGACAGGCACGAAGTGCTGCGATCCCGGCCAGGGGCCGGAGGCAGCGGGCGAAATCAGGTCAGGGGTTCCAGTGCAGGAAGTTGCGGTACAGCTGGAGCCCCTGGTCGGCGCTCTTTTCGGGGTGGAACTGGGTGGCGAAGATGTTATCGCGCGCGATCGCTGCCGCAAAGGGCGCGCCGTAGTCGGCCGTACCGGCGCAATGCGCCGCCTGCGCCGGCACGGCGTAATAACTGTGCACGAAATAGAAGTAGCTCGCGTCGGGCACGCCGTCCCAGAGCGCGTGCACGCGGCCGCCATGGGCCACCGGGCGCACCTGGTTCCAGCCCATCTGCGGCACCTTGTAGCGGCTGCCATCCTCCTGCAGGCGGCCTGCCAGGTCGAAGCGCAGCACGTCGCCGGGGATCAGGCCCAGGCCTGGGGTGTCGCCCTCGGCGCTGTGCGAGAGCAGCATCTGCATGCCGACGCAGACGCCGAACAGCGGCTTGCTCGCCGCCGCCTCCAGCACCGACTCCTGCAGGCCCGAGCCGCGCAGCTCGCGCATGCAGTCGGGCATGGCGCCCTGCCCCGGCAGCACGATGCGCTCGGCGGCGCGCACTTCCTCCGGGCGGGACGTGACGAGCACGTGCCAGCCGGTGTCCGCGGCGACGGCCCGCACGGCCTGCGAAACGGAGCGCAGGTTGCCCATGCCGTAATCGACCACCGCCACCGTTTTTGCTTCAATATTCATAGCTGCTCGCGCTTATTGCATAAGCGCTGGAGGCACTTTTTGCTTATAAAACACCTTTGGTGGAAGGAATGCTGCCGGCCGCGCGCGGGTCGCGCTCCACGGCGGCGCGCAGCGCGCGCCCGAAGGCCTTGAAAGCCGTTTCGCACTGGTGGTGCGCGTTGCTGCCGCGCAGGTTGTCGATGTGCAGCGAAGCGCCCGCGTGGTTCACGAAGCCCTGGAAGAATTCGTGCGCCAGCTGCGTATCGAACTGCCCGATCATGCCGCTGGTGAAGGCGATGTTCTGCACCAGGCCCGGGCGGCCAGAGAGGTCGATGACGACGCGCGTGAGCGCTTCGTCCAGCGGCACATAGGCGTGGCCGTAGCGGCGCAGGCCCTTTTTGTCACCGACCGCGCGCGCCACCGCCTGGCCCAGGGTGATGCCGACGTCCTCGACGGTGTGGTGGCCGTCGATGTGCAGGTCGCCGTCGGCGTGCACTTCGAGGTCGATCAGGCCGTGGCGGGCGATCTGTTCGAGCATGTGGTCGAAGAAGCCGATGCCGGTGGAAAGCTGGGACTGGCCGCTGCCATCGAGGTTGATGCGCACGGTGATGCGCGTCTCGTTGGTGTTGCGGCTGACTTCCGCAGTGCGGTCCGCATTGGCGGAAGGAACGAGGGCAGAAGAGGTCATAGCGAAGCCTGAAGGGCGGCCAGCATGCGCGCGTTCTCGTCGGCGGAGCCCACCGTGAGCCGCAGGCACTGGGCCAGCATGGGATGCATTGTAGAAACGTTCTTGATCAAGACCTTGCGCTCGCGCAGGGCGGCGAAGGTGCGGGCGGCGTCCTGCACGCGCACCAGGACCATGTTGGCCTCGCTGTCCCAGCACCGCTCGATGCTGGGCAGGGCGCGGAGCTGCGCCACCAGCGCGCCGCGCTGGGCGCGCAGCTCGGCCGCCTGGGCGGCGAACACCTCGGCGTGTTCGAGCGCGAACAGCGCCGCCTCGCAATTGAGCACGCTGACGTTGTACGGCGGGCGCACCTTGTCGATCTCGCCCACCAGCCCGGCCGGGCCGATAAGGTAGCCCAGGCGCACGCCGGCCAGGCCGAACTTGGACAGGGTGCGCATCAGCAGCACATGGCGGTTGCGCGCCGGCTCCTGGCGCATGCGGTCGATCCAGGTGCGGCTGGCGAACGGCTGGTAGGCCTCGTCCATGACCACGATGCCGCCGACCGCTGCCACGGCGTCGCTGATGCGCTGCACCGCGCCTTCGTCCCACAACGTGGCCGTGGGGTTGTTGGGGTAGGCGATGTAGGTGATGGCGGGCCGGTGCTCGGCAATGGCGGCCAGCATGGCGGCCTCGTCGAGTTCGAAGTCCGGCGCCAGCGGCACGCCGACGAAATCGAGACCCTGCAGTCGCGCGCTCATGGCGTACATCACGAAGCCGGGCACCGGCGCGAGCACCACCGGGCGCTGGCCGCCGCGCGCCTCGGGCGGGAGCGCGCAGGCGATGGACACCAGGCCGATAAGTTCGTCCGAACCGTTGCCGAGGATCAGCGCGTGCCCCTCGGGCATGCCGGCATGGCGCGCCAGCGCCGCACGGAGCACATCGTTGCGGACGCCGGGGTAGCGGTTGAGCGCCAGCTGCCCCAGGCGCTGGCCGAGCGCGGCCTGCAGCTCGGCGGGCAGGCCGAAGGGGTTCTCCATCGCATCCATCTTGAGCAGGCCCTCGGCGCCTTGCACGGCGTAGGCGTGCATGGCACGCACGTCCGGGCGGATGCGGTCCAGGGGATTCGGGAGCAGGGTCATATCAGGCTTCTTTCAGGCGCATCTCGGCCGCCTGCGCGTGCGCTTGCAGGCCTTCGCCGTAGGCCAGCGTGGCGGCGATCGGGCCCAGCACCTGGGCGCCGGCCTGGCTCACCCCGATGATGCTGCTGCGCTTCTGGAAGTCGTACACGCCCAGTGGCGAGGAAAAGCGCGCCGTGCCGCTGGTGGGCAACACATGGTTGGGGCCGGCGCAGTAGTCGCCCAGGCTTTCGCTGGTGTAGGCCCCGAGGAAGATGGCGCCCGCGTGCCGGAGCATCGGCTCCCAGCGGTGCGGGTCCGTGCTGCTCACTTCCAGGTGCTCGGGGGCGATGCGGTTGGAGATGGCGCAGGCCTCCTCCATGCTGCGCGTGTGGATCAGCGCGCCGCGCCCGGCAAGGCTCTTGGCGATGATCTCGGCGCGCGGCAGGGTGGGCAGCAGGCGGTCCATTGCGCGCTGCACGGCATCGATGTAGGCGGCGTCGGGGCACAGCAGGATGGATTGCGCCAACTCGTCGTGTTCGGCCTGGCTGAACAGGTCCATGGCCACCCAGTCGGGCGGCGTGCTGCCATCGGCCAGCACCAGGATTTCGCTCGGGCCGGCGATCATGTCGATGCCGACCGTGCCGAAGACGCGCTTCTTGGCGCTGGCCACGTAGGCGTTGCCGGGGCCGGTGATCTTGTCCACCTTGGGCACCGTGCCCGTACCGTACGCCAGCGCGGCCACCGCCTGCGCGCCGCCGATGGTGAAGGCGCGCGTGACGCCGGCCACGTAGGCGGCGGCCAGCACCAGCGGGTTCTTCTCGCCGCGCGGCGTGGGCACGACCATGATGATCTCGCCCACCCCGGCCACATGCGCGGGGATGGCGTTCATGAGCACGCTGCTCGGGTAGGCGGCCTTGCCGCCCGGCACGTAGATGCCCACGCGGTCGAGCGGCGTGACCTTCTGCCCCAGCAGCGAACCGTCGGCGTCGCGGTAGCTCCAGCTCTCGCCGCAGGCCTTTTTCTGCGCCTCGTGGTAGCTGCGCACGCGCGCAGCGGCCGCCTGCAGGGCGCTGCGCTGGGCGCCCGGCAGGGCGTCGAAGGCCGCCTTCAGTTCGGCCTGGCTGAGTTCGAGTTCCGCGAGCGTCCCGGCCTGCAAGCCGTCGAAGCGTGCCGTGTATTCCAGCACCGCTGCGTCGCCACGCTTTTGCACATCGGCCAGGATGTCGGCCACGCGCTGCTCGATGGCCGCATCCTGGTCGGCCGACCAGTGCAGGCGGGCGGCAAAATCGGCTTCAAAAGTGGCGTCAGCGCTTGATAGGCGGGCAGGGGTAGCTACTAGTTTCATAGTTGTAGACATCAAGGCGCCGGGCCGATGGCACCGGCAAACGCGTCGATGATGCGGCGCAGCGGCGCCTGCTTGAGCTTGAGCGCCGACTGGTTCACCACCAGGTGCGAGCTGATGTCCATGATGCGCTCGACCTCGACCAGATGGTTGGCCTTGAGCGTGTTGCCGGTGGACACCAGGTCCACGATGGCGTCGGCCAGGCCGGTGAGCGGCGCCAGCTCCATGCTGCCATAGAGCTTGATCAGGTCCACATGCACGCCCTTGCGGGCAAAGAAGTCGCGCGCGATGGCGGTGTACTTGGTGGCGACCTTGAGCCGCCCACCGGGCTGCACGGTGCCCGCGTAGTCGAAGCCTTCGCGCACGGCGACGCTGACGCGGCAGCGTGCGATGCGCAAATCGAGCGGCTGGTACAGCCCCGCGCTGCCGGCACCACCCCACTCGGCGCTGTGCTCGACCAGCGTGTCCTTGCCGCAGACGCCGATGTCGGCGCCGCCGAACTGCACGTAGGTCGGCACGTCGGTGGCGCGCACGATGACCACGCGCACGCCCGGCTGGTTGGTCGGCAGGATGAGCTTGCGCGACTTTTCCGGGTCTTCCAGCACCTCAATGCCGGCCGCCGCCAGCAGCGGCATGATTTCATCGAAGATGCGGCCTTTGGACAGCGCCAATGTGATCATTGCCAATTCAATTGCTCCACGGTTGTATGGCCCGACGATCGATGCCACTGGCACGTCCCAGGCCAGGGCCGCCGTGCAAGGGCCGCCCCGCCGCACCGGCGGCGTCCCCCTTCCGCAGCGCGCAGCGCTGCAAGAGAAGGGGGAAGCGGCGCAGCCGCTCAGGGGGTTGGACTCTCATTTAATTCTTTCAATGTCTGCGCCCAGGCCGCGCAGCTTGGCTTCCATGCAGTCGTAGCCGCGGTCCAGGTGGTAGATGCGATCGACCACCGTTTCGCCCTGGGCCACCAGGCCGGCGATGACCAGGCTGGCGGAGGCGCGCAGGTCGGTGGCCATCACCGTGGCGCCCGACAGGCGCGGCACGCCCTCGGAGACGGCGACGCGGCCATCGACCTGGATGTGCGCGCCCAGACGCAGCAGCTCGTTGACGTGCATGAAGCGGTTCTCGAAGATGGTCTCGGTCACCGTGGCCGTGCCCTGCGCCACGGTATTGAGCGCCATGAACTGCGCCTGCATGTCGGTCGGAAACCCCGGGTATTCCGTGGTGCCGAAGGATTGCGCCATGAGCTGCGCCGCGCCGGGGCTGCGCACGCGCATGCCGCCCTCGGCCTCCTCGACCTGCACTCCGGCCTCCCGCAGTTTTTCGCTCACCGCCACCAGGTGGTCGGCGCGTGCGTGGCGCAGGAAGGCCTCGCCCCCGGCGGCGGCCACGGCGCACAGGAAGGTCCCGGCCTCGATGCGGTCGGCCACGACGGCGTGCTCGCAGCCGTGCAGCCGGTCGACACCCTGGATGCGGATGCGGCTGGTGCCGTGGCCCTCGATCTGCGCGCCCATCCTGATCAGCATCTCGGCCAGGTCGGTGATCTCGGGCTCCTGGGCGGCGTTCTCGAGGATTGTCTCCCCCTCGGCCAGCGTCGCGGCCATGAGGAAGTTCTCGGTGCCGGTGACGGTGACCATGTCGGTGGTGATGCGCGCGCCCTTGAGGCGCTTCCAGCCTGCGGGCAGCCGCGCGATGATGTAGCCGTGCTCGACGGCGATCTCGGCGCCCATGGCCTGCATGCCCTTGATGTGCTGGTCCACCGGGCGCGAGCCGATGGCGCAGCCACCCGGCAGCGATACCGTGGCCTCGCCGAAGCGCGCCAGCAGCGGGCCCAGCGCCAGCACCGAGGCGCGCATGGTCTTGACCAGTTCGTAGGGCGCCTCGGGCGAGTTGAGGCCGCTCGCGTCGATGTGCACGCTGCCCTCGGCGGTGCGCGTGATCGCCACCCCCATGTTGGCCAGCAGCCGCTGCATGGTCACCACGTCCTGCAGGCGCGGTACGTTGGTCAGCACCACGGGCTCGGCGGTCAGCAGCGCCGCGCACAGCTCGGGCAAGGCGGCGTTCTTGGCGCCGGAGATGGCGACCTCGCCGCGCAGCCGGTGGCCGCCGCGAATCAGGAGCTTGTCCATGCCTGTCAGTTGTCCAAAATATAAGTGAAATATGGCTCTAGCGCTTATGCAGCAAGGGCAAAAAGCTACGAAATTTATAGTCTGTCAGGCGCGCTGCGCCTGCGCCCACTCGGCCGGCGTGAAGGTCTTCATCGACAGCGCATGCACTTCATCGTTCTGCATCTTGCTGCCCAGCGTGCCGTAGACGCGCTGGTGGCGCTGGATGGCGCGCAGCCCCTCGAAGGCCGGGGAGACGATGGTGGCGTACCAGTGCCGGCCGTCGCCTTCCAGGGTGAGGTACTCGCACGGCAGGCCGGCGCTGATGAGGTCTTTGATCTGGTCTGCGTTCATGGCGGTGTTCTCCGGTGGGGTCAGCTGCGAATTTTGTAGCCGATGCGCAGCAGGCGCAGCGCAAGCGCGCCGACCGCCAGGCAGGCGCTGCCGACAATGGCCAGGCTCAGCCAGGGCGAAGCGTCGCTCTGGCCGAAAAAGCCGTAGCGAAACCCGTCGATCATGTAGAAAAAGGGATTGAAATGGCTCACCGCCCGCCAGAACGGCGGCAGCGAACCGATGGAATAGAACACGCCCGAAAGGAACGTCATGGGCACGATGATGAAGTTCTGGAACGCCGCCATCTGGTCGAACTTGTCGGCCCACAGGCCGGCGATCACGCCCAGCGCGCCGAGCAGCGCCGCGCCCAGCACGGCGAACACCAGGATCCACAGCGGCGCCGCGAACTGCGGCTGGGCAAAACCCAGGGTCACGATGAACACGCCCAGGCCCACAGCCAGCCCGCGCACGACGGACGACCCGACGTAGGCAACGAACCAGGCGCGGTGCGACAGCGGGGTGAGCAGCTGGAACACCAGGCTGCCCATGATCTTGCTTTGCACCAGGCTTGAAGAACTGTTGGCAAAGGCGTTCTGCAGCACGCTCATCATTACCAGGCCGGGAACCAGGAAGGCGGTATAGCCAATGCGGTCGTACACCTTGACGTGGTCCTGCAGCACATGGCCGAAGATCAGCAGGTAGAGCACGGCCGTGAGCACCGGGGCGGCCACGGTCTGGAAACCCACCTTCCAGAAACGCAGGATTTCCTTGTAGAACAGTGCGCGCCAGCCCGTCATGCGGCGGCCTTGTCGCGCGGCAGGCTGGGCACGCGCGCTTCCCAGCCCTCGGGGGCGTGGCCGGCCATGACCTTGAGGAACACGTCTTCCAGGTCGGCGCGGCGGATCTCGATGTCCTGCACCTCGACCCCCGCGTGGCGCAGCTCGGCGAGGAAATGCTCCACTTCCTGCGCGTCCTGCGCCACCATCTGCACCACCCGACCTGTAACACGGGCCTTGGGCAGCAGCGCCGGCGGCAGCGCGGAATCGGTCTTGAAGACCAGCACATTGCCGGCCGAAGCCTTGAGCAGTTCCGAGGTGCGGTCCAGCGCCACGATGTGGCCGCGCTGCAGCATGGCAATGCGGTTGCACAGCGCCTCGGCCTCTTCCAGGTAGTGCGTGGTCAGCAAAACAGTGTGGCCTTGCTTGTTGAGCTGGGCAATGAAATGCCACAGCGTCTGGCGCAATTCCACATCGACCCCGGCGGTGGGTTCGTCGAGCACGATGATCGGCGGCTTGTGCACCAGCGCCTGCGCCACCAGCACGCGCCGTTTCATGCCGCCGGAAAGCTGGCGCATGTTGGCCTGTGCCTTGTCGGCCAGACCGAGGTTGTGCAGAAGTTCGTCGATCCAGGCGTCGTTGTGCGCCACGCCGAAATAGCCCGACTGGAAACGCAGGGCCTCGCGCACGCTGAAAAACGGGTCGAACACCAGCTCCTGCGGGACCACGCCGAGCTTGCGGCGGGCGGTGGCGTAGTCCGCCTGGACGTCGGCGCCCTGCACCAGCACGCGCCCGGAAGTGGCACGCGCGAGGCCCGCCAGGATGCTGATCAACGTGGTCTTGCCGGCGCCGTTCGGGCCGAGCAGGCCGAAAAACTCGCCTTCCTCGATATCGAGCGACACCGCATCGAGCGCCTTGAAGGGGCCTTGGGGGGTCGAATAGGTCTTGGTGACGGATTGGAAGGAGACGGCGGCCATGGCAAGCCCGCCATTTTAGCCGGCGGGGCTGGGCGCCGACGCCGCGCCCGCCAGCAAGCCCTCGACCCCGTACAGCGCGGCCAGCCCGGCCAGGCCCGCCGGCAGGCCGGCGACGGCGAAACCTCGCCCGTCCGCGAGCGCCGCGCGGCGGCACTCCAGCAGCACCCCCAAGGCGGACGAATCAAACACCCGCAGCGCCTCGGCCCGCACGCGGACCGGCGCACCGGGCGGCTGGCGCCCGATGGCGGCGAGCAACTGCTCCAGCGCGCCGCGCGCCTGGGCCAGCGTCAGCTGTTCGGGCAGGGAAAGGAAATCGGCCAACGGAGGTTCAGCCTTTCGCGGCGTTGTTCTTGTTGCGTGCGTTCAAGGCGTCGATCAGGCCATCGATGCCCTTGGCATTGATTTCCTGGGCAAACTGGCTGCGGTAGGTTTCCACCAGCCAGACGCCGAGCACGTTGAGGTTGTAGATCTTCCAGCCCGCGCCGTCACCCGGCGTCTTCTCCAGGCGGTAGTCGAGCTGCACCGGATCGCCCCGGCCACGCACCTCGGTGCGCACCAATACGTCGGTGTCCTCGGGCGCGGCGCGCAGCGGCTTGACGACCACCGTCTGGTCGCCCACCTGGGCCAGCGCCCCCGAGTAGGTGCGGACCAGGAGTGTCTTGAACCCCTCCTGCAGGCGCTGCTGCTGCTCGGGCGTGGCCTGGCGCCAGGCGGGGCCTACGGCGGCGGCCGTCATGCGGCGGAAGTTCACGTTGGGCATGACGCTCTTGTCGACCAGCGCTACGATGTGGTCGATGTTGCCGTTTTTCACGGCCGGATCGGAGCGCAACTGCTCCAGGATTTCGGTGGACAGACGGCGCACCAGCGCGTCCGGAGCCTCCGGGGCGGCCCAGGCTGGCCCCAGCGTGAGGGCCAGGCACAGGGCCGCCAGGCGGCCGATGAAACGTCGTTGCATGAATGACTCCTTACCACCCGCCCGGCGGGTTCTGGTTGCATTTTGGGTGCCGGCCGGAAAAGCCGGCGTTGGTGATCGGCCCTGCGCCGTGGCGGCCCGGGCCGCCTGTTACGGTGTGATCAGCGGTGTTCACTCCGGTTCCGGTGGCAGGCGCCCGTCGCTGACCGGGCCGCGCAGGCGCCCCGTGGTCCCGCCCCGGCGCACCTGGAGGTACACGTCGCGCGTGAAGCTGTATTTGTCGAGGGCCGCGTCGTCCAGCACATTGCCGGCGCGCAGCAGATTGGCGCGCGCATCGACCGCCCGCAGCGCGTAGAGGCTGTTGCGGTCAGAGACCGGTGTCACGCCGTTGAGGAGGTTGCCTCGCATGTCCACCGGCAGCGCGACGGTGTCGCGCACGGTGGAAGGGCCGAGCACGGGCAGCACGAAATACGGCCCCGTCGGCACGCCCCAACGCCCCAGCGTCAGGCCGAAATCCTGCTTGTACCGCTCGATGCCCAATTCGCTGGCAACGTCCAGCACGCCGGCCAGGCCCATGGTGGTGTTGATGGCGAAGCGAAAGAAGCTCGACACGGCCGGCTCGAGACGCAACTGCAGGCTGTTGTTGACGAAGGACCAGGAGTCGCCGATGTTGGCAAAGAAATTGCTCACCCCCGTGCGCACCAGCATGGGCGTGATCTCCTGGTAGGTCGTGGCGACGGGCTTGAGCACCGCGTTGTCGACGACCTCGTTGAATTTCGTCATGCTCCGGTTGTAGGGCTCCAGGGGATCGTCGGGGTGCGCCTGCGGCCCGCTGGCGCAACCGGCGAGCAGTGCGAAGGAAACCATGGCCCAGGCGGCCCGCCGTTGGCGACTGTGTTGCTGCATGCTCATGGTTTGCTTGCGCTGTCGGTTGCAGGGGCCGCATCGGCAGCCTTGCTGTAGAGGAATTGGCTGATGAGGTTTTCCAGCACCACGGCCGATTGCGTGGCCACGATGCGATCGCCCTCGGCGAGCATCTTGTCGTCGGCACCCGCCTCGATGCCCAGGTACTGCTCGCCCAGCAGACCGCTGGTGAGGATCTTGACCGAACTGTCCTTGGGGAAAGCATACCGGTCCTGCAGGGCCAGCGTGACGCGCGCCTGGTAAATCTTGTCGTCAAACGTGATCGACTCCACGCGCCCCACCACCACGCCGGCGCTGCGCACCGCTGCCTTCGGTTTCAGCCCGCCGATGTTGTCGAAGCGCGCCGTGACGCGGTAGCCGCTGCGAAAGTCCAGTTGCAGCAGGTTGGCCGATTGCAGCGCCAGGAACAGCAGCGCCGCTGCCCCCAGCATGACGAACAACCCCACCCAGACATCGGTACGCGACTTGTGCATTGCTAATTCCTTATAGGCTGAACATCAGCGCGGTCAGCACGAAGTCCATCGCCAGGACGGACAGCGACGCCACCACCACGGTGCGGGTCGTGGCGCGCGCCACGCCGTCCGGCGTGGGCTTGGCGACGTAGCCCTGGTGCACCGCGACGAAGGTGACGATGAAGCCGAACACCACGCTCTTGACGACGCCGTTGCCGACGTCGCTCCACACGTCCACGCCACCCTGCATCTGGCTCCAGAACGAGCCACTGTCCAGGCCGATCATGCCGACCGCCACACCCCAGCCGCCCGCAACGCCCACCGCACTGAAGACGGCGGCCAGCACCGGCATGGCAGCGATGCCGCCCCAGAAGCGCGGCGCCAGGATGCGGCGCACCGGGTCCACGGCCATCATTTCCATGGCACTGAGCTGCTCGCCCGCGCGCATCAGGCCGATTTCGGCGGTGAGCGAGGTGCCCGCGCGCCCGGCGAACAGCAGGGCGGTGATCACCGGGCCAAGCTCGCGCAGCAGGCTCAGGGCCACCAGTTGGCCGAGCGCCTCGGTGGAGCCGAATCCCTCCAGGGTGTAGTAACCCTGCAGGGCCAGCACGAAACCCACGAAGAGGCCGGAGACGGCAATGATGCCGAGTGAGTAGTTGCCAAGGAAATGGATCTGGTCGCGCACCAGGCCGAACCGGCGCAGCATGGCCGGCAGCAGCAGCAGCAAGCGCACGAACAGCCGCGCCGCACTGCCCACGCGTTCGAGCAGGCCGCGCGTGGCGTACCCCAGCTCCGCCGGCTTGAGCCAGTTCATGCCGCGCGCCCCTGGACCGGACCGAAATCTTCTTCGATGGCGGAGCCGGCGTAATGGAAAGGCACCGGCCCGGTAGGCAGGGCGTTCACGAACTGGTGCACCAGGGGGTCGGCACTGGCGCGCACCTCCTCGGGCGTGCCCTGCGCGGCCACCCGTCCCGGGCCGAGGATGACCACCTGGTCGGCCAGGGCGAAGGTCGCTTCCAGGTCGTGCGACACCAGGATGGTGGTCAGGCCCATGGCGTCGTTCAGCCGGCGGATGAGTTCTGCGGCGGTGCCGAGGGAAATTGGGTCCAGCCCGGCGAAGGGCTCGTCGTACATCACCAGCTCCGGGTCGAGCACGATGGAGCGGGCCAGCGCCACGCGCCGCGCCATGCCGCCGGAAATCTGCGCCGGCATCAGGTCGCGCGCGCCGCGCAGGCCGACCGCGTGCAGCTTCATGAGCACGATGTCGCGCACCAGCGCTTCGGGCAGATCGGTGTGCTCGCGCAGGGGAAAGGCGACGTTGTCGAACACGCTGAGGTCGGTGAACAGCGCGCCGTACTGGAACAGCATGCCCATGCGCCGGCGCGCGCGGTACAGCGCTGCGGTGTCCATGGCGCCGATGTCCTTGCCGTCGAACAGCACGGCGCCGCGCTGGGCCCGCTGCTGGCCGCCGATGAGGCGCAGCACCGTCGTCTTGCCACCGCCCGAAGCGCCCATGATGGCGGTGATCTTGCCGCGCGGCACGCGCAGCGAAATGCCGCTGAGCACTTCGCGCTCGCCGTAGCCGAAAAACACCTCGCGCAGCTCTACGAGCGCGTCGGAGATGGAAGTCGGCGGGGTGGGCATGAAAATGGGCCAGAGGGGCGGCGGCAAACCGGCCATCATAGGGGAATTCCCCATGATGCTCCGGCCGGGGGCCGGGGCGGGCTATACTTTTTGGTTCTGGTGCCGGGCAACGCCCCCTTTGTACGCTGCCCGCGCAGCCGCCCGCCCAGTCTCCCGCCGGCCACGCCGGGGGAACCACTGTCGGCCGTGCCCCGGCGCTCCGTGCGCCGCTCCCAAGCCAGGGGCACAGGCGGCGCTTTTCCCGTCGGATGGCGCTGACTGGCAGTCTGTTGCACGGCGCTGCCGCCAGGCGAGCGCCGGTTTTTGCCCACCGCAAGAATGAGGAACCCAGCCATGCCCCCCACCTCCACCGCCGTTCCCTTGCCGCGTCCGGTTGCCCGGCAGGCCAGCGGCCTGCACCTGATCGGGGACCTGTACGGTTGCCTGTGCGACAGCCGCTTGATGCTCGATGCCGGGTATCTGGAAGCCTTTTGCCGGGAGCGCGTGGCCGCCGCCGGCCTGACCGCCGTGGGCGCGCTGTTCCACAGCTTCGGCGACGGCGGCGGCGTGACGGGCGTGGTCGTGCTGGCCGAATCCCACCTTTCCATCCATACCTGGCCCGAAGCCGGCTACGTGACGCTGGACGTCTACGTCTGCAACTACCAGGCCAACAACCGGCCCAAGGCGCAGCAACTGTTCGACGACATCCAGGCGGCCTTCGCCCCGGCCGACCCCCACCTGCACCGGGTGGAGCGCGCTTGAACACGGGCGCGCGCTACCTGGCCGAACGCCTGACGGCCGACTTCGGCTTTTACCTGCGCGAAGGCCAGTTGCTGGCGCGGGAGCGCTCGGCGTGGCAGGAGATCGAGGTCTTCGACAACCCGCTGTTCGGACGCGTGATGCGCATCGACGGCTGCTTCATGACGAGCGAGCGCGACGAATTCTTCTACCACGAGCCCATGGTCCACCTGCCGGCCGTGGCCCATGCCGGCCCGGCCAGCGCGCTGGTGGTGGGTGGCGGCGATGGCGGCGCGGTCGAGGAACTGCTCAAGCACCCCGGCATGCAGCGCGTGCTCCTGGCCGAGCTGGACGGCGCCGTGATCGACATGGCCCGCCAGTGGCTCGGCGGCATCCACCACGGCGCGCTCGACGACCCGCGCCTGGAGGTGCGCCTGGGCGATGCGCGCACGCTCATCGAGGCGCCGGGTGGCGAACGCTTCGACCAGATCGTGCTCGACCTGACGGACCCCTACGGCCCGGCCCTGGATCTGTACACGGCGGCGTTCTACCAGGCGTGCCGGCGCCGGCTGACGCCCGGCGGCGTGCTCTCGCTGCACCTGGGCTCGCCCATCCACCGCCCGCAGGCCATGGCGCGCATCACCGCCTCTCTGCGCGCCGCCTTCCCCATCGTGCGCCCCTATCTGCAGTACGTGCCGCTCTACGGAACGCTGTGGTGCATGGCCATGGCTTCCGACGCAACCGATCCGGCCCGGCTCACCGCCGCCGAGGTGGACGCACGCATCGCCGAGCGGGGGCTGACCGACCTGCAGCTCTACAACGGCGCCATGCACCACGCCTTGCTGGCCCAGCCCAACTTCGTGCGCGAACTGCTGGCGCGTCCGGCGCGGGCCCTGGAGCGGGGGGAGGTGCTGGAGGAGGTCGGGGCGTTGGCGATGGGGCCGGAGGTGGCGGTGGTTCCGGGATGATTTTTTGAATCAAATAGCCTGCCAGCGCTTACTGACGATTAATTGTTAGCTATTGTTTTTGAGTAATTTTCCGGCTTCGGCACTGCGGATCTTGCGCCGGGTGGAGGCCGGGTCCCGCCCCGGCCTCCGCCCTCAGAATAACCAACCCCAGCCAACCAATTGGAATCTGACCCCAATTACCGCGGCAACTCGCTGGTCCCCATCAGGAACTGATCCACCGAGCGCGCCGCCTGCCGCCCCTCGCGGATCGCCCAGACCACCAGGCTTTGCCCCCGGCGGATATCGCCCGCCGCGAACACCCCCGGCACGTTGGTGGCGTAGCCGCCCTCCTCCGTGCTGGCACGCGCGTTGCCGCGCGCGTCCTTGTCGATGCCGAAGGCGTCGAGCACCTGCGCCACCGGGCTGACGAAGCCCATGGCAAGCAGCACCAGATCGGCCGGGTAGTGCTTCTGCGTGCCTTCGACCTCGGTGAGCTTGCCGTCCCGGAACTCGACCTGCACCGTGGTCAGGCCCTTGACTTTGCCCTTTTCGCCGGTGAACTCCTTGGTGGAAATAGCGAACTCGCGGGTGCAACCCTCGTCGTGGCTGGAGCTGGTGCGCAGCTTGATCGGCCAGTAGGGCCAGGTGAGCGGCCGGTTCTCCTGGCTCGGCGGCATGGGCATGACTTCGAATTGCGTCACGCTGGCCGCGCCGTGCCGGTTGCTGGTGCCCACGCAGTCGCTGCCGGTGTCGCCGCCGCCGATGACGATGACGTGCTTGCCGTCCGCACGGATCTGGCCCTTGAGCTTGTCCCCGGCGTTGACCTTGTTCTGCTGCGGCAGGAATTCCATGGCGAAGTGGATGCCGGCCAGGTCGCGTCCCGGCACCGGCAGGTCGCGGCTTTGCTCGGCGCCGCCGGTCAGCAGCACCGCGTCGAAGTCCTTGCGCAGTTGCTCGGGGGAGATGGTTTCCCTGGCCCAGTTGGTGACCTTGGAACCCTTGCCCAGTCCGTCCTCTGCCGCCCCCACCAAAACGCCGGTGCGAAAGACCACGCCCTCGGCCTGCATTTGCGCTACGCGCTTGTCGATGTGGCTCTTGTCGAGCTTGAAGTCGGGAATGCCGTAGCGCAGCAGTCCGCCGATGCGGTCGTTCTTCTCGAACAGCGTCACGTCGTGGCCGGCGCGGGCCAGCTGCTGCGCGGCCGCCATGCCGGCGGGGCCGGCGCCAACCACCGCCACGCGCTTGCCGGTCTTGTGCTTGGGCAGCTTGGGCACCACCCAGCCGTGCTCCCAGGCGCGGTCGATGATGGCGTGTTCGATGCTCTTGATGCCCACGGCATCGTCGTTCACGTTCAGCACGCAGGCCGCCTCGCAGGGCGCGGGGCAGATGCGGCCGGTGAACTCGGGAAAGTTGTTGGTCGAATCGAGCACGGCAAACGCGCTCTTCCAGTCGCTCTGGTAGACCAGATCGTTGAAGTCCGGAATGATGTTGTTGACCGGGCAACCGCTGTTGCAGAACGGGGTGCCGCAGTCCATGCAGCGCGCGGCCTGGACCTTGGCCTGCGCGTCGTCGATGCCGATGACGAATTCCTTGTAGTGCTTGACGCGTTCGGCCGCAGGCGGGTAGCCCTCTTCGATGCGGCCGTATTCCATGAAACCGGTGATCTTTCCCATGTTCTTTTCCTCGTGAACGGCTTGCGGCCTACTTGGCAGCGACAGCGGTGTGGGCAGTGGCGCCCAGCACCGGGTCGGCGACCGGCGGCGTCGGTGGGTCTTCAAGCACCTGGCGCTCGTACATTTCCGACAACGCGCGCTTGTATTCCGTCGGGAAGACCTTGACGAACTTGCTGCGCGACACCGCCCAATGGTCCAGCAGGTCGCGCGCGCGCTTGCTGCCGGTGTAGCGGTTGTGTTCTTCGAGCAGGCGCTTGAGCAGCGACTCGTCGCTCTGGCCCTGGTGCCAGGTCGCGCGCAGATGGCTGGCCTGCTGCTCATCGTGCGGAACGATGCGCTCGAGCGCCACCATGGCCATGTTGCAGCGCGTGTCGAACTGCCCGTCCTCGTCGTACACGTAGGCCACGCCGCCGCTCATGCCGGCGGCGAAGTTGCGCCCGGTCTTGCCCAGCACCACCACGGTGCCGCCGGTCATGTATTCGCAGCCGTGGTCGCCCGTGCCCTCCACCACCGCCGTGGCACCCGACAGGCGCACCGCGAAGCGCTCGCCGGCAACGCCAGCGAAGTAGGCCGAGCCGCTGGTGGCGCCGTACATCACGGTGTTGCCGACGATGGTGTTGCGCGCCGCTTCGCCCCGGAAATCAAGGCTGGGGCGCACCACCACCCGGCCGCCCGAGAGGCCCTTGCCAGTGTAGTCGTTGGCGTCCCCGATCAGGTACAGCGTGATGCCCCGGCAGAGGAAGGCGCCGAACGACTGCCCGCCCGTGCCTTCGAGCTGGATATGGATGCTGTCGTCGGGCAGACCGTCGGGGTGCACGCGCGTGACCGCGCCCGAGAGCATCGCGCCCACCGAGCGGTTCACGTTGCGCGCCACTTCGATGAAGCGCACGCGCTCGCCCTTCTCGATGGCCGGTCGGCTGCGCTCGATGAGCTTCCGGTCGAGCGTGTGCTCGATGTTGTGGTCCTGCGTGTCGACATGAAAGCGGGGCACGTCGGCCGGAACCGTGGGTTGCGCGAACAGGCGCGAGAAATCGAGGCCGCTCGCCTTCCAGTGTTCCAGGCCCTTGCGCATGTCGAGCAGGTCGCTGCGGCCGACGAGATCGTCGAACTTGCGGATGCCCAGCTGCGCCATGATGTGGCGCAGTTCTTCGGCAACGAAGAAGAAGTAGTTCACCACATGCTCGGGCTTGCCGGAGAACTTCTTGCGCAGCACCGGGTCTTGCGTCGCCACGCCCACCGGGCAGGTGTTGAGGTGGCACTTGCGCATCATGACGCAGCCCTCGACCACGAGCGGCGCCGTCGCGAAGCCGAACTCGTCGGCGCCCAGCAGCGCGCCGATGGCGACGTCGCGGCCGGTCTTCATCTGGCCGTCGGCCTGGACGCGGATGCGGCTTCTCAGGCGGTTGAGCACCAGCGTCTGCTGCGTCTCCGCCAGGCCGATCTCCCAGGGGCTGCCGGCGTGCTTGATGGACGACCAGGGCGACGCGCCCGTACCGCCGTCGTGCCCGGCGATCACCACATGGTCCGCCTTGCACTTGGCGACGCCCGCGGCCACCGTGCCGACGCCCACTTCGCTGACCAGCTTGACGCTGATGCTGGCGTGCGGCGCCACGTTCTTCAAGTCGTGGATGAGCTGGGCCAGGTCCTCGATGGAATAGATGTCGTGGTGCGGCGGCGGCGAAATGAGGCCGACGCCGGGCACGCTGTGGCGCAGCTTGCCGATGTAGGTGCTGACCTTGCCGCCGGGCAGCTGGCCACCTTCCCCGGGCTTGGCGCCCTGGGCCATCTTGATCTGGATCTGGTCGGCGCTCGAGAGGTACTCGGCCGTTACGCCAAAGCGTCCCGACGCCACCTGCTTGATGCGGCTTCGGAGCGAGTCGCCGGCCTGCAGGGGCAGGTCGACCTCGACGTTTTCATCGCCGATCACGCTCTTCAAGGTGTCGCCCTGCTGGATCGGGATGCCCTTGAGTTCCTGGCGGTAGCGCGCGGCGTCCTCGCCGCCTTCGCCGGTGTTGCTCTTGCCGCCGATGCGGTTCATGGCCACGGCCAGAGTGGCGTGCGCTTCGGTCGAGATGGAGCCGAGCGACATGGCGCCGCTGGCAAAACGCTTGACGATCTCCTTGGCGGGCTCGACTTCGTCCACGGGGATGGCCTTGGCCGGGTCGAACTTGAATTCGAACAGGCCGCGCAACGTCATGTGGCGCTTGCTCTGGTCGTTGATGAGCTGGGCGTACTCCTTGTAGGTGTTCCAGTTGTTCGAGCGCGTGCTGTGCTGCAGCTTGGCGATGGCGTCCGGCGTCCACATGTGCTCTTCGCCACGCGTGCGCCAGGCGTATTCGCCGCCCGCGTCGAGCATGTTCTCGAGCACCGGGTCGGCGCCAAACGCTGCCTGGTGCATGCGGATCGCTTCCTCGGCGATCTCGAAGACGCCGATACCTTCGACCCGGCTGGCCGTTCCGGTGAAGTACTTGGCCACCGTGGCGCTCGAGAGTCCTATGGCCTCGAACAGCTGGGCCCCGCAGTAGCTCATGTACGTGGAGACGCCCATCTTCGACATGATCTTCGACAGGCCCTTGCCGATGGCCTTGACGTAGTTGTAGATCGCCTTCTCGGCCGACAGGTCGCCGGCGAGGCCCTGGTGCATGTCGGCCAGCGTCTCCATCGCCAGCCACGGGTGCACGGCCTCGGCGCCGTAGCCGGCCAGCACCGCGAAGTGGTGCACCTCGCGCGCCGTCCCGGTTTCCACGACCAGGCCGGTCGTGGTGCGCAAGCCTTCGTGCACCAGGTGCTGGTGGATGGCCGAGAGCGCCAGCAAGGCGGGAATCGCGACCTCGGTCGCGCTTACCGCGCGGTCGCTCAGGATGAGGATGTTGGCGCCGCTCTTGATCGCATCGACCGCCTGCGCGCACAACGAAGCCAGTTTGGCCTCCACCCCGGCCTTGCCCCACGCCAGGGGATAGGTGATGTCGATCACCGCGCTGCGGAACTTGCCCTGGGTGTGGCGCGCAATGTCGCGCAGCTTGGCCATGTCGGCAGCGTTGAGCACCGGCTGGCTGACTTCCAGCCGCATGGGCGGGTTGACCTGGTTGATGTCCAGCAGGTTGGGCTTGGGGCCGATGAAGCTGTTGAGCGACATGACGATGGCCTCGCGGATCGGGTCGATCGGCGGGTTCGTCACCTGGGCGAACAACTGCTTGAAGTAGTTGTACAGCGGCTTGTTGCGGCCGGAGAGCACCGCCAGCGGGCTGTCGTTGCCCATGGAGCCGATGCCCTCCTCGCCGTTGCGCGCCATCGGCGCGAGCAGGAATTTGATGTCTTCCTGCGTGTAGCCGAAGGCCTGCTGGCGGTCGAGCAAGGAGAGCTGCGAGGTGTCCACGGCCGGCGCGGCGGCGGCATCGCCGTTGCCAACGCTGTCGAGCTTGATGCGCAGGTTCTCGATCCACTGCTTGTAGGGCTTGGTGTTGACGACGTTGGCCTTGAGTTCCTCGTCGTCGATCATGCGGCCCTGCTCCAGGTCGATGAGCAGCATCTTGCCGGGCTGCAGGCGCCACTTGCGCACGATGCGGTTTTCGGGCACCGGCAGCACGCCGGATTCGGAGCCGAGGATGACGAGGTCGTCGTCGGTCACGCAGTAGCGCGACGGCCGCAGGCCATTGCGGTCGAGCGTGGCGCCGATCTGGCGGCCGTCGGTGAAGACGATGGAAGCGGGCCCGTCCCAGGGCTCCAGCATGGCCGCGTGGTATTCATAGAACGCGCGCCGGCGCGGGTCCATCGTGACGTGCTGCTCCCAGGGTTCGGGGATCATCATCATCACGGCCTGGCTGATGGGGTAGCCGGCCATGGTCAGCAACTCCAGGCAGTTGTCGAACGTGGCCGTGTCGGACTGGTCCGCAAAACTGATGGGGTAGAGCTTTTGCAGGTCGCCCGCCAGCACCGGCGACGCCATCACGCCCTCGCGCGCCTTCATCCAGTTGTAGTTGCCCTTGACGGTGTTGATCTCCCCGTTGTGCGCCACGTAGCGGTAGGGATGCGCGAGCGGCCACTCGGGGAAGGTGTTGGTGGAGAAGCGCTGGTGCACCAGGCCGATGGCGGAAACGCAGCGCGGATCCTGCAAATCGAGGTAGTAGGTACCGACCTGGTCTGCCAGCAGCAGGCCCTTGTAGATCACCGTGCGGCTGCTCATGCTCGGCACGTAATACTCTTTGCTGTGCTTGAGGCGTAGCGCCTGGATGGCGGCGCTGGCGGTCTTGCGGATGACGTAGAGCTTGCGCTCCAGCGCGTCCTGGACGATCACGTCGCTGCCCCGGCCGATGAACACCTGGCGCAGGATGGGCTCCTTCGCGCGCACCGTGGGCGACATGGGCATGTCGCGGTTCACCGGCACGTCGCGCCAGCCGAGCAGCACCTGGCCCTCGGCCTTGATCGCGCGCTCCATCTCCTGCTGGCAGGCCAGGCGCGACGCGTGTTCCTTGGGCAGGAAGATCATCCCGACGCCGTATTCGCCGGCGGGCGGCAGCACCACGCCCACGCTGCCATCGGGGGCGGCGCCGGCGCGCGCCATTTCCTCGCGGTACAGGGCGTCGGGAATCTGGATCAGGATGCCGGCGCCGTCCCCCATCAGCTTGTCCGCACCGACCGCGCCGCGGTGGTCGATGTTCTCCAGGATCTTGAGTGCCTGGGTGACGATGTCGTGACGCTTGACGCCCTTGATGTGCGCCACGAACCCGAGTCCGCAGGCGTCGTGCTCATGCCCCGGCGCATACAGGCCGTGTTGTTTCAAATGCTCGATCTCGGCGGCCGTGGTCATGGCGCGTTCCTCATGGTTTTCGCAGGGACGCCAAGATTAGTGCAATGCAGCATCGCAGTGCAAGCAGAATAATTGGGGTCAGATTCCAATTATTCTCTGAAATTCAGATGAACTTTTAAATTAGGGACATATCAATATTCATAGCGATATATGCATCACGGATAAGCGCTGGCGCCTACTTTTCCTTCAAATTTCCGGCTTGCGCCGCGGCCTGCCCGAGAGCGCTTTGCTGGCCCGGCGCGGCGTCTGGGTGTGCAGACGCGCGACAAAATCCGGTCCGCCCAAAGCCCAGCCGCGCAACGTGGATTCCGTCAACGCCTCGCGCTCGACCCGGCCGATACCGGCGTGCAGCAGCTCCCGATAGGCGGCCTCGCGCGCGAACGGCGTGTTGCCCATGGCCCATTGCAGCGCGTGGGGCGTGACCAGCGGGTCCACGCGCAAGCCCAGGTGGCTGGCGCAGCTGGACCATGGCCATTGGGCAGGGTCCGCGGTCAGCCCGGCGCGTTCCGGATTGAGGTCGATGTAGACCATGCAGGCCAGCAGGTAGCGCTCGGTCTCGATCAGCGTGGAGCGGTAGCGCCCTTCCCACAGGGTCCCGGTGCGCCCGTGGCGTTGGTTGAACCAGCGCACGTAGCTGCGCCCCACCCCCTGCATCATGAGCGGGAGGCCGTCGGCGGTCGTCGGCGTGGCCAGAAGGTGAAAGTGGTTCGGCATGAGGACGTAGCCATGCACCGCCACATCGAACTTCTTGGCGTGCTCGGCGAGCATTTCCAGCATGCGCTCGTGGTCGCGCTGGTCGTGAAAAATCACCTGGCGGTTGTTGCCGCGCTGGATCACATGGTGCGCGTAATGCGCAAGCGTCAACCGGGGAAGCCGGGCCATGGGAGTCTCCTGCAAATAATTGGGGTCAGATTCCAATTATCCAGAGCATCGGGCCGACTCCAAATAATTGGAGTCTGACCCCAATTATTTTTCAGATGCCGAAGCGCGCGCCCAGGCTGGCGGTGAGGCCGAATTCTTCGAGGATGGCGCGCAGGCGTTCGGCAGCGCTGCGTTTTTTCTGGCCGGTGTGGCGGGCAATGATGAGTTCGTTCTTCATGCTGTGCTCCCAGCCGACCAGCTCGGTCACCGTGACCTGGTAGCCGCTGGCTTCCAGGTGCAGGCAGCGCAGCACGTTGGTGATCTGGCTTCCGAGCTCCCGCGTGTGCAGCGGGTGGCGCCACAGTTCAGCCAGGGGCGTGCGCGCCAGCTGCAGCGCCTTGCCGGCGCGCAAGACAGAGGCCACTTCGGCCTGGCAACACGGCACCAGCACCATGGCGCGGGCGTTTTTCTGCAACCCGAACGCGATCGCATCGTCGGTCGCCGTATCGCAGGCGTGCAGCGCGGTCACGATGTCGATGCGCGCGGGCAGCTCTGCCGCCTCCGCCGATTCGGCCACCGACAGATTCAGAAACGACATGCGCTCGAACCCCAGGCGCTGGGCCAGGGCGCGCGACCTCTCGACCAGCTCGGCCCGTGTCTCGATGCCGTAGATGTGGCCGCGCCCGAGCGCCCGGAAATACAGGTCGTACAGGATGAAGCCCAGGTAGGACTTGCCCGCCCCGTGGTCCGCCAGCAGGGGAGCGTGGCCGCCTGCGGCCATATCGTCCAGCAGGGGCTCTATGAACTGGAACAGGTGCGCGACCTGCTTGAGCTTGCGGCGCGAATCCTGGTTGATGCGGCCGTCGCGCGTCAGGATGTGCAGTTCCTTGAGCAGCTCGATCGATTGCCCGGGCCGCAATTCCAGGTCGGCTCCCGGCATCGGCTCCGGGGGAGCGCTGCGCTGACGCGCCTTCATGCGCCGGCTCCGGCGGCCGGCGCGCCGCCGGGCGCATCCGCTGGCCGCTCCGCCCCGCCCGCCCCTACGCCGAGGGCCTCCCAGCCTTGCGCACCCAGCGCCTCCAGCACCTCCACGTTGCGCCCAAAAATCGCCTCCGCCTCGGGAAAGGCCTCCACCGCCCGGTCCAGGCTGTCTTCGCGCAGCAGGTGCAGCGTCGGCCATGGCGCGCGGTTGGTGCAGTTGGAAACGTCGTCCGCGCCCGTTCCGGCAAAGCGGAACTGCGGGTGGAAGCTGGCGATCTGCAGCACGCCGCCCAGGCCGAGCGACTCGAGCAGGGCGTCGCTTTCGTCCAGGAAATCGTTGAAATCGAGGAAGTCGTCCAGGCAGCCCGAGAGCATCAGCAGGGTCGTGTCGCGCTCAGCCGGCGGCGCGGCCACGAGCGCCAGCAGCTCGCGCTCCAGGCTGTGCAGCACCCCCGCGGGGCTGTTGGCGCCGCATACCACGTAGTGGATCTGACCCTTGCCGTGCACGCCCTTGGCGAAGGGGCACAGGTTGAGCCCGATGACCGCGCGCTCGAGCCAGCGGACCGTGTCCTGCACCACGCGCGCGTCGCGCTCTGCTTCAGTGGATGGGCCCGCAGGCGAAGGAGTGCTGGTGGGCATGGCGAGGCGAGTGGACAAACTGCCGGCCATTTTATCGGGGCGGCCTTTTCCGCCCCGCATCCGCCACGCTCGCTCAGCGCTCAGCGCTCAGCGCTCAGGGCTTCGGGCGTTCCATGCGCTCGAGGGCCGACAAGTCGAGCTGGGCGGCCAGGCTGCGCAGCGCGGTGACGTCCATGCCATCGGCCGACAGGCTCACCAGTAGGCCGTTCTTCAGTGCCATCTTGCGCTCGGCGAAGCTGCCGTCCTTGGCGTAGTTCTCGTGCAGCGTGCGGCCGCCTTCTTGCCAGGTCTTTTCGACGTGCGTCTGGTCTTCCTTCTCGCCTTGCGCCATGCCGAAAGCCGCCGCCGCCATGGCACCGAGACCGCCCAGATCCATGATTTCGAGCCGCACGGTGCGCTCGCCCGTGCCGTATTCGGCGCTCGCCTGGCTGGTCGGCAGGCCCAGGGCAGCACCATCCTGCACCTCGAAGGAGGTGCGCGCCAGGCCGCCCAGGGTTTCTGGCAGCGCCGCCTTCAGAGCTTGGGCGCCCAAGGCCTTGCCACCGCCGAGCATGCTGGCGGCAGCGGCCGCTGCGTCCCGGGTGGCTGCCGCCATGGCGGCGGGGTCCTTCTGGGCGTTGGCCTGTTCCATGCTGCGGGTGGCCTCTTCCATCTTGCGCTGAGCGGCCGCAATGGCCCCCTGGTCGATGGTGATTTCACCGCCCGGCGTGCGCACCGACACCGCGGGCGCCCCGCCGGCCCACGGCGCCGGCCCGCGCGGCATGACCAACGCGCTGACCGCGCCGGCCACCAGCCCGAGCACGATGGCGGCGACGATCACCACCGCCGTATAGGCCGCCGATTTCTCGCGCGCGCTCTTCATCAGCACCGGCAGGCCGGTGTAGAGCAGGTACACCGAATACAGCGCCGCCAGCAGGCCCAGCATGGCGAGCGCCGGGAGCAGGCTGAAGACGCCGCCGAGCATCGCGGCGGTGCTGGAATACACCGCCAGCTTGAGCGCCTGGATGCTGCTTGCCACGCCGCCAAAGCGCGGCGCGAGCACATTGATGATCAGGCTGAGGACGTACACGCCGGCCAGGCTCAGCACATAGGAGACCACCATGCCGACCAGGCCGGCGACGATGGGCACGCGGAAGGAAACGCCGAACGCGCCCGCGCCCACCAGGGACATGCCGATGAATCCGCACACCGCCGGGATGGCCGCGAGCAGCATCAGGTAGCCGGTGAACAGGCCGGCCGTGTCGGCCGGTTCGGTGTCTATGGTTTCCCAGGCCGCCTTGGGCGAGATCAAAATGGCCTTGGCACGCTCCACAATCTGCATGGTTTCCTCCCTGATATGCGCCGGGCCTGCGATACGCGGCCGGCAAAAGGGGCGAACCATAAGGCCTGAGGGCGCTTGCGGCAAGGCTTGCGTGCGCCGGGGCGCGCCAAACGTGCAATATGCCCGGATTGCGCGCGCCCGAACGGGCGCTGACGCACCGCCTAACGCTCGAAGGCCACCTGCCCGCCCACCAGCGTGCAGCGCACCACGCCCGGCAGTTCGTAACCGCCGAACGGCGTGTGCTTGCCCTGGCTGCGCAGCGTGGCCGGCGAGACCGTCCAGTGCGCGCCAGCATCGACGATGCACAGGTCGCCCACGCCGCCCTCGACCAGCTGGCCCACGCTCGCGGCCAGCGTTCCCAGGGCGCCGCCGAGCACGCGCGCCGGCGCGCTGGTCACCACGGCCAGGGCGCGGGCCAGCGGCACCCGCCCGTCCTGCGACCACTTGAGAGCCAGGCTCAGGAGCAGTTCCAGCCCGGTGGCGCCGGGTTCGGCCTCGGCAAACGGTAGCGTCTTGGCGTCCTCGTCCACGGGGTTGTGGTCGGACACCAGGGCGTCCACCGTGCCGTCGCGCAGCGCCGCCGCCAGCGCCTCGCGGTCGCGCTGCTGGCGCAGCGGCGGCGAGAGCCGGGCCCGGCTGTCGAAGAAACCGATGTCGTTCTCCGTCAGGTGCAGGCTGTTGGCGCTGATGTCGCACGTCACCGCCAGGCCCTCCTCCTTGGCACGGCGCACCAGCGCGATGCCGGCGGCGCTGCTGATGCGGCACAGGTGCACGCGTGCCTGGGTGCCGCGCATCAGCTCGAAAATGGTGTGCAGCGCGATGGTCTCGGCCGCGACGGGAATGCCCGCCAGCCCCAGGCGTGTGGCCAGCGCGCCGCTGGCCGCCACGCCGCGCCCCAGGCTCACGTCCTGCGGGCGCAGCCAGACGCAGTAGCCGAAAGTCGCCGCATACTGCAGCGCGCGCTGCAGCACCTGGTTGCTCGCCAGGCCGACATCGGCCTGGCCGAAGCCGACACAGCCCGACTCGGTGAGTTCTGCCATCTCGGTCAGCACTTCGCCGGCCAGCCCGCGCGTCAGTGCGCCGAGCGGGAAGAGCCGCGCCTGGTGGAGCTTTTCCGCGCGGAACTTGAGCATTTCCACCAGGCCCGGCTCGTCGAGCACCGGGTCGGTATCGGGCGGGCAGACCAGGCTGGTCACGCCGCCGGCCACGGCAGCGGCGATCTCGGATTCAAGCATGCCTTCGTGCTCGTGGCCGGGCTCGCGCAGGTGCGCGGCCAGGTCCACCAGGCCAGGGATGACGAGGCAGCCCGCCGCGTCGATGACACGCGCCGGGGCAAACCCCGCCGGCACCCGGCCGACACCCACGATGCGCCCGGCCGCCAGCGCCACGTCGCCCTGCTGGTCCAGCCCGCTGGCGGGGTCGATGGTGCGGCCGTTCTGGATGAGTATCTTCATGATTTGAAGCAAAATTGGCTGCTAGCGCTTATTTATCATACGTTTGCAGCTATATTATTAATAGCAATTGGACGCTTGCCTCCCGCCTGCCGGCACGGCACGGGTCACGCCTCGTTCCCCGCGACGATGGACATCACGGCCATGCGCACCGCGACGCCGAAGCTGACCTGCTGCAGGATCACGCTTTGCGGGCCATCGACCACGGCCGAGTGGATCTCCACGCCCCGGTTGATCGGCCCGGGGTGCATGACGATGGCGTCGGGCTTGGCCAGGCGCAGGGTGTCCGGCGTCAGTCCGAAGCTCTTGAAATACTCCTGGCTCGACGGCAGCAGCGCGCCGCTCATGCGCTCGTTCTGCAGGCGCAGCGTGATCACCACGTCGGCATCCTTGAGCCCCTCGGCGAGCGTGTGGCAGACGCGCACGCCCATGGCCGCCATATCGGCCGGCACCAGCGTGCGCGGTCCGACCACGCGCACCTCCGCGCAGCCGAGCGTGGTGAGGCCGTGGATGTCCGAGCGCGCAACGCGCGAATGCAGCACGTCCCCGACGATGGCCACCGCGAGGTTGGCGAAGTCCTTCTTGAAATGCCGGATGGTCAGCATGTCCAGCAGGCCCTGCGTTGGGTGCGCGTGCCGCCCGTCGCCGGCGTTGACCACGTGCACGTGCGGCGCCACATGCTGGGCGATCAGGTAGGGCGCGCCAGACTCGCTGTGCCGCACCACGAACACGTCGGCCGCCATGGCCGAGAGGTTGGCGATGGTGTCGAGCAGCGACTCACCCTTGCTCGCCGAACTGCGCGCGATGTCGAGGTTGAACACATCGGCCGAAAGGCGCTTGGCCGCGATCTCGAAGGTGGTGCGCGTGCGCGTGCTGTTCTCGAAGAACAGGTTGAACACGCTCTTGCCGCGCAGGAGCGGCACCTTCTTGACCTCGCGGTCGTTCACCGACACGAAGCTCGCCGCCGTATCCAGGATGTGCGTGACGATGTCGCGCGGCAGGCCCTCCATGGAGAGCAGGTGCACGAGCTCGCCGTGCTTGTTGAGTTGCGGGTTGCGCTGGTTCAGCACGGCGCCACCTCGCGCACTTCCAGGGCCAGGGCGCCATCGGCGCCGCGCGCCAGGGCCAGCGCCTGCGTGGCCGGCAGGGCGATGCGTGCGGCGGCAAAGTCGGCCTGGACCGGCAGCTCGCGCCCGCCGCGGTCGACCAGCACCGCCAGGCGCACGCGCGCCGGCCGGCCGTAGTCGTAGAGCTCGTTGAGCACGGCGCGCACCGTGCGCCCGGTGTAGAGCACATCGTCGAGCAGCAGAATGTCGGCGCCGTTGGCATCGAACGGCAGGCTGGTCTGCGCGCTCGCCGCCAGGCCGCGCTGGGCATAGTCGTCGCGGTGCAGGCTGGACGAGAGCACGCCGGCCTCGCCGGGCAGGCCCAGGTCGCGCTGCAAGCGCTCGGCCAGCCAGGCGCCGCCCGAGGCGATGCCGGCAAGATGCGTCTCGGGCCGGCGCAGCGCGCGCACGCCTTCGAGCAACTCGCGGTACAGCGCTTCGGCATCGAGCGCCAGCGAACGGGACCCGGCTCCTGCCGGCGTATGGGCTGTCATGGGAGATTCCTTAAAAACTGCTCCAGGATGATGCAGGCCGAGGCGGCATCGGCGTCCGCCGCGCCTTGGGACAGCGCCTCGGTGGTGCTGTAGCGTTCGTCCACTTCGAACACCGGCAGGCGAAAGCGCCCGTGCAGCTGGCGTGCAAAACGCCGCGCGCGCGCCGTGTTCTCGTGGCTCGCGCCGTCGGGGTGGAAGGGCACGCCCACCACCAGCGCGTCGGGCTGCCATTCGCGGATGCGCTCGGCGACGGCGGCGAAACGCGCCTCGCCTTCGGCGCGCACCGTCGGCTGCGGGCTGGCGCTGCCCAGCAGGCGCGTACCCACGGCCACGCCGGTGCGCTTGAGGCCGAAATCGAAAGCGAGAAAACTCTGCAAATGCGCCGGCACGGCCGCTGCGGGCAACGGTGCCGGGGGCGCATCCTGACTCATGCGTGGCCCGCGCCGGGCGACAGGCGCCAGGCTTCCAGGCCGAGCAGGCCAAGCGCACTGTCGTAGCGCGCGTCCACCGGCGTGTCGAATATGACCGCTGTATTGGCCCCCACGGTGAGCCAGCTGTTCTCCGCCATTTCCGACTCCAGCTGCCCCTCTCCCCAGGAGGAGTAGCCCAGCGTCACGAGCACGCGGCGTGGGCCGGCCCCGGTGGCAAGGGCTTCGAGTACGTCTCGGGAGGTGGTCATTTCGAGCCCCCCGGGAATCACCATGGTGGAGGCGTAGGCGGGCTCGTCGTCCGCGTCCAGTTGCACCCGCTCGTGCAGCACGAAGCCGCGCTCGGTCTGCACCGGACCGCCGAGAAACACGGGCGTGCCGCTCAGGTCCGGGCGGCCGAGCGACAGGTCGACCTTTTCAAACAGGCCTTCGAGGCTGATGTCGGTCGGCTTGTTGATGATCAAACCCAGCGCGCCCCGCTCGCTGTGCTCGCACACGTAGACCACGCTGCGTGCGAAAGAGGCGTCCTGCATACCCGGCATGGCAATCAGGAAATGGTTGGTCAGGTTCATGGCGCGTGGTGCAAGAGTGCGCCAATTTTACGGTCAACCTACTGCACGCCCGGACGTGGCGGCCGGTAGCACGCCACCGCACACCGCCTTCGGGCGCACGCTGGCAGGGGGAACTACAAGGATGGCGGCGACATGGACGGGCGCACGGGTGTGGGCGGCTCCATTTCGGCCACGCGCATGCCAGCGACTTCCAGTGGCGCGCCGGCAGCCAGCCGCACGCGCAGCGTGAGGTCGGTCCGGTTGTCCGCATGCGCCAGCATCTCTTCCTGACTGATGGCGCCCTGCTCGTACAAGGCGAACAGCGACTGGTCGAACGTGCACATGCCGACCTGGCTGCTGCGCTCGAGCGCCGTGCGGATTTCGTGCACCTGGCCTTTTTGCAGCAGATCGGCGATGAAGTTCGTCAGCAGCAGGATTTCCACCGCCGGAACCTGGCGGACCTGGATGCCGGGCACCAGGCGCTGGGCGACGACGGCCTTGAGGTTCAGGGACAGGTCCAGCAGGATTTGCGCATGCGCGCTGTCCGGGAAGAAATTCAGGATGCGCTGAATCGACTGGCTGGCGTTGTTGGCGTGCAGGGTCGAGACGCACAGATGGCCGGATTCGGCGTAGTGCAGCGCGTGCTGCATGGTCTCGCGGTCGCGGATTTCCCCAATCATGATGACGCTCGGCGCCTCGCGCATAGCGTGGCGCAGCGCTTCGTCGTACGACAGCGTATCCAGCCCGACCTCGCGCTGGGTGATCAGGGAGCGCCGGTGCGCGTGCACGTACTCGATTGGGTCTTCGATGGTCAGGATATGGCCCGGGACGCGCGCGTTGCGGTGGTCCAGCAGCGAAGCGAGCGTGGTGGTCTTGCCCGCCCCCGCCGCACCGACCGCCAGCACCAGGCCGCGCTTCAAGAACGCGAGCTGCTGCACCACCGGCGGCAGCCCCAAGGCCTCAAGCGTGGGGATCTGCGAGGAAACATAGCGCACCACCATGCCGGTCTGCCCGCGCTGCAGGTGCACGTTGACCCGGAAGCGGCCCGCGCCCGGGACGTTGAGCGCCAGATCGCATTCCTTGCGCTCCTCGAACGCCGCCGCCTGGGCCGGGCTCATTGCCGCCTGGGCGAAAGCACGGATGTCCTGTGCCGAGAGCGGCTTTTGCGCCAGCGCCAGGTAGTCGCCGTGCCGCCGCAGGGTGGGTGGTGCGTTGGCGATCAGGAACAGGTCGGAGGCCTGCTCCCGCACCATGCTGGCGAGCAACTCCTGCAGCGCCCAGGCACCGTCCCCCGTCCCGGCCGCGCCCGCCTCATCGGGAGCGTCCGCGAGCATCAGGCGCTTGCCATTTCCGCCGCACCGACCTGGGCGTAGTGCTTGACCAGGCTGAGCAATTCCTCGTCGGAATACGGCTTGCCGAGGTAATGGTTGACACCTAGCTCGATGGCGTGGTCGCGGTGCTTCTGGGCGATGCGCGAGGTGATCATGATGATCGGCAGGTCGTGCAAAGCCGCGTCGGAGCGGATGTTGCGCGCCAGGTCGAAGCCGTCCATGCGCGGCATTTCGATATCCGAAAGCACCACCGCCGGCCGCTCGTCCTGGAGGCGCTCAAGTGCCTGCAAACCATCGGCAGCGAGCGCCACCCGGTAACCTTCGCGCAGCAGCAGACGTTGGGTGACACGGCGCACGGTGATGGAATCGTCCACCACCAGTACCAGTGGAACCATTCCTGCGGCGGCCGCAGGCGCGGATGCCGGAGGAAGCTCGCTCTGGGACAACTGCGCTTGCGGGGCCAGGTCCTGCATGTCGCGCAGCTGGCTGCCGTACACCGAAACCAGGGCCACCGGGTTGTAGATGAGCACCACCGCGCCCGAGGCGAGCACCGACATCCCGGCAAGTCCGGGCAGGCGCGAGAGCTGCGGCCCGAGGTTCTTCACCACCACTTCCTGGTTGCCCAGCACGTCGTCGACATGCACGGCAATGCGTTGCGAGGCGCTACGGAAAATCACCACCGATCGGGTCTTGCCCATGCCTTCCTGGCTGCGCCGCGAGGCCTGCAGCAAGGCCCCGGCCCAGTAGAACGGAATCTTCTCGCCGCCGGCATCGAGCTCGCCCGAGCGGTACGCGGCTTCGATTTCGGCAACGGGGACCCGGCGCACCAGTTCCACCACGTTGGCAGGAACGCCGAACGCCAGTTCTCCGGCGCGCAGCATCACCACCTGCGTCACCGCCGTGGTCAAGGGCAGGACCATGCGGAACGCCGCGCCCGCACCGGATTCGGTAGTGGTTTCAATGCGGCCGCCCAAGCTTTGGACCTCTGAGCGGACGACGTCCATGCCAATCCCTCGGCCAGCAAGCTCCGTCACTTCGCTGGCCGTGGAGAACCCCGGCATGAAGATCAGGTTGGCCGCTTCGTCGTCGCTGACGTCTTCCGGAACGCCAATCAGGCCTTGTGCCACCGCACGGCTGCGGATTCGCTCCAGGTTCAAGCCGGCGCCGTCGTCGCGGAACTCGACCGAAACGTCGTTGCCCTCGTGGCGCAAATCGACCGTCACCGTCCCCATTGCGGGCTTGCCTTTGGCGACCCGCTCTTGCGGCGCTTCGATCCCGTGGGCCACGCAGTTGCGCAGCAGGTGCTCGAAAGCGGGGGTCATGCGATCGAGCACGCCCCGGTCCATTTCAATCGAACCGCCGGTGATGTCCAGCTTGATCTGTTTGCCGGTCTCTTTGGAGGCCTGGCGCACCACGGCATACAGCCGCTCTGCAATGCCTTCGAACTCGACCATGCGCGTGCGCAGCAAATCCCGTTGCAGTTCGCGCGCCTGCCGCCCTTGCGCGATCAGGTCGTCTTCCGTTCCTTCCACGACGCGCTGCAGGTTGCGCTGCACGGTGGCCACGTCGTTGACCGATTCGGCCATCATGCGCGTGAGTTCCTGCACCCGCGTGAAACGGTCGAACTCCAGGGGGTCGAAGCCTGCCGCACTGTCCTTGGACAAGGCCAGGCGCGATTGCATCTGGGATTCGGATTGGACTTCGATGTCGCGCAACTGCTGGCGCAGGCGGTCGAGGTTGATCGACAGCTCGCCCATGGAACCCTTGAGCAGCCCCAGGCGCGATTCCAGGCGCGCGCGGGTAATCATGACTTCGCCGGCCTGGTTGACCAGCCTGTCGAGCAGTTGGGCGCGCACCCGGACCGACTGCTGCGCCGCCGCCCGCGTTGGGACCCCCTTGCTGGCGACCAGGGGGCGCGTGAGCACCGACGGCTGGGGCAGGGCTTCGTCGCCTTCGGAGGCTTTCTGAGCGCCAGGCTCTGCGGGCGCGACCTGCGCCTCCGGCGTGAGTTCGTCCTGAGAAGCACCTTCGTAGCCGCGCAAGACCTTGAAGTTCGCCTGCAGGGCGTCAAAGTGCGCCAGCAGGGGCTCGATCTCTTCGCCACGCAGGGTTTCCAGGTCGAGCTGCTCGATCGCCGATTCGAGCCGGTGCGCCATTTCACCCAGGCGCATGGCCCCGGCAAGCCGCGAACTGCCCTTGAGGGTGTGCAAGGCGCGCAGCACCTCGCTGCGGGCGCCCAGGTTTTCGGGACGGCCCGCCCATTGGCGCAACGCGCTGCCGAGTTGTGGCAGCAGTTCGGCCGCTTCTTCTTCGAAGATCGGGAACAGGTCCGGATCGATGACATCGAGCGCGTCGATATCGTCGTCCAGATCCCCCTCGAGGGCCACGGCCCGGGCGATGGCGTCGTCGATCTTCTGTTCGTGCTCGGGCACGACGACGGACAAAGCCGGTGCAACGACCCCTTGCGGTTCGGGGGCCGCCACAGCGGGCGCAGCCTCCTCCTCTGGTACCTCGGTGGCCGCCGTTTCTTCCGACGGAGCGGCACTGGCGGCCGCTTCCTCTTCCTCGACGAAAGACACCTCCTCGAGCGACGGCGACAGCGTGGTGGAGATTTCCGTCTCTAGGATGTTGCGCAAAGCCTGTTGGACGTCTTCGTCGGCGGGCTTGAGGAACCCCGCGGCAAACTGGTGCAGCAGGCGACGCACCTCGTCGGCCGCACGCAGGAATACCGCCGCGTGCGCCGGTTCGCCCACGGGCTGCAGCTGCGCATGTTCCAGAGCGTGCTCGAACAGGCGCGCCGTTTGCGACAGCGCCTCGAATCCGACCGTGGCCGAACTTCCGGCCAAAGAGTGTGCGAGCGCAATCGCGGTATCGGGCAAGCGCTCGTGCAGCTCCAGCGACCATTCCTGCAGGCAGGTGGCCAGGCGACGCGACCATTCGTCGGCCTCGTTGAGATAGACGTTGTACAGCGGGATGCCGATACGCAAGTGCCCGATGGACTTGATGCTGTCGTCGCCCGCAACCAACCCCGGCGGGGGCAATTCGGGTGGCGCCTGTTCCAGCGTTTCAGCAGTGGCTGCGACCACTTCCTCCCGCGCTTCCTGCGCCTCGGAGGCCGGTTGGGGAGCGTCTGCTTCGTCCGACAGTGGCGGCAAGTCGAGGCCCGCGAAATCGCTCTCCTCGGCCGGCACAGACCCTTCCAGGGCGGCCGTGAATTCCGCGAAGTCGATTTCACTGCCTTCCGCCAGCGCGACCGGTTCAGCCGCCAGCTCTTGCGGCTCGGCGACTTCGGCAGCCTGCGGGCTCTCGAATGCTTCCAGTACGGACGGTTCCTCGACGGGCTCCAGGGGGACATCTGCAAACGCCGCGTCAGAAGGCAGGGCTTCGGGCACGTCGTCCACAGCCAGTTCCGGCACCGAAATGGCCGCGTGAGAAGCAGCGTCAGGTGCCGGTTCGGGAGCCCGTTCCGTGCGCTCTGCAGGAAGTGCCAGCGGCAGTGCTTTGCCCTCCAGCCGCATGGCTTCTGCCACCGTGCGGAAGGCGGAGTCGTCCCATGCGGAATCGTCCCCGGCGGCAATGTCCAAGGCCCAGCGGCTGAAGCCCTGCAGGGCTTGCCGGGAAATATCGCGCAGCGGCGGCTCCATCGGTTTTTGTTCCGCCAGCCAGGCGTTGAGCAATTGCTCCATGGACCACGCCGCCTCACCGAAGCGGTTCAGGCCGACCATGCGCGAACTGCCCTTGAGCGTATGGAAGGCGCGCCGCAGCGTGGTTTGCTCGCTCAGATCGCCCGGGTCCTCGTCCAGGGTGGATATCGCGCCCAGGCCGTTGCCCACCACTTCCCGCACTTCCTCCAGGAAGATTTCCAGGAGCTCGTCTTCGACCTCAGGCCCACGCAAGTGAATTTGCGCGGCCGCAGGGGCCGGCTCGGCCGGCGGCTGAGCCGCTGGCTCTTCCGGCGGCTCGGTGGCCGGAGCATCGGGGACGGCGGGAGCGACGACATCCTGAGGCGGCGCCTCGGCCGGATGCGGGATCAACAGCGGTTCCGTGGCCGGCGCTTCCATCGGCGGCACTTCGTGAACCACCGGGGCCACAACACGTGGCACCACGTCGGGCAGAGGAACGGGAGCCCGCTCCTCGACCTTCGCCGCCAGTTCGTCCGCGTCGGTCGCCACGTCGGAAGAACGGGTGCGTGCGCGCCCCGCGATCAGCCGCAACTCGCCCAAGTCCTCGTCGTAGACAAAGAGCTTGCGCGCCATGGCGCGCTGGTAGCTGAGCATGTCGATCATGAAACCCAGCGCGCCCAGGCTGTTGCCGAGTTTTTCAAAAAGCGACTTGCGCTCTTCCGGGTCCTCGACGCCGCCCACGAGCAAGCGTTCGACGGTGTCGCGCATGCGCAGCACCGCAAGCGAGGCCTGGTCCAACCCGAGCACCGACAATACGCCGCGCATTTGCGACATGCGATCGGGAACGGGAACCAGGGGGGTATTGTCTTCGGGGTTGCGGAAGTACTGGTCCATGGACCGCTCCGCTTCGCTGAGCGTGGCACGCAACTCGTCGACCACGCTACCCATGGTCTGGTTATCGCTGACGCGGCGGTACAGTTCCTCCATCCAGGGCTCAAGCGGCTCGGGCTCCTGGCCCGCGGAGACGCCATCGAGACGCTCGGCCAGGCGCGCCGCGCGCCCGGTCATCTGCTCGTCCGACACGTCCGTGTCTTCCAGTGCTGCTTGCAGATACAGCACCGAGGTGGCGACCTCCATGGCCAGGGCTGCAGAAGGCGGCTCCCCGGAGCGCACCGTCAGTTCCAGCGCTCGGGTCAGGGCCTGGGCCAGGCTCTCGCTGTTGCGATTGAGCTTGCGCAGCGAATCGCACACCAGGCTGAACTGGTCGGCGGCGGGCTTGAGCTTGTTGCGGTCGCCGCCCGCCAAGGCGGACCAGGTCTCGGCGGCTGCCGAAATGCGCTTGCGCGCCTGGGCCAAGACCGCGGGGTCGAAGCGGCCGAAGCGGCGCGCTTCGTAGTCGACCGGTTGGAAACGCTGCAAGCCGAACGACTGGCGCACCGCTTCCAGCAAGGGCAGCGTCTCCCCCGCCCCGGGACGTGCCTGGGCACAGAAAAACAGCAAATCCTGGACAAGCCGATCGGCAATCGCGTTCTCGCCGCGCGCCAGGGCCGCGTACTGCATTAGGACGCGCGAAGCCACCCGCTTGACGTAGACGTCTGCGACAAACATGCCGCGGCCAAAAGCATCAAAAAATGCAGCGCAAATTTTCCAGAACGCCCGGCCCTGGCGGTCGGTGTGCGAGGCCGCCAAGCCCAGCGAGAGGTCGGTCAACTCACGTGCGGCCTCGAAATCACCGTCCTTGACGATACGCAGCACGGACTGGTCCAACACGGCGCGGGCAGCTGCGCCATAACCCACGGCCGGGAGCGTGATCTCAAACTCGGGCTCTCGAAAACGCCGTTCGGCGGGCCACAGATCGGCCGGGTGCACGCGCTCGGCGCCGGTCAGCGCCTGGACGTCGCGGTATTGGGGAAACAGGGCAACCGGTGAAACGGTTTTACCCGCGAGCACGATTTCCAGGTACTCACAGAGCGCGAAACTTGCGCGCTCTATGGCACCTGCGGCGTCGTCGGTGCACAGCTCGGGACGCTGCACGAACCGCTGCACGGCGCCTTCCATGGCGCGCAGCACCAGCGCCGGGGAAGCCATGCCAACCATCTCGAGCGCGCCGGTGGCTTGGTGCAGTTGCTGGCGCGCCATGCGCAGCGTGGCTGCGTCCAGGGACGCGATGTCCGACTCCCGGGCGATTTCAGCGTCGTAGACGAAGCGCCGCAGCGCCTTGACCGCTCCATCGAGCGACTTGCGCAGCTCCTCCAGCACCCAGGCCAAGGGCCCGAGGTCGAGCTCTCCCGCTCCCCCTTCGACAACCGTGGCGGTGGCGACTTCGTTTGGCGACATGGATTCGTTCCCGGCGGCGCGCGGCCTGTTCAATGTTCAGACGTGGTCAGGCAATCTTGAAACGCGCGACGGACTGCCGCAGCTCTTCGGCCATGGTCGAAAGTTCGCGCACCTGCTGTGCCGTCGTGCGCGTGCCCTCGCCGGTTTGTTCCGTAACGGCAAAAATATGCTGGATGTTGTCGGCCACCTCGTTGGCCAAACCGGCCTCCCGGGACGTGGAGGACGAGATCTGCTCGATCAGCTCGGCAAGGCGCCGGGACACGCGGTCGATTTCGGAGAGTGCCGTACCGGCGCTGTCGGACAACCGGGCCCCTTCCACCACGCCCTGGGTGGAGCGCTCCATGGCGGCCACCGCGTCCTGCGTGTCGGTCTGAATGGCCTTCACCAGCGCCGAGATCTGGCGCGTCGCGTCGCCAGAACGTTCAGCAAGGCGTTGCACTTCTTCCGCCACCACCGAGAAGCCCCGGCCCGCTTCCCCGGCGGATGCCGCCTGGATGGCAGCGTTCAGAGCCAGCACGTTCGTCTGTTCCGTAATGTCGGAAATCAGTTCGGTGATTTCGCCAATCTCCTGCGACGATTCGCCAAGCCGCTTGATGCGTTTGGACGTTTCCTGAATCTGGTCGCGGATGGAGTTCATACCGCCGATGGCGTTCTGCACGGCCTGCAGGCCCGAGTCGGCAGCCTGGAGCGATTGGCGCGCCACCGTTGCCGATTCCTGCGCCTGGGTGGAAACCTCATTGATGCGGGTTGCCATGTCCAGCACGGAGCGGCCGGTTTCGCGGATCTCGCGCAGCTGCTCGGTGGAAGCCGCGAGCAGCTCGGTTGAGGTGTTGTCCACCATGGCGGTGGTTTGCGCCACCCGGGTGGCCGTGTTCTGCACGCTGCCCACGATCTGGCGCAGCTCTTCCACGGTGTAGTTCACCGAGTCGGCGATGGCGCCGGTAATGTCCTCGGTCACCGTGGCTTCCTGGGTCAAATCGCCCTCGGCCACCGACTGCAGTTCGTTCATCAGTCGCAAGATGGCTGCCTGGTTGGCGTCGTTGACACGCTTGGCCTCCTGCTCCTGGCGCTGCGCGTCCCGGTGCTGGGCTTCGGCCACCCGCTGGCGGCTGCGGCTGTCGAGCAGTTGCACGCGCGAAATGGCGATACCGCACAAGATCACGAACAGCGCTGCAAGCACCAGGGCGATCAGCTGGCCCGCGCCCATCCCGGTTTGCGAAGTCAAGCGGTTTTGCAGGCCTTCGAGTTGCCGGCGCAGCGGCTCGCTGTCGCCAATGATGGCGGTCTGGGCTTCTCGTGCCGAAACCAAGCCCTGCAAGTTCCCCAGGATGGCGCTGGCCTGGGTGCGGGTTTCCTCGTACAACTTGATGAGCGCACTCAGCTGTTCACGCGTCTGCGGGTCGCGGGTCGCGCTCAACCGCAATTCCGGGCTGCCCTCGAGCAGACCCTGGGCAATTTCCTTGAACGAGTTCAAGTCCTTGCCCAACAGGAACACAGCTTCGGGGCTCACGCCTTCCGTGGTCTGGAATTCGTTGGCCGACTTGCCGATACGCTGCGTCAACATGACCAACTGGCCGGCGGCAGAAATTTCGGCCGCAGGGGCGTTCTGCTGGAGTTTGAGGGACGAGACGGTTTCGGCGATTTCCAGCAGATCGGACGACTGGCGGTTGATGGTGCGCAGTGCGTCCCCCACTTGCGTGAGGATCTTTTGCTGGCCCATCACCACCGCGGCGTTGCGTTCAGCGCGCTCCATCAAGGGCTGGATGGCCTTGAGGTCGGACTGGTAGTTCTCGCCCAATGCCTCCACCCCCAATTCCGCGTCGCCCGCCTGCATGGCGCGCACGTTGCGTGCCAGCACGCCCGAGCTCTCGACCACGTCCGGGAAGGCTTGCGGGCTGCCGACCAGCGCCTGGGACACCGATTTGGCAAGTCGCTGCGACTGCATCAGGGATTGGCCGGTGGCGGCCAGTTGCTGGGCTGCCCGCTCCGATTGGCGCAGCACCCAGCCGGCAATCAGGGCCAGCACGATAACGCCGAGCGCCAGCAGGATCAGCAGGCGCCGCTGGTGCGCCGCGGCCGTGGCGCGCCCCAGCAAGGGCAGGGAAATCTGGTCGGCCACAGGCGTGGGCGGCAGCGCGTCGGAGCTTCCCGGATCGCCCTGCACACTGTTGAGCCCCTCGCCCTGGTAGGGCTCGCGCAGCGGATCGCCCAAGGCGATGCCATCACCCACCTGCACATCGGAAAGCGCATCGGGCTCGGATTGCGCGGGCGTGCGGTTGAACAATTTTCCAAAGTTTTGAGCGACAGACATGGAGCAGCCTTACAGAGAAACTCAAGCACCGATGCCCAAAAATGCGGGATGCTGGGACAGCACCTGCAAATTGAGCTCCTGCCAGCGCGTGCCGCCGGCCTCGATATAGGTCGTACCGAAAAAATCCGGCGCATCGTCAGCGGGTGGTTCGGAGCGGGCAAACGCCTCCGTTCCGCGCAGCCCGGCCAAACGGTCCACGAGCAGCGCCGCATTGACTTCAAGCGCCACGTGAAAAGCCAGCAGACTGGATTCGGACAGCGCCAGCTCGCTGCGCACGCCACCGTGCCCCATCAACCGGGCCAGATCCACAATGCCGGTGAGGCCACCACGCAAATTCGCCACGCCCAGAAACCAGTCCCGGGTATAGGGCACCGGCTGCACCGACGTCCACGGGAAGATTTCACCGGCCTGGGTGAGCGGCAGCAAATAGCGCTCACCGGCCGATTCCACGGCCAGCCAGGAGGACATGGAGATGGTTTCGCTGCGCGCCGCCTGGAGCCGATTGGCCAGGCGGATCTGCAATTCCCTGAGGGCTTCGCGATTTGCCATGGAGCTCGGGCGCCTTAATTGAGCGCGTCGATCTTGGCTTGCAGCTCGGCCGGATCCACCGGCTTGGTGATGTAGCCGCGCGCCCCCTGGCGCATGCCCCAGACCCGGTCCGTTTCCTGGTTCTTGCTGGTGCACATGATGATTGGCACGTCGGCATACAGGGGATCCCGGCTAATGGCCCGCGTAAGCTGGAAACCATTCTGGCCGGGCATGACCACATCCATCAAAATCAAATCGGGCTTTTCTTCGGCGAGGCGGCGGAAGGCTTCTTCCGCATTTTCCGCCGTCCGCACCTGCATGCCTTTTTTCTGCAGCAAATCCGTGAGGAACATCAATTCGGTCTTCGAATCATCGACGACCAGTACTTTCTGAATAGCCATTACACCGCTCCTTGGGAAACACTGGCAAACTGCTGCACGGCCTGCAACAACTGATCTTTTGTAAATGGCTTTGTCAGATAATCCTGACACCCCACCATTCTGCCGCGCGCTTTATCGAAAACCCCGTCCTTGGAAGAAAGCATGACGACCGGAGTTTGCGCGAATTGAGGGTTTCTCTTGATTATCGCCACCGTCTGGTAACCATCCAGCTTGGGCATCAAGATATCGCAAAATATGACCTGCGGATGGTAATCGTTGACTTTCGCCAGTGCGTCGAATCCATCGTCCGCAAGAAGCACCTCATGCCCCCCCTGCTTCAAGAATATTTCTGCACTGCGACGAATGGTATTGCTGTCATCCACCACGAGCACTTTGAAAGAGGCGCCGCTTGTAGTCAATTGTCTCTGCTCCGATGGAAATTAATAATGCGGGTCCGATGCGACCGGCGCTTCAGATCTGCACCATCTCGAAGTCCTGCTTGCCGGCTCCGCATTCTGGACACGCCCAGCTATCGGGCACCTGCTCCCATGGTGTACCCGCCGGTATGCCGTCTTCGGGACAACCCTTGGTTTCTTCGTAAATCCAGCCACAAATAAGGCACATCCAAGTTTTAGGTGCGGTCACAGCTTAAGGTGCCTTCACATAGAATGCAACGATTGTATCCAGGCACGCCGTAGGGCTGCCTTTTTTTGCGCTGCCACGGCGCGGTATAGGGTTCATGCCGAACACCCCTTCCTTCTCCCCGGAATCAGTGGCAAGGATTACCGAGCCCACCGAACTGCCGGCGTGCGTCATGACCATCAACGCCAACGACCCCAGCGGCGCCTGCGGGCTGACGGCGGACATCATCACCATCGCTTCGGTCGGCGGTCACCCGCTGGCCGTTGCCGCCGGCGCCTACATTCGCGATACCGGCCAGTGCTTCGACCACTGTGCGCTCGACGATGAGATCGTGGTCGAGCAGGCCCGGGCGGTGCTGGAAGATCTCCCGGTGCAGGTGCTCAAGCTGGGCTTCGTGGGCTCGCCGGAGAACATCAGCGCCGTCGCCGAGCTCACTTCGGACTACCCCGATCTGCCGGTCGTTGCCTACATGCCCAACCTCTCCTGGTGGCAGGACGACCGCATCGACCAGTACCTGGATGCGTTTCGCGAGCTGCTTCTGCCCCAGACGACGGTGTTGGTAGGAAACCACACCACCCTGTGGCGCTGGCTGCTCCCGGACTGGGAACGCGACACTCCCCCCGGGCCGCGCGATATCGCCGCCGCCGCCGCGCAGGTCGGCGTTCCCTACATCCTGGTGACCGGCATCCCCCTGCCCGAGCAGTTTGTCGAGAACGTGCTGGCCACCCCGGAATCCGTGCTGTGCAGCAGCCGCGTCGAGCTGTTCGACGCCACGTTCACCGGCGCGGGCGATACGCTTTCCGCCGCCCTCTGCGCCCTGCTGGCCTCGGGTTGCGACCTCTCCGAGGCGTTTGCCGAGGCCCTGGGCTACCTGGACGGCTGCCTGGAATCGGGCTTTCGCCCCGGCATGGGGCATGTCGTACCCGACCGCATGTTCTGGGCCGAACCCGAAGACGACGAACCACCACCCGCCGCCGAACCCGAAGACACCCCGAGCGCGCACGAATTTGGCCTACCTCCCCATGACACACAACACTGACCGCAACCTTTCCCTGTTCGAGCGCGCCCGCGCCGTCATCCCCGGCGGCGTGAACTCGCCGGTGCGGGCCTTCAAGGCCGTGGGCGGCACGCCGCGCTTCATCGAGCGCGCCCAGGGTGCCTATATGTGGGACGCCAACGGCCAGCGCTACATCGATTACATCGGCTCCTGGGGGCCCATGATCCTGGGCCACGGCCACCCCGCGGTGCTGGAAGCCGTGCAGAAGGCCGCCGTCGATGGCCTGTCCTTCGGCGCACCGACCGAGCGCGAGGTCGAGCTCGCCGAGGCCATCCTGGAACTGGTGCCCTCCATGGACATGGTGCGCCTCGTCAGCTCGGGCACCGAGGCCGGCATGAGTGCCATCCGCCTGGCGCGCGGCGCCACCGGGCGCAGCAAGATCCTCAAGTTCGAGGGCTGCTACCACGGCCATGCCGACGCCCTGCTGGTCAAGGCGGGCTCGGGCCTGGCCACTTTCGGCAACGCCACCAGCGCCGGCGTGCCGCCCGAGGTCGTGCAGCACACGCTGGTGCTGGAATACAACAACGTCGTGCAACTGGAAGAAGCCTTCGCGCTGCATGGCAAGGACATCGCCTGCCTGATGATGGAACCCATCGCCGGCAACATGAACTTCGTGCGCGCCAGCGTGGAATTCACCCGCCGCTGCCGCGAACTGTGCACGCAGTACGGTGCGCTGCTGGTCTACGACGAGGTCATGACGGGTTTTCGTGTCGCGCTGGGCGGCGCGCAAAGCCTGTACGCGGCGCAAATCCCCGGCTTCGCCCCGGACATCACGGTGATGGGCAAGGTGATCGGCGGCGGCATGCCGCTGGCGGCCTTCGGCGGCCGGCGCGACATCATGGAGCAGCTCGCACCCATGGGGGCCGTCTACCAGGCGGGCACGCTCTCGGGCAACCCGGTGGCCACCGCCTGCGGGCTGGCAACGCTGCGCGAGATCCGCCGGCCCGGCTTCTACGAGGCCCTCGGCAGCCGCACGCGCAGCCTGGCGAGCGGCCTACAAGCGGCGGCCACCGAAGCCGGCGTGCCCCTGTGCGCCGACAGCGAGGGCGGCATGTTCGGCTTCTTCCTGCTGCCCGAACTGCCGCAGAACTACGCCGAGGTCATGCGCACCGACGGCCAGCGCTTCAACCGCCTGTTCCACGGGCTGCTCGACCGCGGCGTGTACATTGCGCCGGCGCTGTACGAAGCCGGCTTCGTCAGCGCCGCGCACCAGAGCGAGGACATCGCGGCCACGCTGGCTGCGGCACGCGAAGTGCTTCAATCGCTATGATTTAAATAGCTATAAACACTTATCCAATAAGCGCTAGAGGCCTAAAAACCTCGAAATTTTCTCCTTCTCTCTTCCTACCGATGTCTGCGCTGAAGTTCCTGTTCGCCACGCTGGTGCTGGCCGCCAACACCCTCGTGCTGGTGTGCTGCATGATCCCCTTCGCCCTCGCCAAGCTCATCCTGCCCGTCACGCCCGTGCGCCATGTCTGCGACCGCGCGCTCATGGGCATCGCCGCGCTGTGGATGGACATCAACGCCTTCTGGCTCGGCGCGGTCAACCGTGGGCGCTGGGACGTCGCCGGCGCGGACCACCTGGATGCGCGCGGCTGGCACCTGGTGGCCAGCAACCACCAGAGCTGGGTAGACATCCTGGTGCTGCAGCGCGTCTTCAACCGCCGCATCCCCATGCTGAAGTTCTTCACCAAGAAGGAACTGATCTACGTGCCGGTCATCGGCTTCGCCTGGTGGGCGCTGGATTTCCCCTTCATGCAGCGCAAGGGCGGCGCCAGTGCCCGCGCCGATCTCGAAGCCGGTCGCAAGGCCTGCGAGAAGTTCCGCCTGGTGCCCACTTCGGTGATGAGCTTCGTCGAAGGCACGCGCTTCACCCCCGCCAAGCACGCGCAGCAGAAGTCGCCCTACCGGCACCTGCTCAAGCCCAAGGTGGGCAGCATCGGCATGGCGCTGGAAGCCCTGGGCGACGCCTTCACCGGGTTTCTGGACGTCACCATCGTCTACCCGGACGGCACGCCGACCTTCACCGACGCCCTGGCCGGGCGCCTGGGCAACGTGGTGGTGCGGGTGCACCTGCGGAGCATTCCCGCCGAAGTGCTGCCCCCGCCGGGCGAACCCGCGCCGCGCGCCGCCGTGCAGGCCTGGGTGAACGAACTCTGGCAGGCCAAGGACGAAGAGATCGAACAGGTGCTGGCCGAGCGCAAGGGCAAACCAAACTGACCCTGCCCCACTCAAAAAAAAAGCGGCCGAGGCCGCTTTTTTTGTTGGATGTCACGCTGCCCTTTGAAACCGGCGCGGCCCAGACCAGCAGACACCGCGCAAGGGCTGCCCCGCCGCGCTGGTGTCGTCCCCCTTCCGCAGCGCGCAGCGCTGCAAGAGAAGGGGGAAGGCGCAAAGCGCCTCAGGGGGTTGCTCTTAATGCCGGAAATGGCGCACGCCGCTGAACACCATGGCCACGCCGCGCTCATCGGCGGCGTCGATCACTTCCTGGTCGCGCATGCTGCCGCCCGGCTGGATGACGCAGGTCGCGCCCGCGTCCACCACCACGTCGAGGCCGTCGCGGAAGGGGAAGAAGGCGTCGCTCGCCACGGCCGTGCCCTGCAGGCTCAAACCGGCGTGCTGCGCCTTGATGCTGGCGATGCGCGCCGAGTCCAGGCGGCTCATCTGGCCCGCGCCCACGCCCATGGTCATGCCGCCCTTGCAGAACACGATGGCGTTGCTCTTGACGTACTTGGCCACCTTCCAGGCGAACAGCAGGTCTTCCATCTCTTCCAGCGTGGGCTGCTTCTTGGTGACCACCTTCAGTTCGGTGAGCGCCAACTCGTGGTTGTCGGCCGTCTGCAGCAGCAGGCCGGAGCCGATGCGCTTGGCATCCATGGCGTTGCGGCCGCGTTCCCAGTCGGACTTGCCACCATGCGCGGGCAGCGCGATCTTCATCAGGCGCACGTTCGCCTTGGTCTTGAAGATCTCCAGTGCCTCGGGTGTGAAGTCCGGGGCCATCAGCACCTCGACGAACTGCTTGCTGATCTGCGCGGCGGCTGCGCCGTCGAGCGTACGGTTGAGCGCGATGATCCCGCCGAAGGCACTGGTCGGGTCGGTCTGGAAGGCCTTGCTGTAAGCGCTCAGCGCGTCCAGTCCCACGGCCACGCCGCAGGGGTTGGCGTGCTTGACGATCACGCAGGCGGGTGCATCGAAGCTCTTGACGCACTCCCAGGCCGCGTCGGCGTCGGCGATGTTGTTGTAGCTCAGCTCCTTGCCCTGCAACTGCACGCCGGTGACCAGCGAACCGGGCGCGGGGTACAGGTCGCGGTACAGCGCGGCCTGCTGGTGGCTGTTCTCGCCGTAGCGCAGGTCCTGCACCTTGGTGAAGATGCCGTTGCTCTGGCCGGGGAACAGCGCGCGCTGGGGCACGTAGGTCTCGGACAGCTTGTCTTCCTCGAAGGTCACGGACGAAAGGTAGTCGCTGATGGCGCCGTCGTACTGGGCGATGCGGTTGAACGCGGCCACCGACAGCGCGAAGCGCAGCTTGTCGGACAGCTTGCCGCCGGCCTTCAACTCGGCCAGCACGGCCGCGTACTGGTCGGCCGAGGTGATCACGCCCACGTCCTTCCAGTTCTTGGCGGCGCTGCGCACCATGGCGGGGCCGCCGATGTCGATGTTCTCGATCGCATCGGCCAGCGTGCAGCCGGCCTTGGCCACCGTGGCCTCGAAGGGGTAGAGGTTGACCACTAGCAGGTCGATGGTGTCGATGCCGTGCGCCTTCAGGGCCGCCATGTGCGCAGGGACATCGCGGCGCGCCAGCAGGCCGCCGTGCACCTTGGGGTGCAGGGTCTTGACGCGGCCGTCGAGCATCTCGGGGAACTGCGTGACCTCGGCCACCTCGGTCACCGGCAGACCCTGGTCAGCGAGCAGTTTGGCGGTGCCGCCGGTGGACAGCAGGCGGATGCCCAGCGCGTGCAATTCTTGGGCAAATTCAACGATGCCGGTCTTGTCGGAGACGGAGAGGAGTGCGTTCATGGCGTGGGGCGTAGTTTTGGAATCAAATTGGCTTTCAGCGCTTTTCTGGTGGGCGCTAGCAGCTACAAATACAGAAGCAAGAATGGGTGTTTTCCACCCGCTCAGAGCAGCTTGTGCTCCAGCAGCTTCTTGCGCAAGGTGTTGCGGTTCAGGCCCAGCCATTCGGCGGCGCGCGACTGGTTGTTGTCGGCCTGGCTCATGACCACCTCCAGCAAGGGTTTTTCCACCGCGCGCACCAGCATGTCGTACATGCCGCCCGGTGTCTCGCCATCCAGGTCACGGAAATAGCTGTGCAGGCTTTCGCGCACGCATTCGTCGATATGTCGCCGGCTCATGCCCAGGATCCCTCGGTAGTTTTTGTAGTGTGCTGCGCCTGTCGGCCCGGGGCCGGCAGGCGGTCCATGCTGCCGCCCAGCACGCGCAGGTATTCGGCCACCGCCGCATGCTGCGCGCGGCAGTCGTCGAGCGCGTTGATGCGCTGGCGGAAGGCTTCGCCCCCCGGCAGCGAGCGCAGGTACCAGGCGATGTGCTTGCGCGCGCTGCGCACGCCGGTCTCGGCGCCGTACAGGCTGTAGTGCTCGTCCAGGTGCGCCAGCAGCAGGCGCTCGAGTTCCGCCACCAGCGGTGGCGCCAGGTGCTCGCCCGTCGCCAGGAAGTGGCCGATCTCGCGGAAGATCCAGGGCCGGCCCTGGGCGGCGCGGCCGACCATCAAGGCATCGGCGCCCGTGGCGGCCAGCGCCTGGCGCGCCTTCTCGGGCGAATCCACGTCGCCATTGGCGACCACCGGCACGCGCACTGCGGCTTTCACGGCCGCCACGGTGTCGTATTCGGCCGCACCGCTGTAGCCCTGCTCGCGCGTGCGTCCATGCACGGTAAGCATGGCCACGCCGACGGCCTCGAACTGCCGCGCCAGGGCGACGGCGTTCCTGTGCCCGGCGCACCAGCCGGTGCGCATCTTGAGCGTCACCGGAACGCCGCGCGGAGCGCAGGCCTCGACGACGGCGCGGGCGATGGCGACGGCCAAGGCCTCGTCCTGCATCAGCGCCGAGCCGGCCCACTTGTTGCATACCTTCTTGGCCGGGCAGCCCATGTTGATGTCGATGATCTGCGCGCCGCGCTCGATGTTGTAGACGGCGGCCTCGGCCATCATCGCGGCCTCGGTGCCGGCGATCTGCACGGCGATCGGCCCGGGCTCCCCGTCGTGGTTGGCGCGGCGGGAGGTCTTGAGGCTGTTCCACAGATCGCGCCGCGAGGTGACCATCTCGCTGACCGCATAGCCGGCGCCCAGCGCCTTGCACAGGCGGCGGAAAGGCCGGTCGGTCACGCCCGCCATCGGAGCGACGAACAGACGGTTCGTCAGGGGAATGTGTCCGATATGCATGGAGGCGGAGCGCGAAAGGAAGGCCGGCAGCGATGCCCAAAAAGGAGGCAGGATTGTACCTGCCCAATATTTCAGCAAGTGGAATGCGCTCGCCGCCGCCAGTTGACTCAGCGCGCGGCCGGTCCGACCGCCTAGAACGGTGCCGAGCGCGTTTCCGCCACGGCGTGCGCACGCACCTCGTGGCGCAGGAGCACAGTCTGCACCCAATCGCGATTGAATGCGACGTCGGGCGACACATCGCCGGCCCCAGCGACCCCGCCCAGGTCCACCGCCTCACCGTCCGCCAACGGCCCGCGCAGCACTTCGCTGGCGCGCAGCGCATCGAGCACCACCAGCCGTGGCTCCTGCGCACCGCCCGGACAAGCCGGCCGCAACGCCAGCCCCTGGGCCCTCAGGTCCTGCTGCGCGGCCCGCCAGCCGGCACCGCCAGCGCCCGCGCTGCATGGCGCTGCCTCACCCAGCTCTGCGGCCGAGGCGTCGGCATGCGCCAACACCCCACCCTGGGGGCCTTGCATGCATCCGGCACACAAGGCGGCGGCGCCGGCCAGCGCGCGCCAGTGCCATCGGAAGGGATTCGGCATGGGATGCTCCTGGAAAACCTGGGATGCCCCAGCTTACAAAGCAGCGGGCGGCACGACCCTGGGTGCCTGGCGCACTCCCCCGTAGGACGGTGCCGCGCCCCACAGCTGCATCGCCCACGCGGCACCTACACTCGGCGCGTATGGAAATCTGGTCGCATTTGCTCGAATGGCTCGCCTTGCCGGAATTCGGCCTGAGCACGGTGTTCGTGGTGGCCTTCGTCTCGGCGACGCTGCTGCCGGTCGGCTCCGAGCCGGCGGTGTTCGGGCTGATCAAGCTCAATCCGGAACTGTTCTGGCCGGCCGTCCTGGTGGCTACCGCTGGCAACACCCTGGGAGGCGCCGTCAGCTGGTGGATCGGGCTGGGGGCCCACAAAGCGGTGGCCCGCGCGCGCGGCTGGCGCACCGAAGTGCGGGCCCTCGCCTGGCTCAAGCGCTTTGGCGCGCGCGCCTGCCTGCTCAGCTGGCTGCCGGTCGTGGGCGACCCGCTGTGCGCCGTGGCCGGCTGGCTGAAGCTGCCGTTCTGGCCCTGCGTGTTCTACATGGCCATCGGCAAGTTCCTGCGCTACCTGGCCATGACGTCGGCGCTGCTGGCCATGATGCCGGGGCGCCTCTGAGTGCGCACCGGAATACTATCAAACGAATAGCTGCTTTCCCTTACGGAACAAGCGCTAGAGGCCTTTTTCTCTTCAAGATCACTGCGCGTTGGCGCGGCGCTCTTCGATGAAGCCCGCTTCCTCGACGAGTGTGAAGTCCTCGTCGTCCTCGCGCTCGGCGTCCAGGTCTCCACCGACAGTGCCCTCGCTGGCCGGCTCCGCTTCCCGGCGTTCGACGGGCTCTTCCACCACCACCTGGTTGCGCCCGCCTTCCTTGGCCAGGTAGGTCGCGGTGTCGGCGCGCGAGAAGAACTCCAGCACCGATTCGCCGCGCACGTACTGCGTCACGCCGATCGACACGGTCACGCGGCAGCGCATGTCGATGCCCCAGGAATGGTTCTCGACCTGCGCACGCACGCGCTCGCAGGTGTTGAGCGCCGGCAGCAGCGAGGTGCCGGGGAATATCAGCAGGAATTCCTCGCCGCCGTAGCGGCCGAAGATGTCTTCGTCGCGCACGCTCTGTTGCGCCACGCGCGCGAAGGTGCGCAGCACCTCGTCGCCGCCCAGGTGCCCCATCTCGTCGTTGATGCGCTTGAAGTGGTCCAGGTCGAGGATGGCGATGCACAGGGGCAGTCCGGTGTCGTCGGCGTGCTGCTTCTGCTCTTCCAGCGCGGCAACGATGAACCGGCGGTTGAAGCAGCCGAGCAGCGCGTCGCGCTGGGCGTCGGCCTCGATGGTGCGGATCTTGCGGCTCGCCTTGTTGAGCACCGTGTGCAGGAGTGGAACCTTGCCGGTGAGGTAGACAAAGCCGGGCAGCGCGCCCGCCAGCGCGAGGAACTGCATGAACTCGATTTTCAGCAGCGCCGGATTGCCCAGTTCCAGCGCGTGCAGAGCGATCACCCCGGCGTAACCCACCACCACCCCCAGTGCCAGCAGGAAGGCGACGTTGCGCGAAATACGGTACATGCCGTACGCCAGCGCCACGAAGGTAAACGGCGCGAGCACGATCTGCATGGCCGGGTCGAGATAGACCAGCCACAGCATGCCCGCCAGGGCGGACACCACGATGGGCAGCTTCAGGCGCTTTTCACGAAAGCGCCGGTTCCATCCCATGGAAAAAACCAGCAGGAAGGCCAGGGGCACCACCACCACCATGCCGAGCAAGGCGTAGAGGGTGCGCGTCTGCACATAGCCCATGGCCCAGAACACGGCCGTCACGGCAGCGAAGGCGCCGAGCAGAAACAGCACCACCACCCACTTTTGCGCAGTCGAGCGCGTGCGCCGCAGGCGCCGGACGTCCGATTCGCGGCGGCCGAAATGCTCCGGGCTGGCCGAGGAATCGCCAAACCCCGACCCCATGTCTTCGGACAGGGGGAATCCCTCGCTGTGCGAGAAACCCACGCTTCCCCGGGCCGACAACCACGACATGAAAGGAAACATCCCCATGGAGCTCACAGGAGTAATAAGGAGCCAGGAAATTGCAGAAGCAGCGCCGCCCCTACAAACCCGCGCGCGGACCACCGAGCGCACGGCGCGAAGATAACAGGTTTCTCAAGGAAAATACGGTTTGTTACAGGCGCCGCACCGAAGTCGCTCAGACGTTGAAGAGGAAGTTGAGCACGTCACCGTCCTTGACCACATATTCCTTGCCTTCGGCGCGCATGCGCCCGGCATCCTTGGCGCCTTGCTCGCCCCGGTACTTGATGAAGTCTTCGAAAGCGATGGTCTGCGCGCGGATGAAACCGCGCTCGAAGTCGCCGTGGATCACCCCCGCCGCCTGCGGTGCGGTATCGCCGATGTGGATGGTCCAGGCGCGCACTTCCTTGACGCCGGCGGTGAAGTAGGTCTGCAGCCCCAGCAGGCGGAAGGCTCCGCGTACCAGGCGCGCCAGGCCCGGCTCCGACTGGCCCATCTCGGCCAGGAACATATCGCGGTCTTCGTCGCTCATCTCCGCCATCTCGGCTTCCATCTTGGCGCAGATCGCCACCACGGGCGCGTTCTGGCCGGCGGCGTACTCCTTCAGCCGCTCCAGATAAGGGTTGTTCTCGAACCCGTCCTCACTGACGTTGCCGACAAACATCGCCGGCTTGGCGGTAATCAGGCACAGAGGCTTGAGGAGCGGCAGTTCCTCCTTCGACACATCAACAGACCGCGCGGGCTTGCCCTGGTTGAGCGCCTCCTGGATGCGCGTGAGCAGACCCACGAGCTTGGCGGCCTCCTTGTCGTTGCCCGACTTCGCCGCCTTGCTGTAGCGGTTGAGCGCCTTTTCCACAGTGCCCAGGTCGGCCAGGCACAACTCGGTCTGGATCACCTCGATGTCGGAAATCGGGTCCACCCGCCCGGCCACGTGAATGACGTTGTCGTCCGCGAAGCAGCGCACCACGTTGACGATGGCGTCCGTCTCGCGGATGTGCGCGAGGAACTGGTTGCCCAGGCCTTCGCCCTGGCTGGCGCCCGCCACGAGGCCGGCGATGTCGACGAACTCCACGATGGCCGGAACGATGCGCTCGGGCTGGATGATCTCGGCCAGCTGCTGCAGGCGCGGGTCGGGCACCTCGACCACGCCCACGTTGGGCTCGATGGTGCAAAAGGGGTAGTTTTCGGCGGCGATGCCGGCTTTGGTCAGGGCATTGAACAAGGTGGACTTGCCGACATTGGGCAAGCCCACGATGCCGCATTGGAGGCTCATGGAAAATCCTTGTAGTGGCGCAGCGGGCGGGGACGCCCTGCGCCGAGGCAGGCTGGCAGCGCGGCGGCTGCCGCAGACGGCGCATTTTCGCCGGGCAGGCGCGGCATTCTAGCGAGCGGGGCAGGCTGGGGACCAGCCTTCTACAATGGCCCCATGGCCCAACACACAGACGTTTGTATTCGCGGCGCGGGCATCGTCGGCCGCACGCTGGCCCTGTTGCTGGCCCGCGAAGGCGTCAAAGTGGCCCTGGTGGACGCCACCGGCGCGCCCTCTGGCGAACACCGCGACATACGCGCCTACGCGCTGAACGCCAACTCGCGCGCGCTGCTTGAAGCCCTGCGCTGCTGGCCCCAGGCCGAGCACGCCACACCGGTGCTGCGCATGGAGGTTCAGGGCGACGACGGCGGGGAAGTCCACTTCGATGCTGCTTCCGCGCACGCGCCGGCGCTTGCCTGGATCGTGGACGTGCCGGCGCTGGAAACCCGCCTGGCCGAAGCGGTGCGCTACCAGCCGCATGTGGAACTGGTGTCGGAGAGCGTGGCGGCCCCACTGCTGGTGGTGTGCGAAGGGCGGTCCAGCCGCACGCGCGCCGAGCTGGGCGTGCACTACGACGTGTCTCCCTACCCGCAGACGGCGCTGGCCGCACGCGTGCGCACTGGCATGCCACACGGCGGCACGGCGCGCCAGTGGTTTTCTGCCGAAGGCATCCTGGCATTCCTGCCGCTCGGCGGCGCCGATGGCCAGGAGGTGGCGGTGGTGTGGTCGGTCGCCACGGAACGCGCGCAGGACCTGATGGAACTGGAGCCACCGGAATTCGCCAGCACCCTGGCCCAGGCGAGTGGCGGCGCATTGGGGGCCCTGCACCTGCAGGGCGAGCGCTGCACCTGGCCGCTGCAATTGGCCCGTGCCGACCGCTGGTGCGGCGCCCTGGCGGGCACCGGTACCTCCTGGGCGCTCGCAGGCGATGCGGCGCACACCGTCCACCCGCTTTCGGGGCAGGGGCTCAACCTGGGCCTGGCAGACGTGCAGGCGCTGGCGCGCTTGCTCACTGCGCGCAGCAGCTGGCGCAGCGTGGCCGACATGCGCGTGCTGCGGCGGTACGAACGCGAGCGCAAGACGGCCCTGCTGCCCATGCGCCTGTCGACCGATCTTCTGGCGCAGTTGTTTGCCCGGCACGAGCCCGGCATGCAAGCCTTGCGCAACTGGGGCATGCAGGGCTTCGACCAGATCGGCCCGCTCAAACGCTGGGTGGCGCAGCAAGCCATGCATCCCGCTTTCCTTATTGACCCCGCACCGATTTCAGGACGCGATTTTTCATGAAGAAACTCCCTTGGCTGCTCGCATGCGCCGCCTTTGCCACCGCATGCGGCGCCGCCGCGCAGGAAAGCACGATTCGCAAGACGCTGGCCGAACGCATCCCCCAGCTCGACAAGCTCGACGAGGTGCGCCCCACCCCCATGCCGGGCCTGTTCGAAGTGCGCGTCGGCACGGACGTGTTCTATACCGACGCCACCGGCAACTACCTGATCCAGGGCGAACTCATAGACACCAAGGCGCGCCGCAACCTTACCGAGGACCGCATTGCCAAGCTGACGGCGGTGGACTTCTCCGCCCTGCCCCTGGCCGACGCCTTCACCGTGGTGCAAGGGAGCGGCGCGCGCAAGCTCGCGGTGTTTGCCGACCCCAACTGCGGCTACTGCAAGCGCTTCGAGCGCGACCTGCAGAAGGTGCAGAACGTCACCGTGTACACCTTCCTCTATCCCATCCTGAGCCCCGATTCGGCCGAAAAGTCGCGCAATATCTGGTGCGCCAAGGACCGTGTCGCGGCCTGGCAGGACCACATGCTGCGTGAACGCGCCCCTGCGGCGGCCAGCTGCGACACTGCGGCCCTGCAACGCAACCTGGCGTTCGGCAAGAAGCACAAGATCACCGGTACGCCGACGCTGATCTTCCTGGACGGCAGCCGCGTTCCCGGCGCCATCAGCGCGCAGGAAGTCGACAAGCGCCTGGCCCAGGCAGAATCCGCAGGCAAATGAGGCGGGACGACGATCAGGCCAGTCCGGCGCACGCGCAGGCCGCTCCACCGACCCAGGGCGCGGCGGCTTGCGCCGTGCACTATGTGGTGGAAGCGCACGACCCACATGCCCATCTGTACCGCGTGCGCATGCGGCTGCAGGCACCGCAGGCCGGCCAACTGCTCCAGCTGCCCGCCTGGATTCCGGGCAGCTACCTGCTGCGCGAGTTCACCAAGCACCTGCAGCGCATGCGCGCCGTGCAGGCCGGGCGCGCGGTCGCGCTGGTGCAGCTCGACAAATCCACCTGGCGCGCCGATTGCGCGGGCGCTTCGGTACTCGACCTGGAATACGAGGTCTATGCCGCTGACCCCTCAGTGCGCAGCAGCTGGCTGGATGGCGCACGCGGCTTCTTCAACGGCACCAGCCTGTTCCTGCGCGCCGCCGGACACGAACACCTGCCCCATGGGCTGGAGATCCAGCCGCCCCCCGGCCCGTTGGAGTGGCGGGTCGCCACCGCCCTGCGGGCCGCAGATGTGGACGAGCGGGGTTTCGGCCGCTACCTCGCACCGGATTACGACACCTTGGTGGACAGCCCGGTGGAAATGGGACCTTTCTGGAGCGCCAGCTTCGAGGCGGGCGGCATCGCGCACCAGATGGTGGTCAGCGGCGCCGCGCCCTCCTTCGATGGCGAGCGGCTGGTCCAGGATGCGCGCAAGATCTGCGCGGCGGCGGTGGCGTTCTGGCACGGCCAGGAGCCGCCCGCCTTCGACCGCTTCGTCTTCCTTCTGAACGCGCTGGAGGACGGCCACGGCGGGCTGGAACATGGCAACAGCACCGCCCTGGTGGCGGCGCGGCGCGATCTGCCCCGGCGTGACGACGGTACCGGCGGCGCGTGGCGGCCGGGCGATGGCTACACCACCGTGCTCGGACTCATCAGCCACGAATACTTCCACGCCTGGAACGTCAAGCGCCTGCGCCCAGCGGAGTTCGAACGCTACGACTACGCGGCTGAGAACTACACCCGGTTGCTGTGGTTCTTCGAAGGCTTTACCAGCTACTACGACGACCTGCTGCTGGTGCGTGCCGGCCTGCTGGACCACGCCCGCTACCTCAAGCTGCTCACGAAAACCGTCAACCAGGTGCTCCAGACCCCCGGGCGGCTGGTGCAGACTCTGGCAGAGGCGAGCTTCGACGCCTGGGTGAAGTTCTACCGGCAGGACGAAAACACCCCCAACGCCACCGTCAGCTACTACAGCAAGGGCGCGCTCGTCGCCCTGTGCCTGGACCTGAGCTTGCGGCGCGAAGGCCGCAGCACGCTCGATGCGGTGATGCGCGCGCTCTGGGTTCGCTGCAAGGCGGGGCCCATGCAGGAATCCGATCTGCTGGCGACGCTCGAAGCCCTGGGAGGGCGCAGCTACGCCGCCGATATCGCGGCCTGGGTGCACTCGAACGCGGAGCTTCCCCTGGCCGAACTCCTGGCCGCGCACGGCGTGCGCCTGCACGCCGATACCCCGCAGTGGGCGCAGCGGCTCGGACTGCGCCTGGGCGCTGGCCCGGGCGTGCGCCTCAAGGCGGTGCTGCGCGGCGGCCTGGCCGAGAGCGCCGGCCTGGCAGCGGGCGACGAATGGCTGGGCATCGAGACGCCCGAGGGCGCCTGGCGCATCCAGCAACTCGACGACCTGGCGCTTTTCGCCCCGTCCGGCGCGCGCGAGGTGGCGGCCCTGGTGGCACGCGACCAGCGCTTGCTGCGTCTGCCCATCGCGTTGGCACATGCCGAACCGCCCCCCGCGGACACCGTGCAGCTGCTGTTGGCCGACGCGGCGCTCGCTGCGCGCTGGCTCGACGGCCGGTGAACGGCCAGCGCGCTCGCGGCCTCGATATATCTATATAGTTTCCCGCTTGGCAACCTACTGGAGAACACCGTGTCTTACGCAATGATCGAAGTGCGCAGAGAAGCCGAGAGAGTCGGCATCATCACGCTCAACCGTCCCAAACAGCTCAATGCGCTCAACGATCAGCTCATGGAAGAACTGGGCACCGCCCTGCGCGATTTCGATGCCGACGAACGCATCGGCTGCGTCGTCATCACCGGCAGCGAAAAGGCCTTTGCCGCCGGTGCCGACATCGGCGCGATGGCGCGCTACAGCTTCGCCGACGTGTACAAGGGCGACTACATTGGCCGCAACTGGGAAACCATCCGGGCCATCCGCAAGCCCGTCATCGCCGCAGTGAGCGGCTTCGCCCTGGGCGGCGGCTGCGAGCTGGCCATGATGTGCGACTTCATCATCGCTGCCGACAACGCCAAGTTCGGTCAACCAGAAATCAAGCTGGGCGTCATTCCCGGGGCCGGCGGAACCCAGCGCCTGCCGCGCGCCGTGGGCAAGGCCAAGGCCATGGACATGGCGCTCACCGGCCGCATGATGGACGCGCAGGAGGCCGAGCGCTCGGGCCTGGTCAGCCGCGTCGTACCGCTCGACAAGCTGCAGGACGAAGCGCTGGCCGCGGCCCTGGTGATCAGCGATTTCTCGCGCATCGCGGTCATGGCGGCCAAGGAATCGGTCAACCGGGCGTTCGAAGGCGGCCTGTCCGATGGCGTGATGTTCGAACGCCGCCTGTTCCACGCCCTGTTCGCCACGCAGGACCAGAAGGAAGGGATGGACGCTTTCCTGAACAAGCGGCCGGCGGCGTTCAAGCACCTCTGAAGGTGCGAAGGAACCCGCCAGGCGCGCCGCGCGGCCTGAAATCTGATTTATAATTTCGCTCGCGGTGATATAGCTCAGTTGGTTAGAGCGCAGCATTCATAATGCTGATGTCGGTGGTTCAAGTCCACCTATCACCACCAGATTCACCCCTTGCAGCTGGCCTGCAAGGGGTTTTTGTTTTGTGCCGCGGCGCCACCCGCGGCCTAGAATCGCCCATTTCAGCCGCTGGATAGAACCATGACACGCTGCCCCCCGCTTCGCCGCCGCGCACTTTCCACGGTGCTTGTCGCGCTGTGCGCCCTCCTGCCGCTGGCGGTGGCACCGGCCCGGGCGCAGATGCACGGCGAACTGGGCGGCGTGCGCACCTTCCCCGAGCAGGCGCGGCGCGGGACGCTGGCCGTGCTCTCCACGGTGGACGCCGAAATCGACGGCAAACCGGTCCGCATGGCGCCGGGCATGCGCCTGTTCAGCCCGCAGAACTCGCTGGTAATGCTGCACTCGGTCATCGGCAAGCAGTTCACGGTGAACTACCGCATGGAAGGCAGCAGCGGCATGCTGCACACCGCCTGGATCCTGACGAAAGCGGAAAGCGATCTGCCGCGCGCTGGCGCCGGCGCGCAGACCAACCTGCGCTTCGAGAGCGACACCAACCCGCGCTGACCAGACCCCGGTCGGGGCTGCCTGCTCTCGCCATCAGCGCCTGGCCGCCCGACGCGGCCTTGCGGAGATACTCCCATGAGCAAAAAAGTTTTCATCAAGACCTTCGGCTGCCAGATGAACGAGTACGACTCGGACAAGATGGTGGACGTGATGCGCGCCGCCGAAGGCTACGAGCCCACGCAGGACGTCGAGGAAGCCGACCTGATCCTCTTCAACACCTGCTCGGTGCGCGAGAAGGCGCAGGAGAAAGTGTTCTCCGACCTGGGCCGCGTCAAGCACCTGAAGGAGCGCGGCGTGCAGATCGGCGTCGGCGGCTGCGTGGCCAGCCAGGAGGGCGCCGAGATCGTCAAGCGCGCGCCCTACGTGGACATCGTCTTCGGCCCGCAGACCCTGCACCGCCTGCCGCAGTTGCTGGAGCAGCGCCGCGTGCAGGCGCGCCCGCAGGTCGACATCAGCTTCCCCGAGATCGAGAAGTTCGACCACCTGCCGCCCGCGCGGGTGGAGGGCGCGTCGGCCTTCGTCTCCATCATGGAAGGCTGCAGCAAGTACTGCAGCTACTGCGTGGTGCCTTACACGCGCGGCGAGGAAATGAGCCGCCCGTTCGACGACGTGCTGGTGGAAGTGGCGGGCCTGGCCGACCAGGGGGTGAAGGAAATCACCCTGCTGGGCCAGAACGTGAACGCCTACCGCGGCCCCATGGGCGATACGGCCGAGATCGCGGATTTCGCCCTGCTGCTCGAATACGTTGCCGACATCCCCGGCATCGAGCGCCTGCGCTTCACCACCAGCCACCCGAACGAGTTCACGCCACGGTTGATCGAGGCCTACGCGCGCATCCCCAAGTTGGCCAACCACCTGCACCTGCCGGTGCAGCACGGCAGCGACCGCATCCTCATGGCCATGAAGCGCGGCTACACCGCCATGGAATACAAGAGCACGGTGAAGAAGCTGCGCGCCATCCGCCCCGACCTCGCCATGAGCAGCGATTTCATCGTCGGCTTCCCGGGCGAGACCGAGGAAGACTTCGCCAGGATGATGAAGCTCATCGCCGACGTCGGTTTCGACAACTCCTTCAGCTTCATCTTCAGCCCACGCCCCGGAACGCCGGCGGCCAACCTGCACGACGAGACGCCGGCCGAGGTGAAATTGCGCCGCCTGCACGAACTGCAGGCCGCCATCAACGCCCACATCGGCGCCATCAGCGCACAGCGCGTGGGCACGGTGCAGCGCATCCTCGTCGAAGGCGCGTCCAAGCGGGACGCCGGCGAACTGATGGGGCGCACCGAATGCAACCGCGTGGTCAACTTCGCCGGCCCGGCGCGCCTGGTGGGCCAGATGGTGGACGTCTCCATCACCGAAGCCAAGGCCTACACGCTGCGCGGCGTGGTCGCCGGCGCGCATTGAAAACAACAACCGGGCTGTGCCCGGTTTTCTATTGTTTTTATAGCTACCAACGCTTACCCATTAAGCGCTAGAGGCCAAAAAAGCTTGAAATTCAGAAGGGTTTTCCCGGCATGCCGCCCAGGCCCTTCATGCCGCCCATCTTCTTCATCATCTTCATCAGGCCGCCGCCCTTCATCTTCTTCATCATGCCCTGCATTTGCTCGAATTCCTTGAGCAGGCGGTTGACTTCCTGAACCTGCACGCCGGCGCCACCGGCAATGCGCTTCTTGCGTGTCGCCTTGATGAGCTCGGGCTTGCGGCGCTCGAGCGCCGTCATGCTCTGGATGATGCCTTCCTTGCGGCGGATGTCGCGCTCCGCCCGGTCCATGTCCACGGCGCCGGCCTTGGCGGTGAGCTGCGCCGGCAGCTTGTCCATCAGGCTGGAGAGCCCGCCCATCTGCTTCATCTGCTGGATCTGGCCGAGGAAATCGTTGAGGTCGAAGCCGTCGCCGCTCTTGACCTTGGCGGCGAGCTTTTGCGCGGCTTCCATATCCACGCCGGCCGACACCTGCTCGACCAGCGCAACGATGTCGCCCATGCCCAGAATGCGCCCGGCGTGGCGCTCGGCGTCGAAGACCTCCAGGCCGTCGAGCTTTTCCGATACCCCGGCGAACTTGATCGGCGCGCCGGTGATCTGGCGCACCGACAGCGCCGCGCCGCCGCGCGAATCGCCGTCGAGCTTGGTCAGGACGATGCCGGTGAGCGGCAGCGCTTCCTTGAAGGCGCGGGCGGTGTTGATCGCGTCCTGGCCCTGCATGGCATCGACGACGAACAGCGTTTCCACCGGCTTGATCGCGGCGTGCAGTTCGCGGATCTCCTGCATCAGCGCCTCGTCGATCGCCAGGCGGCCTGCGGTGTCCACCAGCAGCACGTCGAAATAATGCTTCTTGGCGTAATCGAGCGCGGCCAGGGCGATGTCGCGCGGCTTTTGCTCGGGCGAGCTCGGGAACCACTCGGCGCCGGCCTGTTGCGTCACCGTCTTGAGCTGCTCGATGGCCGCCGGGCGGTACACGTCGCCCGACACCGTGAGCACCTTCTTCTTGCGCTTCTCGATCAGGTGCTTGGCCAGCTTGGCCGTGGTGGTGGTCTTGCCCGCACCCTGAAGGCCGGCCATGAGGATCACGGCCGGCGGCTGGGCCGCCAGGTTGATGTCGGCCACGCCCTCGCCCATGGTCGCGGCCAGTTCGCGGTTGACGATGCCCACCAGCGCCTGCCCGGGCTTCAAGCTGCCCAGCACTTCCTGGCCCAGGGCCTTTTCCTTGACGCGTGCGATGAAGTCGCGCACCACGGGCAAGGCCACGTCGGCTTCGAGCAGTGCCATGCGCACCTCGCGCAGCATGTCCTGCACGTTCGATTCGGTGATGCGCGCCTGGCCGCGCATTTCCTTGACGAGGCGCGTGAGTTTGTCGGTGAGGGCGGAGGCCATAGGGGGAGATTTCCGGAAGGATCGCGCGCGGGCAGCGGGCGGTGCGGGCCGCAGGCGGGCGCCCGGGCGAAAGGTAAACTGCTGCCATGATTTTAACCAGCGCCTCCCCGGCCGCCGTGCTGCTGGGGACCACGGCCGCGACCGCCTACACCGTTGCAGCGGCGCTCGCCGCGCGCCTCCCCGAAAAGGCCGCCAAAACCACGCTGTGGCTGGCCTGGCTGGTGCACGGCGCCGCGCTCGCCCTGGCCATGCTGCAGCCCGCGCCGCGCTTCGGCTTTGCACCGGCGCTTTCCGTCACGGCCTGGCTGGTACTCACGGTGTACGCCGTGGAGCGCCAACTGTTCCCGCAACTGCACGCCCGCTGGGCCCTCGCCGCCCTGGGCGCGCTGGCCGTGCTGCTGGCGCTGCTGTTCCCCGGCCGGCCGCTGCATGTCAGCGCGTCGGCGTGGCTGCCGCTGCACCTGGCGCTGGGCATTGCCGCCTACGGATTGTTTGCAGCGGCGGTGGTGCACGCGGCACTGATGACGCGCGCCGAAAAGCGGCTGCGGCAAGCGGAAGACCCGAACAGCGGCATGCCGCTCTTGACCCTTGAGCGCCTGACATTCCGCTTCGTCACCGCCGGCTTCGTCCTGCTCAGCGCCACGCTGGCGGCGGGCCTGCTGTTCAGTGAAGTACTTTACGGGCGCGCCTGGCGCTGGGACCACAAGGCGGTGTTCTCGCTGCTGTCCTGGTTCACCTTCGCGGCCTTGCTGCTGGGGCGCCGGCGCTGGGGTTGGCGCGGGCGCAGCGCCGTGCGCGTGCTCTACGCCGGTGCGGCGCTGCTGCTGCTGGCCTATGTCGGTTCGCGCTTCGCATTGGAAGTGGTCCTGGGGCGCGCACCATGAAATATCTCGTGCTGCTGCTCGTGCTCGGCGTGGCCTACATGGTCTGGCGTGGGCAGCGGCTGGGCGCACGCAAAGGCCCGGACCAGCAGGGACAGGGCGGCACGCGGGCCCCGCCCCAGGACATGGTCGCCTGCGCGCGCTGCGGGGTGCACGTCCCGCGCAGCGACGCCTGGGTGAGCGGCGGACGCAGCTACTGCTCGGCCGAGCACCAGCAGCAAGATGGCCGCTGAGGGTTTCCCGGCAGGTTTCGCGGGGCAGCGCCCCCTGCGCGGACAGGACCCAGCGTTTCTGCGCCTGTGGCAAGGCTTCCTCAATGGCCGGGTGGTGGTGGGCCTGGCCCTGGTGCTGCTCCAGTTCACCGGCCAGATGCTCAACCAGACGGCCAATCTCTGGATCATCGGCGTGTGCGTCCTGTACCTGGCCAGCACCCTGGCGCTGCGCATGCTGGCGGGCAAGGCAACGCCCGCACCCCACGCCGGCATGCACTGGCTTCCCTCGATCGGCGTGGACCTGGCCGTCGTCTCCGTCCTGCAGTTGCTGCACACCGGGAACATGAGCTTCACGCCGCTGTTCGGCCTGCCGATCCTCATGGCTTCGGTGCTGGGCACCCTGACCCTGGCGCTGGGCACGACCGCCGCCGTGACCCTCTTGCTGCTGGCCTGGGCATGGTGGGGCGGGGACGCAGGCAGCGCGGAAGCCGCGCAGCGTTCGCTCCAGGCGGCGCTCACCGGCACCGGTTATTTCATCGTCGCCTTCCTGGTGCAGCAGCTTGCCGGGCGCCTGGTTCGCGAACAGCACATTGCCGAAACCAGCCGGGCCACCGCCCTGGTCCAGCGCCAGGTGAGCGCACTCGTGATGCAAAACCTCAGCGAAGGGGTTCTGGTGCTGGACGATCAGTTCGTCGTGCGCAATGCCAACCCCGCGGGAGTGCGCCTGCTGGGTGCCGAAGCGACGCTCACGCCGCCGTTCTCCCTGCTCGCCCGCCCTGCCTGGCAGGCGCTGGCGGCCCTGGCGCGGCGGAGCTTTCGCCAAGACGCGCCCCAGGTCGCCGACGTCAACCTCATCAGCGACGACCAGAGCCCAATCGGGCTGCACGTGCGTACCTGGTTGACCGCTCCGGGATCCGCAGCACCCGAAGCTTCCCAGCAGCGCCTGTGCGTGGTGTTCCTGCACGACCTGCGCGAACTCGAAGCGCGCCTGCGTACCGAGAAACTCGCCGCCATGGGCCGCATGTCGGCGGCGGTGGCGCACGAAATCCGCAACCCACTCGCGGCCATCGTGCAGGCCAACGCATTGCTGGACGAAGATTTGCAGGACCCGACGCAAAAGCGGCTCGCGCAAATGATTGCGCAGAACGCCGACCGGCTGGCCCGCATTGCCGAGGAGATCCTCGACATCGCACGCGTGCAGCACCAGATCGACCACGCCGCGCCCTCCACCGTGGCACTCGACGAAACCGTGGCCCAGACCTGGCGCGATTGGCAGGCCCAAGCGCCGCACATGCGCCGGGGCACGCTGCAACTGGGCGCACCGGACATGCAGGTCGAATTCGACGCCGAGCATCTGCGTCGGGTGCTCGTGAACCTCCTGGACAATGCGCTGCGCTTCCGCTCCGGCGACGAGGAATCGCTGCAGCTGCAGACCCGGCTGGAGTCCCCCGGCCAAGCGAGCGTGCAAGTCTGGAGCGACGGCGCCCCCATGGACCAATCCGTCGAGCGCCACCTCTTCGAGCCTTTCTTCTCTTCCGAGAGCCGCTCCAGCGGGCTGGGCCTGTACATTTGCCGCGGGCTGTGCGAACGCCATGGCGCGAGCATCGGCTACCAGCGCACACACCGTCCGACACGCACCGGCGATCGCAGCGGCAATGCGTTTACCGTAAGGTTCCGCGGAACGGGCCTGGTGGCCCCGCCCGACGCGTCCTTGTTCGACACCATCGTGGTCTGAGAGCGTATTTACGATCTGAAGCGTCCGACTATGCATCCACAGCCCGCCTCCATCCTGGTGGTCGACGACGAGCCCGACCTGCGCACCCTTTACGAACTGACCCTGCTGCGTGAAGGCTACCGGGTCGAGACGGCCGCCGACATCGCCCAGGCGCGCCAGCTGCTCGTGCACAACCGCTACGAAGTCGTCATCACGGACATGCGTTTGCCCGATGGTTTCGGCATGGAACTCCTGCACGATTTGCGCAAGCAGCAGCGCACCGAACGCTGCCTGGTGATGACGGCCTACGGCTCGGCCGAAAACGCCGTGGAGGCGCTTCGTGCCGGGGCATTCGACTACCTGACCAAGCCGGTGGACCTCAAGCAGTTCCGCGCGGTCGTGGCGTCGGCCATCCAGGGAACCGACAGCGTGCTCGCGCCGAAGGCCAGTACGGCGCGGGCCCTGCCGGCGCGCAACGGCCCGACGGCGCTGGACCGGCTGGTTGGGAATTCGCAGGCCATGCAAAACGTCAAGACGCGCGTGGCCAAAGTCGCCCGGGGCATGGCGCCGGTGCTGGTGCGCGGCGAGTCGGGGACGGGCAAGGAACTCGTCGCCCGGGCCTTGCACGAAAGCAGCCAACGGGCCGGCGGCCCGCTGGTCGCCGTCAACTGCGGCGCCATTCCCGAGGCCCTTCTGGAGGCCGAGTTTTTCGGCGCCCGCAAAGGCTCGTACACCGGTGCCACCCAGGACCGCCCGGGGTACTTCCAGGCAGCGCAGGGTGGCACCTTGTTCCTTGACGAAATCGGCGACTTGCCGCTGGCCATGCAGTCGAAGCTGCTGCGCGCCATCCAGGAGCGCAGCGTGCGGCCATTGGGTGCCACGCAGGAGGAGCCGGTGGACGTGCGCATCGTCAGCGCCACGCACCGCGACCTTGCGGCCGACGTGCAAGCGGGGCGCTTTCGCCAGGACCTGTACTACCGCCTGAACGTCATCGAGGTCGTGATACCGCCCTTGCGCGAACGCCGGGAGGACCTGCCCGACCTGTGCCGCGCCCTGCTGGCACGCATCGCGCAGGAGTCGGGCACACCAGCGCCCGAGCTGACCGAGGCCACCGTTGCCGCCATCGCCGCCCATCCGCTCACCGGCAACGTGCGCGAGCTGGAAAACCTGCTGCACCGCGCCGTGGCCTTGGGCGACGGCGATGAATTGCATGTGGACAGCGCGGCGTCCTGCGTGGGCGCAGCCACGGCTGCGCCCACCACCAGCACCGCACTCACCGAGAACGAGCCCGTGCCGCGCGATCTGCAGGCGTGGCTGGACGAGCAGGAACGCAACATCCTGGTACGCGCCCTGCAGGAGAACCATTTCAACCGCACAGCGACCGCTGCCCGCCTGGGTATCAGCCTGCGCCAGATTCGCTACCGCATCGCTCGTTTGAACATCGCCACCCCGGGCGATACGCCGGGCGACCATGAATCCTGAGACTTCGCTGCCCTGGCGTGGCGGCTGGTACAGCACGGCCCACACGCTGCCCTCGCCGCACTGCGATGCACGGCCGGAGGGTGCCGCCGTGGATCTGCTCGTCGTGCATTCCATCAGCCTGCCTCCGGGACAGTACGGCGGTACCGATGTGGCAGCGCTCTTTCTCGGCACGCTCGATTGTGGCGCCCACCCCTATTACGAACAGCTGCGCGGCCTGCGCGTATCGGCGCATTTTTTCATTCGGCGTGACGGCGCGCTGCTGCAGTTTGTCGATTGCGGACAGCGCGCATGGCACGCCGGCGTGTCGCACTACCGCGGTCGCAGCCAATGCAACGACGACTCGATCGGCATCGAACTCGAAGGCCTGGAAGGCGAGGCCTTCGAGCCCGCGCAATACGCTGCGCTGGCAGAGCTGGCGCGCGCGCTGGCGCTGCGCTATCCCATTGCCCATGTCGCCGGACACGAGCACATCGCTCCAGGGCGCAAGGCGGATCCCGGTCCCGGCTTCGACTGGGCGCGGTTTGCCAAGCTGCTGTGCTTGCCGCACATGCGGCTTCCCGTGCGCTGAACGCAGCCGCTGCGCGTGCGCGCAGCGCTCCATCGCACGCGCGGCATCAGCACGACGTGCACCGCGCATGCCCTTCACAGCATGCACGGCACACAGTCGCTAGTGCAGTGAAGCAACAAAAGCGCACCGCACGGTGCTCGCGTGCTTTTCTTTTCGGAGCAGTGCTCTCATAATGCGAGCACTGGAAAACGCCATGCTGCACTGGGACCACGAAGTCACATCCGATTCGCCGATTGCCACCGACCGCACTGCGCGTCGGGCCATCGGTGCCGCGCGCTCGCGGCGGTCTGTCGCGCGCCCGATGCGCGGTCCGTGCATGCGCAGCACCACCACACCAACTTCCATTTTTCAAGCACGCGCCGGCGCTTCGCAAGCAGTCGCAAAGTCCGCCGCAGTGCCTCCGCATTCAGAGTTGGGAGCGTCGCTCCAAGCTCGTGAATCTCTCCGTGTCCATGCAGGCGTGGAGTGCTCTTTGCTCATTGACCCAAGGAGAACATGATGGCAACTGCGAAGAAGCCGGCCGCGAAGGCCGCAACCCCTGTGAAGAAGGCTGCGCCTGCCAAGACTGCAGCAGTGAAGAAAGCTGCTGCACCCAAGGCTGCGGTAAAGAAGGCAGCGCCTGCCACGAAGGCTCCCGCGGCCAAGAAGGCGGCACCTGCGAAGAAGGCTGCTCCTGCGAAGAAGGCCGCTCCTGCGAAGAAGGCCGCTCCTGCGAAGAAGGCCGCTCCTGCGAAGAAGGCCGCTCCTGCGAAGAAGGCCGCTCCCGCGAAGAAGGCCGCTCCCGCGAAGAAGGCCGCTCCCGCGAAGAAGGCTGCTCCCGCGAAGAAGGCTGCTCCCGCGAAGAAGGCTGCTCCTGCGAAGAAGGCCGCTCCTGCGAAGAAGGCCGCTCCTGCGAAGAAGGCCGCTCCTGCGAAGAAGGCCGCTCCCGCGAAGAAGGCTGCTCCTGCGAAGAAGGCTGCTCCTGCTGCCAAGCAAGCCGCCAAGGCGGCCGCACCAGCACCCAAGACGCAGCTCAATCCCCAAGCCGCCTGGCCATTTCCGACCGGCTCCAAGCCCTGAGGAAACGCAGGCTTGGCCCTACCGGCGCAGCGCGCCGGTTTTTTTTGCCCCCGCTTTCGCTGTCGTGCCGTCCAACGCATAACGTCGCGGGAACGCGGCGCCGTCTGCAGCACCGTCTTTGCCTCCCCGCCTCGTTATCCGCTGGAGCGGCGAACCGTATTACTCGGGCACGAAATCGAGCTGGTAATTCTGGGGGCCGCGCGAGGCCACCTTCAAAGCGCCCATGCGGTTGCCCAGCGTGGCACAGCGCGCCAATGGCCAGCCCTGTTCCAGTCCGAAAAGCAGCGCGCCCCGCCAGGCGTCCCCGCAGCCGGTGGGATCGACCACCTGTTTCGGCGGCGCAGACGGAACCAGCGTTTTGCTACCGGCTTCCCATACTTCGCACCCTGCTGCGCCCAGAGTCACCACGAGCCCGCGGACGCGCATGGACAGCTGCGCGCAATCGAGCCCGGTGCGCTCGCACAGCATGCGCCCCTCGTAGTCGTTCACGGTGACCCAACTGGCCAGGTCGACAAAATGCCTGAGCTCTTCCCCGGAAAACATGGGCAGGCCCTGGCCGGGGTCGAAGACGAAGGGGATGCCCGCCGCATGGAATTCCCGCGCATGGGCGAGCATGCCCTCGCGTCCGTCGGGCGCCACGATGCCGATGCGGATGTCATGCGCAACCGAATTCTCCACACGGTTGCGATGCGCCTGCGTCATCGCACCGGGGTGAAACGCCGTGATCTGGTTGTTGTCCATGTCGGTCATGATCATGGCCTGGGCGGTGTAGGTGTCCTGCACCTGCCGCACGAAGCGGGTATCGATGCCCTGCTGCATGAGGCGCTCGAGGTAGTCGCCGCCATCGCTGCCCAGTGTCGCCATGGGCAGTGCCTTGCCCCCCAGCAGATTCAGGCTGTAGGCGATGTTGCCGGCACAGCCGCCGAAATCCCGCCGCAGCGAAGGCACCAGGAACGAGACGTTGAGAATGTGCAGTTGCTCGGCCAATATCTGGTCGGCGAAACGACCTTCGAAGGTCATGATGGTGTCGAACGCCAGGGAACCGCAAATGAGGACTGCCATAAGTGCTTGTGGTGCGAGGTCGCTGCCTCAGGGATAGAACGCCAGGACACGGTAACCCGCAATGCGCGCAGCTCCCTGGCCGATCGCCATGGGCAGCACGGTGTTCCATTCCTGCCCGGCACGCAAGGGGTTGGGGGCCGCGAGGTCGGCCGGCGAGAGGACCCGCCGCAGCACCGGCCGGTCGTCGGCGTCGGTGAGTGTCAACTCGATCGCCGGCGCCTCGACCGGCAGGCCGGAGCGGTTGCGCAGCGCCAATGAAAACTGGTAGCGGTCGCCCTGTGCGCGGTTGAACGACGAGCCCTCGACCAACACGGCGCCAATGTCGCGGTGGAGCCCCACCGAGCACTGGAGGTAGCTGCACGCTGTTTCGAGCACAGGGCGGCTCTGCGGCCAAAGCGCCGCCAAGCGGGCACGCTCCTGGAGCGCCACCTGTCCGCCAAGGCCGAGCAACAACAACAGGGCGATGGCCCCCAGACCGGCACGCACACCGGCGCCCGACCAGAAGGCGCGCCGCTGGGCGTCGCGCACGAAAGAAAGCTCCAGTTCGTCCAGCGTGGAGGGGCGGTGCTCCGGCGTGTCCGCTGCCGCATCGCTGCGCGACGGCCCCGTGTCCGCCAGCCCCACGGACACCGGCTCCGCAGCACCGGGTGCCAGATCGCCCCCATGGTGAGTGACCTCATCGGACACCAAGGTCCAGGGCAGATCCGGTTCCGGTTCCGGTTCCGGTTCCGGTTCCGGTTCCGGTTCCGGTTCCGGTTCCGGTTGGGGTTCGGGTTCCGGTTGGGGTTCGGGTTCCGGTACCAGCTCCGGCTCCGGCTCTGCCGCCGGGGCGCTGTCGCTGAGCGTTGCGGCCTCGGTTGTGCGGCGTTCATCGTCTGCGGGCAGTGGAGCGGCCCCAGCGGGCTTGACCGAGGCGGCAGGGGCACCGGCAAGTTCGGCGATGAAATGCGCCAAGTCGAGTTCCGGGGCCTCGACGCCCGTACCCGCCTCTGCCACCGGCGGCCGCGGCGCCGGTTCGTCGAACAGTGCCGGCCAGCCGCTGTCGCTGTCGTCCTCGGGAGCCGGCAGTTCGTAGCCGCCGAGCGGCATCGCGGGAAGCGCTGCAGCATGCTGCGAAGGGGCGGCGGTGGCGGTCCCGGTAGCCTCGGGAACAGCGGCCGGCGCAGTGGGAAGCCCCGGCGCAGGGAGCTCCACGCCATGGGGTGAAAAGGCGGGGGTACGCGGCAGCGGCGCCTTCAGAAATGACGGCACATGGGTTGTCCAGGGGGCGGGGGCGGCCTGTTCCGGCTCCGAAAAATCGAGCAAGCCTGGCTGCGTGGGCGCAAAACCATCGCCCTCGTCGCCCTCGTCCTCGGGCGCTGGCACCGCCGGCGCCGGCGCAGATGCGGTTCGGTGTGCCGCCGTGACGCTGCTGCCCCAGGTGCGCGCGACCGGCACTGGCGCCGCGGCGCGCGCCACCGGCCCGCGCAGCTGGTCCAGCGGCATATCGGGCAGCATCGCCTCGGGCTCCGCAGGCTGCAGCGACAAGGTGGCGTCGAACACCTGCTGGCAATGGCCGCAGCGCACCCACCCTTGCGAGATGCGCAGCTGATCGGCGACGACCTTGAACCTCGTCTGGCAGGCGGGGCAGCGGGTGGTCTGGTTCATCGGCTGCCGATTGTAGAAAAGGCGGACGGGATGCGCCTCAGCGTTCTGCCGTCATCAGCACCCAGCCGTCCTCGGCGTCGGCCACGCCCAAAGCCAGCCAGGGGGCATAGGCCTCCCGCAATTCGTCGACCTGGCGCTCGAGTATGCCCGCCAGCACCAGATGCCCACCCGGCGCCACGTGCGCGCACAGCAAGGGCGCCAACACGCGCAGCGGCGTGGCCAGAATGTTCGCGAACACCGTGTCGTACACCCCGGCGGCCGCTTCCGGCAGGCCACTGCGCACGCGCACGGCATTGGCCTCGGCGTTGGCGCGTGTGGATTCCACGGCCGCGGGGTCGATGTCCACGGCGTCGATGTCGGTGGCGCCGAACTTGGCTGCGCCAATTGCCAGGATTCCCGAGCCGCATCCGTAGTCGAGCACACGGCCCAGCGGTGCCGTGCGCGCGCGCGCCGCGGTCCAGCGCAGACACATGCGCGTGGTGGGATGGGTCCCCGTGCCGAAAGCCAGTCCCGGGTCCAGCCGTATCACCTGGCGTGCCTGCGGCGGCGGCTCGTGCCATGTCGGAACGATCCAGAACTCGGGCGTCACCGCTACCGGCGCGAACTGCGATTGCGTCAAGCGCACCCAGTCCCGTTCCGCCACGGGCGCCTGGCCGAGCACCTGGCAGTTGGTGAAAAAGTCCTGCGCCTGCAACAGGTCCAGCGCTTCCTGCGCCGCCTCGGGGCCGGAAAAGAGCGCGACCACGCGGCTGCGTTGCCAGCCACTGCGCGGCGCCGGCATGCCCGGCTCGCCGAACAGGGCCTGTTCGGCGTCGGTGTGCGCGTCCGCGTCCTCGACCGAAACCGACAAGGCGTCGAGGGCTTCCAGCGCATCGCTCAGGATTTCCACCTGCTCCTGGGGGCAGGCCAAGCTCAGTTCATGCATCAATGGCCCGCTCCGGCTGCTCAGCGCTGGCGCTGCGACAGCCACTGCTCAAGGTAATGGATGTTGGTGCCGCCGGTGACGAAATTCGCGTCCACCATGAGTTCCCGGTGCAGGGGCACGTTGGTGTTGATGCCCTCGATCACCGTCTCTGACAGCGCCGTGCGCATGCGCGCCAGCGCCTGCTCGCGGGTGTCTCCGTGCACGATCAGCTTGCCGATCATGGAGTCGTAGTTGGGCGGCACGTAGTAGTTGGTATAGGCGTGCGAATCCACCCGCACGCCCGGCCCGCCGGGCGCGTGCCAGGTGGTGATGCGCCCCGGCGACGGGGTGAACTTGTACGGGTCCTCGGCGTTGATGCGGCACTCGATGGCGTGGCCCCGGATCTGGATCTGCCGCTGCGTGAACGGCAGCTTCTCGCCCGCGGCCACCATGATCTGCGTGCGCACGATGTCCACCCCGGTGATCCACTCCGTGACCGGGTGCTCGACCTGCACGCGGGTGTTCATCTCGATGAAGTAGAACTCGCCGTCCTCGTACAGGAACTCGAAAGTCCCCGCACCCCGGTAACCGATCTTCTTGCACGCCGCCACGCAGCGCTCGCCGATGCGCTCGATCAGCTTGCGCGCGATCCCGGGCGCCGGCGCCTCCTCGATCACTTTCTGGTGGCGCCGCTGCATCGAGCAGTCGCGCTCACCCAGGTACACGGCGTTGCGGTGCTTGTCGGCCAGCACCTGGATTTCGATGTGCCGCGGGTTCTGGAGGAATTTCTCCATGTACACCGCCGGATTGCCAAACGCAGCGCCCGCTTCGGCCTTGGTCATCTGCACGGCGTTCACCAGCGCAGCCTCGGTGTGTACCACGCGCATGCCGCGCCCACCACCACCGCCTGCGGCCTTGATGATGACGGGGTAGCCGATGCTCTTGGCGATGCGCCGGATCTGCACCGGGTCGTCGGGCAATTCACCTTCCGAGCCGGGAACACAGGGCACGCCGGCCTTGATCATGGCCTGCTTGGCGGACACCTTGTCGCCCATGGTGCGGATGGATTCCGGGCTGGGGCCTATGAACTGAAAGCCGCTCTTTTCCACGCGCTCGGCGAAATCGGCGTTCTCCGACAGAAAGCCGTAGCCTGGATGGATGGCCTCGGCGTCGGTCACTTCTGCGGCCGAGATGATGGCCGGCATATTGAGGTAGCTGAGCGCCGATGGCGCCGGGCCGATGCATACCGCCTCCTCGGCCAGCTTGATGTACTTGGCATCGCGGTCGGCCTCGGAATACACCATGACCGCCTTGACGCCCAATTCGTGGCAGGCGCGTTGGATGCGAAGCGCAATCTCTCCACGATTGGCGACCAGTATCTTTTTAAACATAGCTTGTCCCGCGGCTCATCACCGGCGCGCTGGCGAAGGGGAAGCGGCAAGGCCGCTCGCGTGTTGGTTCCGTGTCATTCAATGATGAACAGCGGCTGCCCGTATTCCACGGCCTGCCCGTTCTCACCGAGGATGCGGCTGATGGTGCCGGACTTGTCCGCCTCGATCTCGTTGAGGATCTTCATGGCCTCGATGATGCAGATGGTCTCGCCTTCCTTGACCACGCTGCCGACTTCGACAAAGGCCTTGGCGCCAGGGCTGGACGCGCGGTAGAAAGTCCCCACCATGGGCGACTTCACCACATGGCCGGTGGGCGCGGCGGGGGCAGGCAATTCGGCGACGGGCAGGGCAGCCGCGGGCGCGGCCTGCGGCGCGGCGGCGGGCGCCGGCGCCACCTGCTGCAGCACCTGGCCGCCGCTCTTGACGATGCGCACCTTGCCTTCCGCCTCCGTGATTTCCAGTTCCGAGACGTTCGATTCAGAGACCAGATCGATCAGGGTTTTGAGTTTTCGCAGGTCCATGCAAGCTCCAAGGCAAATTCGTGACAGGGCGCGAATTTACTCCAATTTGCGTGTATTTCCGGGTTCTTCGCGCAATTTCGTTCTACTGCGCAGCCGGTTTTGGCTCAAGACCGCTGGGCAGCGGCGCTTTTGGCGGCCCAGTCAACCAGGTCTTGGGGTTTGATCTGGCCCATTTTACGGTGCAGCACCCGGCCATCGGCCGCGAACACCACGGTGAAGGGCAGCCCACCCGCCAGATTGCCCAGCGAGCGCGTCAACTCCGTGCCCCCCGCACCGGCCATGGCGATCGGGAAGTCCACCGGGCGCTTTTCCAGGAAGCCACGCACCGCGGGAACCTGGTCCACCGCGAGCCCCAGCACCTGCCACCCCGCCGCCTGCTGCTCATGGAAGAAGGTATTGAGCAAGGGCAACTCGGCAATGCAGGGCGGGCACCAGGTCGCCCAGAAATTGAGCAGCAGCGGCTTGCCGCGGAAGGTTTCCGCCGCCAGCTGTGTCCCCTCCAGGGTTTCGAAGGAATGGGTATAGAAGGCGGCGTCGCTGGCCTGTTCGGCCGGGCTGGCGTGCGGCTGCAGGCGCCACCAGGCCCACAGGGCACCGGCGAGCGCCGCGCCACCGGCCACGCCGCCAAACAAGAGGCGTCGCCGCCCGGCGTCGGGCACGGGGGAAGAAAGGTCGGGCGGATTCACTCGGGAAACTCCAACATCAGTTTGCGCAAGGCGGCCGCGTCGCCGCGCGGCGCCCGGCCATCGCTGCCGGGGCGCAGGGCGCCGCGCAGGGCGTCGTGGTCGTAGACCAGCAGATGCACGCCCACGCGCTCGGCGAGCGGCGGGCAGATATCGAGCAGGCTGAGCGTGTCCACCGGCCGGCCGTGCAGGCCGCGCGTGCTGCCGCTTTCGTAGGCGACGCCCTGGTCAATCAAGGCAAATTCGGCGGATTTGGGGTCATCGCAGAACAACTGCAGGTAAATATCGGAATGGCGCGTCGCGGTGCCGTTCCACACCGGCCCGCTGAGGTAGGGGCGAAAAGGCAGCAAACGCTCCATCCACCGCAGGGCCAGAGCGCGCAGGGCACGCAACTCCGCCGGCTGCGACTCGGCACAGAAAAGCGCGATGTGCTCCCGGATCGCCTCCTCCACCAGGGCGCTGTCCGGCAGCGGCGTGCGCGGCGGCGCACCCACTTGCTCGCAGGCGCGCCGCTTGGCCCGGCCCAGGTCGGCGCCCTCTTCCACCACCATGCGGGCAGCAGCGCGGGCGATTTCCACCGACAGGGAAGGCGACTCGGAAAACATGGCCCTATTGTCGCCGCCGGCGCCGCCAGACCTGGAAACAGGGCCATAGGCGGCTGCGAAAGCTATGCAATTGCTAGCTTCAACCCCTTGCCAGAAAAGCGCTGGAGCCCGATTTGACTTGGAGTTCCGGCGCTGCATGCCCCTGCGTCCTTCTAGAATCGGGCCATGCACATCCACATCCTCGGCATTTGCGGCAGCTTCATGGGCGGGCTCGCGGCCCTGGCCCGCGCCGCCGGCCACCGCGTGACGGGCTGCGACAGCGGCGTCTACCCGCCCATGAGCGACCAGCTGCGCGCGCTCGGCATCGACCTGATCGAAGGGTTCGGCGCCGACCAGCTGGCCCTGGCGCCGGACGTCTTCGTCGTCGGCAACGTGGTCAGCCGCGCGCGCCTGGCCGACGGCACGCCGAAATTCCCGCTCATGGAGGCCATTCTGGACGCCGGCGCGCGCTACACCAGCGGCCCGCAGTGGCTGAGCGAGCAGGTACTGGCCGGGCGCCATGTGCTGGCCGTCGCGGGCACGCACGGCAAGACCACCACCACGTCGATGCTGGCGTGGATTCTAGAATGCGCCGGGCTGGAGCCCGGTTTCCTGGTTGGCGGCGTGCCGCTCAATTTCGGCGTTTCGGCGCGCCTGGGGAATATGGCCCCAGCGCTCACGCCCTTGGGGCGGCCCGGCGGCGGGCCCGGTCCATCCTTCTGCGTCGGCGCACCCTTTGTCATCGAAGCCGACGAATACGACACCGCGTTCTTCGACAAGCGCAGCAAATTCGTGCACTACCGCCCGCGCACCGCCGTGCTGAACAACCTGGAGTTCGACCACGCCGACATCTTCGACGACCTGGCGGCCATCGAGCGCCAGTTCCAGCACTTGCTGCGCACGGTTCCCACCTCCGGCTGCGTGGTGGTCAACGGCCTGGAGGAGAGCCTGGCGCGGGTGCTGAACGCCGGCTGCTGGAGCGAGGTCGCAAGCTTCGGCGGCGCGGTGAGCGACTGGAGCGCCCGTGGCGAACCCGGCGCCTTCGACGTGCTGCGGCGCGGCCAGGCGGTGGCGCGCGTGGCGTGGCCGCTCACCGGCGTGCACAACCAGCTCAATGCCCTGGCGGCCATCGCCGCAGCGGCGCATGTGGGTGTCGCGCCCGAAGTTTCCGCCCAGGCGCTGGGTCGCTTCGAAAACGTGCGCCGGCGCATGGAGCGCCGTGGCGCCGTGCGCGGCATCACCGTGTACGACGATTTCGCCCACCACCCGACGGCCATACGCACCACGCTGGACGGCCTGCGGCGCAGCGTGGGCGCCGGCGCGCGCATCCTGGCCGTGTTCGAGCCGCGCAGCAACACCATGAAGCTCGGCACCATGAAGGCGCAACTGCCCTGGGCGCTGGAGCAGGCCGACCTCGCCTTCTGCCACACCGCGGGCCTGGGCTGGGACGCGGCGCAGGCGCTCGCACCCATGGGGGTAGGGCCGGGTCAGCGCGCGCAGACCGCGCCCGACATCGACACGCTGGTCGCCCAGATCGCCCAGGCGGCACGCCCTGGCGACCATGTGGTGTGCATGAGCAACGGCGCCTTCGGCGGCGTGCACGAGCGGCTGCTCACCGCCCTGGCGGGCAATGAGCTATTGATTAAATAGCTGAAAACCTATACTGGATAAGCGCTGGAGGCCGATTTTCCTTGAAGTTTGACCGCAAACCAGCCGCTACGCACTAGTAGCTGATCGCCATGGTCTGCAGGTCGATGCGGACCACCGGCTTGGCCAGGGCGCCCTGGGTGGCGCGTGCGAAGGCCAGCAGCCAGTCGGCGTTCGAGAGCAGGTCGGGTCCCGCGGCGCGCGCCACGGTCAGCACCTTGTCGGCCAGCAGGACCTTGCCGCTGGCACGCAGCGGCTCGCATTCCAGGCGCATGAACTCGTCGTCGAGCCAGCGGCGCGCTTCCTCGTGCGGCATGGGCAGCGCGCCTTCGAGGTCGATACGGTATTGCTGGTTGTGGTCGGCGCTGACCGAGACTTCGCTGTGCATGGAAGACCTTTCTTGTCTGGAGGGTGTGCCCGGCCCGGACACGCGTCCGGACCACTGGCACAAGCTTACACCGCTGCCTGGCGCCGGCTCACGACGGCCGCCGAGAGTTCTTCCAGCGTGGCGAGCGAAGCGTCCCAGCCCAGGCAGGCGTCGGTGATGCTCTGGCCATAGACCAGGGCGGTCGGGTCGTCCTTGCCGGGGGTGAACTTCTGCGCGCCCGCCACCAGGTGGCTCTCGATCATCAGGCCGAAGATGCCGTGCGAGCCGGCGGCGATCTGCCCGGCGATGTCGCGCGCCACGTCCTGCTGGCGCTCGTGCTGCTTGTTGCTGTTGGCGTGGCTGCAATCGACCATCAGCGCGGGGGTCAGGCGCGCGGCGGCCAGGTCCTTGCAGGCTGCGGCCACGCTTTCGGCGTCGTAGTTGGGCGCCTTGCCGCCGCGCAGGATGACGTGACAGTCCTTGTTGCCCTTGGTATCGACGATCGCCACCTGGCCGTTCTTGTGCACCGAGAGGAAGTGGTGGCCGCGCCCGGCCGACTGGATGGCGTCGGTGGCGATGCGGATATTGCCGTCGGTGCCGTTCTTGAAGCCGATCGGCGCCGACAGGCCCGAGGCCAGCTCGCGGTGCACCTGGCTTTCTGTGGTGCGCGCGCCGATGGCGCCCCAGCTGATGAGGTCGCCGATGTACTGCGGCGAGATCACGTCGAGGAACTCGCTGCCGGCCGGCACGCCCATGCGGTTGATGTCGATGAGCAGCTGGCGCGCGATGCGCAGGCCTTCGTCGATGCGGTAGCTCTCGTCCAGGTAGGGGTCGTTGATGAGGCCCTTCCAGCCCACCGTGGTGCGGGGCTTCTCGAAGTACACGCGCATGACGATCTCCAGCGTGTCCTTGTACTTCTCGCGCGCGGCCTGCAGGTGGCGGGCGTAGTCGAGCGCCGCCGCCGGGTTGTGGATGGAGCAGGGGCCGATCACCACGAGCAGGCGGTCGTCCTTGCCGACCATGATGTCGTGGATGCTGCGCCGCGTGCGCGTGATCAGGTTCTCCACCTTGGTGCCGCGGATGGGAAAGAAGCGGATCAAATGCTCAGGAGGCGGCAACACGGTGATTTCCTTGATGCGTTCGTCGTCGGTCAGGCTGGTTTTCTCGACGCTTCGGTACCAGGCATCGCTGGAAGAATGTGCGGCTGCGGTCATGGGCTTCTTTCCGTGGAGGTTGAAAACAAAGGACTGAAAAACAAAAAACCGCCGGGCTTCGCAGCGTCGGCGGTTGGGTGGGAAGTGTTCAGGTGCTTGCGCGCTTGCCTCTCATCCGCCTAGGACAGAGAACCAGAACCAAAAATAGAAAGCAGCGCGCGAAGTCATGCATGGAAATGTAGCACAGGCGCCCTGCGGTGGGCGGTAACCGTCCACCCGCGCTATTTGCCGCCGCGCAGCCAGGCCAGCGCGCGCCGCCAGCGGCCGAGCGGCCGGGGGGGCGGAGGGGCGGGCTCGCTGTCGGCGGTTTCGTTGTGCTCGTACATGTCGATCAGCATCAGGCCCTCGCCCAGGGTGCGCCAGGCGAGGAGCTCCAAGCGGTCGAAGGCGGCGCGCTCACTCGGGTTGCGTTCGGCCAACGCGGCGTGCCAGGCCTCCGCCGCCCGGCGCAGGCCGCGCAGCGCGTTCTGGTAGGTGCCCATTTCGTAGAGCGCGTGCCAGGCCGAGCCCAGCCCGGTAACAAAGAACTGGTGTTCGCGCACGCAGCGCGCGAGTTCGGCCGCCCGGCGGGTGATTTCGGCCGTATCGGCAAGTTCGGCGTTCGCCGGCGCCGTGCGCCGCGCGGCGATGGCCTCGTCGATGCGCTGGGCGAGTGCGCCGATGCTGTCGCGCAGCTGGCGCGAATCCTCGTCGGCGACGCCCGAACGCAGGAAGCGGCTGATGTCGCCAAACGACTGGATGGTGAACTGCGAACGCGAACGCGTGGCGGGCATGGCCCATTGTGCGCGAGCGCCGGCGCCCGGGAAAGCACCGAAGGGCCGGGCCTGGGAAACCCCTTATGCCGTGCCGCCGACGGTCAGACCGTCGATACGCAGCGTCGGCTGGCCCACGCCCACTGGCACGCTCTGGCCTTCCTTGCCGCAGGTGCCCACGCCGCTGTCGAGCCGCATGTCGTTGCCGATCATGGTGACGCGCTTGAGCGACTCCGGGCCACTGCCGATGATGGTCGCGCCCTTCACGGGGTATTGGACCTTGCCGTTTTCCACCCAGTAGGCCTCGCTGGCCGAGAAAACGAACTTGCCCGAGGTGATGTCCACCTGCCCGCCGCCGAAGTTGGTGGCGTACAGGCCTTTCTTGATGCTGGCGACGATCTCCTGCGGGTCCTTGTCGCCGGCCAGCATGTAGGTGTTGGTCATGCGCGGCATGGGCACGTGGGCGTAGCTCTCGCGCCGCCCGTTGCCGGTGGGCGCCACGCCCATGAGGCGCGCGTTGAGCGCGTCCTGGATGTAGCCCCTGAGGATGCCGTCCTCGATCAGCACATTGCGGCCGCTGGTGTTGCCTTCGTCGTCGACGTTGAGCGAGCCGCGCCGCTCGGGGATGGTGCCGTCGTCAAGTACCGTCACGCCCTTGGCGGCCACGCGCTCGCCGATGCGGCCGCTGAAGGCGCTCGAACCCTTGCGGTTGAAGTCGCCCTCCAGGCCGTGGCCAATGGCCTCGTGCAGCAGGATGCCGGGCCACCCCGGCCCGAGCACCACGGTCATTTCCCCGGCCGGCGCGGGGCGCGACTCCAGGTTGACCAGGGCCGCATTCACGGCTTCGTCCACGTACTTGGCAATCTGCGCGTCGTCGAAATACGCCAGGCCGAAGCGCCCGCCGCCGCCGGCCGAGCCCATCTCGCGCCGGCCGTTCTGCTCGGCGATCACGGTGATGGACAGGCGCACCAGCGGGCGCACGTCGGCGGCCAGCGTGCCATCGGCGCGGGCCACCAGCACCACATCGTGTTCGCTCGCCAGGCCGGCCATGACCTGCGCCACGCGCGGGTCCTTGGCGCGGGCGCGCTGCTCGGCACGCTCCAGCAAGGCCACCTTGTCGGCGCTGCCGAGCGTGGCGATCGGGTCGCCCGCGCCGTACAGGGCCCGGCTTTTAGCTATCTTTTTCGTAGCTACTCGCAACCGACCCGCTTGCCGTGCGGCCGAAATCGAGCGCACAGTGCGGGCGGCGTCCAGCAAGGACGCCTCGGAGATGTCGTCGGAATAGGCGAAGGCCGTCTTCTCGCCGGCGACGGCGCGCACGCCGACGCCCTGGTCGATGGAGAACGACCCCGTCTTGACGATGCCTTCCTCCAGGCTCCAGCCTTCGCTGCGCGTGGTCTGGAAGTACAGGTCGGCGTCGTCCACGCGGTGTGCGCGGATCTCGGCCAGGGCGCGCGCCAGGTGGCGCTCGTCCAGCCCGAACGGGCGCAGCAGCAGGTCCGAGGCGAGGGCGATGCGCTCGCGCGTGCTGGCGGTGTGGGCGGCGGTTAATGGGGTGCGGATGCTCATCGGGACATTCTAGGGCGCCGTCCCCCACACCGCCCGCTGCGTTCAGAGCGTACGGTCTTCGAGCTGCGCGTCGGCAGCGGCGCCCTGCACCGCGGCAATGCCGCCATCGCGCGCCTTGGCGCCGGAATACATCTGGCTCTGGCCGATGACCTGGCCGTTGCCCGCCTTGAGGGTGAAATAGGGCGAGCCATCCTTGGCCGAGAGCCGACCGTAGCGCGCGTCGTCCGGCCCGTTCTTGCGCACCGATTCGATGCCGGCGAGGGCACTGGCCTTGGACTCGTAGGTTTCGCTGGTCAGCACCACTTGGCCATTGGCCGCGACCAGGTTGAACAGGAACTTGTCGTTGCGCGTCTTTGTCAGCTCGTACTTAGCGGGCATGCCGGGTCTCCTGGAAAGTGCGCCAAAAAGGCTTGGCGCCTACCTTGTACCCGGTGGGCGCGCCGATGGCAACGCCTGCCACCCCTACCGTCCCGCCACCGTTTCCCGCTGCGCGCGCACGATGGACATCAGGATGCCCAGCGCCAGCCCCAGCGTGACCATGGCCGTTCCGCCGTAGCTGACGAAAGGCAGCGGCACACCCACCACCGGCAGGATGCCGCTGACCATGCCCATGTTGACGAAGGCGTAGGTGAAGAAAATCATCGACACCGCGCCGGCCATCAACCGCGCGAACAAGGTGCCCGCATTGAGCGCGATGGCCAGGCCGCGCCACACGAGGAGCAGGAAGCCGGCAATCAGGCACAGGTTGCCCACCAGGCCGAATTCCTCTGAAAACGCGGCAAAGATGAAGTCCGTGGTGCGCTCCGGGATGAATTCCAGGTGCGTCTGCGTGCCCGCCATGAAGCCCTTGCCGAACCAGCCGCCCGAGCCGATGGCGATCATCCCCTGGATGATGTGGAAGCCCTTACCCAGCGGATCGCGCGTCGGGTCGAGCAAGGTGCAGACACGCTGCTGCTGGTAGTCGTGCAGCACGGGCCAGCGCACGCCTTCCGCACACAGCTGCGGCTCGAAGAAGACGATCAGCACGACGCCCACCGCGCCCAGCACGAGCGGCGGGAGCACCAGCTTCCACGACAGACCGGCAAAGAAAATGACCGACAGGCCGGCCGCCAGCACCAGCAGCGACGTGCCCAGGTCGGGCTGCTTCATGATCAGGCCTACCGGCACCGCCAGCAGCGCCCCGGCGACGGCAAAGTCGAGCGCGCGCAACTGCCCCTCGCGCTTCTGGAACCACCAGGCCAGCATGAGCGGCATGCCGATCTTGAGCAACTCGCTCGGCTGGATCACGATACCCAGGTCGATCCAGCGCTGCGCGCCCTTCTTGGTGATGCCGGCCACCGCCACGGCGACCAGCAGCAACACGCCGGCGGCGTACAGGGGCGGCGCCAGCGCCATGAGCCGCTGCGGCGGAATCTGCGCCACGCTGAACAGCAGCGCCAGGGCAATGAGCATGTTGCGCCCGTGGTCGGTAAAGCGCGTGCCGTGGTCGTAGCCAGACGAATACATGGCCAGCAGCCCGGCCCCCGCCAGCAGCGCGACGAGCAGCAGCAACCACAGGTCGAAGCCGCGAAACAGCGGCAGCACGCGCGCCAGCAGCGAGGGCTTGTTGATCGTGGTTTCCATGGGGGCGATTATCCGCGGGCGACAATCGGACCATGCCTGCTGCGACCACCACCCACCTGCTGTACCTGCACGGTTTCCGCTCTTCGCCCCAATCGGCCAAGGCGCGGCTCACGGCGGCCTATGTGGCCGAGCACCATCCCGCCGTGCGGCTGTGGTGCCCGCAGCTGCCGCCCTCGCCCAGCGCGGCGATGGCACTGGTGCGCACCGGCATCGCCGCCTGGCCCCAGGCACGCATGGCGGTGGTTGGCTCTTCGCTGGGCGGCTACTACGCCACCTGGGTGGCGCAGCAGGCGCGCTGCCCGAGCGTACTGCTCAACCCCGCCGTCGATCCGGCGCGCGACCTGGCCAACCACATCGGCGACCAGACCAGCTGGCACGACCCGACGGAACACTTCTACTTCGCGCCCGAGTTCGTCGATGAGCTGCGCGCACTCGACGTGCGCGGCCAGGCTCCGGCGGCGCCCCAGCTGGCCATCATCGCCAAGGGCGACGAGGTGCTGGACTGGCGGGAGATGGTGGCACGCTACCCCCAGGCCGAGCTGCGGGCGCTCGAAGGCGGGGACCACGCCCTGAGCGATTTCGCGCAGCACCTGCCGGCCATCGCGCACTTCCTGCAGCTGGCGTGACGGGACCGCACGCTAGGGAAGGACCCGGCACGCCACGCCGGGCCGTGCCGCCTGCTGCAGCCAGGCGATCAGGTCGGCGCGCTCTCCCGCATCCTTGACCCCGGCGTAGCCCATGCGGGTGCCCGGCACCGCTTGCATGGGGTCTTGCAGGAAGAGGTCGAGCGTGCGCGCGTCCCACACCCAGCCGGTCGCGCGCAGGGCCTCCGAGTAGGCAGCGTAGCCCGGCGCCGTGCCCGCGCGCCGCCCCAGCAGCCCGCAGTGCTGCGGGCCGGTGCGGTTGCCCTCGATGGCGTGGCAACCAGCGCAGCGCGCGTACACCTGCTCGCCGCGCGCCAGCGCCTGGGCGTCGGGCGCCGCGCCGGCCGTACCAGCCGCCAGCCCGAAAGCGGCGGCCAGCAGCATCTGGCGGGCAGCGGCGCTCATGCCATGAAGGCCGAGGGCACCGGCGTTTCCCCCAGCACCTGGCGCAGCACGGCCCAGTGCATGGCCTCGTCGCCCAGGATGCTGGCCGCCACCTGCGCCAGCGCGCGGTCGGCGAACAGGGGCACGGCGCCCAGGTAGGCGGACACGGCGCCGCGCTCCAGGCCCGCGGCAAAGCGCAGCACGTCGGCCTCGGCCTTGAGTTTTTCCACCGGGAACTGGTATTTGTCCTTGGCCGCCACCGGTTTCCCGCCGAGTTTCTGCACGGCCCCGGCGATCGCCGCCGCGTGCTCCTTGTGGTGCCCCTGGAACGCCAGCGCCACGGGCAGCACCGCCTTGCCCAGGAGGCCGCTTTCCGCGCCCACCTGATAGGCCGCCACGGCTTCGTATTCGGCGCCGAGTGCGGTGTTGAGGATGCGCACGTCGGCCTCCAGCTCCTGCGCGCTCACCTTGGCGCCGGCGGCCAGCGCGTCGCGCCCGCCCAGCAGCGCCACCGCGCTGGCCGACAGCACGGCCGCGCCGGACGCCGAAAGCGCGCGCCGGCGCGAGAGCCACAGGGCCTGGGAAGGGATCTCGATCGCAAAGTTCTTCATGGTTTTCTCCGTGGGTTGACGAAACTGAAACACGGGCCGGCCGGCGCAGGCGCGCGCAGGGCGCCGCCGCGCGCGGGGCTGGCGCGTTCGGGTGGCAAGGGGTCGGGCTGGCTAAGGGGAAATCAGGCCGCGCGTGTGCAACTGCGCCAGCACATGGCGCACGACCTGGTCGCAGCGCTCGCCGGCAAAGGCGAAGACGCCATCGGTGTGTGCCTCGATCTGCGCGCTCAGCGCGTCGCGCAGCAGGGCCCGGGCGCGCAGGTAGCGCGTCTTGACGACCGCGCCGCTCACCTGCAGGCAGTAAGCGGTTTCCTCGACGCTCATTTCCTGCACGGCGCGCAGCATGAAAACGCTGCGGTACAAGGGCGGCAGGCCTTCGATGGCCGATTGCAGCAGGGCGCGCAGCTCGCTGCTGGCCAGCACCGATTCGGGCGAATTGCCGGGGGGTGCGCTGAAGGACATGCTGTGCTCCGGCGAAGGCTCGTCCTGCAGATCCTGGACGGCGATCGGCACCGAACGGCCGCGCTTGCGCAGCATGTCCAGCGCCACGTTGATGGCGATGCGCGCCATCCAGGTGGCAAGCGATGCGCCGCCCTGGAAATCGGCGAGCCGGGTGAATGCGCGCAAATAGGTTTCTTGCACCACGTCCTGCGCCTCGGCGTCGTCGGCGACCACGCCGCGCGCAGTGCGGAACAAAGCCCGGTTGTGGCGCCGCATGATGGCTTCGAAGGCCGAGGGTTCGCCGCGCAGGGCGTCCGCCACCAGTTGCGCGTCGGAACCCAACGGGGCCGTAGTAGGAAAAGCGCTGGCGGGGGACACGGTCTGCATGGCGAACTTTCGTGGGGCTTGTGACCATTGGACGCTGGCAAGCGGCAAAAGGTGACAGCGCCGCCAATGTCCACAATGGCCGCACGCGCCACTTGGCCCGCCGGGCACGCCAGAATGCGGGCTCTCTTTCCCGCCACCCTGTCCTGGTCGTCCCCATGAAAATCGCCCTGCTTTCCGATCTGCACCTGTCCGTCCAGCCCCTGCCCCTGCCGGACACCGGCGCGGATGTCGTCGTGCTGGCCGGTGACCTGCAGCGCCCGGCCCAGGGCATGGCCTGGGCGCGGCAGTTTGCGCAGCCCACGCTCTACGTCGCCGGCAACCACGAGTTCTACGGCTCCGACCTGGTCAGCACCATGGCCCAGTTGCGCAGCGAGGCCGAGGGCTCGGCGGTGCGCGTGCTGGAACGCGAATCCTGGGTGCACGCCGGCGTGCGCTTCCTCGGCTGCACGCTGTGGTCGGACTACCGGTTGTTCGATTCGCCCGAGCAGCGCGAGGAAGGGCTGCAGAAGGCGCAGCAGTTTGTGCGCGATTTCAGCCGCATCGGCCTCGCACCCGGTTTTGACGAGCGCTTCACGCCCGCGGTCTCGCAAATGCTCTTCGACCAATCGGTCGCCTGGCTGGACGCGCGCTTTGCCGAACCGTTCGATGGCCCGACGGTGGTGGTCACCCACTTCGCCCCGGCGCGCGGCAGCATTGCGGCGCAGTTCATCGGCTCGCCGCTGAACGCCTGCTTCGTCTCCAACCTGGAGGCTCAGATCGAGCGCTGGCAGCCCGCCCTGTGGTTGCACGGCCATGTGCACCACAGTTGTGACTACCGCGTCGGCGCGACGCGCGTGGTGGCCAACCCACGCGGCTATGCGCCCAAGGGCGTGGTGGAAAACGCGCACTTTGCGCCCGAGATGCTGATAGAGCTGTAGCCGAAAGCGGCCCGGGCAGCCATGGGACAATTCGGCCAATGCACGCACTTTTTGAAGATTCCGGCAAGTTTTTCGCCGGCCGCATCCTGTCCGAAGCCGAATCCTCGGCCCAGGTAGAGCTCGATTCGGGCAAGCGGGTCAAGGTCAAGGCGGCCAACCTGCTGCTGAAGTTCGAGAAACCCGCACCGGCCGAATTGCTCGCACAGGGCCAGGCGCTGGCCGCATCCATCGACCTGCCGCTGGCCTGGGAATTCGCACCCGAGGGCGAATTCGGCTTTGCCGAGCTGGCACGCGAGTATTTCTCCGAGCACGCCACCCTGGTCGAGCAGGCCGGCGCGCTCTTCGCGCTGTACGACGCGCCGCACTACTTCCGCCGCGCCGGCAAGGGGCGCTTCAAGAAGGCGCCCGCCGAGATCCTGCAGCAGGCGCTGGCCGCCATCGAGAAGAAAAAGGCCCAACTGGCGCAGATCGCCGAATGGGCCGCGCAGCTCGGCCGCGGCGAATGCCCGGCGCCGGTGCGCGAGCAGCTCTACAAGATCCTGTTCCGCCCGGACAAGAACGCGCCCGAATACAAGGCCGTGGTCGAAGCGAGCCGCGCCACGCACACCGCGCCGCTGGAGCTGCTGCAAAAGGCCGGCGCCATCGATTCGAGCTACCAGTTCCACTGGAAGCGCTTCCTGCTCGACAACTTCCCCAAGGGCACGGGCTTTCCGCAGCTCACCGCGCCCCAGCCGCCGGCCGACCTGCCCCTGGCCGACGTGCAGGCGTTTTCCATCGACGACTCGCAGACCACGGAAATCGACGACGCGCTCTCGGTCAGCGGGCTGGGCAGCGGCACGGTCACGCTGGGCATCCACATCGCCGCGCCGGGGCTGGCCATCGAGCCCGGCAGCGCGCTCGACCAGGTGGGGCGCCAGCGCCTGTCCACCGTCTACATGCCGGGCTACAAGGTCACCATGCTGCCCGACGCCGTGGTGCAGATCTACACGCTGGACGAAGGCCGCTCCAACCCCGCCGTGTCGCTGTACTGCACCATCGACGAGGCCACGCTCGCCATCACCGCCACCGAAACGCGCCTGGAGCGCGTGCCGGTGGTCGCCAACCTGCGCCACGACCAGCTCGACCACATCGTCACCGAGGCCTGGCTGGCCGACCCAGGTTGTGAGGTAGAAAACACGCCCCAGCGCTTATCCAGCTTGCGCAATCAGCTATCGTTTTTGTACCGGTTGGCGCAAAAACTCAAGGCCGCGCGCGAAGTGGTGCGCGGCAAGCCCGAGAACTTCAACCGGCCGGACTACAACTTCAAACTGAGCGCCGCACGGCCGCCCGAAGGCGCAAGCGCCCCCCTGGGGGGCAGCGAGGACACGCCAGTGCCGAGCGTGGGGGCCGACAAGCTCGTCGGTGGCGCAGCCGGCGCCGGCGATAAGGGCGAGCCCGACGGCAGCGAAACCGTGCACATCAGCACCCGCCAGCGCGGCGCGCCGCTCGACCTGATCGTCGCCGAGGCGGCCATCGTCGCCAACAGCACCTGGGGCGAATGGCTGGCCAGCCTGGGCGTGCCGGGCATCTACCGCAGCCAGGCCAGCATGGCGCCGGGCGTGAAGGTGCGCATGGGCACCAAGGCCTTGCCGCACGCCGGCATGGGCGTAAAGAGCTACACCTGGGCCACCAGCCCGCTGCGCCGCTACGTGGACCTGGTGAACCAGTGGCAGATCATCGCCTGCGCGCGCCATGGCAAGACGGCCGCGCTGGCCGCGCCCTTCAAGCCCAAGGACGCCGAGCTGTTCTCCATCATCAGCAGCTTCGACGCCGCCTACAGCGCCTACAACGGCTACCAGGCGGGCATGGAGCGCTTCTGGACGCTCAAGTACCTGGAGCAAAACGGCATCACCGAGCTCGACGCGACCGTGTTCAAGGAAGGCCCGGGCGGCAGCTTCCTGGTGCGCGCCGACACGCTGCCGCTCGTCTTTCCGGTGCTGGGCGCGCAAAACCTGCCGCGCGGCGCGCGGCTGCGCGTCAAGCTGGGCGCGGTCGACGAGATCACGCTCGACCTGCACGGCACGGTGCTGGCGCGCCTGGACGACCCGCTCGACCCGAGCGACGACGGCCCGGTGGACGACGAGGGTGCCGAGGACGAGGCCGTGGCCGGCCCGATCGCCATCGCCGTCGATGTGAACGAGGCGGAGCCCCCCGCCGCCGAAGCGGCCCCGGCCGACACCGCCGCGCCGTGAAGCTGCCGCGCCCGCTCCGCACCCTCAGCACGCTGCAGCTCACGCTGGCGTTCTCCGTGCTGGCGCACGCGCTGCTGCTGTCGGTGCGCTTCGTCGCGCCGCAGCAGTTCAACCGCGTGTTCGAGGACACGCCGCTGGAGGTGATCCTGGTGAACGCGCGCACCAACGAGGCGCCGCCCGAGAAGGCCCAGGCGATCGCCCAGCACACCCTGGCCGGCGGCGGCGAGGCGGCCAAGGGCCGCGCCACCAGCCCCCTGCCCTATTCGGCGCTGACGCGCGTCGGCGACGATTTCGAGGACGCGCAGAAGAAGGCCGACGCCCTGCTGGAGCAGCAGACCCAGCTGCTCGCCCAACTGCGCCGCCAGGTGGCCGCCCTGCCCCCGCCCGACCCGCGCAAGAGCGCGCAGAGCGAGGGCGAGCGGGCGCAGGAAGAGCGCCGGCGCCAGCTCGTCAAGATCCTGGCCGAGATCGAACGGCGCATCAACGAAGAAAACGCCCGGCCGAAGAAGCGCTACATCAGCCCGGCCACGCGCGAGGCCGCCTACGCCATCTACTACGACGCCATGCGCCGCAAGGTGGAAGACAAGGGCACCGAGAACTTCCCGCAAAAAGGCGGGCAGAAGCTCTACGGCGAGCTGACGATGATCGTCACCGTGAACCACGACGGCCGCGTGCTCGAGACCGAAATCGTCCAGGGCTCGGGCAACACGCTGCTGGACCACCGCGCCGAGGCCATCGCCCGCGCCGCCGGCCCGTTCGGCGCCTTCAGCGCCGAAATGCGCGCCAAGGCCGACCAGATCGCCGTCGTCTCGCGCTTCAAGTTCACGCGCGAGCAGACGCTGGAGACGTCCGTCCGATGACCGCCGCCAGCGACCTGTACTGCGTGCTCGGCAACCCCGTCGCGCACAGCCGCTCGCCGTGGATCCACGCGCGCTTTGCCGAGCTGACGGGCGAGCGCCTGCGCTACGAGGCGCGCCTGGTGCCCATCGGCGGCTTTGCCGATGCCCTGGCCCAGCTCGCTGCAGAAGGCGCGCGCGGCTGCAACGTCACCGTGCCCTTCAAGCTCGAAGCCGCAAGCGCCGCCACCGCGTGCAGCGAGCGCGTGCGCCTGGCCGGCGCGGCCAACACACTGAGCTTTGCCGGCGGCGCCATCGTCGCCGACAACACCGACGGCCTGGGCCTGGTGGCCGACATCACGCAGGGCGCCGGCTTCGGCCTGGCCGGGCGCGACGTGCTGCTGCTCGGCGCCGGAGGCGCCGCGGCCGGTGCGCTGGGGCCGCTCTTGCAGCAAGCACCGCGGCGCCTGCTGGTGGCCAACCGCACGCTGGAGCGTGCCGAGGCGCTGGTCCAAGCCCACGCCGCGCTTGCTTCGCTACATAAAGTAGAGCTATCCTTCCAATCACCACAAGCGCTAGAGCATGATTTCGACCTGGTTTTGAACGCCACGGCCAGCAGCCTGGCCGGCGCCGCCGTGCCGGTGCCGGCGGGCGTGCTGCGCGCCGGCGGGCTGGCCTACGACATGATGTACGGCCCGGCCGCGCAGGGCTTTCTCGACTGGGCCCGCGCCGGCGGCGCGGAGGCGCGCGACGGCCTGGGCATGCTGGTGGAGCAGGCGGCCGAGGCCTTTGCCCTCTGGCGCGGTGTGCGCCCACCCAGCGCCCAGGTGCTGGCCGAACTGCGCGCCGCCCTGGCGGAGCCAGCGCCGTGAAGCCCCTGCTGCGCTGGCTGGCGCTGCTGGCCATGGCCTTCGTCGCCCTGCAATTGTTTTTCGTGCTGCGCATTGCCGCCATGGCGGTGCTCGACCCGCAATCGACCAGCTTTCAGCGCAGCGAAATCTGGGGCCAGCTGCGCGGCGGCGACCTGCAGTGGCGCCAGGAATGGCGCCCCTATGGCGAGATCGCCGACACGCTCAAGCGCGCCGTCATCGCCTCGGAGGACGACGGCTTCGTCGCCCACGACGGCATCGACTGGAACGCCATCGAGAAAGCCTGGGAACGCAACAACCGCGCCGAGGCGCAGGCCGCCAAGGCCGCGGCCCGCGCCGGCGACCGCCCGGTGCGCCCGCCCAAGATCCGCGGCGGCTCGACCATCACGCAGCAACTGGCGAAGAACCTGCTGCTCTCGGGCGAGCGCACGCTGCTGCGCAAGGGCCAGGAGTTCGTGCTGACGATGCTGCTGGAGCGCTTGCTGAGCAAGGAGCGCATCCTGGAGATCTACCTCAACAGCGTGGAATGGGGCGACGGCGTGTTCGGCGCCGAGGCCGCGGCGCAGCGCTACTTCAAGAAGAGTGCGGCGCGCCTCAGCTCCGCCGAGGCCGCGCGCCTGGCCGTCATGCTGCCCGCGCCCAAACGCTTCGAGAAGAACCCAGGCTCGGCCTACCTCAGCGGCCGCACGCGCACCATCATGGCGCGCATGGGCAGCGCGGAACTGCCCTGAGGACCGCGATTTTTAGGCAAAATAGGCCTCCAGCGCACGACCATCAAGCGATTTAAGCTACTCTTTAAATAGCACATGCGCATTCTCGGCATCGACCCTGGCCTGCAGACCACGGGCTTTGGCGTGGTGGACGTGGACGGCCACCGGCTCGCCTACGTGGCCAGCGGCACCATCCGCACCACGCAGCTCGCGCTGGGCGACCTGCCGGGGCGGCTGAAGGTGCTGTTCGACGGCATCGGCGAGGTCGCGGCGCGCTACCAGCCCGACGTGGCCACGGTGGAAATCGTCTTCGTCAACGTCAACCCGCAGTCCACGCTGCTGCTCGGCCAGGCGCGCGGCGCCTGCCTCACCGCCCTGGTGGCGCGCGACCTGCCGGTGGCCGAATACACCGCCCTGCAGATGAAGAAAGCCGTCGTCGGCCACGGGCGCGCCGCCAAAAGCCAGGTGCAGGAGATGGTGCGCCGCCTGCTCAACCTGCCCGGTCTGCCCGGAACCGATGCGGCGGATGCCCTTGGCATGGCCATCACCCATGCCCATGCCGGGGCCGCCATGGCGCGGCTGGGCGAAGCGGCGACGCTCAATCGCCGCCAGCACGCGATGTACAAGGGCGGGCGCAGCTACTGAACGTAACCCGCCTGTAGAAAGGGCCTGGGGCTGGCGCTTCTAGCCAGGACCGAGTCCAATGCTACAAAAAGTAAAAGCCTGACAGGTTGCCCTGTCAGGCTTTTGGGTACGGACGGGGTCTTACGACCCCTCCTTATTGCAGCAACGGCTCTCACCCCGGATAACCACAATCGGGGAAGATTATAGAGGGCATGGGAAAAAGATGGGATTCGAAGGGGCCACAGTGTAGCTATCCGGGGTGAGAGAGGGAGCTATGGATTGGCATAACGGGGCGCTGCCCCGTTATGCCAATCCAGCGCTTCGCGCGTGTGTTTACCAAGAGCGCCTAACGCACGTCGGCACCTCACACCGGCAAGCACCCGCCTTCGGGAACCGGTGCCGGGGCAGTCGGCAGCGCATCCGGGCTGCCCTGTGCGCCGCCCTCCTGCTTGCAGCGGTACATGCTGCGGTCGGCGTGGTCGAGCAGCGTGGCCGCATCGCTGCCATGGTCGGGATAGAGCGCCGTGCCAATGCTCGGGCGCATGTGCAGCACCTGGCCCTCCAGATCGAACGGATGGGTGAACGCAGCCAAGATCTTCTGCGCCACCCCGTGGGCATGCTCCTTGTGGCGCCCGCTTTCGAGCAGCACCACGAATTCGTCGCCCCCCAGGCGCGCCACGGTATCGGAGGCGCGCACGCAGCCCTGCAGACGCCCGGCGACGCGTTGCAGCAGCAGGTCGCCCATGGCATGGCCCAGGTTGTCGTTCACGCGCTTGAAATCGTCCAGGTCGACAAACAGGAGCGAGACCAGCGTGGCGTCGCGGCGCGCGCGCGCCAGGGCGATCTGCAGGCGGTCCATCAGCACCATGCGGTTGGGCAGGCGGGTGAGCGCGTCGAACTGCGCCATCTGCTGCAGGCGCTCGTGCATTTGCCGGCGCTCGATGGCGGTGGCCACATGGGTGGATACGAACTGCAGCAGTTCCTGGTCGGTGGACGTGTAGGCGTCATCGTCGCGGTAGCTCTCCAGCACCAGTGCGCCGATGACGCCGCTCTCGGTGCACAGCGGCACGCCCAGCCAGTACCTGGGCCGGGGCGACGCGCCGTCCGGCGGCACCGGCGCGGGCCAGTCGTCGGCCGGGTCGGGCGTGATCAGCAAAGCCGTTCCGGTGCGCACCACGTGCGCGCCCGGCGTGTCGCCGGACAGCAGGGCGCCCGGCGCCGCCACATGGGCGTTGACCCGATAAGCGTGGCGCAGCACAGCACTCACCGGGTCGCGCAACACCACCGAGAAATTGCTGGCCACCACCAGCTCGCCGATGATCGCGTGGATGCGCTCGAAGAGCGACTCCAGGCTTTGCGCGGCCTGCGCCGCTTCCGAGATCGCGTAGAGCGCGGCCTGCCGCCTCTCGTGCTGCTTGCGCTCGGTGATGTCGTGCGCCACGGCAAGCCGCACCTGCCGGTCGGGCAGCCAGCGTGCCGTCCAGAGAATGTGCGCAATGCGCCCGTCCTTGCGCACGTAGCGGTTCTCGAACTGCAGCTGCAAGTCGCCCACCATGATGCCGGCGACCTGGCTCTGCGTTTCCGGCAGGTCGTCCGGGTGCAGAAATTCGAGCATGCGCCGGCCGACCACCTCCTGCGGCGCGTAGCCGAAGATGCGCTCGAACGCGGCGCTGACGAAGACGATCCGGCTGTCGGCCTCGACGACGCATACCGCATCGAGCAGCAGATCAATCAGCTTCAGGGAGGGAATGTCGTGCATGAAGCGGCAGGGCGGCGGTTGGGTAGCAGGTGGTGCGCCATTGTGCCGGTCTGCACCGTGCGGCGCTGGCGCCGGGGCAATAGGCAACGCCCCACGGAGAGCGTTCGCCCTAAGGATGGGCGGGCAAGCTCAGCGTCAGCGTGACTGCCGCACCGGCCGGTCCGAGGTGCGCCTCGCGCGGCGCAAGTGCCTGCAGCACCAGGTCGCCATCGACCTTCGCGCCGACGCGGAAGGGTTTCGCGGGCTGCCCGGCAACCGCGATCAAGGCAGCGCCATGGCGGCCGTGCCTGTCGGCCAGCACCCCCACCAGGGTGTAGCGGCTGGCGACCGCGGCGGGCGCACCCGGCGCCGGCGGCCCAGCGGGCGCCGCCCCCAGCAGCCGGGCGATCGCCTGGACGTCCGGTGCGGCAACCGGGGCCGGGCTGGTGGGTGCGGCGGGCAGGGAGGCCGGGGCGCTCAGGCGCAGCCCCCAGGCCACCACGCTGGCGGCGGCAAGCGCCCAGAGCGCAAGCGTGGCAAGGCGCACAGGCCAGGGGCTGGAGGTGGGACGACTCATCGCACGATTATCATTCAGCGAACCGCGCCCGCCGCCCCTTCTTGCCCACCGCCAACGCACCCATGATCCCTGCCCACGCCCTTGCCCGCTCCGCGCACCGACGCCTTGCCGCCGGTTTCACCCTGATCGAGCTGATGGTGGTGCTGGTGATCATCGGCGTGCTGGCGGCGCTGATCGTCCCCAACGTGCTCGACCGCGCGGACGACGCGCGCAGCACGGCAGCGCGCACCGACGTCACCAACCTGATGCAGGCCCTCAAGCTCTACCGCCTGGACAACCAGCGCTACCCGACGGCCGAGCAGGGCCTGCAGGCCCTGGTGGCACGCCCCAGCGCCGGCCCCGCGCCCATCAACTGGAAGCCTTACCTGGAAAAGCTCCCCAACGACCCCTGGGGCCGGCCCTACCAATACCTCAGCCCGGGCATCAAGGGCGAGGTGGACGTGATGTCGTTCGGCGCCGACGGCCAGTCCGGCGGCGAGGGCAAGGATGCCGACATTGGCAGTTGGCAGTAGTCCGATCCCACGCCCGCGCACCAGGGCGCGGCGCGGCCTGGGCTTCACGCTGCTTGAACTGCTGCTGGTCGTGAGCATCATGGCGCTGGCCACTGCCGGGGTGTCGGTGGCGCTGCGCGATCCTTCCGAGACACAGCTCGAACGCGAGGCCGAGCGCCTGGCGGCCCTGCTGGAAGGCGCGCGCGCCCAGTCGCGCGCCGCCGGCGTACCGGTGCGCTGGCGCCCGACCCCGCGCGGTTTCCAGTTCGAAGGCCTGGCGGGCGGCGGCCTGCCCAATGCCTGGCTGAACGCGGACACGCGCGCCTACGTGGCGGCGCCGGTACTGCTCGGGCCCGAGCCGCTGATCCCGCCGCAGGCCGTGGAGCTGAGCCAGCTCCAGCATCCCGAGCGGCGCCTGCGCGTTGCCACCGACGGCCTGCGGCCATTTGCCGTGCAGGGACTGCCGTGAGGCGCCAGCGCCGCCCCGCGCCCTGGGGTTTCACGCTGATCGAAGTGCTGGTGGCGCTCGCCATCGTGGCCATCGCGCTGCTGGCAGGTAGCCAGGCGACGGGCGCCCTGGTGCGCAACGGCGAGCGCCAGTCCGAAGTCCTGCTGGCGCAGTTGTGCGCGGAAAACGCGCTCGTCGCGGTGCGCCTGTCGCGCCAGATGCCCGCCCTGGGCGAGAGCGCGCAAGCCTGCGAGCAGGCGGGCGAGCGCTTCGAGGTGGCGCTGGCCGTGCGGCCCACGCCGAACCCGAGCTTTCGCCGCGTCGATGCCCAGGTGCACGGACGCAGCGGCCCGGTGCTGCGGCTGTCGACCATCGTGGGGCGACGATGAGCGCGCTGCTTGCGCGCCGAGGGCGCGGCTTCACGCTGATCGAGCTGCTGGTCGCCATTGCCCTGCTCGGCCTGATGGCGCTGATGAGCTGGCGCGGGCTCGACGGCATGGTGCGCGCGCAGCAGCAGACCGAGCAGCGCGGCGACGCACTGCGGGTGCTGCAGGCGGCGCTCGGCCAATGGAGCACCGACCTGGACGCGATGCTGGCCCTGCCCCACACCACACCCATCGACTGGGACGGCCAGGTGCTGCGCCTGACGCGGCGCAGCAGCGCCGGCGGCGGCGCGGGCGCCCTGGTGGTGGCCTGGAGCCGGCGCGAAGTGGGTGGCACGGCGCAGTGGCTGCGCTGGCAATCGCACCCCGTGGCCACGCGGGGCGACTGGCAAAGTGCCTGGGACCAGGCCGCCGTGTGGGCACGCAGCCCCGGCGCAACCGAGCGCCAGGGCGAAGTGGCGCTGCTGCCGCTGGCCGGCTGGCAGATCTATTACTTCCGCGGCAACGCCTGGAGCAACCCCTTGTCGAGCCGCGGCGCCCCCGCGACGCCCGAAGGCGTGCCGGCGAGCACCGCCCTCAAACCGCTGCTGCTGGTGCCCGACGGCATCCGCCTGGAGCTGGACCTGGGCGCGAACGGCGCGCTCGCCGGGCGGCTGACGCAGGACTGGGTCAACCCCTTGAACGGAGGCGGCAAATCGTGAACCGTGCCCCCCGACGCCCCGGCGCGCGCGGCGCCGCGCTGCTCGCCGCCATGCTCACGGTGACGCTGGTGGCAAGCTTCGCCGCCGCCGCCCTGTGGCAGCAGTGGCGCGGCGTGACCATAGAGACGGCCGAGCGCGCACGCGTGCAGGCGGCATGGATTCTGATCGGCGCACTCGACTGGTCGCGCCTGATCCTGCACGAGGACGCGCGCGCCGGCGGCGGCGACCACCTGGCCGAGCCCTGGGCGGTGCCGCTGGAGGAGGCGCGCCTGTCCACCTTTCTCGCGGCGCAGGACGGCCACGCCCAAGACGTGGCCGGCACCGACACCGCGGACGCCTTCCTCTCGGGCCGCATCGTCGACCTGCAGTCGCGCCTGAACCTGGCCAGCCTGGTGGTCGGGGGTACGGTACAGCCCTCCGTGCATGCCCAGTTCGCCCGCCTGTTCGCCCAGCTCGGCCTGCCCGGCCCGCAGCTCGACACGCTGGAGCAGGCGCTGGTGCGCGCCACGGCGCCCGAGCCGGCGCCGGCCAGCCAGGCCGCGCTCATGCCCCAGCAGCTGGAGCAGCTCGCCTGGCTCGGGGTTTCGGCGGCGAACATCGCGCTGCTCGCGCCCTACGTCACGGTGCTGCCAGAGCGCGCGCCGGTGAACCTCAATACCGCCCCGCCCGAGGTGCTGCAGGCCGCCATCGAAGGGCTGGACCGTGCCGGCGCCGAGATGCTGGCCACGGCGCGCGAGGCGCGGCCGTTCCGCTCGCTCGACGATGTGCGCGCCCTGCTGCGCCGGGAAGCGGCGCTCTCGCCCACCGACCTGAGCGTCGGCAGCAGCTACTTCGAGGTGCATGGGCGCCTGCGCCTGGAGGGCGCCACGGTGCGCGAGCGCTCGCTGGTGTACCGCCTCGGCACGCAGGTGAGCACGCTCTGGCGCACGCGCGCCGCCGGCCCGGACCCCCTGGACGCGCCGCCTACAATGGCCCGCGAAATTCGCCCATGAGCCTGCTTGTCCTCACCCTCCCCCTGGCCGGCGCCAGCGCCAGCCCCGATTACAGCTACACGCTGAGCCAGGACGGCCACCAGGCCACGCGCCACGGCCGCGCCAGCGCGGCGCTGCTGCCCGCCACCGGCCGGGCGGCGGGCGAACTCGTGGCCGTGGTGCCGGCGCAGGCGCTGTCGTGGCAGCGCGTGCCGCTGCCGCCGGGCGTGGCCGCCAACAGCCCACGCATGCGCGCCGTGCTCGAAGGCCTGCTTGAAGACCTGCTGCTCGACGAGCCCGCCCGGCTGCACTTCGCCCTGGCCCCGGGCGCAGCCGCCGGCGCCAGCGCCTGGGTCGCCGTGTGCGACCGGCAATGGCTGCGCAGCGCGCTGCAGGCACTCGAAGCGGCGGGCCGCCCGGTGGCGCGCGTGGTGCCCGAAATCGCCCCCGGCGCGGAAACACCCGCCCTGCACTTTGCCGGCACGCCAGAAGCGCCGTTGCTGCTGGCAAGCGGCCTGCCGCCGGACGGCGCCGTGGCGGTGCTGCCGCCGGTGCCGGCGGCGCTGGCGCTGCTGCCCGCACCGGGCGACGAACCCCTTGCCGCGACCGCCGAACCGGCCGTCGCAGCCCTGGCCGAACAGCTCCTGGGCCGCCCGGTGGGATTGGCATCGGCCGGTGAGCGCGCGCTCCAGGCGGCGCAGAGCCGCTGGGACCTGGCGCAGTTCGACCTGGCCAGCACCGGCCGCACGCGCATCCTGCGCAAGGCCGGCGGGCTGTTCGGCGCGCTGCTCCGGGCGCCCCAGTGGCGCGCCGCGCGCTGGGCCGGCGCCCTGCTGCTGCTGGCACAAGTCGTTGGCCTGAACGCCTGGGCGTGGCAGGAGCGCACGGCGCTTGCCACCAAGCGGGCGGCGGTGCACAGCACGCTGACCCAGAATTTCCCCCATGTGCAGGTGGTGGTGGACGCGCCGCTGCAGATGGAACGCGAACTCGCACTCTTGCGCCAGGCAAGCGGCGCACTCGCCCCCGGCGACCTCGAACCCATGCTGGCAGCGGCGGGGAGCGTGCTTGCCGCCTCGGGCAGCGGCGCCAGCGCCATCGACTTCAGCCCCGGCGCCCTGCAGTTGCGCGGTCTGGAGGTCGCGTCCGACACCCGCGCCGCCGCCGAGGGGCCGCTGCAAGCCCAGGGCTACGCGCTGCGCACCGAGGGCGAGAGCCTGTGGCTGCGCCTGGGGACCGCGCCATGAGCGCGCAGGACATCGCAGCCCCCGCCTGGCAGGCCCGCTGGCAGGGCATGGCACCGCGCGAGCGCCGCCTGGTGCTGGCGGCGGCGCTGCTGGTGGCCGGCGCCCTGGCCTGGTGGCTGCTGCTCGCCCCGGCCCTGCGCACCCTGCGCGAGGCGCCGGCGCAGCACGCGCAGCTCGACGCCCAACTCGAACGCATGCAGGCACTCGCCGCCGAGGCGCGCCTGCTGCAGGCAGACGCCAGCGCCCGCCCCGGCACGGCGGAAGCGCAGCGCGCGCTGCAGGCCGCCACGGCCGCACTCGGGCCGGGCGCACGCGTCAGCCTGGCGGGCGACCGCGCCACCGTCGGCCTGCAAGGCGTGAGCGCGGCAGCCATCGCCCCATGGCTGGCGCAGGTGCGCGCCAATGCCCGCAGCGTGCCGGTGCAGGCGCAGCTCACGCGCAGCCGGCCCAAGGCGCAACCCGTGCCGGCCTCGGCCGCTGCGGCGACCGGTTCCGCACCGTCCACCAGCGCCGCCCCCGGCGAAGCACGCTGGGACGGCGCCGTCGTATTCACCCTCCCAGCGCGCTAGCTTGGCCCCGAATACTTCTTCCCGGCCCCCCACGCCCGCACCCGGCGCGCGGCGCCGCCACGCGCCCGGCGGCGCGGCGCGTGCGCCCTGGGGCTGGGCACTGACCGGCGCCCTGCTCGGCGGCGCCGGGGCGCTGCTGGCCGCGCTGCCGGCGCAGTGGCTGGCCGCCGGCCTGGCATCGGCCAGCGGCGGGCAGTTGCAGCTGGCGGCGGCACGCGGCACGGTCTGGAACGGTTCGGCCCAGCTGCTGCTCACCGGCGGCGCGGCCAGCCAGAGCAGCGCCGCGCTGCCGGGCCGCGTGCACTGGCGCCTGCGCCCGGGCCTGGCGGGTGTCAACACGCACATCCAGGCCGACTGCTGCACCGCGGCACCGCTGCAGCTGCAGGTGCAACCGCGCTGGGGCGGCGTGCGCCTGCAGCTCTCCGACGGCCAGAGCCGCTGGCCGGCGGCCGTGCTCGCCGGGCTGGGAACGCCCTGGAACACGCTGCAGCTGCAAGGCCAGCTGGCGCTGCGCACGCAGGGCCTGGTCGTCGAGTCGGTACGCGGCCGGGTGGTGCTGCACGGGTCGGCCGAGCTCGACGCGCTGGGCGTGTCCTCGCGCCTGTCCACGCTGCGCCCCATGGGCAGCTACCGCCTGGCGCTGGCCGGCGGCCAGGCGCCGACACTGCGCCTATCCACGCTTTCGGGCGCGCTGGAACTCTCCGGCAGCGGCCGCTGGGTGGGCGAGCGCCTGCGTTTCGCCGGCGAGGCCCGGGCCGCGCCGGGGCGCGAGCCGGCGCTTTCGAACCTGCTCAACATCATCGGGCGGCGCAGCGGTGCGCGCTCGCTCATCTCCCTCGGGTAACACCGCCGACACCTATGCCTAGCCTGAACCCGCACCGCCTGCCCCGCACTATTATTTCAATAGCTGCATTCGCTTTATGCATAAGCGCTGGAGGCCAGATTTATGCCCAAAACAGTGCCACGCCCAACCCGCAGAGCGTGCGCCCGGGCGAGCCCGTCACGCTGAACTTCGCCGGGGCCGAGATCGAAGCCGTGGCGCGCACCATGGCCACCATCACGGGGCGCAACGTCGTGGTCGATCCGCGCGTCAAGGGCACGCTCAACCTGGTGACCGAGCGTGCGGTGACGCCGGCCGCCGCGTTCGAGCAGTTCCTCGCGGCGCTGCGCCTGCAGGGCTACACCGTGGTCGAGGCCGGCGGCCTGTACAAGGTGGTGCCCGAGGCCGAGGGCAAGCTGCAGGGCAGCAGCGTGCGCGTCTGGCAGGGCGGCGCGCCGGCCAGCACCGGCGGCGGGCAGATCGTGACCCAGATCTTCAAGCTCAACTTCGAGAACGCCGCCAACCTGGTTCCGGTGCTGCGCCCGCTGATCAGCCCGAACAACACCATCAACATCAACCCCGGCAACAACTCGCTCGTCATCACCGACTACGCCGACAACCTGGCGCGGCTGGCGCGCATCGTCGCCGCCATGGACGTCTCGAACGCGAGCGATGTCGAGGTGATCCCGCTGCGCAACGCCGTGGCCACCGACCTGGCCCCGCTGGTGGCGCGCCTGATCGACGGCAGCACGCCGCCCGGCGCCCCTGCGGCGGCCCCCGGCGCGCAGGGGCAGACGGATACCTCGTTCAAGACCACGCTGCTGGCCGAACCGAACAGCAATTCGCTCATCCTGCGCGCCGCCAACCCGGCGCGGCTCGCCCAGGTGCGCGCCCTGGTGCACAAGCTCGACCAGGCGCCCACGCCCGGCAGCAGCGCTGCCAACGGCAACATCCACGTCGTCTACCTGAAGAACGCCGACGCTACCAAGCTCGCCGCCACGCTGCGCGCCGCCATCGCCGCCTCGGCAGCGGCAGCCAACGCCGCCGGCGCGCCGGCCGCGCCGGGCAGCCCGCCGGTGGGCAGCGCAGCGCCGGCGCCCGCCACCGGCGGCTTCTCGGGCAGCAACACCACAAGCGCCGGCAACAGCGGCGGCGGCCTGTCGGCCGCGAGCGGCAGCCTGGGCGGCGCGAGCAGCATGCAGCCCTCCACCGGCGGGCAGATCCAGGCCGACCCGGCGACCAACTCGCTCATCATCACCGCGCCCGAGCCGCAGTACCGGCAGCTGCGCACCGTCATCGACCAGCTCGACGGCCGACGCGCCCAGGTGCTGGTGGAAAGCCTGATCGTCGAAGTCACCGCCGGCAAGCTGGCGGAATTCGGCATCCAGTGGCAGGGCGTGCTGGGCAAGCAGGGCGACGGCACGATCGGCGTGATCGGCACCAACTCCGACCAGTCGGGCGCCAACATCGTCAACCTCGCCGCCGGCATCGCCAGCGGCTCGACCACCGCCACCGCCACGGCGCTCTCGACCCTGGGCAAGGGGATCAACCTGGCCCTCGCGCCGCGCGTCAATGGCCAGTACTACCTGGGGGCGCTGGCCAACTTCCTGCAAAACAGCGGCGACGCCAACGTGCTGTCCACGCCGAACATCATGACGCTGGACAACGAGGAAGCGCGCATCCTGATCGGCAACAACGTGCCCTTCCCGACCGGCTCCTATGCCAACACCACGGGCAGCAGCACCGTCAACCCCTTCACCACCGTGGAGCGCAAGGACGTCGGCCTGATGCTGCGCGTGCGCCCGCAGATCAGCGAGAACGGCACGGTGAAGATGGCGATCTACCAGGAAATCTCGAAGATCGAGGCCAGCACGCTCAAGGACCCCAACGGCCCGACCACGAGCAAGCGTTCGGTCGAGTCGAACGTGGTGGTGGACGACGGCAACATCATCGTCATCGGCGGCCTGCTGGAAGACGCCTACAGCTCCGGCGAAGACAAGGTGCCGGTGTTCGGCGACGTACCGGTGCTCGGCAACCTGTTCCGGAGCGAAAACCGCTCGCGCCGCAAAACCAACCTGATGATCTTCCTGCGGCCCACCGTGGTGCGCGACGCCGCCACCAGCGACGCCCTGATGGTGGACCGCTACGAAGCCATCCGCGCGCTGCAGCAGAGCACGCAGCCGGCGCCCAGCATCCTGCTGCGCCCGGTGTCGGAATCGCCCGTGCTGCCACCGTTGCCCGAACGCACCGCTGCGCCGCGCACCAACATCGTGACGCAGCCGCTGCCTGCGCCGGCCGGCGACTGAACACCCCATGGCCTACCCCCTGCCCTACGCCTTCGCGCGCGGCGCCCAGCTGCTGCTGGAATCCGACGGCGAGCAGTTTGTGCTCTGGCACGGCCCCACGCCGCAGGCCAGTGCGCTTGGCGAAGTGCTGCGCAAGTACCCGGTGCGGCGTCTGCAGGTGCTGGACGCCGGCACGCTGGCGCAGCGCATCAGCGCCGCCTACGCGCAGCGCGAATCGAGCGCCGCCACCGTGGTGAGCGAGGTGCAGAGCGACGCCGACCTCTCGCGCATGATGCAGGAGCTGCCGGCCGTCGAGGACTTGCTCGAAGCCGCCGACGACGCGCCCATCATCCGCATGCTCAACGCCCTGCTCACGCAGGCCGCGCGCGACGGCGCGAGCGACATCCACATCGAGCCCTACGAGCGCCACAGCAGCGTGCGCTTTCGCGTCGACGGCCAGCTGCGCGAGGTGGTGCAGCCCAACCGCGCGCTGCACGCGGCCCTGATCAGCCGGCTGAAGATCATGGCCGACCTCGATATCTCCGAGAAGCGCCTGCCGCAGGACGGGCGCATCAGCCTGCGCCTGGGCACGCGCGCCATCGACGTGCGCGTCTCCACCCTGCCCAGCGCCCATGGCGAACGCGCCGTGCTGCGCCTGCTCGACAAGAGCGAGGACCGGCTGACGCTCGAAGCCATCGGCATGCAGGGCGAGACGCTGGCGCGCTTCACGGACCTGATCGCGCAGCCGCACGGCATCGTGCTCGTCACCGGCCCCACCGGCTCGGGCAAGACGACCACGCTGTACGCCGCGCTGGGCCGCCTGGACGCCGCGCACAGCAACATCATGACGGTCGAAGACCCGATCGAGTACGAGCTGCCGGGCGTCGGGCAGACACAGGTCAACGCCAAGATCGACCTGACCTTCGCCAAGGCGCTGCGCGCCATCCTGCGCCAGGACCCGGACGCCATCATGATCGGCGAAATCCGCGATTTCGAAACCGCGCAGATCGCCATCCAGGCCAGCCTCACCGGCCACCTGGTGCTGGCCACCTTGCACACCAACGATGCCGCCAGCGCCGCCACGCGCCTGATCGACATGGGCGTCGAGCCCTTCCTGCTGTCGAGCTCGCTGCTCGCCGTGCTGGCCCAGCGCCTGGTGCGCAAGACCTGCACGCACTGCGCCGGCCGAGGTTGCGAGGCCTGCGGTCAGACGGGCTACAGCGGCCGCACCGGCCTGTTCGAGCTGCTGGTGACGGACGACGCGCTGCGCGCACAAATCCACAACCGCGCCTCGGAGGCCGAGATCCGCGCCACCGCGCTGGCCGGCGGCATGCGGCTGATGCGCGAGGACGGCGAACGCCTGGTTGCGGCCGGCATCACCAGCCGCGAGGAAGTGCTGCGCGTCACCCGCGACTAAGCACGTGTTGCAGGGCCGGCCAGGCGCGCGTCCCAGCTCTCCACCGCGCCCGACTCCAGCCGCCGCCTCAGCAAGCGCTCCCAGTTCGGCGGCAGGGGCAGGGCCAGCGCGGCGCGCAAGTCGGCCGCGTCCAGGCTGGGCCGGTAGAGCAGGTCCAGCAGGCGCGCCAATGGCCATTCGGGGTGCGGGCGTGCCTGCAGCACCAGTTCGGCGCCTGCCCACACGGCGCCCGCTTCCAGCACGCGGGAGTACCACCCGGTGCGCCCGGTGCGCTGCACCTGCGCGGCCATGTCGGGGCGGCCGAAGCGTTCGTTCAGCTTCCAGCAGGGCTGGCGCGCCTGCGACACCTCGAGCAGCGCTTCGCCCACGCGGTAGCGGTCGCCCAGGCAGACGTCCGCCTCGGTCAGGCCGCGCGTGTGGAGGTTCTCGCCGAACGCCGCCGGGGCATCGAGCAACGGGTGGGCGCCGATCTCCGCGCGCCACGCCGCGTAATGCTCGCTGGGGTAGTGGTGCACCGCCTTGTCCGGCCCGCCGTGCACGCGCAGGTCGCCCTGCTCGTCGCCATCGACACCGAGCGCACCGCAAGCAATGCGACCGGTGCGGGCGCGCTTGTCGATCGCGCTGCGCGCGCCGCGCGCATAGGCCACGGCCGGGCCGGTGCACACGGCCAGCACGCAGCCGGCCACGTCAACGCCCCAGACTGCGCTTGAGCTGCTTGAGCAGCAGCACCACCTGGTTCGACGCGTGGCGGTAGCCGCCGTTGAAGACGCGCACGGCCCGGTCGTATTCGCCGGCGCGGCTCAGTTCCACCACCAGCGCCGCCTGCGAGTGGAAATAGGCGTGTCGTGCAACCAGCACTTCGAACGCCTGGTACTGGCCCAGCATGCGCTGCCCGCTGCCGGAAAGCCATTTGCCGAGCGGGCAGGCCGTCGGATCGCGCAGGGTTTCCAGGTCGATGGGGGTGTCGATCTCGCCCGTCAGCTGCTGGCGCAGGAGTTCCTTCCAGTCCTCGTGCGCGCTGATGGCCGCGTCGATGTCGAATTCCGAGGCCAGCGTGTGGGCGTATTCCGCGTCGAGCACCAGCTCGCTGGCGTTGTCCTCGAAGGCCCAGGTGGTGTCCTGGCTGTCGGGGTCCTGCTCGCGCAGTTTGAACATCTTGCTGAAGAATCCCATGGGGCACCCGCTGCTGCGCCGTGGTGGCGCCAGGAAGCCATCATAGCCATCTGCAGCAAATGGATACATTTCTCCCGCGGTATGCCCATACCCCCGCGCGCGCAGGGCCGGGCCGCGCGGGCCACAATGGCCGCATGACCGCTCTTTCGATGCTTGATCTGGTTGCCGTGCGCGAAGGCCACAGCGTGCGCGAAGCGCTGGCCATTGCGCTGCAGACCGCCCGCCACGCCGAGTCCCTGGGTTTCACGCGCTACTGGCTGGCCGAGCACCACAACATGGAGGGCATCGCCAGTTCGGCGACCGCCGTGCTGATCGGCCACATCGCGGGCGGCACCACGCGCATGCGCGTCGGCTCCGGCGGCGTGATGCTGCCCAACCACGCGCCGCTGGTGGTGGCCGAGGCCTTCGGCACGCTCGCCGAACTGTACCCGGACCGCATCGACCTGGGCCTGGGACGCGCGCCCGGCACCGACCCGCTGACCATGCGCGCGCTGCGCCGCGACCGGCGCGAGACCGAGGAAGATTTCCCGCGCGAAGTGGCCGAGCTGCAGCGCCTGCTGGCGCCGGCCGAGCCGGGCCAGCGTCTGGTGGCGACGCCCGGCGCGGGCACGGAGGTGCCGATCTGGCTGCTGGGTTCGAGCCTGTTTTCCGCCCAGCTCGCGGCCGAGCGCGGCCTGCCCTATGCCTTTGCCTCGCACTTCGCGCCGCGCCTGCTGTTGCAGGCCATTGCGCTGTACCGCAGCCTGTACCAGCCCTCGGCGCGCTGGCCCAGGCCGTACGTGACGATCGGCGTGCCGTTGATCGCGGCGCCGACGGACGAGGAGGCGCAATTCCTCGCCAGCAGCACCTACCAGCGGGTGCTGGGCATCCTCAAGGGCGAGCGGCGCAAGCTTGCGCCGCCGGTGGCCGGCCTGGCCGAGCAGCTCTCACCCCCGGAGCGTGCGGCCATCAACGATTTCCTCGCAGCGGCCGTGGTCGGCGGGCCCGAGACGGTGCGCGCCGGCCTGCAAGGCCTGCTGCAGGCCACGCAGGCGGACGAGCTGATGCTGGTGTGCGACGTGTTCGACCCGGCGCTGCGCCTGCGCTCGCTCGACATTGCCGCGGCCGCGCATGCCGAGCTGCAGCCAGCACCGCAGCTGTAACTATATTATTAATAGCTACAAACCCTAGTGCAATAAGCGCTAGCGGCCAATTTCGCTACAAATTCAGCGCGCCAGGTAACCGCCGTCCACCGGGTAGTAGGCGCCGGTCACGAACGACGCCTTGCTGCTGCTGAGCCACAGCACCAGCTCGGCCACTTCTTCGGCGCGGCCGAGGCGCCCGATGGGGTGGGCGGCCACCAGCATGTCGTTGACGGCCTGGTTTTCCTCCAGTGCGCTGATCATCGGCGTGTGGATGAAGCCCGGCCCCACGGCATTGACGCGCACGCCCTGCGCGCTGTATTCGAGCGCCGTGGCCTGCGTCAGCCCGAGCACGCCGTGCTTGGCGGCGCTGTAGGCCGGCGAGCCGGCAAAGCCCACGGCGCCGAGGATGGACGCCATGTTGACGATGGCGCCGCCGCCGTTCTTGAGCATCGCCGGCAGCTGGTACTTCATGCCGTAGAACACACCCGAGAGGTTGATGGCGATGACCTGCGCCCAGGCGTCGAGCGGGTAGTCGGCCGTCGGCGCCTGCGCGCCGCCGATGCCGGCGTTGTTGCAAGCGATGTCCAGACGGCCGAACTTCTGCACCGCGCGCTGCACCAGCGCTTCGCAGTCCTCGGGCTTGCCCACGTCGGCGGCGGCAAACAGCGCCTCGCTGCCAGCGGCACGCACCGCTTGCGCGGTCTCCTCACCGCCATCGCGATCGACGTCGGACACCACCACCCTGGCGCCTTCGCGCGCCCAGGCCAGCGCCACCGCCCGGCCTATGCCCGATGCGCCCCCCGTGACCAATGCGACCTTGTCTTTCAGCATGGGATCTCCTTGTCTGCCGCCCGGTCCACACGCCAGGCGCCTGTGGACATTGTGGCCCTCGGCGCCACCGCCGACCAGGGCGGCCAAGCCGCTACCATTGCCGCTATGTTCACCCGTGCCGCGCCCCATGCCCGCCTTTGCCTTTGAAGCGCTCGACGCCCAGGGCCGGACGCAGAGCGGCATGCTCGAAGCCGACAGCGCCAAGGCCGCGCGCGGCCAGTTGCGCGCCCAGGCGCTGGTGCCGCTGTCCGTCGTCCCGGCCGGCGAGGCGGGCACCCCCTCCGGTGGTCAGAGCCGCGGCACCTGGCTGCAGAGGCCGGTATTCAGCAGCACGGCGCTGGCCATCTGGACGCGCCAGGTCGCCGGGCTGGTGTCCTCGGGCCTGACGCTGGAGCGCGCGCTCACCGCGCTGGCGGACGAAACCGACGACGAGCGCCAGCGCCACCTGATTGCCGTGCTGCGCGCCGAAGTCAACGCCGGCGCGCCCTTCGCCAAGGCCCTGGCGCAACACCCGCGCGAGTTTTCCGACATCTACTGCGCCGTCATCGGCGCCGGCGAGCACAGCGGCCAGCTCGGCCTGGTGCTCGAACGCCTGGCCGACGACCTGGAGGAGCGCCAGGCGCTCAAGGCCAAGCTGGTGGGCGCAGCGCTGTACCCGGCCATCGTCACCGTGGTGGCCATCGCCATCGTGGTCTTCCTTGTCAGCTACGTGGTGCCGCAGGTGGCCAGCGTGTTCGCCGGCTCACGCCGCGCACTGCCGTTCCTCACCGTCGCCATGCTGGCCGTGAGCGCCTTCGTGCGCAGCTACGGCCTGTGGGTCCTGATCGCTACTGTATTAATAGCTATCGGCGCCCGCTACGCTTACGCGAGCGCCGGATTTCGGCAAAATACGGATGCCGCATTCCTGCGCCTGCCCATCGTAGGCCGCCTGGCGCGCGGCTACAACGCCGCCCGCTTCGCCAGCACGCTGGCCATGCTCTCGGGCGCCGGTGTGCCCATCCTCAAGGCGCTGCAGGCTGCCGCCGAGACGGTGAACAACCGTGCCATGCGTGCCGATGCGCTCGACGCGCTGGTGCAGGTGCGCGAAGGGGCGCCGCTCGCCTCGGCCCTGGCGCAGAAGAAGCGTTTCCCCGGCCTGCTGTCCATGTTTGCGCGGCTGGGCGAACAGACCGGCCAGCTGCCGCTGATGCTGCAGCGCGCCGCCCGCCAGCTGGCCACCGAGGTGCAGCGCCGCGCCCTGCAACTGGCCACCGTGCTGGAGCCGCTGCTCATCGTCGGCATGGGCCTGGTGGTGATGCTGATCGTGCTGGCCGTGCTGCTGCCCATCATCCAGCTGAACCAGTTCGTGAAATGAAGCCCCCCCTGAGCCGCTTCGCGTCTTCCCCCCCTCCTTCGGGAGGGGGACGCACCCGGTGGCCTGGCAAAGCCAGTTCCACGGGTGCGCTGGCGTACCTCGCGCCGGTTTCGACCGGCATGGCGGGATATACCGCACCAATTACCAGGACGGGAGCCCGAACATGGGCGTGACCCTGAGCGACAAGCTGGTTGTCGCGATTTCCTCGCGCGCGCTGTTCGACTTCGAGGAAGAGAACCGTGTCTTCGACGCCGAGAACCCGCACGCCTACATGCGCCTGCAGCAAGAGCGCCTGGCCGTGCCGGCGCGGCCGGGCGTCGCCTTCCCGCTGGTGCGCAAGCTGCTGGCGTTCAACAGCGCGGCGGCGCAGCGGGTGGAAGTGGTAATGCTTTCGCGCAACGACCCGGTGACGGCGCTGCGCATCTTCCGCTCGGTGGAGAGCGCCGGGCTGCAGCTGGAGCGCGGCGTGTTCACGCAGGGGCGCGACCCGTTCCGCTATTTGCGCCCGCTGGGGGCGCACCTGTTCCTCTCGGCCAATGAGCGCGACGTGGGCGAGGCGCTGCAGCTCGGGTTCCCCGCCGCCCGGGTGCTGACCGAATCGGTCGCCGCCGGCATCAACTATCCGGACGAATTGCGCATCGCCTTCGACGGCGACGCGGTGCTGTTCTCGGACGAGGCCGAACGCGTCTACCAGGAGGGCGGGCTGGAAGCCTTCGTCGACCACGAGACCAGCAAGGCCGCCCTGCCGCTCTCGGGCGGCCCGTTCAAGCCGCTGCTGGCCGCGCTGCACCAGTTGCAGCAGCAGGCCGACGTGTCGGGGATGCGCCTGCGCATCGCACTCGTCACGGCGCGCAGCGCGCCAGCGCACGAACGCGCCATCAACACGCTGATGCGCTGGAACCTGGCGGTGGACGAAGCCATGTTCCTGGGTGGCCTGGAAAAAGGCCCCTTCCTGCGGGAATTCGAACCGGATTTCTTCTTCGACGACCAGAGCGGGCACGTGAACTCGGCGGCCCGCCATGTGCCGGCCGGGCATGTGCGCAGCCTGTGAGCCGGCGGGCGGCGCTTAGAGGCCGGAGGTGCGTTTGACCTTGGGATCGGAGTAGGTCAGGGGTTCGTTGTTCGCCTGCTGCGCGATGCGCTCGGCGAGCGTCGTCTTGTTGACGTCCTGCGCCAACTCGATGGCGCTGCCGCTGGCGCGCCACATCGACTGGATGAACTCGATCATCTGCTTGTAGAGCGGCTCCTTGGGCGGCTCGGGGGGCTTTTCGATTTCCTTCTTTTCGGCCACCTCGGTCCAGTCGCGGTTCGCCTGGTCGGGGTCGGAGGGCTTTTCCGGCGTCTTCACGATGGCGCCTGCACCCAGCCGGTCCATCGATTCCACCGGGTTGGGCGCGTGGGGGGGCCGCACCGGGACCGCCCCCGAAGCGCCGGTGGAGTAGAGATCGGCGCCCTGGGGACGCCAGCTTGTCGATCGATCAACAGGTGGCAGTTGCATGGCAGTGGCCTCGGTTTTTGGAGAGCGCGAGCCGGGTTTCCTCCCATCTCGTACGTCCATTTCGGCGAAAAGCGGGGGAACTTAAGGCCTTTTCTGCCGATTACCGCAAAACCAAGGGTAATTCCCTATCAAGAAGCGCCTGGCGCTACAAAAACCGCTCCAAAAGGCGCCGCGAATGCCGGTCCAGGGCGCCGGTATCGGCAATCCGGTACTGCACGCCCTCCGCGCTGGCGATCAGCAAGCGCGTGCGCCCGGCCAGGCGCCGGATGTCTTCCTCGGCCTTCAACGTCAGCTCGGTGCGGCCCCGGTCGGTCTCGATCTGCCAGATGCTGGGCGTGGCAAAACCGGACACCGAGACGATGCGCGTGATCTCCGGGGCGAACTCGCGCACGGCCAGTTCTTCCTCGATCAGCGCACGCAGCGCGGCGGGCAGATCGGCCAGCCGCTCCACCCAGAGGCGCTCGTGCCCGTCCTGCCCGAGCAGCGAGAGGCCCTCGCCCGGCGCCCCGATGGGGAAGGCGCGCACCGGCACCACGCCGGCGTGTTCGCTGCCATCGGCCAGGGTCAGCAGCAGCCTGCCGTGGGCGTCGCGCCGCAATTGGATCTTGGAAATGCTCATTCCTGCCCCGCCGGGTGGGCGCTGTGCGCCAGGTTTTCGGGCAACACGCCGGCCGCCTGCGCATCCTCCTCGGCACGCCGCGCCTGCGCCTCGTACAGGCGCCAGTAGGCGCCGCGCCGCTCCATCAGGGCGTCGTGCGGGCCGACCTCGACGATTTCTCCGCGGTCCATGACCACCAGTCGGTCGGCCTTGCGCAAGGTGGAGAGCCGGTGCGCGATGGCGATCGTGGTGCGGCCCTGGACCAGGTTGTCCAGCGCCCGCTGGATTTCCTTCTCGGTTTCGGTGTCCACGGCCGAGGTGGCTTCGTCCAGGATCAGGATGCGCGGGTCGATCAGCAGCGCGCGTGCGATGCTGATGCGCTGGCGTTCGCCCCCCGAGAGCCCCTGGCCGCGCTCGCCGACCAGCGAGTCGTAGCCGTGCGGCAGGCGCAGGATGAACTCGTGCGCGTGCGCCGCGCGCGCGGCAGCGACGATCTCGGCGCGCGTGGCGTCGGGTTTGCCGTAGGCGATGTTCTCGGCGATGGTGCCGAAGAACAGGAAGGGCTCCTGCAGCACCAGGCCGATCTGCCGCCGGTAGTCGGCGAGGGCAAAGCGCCGGATGTCGGTGCCATCGAGCGCAATCGCGCCTTCGGTCACGTCGTAGAAGCGGCAGATCAGGTTCACCAGCGTGCTCTTGCCCGAGCCGCTGTGCCCGACCAGGCCGATCATTTCACCGGGGCGGATGTCCAGGTCCAGGTGCTTGATGACCGCGCGGCTGCCATAGCGGAACCCCACGCCGCGCAGGCCGATCGCCCCTTGCACGCGCTCCATGCGCACCGGGTTCGCCGGCTCGGGCACGTTGCTCACGTGGTCCAGGATGTCGAAGATGCGCTTGGCGCCCGCCGCCGCCTTCTGCGTGACGGAGACGATGCGGCTCATGGAATCGAGCCGACCATAAAACCGGCCGATGTAGGCGATGAACGCGGTCAGCACGCCGACCGTGATCTGGCTTTTGGACACCAGCCAGATGCCGAAGCCCCAGACCACCAACAGGCCGATCTCGGTCAGGAGCGACACCGTGGGCGTGAACAGCGACCAGGTCTTGTTCAGCTTGTCGTTGACCTGCAGGTTGTGCTGGTTGGCGTCGTGAAAGCGGCGCGCCTCACGCTTTTCCTGGGCGAAGGCCTTGACCACGCGGATGCCGGGAATGGTATCGGCGAGCACGTTGGTGACCTCGCTCCACACCCGGTCGATCTTCTCGAAGCCGGTGCGCAGGCGGTCGCGCACGGTGTGGATCATCCAGCCGATGAAGGGCAGCGGGACCAGGGTGACGAGCGCCAGCCAGGGGTTGATGGAAAACAGGATCGCCGCCGTCATGCAGATCATCAGCACGTCGGTGAGGAAATCGAGCGCGTGCAGGGAGAGGAAGACGTTGATGCGGTCGGTCTCCGAGCCGATCCGCGCCATCAGGTCGCCGGTGCGCTTGCCACCGAAGTAGTCGAGCGACAAGCGCAGCAGGTGCTCGTAGGTGGTGGTGCGCAAATCCGCGCCGATGCGCTCGGACACCAGCGCCAGGATGTAGGTGCGCGCCCAGCCCAGGCCCCACGCCAGCAGCGCGGCGGCCAGCAGGCCCCCCAGGTACAGCAGCACCAGCGACGGTTCGATCTGCTGGCCGTTCTGGAACGGGATCAGGATGTCGTCCATCAGGGGGATGGTCAGGTACGGTGGCACCAGCGTGGCGGCGGTCGACGCCAGGGTCAGCGCGAAACCGGCCGCCAGCTGCTTCTTGTAGGGGCGCGCGAAGCGCCACAGGCGCAGCAACACCCAGGTAGATGGGAGCGGCGGCTGGGCGCGGGCGCAGACCGGGCACTCCTCGGCGTCCGCCGGCATCTCGGTGTGGCACACCGGACACAGTGCCTCGTCGTCGTTCGCCGCGCCCTGGTCCAGACCGCCGCGCACGATCTGCACGGTGCGCAGCTCGAACTGCCGCGCCAGGCGCTGCGCCTGCGGGTTGCGGGCCAGGGTGAAATGCCAGAACGCGAGGCGCCCACGGTCGTCGTGCAGCTCCAGCGTGCCGACACCGCCGTGGTCGAGCAGGCGCATGCCCAGGCCCGGCGCCAGCGCCCATTCGCGCCACTCGCCCCCCTCGGTGCAGGCCAGCAGGCGCTGGGTGGTCAACGCCAGCAGGCCGTGCGCAAAATGCAAGGTCCCGCTCAGGTCAACCTGCAGGCTGGCGAGCACGTTTTCATTGGGCGCGAGCCGGCGGCTGAGTTCTGCCTCCAAAGGGCGGGGCGCGGCGCCAGGTTCTGCCGCACGGTGGTGATGTTGCATCTTGATTTGATTGAGCGCCCAGTGCGCAGAACAGCCAACACGGTGGCCGCAGCCGAATTTTCCCCCAAACACGCAGCCAGCCGGCGACGGTATGCTTGCATCCATGCTTTCTGGCGCGCCCCGGCACGGCCGCAGCGCCCGCCCACAACGCACCACGCGCCCCCGGCGCCGACCCATGACCGCTTTTAAAGACATCGCCCTGCTGCGCATCCACTACCTGCGCGGCCCGAACATCTGGACCTACCGCCCCGTGCTGGAAGTCTGGCTCGATCTCGGCGCGCTCGAAGAGCACCCATCGCACCAGCTGCCCGGCTTCAACGAGCGCCTCACCGCCTGGCTGCCCGCGCTGGTCGAACACCACTGCGGCGTGGGCGAACGCGGCGGCTTCCTGCAGCGCCTGCAGGAAGGCACCTGGTGCGGCCACGTGCTGGAGCATGTGGTCATCGAACTGCTCAACCTGGCGGGCATGCCGACGGGCTTCGGGCAGACACGCAGCACCTCGCGGCCGGGCGTCTACCGCATGGTGTTCCGGGCCCGCGAGGAGCAGGTCGCCCGCAGCGCCCTGGCCGAAGGGCATGCGCTGATCATGGCAGCCATCAACGACCGGCCCTTCGACGTGGACGCCGCGGTGGCGCGCGTGCGCACGGTGGTCGATGACCGCTACCTGGGCCCGAGCACGGCGTGCATCGTCACCGCCGCCGCCGACCGGGGCATTCCGCACATCCGCCTGAACGACGGCAACCTGGTGCAATTGGGCTATGGCGCGGCGCAGCGGCGCATCTGGACGGCCGAGACCGAATTCACCAGCGCCATCGCCGAAGGCATCGCCAGCGACAAGGACCTGACCAAGAGCCTGCTCAAGGCCTGCGGCGTTCCCGTCCCCGAAGGCCGGGTGGTGGACAGCCCCGAAGCGGCCTGGGAGGCGGCGCAGGACATCGGCCTGCCCGTGGTCGTCAAGCCCTCGGATGGCAACCACGCGCGCGGGGTGTCGCTCGACCTGCGCAAGCGCGAGGACATCGAGGCCGCCTGGCACGTCGCCGAGCCCGAGGGCAGCGAGGTCATGGTCGAGCGCTTCATCCCCGGCGACGAGCACCGCATCCTGGTGGTCGGCGGCAAGGTGGCGGCCGCCGCGCGTGGCGAAGTGGTCAGCATCACCGGCAACGGCCGCTCCACCGTCCAGGAACTCATCGACAGCCAGCTCAACTCCGACCCGCGCCGCGGCTACGAGGAGGAATACCCGCTGGAGATCATCGACCTGACGCAGGACGCCAAGGTGCAGCTTGAACTCAAGCGCCAGGACATGGGCGCCGATTCCGTCCCCGCCGCCGGCCGCCAGGTCGTCATCCAGCGCAACGGCAACGTGGCGGTGGACTGCACCGACGAAGTCCATCCGGACGTGGCCTACATCGCCCAGCTGGCCGCCAAGGTGGTGGGCCTGGACATCGCCGGCATCGACATGGTGGCGCAGGACATCGGCAAGCCGCTGCACGCGCAGGGCGGCGCCATCGTCGAAGTGAACGCCGGCCCTGGGCTGCTGATGCACCTCAAGCCCGCCATCGGCGCACCGCGCCCGGTGGGCCAGGCCATCGCCGAGCACTTGTTTCCGCCGGCCGACGACGCATCGGTGGACGAAAGCGTGGGCCGGATACCGGTGGTCGGCGTCGCCGGCACGCGCGCCAGCGCCACCATTGCGCGGCTCGTGGCCTGGCTGCTGCACCTGGGCGGGCGCTACACGGGCCTGGCGTGCCGCGACGGCCTGTTCCTGAACGAACGCTGCGTGGACGCACGCCCGAGCGCCCACTGGGAAGGCGCCCGGCGCCTGCTCACCAGCCAGATGGTGCAGGCCGCCGTGATCGAGAACGACGCCCGCGCCATCCTGCAGGACGGGTTGGCCTACGACCGCTGCAGCGTCGGCGTGGTGACCGACATGGACGGCTGGGAAGCACTGGCCGAATTCGACGTGCACGCCCCCGAGCAGATGCCGCGCGTGCTGCGCACCCAGGTGGACGTGGTGCTGGCCAGCGGCGCCGCCGTGCTCAATGCCGACGAGGCCGAGGTCGCCGAACTGGCCGCCCTGTGCGACGGCGCCGTGGTGCTGACGTCCAGCGACGCGCGCAGCGCCGCCGTGGCCGCGCACCGCGCCAAGGACCACGGCCGCGCGGTGTTCCTGCAAGCCGGCCAGGTGGTGCTGGCGCAGGGCGCGAGCGAAAAGCCCCTGGGCGAACTCACCCGCCTCACCCAGGGCCACGGCGCCGCGCCCGTACCCGTGCCCGCGCTCCTGGCGGCCATAGGCGCGGCCTGGGCGCTGGACATCGCCCCCGACCTGATCGCCGCCGGCATCAAGACCTTCGAGCCGGGCGCCGCAGCCGGCAGCGCGCCGCGCATTCCCGTGCTGCCGCTCTGAACCCGCACCGCCCACCGAAAGCTTTCCATGGATGTATCCCGTATCCGGGCCCTGCGCGGCCCCAATCTGTGGAGCCGCAACACCGCCATCGAAGCGGTGGTGCGCTGCACCGAGGGCGAACTGGCGATGGCCCAGATCGCCGGCTTCGAAGCGCGCCTGCGCGCCCTGTTCCCGGCCATCGGCGCCCTGCTCCCCGAAGGCAGCGAGAGCGACATCTCGCTGGCCCATGTGCTGCAGTCGGCCGCGCTGGCGCTGCAGGCGCAGGCCGGCTGCCCCGTCACCTTCAGCCGCACGGCGCACACGCCCGAAGCAGGGGTGTTCCAGGTCATCGTCGAATACACCGAAGAAGCCGTGGGGCGCCAGGCCTTCCAGGACGCTCAGTCCTTGATCGCGGCGGCCCAGCAGGGCGGCGCCTTCGACTGCGACGCCGTCGTGGCGCACCTGCGCGAACTCGACGAGGAAGAGCGCCTGGGGCCGAGCACCGGCGCCATCGTGGAAGCGGCCGCCGCGCGCGGCATCCCCTGGCGGCGCCTGACACAGGGCAGCCTGGTGCAGTTCGGCTGGGGCTCGCGCCAGCGCCGCATCCAGGCCGCCGAGGTCGACGCCACCAGCGCCGTGGCCGAGTCCATTGCCCAGGACAAAGACCTCACCAAACGCCTGCTGCACGCCGCCGGCGTGCCTGTCCCGCTCGGCCGGCCAGCCAGCGATGCGGACGACGCCTGGGCCGTGGCACTCGAAGTCGGCCTGCCGGTGGTCGTCAAGCCGCAGGACGGCAACCAGGGCAAGGGCGTGACGGTGAACATCACCGAGCGCGCGCAGCTCGATGAGGCCTTTCGTGTCGCCGCCGAGTACGGCGAAGTCATGGTCGAACGCTTCCTGCCGGGGCACGACTTCCGCCTGCTGGTGGTCGGCAACCAGCTCGCCGCCGCCGCCCGGCGCGAGCCGCCGCAGGTCCTGGGCGACGACATCCACACCGTGCGCGAACTGGTCGACCTGGTCAACCTCGACCCGCGCCGGGGCGAGGGCCACGCCACCTCGCTGACCAAGATTCGCCTCGACGACATCGCCCTGGCGCGGCTTGCGGCCCAGGGCATGACGCCCGACTCCGTCCCGCCCAAGGGCCAGCGCATCATCCTGCGCAACAACGCCAACCTCTCCACCGGTGGCTCGGCCACCGACGTGACCGACGACGTGCACCCCGACGTGGCGGCACGCGCCGTGGCGGCGGCGCAGATGGTCGGCCTGCACATCTGCGGCGTCGACCTGGTCTGCGAAAGCGTGCTGCACCCGATCGAGGAGCAAAACGGCGGCATCGTCGAAGTCAACGCCGCGCCCGGCCTGCGCATGCACCTGGCACCCTCGTACGGCAAGCCGCGCGCCATCGGCCAGGCCATGGTGGATCTGGCCTTTCCACCCGGCAACGACGGGCGCATCCCGGTGGTGGCCGTCACCGGCACCAACGGCAAGACGACCACGGCGCGGCTGATCGCGCACCTGTTCGCCGCCCAGGGGCTGCGCGTCGGCATGACCAACACCGACGGCGTGTACGTCAACGGCCGCCAGATCGACAGCGGCGACTGCTCAGGCCCGAAGAGCGCGCGCAACGTGCTGCTGCACCCCGAGGTGGACGCCGCCGTGTTCGAGACGGCGCGCGGCGGCATCCTGCGCGAAGGCCTCGGGTTCGACCGCTGCCAGGTCGCCGTGGTCACCAACATCGGCGAGGGCGACCACCTGGGCCTGAACTTCATCACAACGGTGGAAGACCTGGCGGTCCTGAAACGCGTGATCGTGCAGAACGTCGCCCCGGAAGGCTACGCCGTACTCAATGCGGCCGACCCCATCGTCGCCGCCATGGCGCCAGCCTGCCCGGGCAAGATCATCTTCTTCGCCGCCGACCGCCACCACCCGGTGATGGCCACGCACCGCGCCCAGGGCAACCGCTCGGTGTATGTCGATGGCGACTCGGTCGTGGCGGCCGAAGGTTCGTGGCGCGAGGCGATCCACCTGCGCGACGTGCCGATCACGCGCAACGGGAAAATCGGCTTTCAGGTCGAGAACGTCATGGCCTCGGTGGCTGCCGCCTGGGGCGCGGGGCTGTCGTGGGAGACGATCCGCCGGGGCCTCTCGGGTTTCGTCAACGACAGCGACAACGCCCCCGGCCGCTTCAACCTGATGGACTACCGCGGCGCCACCGTCATTGCCGACTACGGCCACAACCCCGACGCCATGCGCGCCCTGGTGGGCGCCGTGGACGCGCTGCCTGCCAAGCGCCGCAGCGTGGTCATCAGCGGCGCCGGCGACCGGCGCGACGAGGACATCCGCGCACAGACCGTCATCTTGGGCGCGGCTTTCGACGACGTGCTGCTCTACCAGGACGCCGCGCAGCGCGGCCGCGCCGACGGCGAAGTGATGCGCCTGCTGCGCGAAGGCCTGGCCGGCGCCAGCCGCACCCGGCATGTGGAGGAAATCCGCGGCGAATTCACCGCCATCGACGCCGCGCTGGCGCGCCTGGCGCCCGGCGACCTGTGCCTGGTGCTGGTCGACCAGGTGGAAGAAGCCCTGGCACACCTGGCGCGCCGCTGCGCCGAAGGATGAGGCCGCACATGCGCACGCCCCCCTCTTTCACGTTTGCCGCACTGCTGCGCACCACCGTGGCGACGCTGTGCCTCGTCGGCGCCACGGCCAGCCCGGCGGCGGACAAGATCGGTTCGGTGGACACGGCTTTTCAGTGGCTGGGCCGCGACCACGACATCCTCGTCGAGGCCTACGACGACCCCGGCGTCTCGGGCGTGACCTGCTACGTCTCGCGCGCCCGCATCGGCGGCATCAAGGGCACGCTGGGCCTGGCCGAGGACCGCGCCGAGGCCTCGATCGCCTGCCGCCAGACCGGGCCGATCGCGTTTGCCAAGCCGCTGCGCCAGCAGCAGGAGATCTTTTCCGAACGCATGTCGCTGCTCTTCAAGCGCCTGCGCGTGGTGCGCATGGTGGACGCCGAGCGCAACACCCTGGTGTACCTGAGCTATTCGGACAAGCTCATCGACGGCTCGCCGCAAAACAGCATCACCGCCGTCCCGGTGGACCGCGCGACGCCCATCCCCCTGGACAAATAAACCCCGATTTTTTTGGGTCAAAATGGCCTCTAGCGCTTGCTGCGCATAGGTTTATTGCTCCTGTATTTGAATGGGTCCGGGCCGCCCACGCGCCAGCTCATGGCACGTAGGCCCCCGCGCCCGCCAACGCTGCGACCGCCAGCAAGCCCAGCCAGCCGGGATGGCGGCCGCGCGTGCCCAAGCCCACCAGGGCCGAACTCGCGAGCAATGCGCCCACGATCCAGGCAAGCATCCGCTGGGGATCGGGTCCGCCGGCCGGCCCGGTGCCGAGCTCGATCAGCAAGGCCGCTACCGCCCAGGCCAGCACGCTCACCACATGCCAGCTGGCCCAGACAATGCGCACATGGCCCGCACCCAGCAGCTTGCCGCCCTGGGTCGGCACCACCCCGCTGCTGCGCATGCGCTGGAAAATGAGCACCTCGCCCAGAACGCTGTGAATCAGGCCGATGAGCACCAGCAACACCGCGCCGGCAAGGTAGCAACGGTTCATGGAAGCCTCCTGCGTGGGATGCAACGAGCTTGGAGCCGGTTCTCAGGCCGCGGCGGGTTGCGGGCACCTGCCGAGCCTGCGCAGATGCCCGGCGGCCCAGTACCCTGTCTCGACGGCGCCGTCGGTCCACGGCATACCCATGTAGTCGCCGCACAGGACAATGCGGCGCCCCGCAGGCAGGCCCTGGCGGTAGCGCGCGATGGCACGCGCACGGCCCACCGGCGACAGCGGCTCCGCGCAGGCCCAACGCTGCACGCGGTGCGCCACGACCGCGCGCGCACTGCCCGGCCAACGCGCCTCCAGCCAGGCCACGGCCTGTTGCACCGGGGGGAGGTCGGCACCGGCAGCCGGCTCGTGCGCGGCACGGCCCGCCAGCATGAAGGTCAAGACCTCGGGGGCCGCAGGCACGGCGAGCCGCGCCGACTCGACGACCACGGACGCCACCACGCTGCCACCCGCGCGCGCATCCGCTGGCGGCAACAGCGTGCCGTGAACGCCGCGCAGCGGTTCGGGCAGCGACCAGCCCGCCTGCATGCCCAGCGCCACGTGCACGGCCGGGGCATAGGCTGTCGCCAGCACCGCTTCTTCCAGCGCGATCGGCGACTCCAGCAACCGTTGCGCGCACGGCGCCGGCACGGCCAAGACGACCCCATCGACCACCGCGCGTTCGCCGCCCACGCGCACTTCCACGCCATGCGCAAGCTCGCGCAGACCTTCAACCACTGCCCCGGTCTGGACGTCCACTTCGGCCGCCATCGCGCGGGCCAGCTGGTTCCAGCCGCCCCGGACGGCCAGGGCTTGCGCGCGGTGAAAGGACAGCACGGCCGCGACCAGCGCCCGGGATGTGTTCTCCAGGGGGTGGAAATATAGGCCGTGCACCGTCGGCGCAAGCACATGGGCCGAGGCGCCGCGACCCAGCCTGCGCCGACACCAGGCCAGCGCGTCCTCGTTGTCCAGGGACGCGTACGCGGCATAGCTCGACCGGTCACGCGCCCACCCGCCAAACCCCAGGGGAAGCGCGCCGGCCATCAGCCGCGCGCCATCGCCCGCGCTGAGCAGGCCGCTGCCAACCAGCGTCCATGGCCGGTTCTGGTGGACACGGAAGAGCCGCCCGCCGCGCTCGAACGCGGCCCAGGGGGAAGTCGCATGGACACTATCCGCCAAGCCGGCGCCTGCCAGCAACGCAGGCATGTGCCGGTACCCGCTGGACGGGAACTGCGCGCCGCACTCGATCGTCCGTCCATGGAAGGCCTGGCTTTTCACCCGCCCACCCACGGCATCGTTCTGCTCGACCACGCGCACCTGAAAACCGGCCCGCTGCAACGCTTGCGCCGCGGCAAGTCCGGCCATCCCCGCCCCGACAACGAGCACCCGGGGCGGGGGCGGAAACACGGTGGAAGACTGCTTTGCCATGCCCGAACTCTAGAGGGCGCGCCGCCACCATACACAGCCTGTATGCTGGGCGAGCATGCAGAAACTCTCGCGCGAATCCTGGATCGAAGCGGGCCTGCGCGTGCTGGACGAATCGGGCTACGCCCAGCTCTCGGCGGAGAAGCTCGCACGGCGTCTGAATGTCACGCGCGGCTCGTTCTACCACCACTTCCGCAACCGCGCGGACCTGGTCCAGGCGCTCCTGCTGCGCTGGCAAGCCGACTACACCGACGCGGTGATCGCCTACGCCGATGCCGTGGAGGACCCGGGTCTGCGCCTGGAGCGCTACCTTCTCATCGCCGGCCGCCTGCAGCCCGGGCGTGAAGTCGCCATCCGCGCCTGGGCCAGCAAGGACGGCGCCGTGCGCACGGCGCTCGAACGCGTGGACGCGCGCCGCCGCGAATTCGCGGAGCGGCTGGCGCAGGCACTCTTCCCGGGGGCACTGCCGGCCGACGTCCAGCGTTTTGCGCGCGTCGCCTGCCTGACCTTCATCGGTTTTCAACAGACCGGCCCGCACGGCCGCGAACGTTTTGCCGAATTGATCGAAGACGTGCTGGCGCTTGGCCGGCCACGCGCCGGCCCGCAGCCCTGAACGCGCCGCGCCTACTGCGCGGTGGCAAGCTGGCGCAGCGCCTGCTCGAACACGTCCACGGGCTGACCACCCTGGATGAGGTGCCGGTCGTTCACGACCACCGCTGGCACCGAGTGGATGCCCTGCTGCGTGTAGAACTGCTCGCGCGCGCGCACTTCGGCGGCGTAGCGGCCGGAGGCCAGCACGGCGCCCGCTTCGGCCGCATCCAGCCCCACCGCACCCGCAAGCCGCTGCAGCACGGCGTGGTCGCTCGGGTCCTGGCCGTCGGTGAAATAGGCCTTGAACAGGGCGTGCTTGAGCGCCCGCTGCCGCCCCTGCGCCTCGGCCCAGTGCAGCAGGCGGTGCGCGTCGAAGGTGTTGTAGATGCGCCCGCGCGCACCCGCCGTGAACGTGAAACCCAGCTCGGCACCGCGTACGGCGATGGCGGCGCGCGTGGCCTCGCGCTGCTCGGCCGAGGCGCCGTATTTCTGCTGCAGGTGCTCGCCGATGTCCTGGCCCTCCGGGCCCATGTTCGGGTTCAGTTCGAAGGGCTGGAAATGCCAGTCCAGCCGCACCTGGCCCGCCAGCCGCTCAGCCGCCTGCTCCAGCGCGTGCAGCCCGATGGCGCACCAGGGGCAGGAGACGTCGGAGACAAAATCGATTTTCAGCGTGGCGGGCATGGCTTCCTCCAAAGGGCCCTCCATTCTGGCGCCAAGCGCGCCGGCCGGCAGGGCAGCCGTCCCATGCCCCTGCGGCGCGCTGGGCAGGGATGTGCTCACTCCCGAATCAATAGCTGCATGCCCATGTACCACAAGCGCTACAGGCCGATTTTGTTCCAACCAAAAGCATTCCCATAGCGGCGCTCGCATGCAAGAATGCCGCATGCCGTTCCACCGCCCTCCCGCCCCGGCCAGCGGCACAGCCCCCGGCACCGACGACAGCGCCATGGGCACGCTCTACAGCGCCGCCCTCGGCCCGGTGCAGTTGCCGCGTTACCTGGCGCTGTTCGAGCGCTTCGACCGGGCCGGCCGGGCGCCCGCCGGCTGGAACCTGGCGGCGGCCCTGGCGACGCTCAACTGGATGCTGCTGCACCACCTCTGGAGCGCAGCGCTGGTCTACGTGGCCCTGGTCGAAGGGCTGGCGCTGCTGGTGTTCGGCGTCGGCCGGCCGCTGCTGCGCTGGCCGGAGCAGGTGGAATGGGGCCTGTTCGCAGCTTTTGCCCTGTTCGCCATCGTCCTGCCCGGCCTGTTCGGCGACGCGCTGCTGCACCGCGAGATCCGCAAGCGCATCGCCCACGCCCTGGTGGCCGCCCACACCATGCCCGAGGCGCACATCCTGCTGGCGCGCCAGGCCAGCAGCTGGCAGCGCCTCGCCTGGATCGCCGCCGGCAACGTGCTGCTCTTCGCGGCCCTTGCCGTGGCCTGGACCCTGGTGCCTCCGGGCGGCTGGGGCGGCTCGGGCCCTTCAGACGCCCAACTGGCCACGGGCCCTGTGCAGGCAGGGGCCGGTGCGGTACCCACGGTGCCGCAGGGCGCGACGCAGCGGCCGCCGGCACCCGACCCGCGCGCGTCGGACGCTGCCAGCGCAGCGCCGCCGGCGTCCAGTGCGGCGGAGGATTTGTCCCCGCCCGCCGCCGAGCAGGAAACCGCACCGCCTACCTCGCCCGCCCCGCCCCTGCTGGCGCACAACAATGCCATGGCGCGGGCCGGACTCGGGGCAGCGCAGGCGCCGGCCAGCGGCCCGGCCTCCCCGGCAGCGCCACGCGCCGAGCCCGCTTCCGCGCCCGTGGCCGTGCCAGCCAAAGCCCCGGCCGCGTCCGGGGCGACCGCCCCGAAGGCGCAGGCCAGGCCCGCATCCCCGACCCCGGCCACGAAGGCCCCACCGACCAAGGCGCCCGTGCGCTCCGCCCCGCCGCCCGCACCCGCCAAGCGCAACTCCGCCCCCGCGGCGGCCGCGCCGAGCGCCTCCACACCCGCGGCATCGGTGCCCCGCCCGGCGGCGCCGGCCGCCGCCGCCAGCGCACCGCTGGGCAGTGCGCCCGGCTACTACCTCAACGTCGGCCTGTTTGCCGAGGAGGCGAATGCGCGCCGCGCCCAGGCCAAGCTGCTCAACGCCAACCTGCCCGCGTTCCGGCAGAGCTTTTCCACCAGCAGCGGGCAGCGCACGCGCGTGCGCGTCGGCCCCTTCGCCACCGCCGCCGAGGCGCAGAAGGCGGCACAGCAGATCCGCCGCATGCAGCTGGAAGCGGTGATGTACCAGCAGCGCGGCTAGTACGCGCAACGCGCTGACGGCCAAGGCGCGCTCCGGCCGCGCTGCGGACTGTATAAACTCACAGCCTCGCCGGACACAAGCGCCCCGATGCTGGAGCCCCACCGCAACTACTACCTGCACAACTTCCAGCGCGCGCTCGCCTGGGTGGGCGGGCGCTACGGCGGCCTGCTCGACGCGGCGGAGCAGGGCTTCCTCGCCGGGTTCGCGCAGCTGCCCATGGCGTCGCAGGCCTTGCTGGTGCGCCTGCTGCTGCGCCGCGGGCCCTGGTTCCTGGAACACAAGCTCGCCTACGCGGAAATTCCGGACGTGCGCTCTGCGGCCCAGCCCCTGCTGGCCCTGGGCTGGCTCGACGCCGGCCGCCCACTGCGCCTGGAAGACCTGTTCGTCCTGCACACCAAGGCCGAGCTGCTGGCGCTGTTTGCCACGGCTGGGCTGCACGGCGGCCTGCGCAAGGCACACATGCTGCAGGCCCTGGGCGGCACGCACGCGGGCGAGCGCACCTACGCCGAGTGGCACCCCGGCGCCGCGCACGCCGCCTGGTGCGTGACCGTCGGCGACGTCTGCGAGCGCCTGCGCATGATGTTCTTCGGCAACCTGCGCCAGGGCTGGTCGGAGTTCGTCCTCGCCGACCTGGGCGTGTTCCGGTACGAGCCCGTGCCCTTCCCGGCCGAGGCGCGCGCCTTTGCCAGCCGCGCCGATGTGGACGACTTCCTCGCCATCGCACGCTGCCGCCAGGCGCTGGACGACGGCGGCGAGCCGGCGCAGCTGTTGCAGGCCGCCGCCACCTGCGCCAGCGCCAACCCCTGGCTGGAGCTGCGCCGCGCCAAGCTGCTGCTGCGCATCGGCCAGGCCTGCGAACGGGCGCAGCAATGGGCGCTGGCCGAGCAGGCCTACGCCCAGTCGCGCTACCCCGGCGCGCGCCACCGGCGCATGCGCGTGTGCGAACGCAGCGGCCGGCCGGCCGACGCCTGGGCCCTGGCGCAGGCGGCCCAAGCCGCGCCCGAGAGCGAGGAAGAGCGCCAGCGCCTGGCGCGCATGCTGCCGCGCCTGGCGCGCCAGCTGGGCCTGGCCTCCGGCGTGCGGCCAGCGCGGCGCAGCAGCCCGCCGCTGGCGCGCGCCGACCTGCAACTGGAGCGCCCGACGGCGCCCGTGGCCGTGGAATCACTGGTACGCGCCCACTGGCACCGGGCGGCGGCGCCCGTCTTCTACGTCGAGAACACGCTGTTCAACACGCTTTTTGGCCTGCTGTGCTGGCCGGCGATCTTTGCCCCGCTGCCAGGCGCGTTCTTCCACCCCTTCCAGAGCGGTCCGGCCGACCTGCGGTCGCCCGATTTCGTGCCGCGCCGCGCCCATGCCTTCGCCGCCTGCCTGGCGCTGCTCGACACCGGGGAGCACCACGCCGCGATCCGCCAGCGCTTCGCCGAGAAGCACGGCGTGCAGTCGCCCTTCGTGTTCTGGGGCGCGGTGACGCACGAGCTGCTCGACCTAGCGCTGGCCTGCATCCCCGCCGCGCACTTGCGCCGCATCTTCGAGCGCCTGCTGCGCGACCTGCCCGGCAACCGCACCGGCCTGCCCGACCTGGTGCGCTTCTGGCCGGCCGAGCAGCGCTACGAACTGGTCGAGGTCAAGGGCCCGGGCGACCAGTTGCAGGACAACCAGATCCGCTGGTTGGAGTTCTTCCACGCCGAGGGCATTCCGGCCAGCGTCTGCCACGTGCAGTGGCAAGCCGGCGACGCGGCGCGCCCGGAGTTCTTGCACGCGGCGCAGGGGGCGGCATGAGCTACTGCATTGCCGTGCGCAGCCTGTGCGACTTCACGGCGCGCACCGGCGACCTGGACCTGCGCTTCACCCCCGCGCCGAGCGCGCTTGAGGGCATGGCCGGCCACGCCCTGGTGCAGGGCCGGCGCGGAGCAGCCTACGAGACCGAGCTGCGCCTGGCTGGCCAGTACGGGGACCTGACGGTGCAGGGCCGCGCCGACGGCTTCGACCCGGCGGCCTGCCAGGTCGAGGAGATCAAAACCTACCGCGGGCAGTTGGAAAGCGTGCGCCCGGCCATGCGCGCCCTGCACTGGGCCCAGGCCAAGGTGTATGCGCACCTGCTGTGCGCCGCGCGCGGCTACACGCAGATCCAGGCGGCGCTGGTGTATTTCAACATTGGCACGCAGCAGGAAACGCTGCTGGTGGAAACCCAACAGGCCGACGACCTGCAGGCCTTCTTCGAGCGGCTGTGCGAACGGTTCCTGGCCTGGTCGCGCAGCGAAGCCGCGCACCGCAGCGCGCGCGACCTGGCCTTGCAAGACTTGCAATTCCCGCTGGCCGCCTTCCGGGCCGGCCAGCGCGAATTGGCCGTCGCGGTGTACCGCAGCGCGCGTGGGCCTGGCGGCGGCAGCTGCCTGATGGCGCAGGCACCCACCGGCATCGGAAAGACGCTGGGCACGCTCTTCCCCATGCTCAAGGCCAGCACCGAGGGCGGGTTGGACAAGGTCCTGTTTCTCACGGCCAAGGGCACCGGCCATGCGCTGGCCCTGCAGGCGCTGGCCGCCATCCAGCAGCAGCTCGGCCGGGCGGCGCGCCCCTTCGGGCTGCGCGTGCTCGAGGTCCGGGCGCGCGACAAGGCCTGCGAATACCCCGGCCAGGCCTGCCATGGCGACGCCTGCCCCCTGGCACGCGGCTTCTACGACCGCCTGCCCGCCGCGCGTGCCGCCGCCGTGGCCGCCGCCCCGCCCTGGGACGCGGCGGCGCTGCGCGGCATCGCCCTGGCCCACCAGGTCTGCCCGTACTACTTGGCCCAGGAGCTGGTGCGCTGGAGCGACGTCGTCGTTGCCGACTACCACTACTACTACGACAGCTCGGCCATGCTGTACGCGCTGACGCAGGCGCAGCAGTGGAAAGTGGGCGTGCTGGTGGACGAAGCGCACAACCTGGTCGAGCGCGCCCGGCGCATGTACACGGCCGAACTGGCGCAGGGCGCGCTTGCCGCGGCGCGCCGCTCTAGCAGCGAGCCGGTGCACAGTGCGCTCGAGCGCCTGCAGCGCGCCTGGAGCGCCCTGAACCGCGCGCAAGGCGCTGCCTACCAGGCCTACGACGCAGTACCGGCCAACTTGCTCGCCACGCTGCAGCGCGCCGCAGGGGCGATTTCCGACGCGCTGGCCGATGCACCCATGCCGCCCGGCGACCCGCTGCTGGCCTTTTATTGGGAGGTGCTGCACTTCCTGGCCCTGGCCGAGCAGATGGGCGGGCACGCGCTGTTCGACGTGCAGCTGGCCGCGCACCCGGCGGGCGGCAAGCGCGCGCCCACATCCACGCTGTGCCTGCGCAACGTCGTCCCGGCGCCGCACCTGGCCGCGCGCCACGCCGCCGCGCACACCACCGTGCTGTTCTCGGGCACCCTCGGGCCCGCGCCGTTTTACCGCGACATGCTCGGCCTGCCGGAACAGGCGCAGTGGCTGGACATCGAAGGCCCGTTCCACGCGGCGCAGCTCGCGGTGCGCGTCGCCGGCCATATCTCCACACGCTGGCGGGACCGCGAGCGTTCGCTGTTGCCCATCGTGCAGCTGGTCGCCGAGCAGTACGCGCGCCGGCCCGGCAACTACCTGTGCTTCTTCAGCAGCTTCGACTACATGGAACGCGCCGCCGCGTGCCTGCAGCAGATGCACCCGCAATTGCCCACCTGGCAACAAGAGCGCCACATGGACGAGCCCGCCCGCGAGGCGTTTCTGGCGCGCTTTTGCGAACACGGCGCCGGCGTGGGCTTCGCCGTGCTGGGCGGGGCGTTTTCCGAAGGGGTGGACCTGCCCGGCCGGCGGCTCATAGGCGCCTTCGTCGCCACCCTGGGCTTGGCCCAGGTCAACCCGGTGAACGAGCGCATGAAGCAGGCGATGGACGCGCATTTCGGCGCCGGCAAAGGCTACGACTACACCTACCTCTACCCCGGTATGCGCAAGGTCGTGCAAGCCGCCGGGCGCGTGATCCGCACCGAGGACGACCAGGGCGCCGTGGTGCTGATCGACGACCGCTTCCAGCGCCCCGAAGTGCGCGCCCTGCTGCCGCGCTGGTGGGGCCGTGCGGACGGCGTGCGCGCCGGCTAAACGACTGCCGCGGCGAAGGCCCGATGGGCCTCAGGTCGCATACACGCTGTCGAAGTCCGCGAAGGCCTTGACCTCGATCGGGTTGCCGCAGGGGTCCAGGAATAACTTGGCGCTGTGCGCGGCAGCCTAGCCACCCCAAGAACGCCACGGTCATGGGGCCGTGACGCTCATGGCAAAACCGCGGTTGTGCCGCCGCATAACTTCGCTGCGCGAAGTGAGCGGCGTCCAAGCCCAGAAACCTTGGCGCTGCGCGCGGCGGCATTGCCGCCCCAAGAGCGCCACGGTCATTCGACCGTGACGCTCTTGGCAAAAACGCGGTTGTGCCGCCGCATAACTTCACTGCGCGAAGTGAGCGGCGTCCAAGCCGCGCAATCTGGGCGCTGCGCGCAGGCTGCTACGCAGCCTCCAAGTGCGTCGCCGTCATTCGACGGTGACGCTCTTGGCCAGATTGCGCGGCTTGTCCACATCCGTCCCTCTCGCGCAGGCCGTGTGGTAGGCCAGCAGCTGCAGCGGCACCACGTGCAGCAAGGGGCTGAGCGCGCCGTAGTGTTCGGGCATGCGGATGACGTGGATGCCTTCGCTGCTTTCGATGCGCGTGTCGGCGTCGGCCAGTACGTAGAGCATGCCGCCGCGGGCGCGCACTTCCTGCATGTTGCTCTTGAGCTTTTCCAAGAGCGCGTCGTTCGGCGCCACCGTCACCACCGGCATGTTGCTGGTCACCAGCGCCAGCGGGCCGTGCTTGAGTTCGCCGGCCGGGTAGGCCTCGGCGTGGATGTAGCTGATTTCCTTGAGCTTCAGGGCGCCTTCCAGCGCGATGGGGTAGTGCAGGCCACGGCCCAGGAACAGGGCGTTTTCCATGCGGGCGAAGTCTTCGGCCCAGGCGATCAGCTGCGGTTCGAGCGCCAGCACCGCCTGCAGCGCCACGGGCAGGTGGCGCATGGCGGCCAGATGCGCGGCTTCCTGCTCGGCCGTCAGGCGCCCCTTGGCCTGCGCCAGCGCCAGCGTCAGCAGGAACAAGCCGGCCAGCTGCGTGGTGAAGGCCTTGGTGCTGGCCACGCCGATCTCGACCCCGGCGCGCGTCACATAGGCCAGCTTGCATTCGCGCACCATGGCGCTGGTGGCGACGTTGCAGATGGTCAGCGTGTGCGCCATGCCCAGGCTTTGCGCGTGGCGCAGCGCGGCCAGGGTGTCCGCCGTCTCACCGCTCTGGCTGATGGTGACGACCAGGGTGCGCGTATCCGGCACGCTGGTGCGGTAGCGGTATTCGCTCGCCACTTCCACCTGCGTGGGGATGCCGGCAATGCCCTCCAACCAGTAGCGCGCGGTACAGCCGCTGTAGTAGCTGGTGCCGCAGGCGAGGATGAGCACGCGGTCGATCTGTTCGAACACGCGCCATGCGGCCGTGCCGGGCGCGCCGTCCTGGCCCGGGCCGTCGAACAGCTCGGGGACGATGCCGGCCACGCCTTCGAGCGTGTCGGCGATGGCGCGCGGCTGCTCGAAGATCTCCTTCTGCATGTAGTGCCGGTACGGCCCCAGCTCGGCCGCGCCGCTGTGCGCGTGCACCGTGCGCACCGGGCGCTCGGCGGGGCTGAGCGGCTTGCCGCTCTGGCCCACCAGCCAGTAGCGGCCGCGCTGCAGGTCGGCAATGTCGCCCTCTTCCAGGTAGACGATCTGGTCGGTGACGCCGGCCAGCGCCATGGCGTCGCTCGCCAGAAAGTGCGCTTCACCGCCCGCGCCCACGCCCAGCACCAGGGGTGAGCCGGCGCGCGCGCCGACCACGCGGTGCGGTTCGTCCTTGTGCATCACGGCAATGGCGTAGGCGCCGTGCAGTTCGGCCAGGCTGGCCTGCACGGCGGCAAACAGGTCGCCGCTGTAGTGGTGGTCGATGAGGTGGGCGATGACCTCGGTGTCGGTCTGGCTGGCAAAGCGGTAGCCGCGCGCCTGCAGGCGTTCGCGCAGCTGCTCGTGGTTCTCGATGATGCCGTTGTGCACCAGGGCGACTCGGCCGGGCTGCTGCTCCGCGTCCGGCCCGTTGCCATGGCTGAAGTGCGGGTGCGCGTTGTGCACCACCGGCGCGCCGTGCGTCGCCCAGCGCGTGTGGGCGATGCCGGTGGCGCCGGCCAGGTGTTCGCTCTGCACCTGCTCGAGCAGCTCGGCCACGCGCTGGGTGCTGCGCGCGCGCGCCAGGCCGCCCGCCTGGGTCGGGTCCAGGCTGGCGGCGTGCACGGCCACGCCGCAGGAGTCGTAGCCGCGGTATTCCAGCCGCTGCAGGCCCTGCACCAGGGTGGGAACGATGTTGTGGAGCGCAACCGCGCCGACGATGCCGCACATAGGAAAGTAGCCTTGTTGGAAACTGGGGGCAATGCTACGAAGCCCAGCTTGAAATGTGCAGGATGTATTTTTCTATATTTTTTTCATAAAATTCATGCAATCATTCATATGAAATAATATTTCATGAATTCCGAAAGTATGGAATATTTTGACCTGGATTCCGTGGACCTGGCCCTGCTGGACCAATTGCAAACCGACGCCACGCCGACCAACCAGGCCCTGGCGGCGCGGCTGGGCATTTCGCCGCCCACCTGCCTGCGGCGCGTACGGCGCCTGTACGAGGCGCGGCTGATCGCGCGCCAGGTCGCCATCCTCGACGCCGACCGCCTGGCGCTTTCACTGGGCCACGGCCTGCATGCGCTGGCCGAGGTTCTGCTCGACCGCCAGCACCAGGACGCGCAGGACGCCTTCGAAGCGCGCGCCGTGGCCGAGCCCTGCGTGCAGCAGTGCTGGCGCATGGCCTCCGGCGCCGATTTCATGCTGGTGCTCCAGGTGCGCGACATGCCGCACTACCTGGAACTCGCCGCGCGCCTGTTCACCCAAGACGCCAACGTGCGCAACGTCAAATTGCACTTTGCCACGCGGCGGGCAAAGTTCGAGACAAAACTGCCACTGGCGTAGGCACGATAAGTAATGGCAGCTATCAAATTCTCAAACTGAAACACCGCCATAAGCTCGGCGAAAGGCGCTTGGCGTAGAGTGCACCTTGTTGCCCTGACCGACCCAACCCGGAGTCCCGCCGCATGGAATTCAAGGATTACTACCAGACGCTGGGCGTAGAGAAAAACGCCAGTCAGGACGAAATCAAGAAGGCCTACCGCAAGCTGGCGCGCAAGTACCACCCCGACGTCAGCAAGGAGGCCGACGCCGCGGCCAAGATGGCGCAGCTGAACGAGGCCAACACCGTCTTGTCCGACCCGGAAAAGCGCGCCGCCTACGACGCGGTCAGCGCCCAGGCCGCGGCCCAGGGCACGCGGGCCGGCGCCGAGTTCCGCCCGCCGCCGGGCTGGGACACCGGTTTCGAGTTCTCCGGCAGCCCGGCCGGCGCGGGCGGGGGCGATTACAGCGATTTCTTCGAGCAACTCTTCGGCCAGGCCGCCCGGCGCGGCGGCGGCTTCGGCCACGCCGACCCGCGCGCCGAGCGGCGCGGCAGCGACCACCACGCAAAGATCGAGCTCGACCTGCAGGACGCCTACCACGGCGGCACGCGCACGCTGTCGCTGCGCGCGGCGCGGCCCGGACCCGACGGCCGCATGCAGAGCGAGGAACGCAGCCTGGAAGTGCGCATTCCCAAGGGCGTGCGCGAAGGGCAACTGATCCGCCTCGCCGGCCAGGGCGGGCCAGGCCTGGGCGAGGCGCCCGCGGGAGACTTGTTTCTGGAAGTGCATTTCCGGCCCGACGCGCGCTGGCGCAGCGTGGACCGCGATGTCTACCAGCCATTGCCGCTCGCCCCCTGGGAGGCGGCGCTGGGCGCCAGTGTCGAGGTGCAGACGCCGAGCGGGACGGTCGAGGTCACGGTGCCGGGGCGCTCGCGCGCGGGCCGCAAGCTCCGGCTCAAGGGCCGGGGCATCCCCGCCGCGACACCGGGCGACCTGTACCTGGAAGTGGAAATTGCCCTGCCACCGGCCGACAGCGACGCCGCGCGCGCCGCCTGGACGGCACTCGGCAAGGCCTTCCCGACCTTCAACCCGCGCGAGACGCAAGGACGCTGAGCCATGCCCCATGCCTTTCACCTGCCGGCCCAGATGGCCGAACTGCTGGACGACGACAGCCTGACACTCGAAGAACTGGCGCGCGCCTGCCGCCGCGCGCCCGAGTGGGTGAGCGAGCACGTCGAGGCCGGCGTCATCGCCCCGCGGCCCACCGAAGGCGTGGGCCTGGTCACCTGGCGCTTTGCCAGCACCACCCTGGTGCGCGCGCGCCGCGTGGCCGAGCTTGAAGACTGCTTTGGCGCCGACCCGCACTTGGCCGCGCTCACCGTGGACCTGATGGAGGAAGTCGGCGAATTGCGCCGCCAGTTGCGCCAGCTGCGCCCGACCGGACCCAGCCCATGAGCGCCCCGGCACGCCGGGCCATTGATGGGCAGCGCCGTGGCCGGCGCTCGCGCGAGCAGATGTACAAGGACATCTACCCGCTGCGCGTGCTGGGCATGGGCCTGGGCCTGTGGGTCACCTGCAGCGTGCTGGTGCAGATCGGCGAGCTGGCGCGCTTTGGCTGGCTGTCCTTCGCGACCATGGTGGTATGGCCGCACCTGGCCTACCTGCACGCGCGCCACAGCCGCGACCCGTACCGCGCGGAAATCCGCAACCTCCTGGTCGATTCGGCCATCACCGGCCTGTGGATCGGGTTGATGCACTACAACCTGCTGCCCAGCGTGGTGCTGGCCGTCATCACCACGCACGACAAGTTCAGCACCGGCATCAAGCGGCTGTGGCTGTACTCGCTGCCCGGCATGGTGGGCGCGGCGCTGCTGGTCACGCTGCTGCTGCGGCCCGAGCCGGTGTGGGAGAGCTCGCTGCCGGTGATCATCGCCACCCTGCCGGTGATTGCGCTGCACAGCCTGGCCGTGGGCTACGCCAGCTACCGGCTGATCCGCACGGTGGCGCGGCAGAACCTGGAGCTCAAGGAGCTGCGCCAGCGCGACGCGCAGACCGGCCTGTACGCACGCGCGCACTGGCAGGAGCAGGCCCAGGCGGTGCTGGAAGGTGCGCGCCACAACGACCGCCCGGCCTGGCTGCTGATGATCGACATCGATCACTTCAAACCCATCAATGATGTGCATGGCCACACCGTCGGCGACGAGGCGATCCGCGCCGTCGGCGCGGCCATCGCCGAAGCGGTGCGCGAGGGCGACTGCGCCGGCCGCTACGGCGGCGACGAGTTCGCCGTGGTCTGCGCGGACACCGACGAAGCGCAGGCGCAGGCGATTGCCCAGCGCATCCGCGAGCGCATCGCCGCGCTGCGCCTGGCGGGCCTGCCCGAGCTGCGCTTGACGGGCAGCATCGGCATGGCGCACGCTGCGCGCCAGCACATCACCCTGCGCGACTGGCTGAACGCGGCCGATTCGGCGCTCTACCGCGCCAAGCACGAAGGGCGCAACCAAGTGGCCAGCACGGCGCCGATACCCAACCCGGCATGACCGGGCAATTTTTATAGTTTTTTTGGCTGCTGGCGCTTGTCAGTCAACAATAGTTCGCTATTCTTCACATAGCGCTTCCGGCCACGCGACGGTGACCGTGCAGCCCTGGCCCGGCGCGGCCTGGGCGCGCACGCTGCCGCCGTGGCGCCGGGCGATCGCCGCCACCAGCGCCAGGCCGCCGCCCACGCCTTCGAACGCGCGCTCCGGGTGCAGGCGCTGGAACAGGCCGAACAGGCCCTGCGACTGCGCCATGTCGAAGCCCACGCCGTTGTCCTGCACGCGCAGCTGCCATTGGCCGTCCGCCCCGCGCGTGCACGACACTGCGATGCGTGGGGCCGGCTGGCCGCGGCTGAACTTGACGGCATTGCCGAGCAGCTCCTTGAGCAGCAGGCGCAGCTGCTGGGCGTCCGCACGCACCGCGGGCAGCGGCGCGATGTCCCAGGCGATGGCCCCGGTCGGGTCTGCGGGGCGCAGTTCGTCCACCAGCTGCCCGACGAGCCGCTGCAGATCCACCGTCTCCAGGCGCAGCGGCGCGGCGTGCAGGCGCGAGAGCGCCAGCAGCGCATCGATCATGCGGCCCATGCGCTGGCCGGCCTGCTCCATGGTGCCGAGGAATTCCAGCGCCTCGGCGTGCTCGGGCGCCGGCAGCGGCGCCGGCTCGATGATCTCGCGCAGCAGCGGGGCGAACGCGGTGATGTGGCGCAGGGGCGCGCGCAGGTCGTGCGAGATGGCGCGCAGCAGGTCCTGGTGTGCGGCGCGCAGCAGCGCGAGCTCGGCCTCGGCCGGCGTGGCGCTTGCGCCTGCGGCGGGGCTCTCGGGTGCGCTGCTGGCCATGCTCACACTCCTTGTGCCCCGGGTGCGGGGCGGCGTTTGCGGGGTTTGCCGGACGGCAAGCGCCGGCAAGCGCGCCATTGTGCGCCCTGGCCCGCGCCGCCGATAGATCTTGTCAGGGCGCCGCGCGCTTGGCGGGGCGCTTCCAGCCTTCGATGTGCGTCTGCCGGCCGCGCGCCACGCCGAGCGCGGCGGGCGGCACGTCCTTGGAGATGGTCGAGCCCCCGCCCACCGTGGCGCCGGCGCCGATGGTGACCGGCGCCACCAGCACGCAGTTGCTGCCGATGTGCGCGTCGGGACCGATCACCGTGCGGTGCTTGTTGGCACCGTCGTAGTTGGCGGTGATGCTGCCGGCGCCGTAGTTCACGCGCTCGCCCACCGTGGCGTCGCCCAGGTAGGCCAGGTGGTTGGCCTTGGCGCCGTCGGCCAGCTGGCTGTTCTTGACCTCGACGAAGTTGCCGATGTGCACGCCGCGCCCGAGCTGCGCGCCCGGGCGCAGCCGGGCAAACGGCCCGACCAGGGCGCCCTCGCCCACCTGCACGCCGGCGGCTTCGCCGTCGATGTGCGTGAAGGGGTGAATGACCGCACCGGCTGCGATGCGTGCGTTTGCGATGCAGCAGTAGGCGCCGATGCGCGCGCCCTCGCCGAGCTCCACGCGGCCGGTGAAGACGCAGCCGACGTCGATCTCGACATCGGCCGCGCACACGAGTTCGCCGCGCACGCCGCTGCGCGCGTCGTCGCGCAGGTCGAAGCGCGCCGGGTCGGCCAGGCGCACGCCGGCTTCCATCAGCGCGGTGGCCGTGCGCGCCTGGTGGGCGCGCTCGAGCTCGGCCAGTTGCGCCGGGCTGTTCACGCCCGCCACCTGCACGGCGTCGTCGATGGTGTGCGTGGTGACCGGCACGCCCTCGGCCACGGCCATGGCGACCACTTCGGTCAGGTAGTACTCGCCCTGGGCGTTCTGGTTCGACAGGCGCGGCAGCCAGGCGAGCAGCAGGCGCGCCGGCACGGCGAGGATGCCGCTGTAGACCTCGGTGATGGTGCGCTGGGCGTCGCTCGCGTCCTTCTCCTCGACGATGCCCTGCACGCGGCCGTCCGCCGCGCGCAGGATGCGGCCGTAGCCCCGGGGCTCGGGCAGGCGCACGGTGAGCAGGGCCAGCGCCTCGTCGCCGCTGGCCGCCACCAGCGCGCGCACGGTGTCCGCCTGCGTGAGCGGCACGTCGCCCGAGAGCACCAGCACCGTGCCGTCGCCGGCCAGCAGCGGCGCCGCCTGCTGCACGGCGTGGCCGGTGCCGAGCTGCGGCTCCTGGCGTGCGAATTTCAGGTCAAATTGGCCTCCAGCGCTTGCCCCGCCTACGCAAGCAGCTTCCACTTCCATAGCGCCGTGGCCGGTGATGACGATGGCGCTGCGCGCCGACAAATGCGCCGCCTGGTCGAGCACGTGCTGCAGCAGCGGGCGCCCCGCCAGGCGCTGCAGCACTTTGGGGATGCGGCTTTTCATGCGCGTGCCCTTGCCGGCAGCCATGATCACGATGTCAAGGGGGTTCATGCAATGCGGGGGTTGCACCGGGCGGCGCCCGGCCTCGCCCCGCATTATCGGCGCCCGCGCGGGCGCAGGCCGCTCAGGCGCAGGCGGCAGGCGCTTGCGCGGCGCGCGGCGTGGCGCCGCGCGCCACCTGGCGCGCGATGGCATCGCCCGGCTGCCAGACGAAGCGCAGTTCCATGCCGCGCGCTGCCTCGACGATGGCGCGTGCGCCCGCGGGCACGGGCAGCGCGTCGCCGGCGTGCAGGAACACATCGCCGCCGCGCACCCCGGGCAGGCCCAGGCCGTCGATCGGGCCCCGGCCCAGGGTGACCCAGGCGCAGCCCGAATCGACGCGCAGCACATGGGCGCGCCGCGCGGCGAGGTGGGCGGTATCGCCGGCCAGCAGGCGCTGCAGCGGCGCGGCGCCGGGCAGGCGCGGCATGGCGGAGGCAAAGAAACCGGTGGATGCAGGTGCAGTGGACATGGCGGACTCCCTAGGGAAAACACGGTGGCAATGGACGCCATGGTCGCGCTAGGCAGGCGCGCCGTCCAATGAAAACGCAGGCCGCCATTGATGCTCTGCGCGCATCAATAGAATGCCGCCATGGCCCAGCTTCCCACCACCCCCGCCGCGTCCCCGCCACGCCCCGCATTGCGCACCCGCCCGGTGGGGCTGGGGCACTGGCGCGCCTTCCTGGCGGTGGCCGAGCAGCTCAACTTCCGCGCCGCGGCCGAGGCGCTGTCACTCACGCAGTCGGCGGTGAGCCGGCAGATCCAGGCGCTGGAGGACGAAATCGGCCTGCCGCTGTTCCTGCGCCACACACGCGCGGTGGAGCTCACCGGCGCCGGCGCGCAACTGCTCGCCAGCTGCGCCCCGGCAATCGAGCGCATCGACGCCGCCGTGCGCCTGGCGCGCCAGAACGCCGGGCGCAAGAGCGTGGCCATCACCACCTGGGCGAGCTTCGCCTCGATGTGGCTGATCCCGCGCATGGAGGAATTCCAGCGCGACCACCCGGACATCGACATCCGCATCGACGCGAGCGACGGCCAGATCGACCTGGACACCGCCGACGTGGACCTGGCGCTGCGCTACAGCCTGCCCGGCCCGCGCGTGCACGGGGGCGTGCGCCTGTTCGGCGAGCAGCTCGCCGTGGTCGCCAGCCCCTGGCTGCTCAAGGCCATGCCGGCGCCGAAGCAGCCCTCCGACCTGGAACGCTTCACGCTCATCGAAGCCGGCGACGTGCACCGCACGGCCTACCTGGAATGGCTGAGCTGGCGGCGCTGGTTCGGTGCCCAGGGCTGCGGCCAGCTGCAGCCCAAGCGCTGGCTGTATTTCAACTACGCGCACCAGATCGTGCAGGCCGCGCTCAGCGGCCAGGGCCTGGCGTTGGCGCGCATGCCGCTGATCGCCGACGCGCTCGCCTCGGGCGACTTGGTCGAGGTGATGCCCGGCCACCGCATCGACTCGCCGCTCGCCTACTGGCTGCTCATCGGCCCGCGCAGCCGCAAGCGCCCGGAGATCGAGGATTTCTGCGCCTGGCTCGCCCGGGAGGCGGCGCGCACGCGCGCGGCGATTGGCGACGTGGCGGACGCCCCGGCGGCGCCAGATGCTATTGAATAGATAGCTACAAATTCTTGCGCAGCAAGCGATAGAGGCAGATTTTACCAAAAATTTCTCGGCCCGATCCCTCAGGCCAGCGACACGCGGGCGAACTTGCGCTTGCCGACCTGCACCACGTAGCTGCCGGCGGCGAGCTTCAGGCCCTTGTCGCTGACCACGCTGCCATCGACGCGCACGCCGCCGCCGTCGATCAGCCGGCCGGCCTCGCTGGTCGAGGGCGCGAGGTTCGCCTGCTTGAGCAGCGCGCCGATGCCCAGCGGCGCGCCGGAGAGCTGCACCTCGGGGATGGCATCGGGCACGCCGCCCTTGCTGCGGTTGGCAAAGTCCTGCTCGGCCGCCTCGGCCGCCGCGGCGCTGTGAAAGCGCGTGGTGATCTCCTTGGCGAGCAGCACCTTGGCGTCCTTGGGGTTGCGCCCGCCTTCCACCTCGGCCTTGAGCCGGGCGATCTCTTCGAGGGAGCGGAACGACAGCAGCGTGTACCAGCGCCACATCAGCGTGTCGGAAATGCTCAGCACCTTGGCGAACATGGTGTTGGCGTCTTCGCTGATGCCGATGTAGTTGTTCTTGGACTTGGACATCTTCTCGACGCCGTCCAGGCCTTCGAGCAGCGGCATGGTCAGGATGCACTGCGGCTCCTGGCCGTATTCCTGCTGCAGGTGGCGCCCCATGAGCAGGTTGAACTTCTGGTCGGTGCCACCCAGCTCCAGGTCGCTCTTGAGCGCCACGGAGTCGTAGCCCTGCATCAGCGGGTAGAGGAACTCGTGCACGCTGATCGACTGGCCGCTGGTGAAGCGCTTGTGGAAGTCGTCGCGCTCCATCATGCGCGCCACGGTGTATTTGGCGGCCAGCTGGATCATGCCGCTCGCGCCCAGCGGCTCGCTCCACTCGCTGTTGTAACGAATCTCGGTGCGCGCCGGGTCGAGCACCAGGCTGGCCTGTCGGTAGTAGGTTTCGGCGTTCGCCTTGATCTGCTCGGGCGTGAGCGGCGGGCGCGTGCTGTTGCGGCCGGACGGGTCGCCGATCAGGCTGGTGAAGTCGCCGATCAGGAAGATCACCTGATGGCCCAGGTCCTGCAGCTGGCGCATCTTGTTGAGCACCACCGTGTGGCCGATGTGGATGTCGGGCGCCGTCGGGTCCAGGCCGAGCTTGATGCGCAGCGGCTGACCGGTGGCCTGTGAGCGCGCCAGCTTGTGCACCCACTCCTCGCGCGGCAGCAGCTCGTCGGCGCCGCGCAGCGACACGGCCAGCGCCTGCTGGACGTCGGACGTGAGAGGAAAAGCGGGAGCAGCGGAGGCATTCATAGGGGTTTTCAGGGGTTTCGAGCGGGGTGGGTTCGCTATACTTCGCCCCACTTCGCAGTCGCGGATTCTAGTAGGCCGGGTTGTGCCACCGCCCCCCGCCTCGATCCCTTCGACCGCCCGCCTGACAGTTTGTGCGCCTTGAGCAAGCACCCGGCCGCCCGCAGCCGCCTGCCTGCTGAGACCCACGCCACCCTGGGGACCGAGATTTTGACCAATGGCTTGACCGATGCCAGCCGCGCCCTGCTGGAGCCTGTCTCCCGCAGCCTGCGCAACCACCCCAAACGCCTCACCGCTGCCCTTGCTGCCCTTTTGCTGACCGCCGGCGGCGGAGCCTTCGCCGTGGCCTCGCTCGGCCCGGACGCGGCCGATCTGCCGCAACAGCGCATTGCCCAGCCCGTGCAGTCGCTCGCCAGCGACACCACCCTGGCCCAGCTGACCGACCGCCCGGCCTTCACGCTGTACCGCAGCGAACAGCTGCGCAGCAGCGACACCGCCGAATCCCTGCTCGAACGGCTGGGCGTGGCCGACCCGGCCGCCGCTGCCTGGCTGCGCCGCGACGCCAACGTGCACCAGAACCTGCTGGGCCGCACGGGCCGCTCGATCACGGCGGAAACCACCGACGACCACCGTCTTACGCGCCTCATCGCGCGCTGGGCGCCGGACGACAGCGGCAGTTTCAAGCGCCTGGTGGTCGAGCGCACGGGCGACGGCTTTGCCTCGCGCGTCGAATCGGCGCCGCTCACGGCTTCCAGCCGCCTGGCCGGCGGGGTGATCCGCAGCTCGCTTTTCGCAGCGACGGACGAATCCAACATCCCCGATTCGGTGGCCGTGCAGATCGCCGAGCTGTTCTCCACGGACATCGATTTCCGCCGCGCGCTGCGCAAGGGCGACCGTTTCTCGGTGGTCTACGAAACCCTCGAAGCCGACGGCGAACCGCTGCGCACCGGCAAGGTGCTGAGCGCCGAGTTCGTCAACGACGGCAAGCGCCATGAGGCCGTGTGGTTCCAGGAGCCCGGCAGCAAGGGCGCCTACTACAGCCTGGCGGGCGAAAGCCTTCGCCGCGCCTACCTGAGCGCCCCGCTGGAGTTCTCGCGCGTATCCAGCGGCTTTTCCATGCGCTTTCACCCCATCCTGCAAAAGTGGAAGGCGCACCTGGGCACCGACTTTGCCGCGCCCACCGGCACGCCGGTGCGCACCGTCGGCGACGGTGTGGTCGAGTTTGCCGGCGTGCAGAACGGTTTTGGCAACGTGGTCTTCATCAAGCACCGCAGCGACCACGTCACGGTGTACGCGCACCTGAGCCGCATTGACGTGAAGAAGGGCCAGTCGGTCGAGCAAGGCCAGACGATCGGCGCCGTGGGCTCCACCGGCTGGGCCACCGGCCCGCACCTGCACTTCGAGTTCCGCGTCAGCGGCAAGCCCCAGGACCCGATGGTCATCGCCAAGTCCAGCGAGGCCGCCGCGCCGATTTCCAAGGCCTCGCGCCCGGCCTTCGAGCGCATGGCGGCGCTGATGCGCGTGCAGCTCGCTTCGGCGCAGCTGATCCAGCAGGCCAGCGCTGAATAATGCTCCCCCCTGAGGCGCCTGCGGCGCCTTCCCCCCAGGGGGACGGCGCCAGTGGCCTGGCAAAGCCAGTTCCACGGCGCCCGCTGGCCTGGGCCGCGCCCCACGCAGGGCGGCACTGCGCCCTGGCACGGCAAGCGTGATACCGGCACCCGCCCCCGGTTGGTACATCGGCCTGATGTCGGGCACCTCGCTCGACGGCGTGGATGGTGTGCTGGCCGAAATTTCAGAGCAAAAATGCACGGTTGCGTATTACCAGTCTGCCCCGCTAGCTCCTGAATTAAGAGCAGAACTGCTGGCGCTCAACAGCCCCGGCCCGAACGAGCTGCACCGCGCCGCGCTGGCCGGCAACGCCCTGGCCCTGGCCTATGCCGGCGTCGTGCAGGCGCTGCTGGCCGAAAGCGGCCTGGCGCCCGGCGCCGTGCGCGCCATCGGCGCCCATGGCCAGACGGTGCGCCACCGGCCGCAGGAATTTGGCGGCACCGGCTACACCCTACAGCTCAACAACCCGGCGCTGCTCGCCGAGCGCACTGGCATCGCGGTGGTGGCGGACTTCCGCAGCCGCGACCTGGCCGCCGGCGGCCAGGGCGCGCCCCTGGTGCCCGCCTTCCACCAGCGCGTCTTCGGCCTGCCGGGGCGAACGCGCGCCGTACTCAACATCGGCGGCATCGCCAACCTCAGCGTGCTGCAGGCGGGCGGCGGGGTGCTGGGCTTCGACTGCGGCCCCGGCAACGCACTCATGGACGCCTGGTGCCAGCGCCACACCGGCCAGGCCTACGACGACGGCGGCGCCTTCGCTGCCAGCGGCCGGGTGTCGGCCCCGCTGCTGTCGGCGCTGCGGGCCGAGCCCTACTTCGCCCAGCCGCCGCCCAAGAGCACCGGGCGCGACCTGTTCCGCATGGAATGGCTGGAAGCCCAGCTCGCGCAGCACGCCGGCCTCAGTCCGCGGGACGTGCAGGCCACCTTGACGGAATTGACCGCCAGCGCTTGCGCGGACTGCGTCAACAGCTATGGAAGTGATAGCGATCTGTTGGCCGTATGCGGCGGCGGCGCGCGCAACACTTTCCTCATGGCGCGGCTGCAGGCGCTGCTGCCCGCGACGCGGGTGACGACCACCGATGCGCTCGGCCTGCCCGCACAGCAGGTGGAGGCGGCGGCCTTCGCCTGGCTGGCGCACCAGGCCATCGCCGGCCTGCCGGGCAACCTGCCCAAAGCAACGGGCGCCCAAGGCGCCCGTGTACTCGGCGGAATCTACCCCGCCTGAAGCGTTTCAGGAAAAGCTGGAGCCGCAGCCGCAGGTGGACGTGGCGCCCGGGTTCTTGATGACGAACTGCGCGCCCTGCAGGTCTTCCTTGTAATCGATCTCGGCGCCGACCAGGTACTGGAAGCTCATGGCGTCGATCAGCAGGGAGACGCCGTTCTTGGTCATCACCGTGTCGTCGTCGTTGGTGATCTCGTCGAAGGTGAAGCCGTACTGGAAGCCCGAGCAGCCGCCGCCCTGCACGAACACGCGCAGCTTGAGCTCGGGGTTGCCTTCCTCGGCGATCAGGTCGGCCACCTTGGCGGCGGCGCTTTCGGTAAAGATGATGGGGTCGGGCATCGCCACGGGGGCGTCTTGCAATTGGCTGGCGGCGGTCATGGGGATCTCCGGAAATCGGGTGCGTTGGCGGGAATAGTAATGAAGTCCGCGCGGGAATTCTTCTACGGCGTGTTAGACGCCAGTTTCAGTGGGGGTTTTTCCTCGAACGCGGCGTCGGTGGGCACCATTCCCCCGCAGATGGTGGCGCCCTGGTGCATTTCCAAGGCCTTGTAGTGCACGTCCCCGGTGATGCGCGCCTTGGGCTGCAGTTCGAGCAGCAGCGAGGCATGCACCGGTCCGACCACCTCGCCGTTAACGATGACGTGCGCCGCGTGCACCGCGCCCTCCACCCGGGCAAGGGCGGAAATCACCAGCAGGCCGTCCTGGCCGGGCTCGGCGCGCACGTCGCCGCGCACCTGGCCGTCGATGCGCAGGCCGTCGGTGAAGTGCACGTCGCCTTCGATGCGGCTGCCCTGCGCGATCAGGCTCTTGATAGCGGGTTGCTTGTTGCGGGAAAACATGGGCAGGGCTCCTCAAAAAGGCGGGTGGCACGGCCGTCGGGCCGCCCGCTCACGGATGGATTTCCGTGGTTTGCGAGGCACGCACGCGCCCCTCGCGCAGGATTCTGGCGGTCAGGGTTTTTACCACGGCGTGCGGCGGCAACCGGACGATGCCTTCAAGCCGCTGGTGCTGGCGCAGCTTGAAGGCCTGCGTCTCGCCGGCGAAGCGCTGGCTCCAGGGCTTGCCGTCGCGCGTTCCGGCGGCGACAAGTTCCAGCTGGCCGGAATATTCGCTGGCGTTCTTCACCGGCCGCATCACCAGCACCTGCCAGCGCAGCGTCGCGTCGGCCTGCTGCTCGGCCTGTAGGCTGCGGATCGCCACGTCGTCCGAACTGCTGCTGGGAATGAGTTTCTCGAAGAACCCGAGGTCCTCGCGCAGCGCGCGGTTTTCGCTCTCGAGCTGGCGCAGCTGGAGTTTAAGCTGCTCCAGGGCCGAGCGCTCGGCCAGGAGCAGGCTGCCCGAGGTGTTGGCGATCGTCTGCGCCTGCTGGGAATCGGCGCGCAGGCGCTCGAGCTCGCCGCGCAGGCGCACCAGTTCGGCGCGGCTGCCCGCATCCAGCCCGGCCAGCGAACGCCCCCACTCGAAGGCCCACAGCGACACCGCCGCGCAAAACCCCAGGAACACCGCCAGCGCCAGCCAGCGCAGCGGCCAGGGCAAGGCGCTGCGCACGGCCACGCGCGGGGCGCTGATCGTCAAGCGCCGTCTCAGCAGTCGAAAACGCATGCTCCTCCCGTCCGCACAGCCACCCCGCACAAAAGGGGCGATTGTGGCCCAAGCCGGGCCCAGGGCGACCCTGAACCAGCGCACCGCAGTCGGTACGCCCGCCGCGGCACCGAAAAAAAAGCCGCCCCGGCGCACCGGTGCGGCTTTTGCAGCACGAATCCCGGGGGATCAGCGCTTGGAGAACTGCTTGGCGCGGCGCGCAGAGCGCAGGCCGACCTTCTTGCGTTCCACTTCGCGCGCGTCGCGCGTGACGAAACCGGCCTGGCTCAGCGCCGGCTTGAGGGTTTCGTCGTAGTCGATCAGGGCGCGGGTGATGCCGTGGCGTGCCGCACCGGCCTGGCCGGATTCGCCGCCGCCGTGCACGTTGATCTGGATGTCGAAGGTCTCGACATGGTTCGTCAGCGCCAGGGGCTGCTTGGCGATCATGATCGAGGTTTCACGGCCGAAGTAGGACTGGATGTCCTTGCCGTTGATCGTGATCTTGCCGGAGCCTTTTTTCAGAAACACGCGGGCGACGCTGGACTTGCGACGGCCGGTGCCATTGTTCCATTCACCAATCATCTCAAGGCTCCTTACAGTTCCAGCACTTTGGGCTGTTGGGCGGTGTGGGGATGCTCGGCACCACCGTACACCTTGAGTTTCTTGATCATGGCGTAGCCGAGCGGACCCTTGGGCAGCATGCCCTTGACGGCCTTTTCCAGCGCGCGGCCGGGGTGCTTGGCTTGCATGTCGCGGAAATTGGTCGCCGTGATGCCACCGGGATAGCCCGAATGGCGGTAGTACACCTTGTCGGTGGACTTGGCGCCGGTCACCTTGAGTTTGGCGGCGTTGACGATGACGATGAAGTCACCGGTATCGATGTGAGGCGTGTAAATGGCTTTGTGTTTGCCGCGCAGGCGGAGGGCAACTTCGCTGGCTACCCGGCCGAGCACCTTGTCGGTGGCGTCAATCACAAACCACTCGTGCGTCACATCAGCGGGTTTCGCGCTGAAGGTTTTCATGAGTTTCTCTGGTTTGGCCGGCCTGGAGAGGGGCCGGCGTCCTTGGGCTCTTTTCCACGGTCGGTGTTTCTCTTGAAGCGGAAACCTCTTAGGTGGTACTTGCCGCGGCGGGAACGGGCCCGCTGCCGCACTTCGCCGCGGAGCACGCGTGCGCTGCGAAGCCCGCCATTATAAGCGGCTGGCCCGGTGCCGGTCCAGCGGTTTCGCGTCGCGCGTCCTGGGTAGCGTCGGCACACCGGCGCCCACGCCTCAATTGGCGAAGCGGTTGCGCTCCAGCGGCTCGATGGCCTTGCGGAAATCGATGCAGGCCGAACGTCCGGCGTTGCCGGGCTTGGCGCACTCCTCGCGCAGGCACATGCTGCGCGTCAGCACGTTGGCGTCGGCGCACAAGGGCTGCGGCGCGCGGCGCGGCGCGGGCGCCGGCGGCGGGGGCGGCGGCGCTTCGGGCACCGGTTCGGGCTCCGGCGCGGGCGGCAGCACCGGCAGCGGCGCCGTCTTGGGCCCCTGGGCCGCGCGTGCGGCGCGCGGCGGCGCCTTGGAAACAGCGCGGGGATCGTCGGCGGCGACAAACGCCGGCGCCGGCCCGGTGGCCTCCGGTTCGCTGGCAGCGGCCAGTGCGGGCGCCGCGGTGCTGGCGGCGGGCACCGCTGGCGGCGCCTCCACCGGCTTGAGCTCGGTGATGATGGTGTCGGGGACCGCGGGTTGGGGTGGGGGCGCCGATGGGCTGCGCAGCCCCCAGACCACCGCCACCAGCGCCAGCCCCAGGACGCCGGCGCCGGTCCAGACCCAGGGCGCGCGCCGCGCCGGTGGCGCGCTGGCGCGCGCGCGCGTCCATTCGGACTCCAGCGGGGCGGCGCCCGCAGGGGCGGCGGCTGCCGAAGCCGCAGCGGCGGGCTGGACGCTGTCGGGCTCGCGCAGGACGGAGTCCTGGCCCAGGAACACGGTGTCGGCAACCTCGGCTTCCCGAGGGTGGACCTGCGGCGGGGTCGGGCGCGCCGCCGGCGCCGAGATGGGGGGCACAGCCGCCGCCGCGGCGCGCGGCACCGAAACCGGCGCCGGCCCCTGGCCGGTGAGGTCGACCGTGCTGGCCGTCAGGGTGGCGTCGGGCTGGTCGGTGGGTTCGACCCAGAGCTCGCCCAGGCCGGCGCGGAAGTCGAACTGGTCGAGCCCCGCGGGCGGCGCGCGCATGTCCATCAGGGCCAGGAAGGCGTCGATGGATTGCGGGCGGTCCTCGGGCTGGAGCTTCAGGGCCTGCGAGATCGCCTCGACGAAAGGCGCGGAATATTCCTGGCCGAACTGCTTGCGCACCGTGCGCGCCACGCGCGAGAACGGCACCATGCGGTCGCGCAGCGCGCGCAGCGTGGCCGGCAGCGGCGCGTCGTTGCACAGGCAGCCGTACACCACCGCGCCCAGGGAATACAGGTCGCTCCAGGGGCCCTGCTCCATGCCGGCGTGGCCGTCGTCCTCCGCGTTGTCGGCGTACTGCTCGATGGGCGCGTAGTTCACCTTCAACACGGCGGTGTGCTTGCGGTCGCGGTCGTTGATGGCGTGGCGCGAAGCCCCAAGGTCGAGCAGCACCGGCGGGCCCACGTCCTGCAGGAAGATGTTGTCGGGCGAAATGTCGCGGTGCAGGGTGTTGGCGCCGTGCAACACGCGCAGGGCGTCCAGCACGGCCCAGAGGACCTGGCGCAGCCAGGCCTCGGAAGGCGGTGCGCGCATCTGCGTGCGCGCCTGCTTGAAGGTCATGCCGCGGTACAGCGGCATGACCATGTAGGCGGTGTTGTGCGCCTCCCAGAAGCGGAACACCTTCACAAGCGAGGGATGGTCGAACTGCGCCAGCATGCGCGCTTCGTCGACGAAGGAGTGCAGGCCGGCCTGGAAGGCCGGCTCGTCGGTCGAGGAGCGCGCCCACAACGCGCCGTCGCCGCCGCGCGCCGCCAGGGTCGCCGGCATGTATTCCTTGATCGCCACCGTACGGTGCAGCGAATGGTCGAAGGCCTTGTAGACCATGCCGAAGCCGCCCACGCCGAGCAACCCGAGGATTTCGAATTCGGCCAGGCGCGTTCCAACCGGGAGCGCGTCCATGTGGCGCATCTTCGATCGGGGTTCGGCACTGGTGCTTGCGGTCATGCGGGCGGGGGGAACGTCAGGGGACACGGGCCGGCTCCAGGGTCGGCCCGCGCCATCATCATAGGTTTCCAGGGTCAGGGAGAGCAAAAAAAGACCTTCAGCGACAAAAAATGCGCGTTTCCTGCCCATGCCGGCGGTGGCGCGGGTTCGGCAGGCGTTTGCAGCAACAACCATGCCACGCAGCACCGCCGCGCCGGGCATGGTTACCATCGCCGCATGTTCAGTTACCGCCACGCCTTCCATGCGGGCAACCACGCCGACGTGCTCAAGCACACGGTGCTGATTGCCGCCCTGCAGCACCTCACCGAAAAGGAGGCGGCGCTGACGGTGGTGGACACCCATGCCGGCGCCGGCCTGTACCGCCTGGACGGCGACTACGCGCGCACCAGCGGCGAAGCCGGCGGCGGCCTGCTGCGCCTGGCAGCCGCCGCGCCGGACGCCGAGCCGCTGGCGCCGGCCCTGCATTCCTACCTGGATTTGGTGCGTTCCTTCAACCAGGGGCAACACCTGAAGGTGTATCCGGGCTCGCCCTTCATCGTCCAGCAGCTGCTGCGCCCGCAGGACAGGCTCAAGCTGTTCGAGCTGCACCCGAGCGACGCGCGCGCCCTGGCCGGCAACGTGGCCCAGCTGGGCGCCGGCCGGCAGGTCGCCGTGCTCAACGAGGACGGCTTCGAGGGTTGGCGCAAATTCCTGCCTCCACCGGCCCGCCGCGCTTTGCTGTTGTGCGATCCAAGCTATGAAATCAAGAGCGACTACGGCAAGGTGCTGGACCTGGCGGCCGAGGGCTTGAAGCGCTTTCCCACCGGCACCTACGCCATCTGGTACCCCTTGATTGCCCGGCCGGAGGCGCACGATCTGCCGCGCCGGCTGAAAACGCTGGCGACAAAAAACGCCAAGAGCTGGCTGCACGCCACGCTGACGGTGAAGGCGGGCAAGCTCAAGGCGCTGCCGGACGGCACGGTGCAGCGGCCCGGCCTGCCGGCGAGCGGCATGTTCCTCATCAACCCGCCCTACACGCTCAAGGCGGCGCTGGCGCCGGCCCTGCCGCAGCTCGTCGCCCGCCTGGGGCAGGACGCGCACGCGGCGTTCACGCTGGAATCAGGCGGCTAGCTGCCCTTCGGGCGCGGCGCGGCCCAGGCGCCGGCAGAGCTCCAGCACCGGCGCGCTCTGGTTCATGGTGTAGAAGTGCAGCCCGGGCACGCCCGCCGCCAGCAGCCGCTCGCACAAGTCGGTGACGACGTCCAGGCCGAAGGCCTTGATGGACGGGAGGTCCTCGCCGTAGGCCTGCAGGCGCAGGCGGATCCAGCGCGGGATCTCGGCGCCGCAGGTGTCGGCAAAGCGCAGCAGGCCGCTGGAATTGGTGATCGGCATGATGCCGGGCACCACGGGAACATCGGCGCCGAGCGCGCGCGCGTCGTCGACGAAGCGGAAATACGCGTCGGCGTTGAAGAAGAACTGCGTGATGGCGGAATCGGCCCCGGCGCGCACCTTGGCCACGTAGGCCTGCAGGTCGGCCTCGGGCGACTTGGCCTGCGGGTGCGTCTCGGGGTAGGCGGCCGTCTCCAGGTGGAAATGCCGGCCGGTCTCGGCGCGGATGAAGGCCAACAGGTCGGCGGCGTAGCGGAACTCGCCCATGCCGCCGTAGCCGCTCGGCAGGTCGCCGCGCAGCGCCACCAGGCGCTTGACGCCCATGGATCGCAGCAGCGCCAGCTTCTCGCGCACCGATTCGCGCGAAGCGCCCACGCAGGTGAAGTGCGACGCGCCGCTGCGGCCTTCGTCGAGGATGGCCTGCACGGTCTGCAGCGTGCCGTCCTGCGTCGAGCCGCCCGCGCCGTAGGTGACCGAGCAGAACTCGGGCTGCAGCGCGTAGAGCTTCTGGCGCACGGCGCGCAGCTTTTCGGCGCCCTCGGCCGTCTTGGGGGGGAAGAATTCCAGGCTCACCGGCAGGCCGGCGGCGGTTGCGTTGGCAGCGGTCATGCGCTCCTCCTCGCGAAAACAAAAAATTCGTGGTTCCCGTCGCCGCCGGCGATCGGGCTGTCGATCCAGGCCTGCACCTGCAGGCCCAGGGCGCTGCAGCTGGCGCGGATGCGTTGCTCGACCACGGCGTAGAGCGCCGGGTCGCGCACGATGCCCCCCTTGCCCACCTGGCCGGGCTGCAGTTCGAACTGGGGCTTGACCAGCATCAGCAGCGCGCCGCCCTCGGCCAGCAGCGGCACCAGCGCCGGCAGCACCAGGGTGAGCGAGATGAAGGACAGGTCGCCGACAATGAGGTCAAATTTTTGATCAAATTGGCCTTCAGCGCTTGTCCCACATGGCCAAGCAGCTACCAAATCAGAAGCAGTGAGCGCGCGTGCGTTGACCTGCTCGATGCAGCGCACGCGCGCATCCGCGCGCAGGCGCGGGTGCAGCTGGCCCTGGCCGACGTCCACGCCGACCACCTGCGCCGCGCCGTGCTGCAGCAGGCAGTCGGTAAAGCCCCCGGTCGATTGCCCCACGTCCAGGCAGGCGAGCCCCGCCACGTCCAGCCCCGTGGCGGCCAGCGCGCCGTCCAGCTTGAGCCCGCCGCGCGAGACGTAGCGCGCCTCGGCATCGTCCTGCAACTGCAGCTCGGCGCCGTCCGGCACGTTCTCCCCGTTCTTCGCGACCTGTTTCCAGGCGCCCTGCCCCACGCGCCAGCGCGCGCCGCCGGCCAGCAGCCGCTGCGCCTGGGCACGCGATGCGGCCAGGCCGCGTTCGACAAGCAGTTGGTCAATTCGCATGGATGTAAGGCTTTGTACCCACCCCGCCGTACCAGCGCGTAGCGAGCGGGATGAGCTGCAAGGCGGACGGAGCGCAGCAACCGGAACGTACTGGCAAGTACGTGAGGATCGCGAGCACCGCCCAACGCGGCAGATCGCCCGCGCAGTAGCGCCACCCCCTAAAAATCAGTAGCGGTAGGTATCGGGTTTGTAGGGTCCTTGTTTCGGCACCCCGATATACGCCGCCTGCTCATCCGTCAGCTCGGTCAGCATGGCGCCGACCTTCTTCAGGTGCAGGCGCGCCACCTTCTCGTCGAGGTGCTTGGGCAGCACGTAGACCTTGCCCACGTCGTAGCCCTCGGGATGGGTGAACAGCTCGATCTGCGCGATGGTCTGGTTGGCGAACGAGTTCGACATCACGAAGCTCGGGTGGCCCGTACCGCAGCCCAGGTTCACCAGACGGCCCTTGGCCAGCAGGATGATGCGCTTGCCGTCCGGGAAGATCACATGGTCCACCTGGGGCTTGATCTCTTCCCACTGGCAGTGCGCTTCCAGCTTGGCGACCTGGATCTCGTTGTCGAAGTGGCCAATGTTGCAGACGATGGCCTGGTCCTTCATGACCTTCATGTGCTCGAACGTGATGACGTCGCGGTTGCCGGTGGTGGTGACGAAGATGTCGGCCTTGTCGGCGGCCCACTCCATGGTCACGACCTTGAAGCCTTCCATCGCGGCCTGCAGGGCGTTGATGGGGTCGATCTCGGTCACCCACACCTGGGCGCTCAGGGCGCGCAGCGCCTGGGCCGAGCCCTTGCCCACGTCGCCGTAGCCGGCCACCACGGCCACCTTGCCGGCGATCATCACGTCGGTGGCGCGCTTGATGCCGTCCACCAGCGACTCGCGGCAACCGTACAGGTTGTCGAACTTGCTCTTGGTCACCGAGTCGTTCACGTTGATGGCGCGGAACAGCAGCGTGCCCTTGGCGGACATTTCCTTCAGGCGGTGCACGCCGGTGGTGGTTTCTTCGGTCACACCGATGATCTCGGCGCTCTTGCGGCTGTACCAGGTGCCGTCCTCGGCCAGCTTGGCCTGGATGGCGGCGTACAGGATGCGCTCTTCCTCGCTGCCGGGGTTGGCCAGCACCGAAGCGTCCTTTTCAGCACGCTTGCCCAGGTGCATCAGCAGCGTGGCGTCGCCGCCGTCGTCCAGAATCATGTTCGGGCCTTCGCCCTCGCTGCCCTTGGGGCCGAAGTCGAAGATGCGGTGCGTGTAGTCCCAGTAGTCCACCAGCGTCTCGCCCTTGATGGCGAACACCGGCGTGCCGGTGGCGGCAATGGCGGCGGCGGCGTGGTCCTGGGTGGAGAAGATGTTGCACGAGGCCCAGCGCACGTCGGCGCCCAGGGCCTTGAGCGTCTCGATCAGCACGGCCGTCTGGATGGTCATGTGCAACGAGCCGGTGATACGCGCGCCCTTGAGCGGCTGCTTGGCCGCGAACTCCTCGCGGATGGCCATCAGGCCGGGCATTTCGGTTTCCGCGATGCGGATTTCCTTGCGGCCCCAGTCGGCCAGGCCGATGTCGGTGATGGCGCAGTCGGCGGGGGACAGGGCGGGATTGCGGGCGTTCATGGTCGGCTCCAAAGTAGTTTGAAACGCCACCTGCCGCGAGGGAAAGCACAACGCCCATCGCACGCAAGGTGGATGAGCGTGGTTGCGGATGTCGGATTCCGAGCCTCACGCCCCACGCGACTGGGGGACGCTGCAACGCTCCTCGGAGTGCGCCGGATTTTAGCAGCGGCGCGCCGCATGCGCGATTTGCGGACGCCGCGGCGGTGCCGCGCGCCCACAGAGGATGGGTCGGCGTTCCTACACGCGCCGCGCCGGCTTGCGCTTTCAATGGCACCAGGACGCCGCCAATGCGCACCCGGTGCCACCGGCGGCATTTCTCCCCTTTGTCCGGCCTGTCCGGGATAGAAAGCCCACCATGAAAACCAGCCTCGCCATGACCCTCGTCGCCTTCAGCGTTGCCGGCCTCGCCGCCTGCGACGTCGAGAAAACCCAGGAAGGCAACATCACCATGCCCAAGTACGAAGTCGAGAAGACGCAGCAGGGCGACGTGACCCTCCCCAAGTACGACGTGCAGACGCCCGACGTGAAAGTCACCACCGAGCCCAAGGTGATCGAGGTGCCGAAGATCGAGATCGAACCGGCGAAGTAATTCGCTATCAGCGCGGGCCGGCGCTGGCCGCCAGCCTGCGCAGCGCCAGGGCCAGCGCCAGGGCGCCGAGCAGCAGCGCGATGGAGAACGCCACCAGCGCCGGCCAGCGGCCGTATTCCCAGAACCAGCCGCCGGCTGAGCCGAGCACGCTGGAGCCCAGGTAGTACGCCAGCAGGTACAGCGACGCCGCGTGGCCCTTGGACTGGCGCGCCAGCCGCCCCACCCAGCCGCTCGCCACCGCGTGCGCGACGAAGAAGCCGAAGGTCAGCACCGCAATGCCGGTAATCACGCCGGCCAGCGGCGCTACCAGCGTGAGCAGAACCCCCGCAGACATCAGCAGCACGCCGCCCACCAGCACCGGCGCACGCCCCAGCCGGTCGGCCAGCGCCCCGGCGGCCGGCGAGGCGACCATGCCGAACAGGTAGGTACAGAACACCAGGCCGATCTGCGTCTGGCTCAGTGCGTACGGCGGCAACGCCAGGCGAAAACCGGCGTAGTTGAAGAGCGAAACGAACACGCCCATGAGCGCGAAGCCCGACAGGAACAGGAGCGGCAGCCCGGGGGTCGCGCAATGGGCCCGCCAGGCGTCCACGTGCGCGCGCATGCCGACCTGGCGGCCGCGCTCGGTGGCCGGCGCACCGCTGCAGCGCGGCAACAGGCGCACGAAGCCGACCGCCGCCAACAAGCCCAGCACACCGATGGTGGCCAGTGCCACGCGCCAGCCGAAGTGGTCGGACAGCGCGCTCATGCCCACGCGCCCGGCCATGCCGCCGAAGGCCGTGCCCCCGATGTACAGCCCCATGGAGAAACCCAGCCCGCGCGGGTGGATCTCGTCGGCCAGGTAGGCCATGGCCACCGCCGGCACGCCACCGAGCAGAATGCCTTCGAGCGCCCGCGCCGCCAGCAGCGCCTCCCAGGCCGGGGCAACGGCCGCGAGCACGTTGCAGGCGGCGGCCAGCGCCATGGCGACGAACATCAGCCGGCGCTTGTCCCGCCCTTCCGACAGCGCGCCGGCAATGAAGATGGCCAGCGCCAGGCAGCCCGTGCTGACCGACAGCGCCAGCGAACTCCCCGTGGCGCCCAGACCGAAATGCGTTGCCAGCTCGGGCAGTACGGGCTGCACGCAGTACAGCAGCGAAAAGGTCGCGAACCCGGCGAGGAACAGGGCCAGGCTGATGCGGCGGTACGCCGGCGAGCCGGGGTGCACCCAGGTGCGGGCGGGGGGCGGGGCGGTGGCATCCGGCATGGCCGGAACTGTGACACAGGCACGCGCGCGCCGCTGCCGCGTACGGCCCCCGGTAAAATCACCCTGCTTTGCTTGACCCCTGCGCGGTACCGCCCGGACTGCCGCCCTCCCGATCTGGAACCCCCCTTGTCCTACGCCCACGAGACCCGGCGCCGCCGCACCTTTGCCATCATTTCCCACCCCGACGCCGGCAAGACCACGCTGACGGAGAAGCTCCTGCTGTTCTCGGGCGCCATCCAGATCGCCGGCGCCGTCAAGGGCCGCAAGGCCAGCCGCCACGCGACCAGCGACTGGATGGAGATCGAGAAACAGCGCGGCATCTCGGTGGCGTCGAGCGTGATGCAGATGAGCTACCGCGACCACGTCATCAACCTGCTCGACACGCCCGGCCACAAGGACTTCTCCGAGGACACCTACCGCGTGCTCACGGCGGTGGACTCGGCGCTGATGGTGATCGACGCCGCCAACGGCGTGGAGGCGCAGACGCGCCGCCTGATCGAGGTCTGCCGCCAGCGCGACACGCCCATCATCACCTTCGTCAACAAGATGGACCGCGAGGTGCGCGACCCGCTGGACATCCTCGACGAGGTTGAGCGCGAACTGGGCATGCCCTGCTGCCCCATGACCTGGCCGGTCGGCCAGGGCAAGCGCTTCGGCGGCATCATCAACCTGCGCACCCAGACCATGACGGTGTTCGAGGCCGGGAGCGAGCGCCGGCCGCAGGATTTCGAATCCGTACCGCTCTCCGAAACCGAGCGCCTGCGCGCGCGCTTCGGCGCCGAGTTCGACGCCGCGCTGGAGAGCATGGAGCTGGCCGTGGGCGCCTCCCCGGCCTGGGACCACGCCGCCTTCCTCGCCGGCAAGCTGACGCCGGTGTTCTTCGGCTCCGGCGTGAACAATTTCGGCGTGATGGAGGTGCTCGACGCCCTGGTGGACATGGCGCCGCCGCCCGGCCCGCGCGTCAGCACCCTGCTGGTGAACAAGCAGCCCGTGGTCAAGACGGTGCAGCCCGACGACGCGGGCTTTGCCGGCGTGGTCTTCAAGGTCCAGGCCAACATGGACGCCAACCACCGCGACCGCATCGCCTTCGTGCGCGTCGCCTCGGGCAAGTACCAGCCGGGCATGAAGCTCAAGGTGCAGCGCACCGGCAAGGAGCTGCGCCCGACCAGCGTGGTGACCTTCATGAGCCAGCGCCGCGAGGCGGTGGAAGAAGCCTACGCCGGCGACATCATCGGCTTCACCACGCACGGCGGCGTGCAGCTGGGCGACACCATCACCGACGGCGCCAACCTGCAGTTCACCGGCCTGCCCTTCTTCGCCCCCGAGCTCTTCATGACCGTGATCCTGAAGAACCCGCTGCGCACCAAGCAGCTGCAGCAGGGCCTGGCGCAGCTCGGCGAGGAGGGCGCGATCCAGGTCTTCAAGCCCGACGTCGGCGGCCCCATGCTGCTGGGCGCCGTGGGGCAGCTGCAGTTCGAGGTGGTGCAGCACCGCCTGCGCGCCGAATACGACGCCGACGTGCGCCTGGAGGGCTGCCAGTACACCGGCGCGCGCTGGATCACCGCCGACAGCGCGCAGGAACTGCGCGCCTTCACCGACGCCTACCCCATGCGCCTGTCGCACGACGCCGCCAACGCCCTCGCCTTCCTGTGCACCTCGCCCTACGACGTGCGCCTGGCGCAGGAGCGCTTCCCGAAGATCCACTTCCACCCGCTGCGCGAGCACGCCGGGCTGGCCCTGCAGTCGGGCGGCTGATGGACGCGCCCCTGCCGCCCCTGGCCGCGTGGCAGGCACCGCCCGACCTGCTGGGCGTGTTCACCGACATCGACGACACGCTCACCACGCAGGGGGCCATCACCGCCGACGCCCTGGCAGCGCTCGCCGCCCTGCGCGCCGCCGGTCTGCACGTGGTGCCCATCACCGGCCGCCCGGTGGGCTGGAGCGAGCGCTTCGCCGCCACCTGGCCGGTGGACGCGGTAGTGGCCGAGAACGGCGCCGTGGCGCTGCGCCCGGCACCGGCCGAATTTTCAAGCGAAATTGGCCTCCAGCGCTTACCCATCAAGGGCCCGCAGCTATTAAAAATATACCAGCAGGATGCGGCCACGCGCGCCGCCAACTTCGCCGCCATGCAGGCGGTGCTGGAACGCATCGAGCGCCAGGTGCCCGGCGCGCGGCGCGCCGAGGATTCGCCCGGGCGCGAGACCGACATCGCCATCGACCACAGCGAGTTCACGCAATTGCCGCAGGCCGCCATCGCCGCCTGCGTGGCGCTGATGCAGGAGGCCGGGATGACCGCCACCGTCAGCAGCATCCACATCAACGGCTGGTTCGGTGCGCACAACAAATGGGAAGGCGCGCGCTGGATCGTGCGCGAACTGTTCGGGCGCGAGCTGGCGGCGGAATCCGCGCGCTGGGTCTACGTGGGCGATTCCAGCAACGACCAGGTCATGTTCGCGCATTTCCCGCACAGCGTCGGCGTGGCCAACATCGCGCCCTTCCTGCCGGGCCTGGCGCACCGGCCGCGCTACCTCACCGCCCGTGAACGCGGCGCCGGGTTCGCCGAGCTCGCCGCGCACATCCTGACCGGGCGCCCGGGAGGGTGAGCGCGGCGGCTGGGCCGCATCACTGCGCGAGTTCGACGCGGTCGCGCCCCAGGTTCTTGCCCAGGTACATGGCGGCGTCTGCGCGGGCCATCAGCGCGTCCAGCCCCTCGTCCGACCGCTGCTGCGCCACGCCGATGGTGGCCGTGACGTGCAGCACCGCACCGCCAAACTCCACCGGCGTGGCCGACAGCTGCTCGGCAAAGCGCTGCATCACCCCCGCCGCCTGCGCCAAGCCCGCACCCGGCAGCAGCACGGCGAATTCCTCGCCGCCGGTACGCGCCGCCATGTCGGCACCCCGAAAGCAGCGCTGGCAGAGCTCGCCCACGCTGCGCAGCACCGCATCGCCCCCGGCGTGGCCATGGCTGTCGTTGACGCGTTTGAAGTGGTCCAGGTCGAACACCGCCAGCGCCAGCGGCTCACCGCTGCGCTGGGCGCGCGCCGCTTCAAGGGAAAAACGCTCGGCCAGCACGCGCCGGTTGGCCAGGCCGGTGAGCAGATCGGTCGCGGCCAGGCGTTCGAGCTCCGCCTGCAGGGCGACGCGCCGGTCCACCTCGCTCTGCAATTGGCGGTTGGCGTCCTCCAGCTGGCGGCGCAGCAGGAACTCCTGCCGCTCGGTCTTCTGCTGGCGCAGCGCGGCGAAATAGCCGAGCACCGCCGCCAGCGCCACCAGAAAACCGGTCCCGACGCGCAGGGTGGCATCGCCCGTCGTCGCCCCCACGGCCAGGGTGGCGCCCACGGCGCCGAACAGGGCCACCGGCACGGCGAGTACGACGCGCACCGGAATGAACAGGAACAGCATCACCTGGATCACCATGATGGCGCCGGTATTGAAAGCGCGTATCTCCGGGCGCAACCAGTAGAGCAGGAAGAAGAATGGGTAGCCCATCAAGGCCAGGGCCATCAGCAGCCAGCCCTGCAGCGCCAGCCGGGGCCAGCGCCCCAGGGCGTGCGCACCGGCCACGAGCAGGAGGGCGAACAGCCCGCGGTAGGCCGCCAGCCCCCAAAACTGCGGCACCGGCCCCAGGGCCAGGTAATCGGGCACGGCAAACGCCACCATCAGCGCCGCCCAGAGCCACAGACCGGCGCGCTGTTGCGGCAGCACGCGCCCCAGGGTGGCGGAGCGGAAGTCGCGCTCCAGCGCCGCATCGGCAAATTCGCCGAGCAGGGGCCCGATCTCGCCCGCGGACGGCTCGGCAGGGTCGGCGGCAGCGGTAGGAGAACGCATGGCGCCCGATACTAAAGCGCCTGGAAAAAGCCCGCCAGGGGCGGTTCGACCCGTACACCGGACGTTCAAGGAAACCGCATCAGGCTTTGTAGGTGGACAGCAGGATGCTGGTCTCGGTGCTGGCGATGCCGGGCGTGAGGCGGATGCGGCCGAGCGCGGCATCGAAGGCCTCCAGGCTCTCGGCGCGCACCTCGGCGACGATGTCCCAGCGGCCGTTGGTGCTGTGCAGCGTGCCCACCGCCGCTTCGCCGCGCAGCGCGCGGATCACGGCCGGCGCGCTGTTGCCCTCGACGGCGATCGCCATCCAGGCGCGTATGCGCTGCGGCTCGGAGTCTGGCCGCAGGCGCACCGTGTAGCCGGTGATGACGCCCGCGTCTTCGAGCTTGCGCAGGCGGTTTTGCACCGTGCCGCGCGAGACGCGCACTTTCTGCGCCAGCGTGGCCAGGGGCGTGCGCGCGTTGTCGCGCAGCAGGCCGAGGAGCTGGCGGTCGGTGTCGTCGATTCTTGTCATTCCGCCAATATAGCCTGGCTTTGCGGCAAAGTCATTGGCGTATCAGCACGGTTTTGCCGCTGTCGCTTGGGCACAGTGGCCCCGGACAATGGGGAAAACGACCTTCAGGAGACCCCCATGACCCGCCTCATCGACCTTCCCGCGCTGTCCCAGCTGACCCAGCAGCTCGGCCCCGCCGCCCTCATCGAACTGCTGGCGGAGCACATCACCGCCGACTTCCTGCGCTGGCCGGAGTTCGACAAGTCGGCGCGCAGCGCCTGCCACAGCGCACGCGGCGTGATCGAGCTGATGCCGGTGGCCGGCGCCACGCACTACAGCTTCAAGTACGTCAACGGCCACCCTGACAACCCGGCGCGGGGCCTGCCGACGGTGATGGCCTTCGGCGTGCTCGCCGAGGTCGCCACCGGCTACCCGCTGCTGCTGTCCGAACTGACGCTGACCACGGCGCTGCGCACCGCCGCCACCTCGGCCCTGGCAGCACGCGCCTTGGCGCGGCCCGGCAGCCGGCGCATGGCGTTGATCGGCAACGGCGCGCAAAGCGAATTCCAGGCCATCGCCTTCCACGCGCTGCTCGGCATCGAGGAAATACGCGCCTACGACGTGGACGCCGCCGCGACCGACAAGCTGCTGCGCAACCTCGCGGGTGTCCCTGGCCTGCGCGTGCAGCGCGCGGACTCGGTGCAGAGCGCCGTGCGCGGCGCCGACATCGTGACCACGGCCACGGCCGACAAGGCGCGCGCCACCATCCTCACGCCGGACATGGTCGAGCCCGGCATGCACCTCAACGCCGTCGGCGGGGACTGCCCGGGCAAGACGGAGCTGCACGCGGACGTGCTGCGCGCGGCGCGCATCTTCGTCGAGTACGAGCCGCAGACACGCACCGAGGGCGACATCCAGCAGCTCGCCGCGGACCACCCGGTGACCGAACTGTGGCAGGTGCTGGCCGGCCATGCGCCGGGGCGCCGCACCGATACCGAGGTGACGGTGTTCGATTCGGTCGGCTTCGCGCTGGAAGACTACGCCGCGCTGCGCGCGCTGCACGCACTGGCGCGCGAGCACGGCATCGGGCGCGACGTGGACCTGGTGCCGAGCGACGGCGACCCCAAGGATCTGTTCGGCCGCACGCGCGGCGCCGGGGCCAGCGTGCGCCTGCGCCGCGTCGCCTGAGCCGCCGCCGCCATGCCCGCCCCTTCGCTGCAGGCGCCTGGCGCCGCCGTCATGGTGCGCCCGCACCGTTTCACGCCCAACCCCGAAACCGCCGCCGACAACGCCTTCCAGGCGCCGCCGGCCGGGCCGCCGGACGAGACCGCGCGCCGCGCCCATGCCGAGGTGAGCGAAGCCGCCGCGCGCCTGCAGGCCGCCGGCGTGTGCGTGCACCTGTTCGAGGACGACGGCCGCCAGCACACGCCCGACAGCGTGTTCCCGAACAACTGGTTCTCCACGCATGCCGGTGGCCACATCGCCCTCTACCCGATGTACGCCGCCAGCCGCCGGCGCGAGCGGCGTGCCGACATCGTCGAGCTGCTCAAGCGGGAATACCGCGTGCAGGACGTGATCGACTACTCGGGCCTGGAGCAGGACGGGTGCTTCCTCGAAGGCACGGGGGCGATGGTGCTGGACCACGTCGCGCGCGTCGCCTACACGGCGCGCTCGAACCGCGCCGACCCGGTGGCGCTGGAACGCTTCTGCACGCACTTCAACTACGAGCCCATGGCCTTCGCCACGCAGGACGCCGCCGGGCGGCCCTGCTACCACACCAACGTGATGCTCTGCGTGGGCACGGACTTCGCGCTCGGCGGTTTCTTCCTCATCACCGACGCCGGCCGCCGTGCGGCGGTGCAGGAGCGCCTCTGCGAAAGCGGGCGCGTGCTGATCGAACTGGACGCGGCGCAGATCGGCGACTTCGCCGGCAACGCCCTGGAGCTTGCGGGCCAGGGCGGCACGCGCCTGCTGGCGCTCTCGGAGCGGGCCTGCGCCAGCCTGACACGCGCGCAGAAGGCGCTGATTGAACGCAGCGCCACGCTGCTGCCGCTGGCGGTTCCGACCATCGAGCAGGCCGGCGGCTCGGTGCGCTGCATGCTGGCGGGCATCCACCTGGCGCGGCGCAGCGCGGCCGCGCCGGATCCCGCACCCCAGAACCGCAATTTTTTAGAACAAATTGCGGCCTAGCGCTTGTAGCACTAACGGATTAAGCTATTTTTTCAATAGCGTCCTGGCGGCCCGTGCGTTCCTCGCGCAGCACCACGGAGCGCGCCACCTGGGCCAGCCAGAGCACGGCGGCGGCGCAGGCCAGGGCAATCAGCCATTCCCCGAGGCGCGCCTGGTCGTCCAGCAGGTAGGCGTTGCACACGCGCACCGGCGAATCGGCGTAGAGCTGCCCGGCCACGGCCGTCATGGGCAGCATGTTGCCGAGGAAGAAGGCCTGCACCAGCAGCCCCGCCGGGCGCCACGAGAGGGCGAGCGCCGCGCCGGCCAGTAGCAGCAGCGCGAACTTCGCGGCCTCCACGGCCGGCTCGGCCAGCGCCAGGTCGAGCACGCGCGGCACCATCAGCAACCCGAGGACCGCGCCGGCCGCGACCAGGCCGCTGATGCCGAGCGCGTTCCAGCGCGCCAGCGCCGCGCGCAGGCCCGGCCCGGCGGCGCTGGCCAGCAGCGCGCCGGCGAGCAGCAGCAGGGGTGCCTGCACCAGCATATGGCGCAGCATGCTGGCTTCGAGCAGCGCGCGCGCCGGCGTCAGCGCCAGCACGGCGGCCAGCAGCAGGCCCAGCGCGGCGCGCCAGCGCGGCGCCTGCAAACGCGGCGCGTTCACCCTGCCCTCCGTGCCGCAACGGCGGGCGCCGGACCGGTGGGGGCCGCACCATGCGCCTGGCGCGCCAGGTGGCGGGCGTAGTCGAGCGCCAGGTCTTGCTCCGCCACATCGAACACGCGCACCAGGCGGCCACGCGCGTCCAGCACCAGCAGGGCGGCATTGTGTTCGTAGCCGCCGCGCCCGTCGGGCACCACCACGACCTCGAAACGCCGCAGAAGCTCGGCGGTGGCACCCGCGTCCGGCGCGCGCACAAAGCGCCACCAGGCCGGGTCGGCGCCCAGGCCGCGTGCGTAGGCCGCCAGGCGCTCGGGCGTGTCGTGCGCGCCGTCGAAGCTGATGGACACCAGGCGCACGCCGTCGCCCGGCGTTCCGCCCTGCTGCAACCGGCGCTGCAGCTGCTGGAACACCCCGCCCAGGCTCCGGCACAGGGTTTCGCAGCGCGTGTAGATGAAATCGACCACGGACACGCGGCCCTCGCCGGCCAGCCAGGCGTTCAGCGGCTGGAGGGCGACGCCCGGGCCGTCCACCGGCGTCGCCGGCACCGGCACGGGCTGCAGGGCGACTTCGAGGCGGCGGGCGCCCTCGGCCGTCCAGACCTGGAAGTCGTGCGTCAGCCAGGCCGCGCCCGCGTAGCCGGCGCACGCCAGCAGCAGCGCAGCGAACGCCGTGCGCAGCATCAGGAGCCGGCCGCCAGCGCCTTGAGCGCCGCGCCGCCCTCGAAGGGCTTGTCGCGCACGTTGGCCTGGCGCTCCTTGGCGAACAGCGCCGCGTCGGTGGGCGCAGCCTGGTTCGACCAGCCGCCGCGCACGTAGCTGGCGATGGCCGCGAGCTCGGCGTCGCCCAGTTGCGCGAAGGACGGCATGGCGCCCTGGTAGCTGTTCCCGGCGACCTCGATCGGGCCTTCCACGCCGTGCAGCAGGATGTTGGCCAGCACGCGCGCGTCGCCCTGCACCCACTCGGAGCCGTCGAGCGGCGGGAACACGCCCGGCAGGCCCTTGCCCGTGGCCTGGTGGCAGGCGGCGCACTGCGCGGCGAAAAGCGCCTTGCCGTCCAGCGCCGCCCCGGGCGCGGCGGGCGCCGGGCCGGAGAGGTCGGCCAGGGTGCGCCGGTCGCCCAGCTGGGCCGTGCCGACGGGGTCGGACAGGAACAGGTAGAGCACGCCGAACAGCACCATCACCACCACCACGGCGGCGGCGGTGAGCGGCATGGGGCGCATGCGCTCCTCGGGTTCGGCGTTCTCGCGCTCCTGGGCGAGGTGGGCCTGGGGCGGTTGCGAATTCGGTTCCATGGCCATCTCCTCAGGACGCTGCGGCACTGGCGGGGCCCGCCGGAGCGGCGGCGCCGCGCGGCTGCGGCGGCAGCACCGGGTAGGTGTGGTCCAGGCCCTGCAGGTAGCGCACCAGGTCCAGCGCCTCGGGGCGCGCCACCACCACCTGCCCGGGGGGCGCGGCGCCGGGCGGGAGCTTCAGCACCGCCTCGCCAGGGTCGGCCTCAGGCTTGGTTTCGAACAGGTAGGGGTACGACGGCATGATGGACCCCGGCACGTAGGCGCGCGGCTGGTACAGGTGGCCCAGGTGCCAGTCCTGGCTGGGCTGGCGCGCGCCGATGTTGAAGAGGTCGGGGCCGGTGCGCATGCTGCCCAGCAGGTGCGGCTTGTCGTACACGTAGTCGCCCGGCACCGACGCCCGGCCCCAGCCGCGCTCGGCGTCCGGTCCCAGGTTGCGGTCGCGCGGCTGCTGCGTGTGGCAATAGACGCAACCGTTGGCGATGTACACCTCGCGCCCGCGCAACTCGGCGCTGGAATACGGCTTGAGCCCCTCGGGCGCCTGGATGTCGCGCACCTGCACGTAGGGCAGCACGACCAGTGCCGCAGTGGCCACGGCCAGCGCCACCATGGCGCCGGCGGCGAGCTTGACTTCATTTTCCATGGAGGACCTCTTGGGCCTTGCCAGGCCAGAACAGGGCGGCGCCGGTGCGGTGCGGACCGAAGCGCAGCGCCATGGCCAGGAAATGGCCGACGAAAACGACGTGGCTGGCAACCATCAGCGAACCGCCCACGCTGCGCCACTGCAGGTAGGGAATGGTGAGCGCCACCGAGTCCATGAAGGGCTGCTTGGCATCCAGCATGGCCAGTCCCTGCAGCCAGCCGCCGATGGTCAGGCCGACGAAATAGATGCCGATGCCGATGGCCGCCAGCCAGAACTGCAGCGTGATCAGGCGCGGGAACGGCCATTCCCAGTTCAGCACGCGCGGCATCATGAAATAGATGGCGCCGAACAGCACCATGGTGACGAAGGCGTAGGCCCCGAGGTGGGCGTGCGCCACGGTGAAGTGCGTGAAGTGCGCGACCTGGTTGACGCTGCGCAGCGCCTCGAAAGAGCCCTGCACCGACGACAGCAGGTACATCAGCCCGCCGAACATCATGAAGCGCAGCGTCGGCGAGTACAGCGCCAAGTGCATGCGCCCCCACATGGTGCCGGCCATGTTGATGGTGAAGGCCAGCACCGGGATGATCATCATCATGCTCTGCACGATGGACAGCGTGGTCAGCCAGCCCGGAACCGGCCCGCCCACCAGGTGGTGGCCGCCGACCTGGCCGTAGAAGAAGGCCAGCGTCCAGAACCCCAGGATGGACAGGTTGTACGAGCGCACCGGCCGGCCGATGATCTTGGGCAGGAAGTAGTAGATGGCGCCGACGCTGATCGGCGTGAACCACAGGCCGAGCACGTTGTGGCCGTACCACCAGTTCGTGGTGGCCTGCTGCACGCCGGTGTGCACGCCGGGCAGCTTGGCGACGATGAACAGCAACGCGATCCACAGCAGCGCCGCGACCATGTACCAGACGCTCACATACAGCGATTCGACCTTGCGGTTGACCAGCGTGTAGAACACCGGGCCGATGATGCAGATGAAGCCGGCGACGATGAACAGGCCGATCTGCCAGGGGATCTCCAGGTACTCCATGCCGCCCGTCCAGCCCGAGCCGATGGCGCCGATGGCGCTGGCGATGCCGGTGTTGATCAGCGCGCCGCCCAGCATCACCCAGACCGCGCCCATGAGCGGCGTGCGCAGCAGGCGCGGCAGCAGGAAGACGATCACGCCGAGCGCGGCGTTGGTGATCCAGCCGTACAGCACCGCCGTGAGGTGCACGGTGCGGATGCGCCCGAAGGTCATCCAGGCCTCGCTCACCAGCAGGTCGGGCAGATGCAGCTTGAGCGAGGAGACGAGCCCGGCCACCGAGCCCAGCACCAGCCACATGCAGGCGAAGGCGACGAACATGAACACCGGGAAGGCGCTGGAGCGGTCGGCCTCCACGCGGTGCTGCAATGCGTCGGGGTCGGGCGGGTGGCCGCTCTCTCCGGCTTGCGCCACCGCCTGGCGCAGCGGCTGGCGCGCATCGCCGGCCAGTGCCGGGTCGTCGGCGTGGCCGATCTCGCCGGGGGCGAAGATCACCGAGGCGGCGCGCGGGTTCTCGATCAAGAGCCCCTTGCGCAGCGACCAGATGAACACGAACAAGCCGATGAGCGAGAGCAGAAAGGCGCCAAGCAGGCTCATGAGCGCGCTGTCCATAGCGGGTCCTTGGGTTGCGCCAGCGGCTAAAGCAGCGGGCAGGTTGTTTGACGTGCCGCAACACGCCGGTATCGCACAGGGTTTATGCGGAGCGGCGTGGAATTTTAAGATTCATAAAACATGAACGTTTTATTCCGCCAGAAACCCCTTCTGGAAACGCGCGTATCCAGCCGGGGGTCGCACAGCCCGATCGAATTCAGGCACTTTTAGGCATCCAGCGCCCGTCCATCAACCCTTAGAAGCTATTTAAAATATAGCAATCAGGTTATTTCAGCCGCATCTGGTAGGCCTTCTGCGCCGCTTCGCGCGCCTGGCGCAGCGTTTCGATGCCGCGCTCGGCCAGCAGCGGCACGAGCCGCAGCCAGATCTGCGCCGTGGCCTGCGCGTCGCCCAGCGCCGTATGCCGCCCGTCCAGCGGCACGCCCAGCCGCCCGGCGACGGCGTCCAGGCCGTGCGCGACCTCGCCCGGGTGCACCACGACGGACAGCAGCAGCGTGTCCAGCACCGGCTGGCCGAACACCACGCCGGCGGCCGTCTCCTGCAGCTGCAGGAACTTCATGTCGAAGGCGGCGTTGTGCGCCACCAGCACGGTGTCGGCGGCAAAGACGTGGAACATCGGCAGCACCTGGCCGATGCGCGGCTGCCCGGCGACCATGGCGTGCGTGATGCCGTGGATCGCCGTGGCGGCGGCGGGAATGGGCCGGCCGGGGTCGACCAGCTGGTCGAAGCTTTCCTGGCGCAGGAGCTTGCCATTGACGATGCGCGCCGCGCCGATCTGCACGATGGCATCGCCGCTGGCCGGGTTCAGGCCGGTGGTCTCGGTATCGAACACGGTATAGGCCAGGTCGGAGAGGCGCCGGTCTTCCAGCGCACTCAGCTCGGGCGTGTCCTGGAACAGGTCGAAGTCGTAGTACTCGGGCCGGCCGCCCGCGCCGGCCGGCTCGGCACCGGCGACCTCGCGGTGCGCGCGCGCCAGCGGCAGCAGAAAGCGGAACAGCGCCTGGTGGCGCACGCGCTCGCGCTCGAACCACATTTCACCGCCGTGGCGCTCGACCACGTCGCGCACCGACAGGGGCGTGCTCTCGGCACCGAAGCGCATGGCGTCGAGCTCCCAGCTCATCACCGTCTCGTTGCTCATGGCCTGGCCGCTCCACACCAGGTCGAGCTGGGCGTGGGCCCCGGCGCGCGCCAGGCGCAGCTCCAGGAAGCGCACCTGGAATTCATCGACCAGGCGCGTGCCCAGGTAGGTGAGCGCCTGCAGCAGGGTGTAGCTGTCCACCTTGAGCCACAGCGACGGGTCGCTCGCTTCCAGCGTGACCGGACAGCGGCAGTGCACACCCAGCTGGCGCTGCGCCGCCGCGACCAGGTCGGCGCCCAGCATGTCTTCGAGCGGCCAGCGCGTCTGCAGGCGCTGGGCGCTGCGCGCCGCCAGGTCGGTGACGCGCCGGCCCATGGAGGCGACTTCGTCGCGCACCACGCCGAGGAATCGCTCGCGCATCGCCGGCGCGGTGTCGGGCAGGCCCAGCATGTCCACCGCCGCCTGGATGTTGGCGAGCGAGGCGCGGCTGCCTTCGGTCAGGCCGTGCAGCAACTGGTCGCGCTCGGATTCCTCGGCCACGCTGGCGGTGACGTTGTCGAGCATCAGCACGAAGCCGGTGACGTCGGTGCTGCGGCCGAGCATGCCCTGGTGGGCGCGCACCGGCGCCACCTGCACGCGCAGCAGCTGGCCGCCAGCGACGGTGGTGACGAACTGCGCCGTCTGCTGCGCGCTGCCCTGCGCCACCGCGCGCTCCACGCGCTCGAAGGTGTGCGCCAGCACCTGGCGCTCGAGCGCGGCGTAGATCGAGCGCCCGATGCCGATCAGCTCCGCGCCGGCCGCCGGCTGCAGGCCGGGCGAGAGCGCGCGAAAGGTTTCGCGCGCACGCTGGTTGTAGAGCAGGATGCGGCCGGCCTGGTTGCACACCAGCACGCTTTGCTGCAGCTCGGCCATGAGCGCGGCCAGGCGGTCTTTTTCCTGCTGCACGCGCTCGCTCGCCTGCGTGGCCCGGGCGTCCACGTCGGCGCGCAAAGCGTCGCGTTGCGCGGCCAGTTCGTTGACCAGCGCGGCCAGCGCGCGCAACTCGGGGGTGCCATGCGGTGCCAGGCGCCGTGCGCCGCGGTCCGCCAGCAGCGCGCGCGCTTCCTCCGCCAGCTGGCGCGGCGCGGCCACGTAGCGCCGGTGCAGCGCGTACAGCACCGCACCCACCACGGCCAGCCCGAGCAGCCAGCCGGTCAGCACGAGGCCGGCGCGCGCGGCCAGCAGTTCGCGCACGGCACTGCGTTCGGCGGGGCCAAGCGTGGCCCAGACGGCGGCCGACAGCAGCGCCAGCCAGAGCGCCATCACCAGCCCGGCAAGCGCCACTGCGGCCGCCAGGCGCGGGTCGCGCGGCTTCATGGGCGGGCCTGTTGCAGCATCTCGGCGACGCGGGCCACCAGCTCGCGCGTGGCGAAGGGCTTGGTCATGTAGGCGTCCGCGCCCAGCGCCATGCCTTTGGCGAGGTCGGTGTCGCGCCCCTTGGCCGAGAGCATGAGGATGCGCGTGCCGGCCAGGGCCGGGTCGGCACGCACGCTGGCGCAGACCTCGAAGCCGGACTTGCCCGGCATCATCACGTCGAGCAGCACCAGCGCCGGGCGCTCGCGCGCGATGGCTGCCAGCGCGGCCTCGCCGTCGCGTGCGACGTGCACTTCGTAGCCCTCGCGCTGCAGCAGGTATTCGAGCGACACCACGATGTTCGGTTCGTCGTCGGCAATGAGTATTTTTTCGTTCATGGACCAGTCTCCTCGGATGGCGCGGGCTCCCAGGGCAGGCGGAAACAGAAGCAGGCACCCGGCCCCTCCGTGGGCTCCAGCCAGATCCGCCCACCGAAGTGCGCCAGGATGTGGCGGCTGATCGGCAGCCCCAGCCCCGTCCCCTGGCCGCCCGGCGTCGGCAGCCCGGCTTGATGGAAGCGCTCGAATATCAGTTGTTCGTGCCCCACCGGCACACCGGGGCCATTGTCCTGCACGCACACCGTCAGCCCCTGCGCGTCGCCGTAGACGCGCACGCCCACTTCCCCCGCGCCGGCCGGCACGAACTTCGCGGCGTTGGACAACAGGTTGAGCAGCACCTGCAGCAGGCGGTCCGGGTCCGCATGCAGCTGCGGCAGCCCCTCCTGCACCTCGATCTGCAGCCGCGCACCCCGGTCCTTGAACAGTGGCTGGGTGGTGGCGGCGGCGCTGTAAAGCAGGTCGCGCACGTCGATCGGCGCCAGGCGCCAATCGACCTGGCCGGCCTCGATCTTGGCCATGTCCAGCACCTGGTTCACCAGGCGCGTCAGGCGCTCGGTCTCGGCGACGATGATGTTCACGAAATGCTGGCGCTGCGCCAGCGGCAGCTCGGCGTCGCCCTGGAGGATTTCGGCGAGCGCACGGATGGAGGTGAGCGGTGTGCGCAACTCGTGCGTCACCGAGGACATGAAGTCGTCCTTCAGGCGGTCCAGGCTCTTGAGTTGCTCGTTGGCGCTGCGCAGTTCGCTCGTGGCCTGCTCGAGCGAGCGCGACTTGGTCTCCAGCGCGCGCGAATAGCTGCGCAACTGGGACGACTCTTCCAGCATGGCCAGCACGTCGCCCTGCGACAAGGCTTCCTCGTCCGACACCGAGGCCACGAGCACGCGCGCGGAGGCGCTGCCCACGGCGCCGGCCAGCTGCGCTTCGACGAACTGCACCAGCCGCGCGTCCGGCACCAGCGCCTGGCCCGGCGCCACGCCGGCGCGCGCGGCGTAGCCGTTCCAGAGCGCATCGCTCTTGTCGGCGCCCAGGAAGCGCTCGCACAGGCGGCGCAGTTCGGCACTGTCGGTGCGCCCGCGCCAGAACACCGGCGTGTGCGCCGCGCCGCGCTGGAACACGTCCACGAACAGCAGCGCCTGGCTGGCCTCGCGCCCCGACGGCGCGCGCCACAGCGAACCCACCCCATAGGCGACGCAATTGGCCAACAGGCTCCAGAAGAGCGAATGCGTCAGGCTGTCGAGCCCGTGCAAGCCCCAGAGCGATTCGGGCCGCAGCCACTCCAGGCCCCAGGGGCCGGCGGCCAGGAAGCCGGCGTCCAGCCAGCCCGATTTGGCGATGGACGGCAGCATCAGCGTGTACGCCCAGACGCCGAAGCCCACCAGCAGGCCGGCGAGCGCCCCCACGCGCGTGCCGCCGCGCCAGTAGATGCCGCCGAGCAGCGCGGGCGCGAACTGCGCTACCGCAGCGAAGCTGATCAGGCCGATGCTGGCGAGGGCGTAGGCGTCATCGGCGAGCTGGAAGTACACGTAGCCGAGCAGCAGGATGCCGACGATGGCGGCGCGGCGGATCAGCAGCAGCGTGCGCGTGAAGTCGCGCGGCTGGTGCGGCGAACCGAGCAGGCGCAGGCGCAGCAGCAGCGGCAGCGCCAGCTCGTTGCTGGCCATGGTCGACACCGCGACGGTCTCCACGATCACCATGCCGGTGGCCGCGGAGAGCCCGCCGATGAAGACGAACAGCGCCAGCGCGTTCTGGCCGGCGGCGAGCGGCAGCGAAAGCACGAAGTGTTCGGGGTTGCCGGTTCCCTGGAAGTACAGCAGCCCGGCCAGCGCGATGGGCAGCACGAACAGGTTGATCAGGAACAGGTACAGCGGGAACATCCAGCTCGCCCGGCGCACGTGGTCCTCGTGCACGTTCTCCACCACCATCACCTGGAATTGGCGCGGCAGCACCAGCACGGCGCACAGCGCCAGCACCATCAGTCCCATCCAGCGCGCCCAGGCGAAGGCGCCACCCTGCTCGGCGTGCAGCAGCGCCCTCAGTTCGGGCACGGCGTGCGCGCGCGTGAAGATGTCACCCAAGCCACCGTACAGGCCGTAGACGACGAAGCCGCCCACGCACAGGAAGGCAATCAGCTTGACCAGGGACTCGAAGGCGATGGCCGCCACCATGCCCTCATGGCGCTCCGTGGTGTCGAGGTGGCGCGCGCCGAAGACGATGGCGAAGCCGGCCAGCGCGATGGCGACGTAGAAGGCACTGTCCTGGCTCCAGTGCAGGTGCTGGGGCGTTACCGAGCTGCCCGAGGTGAGCAGCGCGTAACCCGAAGCCACCGCCTTGAGCTGCAGCGCAATGTACGGAATGATGCCCACTATGGCGACCAGCGTCACCAGCGCGGCGAGCAGCTGGCTTTTGCCGTAGCGGCTGGCAATGAAGTCGGCGATGGAGGTAATGCGGTGCGTCTTGGCGATGCGCACCATCTTGCGCAGCACGGTCCAGCCGAGCACCATGGCCAGCGTCGGCCCCAGATAGATGGGCAGGAACCACACCCCGCCGGTGGCAGCGCGCTCGACACTGCCGTAGTACGTCCACGCGGTGCAGTACACCGCCATCGACAGCGCGTACACCCACGGCCGGGCGATGACGGAGCGGCGCGCTGCGGCGCGGCGGTCGGCCCACCAGGCGATACCCGTCAGCAGCAGCAGGTAGGCCAGCGAGGTGCCGATGACGAGCGACGGCGCGAGCATGCCGGGCCTGCGCGGGCTACTTCTGCGCCGGCGGGCGCGTCGCCGGAGGCGCTGCCGGCGCCGGGCCCTCGAAGGCCGGGAAGGTTTCCATCCACCAGGCGACGATGGCGATGGTCCCGCCCCACAGCACGAACAGCGCCAGCGGGAACAGCGGTATGCCACCCAGGGTGACGTCGCTGTCCCAGAGCCCCAGCAGCGGGAAATTGAGCAGCAGCCACCCCCCGGCAAACAAGGCCGCGAGGCGCTGGGAACGCAGGATGTGGCTCACGGCAGTCTCCGATCCATGGAACAGCGCTGCGGCCGCAGCGCGCCCCCATTGTGGACCGGTCACTTACCGTGAACTTACTGCGCCGCGCGGCGCCGCGTGAGCGGTCAGCAGCCGGCCGGGCGGTTGCCGCGCATCGGAATGATGGCGTCCACCTTGACCGTGGCGCCCGAGCCGTCGCTGGCGCGCAGCAGCTTGCCGTTCAGGATCACCTGGTCGAGGTCGCGGCGCACCGCGGTGTTGACCAGTTCGTCGCTGGTGTATTCCCGGCCGTCGAAAGTCAGGTAGAGCACGTAGAGCCCGTCGCCGCCGCTTTCGTAGCGCAGGTCGCCGAAGGCTTCGATGCCCGTCGCGCCCACCTTGTGCGCGCCGTCGAACTTGAAGGAGCACAACTCGGGCGTGGAACCGATGGGGTTCTTGCGCTCCACGTCGGTCAGGTTGAGCGTGCCGTCGCCGTACACGCCGTTCAGAGCGGTCACGGTGGCGTCGCGCACGGTGACCACACCGGCCTTGTCGCTCGGGATGGGCTCTTCGTCGGATCCCCCGCCGCAGGCGGTCAGGGCAAGGGTGGCGGCCGCGGCGGCGGCATACAGAACGCGGGAAGTAAGCATGGTGGACTCCAGAATGGGCTGAGCGGAGGGCGGCAGCCAGCGGCGCCGCACGAACGCCCCATGCTAGGAGCGCGTACCGGCGCGCCGTGTCCGCACGGCACCGGCGCGCCCGTAGGACTGCGCCCCGCGCCAGGCGGGGCTCAGCGCGCCAATACGGGCGCCAGGGCAAGCCCCGTGGGCGTCCCCGCGCGCACCACGTCTTCCGGCGTCCCGGCGGCGACGATGCGCCCGCCGCCGCTGCCGCCCTCGGGCCCCAGATCCAGCACCCAGTCGGCCTCGGCGATGACGTCGAGGTCGTGCTCGATGACGACCACGCTGTGGCCCGCGCCCACCAGCCGGTGCAGCACGCGGATCAGCCGGTCCACGTCGGCCATGTGCAGGCCGACCGTGGGCTCGTCCAGCACGTAGAGCGTGTGCGGCGCCTTCTGGCCGCGGCGGACGGGCCGCAGCGCCGGGCCGCTCCCAAGCAAGGCCGCGTCCCCCTCGGGGGGGCCGTCGCCCGCAGGAGCGAGCAGGGGGCCATCCCTGTCGCGCACCTTGGTGAGTTCCGTGACGAGCTTGATGCGCTGCGCCTCGCCGCCCGAGAGCGTCGGCGAAGGCTGGCCCAGCGTGAGGTAGCCCAGACCCACGTCCTTGAGCAGCTGCAGCGGGTGTGCGATGGCTGGCATGGCGGCGAAGAAATCGACCGCTTCGTCCACCTCCATCTGCAGCACCTCGCCCACGCTCTTGCCGCGCCAGGTGACGGCCAGCGTCTCGGGGTTGAAGCGCGCGCCGTGGCAGGCTTCGCACGGCACCTTCACATCGGGCAGGAAGCTCATCTCGATGGTGCGCACGCCCTGCCCTTCGCACACCGCGCAGCGGCCCGCGCCGGTGTTGAAGGAGAAGCGCCCCGGCGCGTAGCCGCGCGCCTTGGCCTCCAGGGTTTCGGCGTAGAGCTTGCGCACCGTGTCCCAGAAGCCGATGTAGGTGGCCGGGCAGCTGCGCGGCGTCTTGCCGATGGGCGTCTGGTCGACTTCGAGCACGCGGTCGATGCCCTCGAAGCCCGAGAGGCCGGTGCAGCCGACGAGCGCGGGCGCGTTGCCCGCGTCCATGGCGTCGCGCCCGGCCTTGGTGGCGCGCTGCTGCACCCAGGCCTGCACGTTGGCGAGCAGCACGTCGCGCGCCAGTGTGGACTTGCCCGAGCCGCTGACGCCGGTGATGGCGACCAGCCGGCCGAGCGGCACCTGGGCGGTCACGTTCTGCAGGTTGTGCAGCCGCGCGCCGTGCACGCCGAGCCAGGCGGAAGGCGGGTCATTTTTGAGGTCTTTTTGGCCTCCAGCGCTTATCTCATCTGTATTTGCAGCTATCAACTTGGGAGTATCCACACCTCCCGCCCGGGCCACCAACCGCCGCGCCTGCAGCGGGTGGCGCATGGCGTGCAGCAGGTAGCGGCCGGTCTGCGAGCCTTCGGCGGCCGTGAGGTCCTGGACGCTGCCCTGGGCCACCAGCGTGCCGCCGCGCTTGCCCGCGCCGGGGCCGATGTCGATGAGGTGGTCGGCCGCGCGGATGGTGTCCTCGTCGTGCTCGACCACCACCAGGGTGTTGCCGTGCGCGCTGAGCTGGCGGAGCGCGCCGAGCAGCATCTGGTTGTCGCGCGCGTGCAGGCCGATGGTGGGCTCGTCGAGCACGTAGCAGACGCCCTGCAGGTTGCTGCCCAGCTGCGCCGCCAGCCGGATGCGCTGCGCCTCGCCGCCCGAGAGCGTGGGCGCGCCGCGCTCCAGCGTGAGGTAGCCCAGGCCCACCTGTTCGAGGAAGGACAGGCGCCCGGCGATCTCCGGCAGCAGGTCGCGGGCGATGGCGGCTTCGCGCGCCGTGAGCGCAATGGCGGGCGCGGTTTCGACGCCGCCCTCGGCGCCTTCCAGCGCCAGGCCCTGTACCCAGGCGTGCATGTCCTGCACGGAGCGCTGGGCCAGGTCCGTGATGGCCACGCCGGCAAAGCGCACGGCGCGCGCCGTGGCGTTCAGGCGCGTGCCGGCGCAGGTCGGGCAGACAAGGTCCTGCACGCCGTCCACCTCGACCTCGGCGAAAGTCTGCTCGCGGCCCTTCTGGTCGCTGTCCTGCACGGAATCGTCCAGCGCCTTGCGCTGCTCCTTGCTCAGCTGCACGCCGGTGCCCACGCAGTCCGGGCACCAGCCGTGCTTGCTGTTGTACGAGAACAGGCGCGGGTCCAGTTCGGGGTAGGAGGTGGCGCAGACCGGGCAGGCGCGTTTGGTGGAAATCACCTGCACCTGGCCGATACCCGCCGTGGGCGCGCCGCTGGCGAGCGCCCCGGCCAACCCCTCCAGGCCGCTCTGCACATGGACCACGCCCTTGCCCAGCTCCAGCGCGCGCGCCAGCTGCTGGCGCAGCAGCGCCTCGTTCTTCGGCGTGACGTCCAGGCTCCACACCGGCAGCTCGATGGTGTGTTCCTTGAAGCGGTCGAGCCGGGCAAAGGGCGTGACGGGCACGAAGTGGCCATCGACACGCAAATGCGTGTAGCCGCGCGGGCGCGCCCAGTCGGCGAGCTCGGTGTAGACGCCCTTGCGCGCCACCACCAGCGGCGCCAGCAGGCCGATGTGCTGGCCGCGGAACTGGCGCATCAGCTGCGCGGCGATGCGCTCGGGCGTCTGCGGTTCGACGGCGGCGCCGTCGTGGATGCAGTGCTGCGTGCCGAGCTTCACGTACAACAGGCGCAGGAAGTGCCAGACCTCGGTGGTGGTGCCCACCGTGCTCTTGCGCCCGCCGCGCGAGAGGCGCTGCTCGATGGCCACCGTGGGCGGAATGCCATAGACCGCATCGACCTCGGGCCGGCCGGCCGGCTGCACGATGCTGCGCGCATAGGCGTTGAGCGATTCGAGGTAGCGGCGCTGGCCTTCGTTGAACAGGATGTCGAAGGCCAGGGTGGACTTGCCCGACCCGCTGACGCCGGTGACGACGTTGAACTTGCCGCGCGGGATATCCACCGACAGGCCCTGGAGGTTGTGCTCGTGCGCGTTGACGATTTCTATGCTGTTTTTGGCCTCCAGCGCTTGCCCACCCTTGGGAGTGCGCTTCCAATCCAGGAGCGGTGAGAGCGCATCGGACACGCCCGTGCCGCCCGGCCCCAGCGCCTCTGCGTAGGCGCGCAGCGCCGCGCCGGTGTGCGAACGCGGGTGCTCGCGCACCACGTCCGGCGGGCCTTCGGCGACCAGCGTGCCGCCGCCGTCGCCGCCTTCGGGGCCGAGGTCGATGAGCCAGTCGCTGGCCCGGATCACGTCCAGGTTGTGCTCGATGACGATGAGCGAATTGCCGGCATCGAGCAGCCGCGCGAACGCGCGCATCAGCTTGGCGATGTCGTCGAAGTGCAGGCCGGTGGTCGGTTCGTCGAACAGGAACAGCGTGCCGCGCCGCGCCAGCGGCTGGCGGCTGGCGGACTGGCTCTTCGCCGCGCCGGCCAGGAACCCCGCCAGCTTGAGCCGCTGCGCCTCGCCGCCGCTGAGCGTGGGCACCGGCTGGCCAAGCTTCACGTACTCCAGCCCCACTTCGACGATGGGCGCCAGTGCGCGCAGCACTTCGCGGTCCTGCGCGAACACCGCCACGGCCTCGCTCACCGTGAGCTCCAGCACATCCGCTACCGACAAATAATTGGGGTCAGACTCCAATTTTTCCGCCCCACCGCTGACCGCCGAGAAATGGGTGTCTGACCCCAATTTCCTGCGCGCGATGGTCACTTCCAGGATTTCCGGCCGGTAGCGCTTGCCGTCGCAGTCTGGGCAGCGCAGGTAGACGTCGGAGAGGAACTGCATCTCGATGTGCTCGAAGCCCGAGCCGCCGCAGGTCGGGCAGCGGCCGTCGCCGCTGTTGAAGCTGAACTTGCTGGCCGTGTAGCCGCGTTCGCGCGCCAGCGGCGCAGCGGCGAAGAGTTCGCGGATGGCGTCCCAGGCGCCGACGTAACTCACCGGGTTGGAGCGCGCCGTCTTGCCGATGGGCGATTGGTCGACGAACACCACGTCGGCGAGGTGGTCGGCGCCGAGCAGGCGGTCGTGCGGGCCGGGCGCGTCGGTCGACTTGCCGAAGTGGCGCAGCAGCGCGGGTGCGAGCACGTCCTGCACCAGGCTGGACTTGCCCGAGCCGCTGACCCCCGTGACGGTCACCAGCCGCTTGAGCGGGAAATCGACCGTGATGTTCTTCAGGTTGTGCGCGCGCGCGCCTTCCAGGATGAGGCGCGGCGTGGCCTCGGTGACCTTGCGCGCAAAGGGCAGGCCGGCCTGCTTGCGCCCGCCCAGGTACTGGCCGGTGAGCGTGTCGGCGCGGCGCAGGGCGTCCGGCGTGCCGTCGAAGACGATGCGCCCGCCGCGCTCGCCCGGCCCGGGGCCGAAGTCGAGCACGCGGTCGGCCGCCAGCATGACGGCCGGGTCGTGCTCGACCACCACCAGGGTGTTGCCGGCGTCGCGCAGGCGCAGCATGGCCTCGGTGATGCGGTGCATGTCGCGCGGGTGCAGGCCGATGCTCGGCTCGTCGAGCACGAACAGCGTGTTGACCAGCGAGGTGCCCAGCGCCGTCGTCAGGTTGATGCGCTGCACCTCGCCGCCCGAGAGCGTGCGGCTTTGCCGGTCGAGCGTGAGGTAGCCGATACCGACTTCGTCCAGGTACTTGAGGCGCGTGCCGATTTCCTCGTGCAGGAGCTTGAGCGCCTGAGCGTCGCCGCTCTCGCGCGCCGCCCGAGCATCGGCATTTTTCAGGTCAAATTGGCCTCTAGCGCTTGCTGCATCTGCGCTAGCAGCTATCGTTTGAATAGTATTTCGCGACAGCCGCTCGAAGAAGCGGCGCAGGCGCGAGAGCGGCAGCAGCATCAGATCGTGCAGGCACAGGCCCGGCAGCGCTTCGAGCTGCGCGCGGCTCCACGCCACGCCCTGCGGCAGGAAGCGTTCGGCCGGTGGCAGCACGGCGTCGGCGTCCTCCTTGCTGCCGAGGCGCCAGAGCAGGCTCTCGGTCTTCAGGCGCGCCCCCGCGCAGGCCGGGCACGGCGTGTAGCTGCGGTACTTGGACAGCAGCACGCGGATGTGCATCTTGTAGGCCTTGCTCTCCAGGTACTCGAAGAAGCGGGCGACGCCATACCACTGCTGGTTCCATTTGCCGGCCCAGTTCGGCGAGCCTTGGATCACCCACTGCTGCTGCTCCGGGGTGAGCCGGTTCCAGGCGGTGTCGCGCGGAATGCCGGCCGCCTCGGCGTGGCGCATCAGGTCGTCCTGCGCTTCCTTCCAGGCGGGCGTCTGCAGCGTCTTGATGGCGCCCGCACGCAGCGTCTTCTTTTCGTCCGGGATGACCAGGCCGTAGTCCACGCCGATGACCCGGCCGAAACCGCGGCAGGTCTCGCACGCGCCGGCCGGGGAGTTGAAGGAGAACATCGACGGCAGCGGCTCGGCGTAGCGCAGGTTGCTCTCGGGCGAATGCAGGCCGGTCGAAAATTTCCACACTTCCCACGCCCCCACGCTTCCCGCTGCGCGTGGTGCGCTGCCCCCCAAGGGGGTTGGCCCGCCTTGGGGCGGCCCGGCGGCAGCCCGTGCCTCGCCGTCCTCCACCAGCCGGTACACCGCCATGCGCCCGCTGCGCTTGAGCGCCACCTCGATGGCCTCGATGGCGCGGGCCTTCTCCACGCTGCCGATGCGAAAACGGTCGGCCACGACGTGGAGGAGCTTCACCCCATCGACTTCCTGCTCGGCCTGCACCTTGGTGTAGCCGCTGGCCGACAGCCACTGCGCCACCTGCTCGGCGCTGGTGTTGGCCGGCAACTCGACGGGGAAGGTGACCACCAGCCTGTCGTCCCTTTCCCCAGACCGCGCCAGCAGCTCCGCGTAGATCGTCTCGGGCGAATCGTGGCGCACCGGCTGGGCGCTCTCGCGGTCGAACAGCTGGCCGGCGCGCGCGAACAGGAGCTTCAGGTGGTCGTTCAGCTCCGTCATCGTCCCCACGGTGGAGCGCGAGCTGCGCACCGGGTTCGTCTGGTCGATGGCGATGGCCGGCGGCACGCCCTCGACCTTGTCCACCGCCGGCTTGTCCATGCGGTCGAGGAACTGGCGCGCGTAGGCGCTGAAGGTTTCAACGTAGCGGCGCTGGCCCTCGGCGTACAAGGTGTCGAACACCAGGCTGGATTTGCCCGAGCCGCTCGGGCCGGTGACCACCGTCAGCTCGCCGGTGCGGATGTCCAGGTCCAGGTTGCGGAGGTTGTGCTGCCGTGCGCCGCGGATGCGGATCTGTCCCTGGGTCATGTGGAGCGATCGGGGAAATGGGGCCCCACATTCTAGAAATGCCCGGGGTTTTGCACCGGGCGGGCGCTGCATGCCCCTGCTGCGCCCTCGCCCATGACCGGGCGCGGAAAAAGGATCAGCCGCGCAAAGCGGCTTCGAGTTCCTTGCAATGCTCCGGTCCGGCTGCGGCCTGGATCTTGGGCAGCAGGTCGATCAGCTCCTTGAGGTTGGCGGCCGATTCCACCGACAGGTTGAGCCGGAAGCCGCGCAGCCCCAGGCGCGCCGTGACCTGCGTGGCCAGGGCCTTGCCTTCGAGGTAGCGCTCCTGGTCGGTGTGCCCGTGCAGCGCGGGCGCGACCGCCGACGGAGGGGCGGCGGGCACGGGCTGGGCGGCTTGGCTCACGGAGCCGGCCGCCGCAACCAGATACCCCTGCGCCACCAAGGAATCCACGTCGTCCATGGTGGCGCCCATGCCGGAGGTCGCGGCAAGGACCTCGGCCGCCGTCCTTTGTCCATCGAAGAGGATGAACATCGACCGCTGGCGCGCCGTGATGGTCGGCGAACGCTGCTTGAACGCCTGTTGCCCCGCCTCCGTCTTGCTGTATTTCATGCTTTGCCCGTTCAGCCTGTCATGAAATCGACCTTACAACCTTTTACGCCAATGGCCTAGTGGGGCATGCCCGGTCACAGGCGACGCGGCAGGCAATCGGCCGCGTGCGCTACTTGCTTGCCGCAGTTGCCGGCGCGGCCGCCGGGTCTGGCGCGTGCAGGGCGTCCACACCGTGCTTCTCGCCTCCCATGTCGATGTCGCCCCCTTTGCTGAGCACGAAGAGCGCCACGGCCGCGAAGGCCACGAATGCAACGGCAATTTTCCACATAGTCTGCTTTCTTGAAATGGATGCGGGCCGCACTGCGGCCCGCGGGGAGCCCGGCGCGCACAGGCGCGGCAGGCCGTGGGTACGAACGGTGTCAGTCGTCGGCGTAGATATCGACGTCCTTGGTTTCGCGGATGAACAGCGTGCCGATCACCAGCGTCATGCCGGCGATGACGATGGGGTACCACAGGCCGTTGTACATGTTGCCGGTCTGCGCCACGATGGCGAAGGCCGTGGTGGGCAGCAGACCACCGAACCAGCCGTTGCCGATGTGGTACGGCAGGCTCATGGAGGTGTAGCGGATGCGGGTGGGGAACAGTTCGACCAGCATGGCGGCGATCGGCCCGTAGACCATGGTGACCAACAGCACCAGCCAGAACAGCAGCACCACGATGAGCCCCTTGTTCACCTTGGCCGGATCGGCCTTGGCGGGGTACCCGGCGGCGCGCAAATCGTCCGTCACGTGCTTCTTGAACTCGGCAATGGCGGCGACGGTTGCGGCGTCGAACTTCTGGTTGACCACCGTGCCATCGGGCGCCTCGATGGACTTGTCGCCGACCTTGACCACCGCCTTGGAGCCAGCCGGACCTTCGACGTTGTCGTAGCTCACCGAGTTTTGCACCAGGTAGCGCTTGGCGATGTCGCAGGAACTGCGGAAGTCGATCTCACGCGCCACCGGGTTGCCCTGGAACGAGCAGGTCTTGGGGTCGGCGGTGACGGTAATGGCGGCGGAGGCCTGGGCACGTGCCAGATCGGGGTTGGCCGCCTCGGTCATCATCTTGAACACCGGGAAGTAGGTCACGCAGGCCAGCAGGCAGCCGGCCATGATGATGGGCTTGCGGCCGATCTTGTCCGACAGCGTGCCGAAGACGACGAAGAACGGCGTGCCGATGAGCAGCGATGCGGCGATCAGCAGGTTGGCCGTGGTGGCGTCCACCTTGAGCTGCTGCGTCAGGAAGAACAGGGCGTAGAACTGGCCGGAGTACCAGACGACGGCCTGTCCGGCGGTCAGGCCGAGCAGCGCCAGGATGACGATCTTCAGGTTCTTCCACTGGCCGAACGATTCGGAGATCGGCGCCTTGGAGGTCTTGCCCTCGGCCTTCATCTTCTGGAAGGCGGGCGATTCGGACAGCGACAGGCGGATCCACACCGAGACGGCGAGCAGCACGATGGACAGCAGGAAGGGAATGCGCCAGCCCCAGTCGTTGAACGCCGCTTCGCCCATGGCCGTGCGGGTGCCCAGGATGATCAGCAGCGAGAGGAACAGGCCCAGCGTCGCCGTGGTCTGGATCCAGGAGGTGTAAGCGCCGCGCTTGCCTTGCGGAGCGTGCTCGGCCACGTAGGTGGCGGCGCCACCGTACTCACCCCCGAGCGCCAGGCCCTGGAGCATGCGCAGGGCCACCAGGATGATGGGCGCGGCCACCCCGATGCTGGCGTAGCTCGGCAGGACGCCGACGACGAAGGTCGAGGCGCCCATGATCAGGATGGTGACCAGGAAGGTGTACTTGCGCCCGATCATGTCGCCCAGGCGGCCGAACACGATGGCGCCGAACGGCCGGACCAGGAAGCCGGCCGCAAACGCCAGCAGCGCGAAGATGAACGCCGCGCCGGCGTCCAGGCCACTGAAGAACTGCTTGGCGATGATCGCGGCGAGCGACCCGTAGAGATAAAAGTCGTACCACTCGAAAACGGTGCCTAGCGACGAGGCGAAGATCACTTTTCTCTCTTCGGCACTCATCGGGCGTGGCGCAGGGTGCTTGGCCATGGATGTCTCCTTGATTTTGGCGTCCCGGGCGGCAACGAAACGCGCCCGTCTACCGACTATCAAACCGCGCACTGACGCTGCTCTGACGTGGTTCTTACACAAATTGACGCCAAACTTGCATGGCACTTACGGCGCCTGCGCCCTCGTCTCTGGCGCACCGGTTCTGGGTGCCCCGTCCGGCGCGAGTTTTTTTTTGCCAGTCCGTGGCCTAAACTGCAACGTCCCCCGCCAAGGAGTGCTTATGAATGCATGGAAGTTTCTCGTCGCGGCCCAGCTCCTGCTGGCCGGCCTGGTCCAGGGTGCGCAGGCCCAACTGCTGATCGGCCAGACCGTGGGCGTCACCGGCTCGGCCGCGGTGACCGTCAAGGAATCGATGCGGGGTGCGCAGCTGTATTTCGATGCGGTCAATGCGCGCGGCGGCATCAACGGCCAGAAGGTCGAGGTGCTGACGCTGGACGACAAGTTCGACCCCAAGCTGACGCTGGAGAACGCGCGCACCTTGGTGAAGGACAAGAACGTGCTGGCGCTGTTCATGACGCGCGGCACGCCGCACACCGTGGGCATATTGCCCGTGCTGGAGGAAGGGGGCGTGCCCCTTGTGGGCCCGTCCACCGGGGCCATGGTGCTGCACCAGCCGGTGCGCAAGTACGTGTTCAACGTGCGTGCGCCTTACCAGCGCGAGGTGCGCAAGGCCATCACGCACCTCTCCACCCTGGGCGTCACGCGCATCGGCGTGGTGCACGTGGACGACACCTTCGGCGCCGACGCGCTGGCCGGCGCCCTGGCCGGCTTTCAGGAGAACAAGCTCGAAGCGCTGTTCATCGAGAAATTCGACCGCGCCAAGCCCGATTTCAGCGCCACGGCACCGCGCGCCGCTGCCGCCAACCCCCAGGCGGTGCTGGTCATCGGCACCGGCTCGGCGGTGGTCGACGGCATCAAGGCACTGCGCGCCGCCGGCGTCACGGGGCAACTGCTAACGCTCTCGAACAACGCCTCGGGCGGCTTCGTCAAGGCACTGGGCGAACATTCGCGGGGCGTGGTGGTGACGCAGGTGTTCCCGTCCGAGCGGGCCGTCACCTACCCGCTGGTGCGCGAGGCCACGACGCTGGCCCAAGACGCCAAGACGGCGCTCACACCGGCCATGGTCGAGGGCTTCACCAACGCCAAAGTACTGGTCGAGGCCCTGCGCCGCGCCGGCCCCAGCCCGACGCGTGCGCGCCTGCTGGAGGCCTTGGAAACGTTCAAGAAATTCGACCTGGGCGGCCTGTCACTCAGCTACACCCCGGACGACCACTCGGGGCTGGAGTTCACCGATCTGTCGATCATCGGGCCCGACGGCTTCTTCCGCCGCTGACGCCCTGCGGCCATGCCCCGCGCAAGCAAGCAAGAGGGCCGGCTGTTCGGCCGCACTCCGGCTCGGCTTGCACTGGCGTGGGGAGCCGTTGCGGTGCTCTGCGTGGGGGCGATCGTGGTGTTTGGCGAGTGGGCGGCGAAGCGCGAGATCACCGCCCAGGTCGATGCGAACCGCCGGGCCATTGAGGTCGATTCCCTCGGCTTGCATGGCGTGGCAGCCAAGTACCGGTACCTTCCTTTTACCGCTGCGCAGCACCCTGCCGTGCTGTCCGCGCTGCGGGGCCCGGCCGACACCGGGGCGATCCAGGCCGCGAACCTGTATCTGGCGGCGGTCAACCAGGTGGCCGGCTCCGAGGCGCTGTATCTCATGGACAGCCGCGGTCTCACAGTGGCCGCAAGCAACTGGAATGAACATCCGACGTTCGTCGGGCAGTCCTACGCCAATCGGCCGTATTTCGTGGACGCCATCGCGGGCAACGAGGGCATGTTCTACGGTATCGGGCAGACCACCGGAGAGCCAGGCCTCTTTATCTCTGCACCCGCCAAGGAGGGCGCGGAGGTACGCGGTGTGGTGGCCGTCAAGGTCAGCCTGAGCGACATCCAGAACACCTGGTTGTCGGTGCGCGATCCCATCGTCCTCACGGATGCGCGCGGCATTGTCTTCCTCAGTTCCATCCCTGGGTGGCTCTACCATGCGACGCGGGAGCTGAGTGCAGAAGACCTGAAATGGATCGCGCGGCACAAGCAGTATGGGGAGCGCGCACGTTTCGAGTTGCTGCCCTGGAGCATGGCGCCGGCAGCGCAGGGGCGTGGCCGTCTCGTGCGGGCCACCGTGGATGGCCAGCCAAGGAGGTTCATCTCGGTCGACCACCCGCTGCCCGATTTCGGTTGGCGCCTTTTTGCGATGAGCGACTACGCCCCGGTGGCGAAGGCACGGACCCAGGCGTGGGTACTGGGCGGATTGAGCGCAACGCTGCTTGTGCTTGGAGGCTTCTACTGGCGCTTGCGCGAGCGCCGCTTCTACGAGCAACGCGAAGCGCAGCGCGAACTCGAGCAGCGCGTGCAGGAACGCACGCGCGCTCTGGGTGACGCCCATGCCATGCAGAAATCGATGGAAGATTCGCTGCTGGTGGGCATGCGCGCACGCGATCTGGACGGCCGCATCGTGTACGTCAACCCCGCCCTCTGCGCGATGACGGGCTATACGGAAGAGGAACTGCTCGGGCAGATGCCTCCGTACCCTTATTGGCATCCGGACGAGCTCGACGAGCACTGGCGCAATTTTCATGCGACGGCGAATGGCGCTGCCCGCCACGGGTTCGAGTCGCGCATGCGCCACCGCGATGGAAACGACGTGTTGACCATGACCTATACGGCACGCTTGATCGACGCCTCCGGCCGGCATACGGGCTGGATGAGCTCGGTGGTCGACATCACGGCGCAGAGGCGGGCCGAAGCGCGCGAGCGCGCACACGAGCTGCAGCTGCAGCACGCGCAACGCCTGGCCAGCCTTGGCGAGATGGCCTCGACCCTTGCGCATGAGCTGAACCAACCGCTCATGGCCATGAGCAACTATGCCAGCGCGGCCAAGGCTTTCGCGCTACAAGAAAAAGGGCCGCTGCTGATGGAAAGCCTGGACGAAGCCATCCGGCAGGCCCAACGCAGCGCCGACATCGTCAAACGCATTCGCGGGTTCGTGCACCAGCGCACCGTGGGCGACGAAAGCTGCCAGATGGAATCCATGGTACAGAACGCTCTGGCTCTGCTGCGGGGGGAAATACGCTCCCGGGGTGCGCGGGTGCACCTGGACTTGGCGCCTGCGCTGCCGCCGGTAGTGGGTGACAGAGTGCTGCTGGAGCAGGTTCTGCTCAATCTGATCCTGAACGGCCTGCAGGCCATGGACCGCACACCCCGCCCACTGCGCGCAATCGGCATCCAGGCCGAAATGTCGTCCAACCGCCTTGTGGTCCGGATCGCGGATCGGGGTGCGGGTGTCGATCCGGAAATTGCCGACAAGATCTTCGAAGCCTTCTTCACCTCCCGTACAGATGGGCTGGGTCTGGGGCTGAGCATTTGCCGCACCATCGCGGAAAGGCATGGTGGTAGTCTGTCTTTTTCTTCCCGAGAGGGGGGTGGCACAGTGTTCACCCTGGAACTCGCGGGCGTCACGACCCCCACTCAAATGTCGGGCAGCTGACCATGAATTTGTACATCGTCGACGACGACGAAGCTGTGCGCCGGTCGCTCGGCCTGCTGCTTCTTTCGCGCGGACACACCGTGCAGGCGTTCGACTCCGGCGAAGCGTTTCTGGAGAACGCCCACACGGAACAAGCCGGGTGCGTGATCCTGGACGTCCGCCTGAACGGCATGAGCGGCGTGCAAGTCTTTGAAGCGCTGCGCGAACAGGCAAGCGCGTTGCTGGTGATTTTTCTCTCCGGCCACGGCGACATTCCGATGGCGGTGCATGCGGTTCGCAATGGCGCATGGGGCTGGCTGGAAAAGCCGTGCGGAGAAGCCCAGCTCCTTGCAACGGTGGACGAAGCCCTTTCGCGTGCGCGCGACGTGGACCGTGATCGCAAGGCGAGGCAGTCCGCGAGGGCGCTGTGGCTCAAGCTCACGCCGCGCGAGACACAGGTGGCACGCCTTGTTGCCCAAGGGTTCACCAACAAGCGCATCGCTGCCGAGCTGTCGCCGATCGAACTGCGCACGGTGGAGACACACCGCGCCCGTGCGTTTGCAAAACTCGGGCTGACCAACAGCCATGAGCTCGATCGCTTCCTGCGCGAGCACGAACTGTGAGCTGAGTCTCCGGACGCGCGGCGTACCGCAATCCCGCCCACTGGCGGCCCAACCCGGCGCGATACCCGCCTCCCCCTCACAGCGGGGACATGAATCGCCACCCGCATCCCCATTGGTACTCGCTGGTTTCTCCGTGGAAACCCTTGCGTATTGGTACGCATTAAGAACGCCCTTTGTTACGGACGCCAACACCAGCCGGTTTCGAAAGAATGGCCTTGCCTTTCTTAACCATGCCGGCTTAGCCGTAACGGAGACCCGATGCCCCATACCGACACCACCATCAACCGCCGTAGCTTTGTTCTGGGCTCCTCCTTACTCATTGGCGCGGGTGGGTTCGCGCTCTCTCCCGCGGCGCTCGCCCAGCAGCAATTCATCAACGTGCTGACCGGAGGCCAGAGCGGGGTGTATTACCCCATGGGCGTTGCGCTCTCCCAGCTCTACAACAACGTCCTGCCTGCTTCCAAAATCACGGTGCAATCCACCAAGGCTTCCGCCGAGAATCTCAATTTGCTGCAAGCAGGCCGTGGCGAAATCGCCTTTGTTCTGGGCGATGCCTTGTCCGATGCCTGGCTGGGCAATAAAGAGGCGGGCTTTGCAAAGCCCCTGAAGAAATTGCGGGCTGTGGCCGGCATTTACCCCAACTACATCCAGATAGTCGCCAGCGCCGAATCCGGAATCAAGACGCTGGCCGACCTCAAGGGAAAGCGAATTTCGGTTGGCGCGCCCAAATCGGGCACTGAACTCAACGCGCGCACCATTCTCGGTGCTGCAGGGCTGCCTTACAGCGCGTTTTCCAAAGTGGAATACCTGCCATTTGGAGAGTCGGTGGAACTCATGAAAAACCGCCAGCTGGATGTCACCCTGCAATCCGCCGGCCTGGGCGTCGCCTCCATACGCGACCTGGCCACTTCCGTCCCCATCATCGTCCTTCCGATACCTGCAGAGATCGTGGAAAAAATCAATGACTCGGCGTACCAAGGCTCGGTCATTCCTGCAAAAACCTATCCAGGCCAGGACGAGGACGTCAAAACGATCGCCATAAAGAACTTCCTGGTTTCCCACGACGGAGTTTCCGATGAATCCGTCTATGCCATGACCAAAGTCATGTTCGAAAACCTTCCGACACTGATCGCCGCCAACGCCGCCGCCAAAGGGATCAAGAAAGAAGGCGCCATGTCGGGCACCGGGGTGACTTTTCATCCCGGCGCACTGAAATACTACAAAGAGATTGGTCTCGCCAAGTAAGCCATGAACACCAATACCATCGGCGGGGTTCCCGCCACATCGGGTGCGGCAATTCCGCCCATTGCTGAAGAGGGGCGCAGCGCCGACATCGCCACAGGAAGCGGGAGCGCAACGCCAAAACCCAGCCCGCAAGGGATGGACGAGCAAGCCCCTCCTTTCACGGGCATGCTGTTTTGGGTGGCGATTGCGTTTTCGCTTTTCCAGATCGTCACGGCCGCCTATAGCCCTCTATCGAGCGCCGTAGTGCGCGCCGTGCACGTGGGCTTCCTGTTGCTCGTCACGTTCGTGCTTCATCCACCCTTGCGCAGCAAAGGTTTGGGGTGGGCGATAGGCACGGCGGCACTCATGACCGGCATGTACCACTGGGTCTATGAAGCGGACCTGATCCTGCGTGCTGGTGAACTCACGACAGCCGACATGGTTGTGGGCGTGGCCGTGATCGTATTGGTGTTCGAGGGCGCGCGCCGCATCATGGGGTTCGCCCTGCCGCTGATCTGCCTGATGTTTCTCGCATACGGCCTATTGGGCCAGTATCTACCGGGCGCACTGGCGCATCGCGGCTTCGGGATCGACCAGATCGTCGGGCAACTGGGCTTTGGCACGGAGGGAATTTACGGCACGCCCACCTACGTATCTTCTTCCTACATTTTCCTGTTCATTTTGTTCGGTGCATTTCTGGAACAGGCAGGGATGATTGCGCTGTTCACCGATTTCTCGCTGGGCATGTTCGGCCACACCAAAGGGGGTCCGGCCAAAGTGGCGGTGGTTTCTTCAGGGCTCATGGGCACGATCAACGGCTCGGGAGTGGCCAATGTGGTGACCACCGGCCAATTCACGATTCCCTTGATGAAACGTTTCGGCTACCAACCGGCTTTCGCGGGAGGCGTCGAAGCGACCGCCAGCATGGGCGGGCAGATCATGCCTCCGGTAATGGGCGCTGTGGCCTTCATCATGGCCGAGACCATTGACGTGCCGTACGTGGAAATATGCAAAGCCGCAGCAATTCCTGCCTTCCTGTATTTTCTGACGGCATTTCTCATGGTGCACCTTGAAGCCGGCCGTACGGGTCTGCTTGGAATGCCCAAGGCGGATTGTCCAGACCCCTGGGCGGCCGTGAAGCTGCGCTGGTACCTCATACTGCCTTTGGCAATCTTGGTGTACCTGCTGTTTGCCGGCTATACCCCATTGTTTTCGGGCATGGTGGGGCTCATTTTGACCCTCGTCCTTATTTTTGGGGCCTCGCTGACCAAGAATTTCGGAAACCGACCCTTGCAAATCATATTCTGGATTCTCATAGGTTTCGCAGCCTCCAGCTTTTTCAAGTGGGGTATCAGCGGCATTATCGCGCTGGCCCTCGGGATGGCGGCTCTATTGTGGTTTGCCCGAGGCGGGCGGGCGACGCTCAAGCTTGCCCTGAACGCCCTGGCCGACGGAGCGCGCCATGCATTGCCGGTAGGCGTGGCGTGCGCACTGGTGGGCGTGATTATCGGAATCCTCACTCTGACGGGGGCGGCCACCGCGTTTGCGGGATACATCATTCATCTGGGCCAATCAAGCCTGTTCGCGAGCCTTTTTCTGACCATGCTCGTGTGTCTGGTGCTTGGAATGGGAATTCCCACCATTCCGAACTACATCATCACCAGTTCGCTCGCGGCGCCGGCGCTGCTGGAATTGGGCGTTCCCCTGATTGTTTCCCACATGTTCGTTTTCTATTTCGGGATCATGGCGGATCTGACGCCACCTGTGGCGCTGGCTGCCTTTGCCGCAGCCCCGATTGCGCGTGAAAGCGGCATGAAAATCGGATTGCAGGCGCTGCGCATCGCAATTGCCGGTTTTGTGGTGCCATTCATGGCCGTGTATGCACCGGCGCTGATGCTGCAAGGCGGCACCCTCTGGGACACCGGATACGTCGTTTTCAAGGCGATTCTGGCGATATTGCTGTGGGGCGGGACTGCCATCGGTTTCTGGCTGGTTCCTTTGCAACTGTGGGAACGGGCTTTGGCGCTCCTGGCCGCGGGACTCCTCGTCGCAGCTGTGCCTGCCACCGATGGCATCGGCGTCGCCATGGCGATCGGCCTTGTTTCCTGGCACGTGTTCAGGGCGCGCCGGCTGGGCAAGCCGCTGATCGCCGTCTGATGCTTGGCCCCGCCTGCTGCGGCTGGCGGGGCCATTGCGATTTCTTTCCTGCATTCCAGTTCGACTGCTGATCCACGAAGCAGTGGGCACGCGGGGTACTGCCAAGAGGGAATCCATGGACATTCCGACGCATAGCCTGACGATGACGGTGCTGATGACACCGGACATGGCCAATTTCGTCGGCAAGGTGCACGGCGGGGCAATCCTGAAATTGCTGGACCAGGTCGCCTACGCCTGCGCCAGTCGCTATGCCTGCCAATACGTCGTCACGCTCTCGGTGGATCAGGTCACGTTCCGGTTGCCGATTCATGTCGGCGAACTGGTGACTTTCAAGGCTTGCGTGAACCACACGGGCACCTCGTCCATGGAGGTGGGCATCAAGGTGATCACGGAAGACATTCGGTCCGGGGAAATTCGCCACGCGAACAGTTGCTTCTTCACCATGGTCGCTCTCGACGACGAACGCAAACCCGTCGCGGTGCCTCCCTTGAAGCTTTCCACCGCTAAGCAACTGCATCGCTTCAGATCCGCCGAAATCCGCAAGCAGTTGCGCCGCGAGTTCAGTCAGCGCTCTCAGGCATTGCGCAGCATGGACTACGAATGACGGCCGCCGCAGCGATGCAGCGCCCAACCGGCCACAGGCCCTGATGCGGGTGGAACAGTGGCGACCACCCCGACTGCAGATTCCCAGGAGCGACCGTGACACCTTCCATCCAAAATTGGCCCGTGGCCCGGCGCGTGACCGCGCTGGCCATTGCCCTCGTCGCGGCGGTGCTGGTGCTGGTCGGTCTGACCATTTCGGGCCTGACAGAGCGTACCGCCCGGGCCCAGGTGGTGCACAGCGTAGGCGAGACGACGGCGACCCTTGCCAACGCACTGGGAGCCGCAGACGCCACCAACCGGGAACTGGTGCAGCTCACCATGAAAGGGTTCCAGCTCTATTTCGATCCGAACATGAAGCTGGACGCAACCTCTGGGGAGTTGCGCAGTTTCGGCTCCGCAGTGAAAGACGAGCACGACCCTGTCGATCGATTCGCGTCGGAGACAGGGGGCATAGCCAAGATATTTTCGCGTACTCCCGAGGGTTTCAAGATCATTTCCAGCTCCCTCAAGGGAGCCGATGGCATGCGGGAAGCCGGTGGCCCGTTGACGGGAAATCCGCTGCGCGCGGCCTTGGCGGGGAAAGCCTGGATCGGACGCATGGTCATCCAGCACAAGCCGTACATGGGCTACTACCTTCCGGTTCTTTCACCGGATGGGGACAAGAAACCCATTGCCGTGCTGTTCATCGCCAATTCCATAGGGGTGATGGAGCGCATGCAGCACCAGCTGGTCGCGCAGACGCAGTTCTTCGAGCATGGCGGCATTTACATCATCGACCCGCGCGACAGCCTCGAAAATGCGGTGTTCCTGGTGCACGCAAGCGCGGCTGGGAAACGGGTGCTCGAGGTTTTTCCCGATGCCCGTCCTTTCCTCGAAAAGCTGGCACAAGCACCGGACGGATTTGTGCGCGAGGCGCCCAGCGTCTTGGACAATGGCGGACCGGGCCCGTGGGCATTGCTCCGCAAGCCGGTCAATGACAGCGCGTGGGTCGTGGCCGAGGTACCGGACGGGGAAGCCATGGCCAGCCAGAAACCTTTGCTCGCGGCTGTATGGAGTCTGGTGGCCATGGCACTCGCGCTGATGGCAATGGGTCTTTACTGGCTGCTGCGCCGCAGCGTTGCCAAGCCGATTTCCGAGCTGACAGAAACCGTGACGCGCGTCTCGGACGGCGACCTCACCCAGCCCGTCCACACCCTGCGCGGTGATGAGATCGGCCTGCTGATGCGTGGTGTGGAGGGCATGCGCCAGCGCTACCAAGCCGTTCTGCAAGAAGTGCATCTGGCGGTGGCGGGCATCACCGGCGCGAGCTCCGAGATCGCCAATGGCAACCAGGACCTTTCGGCGCGCACGGAACTGGCCGCCAGCAATCTTCAGCAAACGGCGCAGAGCATGGACGAGCTCACAGCGTCGGTGCGACGCTCAGCGCAATCTGCGGAGCAGGCCAACCGACTCGCCGGCCATGCGGGAGAGGTGGCAGCGCTCGGGGGATCCCAGGTCGCAGAGGTGGTCGCGACCATGGGCGAGATCCATGAGAGCTCCCGCCGTATTCAAGACATCATTGGGGTCATCGACGGCATCGCTTTTCAAACCAATATCCTTGCGCTCAACGCGGCGGTCGAGGCAGCCAGGGCGGGCGAGCAAGGTCGGGGTTTCGCGGTGGTGGCCTCCGAAGTGCGCGCCCTCGCGGGGCGGAGTGCCGATGCGGCCAAGGAAATCAAAGCCCTCATCGGTGCGTCGGCCAGCAAAGCTAATGCTGGCGCACAACGGGTGCAGCAGGCAGGCGCCACGGTGGGCGACATCGTGAGATCCGTTCGCCAGGTCGAGACCATCGTTGGCGAAATCACTGCGACGACATCCGAGCAGTCCGGAGGAATCGGCCAGGTCAATCTCGCCATCGCGCAGCTTGAACAGGCGACGCAGCAAAACGCGGCCCTGGTGGACCAATCCACCGCCGCTGCGCAAAGCCTTCGGGACCAGGCCAGTCGCCTGGCCGCAGCGGTGGCGGTGTTCAAGGTGACCGATGACGATCCAGCGCGTGTCTTTCCCGACAGCGCGCTGGCGACAACGCTGCGCCTGTCCGGGTCCAGCGAAAGCCCCTGAATTCCGTCCCCGGCGTATTGCGCGTCCGCGCTACTGCGCGGCGCCGATGGCCCTGCGCGGTGGCCTCCTGAAGCACGCGCAGCACCCGACCCACCGTCCGAAAGGAAATTTTCATGCCAATGCTCAAGCGCTTTCTTTGCCGCACGCTCGCGGGGGCACTCGTTGCTGCAGGGCTTTCCCCGGCCACGGCGGACATTCTCATAGGACAAACGGCGGGCTTCACCGGCCCCGTCGCTTCCGGAGTGAAGGAGACCACCGACGGCGCACGGCTCTATCTTCGTGCGATCAACGAAAAAGGAGGCGTGAACGGGCAGCCGATCAAGCTCCTATCTCTGGACGATGGCTTTCTGCCGGCCAAGGCGGGGGACAACGCGCGCAAGCTGATCGAAGACAACAAGGTGGTCGCCTTGTTCCTGACACGTGGCACGCCGCATACCCAGGCGGTGCTTCCATGGGTACAGAAATACAACGTCCCACTGGTGGGACCTTCGACAGGCGCGATGGTGCTGCATGAGCCGGTGATTCCGCAGGTGTTCAACGTACGCGCCACCTACCAGCGGGAGGCGGAAAAGACCATCGCCTACCTCACGTCGATCGGCGTGACGCGCATTGCCATCCTGCACGCGGACGACAGCTTTGGGGAAGACGCGGTGAAAGGTGCGTTGCGTGCGCTGGATGCGGCCCGACTCGAACCCGTCGTGCTGGACAAGTTCCCGCGCATGAACCCCGACCTCTCTCCACTGGCCCGCGCGACGGCGCAGGCCGACGCGCAAGCGGTGCTGGTCATCGGCAGCGGCGCCGTGGCGGCAAATTCGCTCAAGGCGATACGCGCCGCGGGTTCGAGCGCGCAGCTTCTGACGCTTTCCAACAATGCCTCTTCGGGCTTCATCAGATCGCTGGGCGCGCAGGGCACAGGCCTGATCGTGTCGCAGGTTTTTCCGTACGAACGGCGCATCAACTACATGCTCGTGAAAGAGGCGAAAGAGCTGCTCAAGGCGTCCGACACAGACCTCAGCCCGCAGATGCTGGAAGGCTTCGCCTCCGCGAAGGTCCTGGTGGAAGGCCTGCGCGTCGCCGGCCCCAGCCCGACGCGCGAAAAGCTGCTGCAGGCGCTCAATGGCCTGCGCGTGGACATCGGGGGGCTCGAAGTGCGCTACTCGCCGGCGGACCACACGGGGCTGGATTTCGCCGATCTGGCCATCATCGGCGCGGACGGCAAATTTCGACGCTGACCGTCCTGCGTGACACACCCGCCACGCGCCAGCCGCCTCAGGGGCGAGGCGCCGCCAATCCGTTGGGCACTGCGCCGGCGGCGGACCACGCAGCGTCGAACCAGGCATCGTTCTCCAGCCAGGCGCGCAGCATGGGCAGGCCATCGAGCCCCCAGAAGAGCTTGCCGTCCACGCCGAACGCGGGCACGCCAAACACTCCCTGGGCGGCCGCCTCATCGGTGTTGCTGCGCAACATGGCCTTCACCTCCGCGCTGTCGGGCTCCAGGCCAGGCTGCATTTGCGGCGCCAGCGCGGCGGCCAGCGCATCGAGCCGCGCGGGGTCGAGGGCGTCCTCGCCGCCGACCCAGACATGCCGCAACACGGTGCCGGCCACATAGCGGTTGATGCGCCCGTCCGCGGAACACGCCAGCGCGCGCCGCAGCAGCGGAAGCGGGTTGAATGGATGGCGAGCGGGCATCTGCAAAGGAATGCCCAGCGAATGGCCCAGCCAAGTCGCGTGGCGGTAGGTCCAATCGCGTTTGGGCGGTATGCCCGCTGGTCCGGGATTGCCATGGGCCTGCAAAAGCGCGCCCAGCAACACCGGCCGGTAGGTCACCTGGTAGCTGAGCCCTTCCAGCACTTGCGGCAAGCGCTCGAACGCGAGCCAAGCGTAGGGAGAGACGAAGTCGAGGTAGAAAGTGATGTGCTTCATGGCAGTTCCACGGTAGGCAGGGACGGGGGCACCGGCGCGCCCGCGCGTTGCAGCAATCGCGCCCAGACCACCCGGCGCGCCTGGGTGTCCAGCCCGGACCAGCGGCGAATCTCGTCCAGGCTGCGGAAGCACCCTTCGCAGACGCTGCCGTCGTCCGACATGCGGCAGACGGAGACGCAGGGCGAGGGCACGACTTCGTCGGAATTTTGGTCAAAATAGCCTGCAGCGCTTAGCCTGTCTGCGTGAGCAGCTATGGTTTGGGTAGCGTTCATGCGGCGGCGGTCTGCTCGGTCACATCGGCCAGCGGCGCGCCGGTGAGGCGCTGCAAGTCCTGCGGCGAAAGCGGGAACACCGCGTGCGGGTGGCCCGCCGCCGCCCACAGCACCGCAAAGCGCAGCAGTTCGCGGTCGATCAGCACCACGCCCGGATGGGCATGCGCGAGCGGCGCCACGCCGCCGATGGAAAACCCGGTGCGCGCCTTGACGAAGGCGGCGTCCGCACGCCCTATCGGCCCGACCAGTGCCGCGACCTTGTGCGCGTCCACGCGCCGGTCGCCCGAGGTGACGACCAGCACCGCCGCGTCGTCGCTCAGGCGCCGGAAGATGATGCTCTTGGCCACCTGGCCGACGGCGATGCCCAACACGTCGGCGGCCTGCTGGGCGGTGCGGCAGGCGTCGTCCAGCATGCGCGGCGCCTGCGCGTGGTCCGCGGCTTGCAACGCGGCCGCGACACGCTGCACACCGGCGGGCAAGGGGGTGAGTTCGGCTCCGCACATGGCGCCTACCCCGCCCGCTTGGCCAGCAGCGCCGCAGCCGCCCGCGAGTTCGGCTTGCGGCCGAGAAAGTGGCTGATGGCCGCGCCGGCATCGACGAGTTGGTCGAGGTCGATGCCGGTGTCGATGCCCATGCCGTGCAGCAGGTAGACCACGTCTTCCGTCGCCACGTTGCCGGTGGCGCCCTTGGCGTAGGGGCAGCCGCCCAGGCCCGAGACGGAGGCCTGGAAATTCCACACGCCCAGCTCCAGCGCCGCCAGCGTGTTGGCCAGCGCCTGGCCGTAGGTGTCGTGGAAGTGGCCCGAAACTTCATCCAGCCCATAGTGCTGCAACGCCGCCTCGATGGCGCGCTGCACCTTGCGCGGCGTGCCCACGCCGATGGTGTCGGCCACGTCCACGCGCTGCACGCCAATGCCCTTGAGCAGGCCGGCGAGGTAGGCCACGCGCTCGGGCGCGATGTCGCCTTCATACGGGCAACCCACGGTGCAGCTCATGGCGCCGCGCACGCGGATGCCGGCGGCGCGCGCGGCCTCGACGACGGGCGCAAAGCGCTCGATGCTCTCGGCAATCGAGCAGTTGATGTTCTTCTGGCTGAAGGCCTCGCTGGCCGAGCCGAAGACCACGATCTCGTCCGGCCGGTCGGCCAGCGCCGCCTCGTAGCCCTTGAGGTTGGGCGTGAGCACCGAATACCGCACGCCCGGCTGCCGTGCGATGCCGGCCATGACCTCGTGGTTGTCGGCCATCTGTGGCACCCACTTGGGGCTGACGTAGCTCGTCACTTCGATCTCGCGCAGGCCCGCCTGCTGCAGGCGGTGCACCAGGTCGATCTTCACCGCGACGGGGACGGGCGTTTTCTCGTTCTGCAGCCCGTCGCGCGGGCCAACGTCGATGAGGCGGACTGTGTCTGGGAAGCTCATTGGGGGTCCTTCGAATGGCAGTTCAATAGCCGCGCTGCACGTCGACCACGCCGCGGATGCCGGCATCGCCCGCCTGCAGGTGCGCAATCTTGCCCGCGATCTGCGCGATGCTTTCTGCACGCAGGGTGCGCGCAGAGGTGTGCGGCGTGAGCGCGATGCGCGGCTCGCTCCATAAAGGGTGGCCGGCCGGCAGCGGCTCGGTGCGGAAGACGTCGAGCGCGGCACCGGCCAGGTGACCGCTGGCAATCAGCGCCAGCAGGTCGTCCTCCACCAGGTGCGCGCCGCGCGCTACGTTGACGAGGTAGCCGCCGGGCTGCAGCGCGCCCAGGGTAGCGCGGTTCAAGATGCCTTGGGTTTCGGGCGTGAGCGGCAACAGGTTCACGAGCACCCGGCTGGCGCCCAGGAAGTCGTGCAAAGCGCCCTGCCCGCTGAAGTTGCGGACGCCTTCAATGGCCTTGGGCGTGCGGCTCCAGCCGTTCACCGGGAACTCGAAATGCGCCAGTGCCCGGGCCACGCGCTCGCCCAGCACGCCCAGGCCCATCACGCCCACGGGGAAGTCGCTGCGCAGGCGGGGCTTGCGGAATCCCCAGTGGCCGGCGCGCATCTCGGCCTCGTAGCCACCCAGCTCGCGGAAGTGGCGGATGACCGCATGGCAGACGAATTCGGCCATCTGCACGGCCATCCCGGCGTCGTCCAGGCGCACCACCAGCGCGCCGGGCGGCAGGCGCAGCCGGAGCAAGGCGTCCACGCCCGCGCCGATGGCGAAGAGTGCGCGCAAGGCGGGTTGCTCGTCCAGGAACTGCTGGGGCGGCGCCCAGACCACGGCGTAGTCGGTCTGCGGCGCACCGGGCTGCCACACGGAAAGGTCCGCACCAGGCAACGCGGCGGCCAGCCCTTCCAGCCAGGGCTCGGCGGGGGTATCGGTGCAGCAAAAGGCGATCTTCATGCCCAGCAAGCGTACCCCGCGCGCCTCACGCGGCCGAGAGCTTGAGCAGCTCGGCGCCTTCGGTCACCTGGTCGCCCGGCGCGTAGAGCAGTTCGGCCACCACACCGTCCTGCGGCGCGGCAATGGTGTGCTCCATCTTCATGGCCTCCATCACCGCCAGCGGCTGGCCCTTGGCGACCTGGTCGCCCGCCTTCACGGCGAACGACACCACCTTGCCCGGCATGGGCGCCGTAAGGCGCCCGCCTTCGGCCGCCGATTCCCCGGCATGCGCCAGCAGGTCGATGGCGGTGATCTGCGTCGCGCCGCGCGGGGTGAAAACATGGTCCACCTCGCCCTGGGCGTACACGGCGGCGCGGGTGCGCTCGCCGGCGAACTGCAGCTCAATGCCATCGCCCTGGAGGGTGAAGGCCAGCGGGCCGGCCACAGCGGCATCGCCCTCGCCCACGGCCAGGTGCAGCGTGCCGCCGCGCTGGTAGGTCAGACAGGCCTTGGCGTGCGCGCCACCGAATTCGAACGCGAAGCGGCGCTGCACCACGCCGTGGGTGTGGAATCCGTCGCGGCGGCTGAACGGGTCGGCACCCTCGGCGGCGCGCTCACGCAGCAGGGTCTGCGCCACGGCCGCCGCCGCCGCAAGCGGCAGGCCCACGCTCTCCTGCTGGAACAGCGCGGCCTGCTCGCGCGGGATCAGGGCGGTGTCGAGCCGGGCCTGGGCGAACGCATCGGTGCGGGCCACGCGGCGCAGGAACTGCACGTTGGTCGCCAGGCCCACGATGTGGGTCTGCGCCAGGGCTTCGTCGAGCCGCGCCAGGGCCTGCGCGCGCGTGTCGCCGTGCACGATGAGCTTGGCGACCATGGAGTCGTAGAACGGGCTGATGGCGTCGCCCTGGCGCACGCCGGAGTCCACGCGGACCGTGCCCCTTTCAAACGCCACGCACTCGGGCAGCCCATAGACGTTGAGCGTGCCGGTGGCCGGCAGGAAGTTGTTGTCGGGGTTCTCCGCACAAATGCGCGCCTCGATGGCGTGGCCGTGAATGCGCAACTCGTGCTGCTGCAGCGGCAGCGGCTCGCCCGAGGCCACGCGCAGCTGCCATTCCACCAGGTCCAGGCCGGTGATGGCCTCGGTCACCGGGTGCTCGACCTGCAATCGGGTGTTCATCTCCATGAAATAGAACTTCATCTGCTCGGGCCGCTCGTAGCCGCCCGGCTGCTCGACGATGAACTCCACCGTCCCCGCACCCACGTAGTTCACCGCCTTGGCGGCTGCCACCGCCGCCTCGCCCATCTGCCGCCTGAGCGCCTCCGTCATGCCGGGCGCGGGCGCTTCCTCCAGCACTTTCTGGTGGCGCCGCTGCACCGAGCAATCGCGCTCGAAAAGGTAGACCACGTCGCCCTGCGTGTCGCCAAACACCTGAATTTCGATGTGGCGCGGGCGCAGCACGTACTTTTCGACCAGCACGGCATCGTTGCCAAAGCTGCTGGTGGCTTCGCGTTGGCACGATGCCAGCGCGGCGGCGAAATCCTCGCTTTTCTCCACCAGACGCATGCCCTTGCCGCCGCCCCCGGCGCTGGCCTTGATGAGCACGGGGTAGCCGATGGCGTCGGCCTCGCGCTGCAGCAGGGCTGGGTCCTGGTCTTCGCCCTGGTAGCCCGGGACCAGCGGCACACCGGCCTTGGCCATGAGGCGCTTGGATTCGGCCTTGAGCCCCATGGCCTGGATGGCCGAGGCCGGCGGGCCGATGAACACCAGCCCAGCGGCCTGGCAGGCCCGGGCGAAATCTTCGTTTTCCGACAGGAAGCCATAGCCAGGGTGGATGGCCTGCGCTCCCGTGGCCTGGGCGGCTTCGATGATGCGCTCCCAGCGCAGGTAGCTGTCCCTGGGGGCGCTGCCGCCGATGTGCACGGCCTCGTCGCACACGGCCACATGCCTGGCCTGCGCGTCGGCATCGGAGTACACGGCAACGGTTTTCACGCCCAGGCGCTTGGCAGTCGCAGCCACTCGGCAAGCGATCTCACCTCGGTTTGCAATGAGGATCTTGTTGAACATTTTTAAGCCACCTTGGCAGAACCAGAAAAGAAAGAAGACAAATGCCGCAGCACCGCGCGCAAGAACTTGAAGAGCAGGGCCATCACCAGGACCGACAGCACCAGCATCACCACCAGCGCGACGCCAAAGGCCACCGGGTATTGCGTGGCCAGCCACACCACGCCCACCACCAGGCCGTCCTCAAACAGCGACAGGCCCCAGTTGGAAAACGGCTCCGGCGAGGTATTGGCCGCCGCGCGCGTGGTCATCTTGGTGGCCAGGGCGGTGGCCGACAGCGACCCGCCCAGCAGCCCCGCCACCACGGCCATGGTGGCGTTGTCGGCGCCGAACACACCGGCCGCCAGCACGGCACCGGCGGGTACGCGGATAAAGGCATGGACGGCGTCCCAGGCGCTGTCCAGCCAGGGCACCTTGTCGGCAAAGAATTCCACCATCAGCATGGCGCCGCTGATGGCGAGCACGAACGGGTTCTGCAGCACCGCCAGGCCCGGCGGCAGCACGATCCAGCCCGCCACGCCCATCATCCCCACCAGGAACACCACGGCGTACAACCGGAAGCCGCTGGCCCATCCCAGTGCGGCGGCCAGCGCCAGCAGGCCGGGCATGTCGAGCTGCGCCGTGGCGCTGGCCGCCGCATCGCCCACGGCACGGGCCGTGCCGCCATCCACATGCAGCCCCAGCGTGTGGAGCCACTGCACGATGTGAAACCAGAGGGTGTCCATGGCCGGAGGCGCCGATCAGCCCAGCCAGGAAGGCTTGCGTTTGTTGAGGAAGGATTGCACGCCTTCCTTGCCCTCGTCGCTGGCGCGGATGTCGGCAATGCTCTCCACCGTGGCGGCGATCAAGGCCGCATCGATTTCGCGCTCGGCCACGTCGCGCACCAGCCGCTTGCATGCGCCGACCGCGTGGGGGCCGGCGCTGGTCAGCGCCTTGAGCAGCTCATCGACCTTGGCGTCGAGTTGGTCCGCCGCCACCACCTCGTGCACGAAACCGATGCGCAGCGCCTCCGCGGCGCCGAAGCGCTCGGCCGTCAGGAAGTAGCGGTGGGCGGCGCGCGCGCCCATGGCACGAATCACATAGGGACTGATGGTGGCGGGGATCAGGCCGAGCTTGACTTCGCTGAGGCAAAAGCCCGCCGTGTCCACGCTCACCGCCATATCGCACGCCGCCACCAGGCCCATGCCGCCGGCGTATACATCGCCCTGCACCCTGGCGACGGTAGGCTTGGGACATTCGTAGATCACGCGCAGCATCTCGGCCAGCTTGCCGGCGTCCTGCACGTTTTCGGCGCGCGTGTAGTCGGCCATGCGCCGCATCCAGTTCAGGTTCGCGCCGGCGCAGAAGGCCGGGCCCTCGGCGGCCAGCACCACGGCGCGCACATCGGCACGCGCGCCCACGTCCTGGAAGGCGGAGGTGATGTCGGCGATGACCTCGTCGCTGAAGGCGTTGCGGACCTCGGGCTGCGTGAGCGTGATGCGCGCCACGGCGCCGGTCTGGGTGATGGAAAGGTTCTGGCTGTTCATGGCTGGGACGGGTTTTGCAGGAAGTAGACAAGGTCCAACTCGGGGCTGGGCTGGCCCAGGGTGGTCAACGCGGCAGTGATCTGGCCACGGTGGTGCGTGCCGTGGTTGAAGACATGCGCCAGCGTGGCCGCAAATGGCAGCGATGCCGGGGTGCCGCGCATGGTGGTGTAGTCGAGCGTGCCACTCCAGCGGTCGGTCGGGAAGGTTGCGATCAGTGGCGCCCAGCGGGCCGCGCCCTCGCGCAGCCGGGCGTCCAGCCGCGCACGGTCGGGCTCCACCTCGGCATCCAGCGCCACCGTGGGCGAGCGGCCTTCGGCAAACCGGACGAACCACAGCAGGTGCTCGCCCACCAGCAGGTGATTGAGCGTGCCGTGGATGCTTTTGAAAAACAGGCCCACGTCGCGCCGGTAGTCCGCATCGGGCAGCGCCCGCACGGCGCCCAGCAGGCGCGCTGTGGCCCACACGTTGTAGCGCGCGAGCTGGGTGAAGTGGGCCACGGCGTCCATCGGGCCCTCACATGCGGAAGATGCCGAACTTGGTGTCTTCGATCGGCGCGTTGCGCGTGGCCGAAAGCCCCAGCGCCAGCACGCGGCGGGTGTCGGCGGGGTCGATCACGCCGTCGTCCCACAGCCGCGCCGTGGCGTAGTACGGGTGGCCCTGCTCCTCGTACTGGCGGCGGATGGGGGCCTTGAAGGCTTCTTCTTCCTCCATGCTCCACTGGCCGCCCTTGGCTTCGATGCCGTCGCGCTTGACGGTGGCCAGCACGCTGGCGGCCTGCTCGCCACCCATCACGCTGATGCGTGCGTTGGGCCACATCCAGAGGAAGCGGGGCGAGTACGCCCGGCCACACATGCCATAGTTGCCGGCGCCAAAGCTGCCGCCGATGATGATGGTGAACTTCGGAACACTCGCCGTGGCCACGGCCGTGACCAGCTTGGCGCCGTGGCGCGCGATGCCCTCGTTCTCGTACTTGCGCCCCACCATGAAGCCGGTGATGTTCTGCAGGAACACCAGCGGGATCTTGCGCTGGCAGCACAGCTCGATGAAGTGCGCGCCCTTCTGCGCGCTCTCCGAAAACAGAATGCCGTTGTTGGCGATGATGCCGACCTGCATGCCCTCGACGCGGGCGAAGCCGCACACCAGGGTGCTGCCGAAGCGCGCCTTGAACTCGTCGAATGCGCTGGCGTCGACGATGCGGGCAATGATCTCGCGCACATCAAAGGGCTTGCGCGTGTCCACGGGGATCACGCCGTACAGCTCTTCTGCTGCAAATTTAGGAGCTGCCGGCGCTTGATCGGCAGGCGCTGGCGCCTTGTTTTTATTCAAATTTGCGACCGCGTTGCGCGCCAGCTGCAGCGCATGCAGGTCGTTCTGCGCCAGGTGGTCGGCCACGCCGGACAGGCGCGTGTGCACGTCGCCGCCGCCCAGGTCCTCGCTGCTGACCACCTCGCCCGTGGCGGCCTTCACGAGCGGCGGTCCGCCCAGGAAGATGGTGCCCTGGTTCTTGACGATGATGGATTCGTCGCTCATCGCCGGTACGTAGGCGCCGCCGGCCGTGCACGAGCCCATGACCACGGCGATCTGGGCGATGCCCTGCGCGCTCATGTTGGCCTGGTTGAAGAAGATGCGGCCGAAGTGGTCGCGGTCCGGGAATACGTCGTCCTGGTTGGGCAGGTTGGCGCCGCCGGAGTCCACCAGGTAGATGCAGGGCAGGCGATTCTGCGCCGCCACTTCCTGGGCGCGCAGGTGCTTCTTCACCGTCATGGGGTAGTAGGTGCCGCCTTTCACCGTGGCGTCGTTGCACACCACCATGCAGTCCACGCCGCTCACGCGGCCGATGCCGGCGATCAGGCCCGCGCCCGGCGCGTCGTTGTTGTACATGTTCAGCGCGGCCAGCGGCGCCAGCTCCAGGAACGGCGTGCCGGGGTCGAGCAGGTTGGCGACGCGCTCGCGCGGCAGCAGCTTGCCGCGCCCCACATGCTTGGCGCGGGCCGCTTCGCCGCCGCCCTGGGCCACCTTGTCGAGGTGGACGCGCAGGTCGTCGACCAGCGCGCGCATGGCGGTGGCGTTGGCAATGAAGTCCGCCGAGCGGGCGTTGAGCTGGGTGTCGAGAATGGTCATACGGTCGTGCGCTTTCAAGCGGTCTTTGCTTCGGAGAGACCGAGCTGGTCCTTCATCTCGTCGCGGATCTTGAACTTCTGGATCTTGCCCGTCACCGTCATCGGAAAGCTGGCGACGAAGCGGATGTAGCGCGGCACCTTGTAGTGCGCGATCTGGCCCTTGCAGAAGGCGCGGATGTCATCCTCGATGGGCTTGGTGCCGGGCTTGGCGATGATCCAGGCGCAGAGCTCCTCGCCGTATTTCTCGTCGGGCACGCCGACCACCTGCACATCCTGCACCTGCGGGTGGCGGTACAGGAATTCTTCGATCTCGCGCGGGTAGATGTTCTCGCCGCCGCGGATCACCATGTCCTTGATGCGGCCGACGATGTTCACGTAGCCCGCCTCGTCCATGGTGGCGAGGTCGCCGGTGTGCATCCAGCCCTCGGCGTCGATGGCTTCTCGGGTCTTATCCTCGTCGCCCCAGTAGCCGTGCATGACCGAGTAGCCCCGGGTGCAGAACTCGCCGCGCTGGCCACGCGCCACGACCGCGCCGGTCTCGGGGTCGACGATCTTGATCTCGAGGTGCGGTTGCACCTGGCCGACGGTGGAGACGCGCTTTTCCAGCGGCGTGTCGGTGCTGCTCTGGCAGCTCACCGGGCTGGTCTCGGTCATGCCGTAGGCGATGGTGATCTCGCGCAGATGCATCTGCTCCACCACGCGCTTCATGACCTCGGTCGGACACGGCGAGCCGGCCATGATGCCGGTACGCAGGGTGGAGAGGTCGAACTCCTTGAAGCGCGGATGGTCCAGCTCGGCGATGAACATGGTGGGCACGCCGTGCAGGCCGGTGCATTTTTCGTCCTGCACCGTTTGCAGCACGCTCAGGGGGTCGAACCCGTCGTTGGGGTAGACGATGGTGCTGCCGTGCGTGAAGCACGCCAGGTTGCCCAGCACCATGCCGAAGCAGTGGTACAGCGGCACGGGGATGCACAGCCGGTCCGCGGGCGTGAGCTGCATGCACTCGCCGATGAAGAAGCCGTTGTTCAGGATGTTGCGGTGCGTCAGCGTGGCGCCCTTGGGGAAACCCGTGGTGCCGCTGGTGAACTGGATGTTGATCGGGTCGGTGGCCGCAAGGCCGGCCGCCACCGCGTCCACGCGCGGGTCGGCCGCGTCGCCGCGCGCGATGAGGTCGGAAAAGCGCAGCAGGCCCGGCTCCTCGGCGCCCTGCCCGCCGGCCGCGTCGGTGCCGCCATCGATCCACACCACGGTGCGCAACAGGGGTAGCTTCATTGCGCCCAACTTGCCGGGCTGCTGGCCGGTCCATTCGGGCGCCAGCTCGCGCAGCATGCCCAGGTAGTCGCTGGTCTTGAAGCGCGCCATAGTCACCAGCAGCTTGCAGCCGACCTTGTTGAGCGCGTATTCCACCTCCGACGTGCGGTAGGCGGGGTTGATATTGACCAGCACCAGGCCGACCTGCGCCGTGGCCAGCTGCATCAGCACCCATTCGGCGTTGTTGTGCGACCAGATGCCCACCCGGTCGCCCGGCACCAGACCCTGGCGCAGCAGCGCGCTGGCCAGGCGGCGGGCCTCGGCCTGCAGCTCGGCGTAGGTGTAGCGCAGGCCCTGATGCCTGCTGACCAGCGCCTCGCGCTCGGGTTGGCGCGCTGCCATGGCGGCGAAAAACGCGCCCAGGGTCTGCTCGATCAGCGCCGTGGCGGTGGCGCCGCGGGCATAACTCTCGGCGGGGGGTGCGGGGTGGGATGCGGCGTTGGGGGCGTGCGTCGTCGTCATGGGGTTTCCTGCATGGCCGGGGCAAGGGGCAAGCATAGAAGCGCAGCGCTTTGCCAGGTTGCCACAAAGGTTGCAAATCGTGCCACAGCTCGGGCACACTGGGCGGCGTGAACGCCCTCCCCGAGCACGCCGCCCCTCGCGCCCCCGAAACCTGGCCCGCCAGCGCACCGGCCGTGACGCCCATGGCCTTCGTGCGCGCCATCGCGCTGGCCTACGCGCGCCGCGGCATGAGCCCGCTCGGCGCCCTGGCGCAGGCACAGATCGCGCCTGACGCGCTGCAGGAGGCGGACGCGCGTATCACCGCCTGGCAGATGGAGCGCATTTCCGACGCCGCCATGCAGGAGCTCGACGACGAGGCCCTGGGCTGGTTCGGCCGCCGCCTGCCCTGGGGCAGCTACGGCATGCTGGCGCGCGCCTCCATCAGCGCGCCCAACCTGCGGGTGGCGCTGGGCCGCTGGTGCCGCCACCACGGCCTGCTGGCGGACGACATCGCCCTGCACCTGGCGAGCGACGGCGGCACGGCCGAACTCGCCATCACCGAAGCGCGCGACCTGGGCGCGCTGCGCGAGTTCTGCCTGGTCTCGGTGCTGCGCAACGCGCACGGCCTGGCCTGCTGGCTGGTGGACTCGCGCATTCCACTCCTGGGCGCCGATTTCGCCTTCCCCGCGCCGCCGCACGCCGACGCCTACGCGGTGTTGTTCCGCGGCCCCGCCACCTTCGGCGCCGCGCGCACGGCCATCCGCTTCGATGCGCGCTACCTGGGCCTGCCCCTGCGCCGCGACGAACCGGCGCTGCGCCAGATGCTGCAGCACGCCCTGCCGCTGACGGTGCTGCAGTACCGGCGCGACCGCCTGCTGGTGCAGCGCGTGCGCCAGCTGCTCGGCGCCCCTGCGGCGGGCCACCCGGCCCATGCCCTGGCGCAGCACAGCGCCGAGTCGCTGGCCGCGCAACTGCACGTCTCGCCGCGCACGCTGCACCGCCAGCTGAAGGAGGAAGGCGCCACGCTGCAGGCGCTCAAGGACGAGGTGCGGCGCGCCCGCGCCGTGGAGCTGCTGCAGCGCAGCGACCGCCCGATCAAGCAGGTGGCCGAGGCGGCAGGTTTCTTGAACGAGAAGAGCTTTATTCGGGCGTTTCGGGGATGGACCGGGCATTCGCCGGCCGAATTCCGGCGGGCCGTACGGCTGCCCTGAAGCGGCGGGTAGGCGGCTGGCCGCACCCGCACGGCTGGCTCGGAGTCCACCCTCAGCCAATGGCCTACACCCACCGACCCGTGCCAGCGGGAAGATGGCGCTTTTCCCCACCCTGAAAGCCGCCGATGCCCCGACCACCCTCCCACGAAGGCCAGCCCGTCCCGCAAGTCCGGTTCCGCTACCGCGCCGGCGGCGAATGGCGGGAAACCAGCACCGACGCGCTCTTCAAGGGCCGCACGGTCGCGGTGTTCGCGTTGCCCGGCGCGTTCACCCCCACCTGCTCCAGCACCCACTTGCCGCGCTTCAATGAACTGGCGCCCACCTTCCGCGAGAACGGCGTGGACGAAGTCGTCTGCGTCGCGGTGAACGACCCCTTTGTCATGGAGGAGTGGGCCAAGAGCCAGGAATGCGACAACGTCTTCGTCCTGCCGGACGGGAACGGTGCGTTCACCCGACAGATGGGCATGCTGGTGGACAAGTCCGAGCTGAATTTCGGCCAGCGCTCCTGGCGCTATTCGATGCTGGTCCGGGACGGCGTGGTCGAGAAGATGTTCATCGAACCCGACGAGCCGGGCGACCCGTTCAAGGTGTCGGACGCCGACACGCTGCTGCGCTACGTCAACCAGAATGCCCGGCTGCCCGACCAGGTGGCCCTGCTCACGCGCGCCGGCTGCCCGTTTTGCGCCCAGGCCAAGAAGCTGCTTGACGACGCCGGCATCGCATACGCCGAAGTCGACCTGCCGCACAGCATCCGCACGCGCGCCCTGGGGGCCATCGCGGGCGCGCGAACGGTGCCGCAGATGTTCGTCAACGGCGAACTGATCGGCGGCGGCGACGCGGTGCGATCCTGGATCGAACGCCGGCCCTAGACTGGGCGCATTGTCCGCGCCCCCTTCTACGGCCTCCCCATGATCCACCTCCACCACTGCGTCAGCGCCCGCTCCTTCCGCCCTCTGTGGATGCTCGAAGAGCTGCAACTCCCCTACCAGCTGCACATGCTGCCGTTCCCGCCGCGCGCGCTCGCCCGCCAGTTCCTGGAGGAGAACCCGCTCGGCACGGTGCCGCTGCTGGTGCAAGGCGAGGTGCGCATGACCGAATCCGCCGCCATCTGCCAGTACCTCGCCGCCACACGCCCCGAGGCGGGGCTGGACGTGGCGCCCACGGACCCGGCCTATGGCGCCTACCTGAACTGGCTGCACAGGAGCGATGCCACGCTGACCTTTCCGCAGACCCTCGTGCTGCGCTACGGCCGCTTCGAGCCCGCCGAACGCCAGCAGCCGCAGGTGGTGGTGGACTACACGCGCTGGTTCCTGGCGCGGCTGCGCGCGGTCGAGGCCGCGGCGGCGCAGGGCGACCACCTGTGCGCGGGGCGCTTCACGGCGGCGGATGTGGCGGTGGGCTACGCCCTGCTCCTGGCCCAGCACCTGGGGCTGGCAGAGCAGTTCGGGCCGGCCACGCAGGCCTATTGGCAGCGCTTGCAGCAGCGCCCGGCCTACCAGCGCGCGCAGGCCGTGCAGCGGGAAGCGGCCCAGGCGCAGGGCGTGCCGACCACGCCGGCACCGGACACACGCCCCGACTGAGCGAGGGGCACCGGGCGCGGCGGGGCATCGGAAAAAACCAGCCAAATTGGCCTCCAGCGCTTGCTGTATAAGCGCTGACAGCTATTATTAAAGAAGCATCAGCCCAAGGCGGTGCGCGCGGCGGCCTCCAGCCAGGCGGGCAGGTCGCGCATGTGCGCCAGCACGTCGCGGGCACCGGCGGCGCGCAGGGCGCCGGCCGCGTCGTGCCCCACGGGCGAAGGGCTGTAGCCGAGCACCGTAGCGCCCGCCGCCACGCCGGCGGCAACGCCGGTGACCGTGTCTTCCACCACCAGGCAGCGCTCGGGGGGAACGCCCAGCGCGGCCGCAGCCGCCAGGTACACGTCGGGCGCGGGCTTGGTGGCCGGCATTTCGTGCCCGCTGAAGACGTGGCCGGCAAACAGCGGCGCCAGGCCCACCATCTGCAACTGCATTTCGACCTTGAAGCGGTCGGCGCCCGAAGCGCAGGCAATGCGCCCGCCGAGGCGCGCGTGCACGGCGTGCACGGCCTCCACCGCGCCGTCGATGGCCCGCAGCTCCGTGGCCAGGCGCGCGTTGCGCCGGGCGTAGAAGGCATCCATCCAGGCGTCGGTCAGCGGCCGGCCGGTGTGCGCCTCGATGCGCGCGGCTTCGCTGCGCACCGTCTTGCCGATGAACAGGCGCATGCATTCCTCGGGCGCCAATGCCCAGCCGGCTTCCTCCAGCATGTCGCGGAGCACGCCGTTGGTAATGGGTTCGCTGTCGACCAGCACGCCGTCGCAGTCGAACAAGACTGCTTCAAGATTCATAGCTGACATCCATGATCCAGTATGCGCTAGAGGCATTTTTTATCAAAAAACCGTCAGCCGTGCAGATCGCCGTCCACATAGAACCAGCGCCCGCCCTCGCGCACGAAACGGCTGGTTTCGTGCAGGCGCACGGCCCGCCCGCCGACGCGGTGGCGGGCGACGAACTCGACTTCGGCATGGTCGTCGCCCAGCGCCCGATGGCGGCGCACTTCCAGGCCGAGCCAGCGCGCGCCGGGCTCGAACTCCAACCGTGCCGGCCGGGTGCTGGCGTGCCAGGTGGCGAGCAGCCAGGCTGCATCTTCCTGCACGAAGGCGCTGTAGCGCGAGCGCATCAGGCTTTCGGCGTCGGGCGGCAGTGTCCCGTCGTGCCAGCGGCCGCAGCAGGCGCCAAAGCGGGCGTTGCGCGTGGGCGCGCGCGGGTCGGATCGGCCGCAGGGACAGGGGGCATCGGGATGGCAGGCGGGCATGGGTACAGGTGTAGTGCGGATATCAGGAGCCGCAGCGGCGAACGTAGACTGGGCGCCTTGCAACGCAGGAGTCTCGCATGTGGAATACCTCTGTGCCGTGGTGGGAGTTTGTCGTGCGGGGCATCGTCGTTTACGTGTTCCTGCTGATCTTCCTGCGCGCCACCGGCAAGCGGCAGACGGGGCAGTACGCGCCTTTTGACCTGGTGCTGCTGCTGATCCTGTCGAACGCGGTGCAGAACTCGATGAATGCGGGCGACAACTCGCTGATCGGTGGCCTGGTATCGGCCAGCACCCTGATCTGCTGCCACGTGGCTCTGTCGCACCTGACCTACCGCTTTCGCCGCCTGGAGCGCCTGATCGACGGTCGGCCGCGGGTGCTGGTGCAGGACGGCAAGGCCGACGAAGCCCTGATGGCACGCGAACGCATTTCCCCCAGCGACCTGGCCGCCGCTTTGCGCGCCGGCGGCACGCTGCATCTGCACGAGGTCGCCCGCGCCACCATCGAGGTCAATGGGCAGATCACGGTGGTGCTGCGGCCCCCCAGCAGGCCGCTGGACGACATCTGAGCCACCGAGGCAACACAATGCCAGCGCCGATACATCCCCAACCACCCACCGAGGTACTCGCATGCCCCTGTGCATTTTGATAACCGGCTGCTCCAGCGGCATTGGCGCTGCCCTGGCGCGTGAATTTCACAACCGCGGCCATGTGGTGTACGCCACAGCGCGGCGGCCCGACAGTTTGCAAACCCTGGCGCAGGCAGGTCTGCGTGTGCTGGCCCTGGACGTGAACGACGACGCCAGCATTGGCGCCGCCATGGCGGTGGTGCAGCAGGAGCAGGGGCGTTTGGACATGCTGGTGAACAACGCCGGTTTCTCCCAGGTGGGCGCGGTGGTGGATTTGCAGCGCGAGGACCTGCGCCGACAGTACGAAACCAATGTGATTGCGCCGGTGGCCGTGTCCCGCGCGGCCCTGCCCTTGCTGCGCGCTGCGGCAGAGGCGGGGGCGGCGCCGGTGATTGCCAACGTCGGCAGCATCGTGGGCCTGTTCACCACGCCGTTCGCGGGCGCCTACTGCTCCAGCAAGGCGGCCTTGCACGCCCTGAGCGACGCCTTGCGGATGGAGTTGGCACCGCTGGGCATCCGGGTGGTGACGGTGCAGCCCGGCGGGGTGACATCGAGCTTTGGCAACCATGCCGAGGAAGCGATTCGCTTGCCCGAAGGGTCGCTGTACGAGAGCGCCGCGCCCAGCATTCGTGCCCGCGCGCAAGCCGGGCAGGTGAACGCGACCGCGGCGGACGTCTTTGTGGTCCCCGTGGTGGATGCTTTGCTCAAAAGCACGCCCCCGGTGCGGGTGCGCGGCGGCAAGGGCAGTACGGTGCTGCCGCTGCTGAAATTGCTGCTGCCCACTCGGCGCTTCGACGCCATCCTGTCCCGCCGCTTTGGCTTGGGCAGCTGGAAGCCCTGACGCACTGCGCGCCTGGCGCTGCCTTATGCCAGCGCACGCTGGATGATGATCTTCTGCACGTCGCTCGTGCCTTCGTAGATCTGGCACACGCGCACGTCGCGGTAGATGCGCTCGACGGGAAAGTCGTTCACCACACCGTAGCCGCCCAGCGTCTGGATGGCGGCGCTGCACACGCGCTCGGCCATCTCGCTGGCGAACAGCTTGGCCATGGCCGCTTCCTTCAAACAGGGCTTGCCTGCGTCGCGCAGCGCGGCGGCGTGCCAGATGAGCTGGCGCGCGGCCTCGATCTGCGTGGCGCAGTCGGCCAGACGGAAGCCCACGGCCTGGTGGTTGAAGATGGGGGTGCCGAAGCTCTCGCGCTCCTTGGAATACGCGAGCGCCGCCTCGAAGGCGCTGCGCGCCATGCCCACGCTCTGCGCGGCGATGCCGATGCGACCACCTTCGAGCGCGCCCAGGGCGATCTTGTAGCCCTGGCCCTCGGCGCCGATGAGGTTCTCGGCCGGGATGCGGCAGTTGTCGAAGTTGATCTGCGCCGTGTCGCTGCTGTGCTGGCCGAGCTTGTCCTCCAGGCGCGCGACCACGTAGCCGGGGTTGCTGGTCGGCACGAGGAAGGCGCTCATGCCCTTCTTGCCCGCGCCCTTGTCGGTGACGGCGATGACGATGGCCACATGGCCGTTTTGGCCGCTGGTGATGAACTGCTTGACGCCGTTGATCACGTACTCGTCGCCCTGGCGCGCGGCCGTGGTGCGCAGCGCCGAGGCGTCGGACCCCACGTGCGGCTCGGTCAGGCAGAAGGCACCGAGCATCTGGCCCTGCGCCAGGGGCGTGAGCCAGTCGCGCTTTTGCTGCGCGTTGCCGTAGCGCATGAGGATGGCGTTGACGGGGCAGTTGGTGACGGAAATCGCCGTGCTGGTGCCGCCGTCGCCCGCCGCGATTTCCTCGAGCACCAGCGCGAGCGTGACGTAGTCCAGGCCGGCGCCGCCCAGGTCCTCGGGCACGCAGATGCCGTAGGCGCCGAGCTGCGCCAGGCCCTGGTGGGCGTCCTTGGGGAAATGGTGCTCCTTGTCCCAGCGCGCGGCGTGGGGCCACAACTCGGTTTGCGCGAAGTCGCGCACCGCGTCGCGGATCATTTCCTGGTCTTGGGTCAGCAGCATGCGTGTGTCTCCGGTGCCGGGTTCAATAAGGGGGTTACCAGTGCGCGGCGCGCCGCCCGTCGTGGTGCAGCAGGCGGCCCTTGTCGGCGGCGGTCACGCCGGCCAGCGTGCTGCGCAGGCCGCGCACGCTGTCCTCGACCGTGAGCGGCGCGCCGCCCCCGCCCATGTCGGTCTGGACCCAGCCGGGGTCGATGGTGACCAGCGTGGCACCGGGGTAGCTGTGCTGCGCCGCCGCCACGGCCATGTTGAGCGCGGCCTTGCTGGTGCGGTACAGCCACGCATCGCTGCCCGGCACGCTGCCGATCTGCGACATGGACGAAGAGATGAAGGCGAACACCCCGCCCGCCTCGGCCACGAGCGGTGCCACCTGCGGGATGGCCTGCATGGCGCCGAGCACGTTGGTGTGCATGACGGCGTCGAAGTCCTCCTGGGTGGGCGGCGTGCGCGCATCGGGGCGGCGCATCACGCCGGCGACGTACAGCGCCATGTCGATCTGCTCGCCGTCGAGCTGCCAGGCCAGGCCGCTGACGCTTGCGGGCTGGGCCACGTCCACCGTCAAGACCTCGGCGCCGAGCGCCTGCAGGCGCGCGCGGCCGGCCTCGTCGCGCACGGTGGCGATGACTCGCCCGCCCGCGGCGGCGTACTGGCGCGCCAGCTCCAGGCCGATGCCGCGCGAAGCGCCGATGATCAGGATGGTGGGCATGAATTTCCAGTCAAAATAGCATCCAACGCTTTATCCACAAGCGCTTTCAGCTATCAATAGAGAAGCAAACGAAGCCTAGACAAGCTCGATGGCCATGGCCGTGGCCTCGCCGCCGCCGATGCACAGCGTGGCCAGGCCCTTCTTCTTGCCGCGCGCCTGCAGCGCGTACAGCAGCGTGACCAGGATGCGCGCGCCGCTGGCGCCGATGGGGTGGCCCAGCGCGCAGGCGCCGCCGTTCACGTTCACCTTCTCGTGCGGCACCTTCAGGTCATGCATCAGCGCCATGGGGACGACGGCGAAGGCTTCGTTGATTTCCCACAGGTCCACGTCCTCGGCCTTCCAGCCGGCCTTTTTCAGGGCCTTTTCGGTGGCGCCCACCGGGGCGGTGGTGAACCACTCGGGCTCCTGCGCGTGCGTGGCGTGGGCGACGATCCTGGCCAGGGGCTTGCAGCCCAGTTCTTTGGCCGTGGAAGCGCGCATCAGCACCAGGGCGGCAGCGCCGTCGTTGATGCTGGAGCTGGCGGCGGCGGTGATGGTGCCGTCCTTCTTGAACGCGGGCTTGAGCGTGGGGATCTTGTCTAGGCGGATTTTCAGCGGGCCTTCGTCCTGCGCCACGGTGACCTCGCCCTTGCGGGTCTGGAAGGTGACGGGGGTGATCTCGGCCTGGAAGGCGCCCGAGTGGATGGCGTCCTGCGCGCGCTGCACGCTGGCCATGGCGAAGGCGTCCTGCTGCTCGCGCGTGAACTGGTACTTGGCGGCGCAGTCCTCGCCAAAGGTGCCCATGGAGCGGCCGGCCTCGTAGGCGTCTTCCAGGCCGTCGAGCATCATGTGGTCGAAGACCTTGTCGTGGCCCATGCGGTAGCCGCCGCGGCCCTTCTTGAGCAGGTAGGGGGCGTTGGTCATGCTCTCCATGCCGCCGGAGACCATGACGTCGCGGCTGCCGGCGACGAGCTGGTCGTGCGCCAGGATGGTGGCTTCCATGCCGGCGCCGCACATCTTGGACAGGGTCACCGCGCCGGTGCTGCGCGGCAGGCCGCCCTTGAAGCCGGCCTGGCGCGCAGGCGCCTGGCCCTGGCCTGCCATGAGGCAGTTGCCGAACAGCACTTCTTCGACCTTCTCGGGCGCGACGCCCGCGCGCGCGACGGCCGCCTGGATGGCAGCGCCGCCCAGGTCGTGCGCGGCGAGGTCGGAAAAGTCGCCCTGGAAGCCCCCCATGGGGGTGCGGGCGGCGCCGACGATGACGATAGGGTCTTGGACGTTTGAACTCATGAAAGGCTCCTCAGGAACAAAAAGGGATTCAGGTGGCGTACGGCTGGCCGAAACGCCGGCTGGCGTCGTAGGGGAAGACGTCGTAGACATGGCCGGCCAGGATGCGCTCCTTGTGCGACTGCCAGAAGGCGACGTCGAGCAGGTCGGCGTGGTGCTGCATGAACACTTCGCGCACGGCGTCGTTGCCGAGCAGGAAGGGGCCGAAGGTTTCCGGAAAGACGTCGCGCGGGCCGACCGTGTACCAGATTTCGCCGCTCATTTCTTCTTCCTCGTTGCGCGGCTGGGGCACGCGGCGGAAGTTGCAGTCGGTCATGTACTCGATCTCGTCGTAGTCGTAGAACACGACCTTGCCGTTGCGCGTGACGCCGAAGTTCTTCCACAGCATGTCGCCGGGGAAGATGTTGGCCGAGACCAGGTCCTTGATGGCGTTGCCGTAGTCGATGACGCTGCGCTCCATCTGCTGGCGCGCGCGCGGGTCGGAGAGGCCGGTGTCGAACGCCTCCTGCAGGTAGATGTTGAGCGGGATCATGCGCCGCTCGATGTACAGGTGCTTGATGATGACTTCGATGTTGCCGTCGCCGTCGCGGTCGCTGATCTCCAGCTGGCTGGGGGCGAACTTCTCGATTTCGGCGATCAGCTCGTCGTCGAAGCGCTCGCGCGGGAACGCCACCTCGCTGTACTCCAGGGTGTCGGCCATGCGGCCGACGCGGTCGTGCTGCTTGACGAGCCAGTACTTGCCCTTGATCTGCTCGCGCGTGGTGTCCTTCTGCGGCGGGTAGTAGTCCTTGATCAGTTTGAACACAAAGGGGAAGCTCGGCAGGTCGAACACCAGCATGACCATGCCCTTGATGCCGGGCGCGATGCGGAACTTGTCTGTGGAATGCTTCAGGTGGTAGAGGAAGTCGCGGTAGAACAGCGTCTTGCCCTGCTTGGCCAGGCCGAGCGCGTTGTAGAGCTCGGCGCGTGGCTTCCTCGGCATGAGGCTGCGCAGGAACTGCACGTAGGCGCTGGGGATCTCCATGTCCACCATGAAGTAGGCGCGCGCGAAGGAGAACAGCATCTGCAGGTCGTCCTCGCCGAACAGGGTGGTGTCGATGTACAGCTTGCCTTCTTCGTTGTGCAGGATGGGCAGCGCGAACGGCACCTCGTTGTAGCCGTTGATGATCTTGCCGACGAGGTACGCCCCCTTGTTGCGGTAGAACAGGCTGGAGAGCACCTGGATCTGGAAGTTGGCGCGCAGCTTGACCTGGTGCAGCCGCGCCTGAAGCGCGCGCAGCACGTGGTCCACGTCGCGCTCCAGGTCGGCGAACTCGCGCTGCAGGCGGTAGGCCTGGACGATGCGCAGCAGCGTCTCGGGCAGCGTCGCCAGGGTCGGGTAATAGGCGTAGTACGTGGGCCGGCCTTCGAAGTCGTCGTTCTCCAGGTACTCCGTGCTGATCGCCGGCCGCACGAAAATGAAACTGTTGTGGAAGTGCGTGCGGTGCAGGATCTTGGTCGTGACCGAATTGAAGAAGGTTTCGGCCAGCTCGGGCTGGTGGTGCTCCACCAGCAGGCCGATGTAGTGCAGCTTGATCTCGTGCCAGACGTCCATGGGCAGGGAGCCGGCGGCGAATTCCTTCTCGAGCCGGCGCACGCACTCCTTGACGCGCAGGTCGTAGAACTCGATGCGCTCGCGCTGGGCGCGCTGCTGGTCGTGCCAGTCGGCCGTCTCGAAGCGGTGCTGGGCGCGCGCCGACTCGGTGCGGAACAACCGGTAGTGGCGGTTGAAGCCGTCGACCATCGCCTTGGCGATGTCGTAGGCAAGCGGGGAATCCAGGCGCTGAGGGAACATGGCGGCGACAGACGGGTAAAGAAGGCCGGGATGCGGGCGCGCGGTCTTCTGCAGGCGCGCCTTCTACCGGGGCGGATGCGGGCAGGGCTCGGGGCCCGCCCGCCGGGTGCCTGTCAGGCCGCGGCCGCCGGGGCCTCGCGCCGGTCGGCCACGACGCCGGCGATGGCGGCCCGGTAGAGTTCGTCCAGCCCCGAGTTGCCGTTGACGGTAATGTGCAGGTCGTTGATCAAGCCATCCTTCAGGCCATAGCACCAGCCATTGAGCGTCAAGCTCTGGCCGCTGGCCCAGGCGTCCTGGATGACGGTGGTCTGCGCGACATTGAGCACCTGGGCGATGACGTTGAGCTCGCACAGCGCGTCGTGCCGCCATTGCGGTGCGATGGAGGCGAGGAGATCGCGGTGTCGGTCGCGCACGTCTTTCACGTGGCGAATCCAGTTGTCCGACAGGCCCACGCGCTCGTCGTTCAAGGCGGCTCCTACGCCGCCACAACCATAGTGCCCCACCACCATCAGGTGCTGAACCTTGAGCTGGTCGACTGCGAACTGGATGGTCGATAGGCAGTTGAGGTCGGTGGGCACGACCACATTGGCGATGTTGCGGTGCACGAACACTTCACCCGGCTCCAGGCCCGTGATCTGATTGGCCGGAACGCGGCTGTCGGAGCAGCCGATCCACATGTATTGCGGCTTTTGCTGCGCCATCAGGCGGGTGAAGAAGCCGGGGCGCTCGCGCTCCATTTGCGCCGCCCAGGCGCGGTTGTGGGCGAATAGGTCGTGGATGGAATCGGTCGTCATCGGCTTCCTTCAAGTGGGTGGGGACGTTCAGCAGGTTTCGGCAAACAGTTCGCGACCGATGAGCATGCGGCGGATCTCACTGGTGCCGGCGCCAATCTCATACAGCTTGGCGTCGCGCCACAAGCGGCCCAGGGGGTACTCGTTGATGTAGCCGTTGCCGCCAAAAATCTGTATGCCTTCTCCCGCCATCCAGGTGGCTTTCTCGGCGCACCAGAGGATCACGCTGGCGCAGTCCTTGCGCACCTGGCGCACGTGCTCGGTTCCCAGCATGTCCAGGTTCTTGGCGACCGTGTACGCGAACGAGCGGCCCGCCTGCAGCACCGTGTACATGTCGGCCACTTTGCCCTGGATGAGCTGGAATTCGCCAATGCTCTGCCCGAACTGCTTGCGGTCGTGGGTGTAGGGAATGACATTGTCCATCACCGCCTGCATGATGCCCAGCGGCCCGCCGGTCAGCACGGCGCGCTCGTAGTCCAGCCCGCTCATCAGAACCTTGGCGCCCCCATTGACCTGGCCGAGGACGTTCTCGGCCGGCACTTCGACGTTCTGGAACACCAGTTCGCCCGTATGGCTGCCGCGCATGCCGAGCTTGTCGAGCTTTTGCGCCACGCTGAACCCCGGCATGCTTTTCTCGATCAGGAAAGCGGTAACGCCGCGCGCACCCAATTCGGGCTCGGTCTTGGCGTAGACCACCAGCGTGTCGGCGTCGGGGCCGTTGGTGATCCACATCTTGCTGCCATTGAGCAGGTAGTAGCCGCCTTTGTCCTCGGCCTTGAGCTTCATGCTGATGACGTCGGAGCCGGCGCCCGGCTCGCTCATGGCCAGCGCGCCCACATGCTCGCCGCTGATGAGTCTGGGCAGGTATTTGTCCTTCTGCGCCTGGTTGCCATTGCGGTTGATCTGGTTCACGCACAAGTTGCTGTGCGCACCGTACGACAAGCCCACGGAAGCGCTGGCGCGCGAGATCTCTTCCATGGCGACCATGTGCGCCAGGTAGCCCATGTTGGCCCCGCCCCATGTTTCGGACACGGTGATGCCGAGCACGCCCAGGTCGCCCATCTTGCGCCACAGGTCCATGGGGAATTGATCGCTGTGGTCGATCTGCCTCGCCCTCGGCGCGATTTCTGCCTGGGCGAAGTCGCGCACTGCGTCGCGCAGCGAATCGACTTCGTCGCCCAGTTGGAAGTTGAGGCCGGGGAGGTTGCCAGGAAGACTCATGTTTGCTCCAGTCGGAAGTGAAATGCGGACGCGGCCGCTCAGCCAGAAATACCGGGGCGTCCCTGGACACACATCAGGGTACAGGACATGGTGGCGACCAGCTTTTCGCCGCCATCGGTCAGTGCGAAGGCACGCCCTTCGCACACGGTGATAGTTCGCCCGGGCTTGAGGACGCGCCCCTCGGCCCGGAAGCTTTCCCCGCGCGCGGGTGCCAGGAGATTGGTCTTGAACTCTATCGTCAACACCGCCGCGTCCGTCGGCATCAGGCTGAACGCTGCGTAACCACAGGCGGAATCCAGTGCGGCGGTCAACATCCCGGCATGGATGAATCCGTGCTGCTGCGTCAGTCCCGGCGCCCAGCCGAAGACAATGTCGATCGTGCCCGGCCGCACCAACGCAAGGCGTGCCCCCAAGGTCTGCATGGCGCCCTGCAGGGAGAAGCTCTGGCCCACCCTATCGGCAAACCCAGGATCTGCGGCTTGAAAAGCGGTGTTCGGCATGGGGTTTGATTGACGTTACGTAAACGTCAATTATCCACAGTTCTGGCGCCAAGCTTTTTCAGCAAGACGCGCGCCTCCTTCTCGTGCGTTTTGACCTCATCCAGGTTGGCCTGAAGATCGGTCATCTGCGCTTCGAGCTGCTTGCGATGCTGGGCCAGGACGGCCAGGAATTTCTCGAGTTGCACGCCGGTATCCCGCGGGCTGTCGTACAAATCGATGATCTCACGCGCTTCGGTGAGGGAGAGCCCGAGGCGCTTGGCACGCAGAGTCAGCTTGAGGCGCGTGCGGTCGCGCGCGCTGTAGATCCTATTGCGTCCCGCCGGGCCTGTACGCTCCGGCTGGAGAAGGCCCATGTCTTCATAGAACCGCATGGCCCGCGTCGTAAGGTCGAATTCCCGGGCGAGGTCGGTGATGGTGTAGGTAGTTGCCATGTTGGGCAGGTGCTTGGGGCGAGGGGCCGTTGGCGGGCCCTGGCTTTGCGCTTCTCCGCCACCCCGGATCGATTGCGTTGACGTTACGTCAATGCTACCTCACGGCGCCCCTGCTGGGTCTAGGACAGGTCGGGGTTCGACCGCAGTGCCCGCAGCGCCTCGGGCGTCAACCATGTCCACTGACCCGGCGCCAAGTCTGCGGGAAGTGTGTAGCCACCGATGCTGTGGCGATGCAATTGCTCGACCCGGTTGCCCACCGCTGCAAGCATGCGCTTGACCTGGTGGTATTTTCCTTCGGTCAAGGTGAGGTCGATGACATGTTCACCCACCTGTACGCAGGCCGCTGCGCGAACCGGGCGCGGGTCGTCTTCCAACACCACCCCTTCGAGCAGGCGCGCTATTTGGCTTGGCGTCACGGGGTGCTTGGCTTGTACCTGGTACACCTTGGGAACATGCTTTTTGGGCGAACTCATCGCGTGGATAAACTGACCATCGTCGCTCAACACCAGCAAGCCCGTGGTGTCTTGATCCAGCCGCCCTATCGCTTGGACTCCCTGGACCGAGCCCCGTGCGGGGCGTTGGCGCAGGCAGGCCGGCAACAACGTATACACGGAGGGATAGCGTGAAGGCTTTTGCGAGCATTCCGTAGCAGCCGGCTTGTGCAGCGCGATATATGCTTTGGTGCAATAGGGCCATTGCACCCCCTGAACACGGAAGCCAAACGCTTTATCGACGTCGCAATGCGCTGTCACGTCGGTGCACACCTCCCAGGCTTTCTCGGAATCCTCGGCGGCGAGTTCTACCAGTCCCTGTTGAATGAGACCGGCACAGACGCGCCGAGTACCGAATCCCTGGGAATACAGGAGATCCTGAAGTTCCATACCACTTCCTTGTCGGATGCAAAGTCGTCCCGCAATATCGCTCGGCCTTTGAAAAGCGAAACGCCCCACTCCTTATGGGAGGTGGGGCGTTGAGCTGGGCTGTAAGAGCCTGACGATGACCTACTTTCACACGGGGACCCGCACTATCATTGGCGCGAAGCTGTTTCACTGTCCTGTTC
>Ga0208518_100016_pt1 | contig 217726 bp, 190 predicted proteins | sample LakWasM127_HOW14_2_FD_183937 | JGI IMG/M metagenome (GOLD analysis project Ga0208518, IMG submission 183937) | Freshwater sediment methanotrophic microbial communities from Lake Washington under simulated oxygen tension - Sediment Metagenome... | ecosystem: Environmental > Aquatic > Freshwater...
CGCTGCTCATCGGCGGCGCCACCTGCTCGCGCGTGCACACCGCCGTGAAAATTGCGCCGCACTACGACGGCCCGGTGGTCTATGTGCCCGATGCGTCGCGCAGCGTGGGCGTGGCGCAAAGCCTGCTGGGCGAGGGCGCCGAGGCCTTCCTGCAGGAAGTGCGCGCCGATTACGACCACGTGCGCACCCAGCACGCCAACAAGAAGCAGACGCCGATGTGGACGCTGGCGCAAGCCCGTGCCAACCGCACCGCCATCGACTGGACCGCGTTCACGCCCACGCCACCGCGCGCACTGGGCCGGCGCGTGTTCAAGAATTTCGACCTGAACGAACTGGTGCCCTACATGGACTGGGGCCCGTTCTTCCAGACCTGGGACCTGGCGGGCAAGTACCCGGCCATCCTGAAGGACGAGATCGTTGGCCAGGAGGCGACCCGCGTGTTCGCCGACGGCCAGGCGATGCTGAAGAAAATCATCGACGGCCGCTGGCTGCAGGCGAGCGGCGTGATGGCGCTCTACCCGGCGAACAGCGTCGGCGACGACATCGAGTTCTACACCGACGAGAGCCGCAGCCAGGTACTCACCACCTGGTACGGCCTGCGCCAGCAGACCGAGAAGCTGGCCGTCCCCGGCCCGGATGGCCGGCCCGTGATGCGCCCGAGCCGCTGCCTGGCCGATTTCGTCGCCCCCAAGGACAGCGGCATCGCCGACTACGCCGGCCTGTTTGCCGTCACCGCCGGCCTGGGCGTGGAGAAGAAGGCGCAGGAATTCCTGGCCGACTTGGACGACTACTCCGCCATCCTCTTCAAGAGCCTGGCCGACCGCCTGGCCGAGGCCTTTGCCGAATGCCTGCACCAGCGCGTGCGCACCGACCTGTGGGGCTACGCGGCCAGCGAGGCCTTGTCGAACGACGCGCTGATCGCCGAGCAGTACCAGGGCATCCGCCCCGCCCCCGGCTATCCGGCCTGCCCGGACCACAGCGCCAAGCGCGAGCTGTTCCGCGTGCTGCAGTGCGGCGAGGTCGGCATCACGCTCACCGACAGCATGGCCATGGACCCGGCCGCGAGCGTCAGCGGTTTTTACCTCGGCCACCCGGACAGCACGTACTTCAGCGTCGGGCGCATTGGCGAGGACCAGGTGCAGGACATGGCCGCGCGGCGCGGCATGGACATTGCCGAGCTGCGTCGCCTGCTCGGGCCGAATTTGTAGTAAAAATAGCCTCCAGCGCTTATCCAGCAAGCGCTGACAGCTATATTTTTGGTATCGGTGCGCGCCGCGTGGCGCCAAATAATCTACGGACAAGTTCTCAATGAGCACCGACCACGTTCCCCCCGCGCCGCCCGCGGCGGCACCCGCCTCCCGCAGCGCACCGCCCGCGCCGCGCAGCTGGTGGCCGGTGCGCGCCGTGGACATGTGGCTGGGGGCAGACGGCCTGCGCATGAGCGCGGCCATGGCCTTCTACGGCATGCTCAGCCTGGCGCCCCTGCTGGTGCTGGTGGTGGCGGCGCTGGGCTGGTGGGTGGACCGCTCGCTGGTCGAAGCCAACCTGCTGGAGCAGATCGCCCAGCTGACCGGCGAGCGCACCGCCTCCGTGGTGCGCGAGGCGCTGGCCAGTGCGCGCGCGCCGGCGCAGGGGCTGTGGGCGTCGCTGATCGCGCTGGTGCTGCTGGTCTGGGGCGCCACGGGCGTGTTCGCCGAGCTGCAAAACGCCTTCTGCAAGCTCTGGCTCGACCCGAACGCGCCGCCGAGCAAGCGGCCGGCCTGGTCGGTGACGGCGTCGCTGCGCCTGCGCGGGCTGGCCTACATCCTGGCCATGGGGTTCTTGCTGCTGATCTCGCTGACGGTGTCCGCCGGCCTGGCCATCGCGTCGCGCTGGCTGGGCACGCACCTGCCCTGGGAGCCGCTGCTGCTGGGCCTGAGCGAGGGCGTGTCGTTCCTGTTCGCCACCGCGCTGTTCATCGGCCTGATGCGCATCAGCGTCGACCCCAAGCCGCGCATGCGCTACCTGGCCTGGGGCGGCCTGATCGGGGCGGCGCTGTTCACCATCGGGCGCCATGGGCTCTCGGCCTACCTGTCGGGCGCGGCCGTGGTGTCGGCCTACGGTGCGGCCGGTTCGCTGGTGGCGCTGCTGATGTGGATCTACTTTTCCGCCGCCGTGCTGCTGCTCGGCGCGGCCTGCGCGCGGGCCCTGCAGGAGTCGCGCGAGGCGCGGCACGCTGCGGCATAGGCGCGCCGGCCGCTGCCGGCGGCGCCTATTTCTCGACGAATGCGCGCTCGACCACGAAGTCGCCCGGCCGCGTGGTGTTGCCTTCCTCGAATTCGAGCTTTTCCAGCAACGCCTTGATGGAGGCCAGCATCTCCGGGCTGCCGCACAGCATGGCGCGGTCTTCCAGCGGGTTGATCTGCGGCAGGCCCAGGTCGGCCGCCAGCTTGCCCGAGGTGATGAGGTCGGGGATACGGCCCTGGGTGCGGAAGGGCTCGCGCGTCACCGTGGGGTAGTACTTGAGCTGCTTGCTCACCATCTCGCCCAGGATCTCGTGCGCCGGCAGTTCCTGGGTGAGGTAGTCGTGGTAGGCCAGTTCGGCCACCTGGCGCACGCCGTGCACCAGGATGACCTGCTCGAAGCGCTCGTAGGTCTCCGGGTCGCGAATCACGCTCATGAAGGGCGCCAGCCCCGTGCCGGTGGAAAACAGGTACAGGCGCTTGGCCGGCAGCAGGTAGTCGATCAGCAGGGTGCCGGTGGGCTTCTTGCCCACGATGATGTGGTCGCCCACCTGGATGTGCTGCAGGCGCGAGGTCAGCGGGCCATCGGGCACCTTGATGCTCAGGAATTCGAGGTGTTCCTCGTAGTTGGCGCTGACGATGCTGTAGGCGCGCAGCAGCGGCTTGTCGTTCACCTTCAGGCCGATCATGGTGAAGTGGCCGTTCGAGAAGCGCAGCGCCGGGTCGCGCGTGGTGGTGAAGCTGAACAGCCGGTCCGTCCAGTGGTGGACGGAGAGCACGCGTTCTTCGTGGAAAGCACTCATGGTGGGATGCAGGGAGAGTCAGAAATCGGTCGCGGGCAGGGCCCGCAGCGGGGGACTGCGCACGCAATGGCGGCGGATTGCCGGGCCGGCGATGGGCGCCATTGTCCCGCAAACCTCATAACACAAGCGGCTTCTCTTGTACCGGAATTGATATAAGGCAAGACCCCTCACGCCGCGCCGTCGATGGGGACGGCCATGCTGGCCTTGACGCGGTCCATCACCACCAGCGTCTTGAAGCTCTTGACGTTGTTGTTGCCGTGAAAGAGGCTGCGCGTCAGGGCCACGTACTGGTCCATGTCGCGCACCAGGAACACCAGCACGAAGTCGCAGTCGCCGGTGACGTAGTAGCACTGCTGCACCTGCGGGCAGTCCTGGAAGCCGGCGCGCATGGCGCCGAGCAGGTCGGCGCGCTCGCTCTCGGCCTTCACTTCGACGACCAGCGTCAGGCCGCAGCCGACAGCCTTGGGCTGGAGGCAGGCGCTGTAGCGCTCGATGACGCCGGCCTCCGCGAGCTGGCGCAACCGGCGGTTGACGGCGGCCGTCGAGAGGTTGGCGCGCTGGCCGAGCGCGCTTTGCGGCAGGCGCGCGTCCTCCTGGATGGCGGCGAGCAGCACGCGGTCGTAGCGGTCGAGCGGGTAGGGCATGGCGCGATTCTCCAAAAAAATGCCAACACAACGAGAAAATATTCCACCTCACTGGCCTATTTGAATAAAAAACGCCGGTGGTACGGAAATACCATTTCCCGCATTCCCGAGCCACCCAGCCCCGCCATGCCCGAACCCACCCTTGCCCTGGACGCTGCCCGGCTGCTGGCCGACATCCGCGCGCTGGGCGCCGTGGGCGCCGACCCCGGGGGCGGGCGCACGCGCATCGCCCTGAGCGACGCCGACCGGGCCGGGCGCGACCTGCTGGTGCGCTGGATGCGCGAACTCGGCCTGCAGGTGCACATCGACCGCATCGGCAACGTCTTCGGCATCCTGCCCGGCAGCGGCGGCGGCGATGCCCGCCCGCTGATGATCGGCTCGCACATCGACACGGTGCGCCATGCCGGCGCGCTCGATGGCTGCTACGGCGTGCTCGCCGGCCTGGCCGTGGCGCGCGCCTACCGCAGCGCGGGCCGCACGCCGCGCCGGCCCATCGCCGTCGCCGCCTTCACCAACGAGGAAGGCGTGCGCTACCAGCCGGACATGATGGGCTCGCTCGTCTTTGCCGGCGGCCTGGCGCTGGACACCGCACTGGCCACGGTGGGTACCGACGGCACGCGCCTGGGCGAGGAGCTCGCGCGCATCGGCTACGCCGGCGACCTGACGCCGGGCGCCATCGCACCGCACGCCTACCTGGAACTGCACATCGAGCAAGGCCCGGTGCTGGAGGCCGAGGGCCTGCAGATCGGTGTGGTCGAGCGCCTGCAAGGCATTTCCTGGCAGAGGATCACCGTGCACGGCACGGCCAACCACGCGGGCACCACGCCGACCCGTCTGCGCCACGATGCCGGCTACGCGGCCTGCGCCGTGGTCGCCTTCCTGCGCGAGCAGGTGGCCGGTGCCGCGCCGGGCAGCACGCTGGCCACCACCGGCTCGCTCCGCCTGGCGCCGGACCTGATCAACGTCATCCCGCGCCAGGCGACCTTCACGGTGGACCTGCGCGACCCGGACGAGGCGCGCCTGCAGGCCGCCGAGCAGCAACTGGCCGATTTCCTGGTGCAGCTTGCCGAGCGCGAAGGCGTGGTGATCGAGACCGAGCGCCTGGCGCGCTTCGCGCCGGTGTTGTTCGATGCCGGCCTGGCGGACGCCATCGAAGCCTCCGCCCGGCGCCTGGGTTGCACGCACCGGCGCATGACCTCCGGCGCCGGCCACGACGCGCAGATGGTGGCGCGCATCGCCCCATCGGCCATGATTTTCGTGCCCAGCCAGGGCGGCATCAGCCACAACCCGCGCGAGCACACGGACGACGCGCAGCTGGTGCTGGGCGCGCAGGTGCTGCTCGACGTGGTGCAGCACCACCTGGCCGCCGACTGAAATCGCCCTCCCAGTTCGCAAAGGAAACGCCCATGCTGTTCACCAACCCGCGCGCCACGCGCACGCCCTACCCCGAGGCACTGCGCGCCGTGCTGTGCCTGGCGCGCACGCAGGAGAACCGCCGCTGGCTCGCCGGCTGGCGCGGCCTGGCGCGCACGGCCACGCCCTTGGTTGCGCTGCCGGACCTGGCGCACCGGCTGGGCGTGGCCCAGGTGAGCGTGAAGGACGAATCCGTGCGCTCGCCGCTCGCCAGCTTCAAGGCCCTGGGCGCGCCCATTGCCCTGGTGCGCCAGCTGTTGCGCCTGCATCCCGGCATCGACCCCGCTGCCGTGCTTTCCGGGCGCTATGCCGCGCAGCTGCAGGGCTACACCGTGGTCAGCGCCACCGACGGCAACCACGGGCGCGCGCTGGCCGCCGCCGCGCAGGACGCCGGCTGCGCCTGCGTGATCGTGCTGCACGCCCAGGTCAGCGCCGAACGCGAGCAGGCCATCGCCCGCCTGGGCGCGCGCATCGTGCGCATCGCCGGCAATTACGACGAGTCGGTGCACGAAGCCGCGCGCCTGGCCGCCGCGCACGGCTGGCAGGTGGTCTCGGACACTTCGTACGCGGGCTACGAGGACATTCCGCGCGATGTCATGCAGGGCTACGGCACCATTGCCGCCGAGCTGATCGAACAGACCGGCGCACAGGCCGGGCAGCCGGGCGCCTTCACCCACGTCTTCCTGCAAGGCGGGGTGGGCGGCCTGGCGGCCGGCGTGGCCGCCACGCTGTGGGAATACCAGGGCGCCGCGCGGCCCTGCTGCATCGTGGTCGAGCCCGCGCAGGCCGACTGCCTGATGCAAAGCGCGCTGCAGGGGCGCCCGGCCCGGGCCACGGGTTCGGTGGATTCGGTCATGGCCGGGCTCGCCTGCGGGGACACCTCGCCCCTGGCGTGGCGCTTCATGGACACCGGCATCGACCACTTCATGACCGTCGAGGACGGCGCGGCCATCGCGGCCATGCGCACCCTGGCGGCCGGCAGCGCACAGGACGTTCCCATCGTCGCCGGCGAGTCCGGCGCGGCCGGCCTGGCCGCGCTGCAGGTGCTGCGGAGCGACCCCGCCCTGGCCGCCCAGGCCGGGCTGGATGCGCAGGCGCGCGTGCTGCTCATCAACTCCGAAGGCGCCACCGCCCCACAGGTGTACGAGGAACTGGTGGGCGAAGCCGCCGCTTCGGTGGCTGCCCGCCGGGCCCGGTGGCAGGCGCAGAGCGCCCGACTGCCCGCATGAAAGGCCCGGCCATGGACACCGACAAGGACCTCGGAACCGCCCTGCTGCGCTGGCGCCGCCACCTGCACCAGTTCCCGGAAACGGGCTTTCGCGAGCACCGCACGGCCGACTACGTCGCCAGCGTGCTCACCGCGCTGGGCCTGGAGGTGCACCGCGGCATCGGCGGCACGGGCGTGGTCGCCAACCTGCGGGCGGGCCGCGGCGGCGGCGCCATCGGTCTGCGCGCGGACATGGACGCGCTGGCCATGGCCGAACAGGCGCCCGGCCGGCCGCACGCGTCGCAGCACCCCGGCTGCATGCACGGCTGCGGCCACGACGGCCATATGGCGATGCTGCTCGGCGCCGCGCAAACACTGGCCCAGGCGCGCGATTTCGACGGCACGGTGCGCTTCATCTTCCAGCCCGCCGAGGAGCACGGCAAGGGCGCGCGCGCCATGATGGACGACGGCTTGTTCGAGCGCTTCCCGGTGGACGAGATCTACGGCGCGCACAACATGCCCGGCCTGCCGGCGGGCCAGATCGCCACGCGGGTCGGCGGCATCATGGCCAGCGAAGACAACTTTCGCATCCGCATCGAGGGGCGCGGCGGCCACGCGGCGCGGCCGCACATGGTGGTCGACCCGCTGGTCGTGGCGGCCGAGATCATCCTGGCGCTGCAGACCATCGTCGCGCGCTCGGTGGACCCGGCCGACGCCGCCGTGGTCTCGTGCACCGAGATCGCCTCCGACGGCATCCGCAACGCCATTCCGAGCCACGTCGAAATCAAGGGCGACACGCGCAGCTACGCACCCGCCGTGCAAACCCTGCTGGAGCGCCGCATGCGCACGCTGTGCGCGGGCATCGCGGCGGCGCACGGGGCCACGTGCGAACTGGACTACACGCACGAATTCGTGCCCACGGTCAACTGGGCGGGGCCGGTGGCGAGCGCCGTGCGCGCCGCCCAGGCCGTGGTCGGCGCGGCGCAGGTGTACGCCGAAACGCCGCCGATGATGGCCTCGGAAGACTTCGGCGCCTTCCTGCAGCAGGTGCCGGGCGCTTTCGTCTTCATCGGCAACGGCGCGGCGGGAACGCCCGGCGGCGTGCCGCTGCACAACGCCGCCTACGACTTCAACGACGCCATCCTGCCGGTGGGCGCACGCTACTTCGCGGAACTGGCGCGCCAGCGCCTGCCACGCGCCGCGCCCTGAAGGCGGGCACGAAGCCGGCGGGGACCGGCTTCCTACAATCGCCGGCATGCTCCAGTACCGCACCATTCCCGTCACGCCTTTCCAGCAGAACTGCTCCCTCGTCTGGTGCGACGCCACGCGCGATGCCGCCCTGATCGACCCGGGCGGCGACGCCGATGTCCTGCTGGCGCAGGTGCAAAGCCTGGGCCTGCGGCTCAAGGCGCTGTGGCTGACGCATGCGCACATCGACCATGCCGGCGCCACCGGCGCGCTGGCGGCGCAACTCGGCCTGCCCATCATCGGCCCGCACCCGGCGGACCAGTTCTGGATCGACGCCCTGCCGCAGCAAAGCGCGATGTTCGGCTTCCCGCCGGCGCAGGCCTTCGCGCCCACGCGCTGGCTGCACGACGGCGACACGGTGCAGATCGGCAACGAGACCCTGGCCGTGCGCCACTGCCCCGGCCACACGCCCGGCCACGTGGTGTTCCACGCGCCGCAGATCGCGCGCGCCTTCGTCGGCGACGTGCTGTTTGCCGGCAGCATCGGCCGCACCGATTTTCCCCAGGGCAACCACCAGCAGCTCATAGACAGCATCACGCAGCGCCTGTGGCCCATGGGCGACCAGACGGTGTTCATTCCGGGCCACGGCCCGGAGAGCAGCTTCGGGCGCGAACGGCAAAGCAACCCTTACGTGCAAGGCACCTAAGGGTTGCTTCTTTGTTAATAGCATCCATCGCTTACTGCATAAGCGCTGGAGCCCTAAATTTCATGAAATTTTCAGTCAGGTACGCGGCTCGCCCCGTGCGTTGACGGTGACGGTGCGACCGGGCGGTGTCGCCATCTGGATGCGGTGCTGCTCACCCTTGAAGGTGTAGGTCACGTCCCAGTAGTCGGCCTGCGCCTGATTGGGCACCTGTTCGCAGCGTTGCACATCCTGCGTGGCCGGAGCGTTGTTGTTGCCCACCCGTGCGCCCAGCACCGCGCCGGCGATGGCACCGCCCGCGGTGGCGATGTCCTTGCCGCTGCCGCCGCCGACCTGGTGGCCCAGCACGCCGCCGAGCAGCGCGCCGAGGACAGCACCCGGCGCGTTCACCTGGCTTTGGCCTTGGGGCACCTGCTCGCGTTCGATCCAGCAGCGCTGCTCGGGCGGGCCCACCACGGCGCGCACCGAAGTCACATCGGCTTCAAACAAGCGCTCGTCCCTGCGCCGGCGGAAGTCGGGTGCCGCGACGGGTTGGGGCGCGTAGCGGCGGTCATCAACGCGCGCGCCGCGTTCCAGTTCGCGCACCGAAGAAATCCGGTTGTTCATACCCATGGCCGCGAGCGACGGATACTGCCCAGGCCGCAAGACCATGCAGCGGCCTTGGAAACGCTCGTCGTCGCAGACTTCCCAAGCGCGATCGCCTACCACTACCGCAGAGGACGCACTGTTGTTGAAACCTTCGCGGTTGAGGTTGCGAACCGTGTTGTCGACAGTGACCGCCTGGCCCGCAAAACCTTCCTGTGCGAACAGCGCGATTTTGGCTGCCCTGTCCGGAGCCTGCGCCCGCGTGGGCTCGGGTGCATAGCGGCGGTTGTCCACGCGCTGGTCACGGGAAATGCTGCGCGCCGAGGAAATCCTGTCGTTCAGCCCCATCGCCTCCAGCGTGCGGTACTCGCCAGGGCGCAGCACTACGCAGCGGCCTCTGAAGCGCGCGTCTTCACAGACCTCCCAACGCTCGTTGGTCACCGTGACCGACGACGCGCGGTCCTTGAAGCCAAAGCGCGCGAAGTTGGGCACTTCCCGATGGGCGCTGAACGCCCTGCCTTGAAAGCCCTCATCCTGGTAAAAAGTGACGTCGGCACTGGCCTGCGCGGCAGCTGCCAGAGCCACCGCGGCCAAGGCGGCCTTGCATATTGTTCGCATCTCTGACTCCCATCCGTTGTTCCGGCGAGCAACAAACAATCCCGCCTTGCGCGCACCTTAGAAGCAAGCGCGAAGCTGCTGGGTAGGAGATCGCGCCGCGCGTCCAGCGGACGGGACCCCGAGACGGGGCATTCCAACCGGGGCTGGCTGACGCCAAGCTTCGCAGCATTGAAAAATCTTATAAAAACAGGCTCTAGCGCTTATTGGATAAGCGTATTTAGCTATCATTTTGCTTTTTTCGCTGGCCCAGCGCCTGCTCGTACAGGCCGCGCACGCGCGGCGCATTGCGCTCAAGCTCACGGATGCGCGCCGGCCCCGAGGGGTGGGTGGACAGGAACGCCATGCCGGCCTGGCGCTCGCCGGTGGCCTGGCCCATCTTGGTCCACAGGCTGACGCTGGCCTCGGGCGCGTAGCCGGCGCGCGCCGCCAGCTCCAGGCCGACCAGGTCGGCGTCGCTCTCGTCGCTGCGGCTGAATTGCAGCGTCAGCAACTGGCCGCCCAGTCCGGCCGCCAGGTTGCCCAGGTCGCCCAGGCCCAGCAGTTGCGCGCCCAGGCGCAGCCCGAGGTTGGTGGCCTGGTTCTTGGCGATGCGTTCGCGCGCGTGTTCGCGCAGCGCGTGCGCCATCTCGTGGCCCATGACCATGGCGACTTCGTCGTCGCTCAGCTTGAGTTGCTCCAGGATGCCGGTGTAGAAGGCGATCTTGCCGCCCGGCATGCACAGGGCGTTGATCTGCTTGCTGCCGATCAGGTTCACCTCCCAGCGCCAGTGCGCGGCGCGCGGGTTCCAGCGCGCGGTGAAGGGAATCAGGCGCTGGGCGATGGCGCGCAGGCGCAGCAACTGGGGATGCTGGGGCGGCGCCAGCGCCCGCTGCGCGCGCGCCTGCGCCAGGAGTTGCGCGTACTGCTGCGTGGCGGCGTTCTCCAGGATTTCGGCCGGCACGAGCTTGCGCAGCGCGGAGGCGTCGCCAACGTCCACCTGCGCCCAGGCCGGCGCACCGGCGGCCAGGCCCCAGGCGCCTGCGGCGCGCAGCACGGCCCGGCGCCCGGCGTTGTGGGGCCCGGTGGACGCGGCTAGAGCAGGGGGGCAGCGGCACATGCGCCAATAATAGGCAGAAGGATGTTTCCACCCATGTCAGACACCACCGCCGGCCCGAGCGCCGCGCCCCGACCGCCCTGGCGCGACACCTTGCGCGTGTACCTGGAACCAGCGAGCCTGCGCATGCTGACGCTCGGCTTTTCCGCCGGGCTGCCGCTGCTCCTGGTGCTGGGCACGCTGTCGTTTCGCCTGCGCGAGGCTGGCATCGACCGCAGCACCATCGGCTACCTGAGCTGGGTGGGCCTGGCCTACGCCTTCAAATGGATGTGGGCGCCGCTGGTGGACCGGATGCCGATCCCGCTGCTCACGCCTCTGCTGGGCCGGCGGCGCAGCTGGCTGCTGCTGTCGCAGGCGGCCATCGTGGCCGGCCTGGTCGGCATGGCCCTGGCCGACCCGCGCCAGGCGCTCGGGCCCGTGGTGTGGTGCGCGCTCGCCGTGGCCTGCGCCTCGGCCACGCAGGACATCGCGCTGGACGCCTTTCGCATTGAATCTGCCGACACCGACCGCCAGGCGGCCCTGGCCGCCGCGTACCAGACCGGCTACCGCGTGGCCATGATCTGGGCCGGTGCCGGCGTGCTGTGGATCGCCGCGCGCGCAGAAGCCGCGGCGCCCGCCGTGCAGACCCTGGCCCAGGGCGCGCAGGCCTACCAGAACGGCGCCTGGCGCGTGGCCTACCTGGCGATGGCGGCGTCCATGGCGGTCGGCGTGGTCACGGTGCTGTTCTCGCGCGAACCCGCGCCGGTGCAGCTGCCGCCCGCACGCAACGCGGCCGAATGGCTGCGCGGCGCGGTGGTCGAGCCGTTCGCCGACTTCCTCGCCCGCTACGGCTGGCACGCGGCGCTGGTGCTCGCGCTGATTGCCGTTTACCGCATCAGCGACGTGGTGATGGGCATCATGGCCAACCCGTTCTATGTGGACATGGGCTACACCAAGGACGAGGTCGCGGCCGTCACCAAGGTCTACGGCGTCGCCATGACGCTGGCCGGCGCCTTCGTCGGCGGCGTGCTGTCCATGCGCCTTGGCGTGATGCGCGTGCTCATGCTGGGCGCGGTGCTGAGCGCGGCGAGCAACCTGCTGTTCGCCTGGCTGGCCGGCCACGGGCACGACGTGGGCGCGCTGATCGCCGTGGTCTCGGCCGACAACCTGGCCGGCGGCATCGCCTCGGCGGCCTTCATCGCCTACCTGTCCGGGCTGACCAACGTGCGCTATTCCGCCACGCAGTACGCGCTGTTCAGCTCCATGATGCTGCTGCTGCCGAAATTCGTCGCCGGCTTCTCGGGCGACTACGTCAACGCATTCGGCTATGCGCGGTTCTTCACCTCCACCGCGCTGCTGGGGCTGCCGGTGCTGGTGCTGGTGGCGCTGGCGGCGCGCGTGCAGCGCCGGGCGCCGCCGCCCTGACTGCCGCACGGCTGCGCCCTTGGTCGACTGGCAAATTTTGGTAAAAATAGGTGTTAGCGCTTGATTGGTATGTGTTTTAAGCTATTCTTTTGATAGTTTTTGCTTCCCCGGCCCGGCGCGCTTTACCCCCGCTTTACGCCCACGACAAGCGGGTGTGACGCGCCTGCGCGAGGCTGCGGGCAGCCCCACTACACTGCCACGCATGACGACGCAACTGCTGATGATCGAAGACGACAGCCGCCTCGCGCAGATGGTGGCGGAGTACCTCGCGCAGTCGGGCATGCAGGTGGAGCACTGCGGCGACGGGCGCAGTGGCCTGGCGCGGCTGCAGGAATACGGCGCGGCACCCCCCGATCTGCTGATCCTCGACCTCATGCTGCCCGACATGGACGGGCTCGACGTCTGCCGCAGCGTACGCGCCATGCAGGGGCCGGCGGCGCGCGTGCCGGTGCTCATGCTCACCGCCAAGGGCGACCCGATGGACCGCATCATCGGCCTGGAGCTCGGCGCCGACGACTACCTGCCCAAGCCCTTCGAGCCGCGCGAGCTGCTCGCGCGCATCCGCGCGGTGCTGCGTCGGCGCAGCGAAGGCAGCGCGCCAGCGGTGCAGACGCTGCGCTTCGGCAGCCTGGAGATCGACCGCGATGCGCGCACCGTGAGCGTGGCCGGCAAGCCCTGCGAACTCACCTCCTACCAATTCGACCTGCTGGTGGCCATGGCGGAGCGCGCCGGCCGGGTGCTCACGCGCGACCAGATCATGGAGGCAGTGCGCGGGCGCGAGCTCGAAGCCTTCGACCGCTCCATCGACGTGCACATGGGCCGCATCCGCGCCGCCATCGAAGACGACGCCAAGAACCCGCGCCGTATCCTCACCGTGCGCGGCGTGGGCTACGTCTTCGCCAAGCAGCAGGACTGAGCCCCCTGGCGCCCGGGCCGAACCGCATGTCCCTGCTCACGCCCTTTTCCCGCCGCCTCTACCTGCGCATCTGGCTGGCCGTCGTCGGTGGCGTGGCCGTGCTGACGCTGGCCGTCGGCTGGGCCTGGCGCATCGCCGCCGAGCAGAACGACGCGCAGCGTATGCAGGCGCCGCGCGAGGTGCTGGTGACGAACGCGCAGGGCGACTTCCTCGGCAGCGGCGTTGCGCAGCGCGTGCCCGGCGAGGGCATTGCTTTCAAGGTCGAGCTCGATTCCGGCGCCTCCTACACCTTGCAGATGGCGCCGCGCGAGCCGCGCCCGCGCGGGCTGCGCCGCAGCGACGCCGCTTTCTGGACGCGCCCGCCCTACGGCTTCCTGTGGATGCTGGGCGTGGTCGGCCTCGCCGTGGCGCTCGGCGTGTTTCCCATCATCCGCCGCCTGCTGCTGCGGCTGGACGTGTTGCAGCGCGGCGTGCAGCGCTTCGGCGACGGCGACCTGGGCGCGCGCGTCCCCGTGCACGGCCACGACGAAGTGGCCGACCTCTCGCGCCAGTTCAACGCGGCCGCCGCGCGCATCGAGGCCCTGGTGCAATCGCACAAGTCCCTGCTCGCCAACGCCTCGCACGAACTGCGCTCGCCCCTGACGCGCATTCGCATGGGCCTGGAACTGATGGACGGCAACCAGCCGCCCGCGCAGTTCCGGCGCGAGATCGAGCGCAACATCAGCGAACTCGACCAGCTGGTGGAGGAAATCCTTCTCGCGAGCCGGCTCGACGCGCGCGAGGCGAACGTAGGGGACATGGAGACGGTCGACCTGATCGGCCTGGCGGCGGAGGAATGCGCCCGCGTGGACGCCGACCTGGAGGTCGGCGCGGCCGACGTACAAGTCCTGGGCGTGGCCAAGCTGCTGCGCCGCGCCCTGCGCAACCTGCTGGAAAACGCCCGCCGCTACAGCCAGGGGCCGATCACGCTGAGCGTGCACCTGGCCGGCGGCTGGGCCGAGGTGCGCGTCTGCGACCGGGGGCCCGGCGTGCCGCCGGCGCAGCGCGAACGCATCTTCGAACCTTTCTACCGCCTCCCGGGCGCGAGCGAGCGGGCCGGCGGCGTGGGGCTGGGCCTGGCGCTGGTGCGTTCGATCGCCGCGCGCCACCACGGCAGCGTGCATTGCGAAGACCATGCCGGCGGAGGCGCCTGCTTCGTGCTGCGCCTGCCGGGGCAGTAAACGCCTTGCCCGGCGCGGCAGCAAGCTTCACCACCAGCGCGTGCGGTCGCGCACATGGCGCTGGCGAAAGCGGGCGTAGACGTTGTCGTTGCCGGGCAACTGCAGGCGCTCGAAGATCACCAGCGCGATGCCCGCGAGCGGATGGACCGCGCACACCCGCTCCAGCCGCCAGCGCATATTGCGCAGGGTATCGTCGGTGCCGGCCACGAAGGCCGACAGGCCATCGCACAGGCCAATGCGGCGCGATTGCAGTGCGGCCAGCGCCACCGGGTCGTCCACCGCCGCGGCTTGCGCCTGGAGGAAGCGCTCCGTCTCCTGCAACTTGACGGTATTGACCAGCAGCACGCCGTTCATCAGCGCCGCCCGCAGGGACGGGTCGGGATCGTGGTCGATGAAGGTATCGCAGGCGGCCACCAGCCAGCGCAGGTCGAGCTGCTCGCTCAGAAATTCCTGCTCGGCCAGCCACAGCGCCTTGAAGCGGGCGAAGTTGCGCGCCACGTCGAATTCACGCCGTATCAGCACCACGAGGCCGGCGTGGTGGTAGAGCAATTCGGGGCGGCCGACGAATTCCCGCCGCAGGCGCTGCAAATGGGCCTGCAGGTCGGGCAGCGAGCCATAGGCGTATTCGGCATCCTCGCCCGAAACCAGGGTCTGCTTGAGGGTCTGCAGGTCGGCCCCGAGCAACTCGCTCGCCGCAGTACGCGCGCCGAAGCGCCGCCGGTAGCGGTTGAAGGAGAACCATTTTTCAATGCGTGTCTTGCGGCGGCGGGTCATGGCGAAGGGTCCGCAGGCAGGTAGCGCCCCAGGGTGCTCGACGGGTGGTACAGCCCGCGCGCCAGGTACAGATCCAGGCGCTTGCGATCGGGCTTGCGCAGCTTGATCAGGGGCGGCGGCGCGGCGGCCGCGCGGCGGAACAGCAGCCGGACCTTGAGCGCCGTACGCCCCCAGTGCCCAAGGGAATGGTAAAGGAAAGGCCCGTCTTCGGCTCGCCACAGCAGCACGCTGTAGGCCTTCCCGCTGCGCAGAACGCGCTGCAGCGCCAGGTGCATGCTCAGGTAGTTGGGCAGATCGATGCCTTGGACCAGCTCCTGGTACTCGCCGCTGCGCTGCAGGTGCGCGACGTAGGCGGCTCCGCCGAGCGGCAGCACCGTGTCGGTGAATTCGCGCTGCAGGTCGTGCACCAGGGGGCTTTGCGGCGGCGCCGCCAGGAACCAATTCTCCACCACCGGGTACGCAGGGTCGGTGGTGTAGCGCCCCAGGTAGTAGGCCGCCAGGTCGCCGCCGGAACGCTGGTGGGCCGCCTGCAGCCAGTCGAGCGGGGCGGTGAGCAGCGTGCTCGCGTCCATCCACACGCCGCCATGGCGCCGCAGCAGTTCGAGGCGTATCCAGTCGGCACGCAGCGTGGCCGACGCGCCGGCCAGCGCGGGCGGAAGGCTGCCGACCCACGCGCCGACGCTCTCGTCGTCCAGGATGCGCAGCGTCCAATGCGGGAGGTAGTGGCGCCAGTTGGCAAAACAGCGCGCGATGAGCGGGGGAGGCGCGCCTCCCGTCCAGTACGCCCAGACGATGGGCGGGATCGGGTGTACCACCGGCACCGGCGGCGCCGGCGGGCCGAAGCGGTAGCTCCGCGCCGGGGCGGGCGGTGCGTCCTCGGCCGGCCGGCCGAACCAGCGGTGGTAGCGTTTGACCCAGGCCGCCAACCACAACTCGGCCCGATCGCGCCAAGGAAGTGCGTGGCCTGTCACCCGCCAGACCCCGCGCCGCGCGCAGCGGTGTGCACTTGCTGGAGGCGGCGCAGGGCGGCCCTCATGCCCGGAATGCCCCGTACCAGCGCAGGAACTTGTGGCGCCGCAGCAGCCAGCCGTGGGCGAGGTAGGCACGGGCCAGTTCGCGCGCGGTAAGCGGAGAGGAATCGCGGAAATTCTGGCGCAGTTCGTCGGCCTGCGCACGGACATGCGCGCCCGCGGGCCCGGCGCCGGCCTGGGCGTGCAGGAAGCGCATGGCGCCCATGAAGTTGCGCGCGCTCTGGTGGGCGAGCGCCAGGCGCACCTGCTCCGACGCGCCACAGGCGCACGTCTGCAAGGCTGCGCGCAGGGGCACCAGCGCCCGGGACTGGTCCTGCGCCTTGCGCCAGTTGGCGTTGGCCAGGATGCTGTGCTCGTGCTGGCGGTACGCCACCCAGGGGTGCGGCGCGTAATAGCTGGTGCCTGCCTGCAGTGCCAGCAGCGTCATGGTCGCCATGTCTTCGAAGTACTGTCCCGGCGGGAAGCGCAGCTCGGCATGCCACAGGCTGCGCCGCGAAATCTTCGACCAGGCGTGCAGCTGTCCAGCGAGCAGCAGGCCGGCCAGGAGTTCGGCGGGATCGCTCAACACCCGGCCCGCTGGCCCCTGGAACGACTTGCGGTGGTGTTCGCCGCGCAGCCAGTGCTTGAGCCTACGGCGCTCGCGCAGGACTTCGAAGTCGCACAGCACCAGGTCCGGCGACGTGCTGCGCACGATGCGCTGCAATTCGGCCAGGGCGCCGGGACGCAGCTTGTCGTCCGCATCGAGGAACCACAGGTATTCGCCCCGCGCTTCTTCCAGCAGCGTGTTGCGCGCCGCACTCAGGCCGCGGTTGTGGCCATGCCGGCGCACATGCAGGGCCTGTGGCCAGCGCGCGGCCAGCCGCGCCAGCAGCTCGGCCGAGCCGTCGTTCGAGCAGTCGTCCACGACCACCATTTCGACGCCTTCAACGCCCTGGGCGAACACCGACTCCACGCATTCGGCCAGGTACGCCACCGCGTTGTAGGCGGGCACGAGCACGCTCAGCCAGGGCGTGGGCGTGGGCGTGGGCGTGGGCAGGCTGCTCACCGCTTGGGCTCCTCAGGCGAGGCCGGCTGCAGCAGGCGCGCAAAGAGTGCTTCGTAGCGCGCGCGCATCTGCGGCAGCCCGTAGTGCGCGGCGGCGTCGGCGCGGGCCTGTCGGGCCAGGGCCGCCGCGTGGTCGGGCCGGGCCAGGAGCTGCTGCAGCGCATCGGCCAAGGCACCGGGATCGGCTTCAGGTACCAGCAGGCCGTTGCGCTGGTGCCCGATCACTTCTTCCACCCCTGTGACGGCACTGGCGACCACGGCGCATCCAGCCGCCATGCCCTCGATGAGGGCGAGCGGCATGCCTTCGTAATGGGTGGAAAGCACGCACACTTGGTGGGCCATGAGCAGGCCGGGGACGTCGCTGCAACTGCCGAGGAACCGCACCTGGTCCTGCAGGCCGAGCTGGCGGCACAAACGCTCGGCCTGGAGCAGCGCCGAGCGCTTGCCGCCCCCTGCCAGCAGCAGCGGCGGCCTGAGCCCGCGCGCGCGCAGCAGCGCCAAAGCGCGCAGCAGGCTGGCGTGGTCCTTTTGCCTGGAAAACCGCGCCACCATCACGATGCCAGGCTGGCGCTCCGCGAACGGGTGCTGGTCGGCATCCGCATAGGCTTCCAGGCGCACGCCGTTCGCGATGGCCAGGGTTCGCGCCGGTTCGACGCCACGCGCCAGCAGCGCGCCGCGCACCCCTTGCGAGACGCCCACGATCGCCTGGGTGCGCTTTGCCAGCCAGAGCATCTGGACATTGCGCCACCAGGAATACCGCTCGCGCGAGTTGTGTTCCACGTGCACCAGAACCGGCACGCGCGCCAGCAGGCCGGCGTAGCGCCCCCAGAGGTGCTCGCTGAAACCGTGCGCCACCAGCAGGTCGGGGCGAAACCGGCGGCACTGCCGAACCAACTGAAAAATGGTGGCGGCGTGCGACCACCCTGGAACGACTTCGACTTCCAAGCCTTCGTCGCGCAACGCTGCGATCCGCGCCGGATCGGTCTGGCGTTTGCGCCGCAGCACCAGCAAGGGGTCGAAGCGGCCGCTCGCGCGGTGCGCGCGCACGAGGTCCACAGCGACCTGGGTGGCGCCCGAGAACCCGCCGGTGACGAAATGCAGGACCCGTGGTGGGCGTACCGCACTGCCGTTCATGCCAGCACCTCCGCCACGGGCAGGCTGGCCAACTGGCGCTCCAGGGAGTGCAATGCCGCCCAGCTCAGCATCAGCATGAACAGGTAGAACATGATGCCGCTGTTGTGCGCAAAGAATACCTGGGTCAGTCCGAAGCCGACGTAGAGAATGGGCACGCAGGTGCCGCACAGGCGCAGCGCCAACGCGTGCGCGCCCAGGGCGGCATCACGGCGGTAGTTCCGCATGCGCGACGCCAACGGGGCGAACATGGCGATGGGCAGGGCATAGAACAGCAGCAGCACGAGCGGCCCTGCCACCCCCAGCTTGACCCACTGGTCCAGGAACTCGTTGTGCACGAATTTGTATTCGACGATGGAGCGGTGGTATTGCCCCGCCTCGGCGCGGCGCGCCTTTTCTGCCATGTAACCGGCGAACCCCCAGCCCAGCAGCGGGCGCTCCCGCGCGATATCCCAGGCGAACCGCCAATGCTCCAGGCGCTGGCCGACCGAATTGCCCGCGTCGCCGCGCTGTTCGTAGCCCTGGACTTCCTGCTCCATGAGCTTCCAGCGCTCCTGCAGCACACCGCGGTTGGCGACCGACAGCAGGAGCACCAGCGCGACCACGCCGAGGCTCACCACCTTGAAGACGCGCCTCTGGTGCAGCGCCAGCCAGCCCAGCAGCACCGGGAGCGCGAGGAGCAAGGCCAGCCATCCGCCCCGCGACTGCGACAGGACCGAGGCGTTCAGCCCCGCCGCCACGCCGAGCACGCACAGCGCACGCGGGGCCCAAGCCATGTGCGCCCACACCGCGCCGGCATACAGGGCCAGCATCGCGGCCATGCACAGGGCGAGATTGCCGTACTGGATGGCATTGGTATGGCCCCAGGCGCGCTCGGCATGCAGGCCATACATTTGCCAGACCGCAATGGCGCCAGCCCCCACCGTGCCCACCACCAGCCCGGCGAGCAGCGCCTTCGGGCGTGGCGGAAATACCGTCACGTACAACAAGCACATGGCGCCCAGGGTGTATTTGGCCGGGCGATCGGCGCGGCCAAAGCTTTCGGCGGGGTCGGCCTGCAGCGCCCAGAGCACGGCCATGGCCAACATGGCGGCCGCAAAGGCCCAGGTCCAGGCACTCTGCGGTTGGCGCGGCCAGCGGTGGAGCGTGAGCAGGGCGCCGAGCAACAGCAGCACCGCGCCATAGGAATAACCCGAAGGCAGCCACAAGGCCAAGCCAGGCGTGGCGAAAGCGGCCACGGTGGAGAGCTGTTCCGGCCAGGAGGCGGGCTGCGCAACCGCGAGAGGGAGTTTCAAATCGGTCAGACTCGTGCAACGGGAGGAGCGCAGGGCTCACTGGACGCCGCCAAGCGCCCCGTGCGGGTGCTTCGCCGGCCTGGGGCGTTTATCAATGCCCTGCCTGGAGGACTTCCCCTTCCTTGAGCCTGTACTCGGTGCCGCAATACGGGCACTTGGCAGCGCCCGCGTGCGCCACGTCCAGGAATATCCTGGGGTGGCTGTTCCACAGCTGCATCCCGGCTTTGGGGTTGGGGCAAAACACCCCGCCTTCCGGGTTCAAATCCTTGGCCAGCAATTCAACGACGTCCTGCTTCATGGCTTTACACCTTGCTGAGCCAATGGGCATATTGGGGATTGCGGCCGTTGACGATATCGAAGAACGCCGCTTGCACTTTTTCGGTGATCGGTCCGCGCCGGCCCGCGCCGAGCTCGATGCGGTCGAGTTCCCGAATTGGCGTGACTTCCGCCGCCGTTCCCGTGAAGAACGCCTCGTCACAGATGTACACCTCGTCGCGCGTGATGCGCTTTTGCACCAGCTCGAGCCCCAGATCCTTGGCGATGTGCAGAACGGTATTGCGCGTGATGCCGTTGAGCGCACCGGCCGACAGATCGGGCGTATAGATGACGCCATTCTTGACGACGAAAATGTTCTCGCCCGCGCCTTCGGACACGAAGCCGGAGCTGTCGAGCAGCAGCGCCTCGTCGTAGCCATCGTCCAGGGCTTCCATGTTGGCGAGGATGGAATTCGTGTAGTTGCTGACCGACTTGGCCTGCGTCATGGTGATATTGACGTGGTGGCGGGTGTAGCTGCTGGTCTTGACGCGAATGCCGCGCTGCATGCCCTCTTCACCCAGGTAGGCGCCCCAGGCCCAGGCAGCGATCATGAGGTGGATCTGGTTGCCCTTGGGCGAAACGCCCAGCTTCTGCGAACCGATCCACGTGAGCGGGCGCAGGTAGCACGATTCCAGCCGGTTCTCGCGCACCACGGCTTTTTGCGCCTCGTTCACTTCTTCCTTGGTGAACGGGATCTTCATGCGCAGAATCTTGGCGCTGTTGAAGAGGCGTTCGGTGTGCTCTTCCAGGCGGAAAATCGCCGTGCCTTCAGCGGTCTTGTAGGCACGCACCCCTTCGAAGGCCCCGCAACCGTAGTGCAGGGTGTGCGACAGCACATGGATCTTGGCGTCGCGCCAATCGACCATCTGGCCGTCCATCCAGATCTTGCCGTCTCGGTCGGCCATCGAGGGAACTACGGGGCTCATGGGGATCCTTTGAAATCTGCTAGGGGTGGCAAATCCTTGGATTTTACGACCCAGTTCCTGCCCTCCAAGGCCCTTCGTGGTAACCGTCCGTGCCGTATGGCACACGGGCCGCGATTCACTGCAGTTGGCGCAGCACTTCCATCGCCTGGTCGACGCGCTCCACGGCGTGAATCACCAGGCCCTCGATGGGCTTCTTGGGCGCATTCGCCTTCGGCACCAGCGCCACCGTAAATCCGAGCTTGGCCGCCTCGCGCAGGCGCTCCTGGCCACGCGGCGCGGGGCGCACCTCTCCAGCCAGCCCCACTTCGCCAAAGGCGATAAACCCCTTGGGCATCGGCCGCGCGCGCAGGCTGGAGGTGATGGCGAGCAACACGGCAAGGTCCGCCGCCGGCTCGCTGATGCGCACGCCGCCCACGGCGTTGACAAAAACATCCTGATCGGCGCAGGCGACCCCCGCATGCCGGTGCAGGACCGCCAGCAGCATCGCCAGGCGGTCGCGGTCCAGTCCGACCGACAGGCGCCGCGGGCTCGGCCCGCCGCTGTCGACCAGCGCCTGGATTTCCACCAGCAGCGGCCGCGTACCCTCGAGCGTGACCAGCACGCAGCTGCCCGGTACCGGCTCGGCGTGTTGGCTGAGAAAGATGGCGCTGGGATTGGCCACCCCTTTGAGTCCGCGCTCCGTCATGGCGAAGACGCCGATTTCGTTGACCGCGCCGAAGCGGTTCTTGATGGCGCGCACCAGCCGAAAGCTCGAATGCGTATCGCCCTCGAAATAGAGCACGGTATCGACCATGTGCTCCAGGACGCGCGGCCCCGCCAGCGCCCCTTCCTTGGTGACGTGCCCGACCAGGACGATCGCCACGCCGCTCGCCTTGGCGGCGCGCGTCAGGTGCGCGGCACACTCGCGCACCTGGGCCACCGACCCGGGAGCGGAACTGAGCTCCTCCGAGTACACCGTCTGGATCGAATCGATGACCGCAATCGCCGGCTGCGTCTGTTCGATGGTGGCGAGGATCTTTTCCAACTGCGTCTCGGCCAGCACGTTGACCATGCTGTGGTCCAGCCCCAGGCGGCGCGAGCGCAGGGCCACCTGGGCGCCGCTTTCCTCACCGGTCACGTACAACGTGGTCAGGCCGGTGCGCTGCAAGGCATCCAGGGCCTGAAGAAGCAGGGTCGACTTGCCGATTCCAGGATCGCCGCCGATCAGCACCACGGCGCCCTCGACGACGCCACCGCCCAGAACGCGGTCAAGCTCGTCCAGCCCGGTGGGGGTGCGCTCGAAATCGCTGGCTTCGATGGCCGCGAGCGGCGCCACCGGCTGGGCCGCATGCAGCGCCCCGCGGGGCGCGGCGGTGTAGCGGTGGCGCTGCCCCTGTGGCTGCGCGGCGGTTTCGTTCAGCGTGTTCCAGGCGCCGCACTGCGGGCACTTGCCCAGCCAGCGCGGGCTGGTGCCGCCGCATTCCGTGCAGACGAACACCGACTTGTCCTTGGACATCGCGCCTCCCTCCAACCCAAAAGAAAAACCGCCGGCGCTGCGGGGCAGCGCCGGCGGATCATGGCACGGCGTTCAGGCGGCGGTCAGCCAGTATCCGGAATTGAATGGGCTGCTCATGCGCAGCGCCAATGGCGAGATGTCGACCAGTTTGTCGGTTGGCAACTTCTCGCAGGCCTCGTGGTCCGGCACTTCGATGCCCTGCACCAGCATGGGTGTTTCGCTAGCCCCGCTTGCCCGTTCTGCCTGGCTGTTGGTCGCAGAACGGGCTACAGAAAAGAATAGAAACAGCGGAACGGGATTTTGCGTTCGCCCCAGAAATCGGCAGCGTCGCGGAAGATATCCAGCAACTGCTCGCGCGCTTCCTTGTCGAACTTGGCCGTGGCGGGAATCTGTTCGAGCACCACGACGAAGCCCGGTTGCGGGCCCGACTTGTGCAGCGGGTCGGTCAGACAGTCGGAAAGCGCATCGAAGTTCTTGCCGAAATGCGCCGGCAGCGTGAACTGCTGGGCAATCAGGTCGAGCACGTCCTGCTTGGACTGCGCGTGGGCGAGGTTGGCGTAAAGGAAATGGTGTCCCAGTGCGGTGGCCGCATCCTGCAGGTCCTGCACGCGGAAGGCGCGAATGGATTGCACGATGTTGGCGCGAATGCCGCGCAGGGGAACATCCTGATCTTTACGAAGTGGCGTGTCCATCTTCGCTTCTCTTTCTATCAAGTCCAAAATCGGTCGTTGCAGGGCCCACGGCCGCATTGAGCGCAGCCGTGGCGAATTCAATCCACAATTCGGCGAAAACTGGCGTAGTGGTCGCTCGTGTAATAACAGGCCTCGGGCTGCCGAGGCGCGCCCCCGCACACGATGCGCCGCGCGCCGCGGGTGCGTACGCCGGGAGTTCTGACGGTGTATTCGCGGTAAAAACCGCGCTTGGACGGCGGCAGCAAGCGCTCCCGGTTGCCGAAGACGACGCCGTCCTTGTCGTACGGGAACGGCCCGCCAGACAGGATCAGCGCATGGGTTTGCCGCCCTTCGCGCGGCAGATCGGCCAGTGCGACCACGGCATCCGAGCGATCACCGGTGCTTCCCCGCGCCTGCAGGCCCAGCGACGCCAATGCGAGCGCGGCACCCAGAACGAAAGAAAAACCGGCTTTGCGCGTCCAGGTCGCAGCGGCAGCAAACATCAACACCACACCTTTCAGAAACTACGGGTTTACCCGAAATTTCAAGGCGCTAGTGTGACGGAATCCCTAGGCGAATGCAAGCATTTGCCCAAATTATGGGCAAATCAACCCCGGCTTGCACCGGGGCGGCAAGCCTGCTAATGCGCGCGCCCGTCAGCGCTGCACGTTGGCGTCGACGACGGTCAGCGCGGTCATGTTGACGATGCGGCGCACGGTGGCGCTGGCCGTCAGGATGTGCACCGGCTGGGCCGCCCCAAGGAGTACCGGGCCGATGGCGATGTTGCCGCCGGCCGCCGTCTTGAGCAGGTTGTAGGAGATGTTGGCGGCGTCGATGTTGGGCAGCACCAGCAGGTTGGCGTCGCCCACCAGGGCGCTGTGCGGCATGAGCGCCGCGCGGCTGGCGCCGCTCAGGGCGACGTCGCCGTGCATCTCGCCGTCGACTTCCAGCCACGGCGCCTGCACGCGCAGCAGTTCCAGCGTCTCGCGCATTTTCACGGCGCTCGGCTGGTTGCTGCTGCCGAAATTCGAGTGGGACAGGAGTGCCGCCTTGGGCTTGATGCCAAAGCGCAGCATTTCCTCGGCCGCCATGACGGTGATCTCGGCCAGCTGTGCAGCCGTCGGGTCGTAGTTCACGTGCGTATCGACCAGGAATATTTGCCGGTCGGGCAGCAGCAGGCCGTTCATGCAGGCATAGGTCGCCACCCCCGCGCGCCGACCGATGACCTGGTCGATGTAATTGAGGTGGTGGGCCGTGTGGCCCCAGGTGCCGCAGATGAGGCCGTCCACCTCGCGCTTGTGCAGCAGCATGCTGCCGATCAGTGTCAGGCGCCGGCGCAGTTCGATCTTGGCGATGGGCACCGTCACGCCCTTGCGCTCGGTCATGCGGTGGTAGGTCTGCCAGAAGTCGTGGTAGCGGTGGTCCTGCTCGACGTTGACGACGTCGTAGTCGCGCCCTTCGGACAGGCGCAGGCCGAATTTCTCGATGCGCTGGGCGATGACGGCCGGCCGACCGATGAGCGTCGGGCGGGCGATGTGCTCGTCGACGACGATCTGCGCCGCGCGCAGCACGCGCTCCTCCTCGCCCTCCGAGTACGCCACGCGCTTGGCGCTGGCGCTCTTGGCCAGGGCGAAGATCGGCTTCATGGTGGTGCCGGAGGCGTAGACGAAAGTCTGCAGGTGGTCGCGGTAGGCCTCCATGTCGGCGATCGGGCGCAGCGCGACGCCACTGTCCGCCGCGGCCTGGGCGACGGCGGGGGCGATCTTCATCATCAGGCGCGGATCGAACGGCTTGGGAATCAGGTATTCCGGCCCGAAGGCGAGCGGTTCACCGACGTAGGCCGCCGCCACCACTTCGCTCTGCTCGGCCTGGGCGAGCTCCACGATGGCGTGCACCGCGGCGATTTCCATCTCGGTCGTGATGGTGGTGGCGCCCGAATCGAGCGCACCGCGGAAGATGTAGGGGAAACACAGGACGTTGTTGACCTGGTTCGGGTAGTCGGTGCGGCCGGTGGCGATGATGGCGTCATCGCGCACCGCCTTGACGTCCTCGGGGGCGATTTCCGGATTCGGATTGGCCAGGGCGAAGATCAGCGGGCGCGGCGCCATGGCGCGCACCATGTCCTGCTTGAGCACACCGCCGGCCGACAGCCCCAGGAACACGTCGGCGCCAGCAATCACCTGGGCCAGTGTGCGCTGCTCGGTGGGCTGCGCGTACTGGCGCTTGTCCTCGTCCATGAGCTCCGTGCGCCCTTCGTAGACCACGCCGGCCAGGTCGGTCACCCAGATGTTCTTGCGTGGGATGCCGAGCTTGACCAGCAGGCCCAGGCAGGCCAGCGCGGCAGCGCCGGCGCCCGAAGCGACGAGCTTGACGTCCTCGGCGCGCTTGCCGGCGACCTTCAGGCCATTGAGGATGGCGGCGCCGACAACGATGGCGGTCCCGTGCTGGTCGTCGTGGAACACCGGAATGTTCATGCGCTCGCGCAGCTTGCGCTCGACGTAGAAGCAGTCGGGTGCCTTGATGTCTTCGAGGTTGATGCCGCCGAAGGTGGGCTCCAGTGCGGCGATGATCTCGACCAGCTTTTCCGGGTCCTTTTCGTTGATCTCGATGTCGAAGACGTCGATGCCGGAGAACTTCTTGAACAGTACGCCCTTGCCTTCCATCACCGGCTTGCTGGCCAGCGGGCCGATGTCGCCCAGGCCCAGCACCGCCGTGCCGTTGGTCACCACGCCGACAAGGTTGCCCCGGCTGGTATAGCGGAAGGCGGTTGCCGGGTCCTTGACGATTTCCTCGCAAGGCGCGGCAACGCCGGGCGAATAGGCCAGCGACAGGTCGAGCTGGTTGACCATCTGCTTGGTCGAAGCGATGGCGATCTTGCCCGGCTTGGGAAACTCGTGGTATTCGAGGGCGGCCTTGCGCAGCAAGGCGCGCTTGTCGGCGGGCGGGGCTTTGGGTGCTTCAGACATGGGAACTCCGGCGATGGCGAGCAGCGGCGCGCCGGGGTCCGTCACAGGCTGGACGCAGCCGCGCGCATGAATGCCGGTTGATTGTAGGGCGCGCCCTTTGCGCCCCGCTTGCACGCGCCGTGTGGTAAATACGTAGACGCGCGGGCGGCATCGGCCGCGGGCCACACGCATCCAAAAATTGAATGAAAATGGCCGCTCGCGCTTAGCCCATAAGCGTTTGTAGCTATAAGAACAATACCTATCGAGCGGCTCGTCGTCAGACGGTCTCGGCCAACGCGTCGCCCAGGGCATTGACCAGGCGGTCGAGCTCGGCCTTCTCGCTGATGAAGGGCGGCGCGAGCTGGATGGTGTCGCCGCCGTAGCGCACGTAGAAGCCTTTCTTCCAGCAGGCCATGGCGATCTCGTACGGGCGGCGCGCCGGCTCGCCGGGCACGGCGGCGATGGTGAAACCCGCCGCCAGGCCGTAGTTGCGGATGTCCAGCACGTGCTTGGCGCCCTTGAGGCTGTGCACCGCCTGCTCGAAATGCGGCACGAGCGCCTGCACGCGGCCGGGGAGGTCTTCCTGCTGCAGGATCTCCAGGGCGGCCAGGCCGGCGGCGCAGGCCACGGGGTGCGCCGAATAGGTGTAGCCGTGCGGGAATTCCACCAGGTACTCCGGCCCGCCTTGCGCCATGAAGGTGTCGTAGATGTCCTTGCTGGCCACCACGCCGCCGAGCGGCTGCGCGCCGTTGGTCACTTGCTTGGCGAAATTGAGAATGTCGGGCGTGACACCGAAGGCCTCGGCGCCCGTCCAGGTGCCGCAGCGGCCGAAGCCGGTGATGACCTCGTCGAAGATCAGCAGGATGTTGTTCTGCGTGCAGATCTCGCGCAGGCGCGCCAGGTAGCCCACGGGCGGGATGACCACGCCGGCCGAGCCGGAGAACGGCTCGACGATCACGGCGGCGATGTTGCTCGCGTCGTGCAGGGCGATGACGTCGAGCAGCTTGTCGGCCAGCGCGCGCCCGCCTTCCTCGGCCATGCCTTTCTGGAAGGTGCCGGCCGGCGGCTGGGTGTGCGGCAGGTGGTCGGCTTCGATGCCCTGGCCGAAGGTCTTGCGGTTGCCGCCGATGCCGCCCACCGAGATGCCGCCGAAGTTCACGCCGTGGTAGCCCTTTTCGCGCCCGATGAGGCGCGTTTTGCTCGCCTGTCCCTTGGCGCGCCAGTAGGCGCGCGCCATCTTCAGGGAGGTGTCGGCCGCTTCCGATCCCGAGCCGGTGAAGAACACGTAGTCGAGGCCGGCGGGCGTCAGCTCCCTGATCTTGTTGGCCAGGGCGAACGACGCCGGGTGGCCGAACTGGAAGGCCGGGGCGTAGTCCAGGTTCAGCGCCGCCTTGCCCACGGCTTCGGCGATTTCACGCCGCCCGTGGCCGAGGCCCGTGCACCACAGGCCCGAGAGGCCGTCGAAGATCTTGCGGCCGTCGGCGTCGGTGTAGTAGGCGCCGCTCGCGCCGGTCACCATGCGCGGCGCAGCCTTGAAGTTGCGGTTGCCGGTGAACGGCATCCAGTGCGCGTCCAGCCAGGCGGCGTCCATGCGCGGGGCGGCGTCAAGCGGTTGTTCAATGTGGACGAAGCTCATGGGAATCTCCTGGAAGGCGCGCGTGCGTGGTGGAAGGGTGCGCGGGCCATTGTTCCGCCGGGTGTTAATCTCTCATATCAACAAAAATCACTGTTTACTTGACGGTTTATGCAAGTAACACCTTCCGCTAATGCTCCGCCGCCGCGCCAGGGGGCCGTCCTGGGCCAATTGGCCGACATGGACCTGCGCCTGCTGCAGGTCTTCAAGAGCGTGGCCGAATGCGGTGGGCTCTCCGCGGCCGAGCTGGAGCTCAACATCGGCACCAGCACCGTGAGCCGCCACATGAAGGACCTGGAGACGCGCCTGGGCCTGACCCTGTGCCGGCGCGGGCGCGCCGGCTTCGCGCTCACGCCCGAAGGCCAGCGCGTGTACGACGAAACGCTGCGCCTGCTGGCCAGCGTGGACGCTTTTCGCAGCAGCATCGACGACATCCACCACCGCATGGGCGGCCAGCTCGACGTGGCGGTGTTCGACAAGACGGCAAGCAACCCCGAGGCGCACATCGACCGCGCCATCGCGCTCTTTGCCGAGCGCGCGCCCGACGTGGCCCTGCATTTGCACGTGGCCGGCATCCCGGCGATCGAGCGCGGGCTGATGGACGGGCGCTTCCAGCTCGGCATCGTGCCGACGCACCGCGCATCGCAAAGCCTGGTGTACGAAACCCTGTTCCACGAACACATGCGCTTGTACTGCGGCGCGCGCCACCCGCTGTGGGCCGGTGACGATGGCGCGCTCGGCTGGGAGGCGCTGCGCGCCTGGCCGTTTGCCGGCCTGGGTTACCACTCGCCCAACATGGAGCTGGGCCACCGCGCACGCCTGCCGCGCAAGGCGACGGGGTTCGACCAGGAATCGATCGCCACGCTGATCCTCTCGGGCCGCTACCTGGGTTTCTTGCCCGACCACTACGCCGAGGCGTTCGAGCTGCGCGGCCAGCTGCGGGCGCTGCGGCCGGACCTGTTCTTCTACGACTGCGAGTTCGTCAGCGTGCTGCGCCGCTCGCCGCAGCCGGCGCGCGCGGCGCAGGCCTTCGCGGCCTGCCTGCGCGCGGCGCACGCCGCGTGAGCCGGGCCTTGCCGCGCCAGGGTGCGCGGCGGACAATGGCGCACCCCCGCCACGAAAGCAGCGCCATGTCCAGCCTCTCCTCCATTGCCTCGTCCGGCCTGGCCGCCGCGCAGATGCGGCTGGACGCATCCGCCAGCAATGTCGCCAACCTGAACACGCCCGGCTACCGCGCGCGCCAGGTGGCCCAGCAGGCGGCGCCGGACGGTGGCGTCGATGCCAGCGTGCAGCGCGCCGGCACCGAGGGGGTGGCGCTCGAACAGGAAGTGGTCGAGCAACTGGCGGCCAAGCAGGCCTTCCTGGCCAACGTGCAGACCGTGCGCACGGGCGACGCCGTGCTGGGCGCGCTGCTCGATATCCGGGCCTGAGCCTTACGCGGGCTTCAGGCGGTCGGGCCCGGGTTCGCGCGCTTGCGCTTGGCGGCGCGCGCGGCGCTCCCAGGCTTTTTCGTGGAAGAAGAACGCAAACGCCTGCACCGTGGGCTCCAGCAGGCTGAGCGTGAGCGAGGCCAGCAGGTTGCCCGTCACCGCATAGGCGACCAGGGCGGCCACGCTGATATGGATCAGGTAGTAGCTGCCGGTCTTGGTCAGCGTGGCGCGATTGGCGCTGGCGAGTTGGCGAATGCGGGTCATGGCGGACTCCTCGAATCGGATATTTCGGTAATGATAACGATTCGCATTTGAGAAAGCAATGCGGCGACGCCTATCGCGTCGATAGCCGGCTGCGCCCCCCGCGCCCCGAGGGCCGAAAAATCCCGCCCGCTCCGCAGGGCCATTGCTATCATGGCCGCCACCTTTTGCCCACCAGGAGCAGCGCATGGCCCTCATGGACTTCATCAAGAAGCAGTTCATCGACATCATCGAATGGACCGAGGAGGGCGACGACCTCCTGGCCTGGCGCTTTCCCATGGCGGACATGGAAATCCAGAACGGCGGCGTGCTGGTGGTGCGTGAATCGCAGATGGCGATGTTCGTCAACGAAGGCCAGGTGGCCGACGTGTTCGGCCCCGGCACGCACAAGCTGACGACGCAGACGCTGCCGGTGCTGACGTATCTGAAGAACTGGGACAAGCTGTTCCAGTCGCCCTTCAAGAGCGACGTGGTGTTCTTCAGCACGCGCCAGCGCATCGACCAGAAGTGGGGCACGCCCCAGCCCATCACCATCCGCGACAAGGATTTCGGCGCCGTGCGGCTGCGCGCGTTTGGCAACTACGCCTACCGCATCACCGACCCCAAGGCGTTCTACAGCGAGATATCTGGCACGCGCGCCGCCTATCCGGTGGCCGACCTCGAAGGGCAGCTGCGCGGCCTGGTGCTGCAGAACATCAGCAACGCCATCGCCGGCAGCGGCGTGCCCTTCCTGGACCTGGCCGCCAACCAGGTGATGTTTGCCGAGGCCTTGGCCAAGGAGCTGGCGCCGGCGTTCGAAAAGCTCGGCCTGCGCGTCGAGAGCCTCACGGTGCAGAACCTCTCGCTGCCCGAGGAGCTGCAGAAGATCCTGGACCAAAAGATCGGCATGGGCATGGTCGGCAACGACATGGGCAAGTTCATGCAGTACCAGACGGCGCAGGCCATTCCCAAATTTGCCGAAGGCGCGGGCGGCGGTGGCAGCGGCATTGCCGGCGACGCCATGGGCCTGGGCGCGGGCGTGGCGCTCGGCCAGGTGCTGGCGCAGAACCTCTCGGCCGGTCTTTCGGGCAGCGGCACGGCGCCCCAGCCGCAGGGGGCGGCCCCCGCCGCCGCACCGGTGGGTGTCAAGCCCGAGGACGTGATGGCCACCCTGGAGAAGCTCGGCGAGCTCAAGTCCAAGGGCATCCTGACGCAGGAAGAGTTCGACGCCAAGAAGGCCGAACTGTTGAAGAAGCTGGTGTAACAACTATTGTTTAGATAGCTGCCAACGCTTACCCAGTAAGCGCTGGAGCCCAAAAACACCCAAATTTCCGGCCGATGGCCACCGAACCCCCCCAGCCCACGCAGCGTTCGTACCGCGCGCCCTGCCCCGGCTGCGGCGCGCCGGTCGAGTTCAAGAGCGCGCAATCGACGCACGCCGTCTGCCCCTACTGCCAGAGCACGGTGGTACGCAGCGGCGAGGTGCTCGCGCGCGTCGGCAAGATGGCCGAGCTGTTCGACGACCACAGCCCGCTGCAGCTCATGGCGAGCGGGCGCATCGTGCTGGACGGCCAGGAGCAGCCCTTCACGCTGATCGGGCGGCTGCAGTACAAGGGCGACGCCGGCGTCTGGACCGAGTGGGTCGCCTACCTGAACGACGGCAGCCTGGCCACGCTGGGCGAGGACAACGGCGCCTACGTCTTCACCCGGCCCATGGACCCGGGCGGTCCACTGCCGGACGCGTCGCAGTTGCGCCTGGGCAGCACGACCGCCATCGACGGCAAGCCTTACAGCGTGGCCTACAGCGGCCAGGCGCAACTCATCTCCGCCCAGGGCGAGCTGCCCAAGCTGCCGCCGCTGGGCCAGCCCTTCGCCATGGTCGAGCTGCGCAGCAGCGACGGCGAAGTGCTCAGCATCGACTACGGCCGCACCCCGCCCGGCGCCGAGCGCGGCCGCGCCGTGCTGCTGGAAGACCTGCAGCTCCAGGGCCTGAAGGACGAATCCGCCAGGGAGGAGAAAGGCCGGCAGTTCAGTTGCCCGCACTGCGGCGCGCCGGTGCTGGTGCAACTGGCCAGCAGCAAGAGCATCACCTGCCCCGCGTGCGCGAGCATCATCGGCCTCGACAGCGGCGTGGGCGGCGAGCTGCGCTCGGCCACGCAGGACGAGCCCGTCAAGCCCGTCATCCCGCTGGGCAGCAAGGGCCAGTTGCAGGGCGTGCACTGGCAGGTGGTGGGTTTTCAGCACCGCATGGGGCAGGAGCCCGGGGACGACGAGCAGTTCGGCTGGAGCGAGTACCTGCTCTACAACAAGAAGCGCGGCTTCGCCTTCCTGGTCGATTCGGAAGAAGGCTGGAGCATGGCGCGCCCCACCACAGGCGCGCCCAAGCTCGGCGGCGGCGGCAACACCGCCACCTACCTGGGCACCACCTACCGCCACAAATACACCTACCAGGCCGAAACCACCTACGTGCTGGGCGAGTTCTACTGGCAGGTCGAGCGCGGCCAGAAGACCGCCAACCGCGACTTTGAAAGCGCCAAGGGCCTGCTGTCGATGGAGCAGACGCCGCAAGAGGTCACCTGGTCCAGCGGCGACCGGCTGCCCGCCGAGGCGGTCGCCAAGGCCTTCGGCCTGGACCTGGGCAAGCTTGCAGCGAAGGACGACGTCGGCCCCTTCGTCGCCGCCAAGGGCGGCGGGCTGATGAAGACCATCCTCATCATCATCGCCATCATGATCCTGCTCAGCCTGCTGGACACCTGTTCCGAGAATTCGGGCAGCAACTACACGCGCAGCAGCGGCGGCTCGTTTGGCGGCTACTCCAGCGGCGGCAGCCACAAGTAGCCCATACGCGCTGGCAACCACTTCACCCATCAAGGAGAACCACCATGCTCGGAATCGAATGGCTTCGGCCGGCGGCCTTTCTCGGCTCCATCCTCTACGCGCTGATCGGCGTCCTCATCTTCTGGCTGTGCTTCTGGCTGATCGACAAGATCACCCCCGCCGACCTCTGGCGCGAAATCGTCGAGAAGCAGAACCAGGCGCTGGCGCTGGTGGTGGCCGCCATGTGCCTGGGCATCAGCATCATCGTGGCGGCGGCGATTCACTGAGCTGCGGCGCGCGGCGGCGGCGCGTGCTCACGCGCTTCGCGCGCCGCCCGTTCTGCTACCCGCCCTTCGACCCGTTTCCCGCGAAAGCGCCCGGGCAGCCTTCGCTCACATCCTGCTTGACATGCCCACCCTCGACTGGCTCAACCGCTCCACCGCCTTCACCACCGCCGCCCAGGTGCCCTACCGGCTGCTGGACACTGTCTCCACGCATGGCGACGCCGCGCAGGCGGCAAACAACCTGCTGATCCACGGCGACAACCTCGAAGCGCTCAAGGCCCTGCTGCCGTTCTACCGGGGCCAGGTGAAGTGCATCTTCATCGACCCGCCGTACAACACGCAAAGCGCGTTCGAGCACTACGACGACAACCTGGAGCACAGCCAGTGGCTCAGCATGATGCTGCCGCGCCTGCAACTGCTGCGCGAGCTGCTGCGCGAGGACGGGTCGATCTGGGTGACCATCGACGACAACGAGGGGCATTACCTCAAGGTGTTGATGGATGAGGTATTTGGTAGGCGGAATTTCATTGCCACCATCGCTTGGGAAAAGGATAAGGGCGGACGAGGAGATGCCGACATTTCCACTTCGCAAGACATGATCCTTGCCTACGCGATGCGACGTAAGCGATGGGCTGAAACGCGGAACTTGATTGAGCGAACAGAGGTGCAAGCTGGTCGCTTCAAGAATCCTGACAACGACCCGCGCGGTCCGTGGCGTCAAGGGGACGACGGCACAGCAAAGAGCGGCACCGAGAAACAGCGCTTCCCCATTACCCTGCCTTCCGGGAGATCCGTGGTGCCCAAACCAGGACGGTATTGGGCCTTTTCACAAGAGACTTTTGAGCGTGCACGCGCTGAGGATCGCGTGTATTTCGGGAAGAACGGTGACCGCTTGCCAATCATCAAACGGTACGCTGACACCGTCCGGGAGGGAGTTGCACCACGCACTTGGTGGACCGCTGAAGAAGCTGGAACCAATCAAAGCGCAAAAAGAGACCACCTCGCCAAAATGTTCCCGAACATGGAGACTTTTGCTACTCCGAAGCCAGAGCAGCTACTGCAGAGGATCTTTCACATCTCATCAAACCCCAACGACCTCGTCCTCGACAGCTTCCTCGGCTCCGGCACCACGGCCGCCGTCGCGCACAAGATGGGCCGTCGCTGGATCGGCGTCGAAATGGGCGAGCACGCCGCCACGCACTGCCTGCCCCGGCTGGAGAAGGTGATCGCGGGCGAACAGGGCGGCATCAGCCAGGCGGTGGGCTGGCAGGGCGGCGGCGGCTTTCGCTTCGCCCGCCTGGGCGCGCCCATCTTCGACGCGCAAGGCTGCATCCACCCCGAGGTGCGCTTCGCCACGCTGGCGGCCTTTGTCTGGCAACAGGAGACGGGCACCGCCTTCGACTCCGCCAACGGCCAGGCGGGCACGCCCTGGCTCGGTACGCACTCTGTTTTTGATAGCTTCTCGCGCTTGCCTGATGCACCCGAGGCCGCAATTCCACCTGAAACCGAGCCTCCCGAGCTGGTGCTGCGCAGCCGCACGGCCTACTACCTGCTGTTCAACGGCATCCTGGGCGACAAGCGCCCGGCCAGCGGCAATGTGCTCACGCGCGCCGTGCTCGATGCACTGCTGGAACTGCACGCCACCACGCCCCACCCCGAAGCGCCGTTGGTGGTCTATGGCGAGGCCTGCCGCCTGGGCCCCGAGACGCTGGCGCGCGCACGGGTCACGTTCAAGCACCTTCCGTACGACGTGAAGGCGAGGTGACGGATATGGACTGCTTCGAGACGGCTGCAGAACTCCAAGGCTGGCTGCGCGCCCATTTTCCGAAGGAGAACGAACGCCACGAGTGGAAAGAGTGGCACTCGCTCAAGTCCAACATCTCGGGCCGCAAGGGCGAGGATCTGGTGTCTTACGTGAGTGCCCTGGCCAACATGGAGGGCGGCTGCGTGGTGATTGGCGCGCAGGACAAAACCCTGGTGCCCACGGGCATCCAGGATTTTGCCGACTACACGCTGGAAAACGTGGTGCACCGCGTGCTGGGCAAGACGCCCGGCCTGCCGTCCATGGGGCTGAACGTGCAAGCCCTGCAGGCACGCGACACCGAAGCCGTGGTGTGGCTGGTGCATGTGCCGCGCCATGCCCCGCGCGAGCCGGTGCTGGCGCACGACAAGGCCTGGCAGCGCGATGGCGACAGCCTGGTGGAGTTGCGCGACGACCGGCGCCGCGCCATCCTGGCCGAGCATCTGGCGGGCGAGGACTGGAGCGCTGCCGTGGTGCCCGATGCCACCCTGGACGACCTGGATGCGACGGCTATTGCCAAGGCACGTGAAAAATTCGCCGAGAAGTACCAGCGGGAGACCTGGGCCGCGCAGGTACCGCAGTGGAGCACCGAAAAGCTACTGGACAAAATCGGCTTGGCGATTCACGGGCGCATTACCCGCGCCTGCCTGTTGCTGCTGGGGCGGCGCGAAAGCGCTACGGCGCTGCTGTCGCCGCACCCTGTCGAAATCACCTGGAAGGTAGCGGCCGAGCGGGTAGCAGAGCATTTCCACCCGCCGTTCCTTCTCACCACCACCGACGTTGCGCAACGCGTGCGCAATCCCAACATCAAGCTGTTCCCGGCCAATGAGCTGCTGGCCGTGACCTTGCCGCGCTACGACACCCACACGGTACTGCTCGAAGGCCTGCACAACTGCCTGGCACACCAGGACTACGCGCAGGGTGGGCGCATCGTGGTGGAGGAATCCGCCGGGCTGGTGCGCATGATCAACTTGGGCGGCTTTTTTGACGGCCAGCCCGACGAGTACGCCAGCGGCACGCGCACCCCCGAACGTTACCGCAACGAACGCCTGGCCAAGGCCATGGCCGAAGTGGGCATGATCGACAAGGTGGGCTTTGGCATCCATGACATGGTGCTGGCGCAGCGGCGGCGCTTTCTGCCGCTGCCGGACTACGAGGGATCGTCTCCTTTGCGCACGGTGTTCAATGTCTATGGACAGGAAATCGACGAGAACTACAGCCACTGGCTGATGGAGCGCACGGATTTACCCATCGAGCATGTGCTGTGGCTTGACCGGGTGCAAAAGAAGCACAAGCTCGATCCAGCGCAGGTGGCGGAGCTGCGGCGGGCAGGTTTGATAGAGGGACGGAGTCCCCACCTGAATATCTCTGCCCAGCTGGCGGTGGCGACAGGGCAGGAGGTGGAGTATCTGAATCGGCGCCGCCCTGATTCTGACGACTACAAAACCGCGTTGTGCAAGCTGCTGGCACTCGGGCCACAGCCCCGCGCCAAGGTGGATGAACTGCTGCTGCCCAAGCTTCAGCTGTGGATTCCTGAACTCGCCCATCGCAAGGAGTACGTTCGGGGGTTGCTCAAGGAAATGTCCAAGGAGGGACGCATCCAGAACATTGGCGGACCGACCAAGGCAGCGCTCTGGGCCTTGTTGCCAGGTGGTGCGCCAAACGACACCAAACAACACCAAACAACACCAAACAACACCCAATCAAAGTGAGATCCATTCCCAATGGATTCAATAAAACACTTGCAAATCAATGGGTTGCATTGGGTTCTTTGTTTCCAATTCGTCCCAATCTTCCCCAATCAATGATCCCCATCACCCTCAAAACCTACCAGCAAGCCGCCCTGGACGCCCTGTCCGGCTTTGCCCAGGCAGCGCAGTTGGCAGGGCCGGCGCAGGCGTTCGCGCAGCAAGCAGGCCGCCCTTACCAGGCCGGGGCCTTTGGCGAGGTGCCCTGCGTGTGCCTGCGCATTCCCACGGGTGGTGGCAAGACGGTGATGGCCGCGCACGCGGTGCCGCTGCTGGCGCGCGAGTGGGCAGCGGTGGATGTCCCCGTGGCGCTGTGGCTGGTGCCCAGCGATGCCATCCGCACGCAGACCCTCAAGGCCCTGCAGACGCCCGGCCACCCTTACCGGGCCGCGCTGGCCGAGGCCTATGGCGAGGGCTTGCGCGTGTGCTCGCTCGACGATGTGGCCCAGATCGCAGCGCCGGAGTGGGGCCGCAATGCCGTCGTGGTGGTGGCAACGATCCAGAGCTTTCGCGTCGAGGACGCGGGCCAGCGCAATGTGTACAGCTTTTCCGAGAGCTTCGAGCCGCATTTCAGGAGCGTGGACAGCCGCGCCCTGGCGTGCCTGCGGGGCCTGCCCGACGCGCTGGTCACCCCCGAGGATGTGGCGCTCGACAGCACCGGCGTGCTGGCGGGCTTCGTGGACCAGCCACGCTGGAGCCTGGCCAACTGGCTGGCACTGCACCGGCCCCTGGTGATCGTGGACGAGGCGCACAACACCAAGACGGACAAGAGTTTCACGGCACTGCAGCGGCTAAACCCCTCGTTCATTCTGGAGCTGACGGCCACGCCGATTGCCGCCAAGACCAATGTGCTGTACCACGTGAGCGCACAGGAGCTGGCGGCCGAGGACATGGTCAAGCTGCCCATCGTGCTGGCAGAGCATCCCGAGGGCTGGCCCGCTGCCGTTTTTGGCGCGGTGCAGACGCAGCGCAAGCTGGAGGCCGAGGCGCTCAAGGACGAAGCCGATGGCCATGGCTATGTGCGGCCCATCGTGCTGTTTCAGGCGCAGAACACAGGCGAGGAGATGCCGCCCGAAAAGCTGCGCGACTATCTGGTGGATGAGCTGAAGCTACCCGCCAGCCAGATCGTGGTGGCCACCGGCACGCAGCGCGGCCTGGAGGACGTCAACCTGGCGGCTCGCGACTGCCCGGTGCGCTTCGTCGTCACCGTGCAGGCGCTGCGCGAAGGCTGGGACTGCCCTTTTGCCTACGTGCTGTGCAGCCTGCAAAAGCTCAGCAGCGCCACGGCGGTAGAGCAATTGCTGGGCCGCGTGCTGCGCATGCCGCATGCGCGGCGGCGCGGGCGCGAGGCGCTCAACCGTGCCTACGCCCATGTCTGCGCGGCGGAGTTCTCGCAGGCCGCCCATGCGCTGGCGGATCGGCTGATACAGCACATGGGTTTCGAGGCGCTGGACGTGGCGTCGATGATCGCCCCGCCTTCGGCCCTGTCGCTGTGGAGTGATTTAGAGCCAAATCAGCCCGTAGCGCCTGTCCATCAAGCGCCAATAGCTACTGTTTTTGAAGCGCCCAGCGCCACACCCGCGCTGTTGGCCTTGCCCGGCGTGCAAGTGCAGACCATCGCCGGCATGCCGCAGGTGGTGGTAGCTGGCCATATTGGCCAGGACACCGAGGCGCTGTTGCTGGCACAGGTGCGCGGTGCCAAAAAGCAGGAGCAGGTGCGTGAGCAGGTGGCGCAGCACAACGCGCTGGTGGCTGCGCAGGCAGCCCCCGCATCGCGCGGCGTGCCTTTTGCCCCGCTGCCCCGGCTGGCTTACCGCACGGCAGCGCAAGCGCCGCTGTGGCCGCTGGAACGCGAGGCAGTGCTGGAAGAAGTGGAGCTGGATTTGCTGCAACCCCAGGCGGTGCAGTTGCCGGGTTTTCATGCCGCCCAGGAGGCTGAGGTGTTCGAGATCGGCATGCAGAACGCCCGGGTGACGCTGCGCCATGCCGACAGCATGCAAATGGCCATGGACTGGCACAGCAGCAGCATCGACGAACAAACGCTGGTGGGCTGGCTGGACCAGTTGTTGTTCAAGTCCCCGGACCTGGCGGGCCTGACCCAAAGCGAGCGCCGCACCTACCTGGCGGCCGTGGTGCACCACCAGTTGCATACTTGCGCCGTGCCGCTGGTGGTGCTGGCCCAGGCGCGCTTTCGCCTGGCGCGGGAGATCGAATCGCATGTGGCCCAGTTGCGCCAGGCGGCGGCGCAGCGCACGTTCCGGCAGAAAGTGCTGGCCCAGGGCGATGGCAGCGCCTGGCTGGTGGAGCCGGACTGGTCGCACCCCCATGTGTTCGAGCCGGGCCGGTATCCCGTGCCGGTAGCGTCGCGCTACAGCGGGCGCTACCAGTTTGGCAAGCACTACTTCCCGGTGTTGGCTGATCTGAAGGACGGTGGGCAGGAGTTCCAGTGCGCGCAACTCATTGACCGTCACCCGCGCGTGCGCCACTGGGTGCGCAACCTGGACACCGCGCCTTGTGGCTTTGGCCTGCCCACATCACGCGGCCGCTTTTATGCCGATTTTGTGGCCGAGTTGCTGGACGGGCACGTGGCACTGCTGGAATTCAAGGGCGCGCACCTGATGAACGATCCGTACGAACTCGAGAAGCGCCAGGTAGGCGAGCTGTGGGCACGCACCAGCAGCGCCCGCTCGGTATTTGGCTGGCTGACCTTCGAAGGGTTGGCACAGCAATTGGACGCAGTACTGGCATGAGCACTCCCGGCGCAGCCCATGGCGCGACCGCCCCGGCTGCGCCCCAGCACACCGCCCGCCCCATCGACATCGCCCTGCTCGCCAGCGTCTTCGTCGTGGCCGCCTGCGGGCTGCTGTACGAACTGGCGGCCGGCGCGCTGGCGTCGTACGTGCTGGGCGATTCGGTGCTGCAGTTCTCCACCATCATCGGCACCTACCTGTTCGCCATGGGCGTGGGCTCGTGGCTCTCGCGCTATTTCGAGCGCCAGTTGCCGGCGCATTTCCTGCGCATCGAGCTGCTGGTCGCGCTGATCGGCGGCTGCCTGCCGGCGGTGCTGTTCCTCGCCAACGCCTACGCGCCGGGGTCGTTCCGCTTCCTGCTCTACGGCATGGTGCTGCTGGTGGGCACGCTGGTCGGGCTGGAGATCCCGCTCGTGATGCGCATCCTGAAGCGCAACGTGGCCTTGAAGGACCTGGTCTCGCAGGTGCTGACCTTCGACTACCTGGGCGCGTTGGCGGTGTCGCTGGCCTTTCCGCTGCTGCTGGTGCCGCAGCTCGGGCTGATCCGCACGGGGCTGTTGTTCGGCCTGCTCAACGCGCTGGTGGCGGTGTGGGCGCTGTGGCTGTTCCGCTGGGAGCTGCGGCGCTTCGGCGCGCACGCCGCCGCCTGCGTGCTGGTGCTGTGCCTGCTCGGGGCGGCGCTGGCCGGGGCCGGGCACATCACCACCCTGGCCGAAGACAAGTTCTACCAGGACCGCGTCGTCTTCACGGCCACCTCGCCCTACCAGCGCATCGTGGTCACCCAGGGCGCACTCGGCCACCGCCTGTTCCTCAATGGCAACCTGCAGTTCGCCGAGCACGACGAGTACCGCTACCACGAGGCGCTGGTGCACCCGGCCATGGCGGCGCAGGGCGCGCCCAAAAGCGTGGCGGTGCTGGGCGGCGGCGACGGCATGGCGGTGCGCGAAATTCTCAAATACCCCTCGGTGGAATCGGTCACGCTGGTCGAGCTCGACCCGGCGATGACGCAGCTGTTCACCGACAACCCCGCGCTCGCCGCCCTGAACGGCCGCGCGCTGTCGGACCCGCGCGTGCGCGTCGTCCACCAGGACGCCTTCCAGTGGCTGCAGCAGGAGGTGGGATTTTTTGATGTGGTGGTGGTCGATTTCCCCGACCCGACCAACTTCGGCATCGGCAAGCTCTACACCAACAGCTTCTATTCCCTGCTGGAAAAGCGCCTGGCGGCGAGCGGCTACGCCGTCATCCAGACCACCTCGCCGCTGGTCGCGCGCCACAGCTTCTGGACGGTGGTGCAGACGGTGGAATCGGTCGGCCTGACCGCCACGCCCTACCACGCGCATGTGCCGAGCTTTGGCGAATGGGGCTTCGTGCTGGCCAGCCGCCGGCCCTGGCGCCTGCCCGAGGCGCTGCCCGAGGGCCTGCGCTTCCTCTCGCTGCCGACGCTGCCGCTGCTGTTCGACTTCCCGCTCGACATGGCGCGCGTGCCGGCCGAGGTGCAGCGCCTGTCCAACCAGGTGCTGGTGACGACGTATGAGCGGGAGTGGGGAAAGCATTGAGGAACACCCCCCTGAGCGGCTGCGCCGCTTCCCCCCGCTCTCGCGTCGCTGCGCGACGCGGGCAGGGGGACGCTCCCAGCGCGGCGGGGCGGCCCTTGCGCGGGAGCCCTGGCCCGGGCCGCGCCAGCTGCATGCGGGAGGGGGGTTGCACCCGGTGCTTGGGCATCGAAGGCTGAGGCCATGCAGCGCCGCCAGTTCCTCGCCACCGCCGCCGCCACCGCCCTGGTGGGCTGCCAGGACGCGTCGCGGACGCTCGAAGGGTGCTTCGCCGGCGCCGACATGGCGCGCGGGCATGCGCTGCGCGATCTGCTGCGGGGCGGCGCCCCGCCGAAGCCAGCGGTGGTGCGCCGGGTGCGGGTGGTGGTTGCGGGGGGCGGCATTGCCGGGCTGGCGGCGGCGCGCGCGCTGCGGCTGGCGGGTGTTGAGGATTTCGCGCTGCTCGAACTGGAGGACGAAGCCGGCGGCAACAGCCGCGCCGGCAGCGTGCTCGGGCGCGCCTGCCCGCGCGGCGCGCACTACCTGCCGGTGCCGGGCGATGGCGCGCCCGAAGTGCAGGACCTGCTGGAGGAACTCGGCCTGCGCCAGCGCGTCGCCGGGCGCTGGCGCTACGACGAATTCACGCTCTGCCACAGCCCGCAGGAGCGGCTCCATTGGCAGGGCCGCTGGCACTACGGCCTGCTGCCGGTGGAAGGCGTGGCACCCGGCACGCTGGCGCAGTACCGGCGCTTCGCCGAGCGCGTGCAGGCCTTCACGCGCTCAGGGGCCTTTGCCATGCCAACCTTTGCAAATTTTGGGTCAAATCAGGCCCCAGCGCCCGCCCTACTTACGTTGGATGCTATGACTTTTTCCGACTGGCTGGCGCGCGAAGGCCTGGACGACGCGCACCTGCGCTGGTACCTCGACTACTGCTGTCGCGACGACTACGGGGCCGGCAGCGGCGTGGTGTCGGCCTGGGCCGGTATCCACTACTTCGCCAGCCGCCATGGGTTCGCCGTGCCGGACGAGGGCGAGCGCGACGGCGAGGCCGACGAAGGCGTGCTCACCTGGCCCGAGGGCAACGGCTTTCTCGCGCGCCGGCTGGCGGCGCCGCTGGCCGCCGCCGGCCAGCTGTTCACCGGGCACAGCGTGCTGCGCATTGCCGAAGAGCGCCACGGCGTACAGGTCGACGCGCTCGACCACGCCAGCGGCCAGGTGGTGCGCTGGCAGGCCGAGCGCTGCGTGGTCGCTCTGCCGCTGCCGCTGGCGCGGGCCGTCGTGCAGCAGCCGCCGCCATTCCTGCGCGCCGCCGCGCTGGGGCACGCCGCCGCCCCCTGGGTGGTGACGAACCTCGCCATCGCCGCGCCGCTGGCCGACGCCCCCGGCGCCGCGCCGGCCTGGGACAACGTGGTCTATGACGACCCCACCCCGGGCGGCCTGGGCTACGTGGACGCCGGCCACCAGCGGCTCGACGCGCGGGCCGCACTCGCCGCGCCCACCGTGCTCAGCTACTACCAGGCGCTGGGGGACGTGCCGGGCGCCCGCGCCCAGCTTGAGGAGCGCCCCTGGCAGCACTGGGCGCAGGCGGCCATCGACGCGCTCGCGCAGCCGCACCCGGACCTGGCGCGGCGCATCGAGCGCGTCGAGGTCACGCGCTACGGCCACGCCATGGCGGTACCGCGCCCCGGACGGCTCGAAACTTTGAGCAAAATTGGCATCCAGCGCTTTACCAGTATAGATTTATTGCTATTGAATGGTGAGCGCCCGCGCGCCCTGCCGACGCCCGCCACGGCGCGCCTGGCATTCGCCCACGCCGACTGGTCGGGCTATTCCGTGTTCGAGGAGGCCTTCACGCGTGGGCACGGCGCGGGGCTGCAGGCAGCCATCTGACCGCGCCGCTACCATGGCGCTTTTTGCCCCGGAGAGCGCCATGCCCGACACCTTCACCGCCCTGGTCATCGAAGAACTTGGGGGCCAGGCGCACAGCAGCTTCAAGCAGCTCACCCTTGCCGACCTGCCGGACGACGACGTGCTGGTCGAGGTGCAGTACTCGGCACTGAACTACAAGGACGGGCTGGCCGTCGCCGGCAACCGCAACAAGGTCGCGCGCAGCCTGCCCATGGTGGGCGGCATCGACCTGGCCGGCACGGTGGTCGAATCGCGCGCGCCGCAATGGCAGGCGGGCGACCGGGTGCTGGTGAATGGCTACGGCCTGTCGGAAACGCACTGGGGCGGCTACACGCGCTTTCAGCGCGTCAAGGCCGAATGGCTGGTGCGCCTGCCGGACGCCTTCACGCCGCTGCAGGCCATGGCCATAGGCACCGCCGGCTACACCGCCGCGCTGTGCGTCGATGCGCTGGAGCGCTGGGGCCATGCCGTGCCCGGCCGGAGCCAGGTGCTCGTCACCGGCGCGGCCGGCGGCGTGGGCTCGGTCGCCGTGAGCCTGCTCGCCAAGCGCGGCTACCAGGTCACCGCCTCCACCGGCCGGCCCGAGACGCACGACTACCTGCGCCGCCTGGGCGCCAGCGCCTTCATCGACCGCGCAAGCCTGCAGGGCCCCGTGCGCCCGCTGCAGCGCGAGGCCTGGGCCGGCGCGGTGGACTCGGTTGGCAGCAGCACCCTGGCCAATGTGCTGGCGCAGATGGAGTACGGCGCGGCGGCCGCCGCCTGCGGCCTGGCGGGCGGCATGGACCTGCCGGCCACGGTGCTGCCGCACATCCTGCGCGGCGTGGCGCTGCTGGGGGTGGATTCGGTGATGGCGCCCATGGCCCAGCGCCTGTCCGCCTGGGAACGCCTGGCGCGCGACCTGGACCCGGCGCACCTGGACGCCATCACCAGTGTCGAGCCCATGAGCCGGCTGCCGGAATTGGCCCCCGCCATCCTGGCCGGCCAGGTGCGCGGGCGCGTGGTGATCGACGTCGCACGCTGAACGGCACGGCCCCCCACAGCTCAGCTGCTGCTCTGCTCGGCCGCGACCCAGCGCAGGCCCTTGCCGCGGCGGCTCAGGTAGTAGTCGCCCTCCGGGCTGATGACGACGGCGCGGCGCGCCTCGGGGTCGGAAAAATAGCGCCAGCCGTGGCCGCGCTGGCCCGGGACGGCGTTGTTCGGCACGGTGCGCATGCCGTGGTCGAAGCCGTCTGCCGGGCGCGTGTCCGCCGCTGCGGTGCGCTCGGCGGCGGCGTCCTGGTCCGCCGCCAGAAGCGGGGCGCCCAGACTGGCGGCCAGCAGGCCGAAAGTGGTGATAAGTACGGTGGATTTCATGGCGGTCTCCTTGCAGGAACCCAGCCGTTATTGGCTGTAGGGACAGTCTGCGCTGGCAGCGATGAATCGGTGCTGAATACGCCGTTTAGGCCCCGTTCATGGGCACGGCGGCGAAGCGCCCCAGGCCCATCTCCACCAGCCCCTCCGCCTTGCGCAGCAGGAACAACGCTTCCAGGCCCATGCGCTGCGCCAGCGCCAGGCCTTCACCGGGGCCGGCCACCAGCAGCGCGGTGGCCCAGGCATCGGCATGCATGCAGCTGCGCGCCAGCACGGTGACGGACGTCACGGCGTTGTGCACGGGTGCCGCGCGGCGTGCGTCCATGCTGTGCGCCAGGCGCGTGTCGCCCACCTCCAGGGTGTGCCGGTAGTCGCCCGAGGTGGCGACGGACAGGTCCTGCAGCTCGATGACGCCGTGCACCGCGCGCAGCCCCTCCTGGGGGCGCTCGAGCGCCACAGGCCAGGGCAGGCCCCCGGCCTGGCTGCCCACGGCGCGCAGTTCGCCATCGAGTGCCAGCAGACCGTGCAGAACGCCCTGCTGCTGGAGCACGGCGGCCATGCGGTCCACGGCATAGCCCTTGGCGATGCCGCACAGGTCGAGCTGCAGCGGGGCGTGCTTGCGCGCCCGGCCGTGCGCTGCGTCAAGCTCCAGGCGCGCCGCCGTGGTGGGCTGGGTGCTGGCGCGCGCGGCGCGGATGGCATCGGCGTCGGGGGCGTCGCGCGCGGCGCCAAAGCCCCAGGCGTCGACCAGCGCACCCACGCCCGGGTCGAACGCGCCGGCACTCAGACGGGAGATATCGAGCGCACAGCCCAGCACCTCCAGCAGTTCGGCGGGCACATCGACCCAGGCGCCCACGGGTGCGCGGTTCAGGCGGACCAGGTCGCTTTCGGGTTTCCAGGGCGACATCTGCGCGTCGACCTGTTGCACGCAGGCGGCCAGCGCCTGCTCCAGGGCCCGCACCGGCGCGCCCGCAGGCAGGTCCAGCGTGGCCGACCAGCGTGTGCCCATGGTCGGGCCGTGCAGGGTGGTGCGCGCGGCCCCGGCGGGCTCAGAAGATGTCTTCGGCATAGCGGTCGGTGGCCTTGAGTTGCGCCACGCTCAAGCCGAGCGGCGCCAGCAATTCGTCGAGTGCCTCGCCTACGCCTTGCGCCATGGCGCGGCTGCCGCACACGCGCACGAAGGCGCCTTGCGCCAGCAGGGCACGCAGGCGCTCGCCATCGCGCCGCAGGGCGTCCTGCACATAGCCCCCGCCGTCCGGCACGCGCGAGAACGCCGTCTGCACGTGCGCCAGGCGCCCCTCGTCCAGCCAGCGTGCGATCTCGGCACCGAAGTAGAAGTCGCGCGCCGGGTCGCGCCCGCCGAAGTACAGGTGCATGGGGCGGCGCCGGTCGTTGCGGCGGATGAAGCCGGCCAGCGGCGCGACACCGGTGCCCGCGCCGATCAGCAGCACCGGCCGGCGCGTGCGCGGCAAGGCGAAACCGGGGTTGGGACGGACGAAGGCCTGCACCGCTTCCCCCGGCTGCAGACCGAGCAGGTGCGTAGAGCACAGCCCGCCCGGCACCAGGCGCACGCACAGCTCGACGAAGCCGTCCTGCGTGCCCGACGCCAGCGAGTAGAAGCGCGGCACGGCGCTCCCCGGCGGCACGATGCCCAGCAGGTCGCCCGCCGCGAACGGCGCCAGGCGCCCCCCGGCCGGCCACGCGAAGCGCAGGATGGCAGCGGGCTCACCCTCGCGCGCCGGGAAGTCCTGGCGCGCCACGAGCGTGAGCGCCGTGGTGGGCGGCACGCGCGGCGCGTAGTCGAGCACCAGCGGCTCGCCCAGCGCCTGCGCCAGGGCTTCGCCCCAGCGCGCGAACTGTTGCGCGGACTGCTGGTGGATGCATTCCAACGGCAGCAGCGCGTTCCAGCCCCGCTCCCGCAGGGTGGCGTCGATGGCCTGGGCAAAGGCGCTGAATGCGGGGTACTGGCGGTCGCCGAAGCCCAGCACCGTCACGGGCACGGAGCTGGCGCTCAACTTTCCGATGCGCTCCAGGGCGTGGCTGGCGTGGGCCGGCGCCTGGCCATCGCCGTAGGTGGCGGCGAGCACGAACACCTGCCGCGTGGCGGCCGTGGTACGGAAATTCTCCAGCGCGCTGGTGTGCACGCGGTGGCCGCCGCGCACCAGGGCGGCGTGCAAGGCCTCGGCGAAGCCCCAAGTGCTGCCGCCTTCGCTGGCAACGAAGATCAGCACGTCGGCCTGCGCCAGGGCGCTGTTGGCCGTGATGCGCGGCGCCAGGCGGCGCGCCTGCCACCAGATCACCACGCCGGACCACCAGAACAGCAGCACGCTGGCGCCCACCAGCCCCAGCACCACGGCCCAGGGCCACGCGGCCTCGCCGGTGTGCAGCACCACGGCCCAATCGTAGGCCTGCTGGGCGAGGGTGGCGTCCTGCCAGGCCAGCATCTGGCCCGAGTAGGCGTCGATCCAGCCGTCTCCCTGTGTGGTGGCGACCTTCCAGGTGTCCTCCGGATCGGAGGCATCGGGGAAATTGAGCCTGCGCACATCCCGCACGGTAAGGCTGTGCAACGCGGGGAGTTGCCCCCCGGACAGGGCCGCCTTGCCACTGACCACCGATACCGCATCCGGCTCGGTCCCGGCGTCCAGCGCCACCAGCCCCAGGGTGGTGGCGCTCATGAACAGCGCCGTGAGCGAGGTCAGACAGAGCACTGCCAGCACCACCCGGCCCGTGACCACGTGGATGCGCTGCGCCAACGTGCCCCGCACCCGCGCCGCCAGCCGCCCCCAGCCGCCCATGCGGCGCAGCAGCAGCACAAGGGCAGAGCTGCAGATCAAGGCCATGGCCAGCGCAATGCCCGCCGCGCCCCAGCGCCCGGCGTCCCCCAAAAGCAGGGAACGGTGCAGGTTTTTCACCCAGCGCGGCAGCGCCGAGGGCTGCCAGGCGCCCAGCACCCGACCATCGGCCGGGTCCACGTAGTGCGCCTGCGCCTGGTCTCCGACAAAGCCGAACACCACGATGGCGCCCGAGGGCAAATGGCGGATTTCCTCCGCACCCGGGACGGTGCGCGTGACGCGCTCGACCAGCGTGGCCACAGACAGATCGCCCGGCGCCGCAGGGGCTTGCCACGCCTCCTGCACCGGGTCGAACGCCAGAATGGCGCCGGTGATGCCCAGCACCACGGCCAGGGCGCCCATCGTCAGCCCCAGCCAGCGGTGAATTGCCTTCCATCCCATGCGTGCGTCCCTTACTTCAGTTGGAAGCTCAGCGACTGAACGTACTGCTTGCCTGCCTGCGGCTTGCCCGCGTTGCCGGCCGCCAGCGGCACGCGCACGTCGGCCGGGCTGTCGCGCATGTCCTCCACGGCGGCATCGACGCGGATTTCGTAGCCGGCATCGATCAGCGCATCGGCCAGGTCCGCCGTCACGGTGAGCTTGCGCCCCGCGCCCACACTGGCGCCCGTGACACCGGCGAGGCGCTTGGCGTCGCCGGCAGAGAGTCGGTTCCAGTCGGCCAGATGCTTGTAGTACTTGGCCTTGCCGCCGGCCACCCACAGCGTGCCGGCGTAGGCGCCCTTGGCATCGGTCAGGTAGACCGCGAGGTAGGCGCCGTCGCCGCCGTAGTTCTTGAGCTGGGTGGTCACGGTGATCTGGCGGCTGTGCGCCAGGGCGGGCAGGGCCAGCGCGCAAGCGGCGGCCAGGGTGGTCAAAAGGGGTTTGGACATGCGGTACCTCCAAGGGTCTGGAAACTTGTCATTCGATCTGGCCACGCGGAGCCGTGCCAGGGGTGAACACCGGGGACGTGGCGGCGCCTCCGCCCGGTGCCATGGGCTGGTCCTGCGCCGGTTCGCGATCGCGCTCCCGCTGCCGTTCGCGGTCACGCTCCCGGTCGCGGCGCTTCATCTTCACGACCTTCAGGGTTTCGGGGTCGAGCTTGGCCTTGAAGGAGCGGCCCTGGGCGTCCGTGCCGCGGATTTCGTAGCAGCCGTCGTCGATCTTCAGCCGCTGGATCTGCCAGCCCTCGCGGACCGCCATCTCCCGCACGGCGTCGCGCGGCTGCCAGCGCTCGACCGGCGCGTCGCAGTCGTCGTCGGCAAGCACCGGCGCCGCTGCCAGGCCCAACCCCAGCAGGGCCAGGGCGGTGGTGGTTTTCAGTCTGTGTTTCATCGCAACGCTCCTTTCAAGTTTCAGGCTACGCCTTTGGCGCGGGCAGGCAAGCCCCGCCGCGCAAGGAATGGCGGATTCAGCGCATGGCAAACGATTCGCGGTGCAGGCGCCAGCGACTGAGACCACGCGCGTGCTGGTGCAGCACGTCGCCCAGGCCCGGCGGGCCGCAGAACCAGATATCCAGCGGGCCGGGCACGGCCTGCAGGTCGTGGGGCGTGAGGCGCTGCCCTTGGGCCTCGCTGTGTACCGTGAGCTGCACCGGCGGCTGGGCCTGCGCGCACAGCCCGTTTAGGCGGGGCAGCAGCGGGTCGCGCCGCGCATCGCGCGTGCAGTAGTGCATGCGCACCGGTGCCGCGGCAGCCGCCGGGGTGGTCGCGCCCGGCTGGCGCGCTTCGAGCAGCGCCAGGAAGGGCGTCACGCCGACACCGGCCGCCACCCACACCTGCTGGCGGCGGCGCGAGCCCCGCCCATCAAACCGGCCGTAGGGGCCTTCGATGTCCACGCGCTGGCCGGCGGCAAGGCGTTGGTGCAGCGTGCGGGTGTAGTCGCCGAGCGGCTTGATGACCAGCCGCAGGAGCGCCTCGCCGCGCTCGCCCCGGCCCAGGCTGCCCGCGGCGCTGGCGATGGTGAAGGGGTGGGCACCTTCGCTGCCCTCGAAACGCACGAAGGCGAACTGCCCCGCGCGGTGGCCCGGCCATTCGGCCGGCATGGCGCAGACCACTTCCAGCGGCGCATCGGGGCCGTCGCCGAGCCGCTGCACGGTGTGGATGCGCGCTGCGTGGCTGCGGCGCGCACCCACCCAGCCGGCCAGCGACCACAGCGCCGCCAGGCTGCCCAGGGCCAGCATCACGCCCATGAGCAAGCCCATGGGCAGCGCCCAGAACGTGAGCGGCATCAGCGCCAACGTGTGCAGCACCAGCGCGAGGAACAGCACCGGCATCGCGCGGTGCAGGAGGCGCCAGTTCCTGTAGCTCAGCAGGCGCGAGATCAGCGTCAGCGCCACCATGGCCAGGAGCAGGTAGAAGGCCCACTCGCCCAGATCCTTGGCGAAGCCCCGGGCATCGGTCAACCAGGGCAGCACGGCCTCGCGCGCCGGCCGGCCGGCCCGGCCCCAGAGCGCCTTGATCCAGTCGCTCGATTCCTTGGCGCCCCAGTGGGCTATCGCCGCGAGCGCCGCGCCTATGCCCGCCCATTTGTGCAGCCGGTAGACCTGGTCCATGCCGCCGAGCAGGCGCTCGGCGAGCGGCAGGCGCAGTGCCAGCACCATGACCAGCGCCATCAGGCCGATGCTCCACAGGCCGCTCAGGTAGAGCGCGTGCTGGCGCAGCTGCCACCAGCCCGTGGCGCCCTGGGCATCGACCAGGGGCACGATGCCCAGATCCGGCGGCACGACCGCCAGCCATGCCAGGGTGATGCCCAGCAAGTACGCTCCCAATGTCAGTTTCATGCGCATGGCGACTCCTTTCGTTGGGAGCGAGTGTGGAAAATCCACCCTGAACGCGGACTGAAAGCGGGATTCATGTGCCATTCATCGCGTCCGCCCTATAACCCTCCCATGCGCCCTACCGCCCCCTTTCTTCGCCGCCTGCTGCTGGCGCTGGCCCTGGCCGGGGCCGGCCAGGCGCTGCACGCCGACGGCCCCGAAGACCACGAGCTGGCACGCCGGGCGCTCGAGCAGGGCCAGGTCCTGCCGCTGCGCAGCGTGCTCGACAAGGTCGAGCGCGAACACCAGGGACAGGTGCTGAAGATCGAATTCGAGCGCGACGACGGCCGCTTCGTGTACAAGATCCGCCTGCTGCAAAGCGATGGCCGCATGGCCAAGCTGAAGGTGGACGCCATGGACGGCCGCGTCCTCGGCATACAGCGCAAGGAAGCTGGAAAGGAACACGATGCGCATCCTCGTGGTGGAAGATGAGCCGCTGCTGCGCGCCCAGCTGGTAGGCGCCATAGCGGCGGCCGGCCACACCGTCGAACAGGCGGACGATGGCGTCCAGGCGCAGTACCTCGGCGAGGTCGAGGACTTCGACGCCGTGGTGCTGGACCTGGGCCTGCCGCTGCTCGACGGCCTCTCGGTGCTGCGCCGCTGGCGCTCGGCCAAGCGGAACATGCCGGTGCTAATCCTCACGGCGCGCGGCAACTGGCAGGACAAGGTCGCCGGCATGGACGCCGGCGCCGACGACTACCTGGCCAAGCCCTTTCATATGGAGGAGTTGCTGGCGCGCCTGCGCGCGCTGCTGCGCCGACGCGGCGAACACGCCAGTGCGCAGTGGCAGTGCGGTCCGATCTGGCTGGACACACGCCAGGCGCGCGTGCTGGTCGATGGCCAGCCCCTGGTGCTCACCAGCCACGAATTCAAGCTGCTGTCGCTGTTGATGCAGCGCAAGGGCGAGGTGCTCTCGCGCACCGAACTGTCCGAACACATCTACCCACAGGACAGCGACCGGGATTCCAACACCATCGAGGTCTTCGTCGGCCGCCTGCGCAAGAAGCTGCCCGCCGGCAGCATAGAAACGGTGCGCGGCCTGGGCTACCGCCTGCTGTGCACGGACAGCGCATGAGCGAAGCGCCGGGCCGTCCCCAAGCAAGCTCGCACCGCAGCCCCCAGGGCGAAGGTACTCCCATGAGCGCCGCCGCCCCGGGGTATTCGCTGCGCCTGCGCCTCCTGGCGGGCACGCTGGCCTGGATGCTGGCGGCCATCGCCCTGCTCGGCTGGGGCCTGCGCGCGCTGTTTCAGGACCACATCCGGCAGCAGTTGCAGGCGCAGCTGGTGGTGCAGCTCGACCAGCTGAGCGCCGCCGTCGAATGGACCGGCGCGGCGGTGGCCACCCAGGCCATGGTGGGCGACCCGAAACTGGGCCGGCCGCTCTCGGGTCTGTACTGGCAGATCGACCAGCTGGGCAGCCGCCCCCAGGCGGCCGTGGCGCGCTCGCGCTCGCTCTGGGACCAGGTGCTGGCGCTGCCTGCCGCACCGGGCGACTATCCGGCCAAGGGCCACCGCGTCCTGACGCTGCAGGACGCCCAGCACCACGAACTGCTGGCCGTGGCGCGCACGCTGCAGCTGCCCGAGGACGACGCGCCGCTGCTGCGCCTGGTGGTGGCGGGCGACACCGCCCTGCTGGCCGAACCGCTGCAGCGCTTCACGCGCCTGCTGCTCATGGCACTGGCCATCCTGGCGCTGGGCCTGGCGCTCGCCGTCGCCGTGCAATTGCAGCTGGCACTGCAACCGCTCGGGCTCCTGCGCGCGCGCCTGGCCGCCGTGCGCAGCGGCGGTGCCGGCCAGTTGGAAGGGCGCTTCCCTCAGGAGCTGCAACCGCTGGTGAGCGAGTTCAACCATGTGCTGCGCGAGAACGCCGACATGGTGCAGCGCGCCCGCACCCAGGCCGGCAACCTGGCGCACGCCGTGCACACGCCCTTGTCCATCCTCGCCAATGCCGCCGCGCAGGAGCAGGGCCCGCTGGCGCAACTGGTGGCCGAGCAAGTGGCCAGCGCAAGCCGCCAGGTCGACTGGCACCTGGCGCGCGCACGCGCCGCCGCTGCCGTGCGCGCCACCGGCCTGGCCACACCGGTGCGCGCGCCGCTCCAGGCGCTGCTGCGCACCATGCAGCGCCTGCACGGCGAGCGCGGCGTCCGGTTCGAACTGGCCCCCGAGGCCCAGGACGGCGCCTTCCGCGGCGAGGCGCAAGACCTGTACGAACTGCTGGGCAACCTGATCGACAACGCCGGCAAATGGGCGCGCTCGCGCGTGCTGGTGGACATGCAGCGCGCCGAGGGCCAGCTGTGCTTCACCGTCGACGACGACGGCCCGGGCATCCCGGACGATGCGCGCGCACGCATGTTCCAGCGCGGCGTGCAGCTCGACGAACAGCGCCCTGGCTCCGGCCTGGGCCTGGACATCGTGCGCTCCCTCACCGAAACCTACGGCGGCAGCGTGCAGGCCCTGGCATCGCCCCTGGGCGGCGCACGCCTGCGCCTGTGCCTGCCCGAAGCCGATGCAAGCACGCCTTGAGCCGGGCGCCAGCGTGCGCCCGCTGGCGCGCCGCCACCTGAGCGGCCTGCTCGCCGTGCAGCGTGCCTGCTACGGCAGCGCCTACCTGGAAAGCGCCGAGGTGTTCGCCGCCCGCCTGGCGAGCCCGGCGCAGTGTTCGCTGGTGCTCACGCAGGGCGGGCGTGTCTGCGCCTACCTCGCCGCATTCGACTCGGCGCACGGTCGGCTGACGCCGCTGCACGGCGCCTTCGAGCCCGTGGCGCGGCCCGACACGCTGTACCTGCACGACCTGGCCGTGCTGCCCGGGCTGGCCGGCCAGGGCCTGGGCCGCGCGCTGCTGGAGACCGCCTGGCGCAGCGCGCTGGGCCGGGGCCTGGCGCAATCGGCGCTGGTCGCCGTGCCGGGCGCGCAGGGCTTCTGGGAGCGGCGCGGCTACGCCGTGCACGCCCTCCGCGACGCGGACCAGCGCGAGCGCCTCGCCGGCTATGGCGAGGGCGCGCGCTACATGCTGCGCCACCTGGCCGACGCCAGCGGCCCACCGGCCAGTTCTGGATAATCGCCGCCATGCCCAATCGCTGGAAACCCAACGTCACCGTCGCTGCCATCATCGAGCAGGACGGCCGCTTCCTGCTGGTGGAAGAAGAAACCGCCGACGGGCTGAGACTCAACAACCCCGCCGGCCACCTGGACCCGGGCGAGTCGCCCATGGCCGCCTGCGCGCGCGAGGTGCTGGAGGAAACGGCGCACGATTTCACGCCCGCCGCGCTCGTCGGCATCTACTTGAACCGCTTCACGCGCACCCGCAGCGGCGACGACATCACCTACCTGCGCTTCGCCTTCGCCGGCAGCCTGGGCGCGCACCACGCCTGGCGCACGCTGGACGACGGCATCGTGCGCACCGTGTGGCTGACGCTCGCTGAGCTGCACGCCACCCAGGAGCGCCACCGCAGCCCGCTGGTGCTGCAGTGCATCGCCGACTACCTGGCGGGCCGGCGCTTTCCGCTGGAGCTGGTGCACACGGATGCCAGCGTGCTGACCCATGCCGCGGCCTGAGGCGGGCGGCGCGCCGCAGCGCATCGTCGTCGGCCTGTCCGGCGGTGTGGACTCCGCCGTCACGGCCTACCTGCTCAAGCGGCAGGGGCACGAAGTCGTCGGCATCTTCATGAAGAACTGGGAAGACGACGACGACAGCGAATACTGCTCGTCCAACGTCGATTTCGTCGATGCCGCCGCCGTGGCCGACGTGATCGGCATCGAGATCGAGCACGTCAACTTCGCCGCCGAGTACAAGGACCGCGTGTTCGCCGAATTCCTGCGCGAATACCAGGCGGGGCGCACCCCCAACCCCGACGTGCTGTGCAACGCCGAGATCAAGTTCAAGGCCTTTCTGGACCACGCCATGCGCCTGGGTGCCGAGAAGATCGCCACCGGCCACTACGCGCGGGTGCGCCAGAACGCGGCCACCGGCCTGTTCGAGCTGCTCAAGGGGCTGGACCCATCCAAGGACCAGAGCTATTTCCTGCACCGCCTGAACCAGGCGCAGCTCTCAAAAACGCTGTTCCCCGTGGGCGAGCTGCACAAGACGGAAGTGCGCCGCATCGCCGCCGAAATCGGGCTGCCCAACGCGAAGAAGAAGGATTCGACCGGCATCTGCTTCATCGGCGAGCGGCCGTTCCGAGAATTCCTGAACCGCTACATCAACCATGCGCCCGGCCCCATCCTGGACGACCGAGGACGCACGCTGGGCCGGCATGTGGGCCTGAGCTTCTACACCCTGGGCCAGCGCCAGGGCCTGGGCATTGGCGGTGTGAAGGAGAAAGGCGCGGGCCCGAAGGCGCCGTCTGGCCAGCCGGCGCGCGGCGGCGGCGACCACGCGCCCTGGTTCGTCGCGCGCAAGGAGCTGGAGAAGAATGTGCTGCGCGTAGTGCAAGGCCACGACCACCCCTGGCTGCTGTCGCATCGGCTCGAGGCCCAGGACGCCAGCTGGTGCGCGGGCCACGCGCCCGCACCGGGCCGGTATGCGGCCAAGACGCGCTACCGCCAGCAGGATGCCGCCTGCCGCTTCGCGGCGCTGGGCGAAGCCGGCTTTGCGCTCGACTTTCCCGATCCGCAGTGGGCCGTGACGCCGGGCCAGAGCGCCGTGCTCTACGACGACGAGGTCTGCCTGGGCGGCGGGGTGATCAGCGCGGTGCCGGGTGGGCCACGATAATTTCCATAAAAATACGGCCCCTGCGCTTATCCACAAAGCGTTTGTAGCTATATTTTAGATAGCAATAGACCGCCGAAACGGCCTGCACGGCCGCTCAGAACGGAATGTCGTCGTCCATGTCGTCGAAGCCCGAGGCAGCACGCGGCGCCGCCGGGGCGGGTGCCGGGCGCTGCGGCGGGGCCGCGGAGCGCTGGGGCGGCGCGGCGCGGCGCGGGGCCTGGTCGTAGCCGCCGGCATCGCCGCCGTAGCCGCCGTCGTCGTAGCCACCGCCCTGAGAACCGCCCCCGCCGCTGGCGCGGCTGCCCAGCATCTGCATCTGGTCGGCGCGGATTTCCGTGCTGTACTTTTCCACGCCGGCCTGGTCGGTCCACTTGCGCGTGCGCAGGCTCCCTTCCACGTACACCTGCGAGCCCTTGCGCAAGTACTGGCCGACGATCTCGGCCAGGCGGCCGTTGAACACCACGCGGTGCCATTCGGTGGCTTCGCGCATCTCGCCGGTCTGCTTGTCCTTCCACTTGTCGGTGGTGGCGATGGTGACGTTGGCCACCTGGTCGCCGCTGGGGAAGGTGCGCATTTCGGGGTCGCGGCCCAGGTTGCCGACGATGATGACTTTGTTCACGGATGCCATGGTGGGGGCCTGCAGGGTGTGGGGGTGGGAACGGGCGCTGCGGCCAGCGCGGTCGGGCCCGACATTGTGCCGCAAGCATGCGGCCCACGGCAGGGGGCGCTCAGAACGATTTGCAACGCCGCAGGCGGGCCCAAAGCCGGGGTGAGAGACTCTATGAAAAGCGCGCAACCAACACGTTCTCAGTGCCCGCCCGCGCCCCGTGCCACGGGTTGCAGGCGCCAGCCCAGCGCCAGCCACAGGGCGCACAGCGCGCTGGTGGCGGCGAACAGCGTCGGCGCGCCGCCCCATTTGACGAGCGCGCCGCCGAGCGCGCCGCCGGCGAACAGGCCCAGCGACTGCAAGGTGTTGTAGGTGCCCAGCGCCGCGCCGCGCAGCGGGGCCGGCGCCATGCGCGAGACCAGGCTGGGCTGGGTGGCTTCAAGCGCGTTGAAACCGCAGAAAAAGACGAACAGCACCGCGCCCAGCAGCCACAGCGCGGGCGCGGCGCCGGTGGCCGCCAGCAGCCCCAGGCCCACCTGCACCGCCAACACCAGCGCGATGGACACGAGCAGCGCGGCGCGCAGGTGGCCGCGCCGCTCAAGCGCGAACAGGGCGCCCATGGCGACGAAGGAGAGCACCACGGCGGGCAGGTAGATGTGCCAGTGCGCCGCCTTGGGCAAACCCGCCTGCACCAGCATGGCCGGCACGGCCACCCACATGGCCAGTTGCACGGTGTGCAGCACGAACACGCCCAGGTTCAGGCGCAGCAGGTCGGTGTGGCGCCACACGTCCAGCAGGCGTCCGCGCGGCGCGTCGGCGTGACGGGCCGGCTCGGCGGGCACCCACCACAGCACCACCGCGATGCCGGCCAGGGCGAGCGCGCAGGTCAGCGCGAACAGGCCGGGCAGGCCCACCCAGGCGGCCAGGGGCGGCGCCGCGACCAGCGCCACGGCGAACATCAGCCCGATGCTGGCACCCACCAGGGCCATGGCCTTGGTGCGCACGGTGTCGCGCGTCTGGTCCGCGATCAGCGCGGTCACGGCCGCCGACACGGCGCCCGCGCCCTGCAGCGCCCGGCCGACGAGCAGGCCGGTGACGGAGTCGGCGAGCGCCGCCACCAGGCTGCCGGCGGCGAACACCACCAGGCCGGCGACGATGACGCGCTTGCGGCCCAGGCGGTCGGACGCCAGGCCCAGCGGCAGCTGCAGGAAGGCCTGCGTGAGGCCGTAGATGCCCATGGCCAGGCCGACCAGCGCCGGGTCGTCGCCGCCCGGGTACTTGCGTGCCTCCAGCGCGAACACCGGCAGCACCAGGAACAGGCCGAGCATGCGCAGCGCGAAGATGAACGCCAGGCTGGTGCTGGCGCGCCGCTCCAGTGCCGTCATGCGGTGGGCGGGGTCGGGTCGGGGTGGGGCAGAGGCGGCGGACTCGGACACGGGGCGGGCCGGCCTGGAGGCGCCGGCGAGGGCTGGAGAAGCCGCGATTGTGGCCGATCGGCCCCGAACGCAGGGGCCAAGCCCCGCCACCCGCCAGGGCCGGACGCCGCGCGCCGCCGGGCGCCCCCCGGCGCGCGGCGGGCCCTTTCTTTATCATGAAAGGTTTTCCAGCCTCCGCGCGCAGCAGCCCGCGCGCCCACCGTGAACCCTCGCTCCCCCTCCGCGCCCGCCGGCGCACCCGGCCCGGCCGACGCAGGCCGTCCCCTGGCCAGCGTGCTCCTGGCGCAGCAGCGCATCGCCATCCGCGGCGCGCGCACGCACAACCTGAAGAACATCGACCTGGACATCCCGCGCAACCAGCTGGTGGTGGTCACCGGCTTGTCCGGCTCGGGCAAGTCCAGCCTGGCGTTCGACACGCTCTATGCCGAGGGCCAGCGCCGCTATGTGGAGAGCCTTTCGGCCTACGCACGCCAGTTCCTCGGCCGGCTGGACAAGCCCGATGTGGACCTGATCGAGGGCCTCTCGCCCGCGATCTCCATCGAGCAGAAGGCCACCAGCCACAACCCGCGCTCCACCGTGGGCACGGTGACCGAGATCCACGACTACCTGCGCCTGCTGTACGCCCGCGCCGGCACGCCCTACTGCCCGGACCACGGCCTGCCGCTCGCGGCGCAGACGGTGAGCCAGATGGTGGACGCCGTGCTGGCGCTGCCGGAGGATGCGCGCATCATGTTGCTGGCGCCGCTCGCGCGCGGCAAGAAGGGCGAATTCACCGAACTGCTGGCGCAGATGCAGGCGCTGGGCTACGTGCGCTTTCGCATCGACGGCCAGGTGGTCGAGGCGCAGGACCTGCCGGCGCTCAAGAAGACCGAGAAGCACGACATCGACGTCGTCATCGACCGGCTCCGTGTCCGAAGCGACGCGCAGCAGCGCCTGGCCGAAAGCGTGGAGGCCGCCCTGCGCGTGGGCGCCAGCGCCGGCGAGACGCACGGCCGCGTGCTCGCGCTGGAGATGGACAGCGGCACGGAGCACGCCTTCAGCGCCAAGTTTTCCTGCCCGGCGTGCAACTATTCGCTGCCCGAGCTGGAACCGCGCCTGTTCTCCTTCAACTCGCCCATGGGCGCCTGCCCGGCCTGCGACGGCCTGGGCCACAGCGAGGTGTTCGACCCGGCACGCGTCGTCGCCTTTCCCACGCTCAGCCTGGCCAGCGGCGCCATCAAGGGCTGGGACCGGCGCAACGCCTACTACTTCGCCATGCTGCAAAGCCTGGCGGCGCACTACGGCTTCGACGTGGACACACCGTTCGAGCGCCTACCGGCGCAGGTGCGCGCGGTGGTGCTGCACGGCTCGGGCGAGGAGCAGATCGCGTTCTCGTATTTCATCGAGAGCGGCGCCTCCAAGGGCAAGCCCGTGCTGCGCCAGCACCCCTTCGAAGGCATCCTGCCGAACATGGAGCGGCGCTACCGCGAGACCGATTCCAGCGCCGTGCGCGAGGACCTGGCGCGCTTTCGCCAGTCGCAGCCCTGTGCCGAATGCCAGGGCACGCGGCTGCGGCGCGAGGCGCGCTTCGTCAAGCTCGGCGAGGGCGCCGAGGCGCGCGCCATCTGGGAAGTGAGCCACGCCACCCTCGCCAGCGCACACGCCTGGTTCGCCGGGCTGCAGCTCGCCGGCGCCAAGGCCGATATTGCCGACAAGGTGGTGCGCGAGATCGCCACGCGCCTGCAGTTCCTGAACGACGTGGGCCTGAACTACCTGAGCCTGGACCGCAGCGCCGAGACGCTCTCGGGCGGCGAGGCGCAGCGCATCCGCCTGGCCAGCCAGATCGGCTCGGGCCTGACGGGCGTGATGTACGTGCTCGACGAGCCCAGCATCGGCCTGCACCAGCGCGACAACGACCGGCTCATTGCCACGCTGCTGCATTTGCGCGACCTGGGCAACAGCGTCATCGTCGTCGAGCACGACGAAGACATGATGCGCGCGGCCGACCAGATCATCGACCTCGGCCCCGGCGCCGGCGTGCACGGCGGGCGCATCATGGCGCAGGGCCGCTACGAGGAGGTGCGCGCCCAGCCCGAGTCGCTCACCGGGCAGTACCTGGCGGGCACGCGCGCCATCGCCGTGCCGGCGCGGCGCACGCCCTGGCTGCCGGTGGTGGCGCCGGCCGAGCCGGCCGCGCCCAAGGGCAAATCGCGCTTTCCAACCACCGAAGCCAGCCAGCGCCGCGCGGCGCGCCTGGCCGAGCATGTGGCGCGCCAGGGCGCGGTGCAGGCGCTGCGCGTACTCGGCGCCAGCGGCCACAACCTGAAGAACGTGAACGTGGATTTCCCGGTGGGGCTGCTGACCTGCGTGACCGGCGTCTCGGGTTCGGGCAAGAGCACGCTCGTCAACGACACGCTGTACGCCGCCGTGGCGCGCCAGCTCTACCGCGCGCACGAGGAACCGGCACCGCACGAGGCCATTGAGGGCATCGAGTATTTCGACAAGGTGATCAACGTCGACCAGTCGCCCATCGGCCGCACGCCGCGCAGCAACCCGGCCACCTACACCGGGCTGTTCACGCCGATCCGCGAGCTGATGGCGGAGACGAATCTGGCCAAGGAGCGTGGCTACGGCCCGGGGCGCTTCTCCTTCAACGTCGCGGGCGGCCGCTGCGAGGCCTGCCAGGGCGACGGCGTGGTGAAGGTGGAGATGCACTTTCTGCCCGACGTCTACGTGCCCTGCGACATCTGCCACGGCCAGCGCTACAACCGCGAGACGCTGGACGTGCAGTGGAAGGGCAAGAACATCGCGCAGGTCCTCGACCTCACGGTGGAGGACGCGCACGCGTTCTTCAAGGACGTGCCAACGATCGCGCGCAAGCTCCAGACCCTGCTCGACGTGGGCCTGTCCTACATCCGCCTGGGCCAGAGCGCGACCACGCTCTCGGGCGGCGAGGCGCAACGTGTCAAGCTGGCGCAGGAGCTCTCCAAGCGCGACACCGGGCGCACGCTCTACATCCTGGATGAGCCCACCACCGGCCTGCACTTCGCCGACATCGACCTGCTGCTCAAGGTGCTGCACCAGCTGCGCGACGCGGGCAACACCATCGTCGTCATCGAGCACAACCTCGACGTCATCAAGACGGCCGACTGGCTCATCGACATGGGCCCCGAGGGCGGCGCCGGCGGCGGCAGCGTGGTGGGTGTGGGCACACCGGAGGAGCTGGCGGCGAATCCGGCCAGCCACACCGGCCACTACCTGCAGAAATATTTGGTCAAATAGGCCGCCAGCGCTCTACCCATAAGGGGTTACAGCTATTTATATGGTAGTCATTGAAGCGCCTTGGCCTTGCTGAATAATGGGCCTGCGCCCCGCCCTTCCTACCCGGTACCCGCCATGCACACCATCACGCTGCGTTTCCTCGCCCACTCGCACAGCCCGCGCGCGGGCGGGCGGGTTCCGGGCGGCAAGGTGCTCGACTGGGTGGACGAGGCCGGTGCGGCCTGCGCCGGGGCCTGGGCGCACGGCGACTGCGTGGTGGCCTTCCTTGGCAACGTGCATTTCCTGCGTCCGGTGCACCCGGGCGAACTGGTCGAGGTGCGCGCCCACCTGGCCTTCACCGGCGAGACCAGCATGGGCCTGGCCATCGAGGTGCACACCGGCGCCGTGGGCGCCGAGCTGCACGCCGTGCTGCACTGCGCGGCGGTCTACGTCGCCCTCGACCCGGACGGTGCGCCGCGCGCGGTGGACCGCTTCAGCCCGGAAACGCCGGGCGACATGGCGCTGGCGCAGCGCGTGCAGGCGCAGATCGCCGCCGCGCAGGCGGCGCAGTGAGCGCCGGCGCGGCGCAGCCCGCCGCCCTGGGTCCGCGCGACCTGCTGGCCGCGCTGGCCGTGGTCGTGCTCTGGGGGCTCAACTTCATTGCCATGAAATGGGGGCTGGAGAGCTTCAGCCCCTTTGAACTCGGCGCCATGCGCTATGCGGCGGCCAGCCTTCCCATGGTGTTCCTGGTGCGCCCGCCGCGCATCGGCTGGCGCTGGGTGGTGGGGTTCGGGCTGTTCCAGGGCGTCGGCCAGTTCAGCTTCGGCTTTTTCGCGCTCCAGCTGGGCATGACGGCGGCGCTGGCCAGCGTGCTGATGCAGACCCAGGTGTTCTTCACCGCGCTGTTCGGATTTCTGGCCCTCGGTGAACGCCCGAGCCGGCCCTTGCTGATCGGCATGGCGCTCGCGGCCGTGGGGCTGGTGTGCTTCGGCATGAACTTCGTCGGCCCCGAGGCGGGCAGCGCCGGCGGCGCGACGCTGATCGGCATCGCGCTCACGCTCTGCGCGGCGGCGTCCTGGTCGGTATCGAACATCGTCGCGCGCCTGGCGCAGCGCGCCGCACCGGGCTACGACCCGCTGGCCTTCGTGGTCTGGTCGTGCCCGGCGCCCATCCTGGCGTTCGCGCTGCTCGTGGCCATCACCGAGCCGGACGCGGCGCGCTGGCTGCAGGCCGATACCTGGCGCGCCTTGCCGCTGCTCGCCTGGGGCTCGGTGGCCTACCTGGGCTGGGCGGCGACCATCATCGGCTATGGCCTGTGGACGCGCCTGCTCACGCGCCACCCGGCCAACCGTGTGGCGCCCTTCAGCCTGGGCGTGCCCGTGGTGGGCCTGGCCGCCGGCATGCTGGTGCTGGGCGAAGTGGTCACCGGCTGGCAGTGGGCCGGCACGGCGTTTGTCGTCGCCGCCCTGGGCTGCGTGCTGCTCGGGCCGCGCGCGGCGCGGACGTAAGTCGGTGTGACCCCCACACTCCGCCGCTGCGCGGGTCGCTGCCGCCAAAGGGGGCGCTTTTTCATCTTGGGGCGGCCCGGCGATGAAAATGGCCCCCACGCTCCGCCGCTGCGCGGGTCGCTGCCCCCAGAGGGGGGCGCTTTTCATCTTGGGGCGGCCCGGCGATGAAAAAAACCCGCAGGCGTTGGCACTGCGGGTTCCGGGGTGCGGGGTGCGGGCAAGCCCGCGACTGGCTTAGCTGAAGTTGCCGGTAGCGATCTGCTGCGAGCGGCCCGCAATGCGGCCGGCTTCGCGCACTTCGGCGCGCGAGAGTTGGGGCGCGACCTGCGCAGCTTGCGGTGCCACGTAGTAGTTCTTGAATGCGGGCACGGCCACGACGGCTTCGGCCTGCACTTCGGCGCGGGTGCGGCTGGCGTTGAAGCCTGCTTCGAAATCGGTGCCGTACAGGTTGCCGTTCAGCTGGCCGGCCTGGGCGCCCAGGGAAGCGAAAGCGGCGATGGCGGCAATGGAGGCGATGCGTGCGGTGGTCATGGCAATTTTCCTTAGCGAGTGGATAAATGGGCCCGCTGCCGGTTGGCGTCCTGCCGGGTGGCAGCGGTTTCGGTGAGTCACCGTTGTGTTTGGCTCATCGATGGGGTGAACTTTACGCCCGTTTGGTTCATTTAAAAACCACTCAGTCGCAAACTAACTGTTCTGGTATTTGGAACAATCTCCCGATCCGGTGACGGTCACCTTGCTTGGTTCAACGAGCACCGCGTGGAAATGTTCCATACTGGATGACTCTTTTAATTCGCGACAGCGATTCCCCGCTGGACAGCGCCCGAAGCGGGGCGTCGGCACAATGGAGGCATGTCGCGTGCGCTGCCTCCCAATACCCCCGTCGCCTCCAGCCCCGATGCCCTGGAGGCGCTGCTGCGCAAGGCCCAGCCCTGCCTCTGGACCAACCCCGCGTGCCAGGCCGCGCCGGCGCCCGGCGCGCTCGGACCGGCAGAGGTGCAGGCGGCAGCCCAGCGCTTTGAACGCGCGGCCGGCCTGCTGGCGAAGGTGTTTCCCGAGCTGGCGGCCAGCGCTGGCCGCATCGCCTCGCCGCTGCGGCGCACCGCCCACCTGCAGCGCGCGCTCGGGCTGGACGAAGAGGCCGGTGCCCTCTGGCTCAAATGCGACCACCTGCTGCCGGTGGCCGGCTCGGTGAAGGCGCGCGGCGCCCTGCACGAGGTGCTGGAACTGGCCGAGCGGCTGGCGCTCGCGCACCGCCTGATCGCGCCGGACGGCGACCTGTCCGCCCTGGCCGAGGCGCCGGCCCGTGCGCTGTTCGGTCGCTACGAGGTCGCCGTGGGCTCCACCGGCAACCTGGGGCTGGGCGTGGGCCTGATTGCCCACGCACTCGGTTTTCGCGCCCGCGTACACATGTCGCAGGACGCCAAGGCCTGGAAGAAGGCACGCCTGCGCGCGCACGGCGCCCTGGTGCTGGAGCACGCCGGCGACTACGCGCGCGCCGTGCAGGCCGGGCGCGCTGCGGCGGCGCAGGACCCGCTGTGCCACTTCGTCGACGACGAGCAATCGCGCTCACTGCTGCTCGGCTACAGCGCGGCGGCGGGCGAGTTGCAGGCGCAGCTCGGGGCCGCGGGCGTGGTGGTGGATGCCGAGCACCCGCTGTTCGTCTACCTGCCCTGCGGCGTCGGTGGCGCGCCCGGTGGCATCACCCTGGGTCTGCGCCAGTGCTTCGGCGCGCATGTGCACTGCTTCTTCGCCGAGCCGGTGCAGGCGCCCTGCATGCTGCTGCAATTGCGCGCCGGCCTGGGCGCGGACCGGTCGGTGTACGACATCGGCCTGACCAACCGCACGGAGGCCGACGGCCTGGCCGTGGCGCAGGCGTCGCGCCTGGCGGCCGGGCTGATGCACGAGCGCCTGGCCGGCGCCTACACGGTGGACGACGCCCGCCTGCTGTGCGACCTGGTGCGGGCGCGCGACGCCGAGGGCCTGCGCCTGGAGCCCTCGGCCGCCGCCGCCCTGTCCGGGCCGCTCTGCCTCACCCAGAGCGCCGCCGGCCGCGCCTGGCTGGACACACACGGCCTGTCCGCACACCTCGCCCAGGCCACCCACATCGCCTGGACCACCGGCGGCGCGCTGCTGCCGGATGACGAATTCGATGCTTTCGTGCAGCGCGGCCGCGCCCTGCTGGCCGCCGAACGCCAAGGAGAATCCCATGCCCCCGTTTGATTTCGCCGTCGTCGGCGCCGGCATGGCCGGCGCCAGCGTCGCCTGGGAACTGGCGGCGCACGGCAGCACGCTGCTGCTGGAGCGCGAATCCCTGCCGGGTTACCACACCACCGGCCGCTCGGCGGCGCTGTTCCTGGAGACCTACGGCACGCCGGCGATCCGCGCCCTGACGCGCGCCAGCCGCGCCTTCCTGGAAGCGCCGCCGGCCGGCTTCGCGGACGGCGCCATCCTCTCGCCGCGCGGCGTGGTCTACATCGCCGGGCCCGACCAGATCGACCTGCTGGACGCCACCGAAGCCGAGCTGCGCCCGCACGCGCCGGGGCTCGAACGCCTCTCGGCCGACGAACTGGCCGCGCGCGTGCCCTGCCTGCGCCGCGAGGCGCTCGGCGGTGGCCTGCAGGAGGCGGGCGCGGCCGACATCGACGTGCACGCGCTGCACCAGGGCTACCTGCGCGGCCTGCGCCAGCGCGGCGGCACGCTGCAGACCGACGCCGAAGTGGTGGCGCTGCGCCGCGCGGGCGGCCTGTGGACGCTCACCCTGGCGAGCGGGGCGCACGTGCAGGCGCGCACGCTCGTCAATGCCGCCGGCGCCTGGGCCGATGTGCTGGGGGCGCTCGCGGGCGCGGCGCCCATCGGCCTGACGCCCTGCCGGCGCACGGCCTTCACCTTTCCGGCGCCGGACGGCCTGGACCTGGCGCGCATGCCGGCCATCATTGCCGTGGACGAGAGCTTCTACATCAAGCCCGACGCGCGCCAGCTGCTCGGCTCGCCCGCCAACGCCGACCCGACCACGCCGCACGACGTGGTGCCCGAGGAGCTGGACGTGGCCACCGGCATCTTCCACATCGAGGAGCGCACGCACTTCCAGATCCGCCGGCCCTCGCACACCTGGGCGGGGCTGCGCTCCTTCGTGCCGGATGGCGACATGGTGGTCGGCTGGGACGGCGGCGTGGACGGCCTGTTCTGGGTCGCGGCGCAGGGTGGCTACGGCATCCAGAGCGCACCGGCCTACGCGCTGCTGGCGCGCAACCTGCTGCTGGGCCAGGCGCCGGATGCGCAGCTGCGGGCGCACGGTGTGGAAGCGGCCGCCATGGCGCCCACCCGTTTGCGCTGAATTTTTAGATAAAAAAGGCCGCCAGCGCTTGCTGCACTTGGATTTATAGCTATTAATTAGCTAGCAATGCATCCTGCAGCAGGGCCCGCGTGCGCTCGGCCTCGCGCCGCGCCGCCTGGGCGAAATCCTCGCCGCCGCCGGCGTACAGGACGGCGCGCGAGGAATTCACGACGATCGGCCCATCGGGCCGCCAGCCCGCGCGCACCGTCGCCAGCGCGTCGCCGCCCTGCGCCCCGACGCCGGGGATGAGCAGCGGCAGCGTGGGCGCAAGCGCGCGCACGCGCTCGATCTCGGCCGGGTAGGTGGCGCCGACGACCAGCCCCAGCTGGCCGTTGTGGTTCCACGGCCCCTGCGCCAGGCGCGCCAGGTGCTCGTACAGGCGCGGCTGCCCGTCCACATCGGCCAGGCGCTGGTTCTGCAGGTCGTCGCCACCGGGGTTGGAGGTGCGGCACAGCAGGAACGCACCCTTGCCGGGGTACTGCAGGTAGGGCGCGATGGAGTCGTAACCCATGAAGGGCGAGAGCGTCACCGCGTCGGCGCCGTAGCGCTCGAAGGCCTCGCGCGCGTACTGCTCGGCCGTCGAACCGATGTCGCCGCGCTTGGCGTCCAGGATGATGGGCACCTGCGGCGCATTGCAGCGCATGTGCGCCATGAGGCGCTCGAGCTGGTCCTCGGCGCCATGCGCGGCGAAGTAGGCGATCTGCGGCTTGAACGCGCAGACCAGGTCGCAGGTCGCGTCGACGATGGCGGCGCAGAAGTCGTACAGGCGATTGGGCCCCTGCGGCACGCAGGCCGGCAGGCGCGTCGGTTCGGGGTCCAGCCCGACGCAGAGCATGGAGCGGTTCTGCGCCGAGGCGGCGCGCAGCATGTCGAGGAAGTCCATGGAAGGATTTTAGGCAGCCCGCTCGAAATGAAACACCGCCGTTCCGGCGCGCGCGTTCGGCAGCCAGCGCACCACTTGCCCCTCCTGCATACCGAAGGCATCCAGGATGCGCAGCCGGTTCTTGTGCGCCAGCACCTCGAAATCCTTGTAGGTGCCGACGCGGATGTTGGGCGTGTCGTACCACTGGTAGGGCAGGCGGCGCGTGACCGGCATGCGCCCGCGCAGCACCGACAGGCGGTTGGGCCAGTGCGCGAAGTTGGGGAAGGCAACGATGCCGGTGCGGCCGACGCGCGCCGTCTCGCGCAGCATCACCTCGGCATTGCGCAGGTGCGGCAAGGTGTCGATTTGCAGCACCACGTCGAACGAGTTGTCCTCGAAGATCGCCAGCCCTTCGTCGAGGTTGAGCTGGATGGCGTTGACGCCGCGGCGCACGCAGGCGAGCACATTGGCGTCGTCGATTTCCACACCGTAGCCGCTGCACCGGCGCACGCGCTGCAGGTAATCGAGCATGGCGCCGTCGCCGCAGCCCAGGTCGAGCACGCGCGAGCCCTCGGGCACCAGGGCGGCCAGCGCCTGCATGGTCGCTTTTTCGGTCATGCAAATTCCTTGGCGATGCGCTCGAAATACGCGCCGACGACGCCCAGGTAGCGCGCATCGTCGAGCAGGAAGGCGTCGTGGCCGTGCGGGGCGTCGATTTCGGCGTAGCTCACGTCGCGCCGGTTTTCCAGCAGCGCCTTGACGATTTCGCGCGAGCGCGCCGGGGCGAAACGCCAGTCGGTCGAAAAACTCACCAGCAGAAATTTCGCCGTGGCGCGCGCCAGCGCCTGCGTCAGGTTGCCGGCGTATGCGCGCGCCGGGTCGAAATAATCGAGTGCGCGCGTGATCAGCAGGTAGGTGTTGGCGTCGAAATAGTCGCTGAACTTGTCGCCCTGGTAGCGCAGGTAGCTCTCGATCTGGAATTCGATGTCCTGCGTGCTGTAGTGGTAGTCGCGCAGCAGCGCCGCCGGGTCGTCCGTGGTCGGCGCGGCGCCCTCCCGCTGCGCCAGCGGCCGCAGGCTGCGGCCGAATTTCTCGTTCATCACGTCGTCGGACAGGTAGGTGATGTGGCCGATCATGCGGGCGATGCGCAGGCCCCGCTTGGGCACCAGGCCGTGGCGGTAGAAATGCCCGCCGTGGAAGTCGGGGTCGGTGACGATGGCGCGGCGCGCCACCTCGTTGAAGGCGATGTTCTCCGCCGTCAGGTTGGGCGCGCTCGCCACCACCACTGCGTGGCGCACGCGCTCGGGGTACTGGAGCGTCCAGGAAAGCGCCTGCATACCGCCCAGGCTGCCGCCCAGCACGGCGGCGAGCTGCCCGATGCCGAGCACGTCCAGCAGCCGGGCCTGGGCGTGCACCCAATCTTCCACCGTGACGACCGGGAAATCGGCACCGTAGGCCTCGCCCGTGGCCGGGTTGGTGTCCATGGGCCCGGTAGAGCCAAAGCAGGAGCCGGGGTTGTTGATGCCGATGACAAAGAAGCGGTCGGTGTCCACCGGCTTGCCGGGGCCGATCATGTTGTCCCACCAGCCCTCGCTCTTTTCCCGGCCCTCGTACACCCCGGCAACGTGGTGCGAGGCGTTCAGGGCGTGGCAGACCAGCACTGCGTTGGAACGCTCGGCGTTGAGCCGACCGTAGGTTTCAAACGCCAGGCGGTAGTCGGCGAGGACGGCGCCGCATTGCAGCGCAAGCGGTTCGGAGAAATGCTGGAACTGGGTCGTGGCGAGCAGCGGCATAAAAAAAACCCGGCAACGCTAAAAACGGTACCGGGTGGCGCGCGGACGGTCTTTAGCTGAATTTGTAGCGCGCCCGCAAGCTGTGGCAAATCGGCGCGTGGCGGTCACTATAGCAAAACTGCCACAACCCCTTTTCCGGCAGGGGCCTGCAGTGCGGCGGCAGAAAAAGCAAATAAAAACGTGCGTGCAGGGAATTTGGCTGATAATGGGCAGGTTTTTTCGCATGTCGAAAAAATGGCAAAAGCGGTGTCTGGTCAGTTTCGCGTCTTTGAAGTCGTCACAGGTTTGTTGATTGCGTCGGACTCCATCGCGTTTTTTGGTTTATTCAGGAGTCCCTCATGGGCAACAAACTTTACGTGGGCAACCTGCCCTATTCCTTCCGCGACAGCGATCTGGAGCAAACCTTCAGCCAGTACGGCGCGGTTTCCAGCGCCAAGGTCATGATGGAGCGCGACACCGGCCGCTCCAAGGGCTTCGGTTTCGTTGAAATGGGCAGCGATGCAGAGGCGCAAGCCGCCATCGCCGGCGTGCACGGCCAGAACATGGGCGGCCGCGACCTGGTCGTCAACGAAGCGCGCCCGATGGAGCCGCGTCCCCCCCGTAGCGGCGGCTACGGCGGCGGCAATGGTGGTGGCTATGGCGGCAGCGGCGGCGGCTACGGCGGTGGCCGCAGCGGCGGCGGCGGTGGTGGCGGCTACGGCGGTGGCCGCGGCGGCTACTGATCTGACCGTGCCGCCGGTTCGCACCGGCACACTGCAGCAAAAAGGAACCTTCGGGTTCCTTTTTTTGTTGCAGCTGCTCGCAAAAAATGTCGGAAAACCCTTGCTTTCCTGGGAAAAACGGGATTCATAATGCGCGGGCGGGCGCTCCTGCGGGAGCGCGTGCGGGAGGCGCCCGTGATACGCGGGGGCGGACTGCACGGTTCCCGTGGGGTTTGCGGTGATCCGTCGGTTTCACGCAGCGTCGTCCGTTGGTCTGCTTGCGTTTTCGGGACTCCATCGCTTTTTTTATGTGTTTTTGAGGATCCCGAACATGGGCAACAAACTGTATGTGGGCAACCTGCCCTACGGCGTGCGCGACAACGACCTGGAACAGGCATTCGCCGAATTCGGTGCGGTCACCAGCGCCAAGGTGATGATGGAGCGCGACACCGGCCGTTCCAAGGGTTTTGGTTTCGTTGAAATGGGCAGCGACGCGGAAGCGCAGGCGGCCATCAACGGCATGAACGGCCAGTCGCTGGGCGGCCGGGCCATCGTGGTCAACGAGGCGCGCCCGATGGAGCCGCGCCCACCTCGCTCCGGCGGTTACGGTGGGGGTGGCGGCGGTTACGGCGGTGGCGGCCGCAGCGGTGGCGGCGGCGGTTACGGCGGTGGCCGTGAAGGCGGCGGTGGTGGCTATGGCGGCGGCGGCCGCGAAGGTGGCGGCGGCTACGGCGGCGGACGCGAGGGCGGTGGCGGCTACGGCGGTGGCCGCAGCGAAGGGGGCTTTCGCAGCCCCTACGGCTCGGGCCCGCGCGGCGGTGGTGGTGGCCGCGGTGGCAACGACTACGGCGGCGGCAACGGCTACTGAAGCCGCGCCTATCGCGTGAAAAAGCCTCTTCGGGGGCTTTTTTTGCGCCGGTTCGGTCGATCAAAGACCGTTATTTTTGTAGCGATAAATCGTTGTCAGATAAGCGCTGGAGGCCAATTTTGCCTATTTTTTTGGGGACAACTGCCCACGCACCCGGCCCTGCAGTTCCAGCACCTGCGCGATGTGGTCGTACGCCAGGGAGTCCCCGGTGAAGCGGTCGTTGCCACGCGTCAGTGTCACCGGCTGGTGCGAACGCACACGTTCGAGCTGGGGCCACACGTGCAGGAACTCGCCCTCGAACGCGAGCCGCGGCTGCGACCGACCGGCCGCGCCCGGAGCGGCCTCGCGGACGACTTTGGCGTTGCCGAAGAGCTGCACCTCGGAGCCGTCGGCGTTGCTCAAGGCGCGGTCTGCGCTGGCCTGGGTGGTGCGGCCCGAGGCGTCCCGGGCGCTCAGGCGCATCCGGTCGATCTCCAGCGTGTCGGTGTCGGGGTAGTGCCGGCCCATCTCGCCGTGCACCTCGCTCAGCAACTGCCCTTGCGGGCCGAAGTTCTTCACCGAGAACCCCTGCATGAAATAGTCCGGCTCGTGGCCGCGCACCGGTTCCTGCACGTCCGACGGCACCGAGGGCGCGCTGCGCACCAGCCACCAGCTGGCCAGCGCCATCAACCCCATGAAGACGACCGGGAGGTAGCCCAGGAAGCGGTCCCAGGCGCGTTGCAGGCGGCGCGCCGTCATGCGCAGTACTCGGCCAGCAGCGCGGCGTAGCTGCCCTGGGCGATCAGCAGCAGGTCGCACAGCTCGCGCGCGGCCCCGGCACCAGCGGCCGCGCGCGTGATGTGGTCGGCGCTGGCCAGCACCTCGGCCTGCGCGCCGGGAGGGGCGCAGGCCAGGCGCGCACGCCGCAGGAGGGGCAGGTCGGGCCAGTCGTCGCCCATGGCGGCCGCCTGCTCCCAGGAAAGGCCCAGCTCGCCCAGGATGCGCTCGGCCGCCGGGCGCTTGTCCTCGGTGCCGAAAACCGCGTGCTGCACGCCGAGCGCTGCGAGGCGCAGGCGCAGGGGCGCCGAGTCGCGCCCGCTGACCACCGCCGGAACGATGCCCGCGCGCTGCAGGAGCTTGAGGCCGTGCCCATCGAGCGTGCTGAAGCGCTTGAGCGACTCGCCCGCCTCGGTGAAATACAGGCCGCCGTCGGTCAGCACGCCATCGACGTCGAAGAACACCACGCGCACGTCCTGCGCCGCCAGCAGAAGCTCGGGCGCGAATTGCAGCGCGGGGAGGGGGGTGTCGCTCATCCGCCTGGTCATATCACTTTCGCGCGCATCAGGTCGCGGATATGCACCACGCCCAGCAACAGCGCGTCGCCGTCGACCACCAGGACGCTCGTGATGCCGTGGGCTTCCATCAGCGCCGCCGCGTCGGCGGCCAGCGCGTCGGCGCGGATGGACCGCGGCCGGGGGTGCATCAGTTCCTCCGCCGTGCACTGGCGCAGGTCGGCGCCTCCTTCGATGCGCCGGCGCAGGTCCCCATCGGTGAAGATACCCAGCACGTGGCCGCCGGCGTCCACCACGGCGGCGGCCCCCAGGCCCTTGGCGCTCATTTCGCGCATGAGTTCGCCGAACCCCGCCTGCGGGCCGACGCGCGGCACATCGTCGCCGCTGCGCATGACGTCGCTCACGTGGGTCAGGAGCTTCCTGCCGAGCGCGCCACCGGGGTGCGAGCGGGCGAAATCCTCGGCGCGAAAACCGCGCGCATCGAGCAGCGCCACCGCCAGGGCGTCACCGAGGGCCAGCTGCGCCGTGGTGCTGCTGGTGGGCGCCAGGTTGAGCGGGCAGGCTTCGCGCTCGACGCTGCAGTCGAGCACCCAGTCGGCGTGCTGGGCCAGCGCGGATTGCGGCTTGGCGGTGATGGCGACAAGCGGCGTGCCCAGGCGGCGCAGCACCGGGAGGATGGAGACGAGTTCGGCGCTCTCGCCACTGTTGGAAATGGCCAGCACCAGGTCGATCGGGGTCACCATGCCCAGGTCGCCGTGGCTGGCTTCCGCGGGGTGGACGAACAGCGCCGGCGTCCCGGTGGAAGCCAGCGTGGCGGCGATCTTGCGCCCGACGTGACCACTCTTGCCCATGCCCATGACGACCACCCGGCCGCGCGTCCGCAGCATGGCGTGCACGGCGTCGGCGAACGCCGGGGCGAGCGAACTGCCCAGGCGCTGCAGGGCGGCAGATTCGATTTCGAAGGTCTCGCGGCCCAGCCGCAGGGCCTGCTGCGGGTCGAAAGGGCGCTCGGTGGCGTGTGCAGCGTGCATCGGCGGATTCTATCGACGCCGGGGCGCTAGCATTGGGCCATGTCCAGCCTCGCGCTCACCCTGCTCTACCTGCTTGCGGCGGTGCTGGGCGTGGTCGCCTGCCGCAGCCTGAAGCTGCCGCCGATGTTCGGCTACCTGATCGCCGGGGTGTTGATCGGCCCCCACGCGCTGGCGCTGGCGCGCAACTCGGAGAGCGTGCGCCACCTGGGCGAATTCGGCGTGGTGTTCCTGATGTTCGCCATCGGCCTGGAATTCAGCCTGCCCAAGCTGCGCGCCATGCGCACCCAGGTGTTCGGGCTGGGCCTGATGCAGGTGGCGCTGACCATGGCCGCCGGGTTCGGCGGCACGCTGCTGCTGGCGCGCACCCTGGGCGGCGCGTGGGACGTGGGCTGGCAGACGGCGCTGGCGCTCGCCGGCGTGCTGGCCATGAGCAGCACGGCCATCGTGGTCAAGCTGATGGCCGAGCGCGCGGAACTCGAAAGCGAACACGGGCGCAACGTGCTCGGCATCCTGTTGTTCCAGGACTTGGCGGTGGTGCCGCTCCTGGTGCTGGTGCCGGCACTGGGTTCCTCGCCCGAGAACCTGCTCGCGGCGCTCGGCATGGCGCTGCTCAAGGCGATCGTCCTGGTGGGCGTCCTGCTGACCGGCGGCCAGGGCGCCATGCGCTGGTGGCTGACCCTGGTGGCGCGGCGCAAGAGCGACGAGTTGTTCATGCTCAACCTGCTGCTCATCACGCTCGGCCTGGCCTGGCTGACCGAGCTCGCGGGCCTGAGCCTGGCCCTGGGGGCGTTCATCGCCGGCGTGCTGGTCTCGGAAACCGAGTTCCGCCACCAGGTGGGCACCGACATACGTCCGTTCCACGACGTGCTGCTCGGACTGTTCTTCATCACCATCGGCATGATGCTGGACTGGCACATCCTGCTCGAACAATGGTGGCTGGTGCTCGGCCTGGTCCTGCTGCCGCTGTCGCTCAAGGTGCTCATCATCCTGCTCTTGTCGCGCCTGGCGGGGGCGAGCACGGGCGTCGCGCTCCGCACTGGGCTGTACCTGGCGCAGGGCGGCGAATTCGGCTTCGTGCTGCTGTCGCTCACGCTGGACAATGGCCTGCTGCGGCCGGCGCTGATGAACCCCATCCTGGCGGCGATGGTGCTGTCCATGCTCGCGACGCCCTTCCTGGTGCAGTACAGCAACCGCATCGTGATGCGCCTGGTGGCGAGCGACTGGCTGCAACAGTCGCTGCAAATGACGGCAATCGCGCGCCAATCCATCGGCACCAGCGGGCATGTGCTCATCTGCGGCTACGGCCGCTGCGGACAGAACCTGGCGCGCATGCTGGAGCGCGAATCCATCCCCTACCTGGCGCTGGACCTGGACCCGGACCGCGTGCGCCAGGCGGCAGCGGCGGGCGACAAGGTGGTGTACGGCGACGCCACGCGCCTGCAGGCCTTGACGGCCGCCGGCCTGGCGCGCGCCAGCGCGGTGGCCATCACCTATCTGGAATTGCCCGCGGCGCTCAAGGTGCTGGCCAACACGCGCGCGCACGCCCCCCACGTGCCGGTGGTGGTGCGCACCCAGGACGACCAGCACCTGGACCGGCTGCGCGCCGCGGGCGCCACCGAGGTGGTGCCCGAAGCCATAGAGGGCTCGCTGATGCTGGCCAGCCACGCGCTGGCGCTGGTGGGCGTGCCGATGCGCCGCGTGATCCGCTCCGTCCAGACGCAGCGGGAGGCGCGCTACCAGCTGCTGCGCGGCTATTTCCACGGCGCAGACGACGACACCTCGGCCGAGCGCGAGCAGGCCCGCCTGGTGCCGCTCACCCTGCCGGCCGGCGCGGCCACGTTGGGCCAGACCCTGGGCGCGCTCGCGCTGCCCGAGCTGGGGGTGAGCGTTGTCAACCTGCGCAACCGGGTCGGGCACGCGCTCAGCGTGCACGACACCTCGGTGTTGGCCGAAGGCGACACCCTGGTGCTCTCCGGCGCGCCGCCGGCCCTGGCGCTGGCCGAGGAGCGGCTGCTGCGCGGGTGAATCGGCACAAGCTTCGCCGCTACCGCGCCTGCAGGTCCGCCACCGGGCCGGGGCGCCCGAACAAATACCCCTGGAAGTAGCGGCAGCCATTGTTCAGCAGGAACTGGCGCTGGCCTTCGGTTTCCACACCCTCGGCCACGACGTCGATGCCGAGGCTGTGCGCCAGCGCGATGATGGTGCAGGCGATGGCGGCATCGTTCGGGTCGGTGAGCACATCGCGCACAAAGCTCTGGTCGATCTTGAGCTGGTCCAGCGGCAGGCGCTTGAGGTAGGCCAGACTGGAATAGCCGGTGCCGAAGTCGTCCAGTGAGAAACCCAGCCCCTGCGCGCGCAGGCCCTGCATTTTGGCGATGCAGTCCTCGACGTCGTGCAGCAGCAGACTTTCGGTCAGTTCCAGCTTGAGTCGGTGCGGCGGCGCGGCGGTTTCCTGCAGGATGGTCAGTACCTGCTCGACGTAATCGGGGTGGCGGAATTCCTGCGCGCTGACGTTGACCGACAGCGTCCAGCGCGCGCTCTCCGTCCCCGCCGACCAGCGGGCCAGCTGCTCGCAGGCGCTGCGCAGCACGCTGCGCCCCAGGGGGACAATGAGGCCGGTACGCTCGGCCATGGCAATGAACTCGCCGGGCAACACCAGGCCGCGCTGGGGGTGCTGCCAGCGCACCAGCGCCTCGGCGCCCAGCACCTGCCCCTCGGCGTCGACCACCGGCTGGTAATGCACCAGGAACTCGCACCGTGCCAGCGCCTGGCGGAGGTCGGCCTCCAGCAGGGAACGCGCCGACGCCGTGGCCTGCATCTGCGGATCGAAGAAGCACAGGGTGTTGCGCCCTTGCGCCTTGGCCTCGTACATGGCGAGATCGGCGCGCTTGAGCAGGTCCTGCGGCGTCCCGGAGGCCGCGTCGAACAGGGCAATGCCAATGCTGGAGGTGCTGTGTATGGAACGTCCCTCGATCTCATAGCCCTGGTTGAGGCGCGCAAGAACCTTCAGAGCGACGACCTCCACCTCCTGCACGGCCTCGGCCATTTCGCCGCTGAGGCCTTGCAGCACCACCACGAACTCGTCTCCTCCCAGGCGCGCCACCGTGTCCGACTCACGCAGCCCTTCGGACAGACGCCGGCCGACTTCGACCAGCAGCAGATCCCCCCACTCGTGCCCGAGCGTGTCGTTGATGTCCTTGAAGTTGTCGAGATCGAGGAACAGCAGCGCGGCTTCGGTGTTGAGGCGCCGGCATTGCGCCAGCACCTGGCCCAACCGGTCCAGCAGCAGGCGGCGGTTGGGCAAGCCGGTGAGGTCGTCGAAAAATGCCAGCTGCTCAATGCGTGCCTCGGCACGCTTGCGCTCAGTGATATCACGCGCGATGCCCCGGTAGCCGGTGAACTGCCCGGGCGCGCTAAAAATCGGCTCGCCGCTGAGCGATGCCCAGAAGGCGGCAACGCCGCTCGCGTGGACTTCAAGTTCAAGATCGTGAAAGACCTGGTGCGCGTTCAGGCGCCGCCGGTGGGCCGCCATCGCGTCGGGAGGGACGCGCACCGTCTCCAGGTCCAACAGGCACTTGCCGCGCAGTTGCTCTTCGGAAATGCCCAGCTCCGCGCGCACGTTGCCTTCAAGCCGCGTGAGGCGAAACTCCTCGTCGCATTCCCAGTACCAGTCGGAGGACAGCTGCGTCAGGCTGCGCCAGCGTGCTTCGCTCTGGCGCAAGGCTTCCTGCGTCACGACGTAATCGGTAACGTCGGCAAAGGTGCGCACGCGCCCGCCTCCGGGCAGCGTGCGCGTGCGCACTTCCAGGTAACGACCGTCCAAAGTCTTGCGGATGTACAGCGGGGGCATCTCGCCGAGCAGTGCCTTGGCCGTCGCCTCGGACGCGACATAGGTGCGCGCACCGGGCTCAATCCATTCCAGGCTGGGGCCGAAGTCTCCGCGCTCGCGCTGGAAGCGCACGATCTCGCTCATGTGCGGCTGGCGGTCGAGCAACTCCTGCGGCAGATCCAGCAGTTCGCGGTAACGCTGGTTGTGCACGCGCACGAAGCCCTGCTCGTCGACGTTCGAGATGCCCTGGGAAACGCTCGCCAGGGTCACTTCCAGGGCATGGCTTTTGGCGGCCAGTTCGGCGCTGGCGTGGGCCAGCTGCGCCTCCATGGCCCTGCGTTCCAGGTCGGCGCGGCGCGCCATCTCCAGTTGCCCGACGGTGTTCAGAAGCGGCTGCAGGAAGCTCACGTCTGCCGTCATGTAGCCTTCCGGGCAGTTGGCGACGCCGACCATCGCCACCACTTCGCCGGCCGCCAGTATCGGCAGCGCCATGAAGGAAGTCAGGGGCGGGTGGCCGGGCGGCAGGCCGCTGGCGCGCGGGTCGCGGGCCGGGTCGTTGCTGATGAGCGGTACCGAACCCAGGAAGGCCGTACCCATCAGCGAATGCGGGTTGTCGAAAACCAGCCCGCCGGCGTCCAGCTGGGCGAAGTGCGCGCGCGAGGCCGCATCCCAGGCGATGTCGCTGATGGCATGGATGCGCAGGCGCTTGCCTCCTTCCACTGTCGCCTCGACCTGGCCGACGAAGCCGATCGGGCTGTGCGTCAGCACCAGCATCTCCTGGAGCAGGGTTTCAAACGCATCGCGCGGCGGTGCGCTGGCGATGAACAGCGCCTGGGCCTTGAAAATCGCCTGCAGCAGACGGTGCTGGCGCGCCAGCAGTTCTTCCGCCGCCTCGCGCGAGCGGGCGCTGCGGCTGCGCTCGAGCACGGCCTCGATCTGCGATGGCAGGGTCAGCAGGTACTGGCAGGCGGCGTCCTGCACGAAGAAGTCGGCGAAACCATGACGCAGGGCATGCGCCGCCTGCGATTCGGCGCCGACCGGCACCGCAATCAGCGCGGGCGTACCGGCAAGCGGCGCCAGGGCGTCGTAGGCTACCCCGTCGGACAGCTGGTAAGACACCACCGCGGCGTCGAAATGGCGCTGCTCGAGCAGTTCGCGCGCCTCGCGCACGCTGCGGACACGCTGCACGTCCCAGCGCAGCCAGGATTCGGCCAGCGCCCCGTACACCTGTGCGGCGTAGTCGTTGCTGCTGTCGACGAGGAGAACAGAAACGGGCATAAAGCGTGGGTTGGTGCGCAGGCGGTCGGCCCGGCTCATTATGAGCGCTTTGCCACGCCCGAACGGGCCGTAGCGAGGGCGCCACATGGACCTCGCTGACGCTTCGCCGCGGGCCGCGCAGAACCCCCCATTTCGAATGCACACTCAGGCCATGCCCAGACCCACCACACCCAGTTTTTCCGACTACCTGCGCCAGCACATCCGCACAGTGCCGGACTGGCCCGCACCCGGGGTGCAATTCCGGGACATCACCCCGCTGCTACAGGATCCGCAGGTGTTTCGCGTTTTGATCGACGCCTTCGTGCAGCGCTACATGCAGCGCGGGCAGCGTCCCGACATGGTGGCCGGGCTCGATGCGCGCGGCTTCATCCTCGGGGCCGTGGTCGCCTACGAGCTGGGCGTCGGCTTCGTTCCGATCCGCAAGAAAGGCAAGCTGCCGTTCACCACGGTCGAGGAAACCTACGAACTGGAATACGGCAGCGCCACCGTGGAACTGCATACCGACGCCGTCCACGCGGGCGACCGCGTGCTGCTGATCGACGACCTGATCGCGACCGGCGGCACCATGATGGCCGGGAAAAAATTGCTGGAGAAGCTCGGCGCCGAGGTGATGGAGGGCGCCAGCATCGTGAACCTGCCCGAACTCGGCGGCGCCGAGCGCCTGCGTCAGGCGGGCCTGAAGCTGTACACGCTGGTGGATTTCGCCGGGCACTGAACGCGCCCGGGCGGCCTCACAAATCGCCGTACTGCGTGCCGCTCAAATCGGGGTTGCGCGGTTCGCCCTTGGGCATTTCCGTATCGGCAAAATCGTCCGTCTGCGGGCGCCGCAACGGCCCCGTTCGGATGGCGACGCCCGGCGCGCCGGGGCGCTGCGCGGCCGAACCCAGGGCTTTCTTGAACGCCTCGACCTCATCGGCCGCAATCGGGTCGAAGGCCGCCGGCACCGGACGCGGGGCCGGGCGCGGTGGGGAGGGGGGCCGCAACGGAGCAGGCGTGGGCGCGGCCATGGGGGCCGGGGGCGCCGCGGGCCGCGGTCCGCTGGCCGCCCTTTGCGGAATCCCCACGGCGACGTGGTCGTTGATGCGCCAGTACACGGCGGTCACGGCGATGTCGTAACGCGACTTGGCGGTTTGCGCGATCAGCGCCTCGATCTCGGAGAGGCGCGCCGTGTCGCCGCCGAATTCGCGTGCCAAATCCATCATGACCAGGAACTGGCTACCGCGCTGGTCGAGCGAGAGCACCTTGAATTTGTAGCTGGCAGAGAGCACGCCGGCGCGAACCATGGCGTCGCGCACCACCGTGTAGAGCAACTCGCGCCGTTCCATGCGCTCGTTCTTGCGGTTGGCGGCGTGGTCGGGCGGGGCCGGCTCGGGCATCGTGCGCCCATCGCGCCCAGACACCAGGGGGACGGTCGCTTCCGCATTCAACAGGCCCGACGGCTCCAGACTGCGTGCACTGACCGGCGCCTGCTTTCGGGTGAACCAGCTCAGAATGGACATCGTTGTACTTTCTTCGACCTTAGGGTGCGCTGATGGCGTGCGCACCGCTGCATGCGCGCCAAGTGTAGGGCAATGGCAGGCGCCTGGGGATGGGTGCAGCGTCAGAAAAAGCCGCCAGACAGGCGGCCGCAAGCCTCAGGTGGTGGCGATGCGGCGGCGCCGGTTCGCCATGCGCTTGGCGATGACCGCGCCCACCGCCATCACGAGCTGCAGGGCAATCGCGGGCTGGCGGTTGCTCAGCTCGGTGAACCGGATCGCTGTCAGGCTCCAGAGTTTGCACGGCGCAGTGGCCTGGACCGTGGCACTGCGCGGCCGGTGCGAGAAAAACGCCCCTTCGCCAACCACCGAGCCGGCCGTCACGATCGCCAGACGCAGGCGCTCCTTCTCGTCCTGGTAATGCACGCTGAGGCTGCCGCTCTCTATGAAGTAGAGGCTGCGTTCGGACGCTCCCTGGTTGAACAGGGTATGCCCGGCGGCCAGCGTCACGGGCTGGAGGTACGCCGAGAGGGTGTCCCACTGGGCAGCGCTGAGCGGGTTGCTCATGCTGTCCTCGGCATGGGCTTGGACGAGGGCGTTGATGAGTCCGCTCAGGTCGAGCTTGACGGAAGGGGGCAGGGGGGCGTTCATAGCCTTTGACGCTACCGCGAATGCCCAGCGCACACAAGCCGGCGTTACGGGCGCTTACAAGCAGGCCGTGTGCTACTTGCCGATGCAGAAGTTGGAGAAGATCACGCCGAGCAGGTCGTCCGCGCCGAACGCGCCGGTAATGGCGTTCAAGGCGTTTTGCGCCAGGCGCAGTTCCTCGGCCAGCAGGTCGAGCGCGGGGCCCGTGCTCTGCAGTTGGGCAACGGCTGCGTCCAGGTGCGCGCCCACTGCCGCCAGTGCCTGCACGTGGCGGGCGCGGGCGATGAAGACGCCGTCCGGCGCGGCCTGCCAGCCGGCCACGGCCAGCAGGCGCTGGCGCAGCGCATCCAGACCCTGGCCGGTACGGGAGGAGAGCACCACGCCGGCACGTGGCGCCGCGTCCGGCACGCAGTCGCTCTTGGTCCAGACGTCGAGCAGTGGCACGGATTTTGGCTTGAATCGGGCCATAGCGCTTGCTATGACTGCGTCGTCAGCTATGTATTCAATAGCATCACTGCGCGTCAAATCGTGCAGGAAGAGCACCGCGTCGGCCTCGGCGATGGCCTCCCAGGCGCGCGCGATGCCGATGCGCTCCACCTCGTCCTCGCTCTCGCGCAGGCCGGCGGTGTCGATCACATGCAGCGGCACGCCCTCGATCTGTATGGTCTGCTGCACCTTGTCGCGCGTGGTGCCGGCGATGGGCGTGACGATCGCCAGTTCGGCCCCCGCCAGGGCGTTGAGCAGCGAACTCTTGCCGGCGTTGGGCTGGCCGGCGATGACGACCTTGATGCCTTCGCGCAGCAGCGCACCCTGCTGCGCGCGCTGCGCCAGGAGCGCCAGTTGGCGCTGCAGATTTTCGAGCTGTCCAGCTGCATCGGAACTGCGCAGGAAGTCGATTTCTTCCTCGGGAAAGTCCAGGGTCGCTTCAACCAGCATGCGCAAGTGCACCAGGGCATCGCGCAGCGCGTGGACTTCCTGCGAGAACGCGCCCGCCAGCGAACGCGCGGCGCTGCGCGCCGCTGCACTGGTGGAGGCGTCGATCAGGTCGGCCACGGCCTCGGCCTGGGCCAGGTCGAGCTTGTCGTTCAGGAACGCGCGTTCGGTGAACTCGCCCGGCTGCGCCAGGCGCAACCCGGCAAGCCGGGGCGCACCGGTATGCGGATCGGTCTGTGCGGCGGCTTCCAGGCAGCGCGCCAGAAGCAGTTGCAGCACCACCGGGCCGCCGTGCGCCTGCAGCTCCAGCACGTCCTCTCCGGTGTAGGAGTGCGGCGTCGGGAAGAACAGGGCCAGCCCCTGGTCGATGGCCTGGCCTGCCGCGTCGCGAAACGGCAGGTAGGTCGCCTCGCGCGGGCGCAGGGCGCGGCCGCACAGCACCTCGACCAGCGCTCCCAGCCCCTTGCCCGAGACGCGCACGATGCCCACGGCGCCGCGTCCGGGGGCGGTGGCGATGGCGGCGATGGGGTCGTGGTGGCGGGCAAGCATGGATAGGTGGTGGTTCGGCACAACGCCAGAAACCGGTGCGGCCCAGGCGCGGGACACCGCGCAAGGGCCTGGCCCGGCCGCACCCCCCCGCCGGCCTGGTGTCGTCCCCCTTCCCGGCGAAGCCGAGAGAAGGGAGAAGCGGCGCAGCCGCTCAGGGGGTTGTTACTTGAACTTCGGCAGGTTGAACTGCGGCGGCACGCCCATCCGGGTGTTGATGACCCACTGCTGGGCAATCGACAGCAGGTTGTTCGTCAGCCAGTACAGCACCAGGCCGGCCGGGAAGAAGAAGAACATGACGCTGAACATCAAGGGCATGATCCACATCATCCGGGCCTGCATCGGGTCGGGCGGCGCCGGGTTGAGGGCGGTCTGCAGCAGCGTGCTGAGCGTCATCAGGAGCGGCAGGATGAAGAACGGATCGGGCGACGAGAGGTCGTGGATCCAGCCGATCCACGGCGCGTTGCGCATTTCCACGCTGGACAGCAGCACCCAGTAGAGCGCGATGAACACCGGGATCTGGATCACGATGGGGAAGCACCCGCCCATGGGGTTGACCTTCTCCTCGCGGTAGATGCGCATCATCTCCTGCTGCATCTGCTGCGGCTTGTCCTTGAGGCGCTCGCGCATCTCCATGATCTTGGGGTTGATGGCCTTCATCTTGGCCATGCTGGCGTAGGCCTTGGCGTTGAGCCAGTAGAACGCGATCTTCAGCAGCAGCACCAGGCCGACGATCGCCCAGCCCCAGTTGCCCAGCAGCCCATGCAGCTGGTTGAGCAGCCAGTACAGGGGTTTGGAGATGATGGTGAAGATGCCGTAGTCCTTCACCAGCTCCAGGCCGGGGGTGATGGCTTCGAGCTTGGTTTCTTCCTGCGGGCCGGCGTACAGGCTGGTGTCCACCGTCTGCGTGGCGCCGGGCGCCAGGGTGCCGAGCGGCGCCACCATGGCGACGGAATACTGGTTGTCGGCGACGCGGCGCACGCGGAACTCGCGCTGCAGGTCCTTGCCTTCCGGGCCGCTCAGCAGCCAGGCGGAGACGAAGTAGTGCTGCACCATGGCGATCCAGCCGTTGGTGGCCGGCGGCGGCACCTCGGCCTTCTGCTTCTCGATGTCGGCGAAGTCGATCTTGTGGAACTTCTTCTCGTCGGTGTAGGCGGCCGGACCGGTGAAGGTGTTGGTCCCCATCATGGTGGTCCCGGCCACGGTGCCGTGGCGCACCAGCTGCAGGTACAACTGTGCGTCGCGCGGCGCATCGCCCACATTGACGACCTGGTGCCGGACGCGGATGGCGTAGTCCCCACGGGTGAAAACATAGGTCTTGACGTACTTCAGTCCGCCCACGGGCTGCGATTCCAGCACCACCTCCAGCGTGTTCTGGCCTTCGGCCAGCTGGCGCGGGCCGGGCACGGCCTGCATGGGCGTCAGGTGGTTGGGGAAACTCGCGCCAGCGTCCACGGTGTTGAGCAACCCGGTCTGCGCGACGTAGCGTGTCGCGGGGTTGCCGTCGGCCATCAAGGTGACCGGGGTGACCTCTACCGCCGGCACGGGCACGCCGAAGAGGCCCTTGACGGAGTCGAGCACGCCTGGGCTGTGCGACTTTTCCGTGTAGTGCTTGAGTTCCAGTCCGGCGAGGCTGCCGCCCTGGGTGTCGATCTCTGCCTTGAAGAGATCGGTATTGACGGTGATCTTCTCCCGCGCCGGTGCGGGCGCCTGCTCGGGCACGGCCGCCGCAGGTGCGGGTTGCGCGCCTGTGGGCAGGGCTGCCGCTGCGGCCGGCAGGTCCGAAGCCGCCGGGCGGCTCGGCGCCGCCGCCGTCTGCTCGGCCGTGCTCGGGAAGAAGGTGCCGCGCTGGCCGTTGTGGATCTGCCACTTGTCCCATAGCAGGACCATGGAAAAGCCGAATATGACCCACAGAATGGTGCGGCGGATGTCGTTCATGGAGTCTTCTCAGAAGCGGGAGAGTGGGATTTTTCCTGCACCAGCAGGCGCGAGAACAGGCGCGTGGCGCGCGGCGGCTCGTGGGGCACAGGGTCGCTCCCGCCCTGGCACCAGGGATGGCAGCGCGCCAGGCGCGCGAGCGTCAGCCAGCTGCCTGCCAGCGCGCCGTGGCGCTCGAGCGCCTCTATGGAATACAGCGAACAGGTCGGCTCGAACCGGCAGGCCGAACCCAGCCAGGGACTGAGCAGCAGGCGGTAGCCACGCACCAGGGCAATCAGCACGCGGCGCATCAGGGCCGGCCCCGGTTGGCGCGCTCGAACAGGGCGCGCAGTTCGTCGCGCACGGCGCCCTTGAGGGCGTCGGAACTGGCGCTCACGTAGACCTTGCGGTCGAAGGCAGCGCGCAGCCGCACGACATGCGCGGCCGGCGCGAGTTGCGGCTCGAAATCGGTCGCAATGCGGTAGATCTGCCGCCGGATGGCGTTGCGCGTCACGGCGCGGCGCGCCCAGCGCTTGGGCACCAGGGCCCCGAGCCAGACCTGGCCGGGGGCCATGAGGGCATGCGCTGCGCCCACGGCCGGGGCTTCACCCCCTGCTGCGGAATCGAGCATGAGGCGGTGCAGGACGAAATGGGCCGTCCGCGCCACGGAGCCCCCCGCGAGGGCGGCCTGGAATTGCGGACGGGTTTTCAGGCGCTGCATACAAGCCGAATGCGCCGGGCACGAAGCTGCTGCCGGCCGCCGAGGCCCACGGAGAATCAGACGGCGAGGCGCTTGCGGCCCTTGGCGCGGCGGGCGTTGATCACGGCGCGGCCGCCGCGCGTCTTCATGCGCACGAGAAAACCGTGGGTGCGGGCGCGGCGGGTCTTGGAGGGTTGATAGGTGCGTTTCATGGTCGTTCCTTGGAAATTGCTCAGGCGAACCGCCGGCCCGGAGAGGCGCCAGGGCGTTGCGCAGGGTACAAGATTGCCCTGAACCTTTTCAGGGAAACCCGCAATTATCGCAGGCTCTGGCCCCACAGGCAACGCAGGCCCGCCCAATGGCCTTTGTAACCGGCTGTGCGTGGGTGTGGATAAGGTCTTGAAAAGCTACAATCCCGGGCCCCGATACGCTCCCTCTATCCACAAGAAGAACGACTCCGAATGACAGAGGATTTCGCAAACCCCGCGCCCGATTCGTCCCTCTCCCACGCGGGGCAGGCCTTGTGGCAAGCCTGCCTGGAACAACTGGCGCAGGACCTGCCCGCGCAGCAGTTCGGCACCTGGATCAAACCGCTCAGCGCCCAGGTCGCCGACGACTTCTCCCGCGCCACGCTGTACGTCCCGAACCGCTTCACCCTGGACTGGATCCGGGCGCAGTACGCCGGCCGCATCGCCTCCGTGCTGGAGCAGCTGGCCGGCCACGCGGTGGCACTGGAGTTAGCGCTTGCTCAGCGCGCAGCCCCCGTCCTGAAATACCCTCAGGCCAAGCAGCCGGCCCCCACCGCGGGTGCCGAGGCCGCGCCGTCCCAGCGCGCCGAGGGCGACGGGGCCGCCGGCGCGCCGCGCAACCGCCTGAACCCGGGCCTCACTTTCGACACGCTCGTGGAAGGCACGGCCAACCGCATGGCGCGCGCCGCTGCGATGCACGTGGCCGGGATGCCCGGGCACTTGTACAACCCGCTTTTCATCTACGGCGGCGTGGGCCTGGGCAAGACCCACCTGGTGCACGCGGTCGGCAACAAGCTGCTGGCCGACCGCCCGAACGCCAAAGTTCTCTACATCCACGCCGAGCAGTTCGTCTCGGATGTGGTCAAGTCCTACCAGCGCAAGACCTTTGACGAATTCAAGCAGCGCTACCACTCGCTGGATCTGCTGCTGATCGACGACGTGCAGTTCTTCGCCAACAAGGACCGCACGCAGGAAGAATTCTTCAACGCCTTCGAGGCGCTGCTGGCGAAGAAGAGCCACATCGTGATGACCTCGGACACCTACCCCAAGGGTCTGGCGGACATCCACGAGCGCCTGGTCTCGCGCTTCGATTCCGGCCTGACGGTGGCCATCGAGCCGCCCGAGCTGGAAATGCGCGTGGCCATCCTGATCAACAAGGCGCGCGCCGAAAACGTCGAGATGCCCGAGGAAGTGGCCTTCTTCGTCGCCAAGAACGTGCGTTCGAACGTGCGCGAGCTCGAAGGCGCGCTGCGCAAGATCCTGGCGTATTCGCGCTTCAACCAGAAGGAAATCTCGATCCAGCTGGCGCGCGAGGCGCTGCGCGACCTGCTGTCCATCCAGAACCGGCAGATCAGCGTCGAGAACATCCAGAAGACCGTGGCCGACTACTACAAGATCAAGGTCGCCGACATGTACAGCAAGAAGCGCCCGGCCAGCATCGCCCGGCCGCGCCAGATCGCCATGTACCTGGCCAAGGAGCTCACACAGAAGAGCCTGCCCGAGATCGGCGAGCTGTTCGGCGGGCGCGACCACACCACCGTGCTGCACGCCGTGCGCAAGATTTCCACCGAGCGCCAGCAACTCACCGAGCTGAACCAGCAGCTGCACGTGCTGGAGCAGACGCTCAAGGGTTGAGAAGGCGTCTGAGGCCCCGGCCGCACAGGCAAAATGGCAGGCTCAAGGGCGCAGGAGACGGGCGCCAGCCAGTAGAAGAAACCACAAGAGGATGAAATGATCGTTCTGAAGGCACCCCAAGACAAGGTTCTCGCAGTCCTGCAGTCGGTGGCCGGCATCGTCGAGCGCCGCCACACGCTGCCCATCCTGGCCAACGTGCTGCTCAAGAAGAGCGGCAACGCCCTGCAACTGACCACCAGCGACCTGGAGATCCAGATCCGTACCACGGCGGAGTTGGGCGGCGATACCGGCGACTTCACCACCACCGTGGCGGCGCGCAAGCTGATCGACGTGCTGCGCACCATGCCGGGCGACCAGACCGTGTCCCTGGAGACGGCGCAGGAAAAGCTGGTGCTCAAGGGCGGCAAGAGCCGCTTCACCCTGCAGACCCTGCCCGCGCAGGACTTCCCCCTGGTGCAGGAAGCCGCGAACTTCGGCCCCGCGTTCAGCATTCCGCAAAAGACGCTCAAGAGCCTGCTCGGCCAGGTGGCGTTCGCCATGGCGGTGCAGGACATCCGCTATTACCTCAACGGCATCCTGTTCGTCGCCGAGGGCAAGCAGCTCAGCCTGGTGGCGACCGACGGCCACCGCCTGGCCTTCGCGAGCGCCACGCTCGACGTGGAAGTGCCCAAGCAGGAAGTGATCCTGCCGCGCAAGACGGTGCTGGAGCTGCAGCGCCTGCTCTCGGACGGCGACGGCGCCATCGGCATGCAGTTCGCCAGTAACCAGGCCAAGTTCAGCTTCGGCGCGATGGAGTTCGTCACAAAGCTGGTCGAGGGCAAGTTCCCCGACTACAACCGCGTCATTCCGCGCGGCCACACCAACAGCCTGACGCTGGGCCGCGCGCCGCTCCTGGCCAGCCTGCAGCGCACCGCCATCATGACCAGCGACAAGTTCAAGGGCGTGCGCCTGAACCTGGAGCCCGGCAGCCTGCGCGTGACCAGCAACAACGCCGAGCAGGAAGAGGCCGTGGACGAGCTCGACGTGGACTACGGCGGCGCGCCGATCGAAATCGGCTTCAACGTCACCTACCTCATCGACGCGCTCGCCAGCATGCAGCAGGACATGGTGCAGATCGCCCTGGCCGACGGCAGCAGCTCGGCGCTCATCACGATTCCGGAGAACGAGAGCTTCAAGTACGTCGTCATGCCGATGCGCATCTGACACCGGAACCCACCAAGCTCACTTTTTCATAGCTGCTTGCGCTTATGTATATTGCGCTAGAGGCCAATTTTGTTTGAAAAACCGGAGTGTCCGCCGACGCTCCCGCCCTGCCAGAGCCTTTCATGACCGCTGACCACAACCTGCCCGAATCCGACGAACCGCTCACCCCGACGCAGCGGATCGATGCCCACCAGGCAGGCGCGAGCGAGGGGTATGGCGAAGGCGCCATCACCATCCTCGAAGGCCTGGAAGCGGTGCGCAAGCGCCCCGGCATGTACATCGGCGACACGAGCGACGGCACCGGCCTGCACCACCTGGTGTTCGAGGTGGTCGACAACTCCATCGACGAGGCCCTGGCCGGCCACTGCGACGACATCGTCGTCACCATCCACACCGACAACTCGATCAGCGTCACCGACAACGGCCGCGGCATCCCCACCGGCGTGAAGATGGACGACAAGCACGAGCCCAAGCGCAGCGCCTCGGAAATCGCCCTGACCGAGCTGCACGCCGGCGGCAAGTTCAACCAGAACAGCTACAAGGTCTCGGGCGGGCTGCACGGCGTGGGCGTCTCCTGCGTCAACGCCCTGTCGAAGATGCTGCGCCTGACGGTGCGCCGCGAAGGCAAGGTGCACGTGCTGGAATTCAGCCGCGGCTTCGTGCAGAACCGCCTTGTGGAGACGGTGGACGGGGTGGAAATATCGCCCATGAAGGTCACCGGCGACACCGAAAAGCGCGGCACCGAGGTGCACTTCCTGCCCGACACCGAGATCTTCAAGGAAAACAACGAGTTCCATTACGAGATCCTGGCCAAGCGGCTGCGCGAGCTGTCCTTCCTGAACAACGGCGTGCGCATCCGCCTGAAGGACGAGCGCAGCGGCAAGGAAGACGACTTTTCCGGCGCCGGCGGCGTGCGCGGCTTCGTTGAGTTCATCAACAAGGGCAAGACCGTCCTGCATCCCAATTCCTTCTACGCGTCGGGCGAGCGCCCGGCCGAAACCTACGGGGGCATCGCCGGCACGCACATCGGCGTGGAAGTGGCGATGCAGTGGAACAGCGGCTACAGCGAGCAAGTCCTCTGCTTCACCAACAACATTCCGCAGCGCGACGGCGGCACCCACCTGACCGGCCTGCGCGCGGCGATGACCCGCGTCATCAACAAGTACATCGAGGAAAACGAGTTCGCCAAGAAGGCCAAGGTCGAAGTGACCGGCGACGACATGCGCGAAGGCCTGTGCTGCGTGCTCTCCGTGAAGGTGCCCGAGCCCAAGTTCAGCAGCCAGACCAAGGACAAGCTGGTCTCCAGCGAAGTGCGCGCCCCGGTCGAGGACATCGTGGGCAAGCTGCTCACCGACTACCTGCAGGAGCGCCCCGCCGACGCCAAGATCATCTGCGGCAAGATCGTGGAAGCCGCCCGCGCCCGCGAGGCCGCCCGCAAGGCCCGCGAAATGACGCGCCGCAAAGGCGTGCTCGACGGCATGGGCCTGCCCGGCAAGCTGGCCGACTGCCAGGAAAAAGACCCGGCGATGTGCGAGATCTACATCGTCGAGGGCGACTCCGCCGGCGGCTCCGCCAAGCAGGGGCGCGATCGCAAGTTCCAGGCCATCCTGCCGCTGCGCGGCAAGATCCTGAACGTTGAGAAAGCCCGCTACGAAAAGCTGCTGACCAGCAACGAAATCCTCACGCTGATCACCGCTTTGGGCACCGGCATCGGCAAGGCCGGCGGCAGCACCGGCAGCGACGATTTCGACGTCGCCAAGCTGCGCTACCACCGCATCATCATCATGACCGACGCCGACGTGGACGGCGCGCACATCCGCACCCTGCTGTTGACCTTCTTCTACCGCCAGATGCCCGAGCTGGTCGAGCGCGGCCACATCTACATCGCCCAGCCACCGCTCTACAAGGTCAAGGCCGGCAAGGACGAGCTGTACCTGAAGGACGCGGCCGCTCTCGACACCTTCCTGCTGCGCGTGGCGCTGCGCGATGCGAGCGTCACCACCGGAGGCGCCGAGCCGCGCACCCTGAGCGGCGAGGCGCTCGCCGAACTGGCGGGCAAGCACCAGGTCGCCGAAAGCGCCATCGCGCGCCTGTCCAACTTCATGGATGGCGAAGCCCTGCGCGCCATCGCCGACGGCGTCGCCATCCGCCTCGACACCGTGGAAGAAGCCGAGGCGAGCGCCCAGGCGCTGCAGGCGCGGCTGCGCGAGCTCTCCAGCACCGGCGTGCCCGCCGAAGTGGCGAGCGAATTCGACGCGCGCACCGACAAGCCCTTGCTGCGCATCAGCCGGCGCCACCACGGCAACATCAAGAGCAGCGTCATCACGCAGGAATTCGTGCACGGCGCCGACTACGCCACCCTGGCCGCCGCCGCCGACACCTTTGCTGGCCTGCTCGGCGAAGGCGCGCGCGTGCAGCGCGGCGAAGGCGAGCGCATGAAATCGGAAAAAGTCGCCGACTTCCGCGAAGCCATGGCCTGGCTCATCAGCGAAGCCGAACGCACCACCAGCCGCCAGCGCTACAAGGGCCTGGGCGAAATGAACCCCGAGCAGCTCTGGGAAACCACCATGGACCCGGCCGTGCGCCGCCTGCTGCGCGTGCAGATCGACGACGCCATCGAAGCCGACCGCGTGTTCACCATGCTGATGGGCGACGAGGTGGAGCCGCGGCGGGACTTCATCGAGACCAATGCGCTGCGTGCGGGGAATATCGACGTTTGACCTTGTTGTTCCAACACTTCTTTTGTGAGCACGCCACTTTCAGTGGCTGCGCCCACGGCCCTGGCGGGAGCCTCCTTCCCTGCCCTGATCGCTCCCCCTTTGCGCCACGCCGCAGAAGGGCCGGCGCGTCCTCCTCGAAGCACCTGAACCCGTAGCGCCTCGCCGAGGCGCTGTCGTTGTGCGCGGGTACGCCCCGCGCGCGCCTGGCAGACATCCGTCTGCACAAGTCATTTATTCGAGGATTCCATGAAACGCACCTATTCCCTCGGGCTCGTCGCCGCGCTGGCGATGCTGGCCACGCCCCCTTCGTTCGCCCACGGCGACAGCTCCCACGCCCCGGCAGCGCATGCCAACCACTCCGCCCCGGTGGCCGAGACCGCCTTCGGACGCCTGGGCGACCCGACGCGGGTCACGCGCACCATCACCGTCGACATGACCGACAACATGCGCTTCACCCCAGACGCGCTCAAGGTGCGGCGCGGGGAAACCGTCCGCCTGAAGGTGGTGAACAGTGGCCGCGTCCTGCACGAGCTGGTGCTGGGCACCCCGGCAGATATCCACATGCATCGGGAGGCGATGCAGAAGCACCCCGGCATGGCGCATGGCGAGCCGAACATGACCCACGTCCCCGCTGGCAGCCAGGGGGAAATGGTCTGGCAGTTCACCCAGCCGGGGCAGTTCCAGTTCGCCTGCCTGTTGCCCGGGCACTTCGAGGCGGGCATGGTCGGGGCGTTGGTCGTTGAATGAACCGCACCTCCCCCGGGCTGCGACGGCGCCCGTGCGATAGCGATGACGGCGCCGTGGGCAGAATGTGCTGGGCCTTTGCCCCATGGCGGGGTCAATGGGCGCACCGTCCTAGAAAGGATCTGCCATGCAAGGACACCTCCCGTCCCGTAGAGAAGACGCAGCCGGCCTGCGGCACCTGTCCGCGCATGCGGCGGGGCCGCATGGGGCCGCTTCCCACTCCCGCCCGGCCATCCGCATCGGCATCGGCGGCTGGACCTACGCGCCCTGGCGCGACAACTTCTACCCCGCCGACCTGGCGCACAGCAAGGAGCTGCACTACGCCAGCCGCCGGCTCAGCGCCATCGAAGTCAATGGCACCTACTACAGCAGCTTCCAGCCGGCAACCTTCGCCAAGTGGTACGCGGAAACCCCGGACGGCTTCATGTTCTCGCTCAAGGCCAGCCGCTTCGCGACCAACCGGCGCGTGCTCGCGCAGGCGGGCGACTCGATCCGCCGCTTCGTCGGCAGCGGCATTGCCGAGCTCAAGGACAAGCTCGGCCCCATCGTCTGGCAGTTCATGCCGATCAAGGCGTTCGACGCCGAAGATTTCGAGGCCTTCCTCGCACTGCTGCCCCGCGAGGTGGATGGCCGCGCCTTGCGCCACGCGCTCGACGTGCGGCACGAGAGCTTCGCCACGCCCGAATTCCTGGCCCTGGCCCGCCAGTACGGCTGCGTGCCGGTGTGCACCGATTCGGAGAAATTCCCCGCCATCGCCGACCCCGAGGCGCCCTTCGCCTACCTGCGGCTGATGCGCAGCCAGAGCGCGGTGCCGACCGGTTACCCGGCCGAGGCGATCGCCCGCTGGGCCGAGGGTGTGCGCGCCTGGACCAGTGGCCCGCGGCCGCGCAATGTGTTCGTTTACTTCATCAACGGCGCAAAGGAACGGGCGCCCGCAGGGGCCATGGCCTTGATGGCAGAACTGGGCGTCAATTCTCAATAAAATTGGCCATCAGCGCTTTATCCATAAGCGTTATAAGCTATATTTTTAGGAGTTTCCGGGCGCCCCGCCGGCTAGGCGGGCTTGGCCAGGAGTTCGCCAGGAAACGCACGGGCCGCAAGCCACCCCGCGCGGCCCTCGGCCAGGGCGGGGGTCTGCGCCGTCCCTTTCCACGGCATACCCCCGCACCGACGCCGGAATTCGAAGACCCTCCCGCGCGCCGGGCGCTGGCGGGTGTGTACGCGCTGGTCTCCGTAGGCCTGGCCGCGGGCGCCCGGGCGGCGTGGATATTGGGAATGAAAACAGGACAGTGAGTGCTGTCGCCGCCAGTTTATCTTTGTTTGTATCCCCATTACAGTTGTTTGCTGGCCCGACGCCGACATGCAGGTGCGGCCTTCCTTCTTACCGATAGAGAAAGACCATGAACTCCTCCTACACCGCATTCGTTTCGCTGATCGGCCGCCTCCTGCTGGCCTACATGTTCATTCCGGCCGGCTACGGCAAGCTGGCCAACATCGAGGGCACGGCCGGCTACATCGCCAGCAGCGGCCTGCCCATGGGGTCGGCGCTGGCCGTGCTGGCGGGCCTGCTCGAACTCCTGGGTGGCCTGGCACTCGTGCTCGGCTGGCAGGTGCGTTGGGCCGGCCTGGCGCTGGCGCTGTTCACCCTCATCGCCAGCTTCTTCTTCCACACCTTCTGGTCGGTGCCCGCCGAGCAGCAGATGGTGCAGCAACTGATGTTCATGAAGAACCTCTCGGTGACCGGCGGCCTGCTGCTGATTTCGGCCCTGGGCGCCGGACCGCTGAGCCTGGACGCACGCCGCCAGCGCGCCTGAACCACTGGGCGGCGCGCCCCGCGCAGCGCCGCCCGCCCCCTCTATTTTTTCCTGCTACCGGAGACCACCATGTCCAAAGTTCTCGTTCTCTACTATTCGACCTACGGCCACCTGGAAACCATGGCCTCTGCCGTCGCCGAAGGCGCGCGCGCCGCTGGCGCCACGGTGGACATCAAGCGCGTGCCCGAAACCGTGCCCGAGGAAATCGCCAAGACGGCCTACTTCAAGCTCGACCAGAGCGCGCCGGTGGCCAGCATCGCCGACCTTGAGCAGTACGACGCCATCATCGTCGGCGCGCCGACGCGTTTTGGCCGCATGCCGGCGCAGATGGCCAGCTTCCTCGACCAGGCCGGCGGCCTGTGGGCGCGCGGCGCGCTGAACGGCAAGGTGGGCGGAGCCTTCACCTCGACCGCCACGCAGCACGGCGGCCAGGAAATGACGCTGTTTTCCATCATCACCAACCTGCTGCATTTCGGCATGGTGATCGTCGGCCTGCCCTACAGCCACCAGGGCCAGATGACGCTGGACGAAGTGGTCGGCGGCAGCCCCTACGGCGCTTCGACCATTGCCGGCGGCCAGGGCCAGCGCCAGCCGAGTGCCATCGAGCTCGAAGGCGCGCGCCACCAGGGCAAGCTGGTGGCCGAGACCGCGAACAAGCTGTTCGGCCAACAAGGCTCCTAGGCAAACAGTTTGCCGCGCGCCGCACTGGTGATGGCGGCAACCGCCGGATGGGTGATGCGGCGCTCGACCGAGATGGCGTAGAACTCTTCCCACATGCCGGCCGGGCGGCCCAGTTCCACCACCTGGTACTGCTGGGCAACCTCCTGTGCCAGCACGGAAGGCGCCGCAAACACGCCTTGCCCCTCCCTCCCGAAGGCCTTGAGCAAGGCGCTGTCGTCGAACTCCGCGGCCAGGGTCGGCGCCAGCCCCTGCTGGCGCATCCAGGCGTCCAGGCGGGGGCGCAGCGCCGACGCGTTGGTGGGAAGCAGCATGGGCAAGCGGCCGAGGCACGCGGGAAAGCCGGCCTGGGCGCGCCGCGCCGTGAAACCAAACTGCTTGATGAGCCGGGGCGCCGCAAAAAACGCTATGCCGCTGCGTCCGAGCAGGTGCGTATAGACCTTCAGGCTCAGGTGCGCGGGCGCCGGAACATCGGAGAGCACCAGATCCAGGCGATGCACAGCCAGATCGGCCAGCAACGCGGTGAGCCCGCCTTCGTGGCACACCAGCTGGGGTGGGTCCGGCAAGGCCATCGCCGGTTCCAGCACGTGAAACGCAATGGCCTTGGGCAGCGCGTCGGAGATGCCTGCCCGCAGCACGGTGGCGCGGCGCAGGTCCCGACCGCTCGCCAGAGCCTCGCCCAGCGCGTCGCCGAGCGCGAAGATGTCTTCCGCATAGCGCATGACCAGCCGGCCGGTGTCCGTCGGCTCCACGCCGCGCCCGGCCTTGCGCAAGAGAGGCTGGCCGATGCGCTGCTCAAGTTGCTTGATCTGCCCGCTCAGCGTCTGCGGCGTCAGGTGCAGCGCTTCGCTTGCACGTACCACGCCGCCGGCGCGCATCACCGTCCAGAAGTAGTGCAGGTGTTTGTAGTTCACGACGCAAACCCTCCATAAACTTCGCTTTTTTCGAAGTAATTCAGGCGATTTTCTGCTTTTTTTTCAGGGTGGCCGTACTTAAAGTGCCTTCATCAACCACCCTGCAAGGAGCTTCCGATGAACTGCCCACATTGCCCTGACACCACGCTCGTCATCAGCGAGCGCAGCGGCATCGAGATCGACTACTGCCCGAAGTGCCGCGGCGTCTGGCTCGATCGCGGCGAGCTCGACAAGCTCATCGAACGCTCCATGCCTGCCGATCTCGCTTCGGCCGAACATGCCCGGCACAGAGGCGCAAGGGACGTGCGTTACGAGGCCGAGCGCCCGCACGCCAAGTACGAGTCTCGCCACCGCCCGCGCAAGTCCTGGCTCAGCGAAATTTTCGATTGACCGCTGCATGCCCCGTCTGCGTCCAGCGGGGACGGGCCTGGCTTCGCAACCCATGCCAGCCCCGCGCAGTTGCCATTCTTCCACCGCGTTTCCAAGGAGCTCCCCATGCGTGCCTATCCCCACAACAGCCCCCAAGCCGCAGCGCGCGTTGCCGCTTTGGCGATGCTGGCCGACGGACATGTCTGCCGCAGTGAAATGGCGGCGCTCATCGCACTACAAGCCAGTGCGCGCCTGCCTCTCACGCCGCTGGCCCTGCATGGCGTGTTGCAGGGGGTGTCCGAAGACCTTCTGGTCAGTGCCCGCGCCGACTGGGGCAGTACCTGCCGACTGGACGCTCCCGCTTTGCACGCGCTGCTGGAGGAAATCAGCGACCCCGCCTTGCGTGCCAGCACGCTCGCCCTGTGCCAGCAACTGGTGCATGCCGACGGGCACTGCGCGCCCGACGAGCAGCTTTTGGTGGAGCGCATGCGCGAGCGCTGGACCCAGCCCGTCCGGGCACTTTGAGCCAAGGCGATTTCCCATCGGGCAGCGCACGCCTGAACCCTGTTCATCCACTCTGGAGCCAGCTTGACCGAATTCCTGCAATCGCCCTTTCTGGGCCAGGCCACCTGGTTGTGGCTGGTTTTCGTGGGCGTGGTGGCGGCCCTCCTCGCGTTCGACCTTGGGGTGCTGCACCGCGACGATCACGAGATCGGGGTGCGCGAGAGCCTCCTGCTTTCCGCTGGCTACATCGGCGCCGCCTCGCTCTTCGGCGCCTGGCTGTGGTGGCAGCTGGGCGCGCAAAGCGGCGTCGACTATTTCACCGGTTTCCTCATCGAAAAGTCGCTGTCGATGGACAACGTCTTCGTCATCGCGATGATCTTTGCCTTCTTCGGCATTCCGCGCAGCTACCAGCACCGCGTGCTGTTCTGGGGAATTCTCGGGGTCATCGTACTGCGCGCCCTGATGATCGGGCTGGGCGCTGCACTGGTGACGCGGTTCGACTGGGTGCTCTACCTGTTCGGCGCGTTCCTGGTCGCCACAGGCATCAAGATGCTGACGATGTCGGGCCATGCGACCGATCTGGGCGATAACCGTACGCTGCGCTGGCTGCGCCGCCATGTGCGCGTGACGCCCGCCCTGCATGGCAACGCCTTTTTCGTGCGCGCGCCGCATCCCACGCGGGCGGACGATGCGCAGGTGTGGTGGGCCACACCCCTGTTTCTGGCCCTGTGCATGGTCGAGTTCGCCGACCTGATCTTCGCGGTCGACTCGGTGCCGGCCATCTTTGCCATCATCACGGACCCCTTCATCGTTTACACGAGCAACATTTTTGCGATTCTCGGCCTGCGCGCCCTGTACTTTGCCCTGGCGGCCATGGCGCACCGCTTCGTCTACCTGAAATACGCCCTGGCCTTGGTGCTGGTCTTCATCGGCGGCAAGATTTTCCTCGTGGACCTGGTCGGCAAACTCCCGTCGCTGGTCAGCCTGGGCGTCACGCTGGGGCTCATTGCCGGCGGGGTGCTGGTGTCGCTGTGGAAGACGCGCACCTTGAATCGCGCAGCGTGACCACGCCGAAAGTGCGCCCCAGCAGCGCAAGCGGATGGCGGAGCCGGCGCACGAGCGCTCTGGCGGTTCAAGGCTGCCGGGCCAGCGATGGCCGCGCAGCGTCCTTGAAATATCGAGTCAAATTCGCCTCCAGCGCTTACCCATAAAGCGCTGGGAGCTACTATTTTGATAGCTTTACTGCGCTGCAGGCGCGAATGCGCCCCGCGCTGAACGTGCCGAATCCGTTCCCAGAAACGCGAAATCCACCTCCGGCGCCAGCCCGCTGACAATGCGCGCCAGGCTCTTGCCCGAGCCGCAGGCGTGCGTCCAGCCGAGCGTGCCGTGGCCGGTGTTGAGGTAGAGGTTGGGCACGCGCGACTGGCCGATGAGCGGCAGATTCGACGGCGTGGCCGGGCGCAGGCCGCTCCAGAACTGCGCCGCGCTGGTGTCGCCGGCGCCTGGGAACAGCTCCTCCACGCGGCGCACGATGGCCTCGCAGCGCACCGGGTTCAGGTCGCGGTCGTAGCCGTTGAGCTCGGCCGTGCCGGCGATGCGCAGGCGGTCGCCCCCCTCGGCCGAGGTGTAGCGCGAGAACACCAGCTTGAATTCGTCGTCGGTGAGCGAAACCTGGTGCGCCTTGGTGGCGTCCTTCACCGGCAGGGTCACCGAGTAGCCCTTGGCCGGGTAGATCGGCAGCTTTAGGCCGAGCGGCTTGGCCAGCAGCGGCGAGAAGCTCCCCAGCGCCAGCACGTAGGCGTCGCCCTGGACGCGCTGGTAGCGGCCCTCGGCATCGGTCACTTCCACGTGGTCGAGGCGCCCGCCCACCTGGCGCAGCGCGGTGATGTGCTCGCCCATGCGGAACTGCACGCCGTCGGCCACGCAACGCGCCGCCAGTTCGCGCGCGAACCGGTTGGCGTCGCCCGATTCGTCCTCGGCAGTGTAGGTCGCGCCGGCCAGCTGCGGGCGGATGTGCGCCAGCGCGGGCTCCAGGCGCACGGCTTCGTCGGCGGAAATGACCTGGCGCTCGCAACCGAGCTCGCGCATCTGCCGCGCGGGCGCCTCGGCGGCGTCGAACTCCTTCTGGCTGGTGTAGAAGTGCAGGATGCCCTGCGTGCGCTGGTCGTACTCCAGACCCAGGTCGCGCCGCAGCGCCTGCAGCGTGCTGCGGCTGTAGGTGCCCAGGCGCACGATGTGGGCGATGTTGTGGCGCGTGCGCGTCGGCGTGCATTCGCGCAGGAACTGCAGGCCCCACACCCACTGGCGCATGTCGGCGCGCAGGCGAAAGAGCAGCGGGGCGTCCTCGCGCCCCAGCCATTGCAGCAGCTTGGCCGGCGCGCCGGGGTTGGCCCAGGGCTCGGCGTGGCTGACCGACACCTGGCCGCCGTTGGCGAAGCTGGTTTCCGCGCCGGGCGTAGCCTGGCGGTCGATGACGGTGACGTCGTGGCCCTGCTGGCGCAGGAAATAGGCCGAGGTGACGCCGAGCAGGCCGGCGCCCAATACGATGACTCGCATGAGAGAACTCCAGAGAACGGTGATCGCACCCCACTTCGGTGGGCTGCGTGCCGCTCCCTCTGTCCTCGGTACCTGAGAGATTCAACCCGCGGTTCGGCGGGCCTTGCTCCTTCGGTGCGTCACGGGCGTGACGGCTCTCCAGACGGCGTTTGGAACGCGGGCGTTCCACGGTGGGCAGTACGGTACCTGAGCGTTCATGGGAGTTTGCGCCTTCGGTGGCACGCGTGGCGCGTGCGCTCTCCTGCGCCGGCGAGTGTAGCAGCCGCGGCCGCGCGCACCGCCGCTATTTTCGCGCTGTGTGCGGCTTGGTCGCGGCGGTCCCGGGCGCGGTCTCGGCGTCCAGGCCAGTGGGCAGCGTGCGGAGCGTGGGGTTGCGCGCCTCGCGGACACGGTTCTCCTCGTCGAACGCCTCGATGCCGCTCGTGGCCGCGTCCGCCTCCTGCCCGCCGCCGTAGCCGCCATAGCCGCTGCGGTGGTAGGCCGCTTGGTCGGGGCCGCTGCGGGGCGCGCTGGCGTCGTGCTTGCCTTGCGCGGCAGAACCCTCCTGGCCGGCGCCGGCGGTGGAGCGCATGCCGTACTGAGACAAGTGGTCGCCGTCGCCCGGTGCGTCCGGGTCCGGGGCGTGGGCAGCGTGGTTTTTGGGGTCGGATGGGTCGTGGGCCATGGGAGTCTCCAGTCAAGGCGCCGGGTAGGCCGGCACAAGACCCTATCTTTCCGCCAACGCGCCGCGCGGTGCGTGGGCCGGCATCCCGCATGCCTGTCGGCGCGGTGTGCGCTTGCCCGGCGCCATGCTGGCCGCGCGGCGGTGTCGGGTGCCGACACGCACAGGTGCCGGGCTCCTACGTGCGCGGCTGGCGGGTGGTGCCATGGTGGTGGCCTTGCGGCTCGGCCGCGGCGGGAGGCGACCATGGCGACACGCGTTTTGTGGAAAGGGGCGATTTCCTTCGGGTTGGTACACATTCCGGTGGGGCTGCACACGGCCACCAGCGAGCAGGGCATCGACTTCGATTGGCTGGACAAGCGCACCATGGACCCGGTGGGCTACAAGCGCGTGAACAAACGCACCGGCAAGGAGATCACGCGCGAGCACATCGTGAAAGGCGTGCAGACAGGCGACGGCGAATACGTCGTGCTGTCCAAGGAAGAAATCGAGGCCGCCTTCCCCAAGACCACGCAGACGATCGAGATCGAGCGCTTCGTCGCCACCGGCGACATTCCGTTTTCCTACCTCGAACGCCCCTACTACCTGGCGCCCATCAACAAGGGCGCCAAGGTCTACGCGCTGCTGCGCGAGACGCTGCGCGAAACCGGCAAGGTCGGCCTGGCGACGGTGGTCATACAGACCAAGCAGCACCTGGCCGCACTCATGCCCTGCGGGCCGGCGCTGGTGCTGAACCTGTTGCGCTGGGGCGACGAGGTCAAGCCCACGGATGGGCTGGACCTGCCGGCCGCATCGGCGCAAAAGATTTCCCCGGCCGAGAAGAAGATGGCCGCGCAGCTGGTCGAGGAAATGACCGGCCCATGGAACCCGAAAGACTTCAAGGACGAGTTCCGCGAGCAGGTCATGGCCCTGGTGGAGCAAAAGCGCGAGGCCGGCGACACGCAAACCGTGCTCCAACCGGAAGAAGCCCCGCCGGAAAGCGCGGAAGTGATCGACCTCACCGCCCTGCTGCAGCGCAGCCTGGGCGGCAAGGAGGGAAAGGGCGCCAAGAGCGGCGCCAAGCAGGTCGCTTCCAAATCCACGGCGAAAAAGGCGCCAGCACGCAAGGCGCCCACCAAGGGCACCGCCCAGTCGGGCACGGCGGCGCGCAAGCGCAAGGCCGCTTGAAAGCCTGCCCATGGCGACGAACCGCCCCCCGCCCGACGACGCGCTTTCGCGCTACCGCCAGAAGCGCAATTTCAACCGGACGCCCGAGCCGCAAGGCGCGGTGGAGCCGGCGGCTGGAGCGCTGCGCTTCGTGATCCACAAGCACTGGGCGACGCGCCTGCACTACGACCTGCGCCTGGAATGCCAAGGCACCATGAAAAGCTGGGCGGTGCCCAAGGGCCCCAGCCTGGATCCCCAGGACAAGCGCATGGCCGTGCAGGTGGAGGACCACCCCATCGGCTACAACCAGTTCGAGGGGCAGATTCCGCCCGGCCAGTACGGCGCCGGGCGCGTGATCCTGTGGGAGCGCGGCCACTGGATTCCGCACGGCGACCCGGTCGCGGGGCTGCGGGACGGCCACCTCAAGTTCACGCTGGAGGGCGAAAAACTGCGCGGCAGCTGGGCGCTGGTGCGCATGGGCGGCAAGCGCTTCGACCCCAAGAAGCCGGCCTGGCTGCTCATCAAGGAGCGCGATGGCGAAGCGCGGCCGGCAGCGGAGTACGACGTGACCGAGGCGCTGCCAGACAGCGTGAACGCGGGCACTGCGGGGAGCACCGCTGCCGGAAGGACGCGTACCAGGAGGGCCGTCAAGGCGCCGCCCGACACAGCGGGGCCGGCGCTCGGGACCGCGCTCAAGAAGCTCCCCGACACGCTGGCGCCTCAGCTTGCCACGCTGGCGAGCGCGCCGCCGCCGGGTCCCGCGCGCTGGCTGTACGAGCTCAAGTTCGACGGCTACCGCATGCTCGCCCGCATCGATGCGCGCGGCGGCGTGCGCCTGTTCACGCGCAGCGGCAACGACTGGACGGAAAAGCTCCCGACCATCGCCCAGGCCGTGAAGGGCCTGGGCCTGCGCTCGACCTGGCTGGATGGCGAAATCACCGCCGACGGCGACAGCGGAGCGCCCGACTTCCAGCGCCTGCAGAACGCCTTCGACCGCAGATCGACCACCGAACTGGTGTACACGCTGTTCGATCTGCCGTTCCATGCCGGGCGCGACCTGCGCGCGGTGCCGCTGACCGAGCGGCGCGCCGCGCTGCAGGCGCTGTGGGCGCCGGCCGAAGGCGGCAACCTGCGCTTCAGCGCCGCGTTCGAGGCGCGCGCCTCGGACCTGGTCGCCTCGGCGTGCAAGATCGGTTTCGAGGGCGTGATCGGCAAGCGCGCCGATGCGCCCTACCGCAGTGGGCGCAGCAGCGACTGGATCAAGCTCAAGTGCAGCCAGCGGCAGGAGTTCGTCCTTGGCGGCTTCACCGAGCCGCGGGGCAGCCGCGGTGGCCTGGGCGCGCTGTTGCTCGGCGTGCACGACCCCCAGGGCCGCTTGCTCTATGCCGGCAAGGTGGGCACCGGCTTCACCGACGCCGCGCTCCAGCGCCTGCGCACCCAGCTGGATGTCCACGTGCAAAAAGTCTGCCCGTTTTCCCGGGTACCGCCCGACGCGCGCGGGGCGCATTGGCTGGCCCCGACGTTGGTGGCCGAAGTCGCCTTTGCCGAGTGGACCCAGGACGGGCACATCCGGCACGCAGTCTTCAAGGGCCTGCGCAGCGACAAGCCGGCGAAGGCCATCGTGCGCGAGCGCGCCGAGCCGCCACCGGCGGGCACCGGCCACAAGCCAGGCCAGCCCGACGCCACCGCCGCCGAGTTGCCCCCAGGGCTGCACCTCACCCACGGCGAGCGGGTCATCGACCGCGCGAGTGGCAGCACCAAGCTGGACCTCGCCCGCTACTACGCCACCGTCGGGCCGCTGATGCTCGAGCACCTGCGGGACCGGCCGGTGGCGCTGGTGCGCGCACCGGACGGCGTTGGCAAGGAAACGTTCTTCCAGAAACACGGCGACGCCGACCGCCTGCCCGGGATCGCGGCGCTCGACCCCCGGCTCGATCCGGGCCACGGACCGCTGCTGGAAATCCACTCGGCCGAAGGCCTGCTGTCGGCGGCGCAGATGAACGTGATCGAATTCCACACCTGGAACGCGCGTGCCGACCGCATCGAGCGGCCCGACCGCATCACCTTCGACCTCGATCCCGGTGAAGGCGTGCCCTGGGTACAGGTGCAGGAGGGCGCCGAGTTGCTGCGTGTGCTGCTGCGCGAACTCGGCCTGCCCGCGTTCCTGAAAACCAGCGGCGGCAAGGGCCTGCACGTGGTCGTGCCGATCAAGCGGCTGCGCGACTGGGACAGCAGCAAGGCGTTTTCGCAGGCCGTCGTGCAGCACCTGGCGCGCACGATTCCGCAGCGCTTCGTCGCCAAGAGCGGGCCGAAGAACCGCGTCGGCAAGATCTTCGTCGACTACCTGAGGAACGGCCGCGGTGCCACCACGGTGGTCGCCTGGTCGGCGCGCGCGCGGCCGGGCCTGGGCGTTTCCGTTCCGGTCGCCTGGTCGGAATTGCCCACCATCACCAGCGGCGCGCACTGGACCGTGACAAACATCGAAGAGCGCCTGCGCGTGGGCAACGCCCCCTGGCAGGGCTACGCGAAGGCGGCGGTGGCGCTCGGCGCTGCGGAGCGGGCGCTGCAGGCGGCGGACGGCGGGTGAGGCGGGCACCGCTGTTCCGGGCCCGCAAGAACGAGAAAAATTTCGGCCAAAATGGCCGTTAGCGCTTATGGATGTTGATCGGAAAGCTATTATTTTGTGAGTTTCGATGCGCCGCCCACGCGCTCATTTGTGGTCCGGCTCGACCGGCCCCGGGGTGCCCGGCGGCGCAGGCTCGGGCGGGACCACCGGCTTGCCGACGTTGTGCGCTTCGCGGCCCGCGTCGGTATTCACCAGTCCGCGCTCTACATCGCGGTACGCCTGCTGCACGAGGGGGCTTGGGTTGCCATCCGTCATGCCGACCGACTGGTCGCGTTCGTGCGGCAGCTGCGGCGAGTTGGGCGCGCCCGTCTCTTCCTGTCGCTCATGGCCGCGTTGCGCCTGCTCCACCGGCACGGTGGTGTTCACGCTGGGCTGGGGGTGCTCTTCGGGCAGTTCGCGGCTGGGGGTGTCGATGGGGTTCATGGGGCAAATCCTTGGCTATTGCCTCGGCAATGGCCTTGGCAAGCGACCATGCTAGGCCGGCCGTGGGCGGCGCTCTGTAGGCGGCGGGCGCAAAGGTTCGGCATCCTCAGCGCTTGCGCGGCGCCTTGATGGCTTGTGCGTCCGGAGCCGCGCCGGGCGCCGCCGGCGGCAGGTAATTGGCGCCCGTCACCACCGGCCGCCCGGTCTGGCCTCCCAGTTGGTCGCGGGCCTGGCGGGCGATACGGCCGCCGGTTCTTGCGGCGCTCTTGTTGTCGGCCATGCCGGTAGCGTCCACGCTTTCGGCGATTTGCCGGGTGGAGAGTTCGGCGAGCGCGGTAAAGATCAGCTCTGCTTCGCTCATGTGGTCGCGCAGGTTGTGGCTTTTCAGCCCTTTCTTGGCCATGTGTTGCGCCACGCTCAGGCCCGACCATTCTTGGTGAATGAGGTTGGTGAGGATGGCGAACTCGCTTCCCGCCTTGATGTCGTGCTCGCTCCAGCAATCGGTGAGCTTGTTGCGGGTTTCCTGCCCCGTCATGCGCTGCTGGATCCACTTATCGCTGCGGCCATGCTGCTGCCAGGTTTGGCGGGCACGGTCCAGCGACAAGGCGGGGTCGGCCATCTCCTGCATGCGTTCGTAGCCTACCTTGGCGAGCCAGAGCTTGATGGGCTCGGCTTTGGGGCTGGGCACAGATTGCACCAGACGCAACAAGGTTTTGGCCGTGGCAACGTCGGTGAGGCGCTGTTTGCCATCGGCAGCGGGCATCTTCAACTGGTGACAAGCTGTCACCAGTTGGCTCCCTTCGTTGCCAAGCCGACGTTTGAGCTGGTTCCAGTATTTGCGGGCGGTCAGGTCGTTAGGCTGCTGCGTCAGCACCTGCACTACGTCAATCACTGAAAACCACCAGGTCTCGGTGCTTTCGTCGTACACGCGGCGGATGGATTGGCCTTCGAATTCGGTGGGCAGGATCTTCATGGCAATTGCCTGGGTTTTTTTACAGCATACTGACGCCCGGCCCTTACGCCAAGCCCCATTTTCGACTCGGTCAATGGGCCCCGTGCCACACTCCTTCCATGTCCGCCGAAGAATGGTCCACCCAGGCCTTGCAGGCCTTTGACGCCGTGGTCCGGGCGGGCGGGGGCCTGCGCGTGCGCGGCGGGCAGCGCGGCATGGCGCAGTGCGTGGCCGAGACCTTTGCCCGGGCGCAGCTGGGCAAGGTGGAAGACGACGCCACGCCGCAGCGGGCGATTGCCGTGGTTCAGGCGGGCACGGGGGTCGGCAAGTCGCTCGCCTACTGTGCGCCGGCGATCGCCATTGCGCTGGCACGCGGCACGCGGGTCGTCATCTCGACGGCCACGGTGGCGCTGCAGGAGCAGCTCGTGCACAAGGATTTGCCGCTGCTGGCGGCGCAGATGCCCGAGCCGTTTCGCTTCGCGCTCGCCAAGGGGCGCGGGCGCTACGTCTGCAAGCTCAAGCTCGAACGCCTGGCCGGCGCGGGCGCGGCGGGCGAGGGCGACGGGGCCGACGACGACCTGTTCCCGGAAGACGAAGCGCCCGCCTCCGGCCAGGTGCACGAAGCCCGCGTGCGCTTCTACAAGGGCATGGCCGACGCGCTGGCCAGCAGCGCCTGGGACGGCGACCGCGACAGCCTGCACGAGCAGCCCGACGCCGCGCTGTGGCGCCCGGTCGCGGCCGAGGCGAGCTCGTGCACCGGCAAGCACTGCCCGGTGTTCAGCGAATGCAGCTACTTCGAGGCGCGCAAGGCGCTGGTGGGCGCGCAGGTGATCGTCGTGAACCACGATTTGCTGCTCGCCTCGCTGGGCGCGCGCGTGCTGCCCGAGCTCGACAACTGCCTGCTGGTGCTGGACGAGGCCCACCACCTGCCCGCCACCGCACTGGAGCAATTCGCCTGCCGCATGGACCTGAGCCGCCTGGCCTGGGTGGACCGGCTGGCCAGCCGCGCGCTGCGCGTGGGCACGCTGCTGGAAGTGATGGAGGTCGCCGACATCCCCGCGCAGGCCAGCGGCCTGCGCCAGGCGCTGCAGGCGCTGGAGCGCCTGGCGCTCGACGCCTACGGCCCCGAGCTGCGCGGCGAGACGGGCGGCTCGGGCCCGCGCCGCTGGGCCCGGCCGGGGGACGCCGCAACGCCCACGCGCCACCGGCCGGCGCGCGGGCTGCTGGCGGCGCAGCTGCACGCGCCGCTCGCCGAGGTGGCGGCGCAGGCCAGCGCCTTCCTGGAGAGCCTGCGCGCCATCGCCAAGGCGCTGCGCACCGCCCTGCGCGACACGCCGCTCGAAGCCCGGCGCCTGGCCGCGCTGTACGCGCAGATCGGCATGCTCGCCCCGCGCCTGGAGGAGGTGCATGCCTGCGCCACACTGCTGCTGCAAGCCCCGGCCGAGGGCGCCAGCGCGGTGCCGGCCGCCAAGTGGTTCACGCTCGCGCAGAGCGGCGAATTCCTGCTGCTGCAGGCGCACGCCAGCCCGGTGCTGCCCGGCAACACGCTGCGCCAGCAGCTGTGGAGCGTGGTGCGCGGCGCGGTGCTGACCTCGGCCACGCTGACGAGCTGCGGCAGTTTCGATTTCTTCCTGCGCGAATCCGGCCTGTGGGGCATGGAGGAGGCGCGCACGCTGGAAGTCGCCAGCCCCTTCGACTACGCCGCCCAGGGCACGTTGGTGCTGGCCGAGACCCGCGCCGACCCCAAGGACGCCGACCGTTTCAACGCCGAGATGGTCGATGCCCTGCTTGAAGACCTGACGCGCGTGCGCGCCGGGGCGCTGGTGCTGTTCACCTCGCGCGAGCAGATGCGCCGCGCCGTGGACGCCCTGGCCACCGACATGCGTACGCGCGTGCTGGTGCAGAACCAGCTGCCACGCCCGCAGCTGCTGGCGCGGCACCGCGAGCGCGTGGCGGCCGGCGAGCCGTCCATCGTGTTCGGCATGCAGTCCTTCGGCGAGGGCCTGGACCTGCCGGGCGCGCTGTGCGAATCGGTGTTCATCACCAAGCTGCCCTTCGCCCCCCCGGACGACCCCGTGGCCGAGGCGCGCGCCGAGTGGCTGCGCAGCGTCGGCCGCGACCCGTTCACCGAGCTGGTGGTGCCGGCCACCGCCCTGCGCCTGGCGCAGTGGGCCGGCCGCGCGATCCGCAGCGAGGACGACCAGGCGCATGTGTACTGCTACGACAAGCGCCTCACGCGCACCCGCTACGGCCAGCAGCTCCTCAAGGGCCTGCCGCCGTTTGCGCTGGAGCAACGCGCGCCGCTGCAGCCGCTGTAGAGTCGCCAGCCTTTTCCACCACCACGACCAGAAATCATCCCATGCCCCACACCGTGCCTGCCTGCCCCCAATGCGGCCTGGAGAACACCTACCCCGACGGCAGCAACTACGTGTGCCCCGACTGCGCGTTGGAATGGCCACAGCTGGCCGACACCCCGGACACAGACGCCGATGCGGGCGACGGCATCGTGCGCGACGCCAACGGCAACCCCCTCGCCGATGGCGACGCGGTGATCCTGGTGAAAGACCTCAAGGTCAAGGGATCGTCCTCCACGCTCAAGAAGGGCACCAAGATCAAGAGCATCCGTCTGGTCGATGGCGCCGACGGCCACAACGTGGACTGCAAGACAGACCTGGGCAGCATGCTGCTCAAGTCGGAGTTCCTGAAAAAGGCCTGAACCAGGCAGCTGTCTGGGGTGGTGGGGGCTGGTGGCGCAGGTGGTGCACAAATCCCGGAAAATCCGCGCTGTTCTGTGGGTTTCCCGCTCCTCCTGTTTTTTCTGATCCCGGGCCTTTTGCATGACCGATTCCACCTCCAACCTGCCCCCCTTGCCCGACCGTCTGTCCGTGGACCCCCGCAGCCCGCACCATGTGGCCGACGTGTTCCAGCACCCCATTGGCATCCGCTTCAACGGCAAGGACCGCACCGACGTGGAGGAATACTGCGTCAGCGAAGGCTGGGTCAAGGTCCCTGCGGGCAAGACCGTGGACCGCAAGGGCCAGCCGCTGATGCTCAAGCTCAAGGGCAAGGTCGAGGCGTTTTATCGGTGACCTCCCCCCAAGCGGCTGCGTCGCTCCAGGCGGCCCACTGGGTGATTCACTGCGACGCCAGTGCCTGGCCCAACCCCGGGCGCATGGGCCTGGGCGCGGTGCTGACGGGGCCCGACGGAACCGTGCGGCACCAGATCTCCGAAGCCACCCCCTTCACCGGCTGCAACAACGAGGCCGAACTGCGCGCGTTGCTTGCCGCCCTGGACTGGCTCGCGCGGCAGGGGGTGCCGGCATCGACCACGGTGCGGGTGTTCAGCGACAACAGCGTGCTGGTCGAGCAGCTCGGGGGCCGGGCGATAGCGCCCATCGAGCGGCTGTCGCCCCTGTTCGACGCGGCGCGCCGGCTGCTGCAGGCATTCCAGGGCGCCGATCTGCAGTGGATTCCCCGCCACCGCAATGGCGCCGCCGATGCGCTGGCACGGGCGGCACTGGGGCTGGCGCCCAAGGCCGCCATCCCGCCTGGCCGCCGCAAGGGCAGCCGCAAGCGGCGCTGATACCCGGCAGCACATGCTTGCCCCAGGTCATTCCGCCTGGGCCGCGGCGCCCCTTTTTTGCTCAAACTGCTCTATATTTGCTAGCTGCGCGCGGCGCCGCGTGGACCCGGCGGCCCGGTTTCTGCCCCGGCCCGCGGGCGCTCGGCCACAGGACATGAATACTACCGTATTGATAGCTTAAACAGCATACGTCATAAGCGCTAGAGGCACTTTATGCTCTTATTTTCGCCGCCCAGCCTGCGTCTGCCGCCGGCCCTGCTCGCGCTGGCCCTGGCCGGCACGCTGCTGCTGAGCGGCTGCGGCACGCCGCCCTCGGCCGTGCGCAGCGCGCGCGGCACGCCGGCGACGCTTTCCGACACCCAGGCCAGCAACATCGCCATCCACGCGCTCGGACTGGTGGGCACGCCCTACCGCTACGGCGGCAACACGCCGCAGGGTGGCTTCGACTGCAGCGGCCTGATCGGCTACGTCTACCGCAGCGAGGTCGGAACGCCGCCGCCGCGCTCCGTCGCCCAGCTTGACGGCTGGGGCGAAGCCATAGGCGCGGGCGAGCTGCGCACCGGCGACCTGGTGCTGTTCGGCAACGGCCGGCGGCCGACGCACGCCGGCATCTACGTCGGGGCGGGGCGCTTCGTGCACGCGCCGTCCACCGGCGGAGAGGTGCGGCTCGACGTGCTGACCTCCGGCTACTGGGCGCGCCAGAACCCCGGCTACCGCCGGCCCTGAGGGGCGGGCGCGCCAGGCGCGACAATCGGCGGCATGACACACCAGCCGCGCCCCGCCCAGCCGCATTCCACCCACGACACCACGCGCACCGACGACACGCGCATCAAGGCCGTGCGCCCGCTCATCACCCCCGCCCTGCTCGACGAATGGCTGCCGGTGCCGGACGCGGCCCAGGCGCTGGTCGAGGGCAGCCGCGCCGCCATCTCGCGCGTGCTGCACGGCCAGGACGACCGGCTGATCGTCGTCGTCGGCCCCTGCTCCATCCACGACCACGGCCAGGCCATGGAGTACGCCCGTGCCCTCAAGGAACTGGCCGACGCCCACGCCGACGAGCTGCTAGTGGTGATGCGCGTGTATTTCGAGAAACCGCGCACCACGGTGGGCTGGAAGGGCTACATCAACGACCCGCACATGGACGGCAGCTTCGCCATCAACGAGGGCCTGGAGATGGCGCGCCAGCTGCTGCTCGACGTGCTGGCACTCGGCCTGCCGGTCGGCACCGAGTTCCTCGACCTGCTCTCCCCGCAATTCATCAGCGAGCTGGTCAGCTGGGGCGCCATCGGCGCCCGCACCACCGAGAGCCAGAGCCACCGGCAGCTGGCGAGCGGCCTGTCGTGCCCGGTGGGCTTCAAGAACGGCACGGACGGCGGCGTCAAGGTGGCGAGCGACGCCATCCAGGCGGCGCAGGCGCCGCATGCCTTCATGGGCATGACCAAGATGGGCCAGGCGGCGATCTTCGAGACGCGCGGCAACGACGACTGCCACGTCATCCTGCGCGGCGGCAAGGAGCCCAACTACGGCGCTGCCGAGGTGGACGCGGCGTGCGCGCTGCTCGCCGCCGCCGGCCTGCGCGCCCAGGTGATGATCGACGTCTCGCACGCCAACAGCAGCAAGCAGCACCAGCGCCAGATCGCGGTGGCCGAGGCCGTGGGCCAGCAGGTCGCCGCCGGCGACGCGCGCATCATCGGCGTGATGATCGAGAGCCACCTCGAGGAAGGCCGCCAGGACATCGTCCCGGGCCAGGCGCTCGCCCACGGTGTCTCCGTGACGGACGCCTGCATCGGCATGGCGCAGACCGCCCCCGTGCTGGCGCAGCTCGCGGCCAGCGTGCGCGCGCGGCGCGCGGCGCTGGGACGTTGACCGCAGCGGCCGGGCGCCGCTCGGGGCGCTTTTCCCCTGTCAGGCAAGCAACAGCCGAAAATGCCCTTGCGGTGTATATTGGAATTCTTCCTTAGCCACTTCGTTCTGTGAGATCGCTCCCGCGCGGCGCGCACCGGGTTTGCGCCGCAAGTCGGTGCTTTCGCACGGCGCACCCCGCATGAGCGCCACGTCCACCCGCCCGCAACTGCAGCCTGTCGCCGCACAGGAAGCAGCCGATCCAGCACTGAAAGTGCTGGCCGAGGACGCGGCCCACGAAGCCCGCATGCACGCCGTGCTGGTCAGCATCCAGCAGGAGCTGTCGGCCCCTTCGCTCACCGACCAGGAACTGCTGCAACGCGCCGTCTCGGCCGCGCTGCACGCCACCAGCGGCGTGGGCGCAAGCCTGGAACTGCTTGAAAACGGCGGCCTGCGCTGCGTCGCGGCGGCCGGCCAGCCACCGCGGGGTGCCGGGCATTGGGTCGCCACCGACGAGCACCCCGCGTGGAGCGTGCTCGCTGCCGGGCAGGCGCTGCGCAGCAATGGCTCCCAGGAAGCCGGGTGGCCGCCCGCACCCGGTCCGCCCGAAATGCCGGCACGGCCGCAGCTGGCGGTGCCGCTGCGGCGCGATGCCGCCATCGTGGGCGCCATCACGGTCTGGTCGGACGCGGGGCAGGCCTTTGCCGAACGCGACCTGGCGCACCTTGAAATCCTGGGCGAATCGGTCGGCGCGCTGCTCAAGCTGCGCGATGTGGCGGCGCAACTGCAGTTGTCGCAAAGCCAGTACGAGGGCCTGTTCCAGACGCACCCGCAGCCCATGTGGGTGTTCGCGGCGGACGAGCGCCTGGCGCTTCTGGCGGTCAACGAGGCCATGGCCCAGGCCCACGGCTACACGCGCAGCGAGTTGCTCGCCATGTGCCTGCCCGACCTGTGGCCGCCGGACGCGCGGGACGCCCAGATCGAAGCCTTGCGGGCCGCCAGCGCGCAACCGGGCGCCAGCGTGCTGCGCATGAAGCACCAGCGCAAGGACGGGCGCCCGATCGACGTGGAAGTCGCCTCGCGCGCGGTGGCCTTCAACGGCGTGGAGGCGCGCCAGTCCATGGGCACGGACATTACCCAGCGCCTGGCCACTGAGCGCGAGATCGCCCGCATGGCGCGCGCCCGCCACCTGCTGAGCGCCTGCAACGAAGCCATCGTGCGCGCCAGCTCCGAATCGGAATTGCTCGAAGCCATATGCCGCATCACCGTCGATCTGGGCGGCTACCGCATGACCTGGGTGGGCCTGGCGCGCGACGATGCGCAGAAGTCCATACAGTGCGTGGCCAGCGCCGGCGCCACCGACGGCTACCTGGAAAACCTCTCGCTTTCCTGGGACGAGGCGAGCGCCAAGGGCAACGGGCCGGCGGCGCAGACCATACGCAGCGGCCAGGCCGTGATCGTGCGCGACGTGCAGGAAGCCACGGCCTACGCGGGCCTGGCGTACCGCCTGCACCCGCGCGGCTTCCACGGCATGGTGTGCCTGCCACTAAAGGATGCGACGCACACCTTCGGCGTGCTTTACCTGTACGCCTCCGAGGTGTTGCAGATCAGCGCGCACGAAAGCGAGCTGCTTGGAGAACTCGCCAAGGACCTGGCCTTCGGCATGCTCAGCCTGCGCGCGCGCCAGGAACAGCAGCGCATGCAGGCGGCGGTGCTGAAGGTGGCGGCCTCGGTATCGGAGTCGACGGGCACGGCGTTCTTCGTGCAACTGGTGCGCAACATGGCCGAGGCTCTGGATGCAGAGACCGCCTGCCTCGGGCGCTTCATTCCCAGTGCCCAGGGTACCCCCGAACGCCTGGTCACCCTGGCGCTGGTCATCAACGGCGAGCTGGTGCCCAACGCCGAATACATGCTGGCAGGAACGCCCAGCGAGCGCCTTGCGACCCAGGCGCAGTTCTGCGTCACGCATGGGTTGCTGGCGCAGTTTCCACAATCGGTGGTGGTTGGCAAGACCGCTGCCGAGGCCTATGCGGGCCAGCAGCTGTGCGACAGCGCGGGCACGCTGATCGGCATGCTGTTCGTGCTGTTCCGTCAGCCGCTGACGAACGCCGCGTTCGTCCAGTCGACGCTGCAGATCTTCGCCTCGCGCGCCTCGGCGGAAATCGAGCGCCTGGCGTCGGACGCGCACATTCGCCGCCAGGCCTCGCTGCTCGACCAGGCACGCGACGCCATCATCGTGCGCAACCTGCTGCACCGCGTGACCTACTGGAACCAGGGCGCCGAGCGCCTGTATGGCTGGACGCAGGAGCAGGCCATGGGCCAGCCCGTGGACGTGCTCCTGCACCTGGACCGCAGCAACTTCGAGCGCGCGACCCAGGCGGTGCTCGCGCACGGCGAATGGACCGGCGAGATGGTGCAGCGCCACCGCGACGGCCACGTCATCGACACCGAAGGGCGCTGGACGCTGGTCAACGGCGAGGAAAGCTCGGCCAGCAGCATCCTGTCCATCAACACCGACATCCGCGAACGCAAGGCCACCGAGCGCGAGATCGCCCGCCTGGCGTTCTACGACGCGCTGACCGGCCTGCCCAACCGCATGCTGCTCATGGACCGTGCGCGCCACGCGCTGGCCAACACCGCGCGTACCGAAGAAGGCGGCGCCCTGCTGTTCATCGATTTGGACAATTTCAAGACGCTCAACGACACACTGGGCCACGACAAAGGCGACCTGTTGTTGCAGCAGGTGGCGCGCCGGCTGGAAACCTGCGTGCGCGGCAGCGACACCGTGGCGCGCCTGGGGGGCGATGAGTTCGTCGTCATGCTGGAGGCGCTCAGCAAGGAACCCGACGCGCTGGCGCTGGAGGCGCGCGCGGTGGCGGAGAAGATCCTCCTCACCCTCGCCCAACCCTACCAGCTCGACGGCTACCACTACCGCACCACGCCCAGCATCGGCATTGCGCCGTTCGGCCAGGGCGAGAGCACCGTGGGCGACCTGCTCAAGCAGGCCGACCTGGCGATGTACCAGGCCAAGACCGGCGGGCGCAACACCCTGCGCTTCTACGACCCGCTGATGCAGGCCGTGGTCAGCGCGCGCGCGGAACTCGAGTCCGACATGCGCGCCGCGCTGGCACAGGGCGAGTTCCTGCTGCATTACCAGCCGCAGGTGCGCCACGATGGCCGATGGATCGGCGTCGAAGCGCTGGCGCGCTGGAAGCACCCGGTGCGCGGCATGGTGCCGCCGTCCGAGTTCATTCCCGTGGCCGAGGAGACCGGGCTCATCCTCACGCTCGGGCGCTGGGTGCTGCACACGGCGTGCGAGGTGCTGGCGCGCTGGCAGACGGAGGCGCCGCTGCGCCACCTCACCATGGCGGTGAACGTCAGTTCGCGCCAGTTCCGCAGTGCGAGCTTCGTCGAGGACGTGCAGCGCATGCTGGCCGTCACGGGCGCGCCGGCGCGGCGCCTGAAGCTCGAACTGACCGAAAGCGTGCTGGTAGACGACGTGGAGGCCACCATCGCCACCATGGACGCCTTGCGCGCCATCGGCGTGGGCTTCTCGCTGGACGACTTCGGCACCGGGTATTCAAGCCTCAGCTACTTGAAGCGCATGCCGCTGCACCAGGTGAAGATCGACCAGAGCTTCGTGCGCGACCTGCTCAGCGACCCGAACGACGCGGCCATCGTGGACACCATCGTGGCCCTCAGCGCCACGCTGGGCCTGGAAGTGATCGCCGAAGGGGTGGAGACCCTGGAGCAGCGCGAAATGCTGCTACAGGCCGGTTGCATGGCCTTCCAGGGCTATTTGTACGCCCGGCCCATGGGTCTGGAAGCGCTCTCGACCCTGTTGCACCAAACGGGCAAGCGCACCCACTGAACCGGCCGGCGGGCCCGGGGCGGCACGGAAAAAGGGACCCCACTATCCCTTCCTTGTTTTCTTCTTTTTAAATAGTGGTAGTAGTAGAGACCGGGCAGCGCCTGTGGACAATGGCGGTTTCGCCTTGTTCGGCGGGCACTTGCGCCAGGCACAGGCCTGTGGGTGGAGGCACTGCGCGGCGCGTGTCGGGCGGGGACAACTGCGGCGGGCCGGCCTGGTCTGTGGACAACTGGCCGGTTGTGCGGCTGGCATCCACAGGCTTGTCCACAGGCGCTTGTCAGAAGCGCAGCGCATAGCGCAGCTGCAGGAAGTCTTCGCCCGGGTTGGGCTCCTTCAGGCCGGCGTTCGAGACATGCTGCAGCCGCAGTTGCAGCTCGTGCTGGTGCTGCGCGCCCAGCACCAGGCCGATGCCGATGTGGCTGGCGAAGTTGAAGCGCGTGCTGAATTCCTTGTCCAGCGTGACGTAGCGCCGGTCGGCAAGCGTCGCACCGATGCCGGCGTCCAGGAACCAGCGCGCCCGGCCGCCGTCCGGTACCAGGCGAAAGCTGGGCGTGACGCCGATCAGACGGCTATGGAAGGGACCGGTGGGGCCGTCGGCCGACCACTGGCTGAGGTAGACATCCCAATAGCCACGCACGGCAAAACTGCCCAGCGTGCGCTGCCATGTGGCGAAGGGAAGGGTAGCGCCCACGGTCCAGGCGTCGGTGCCGTGGCTGGCGGTGGCTGCCTGCAGGTACAGGCTGGGGCGCGCCAGGGCGTCCAGGGGCGCCGTTTGGGCGAAGACCGTGCCGGCGCACAGTGCGGCAGCGGCGGCATAGAGGCGGGCGGTGGTGGCAGGCATGGTGGACTTTCTGGCCTGGGGCGCGCCGGGCGCGCCGTGCGGTTGCGGGCGGGGGCGGCCGGGCCGCCCCCTTGCTGAACCACTAGCCTACCTCCTACCCGCCGGACGCGGTGTAGGTGGACTACGATCTGTTACGTCCACCCACCGTGGGGCTCAGGCAGCCGGGCCGCCCTGCATGTGCCGGCCGTGGCGGTGCTTGCCGTGGCGCTCGCCGCCCTTGAACATGCGTGCCGAGACGCGGTCGAAGCTGCGCTGCTGCTCCGGCTGGAGTTCGGCGTAGAAGGCCTTGGTGGCGTCCAGGCGTGCGTCCATGGCGGTGGTGCGCTGCTTGCGCAGTTCGCGCATGCGCTCGATGCGCTCGGGCGTGCTCAGCTTTTCCATGTCGGCGCGGGATGGGCGCTGCTGCGCGTTGCGCTCAGGCTGCATGGCCGCCGCGAACCGCGTCCAGGCGGGCTCCTGCGCCGGTGTGATGGCCAGTTGCTGCTTGAGCTGGGCCAGGCGCTCGGCATGGCGTGCAGCGCGCTTTTCCTGCCATTGCTGGCGCTTGGCCTGGCGTTCGGCGTTCGGGGTGGCGGCGGCGCTGGTCGTTGCAGGGTCCGCGGCGGCGGGTGCCGTCTGGGCCCAGACGGGCAGGGCGAGTGCGGCGGCGGCGGCGACGGCGGCGAGGTGGCGGGAGAACGGGGTCATGGACAATCCTTTCAATCGGCGCGGACACGGTGTCGGCGTTGGGGCCCAGTCTCGCGCCGCCTTGTAAGCTGGTCGTGCGTGCGGCGTGACGCTGTGTAAAGTTGCGTCGCTCGCAGGCACGGGCCGGCGCCTAAAAATTGGCATAAAAACCGCCTTCAGCGCCCGTCTGTATTGGTATTTCAGCTATCTATTCGATAGAAACCTCCGCGTCTTTCCGCCCCGCCCGCCCGTCCGGCCGTGGCGGAGCCCCTTATTTTTTTCCGCCCCATCCTGAAGGAACCCTGGTGTTCAAGAACCTGATCGTCTACCGCATCGCCCCCGGCTGGCAATGCGAGCTCACGCAACTCGAAGAAGCGCTGGCGCGCACGCCGTTCACCGAATGCGGCGCCACGCAGGAGCGCTCGGCCGGCTGGGTGCCGCCGCGTGGCGAGGCGCACGGCCTGTTGGCCGAATCGGTGGGCGGCCAGTGGATGCTGCGCTTCATGACCGAATCCAAGGTACTGCCCGGTTCGGTGGTGGCGCGCAAGGTGCAGGAAAAGGCCGAACGCATCGAGCAGGAGACGGGCAGGAAGCCCGGCAAGAAGGAAAAGCGTGAGCTGAAGGACGAAGCGCTGCTGGACCTGCTGCCCATGGCGTTCACCAAACAGGGCAGCATGTGGGTGTGGATCGACCAGGCCGCGCGCTGCCTGGTGCTGGGCACCGGCAGCCAGGCGCGTGCCGACGAGGTGACCAGCCTGCTCACCGAGGCGCTGCCCGGCCTGGCGCTGGCGCTGGTGCACACCGCGACCAGCCCGCAGGCGGCGATGGCGCACTGGCTGGCCAGCCAGGAGCCGCCGGCCGGTTTCAGCATCGACCGCGAGTGCGAGCTCAAGGCCGCCGACGAGGAAAAGGCCGTGGTGCGCTACGCCCGCCACCCGCTCGATATCGAGGAAGTGCAGTCGCACATCGCCGCCGGCAAGCTGCCGACGCGGCTGGCGCTGACCTGGGAGGGGCGCGTGTCCTTCCTGCTCACCGAGGGCTTGCAGCTCAAGAAGATCGCCTTCCTCGACACCGTGTTCGAAGGCCAGGCGGACGGCGAGGGCGGCTTCGATGCCGATGTGGCGATTGCCACCGGCGAGCTGGCGCAGTTGCTGCCCGACCTGCTGGCGGCGCTGGGCGGCGAGGTGCCGGCCGGCGTGGCGCTTGCGCAGGCCGAACACGGGGTATCCGGGCACTCGGGAGGCGCGCGAGCCGGCAGCGTGACCGGGCCGGCACAGGCGCCGGAGGACCTGGAACCCGAGAGCGCGCCGTTCTAGTCGGCGGGCCTTAGCGCCCGGAGAACTCCGGCGCTCGGCGTGCGAAGAAGGCTTCGATGCCGGCGCGCATGTCCGCGCTCGCCGCGCAGCCCAGGAAGGCGGTGGTTTCCGCCTGTAGCTGCGTTTCCAGATTGCGGTCGAAGGACGCGCGCATGAGGCGCTTCATGGCGCCGTAGGCGAGCGTCGGCCCCTGCGCCAGGCGCGCTGCCAGTTCGCCGGCGACTTCGTCGAGGTGCGCCGCCGGCACCACGCGGTTGACCAGGCCCAGGCGCAGCGCATCGGCGCTGCCGAGCGTCTCGCCGAGCAGGGCGATCTCCAGCGCCTGGCGCAGCCCCACCAGGCGCGGCAGCGCCCAGGAGGCGCCGACATCGCAACTGGTGCCCAGGTTGATGTAGGCCAGGTTGAAGCGCGTGCCTTCGGCGGCGACGACGAAATCGGCCTGGAGCAAGAGCGAGAGCCCGGCGCCAGCGGCGGCGCCGTGCACCTTGGCGATGACGGGCGCGTTCAGGCCGGCGAGCAGCTGCACCGCGGCGTTGAGCGGCCCGAGCAGATCGGCCGCACCCTGCACCGGATCAGCGCGCAGGGTGGCCAGGTCGCCGCCCGCCATGAAGGCCTTGCCGGCGCCGCACAGCACCACGGCGCGCACGCCGGGGTCGGCGGCGAGCTGCTGCACGGCGGCCAGCAGCGCCTGGGCCATGGGAACGTTGATGGCGTTGAGCGCCGCCGGGCGCGCAAAGCGCAGCGTGGCCACGGCGCCTTCGCGCAGGACTTCGAGCGGCGCTTCGGTGGGGGTCATAACAAGTCCTGTTTTAATAGCTGCTAGCGCTTACTGCATAAGCGCTAGAGGCCAATTGGGCATAAATTTTCAGGCGTAGAGTGCCTCGATTTCTTCGGCATAGGCCTTGTAGATGCTTGAGCGCCGCACCTTCATGGTGGCCGTCACTTCGCCGTCGTCGTGGTCGAGCTCCTTGGTCAGCAAATGGAACTTGCGGATCTGCGAGACCTGCGCCAGCTGGCCGTTGCCGCGCGCGACCTCCTGCTCGATGAGCGCGCGCACCTCGGGCAGCTCGGCGAGCGAGCGAAAGTGCGTGAAGGCGATGCGCCGCGCCTGCGCCCACTGCGCGACGGTGTCGAAGTCGATCATCACCAGCGCCGAGACGAAGCGCCGCTGGTCGGCGACGACGATGCACTCCTTGATGTAGGGGCTGGCCTTCATCGCGTTCTCGATCTCGGACGGCGTGAGGTTCTTGCCGCCGGCGGTGATCATGATGTCCTTGAGGCGGTCGACAATGCGCAGCTGGCCGGCCTCCTCGCGCACCACGTCGCCGGTGTGCAGCCAGCCGCCCACGATGCTTTGCGCCGTGGCCTCGGGGTTCTTGTAGTAGCCGCAAAACACCATCTCGCCACGCAGCTGCAACTCGCCCTGTTCGCCGATGCGCGCCTCCACGCCCAGCGTGGGCGTGCCCACCGTGCCGATCACCACTTCGTCCACCGGATGGCCAGTGACCATGCCGCTCGATTCCGTCAGGCCATAGACCTCGATCAGCGGCACGCCGAGGGTGCGAAAGAAGCGCACCACGTCGGGCGGTATGGGCGCCGCGCCGGTCAGGGCCACGCGCGTCTTGCGCAGCCCGCAGAAGTTCTGCAGCGCACGGAACACCAGCAGGTAGTGCCAGGCAAAGCGCGCGCGCTCGGCCAGGCTCCAGTCGGCGCGGCGCTTGGCGGCGAGCGGGGCGCAGGCGGCCAATGCCCGGTCGTACAGCGCGCCGCGCAGGCCGCCGGCCTCCTGGCGCTTGATCGACAGCGTGGCGTGCATCTTTTCCCAGATGCGCGGCACGCCCAGGAAGATGCTCGGCGCAACCTCGCGCAGGTCTTCCTGCACGGTACGGATCGACTCGCCAAAGTTCACCTGCGAACCCAGGTAGGCGGGCACGAAGCTGGTCAGCATCTGCTCGGCGACGTGGCACAGCGGCAGGTAGGACAGGTGGCTGGAGCCCGCGTCCATGCGCAGGCGCTCGACGATGCCGGGCACCACGCCGCGGATGTTGCGCCAGGACAGCATGGCGCCCTTGGGTTTGCCGGTGGAACCCGAGGTGTAGATCATCAGGCCGATGTCGTCCAGGCGCTGCGCCGCCAGCGCCGCGTCGATGGTGGCTTGCGCGCCGGACTGCTCGCCCAGGCGCTCGACCTCGGCGAAGGTGGTGATGAGTTCGCGCTCGGCGGCCGAGAAGCTGCGCAGGCCCTTGGTCTCCATGACGACGATCTTTTTGAGCGCCGGCAGGCTGGCACGCGCTTCGAGCAGCTTGTCGGTCTGCTCCTGGTCCTCGCAGACCATCACCGTGATGTCGGCGTGGCCGACGACGTAGGCCACCTCGCTGCTCGGGCTGGTCGGGTAGACGCCGACGGTGACGGCGCCGATCAGCCCGGCGCCCATCTGCGCCAGCACCCATTCGATGCGGTTCTCCGACAGCACGCCGACATGGCCGCCCGCCGGCACGCCCAGGGCCGACAGTCCGAGGCCGAAGGCACTGGCGCGGCGGTGGTAGTCGGCCCAGGTGAAGGGTTTCCAGATGCCGAAGTCCTTTTGCCGGATGGCGACGCGCGCGGGATCGCTTTGCGCGCGCTGGCGCAGCATCTGCGGCAGGGTGATTTCGGGGAGGGTCATGACAGCCATCGTTTGCGCCGCTTGTAGTGCTTGATGTCCTTGAAGCTCTTGGCGCCGCCGCCCTCGCCGCCCATGCCGAGGTAGAACTCGCGCACGTCGGGGTCGCTCGCCAGGCGCTCGGCCGGGCCGTCGATGACGATCTTGCCGTTTTCCATGATGTAGCCGGTGTGCGCCACGGCCAGGGCCACGGTGGCGTTCTGCTCGACCAGCAGCATGGAGGTGCCGCGCTCGGCGTTGATGCGCGCGATGATGCCGAAGATGTCCTCCACCAGCTTGGGCGAGAGGCCGAGCGAGGGCTCGTCGAGCAGGATGAGCTCGGGCTGCGCGATCAGCGCGCGGCCGATGGCCAGCATCTGCTGCTCGCCGCCCGAGAGGTAGCCTGCCAGGCCCTTGCGCCGCTCGTGCAGGCGCGGGAAATACTGGTAGACGCTGTCGAAGTCCGGCTTGGCGCCGCTGCGCCCGGTGAGCGCGTAGGTGGCGGCGACGAGGTTCTCCTCCACCGTCAGGTCCTCGAACACGCGCCGGCCCTCCATCACATGGAACAGCCCGGCACGCACCAGGGCGTGCGGGCTGCGCGCGGCGGTCGGCGCGCCTTGGAAGCGGATGCTGCCGCTTTCCACCTCGCCGCGCTCCAGCGCCAGCAGGCCCGACACCGCCTTGAGCGTGGTCGATTTGCCTGCGCCGTTGCTGCCCAGCAGCGCCACGATCTGCCCGCGCGGCACCACGAGCGAGAGGCCGCGCAAGGCCTGTACGACCTTGTTGTAGACGACCTCAATGTTGTTGATCTCGAGGACGTTGGTGGTCTGCTGGGTCATGTCAGTGAACCATCGTGCGGTGGACTAGCTGCGACCTGCGAAACTGGCGCGACCCAGATCAGGGCCGCCGTGCAAGGGCCGCCCCGCCGCACCGGCGGCGTTCCCCCTCCCGCAACGCGCAGCGTTGTGAGAGAGGGGGGAAGGCGCGCAGCGCCTCAGGGGGGAGCTCACAGTTTTATCCAGTCGGAGGCAGGGACCATCTTTTGCGCCTTCATGTCGGCGCGGTACACCCGGCCGACTGGAATGGAGTTGCCGCTGATGGTGATCGGCACGCCGATCAGGCCGCCGGTGTCGAAGTCCTTGATGGAGTTCAGCGCCGCCTTGAGGTTGTCGCCGGTGAGTGGCTTGCCGGCGTCGAGCGTGCGCTTGGCCGATTCGACGAACAGCATGGCGGCGAGGAAGCCCTGGATGTAGGCCGTGCTCTGGTAGTCGGCGTGCAGCGCGCGGATCTTCTCGAGCATGGGCGCTTTCTCGGTGTCGTAGTAGTAGCGGTAGGGCATGACGCCCATGAAACCGTCGCCCGCCTCGCCCATCTTCATGACGGTGGAGCTGTCCATGGTCCAGAAGGTGCCCATCCACTTGCTCTTCATGCCCTGCTGCTTGCCCTGGGTGATGAACTCCGGGATGGGCGCAAGGATGTAGCCGTGGAAGATGGTGTAGTCGGGCGCGGCGCGGCGCAGCTTGATGACTTCGGTGGACACGTCCACGCTGCCGGCCGGCGTCATGATCTTCACCGGCACCGACAGGCCCAGCTTCTTCGCCAGCGCTTCGCTCTCGTCGATCGGGTCGCGGCCGAATTCCGAGTCCGAGTACACGAAGGCGACCTTTGCGCCGGGTTTTTCCTTGGCGATGTGGTTGAGCAGGATACCGAACATCTCGGTGTAGTCGGGGCCGACCAGGAACTGGTGCGGGTACTTCTTCGGGTCGTTCAGTTCGGTGGCGAACGACGCGCCGGCCATCAGGATGTTGCCGTTGCGGTCGAGCTCGGGGTTGATGGTCTTGGCGAAGCCGGTGGAGTCGCCGTAGTAGAGGTTGACCTTGTTCTGGCTGGTGATCTTCTTGAACGCCGCCACCGAGACGTCGACCTTGTAGCCGGTGTCCTCGGGCACGTAGCGGATCTTGCGGCCCTTGATGCCGCCGGCGTCGTTGACCATCTTCACGTAGTCCTTCATGCCGGCGTCGATGCCGATGCCGGCGAAGGCGAACACGCCCGTCATGGGGATGGAGCCGCCGATGACGATGTCCTCGCCGCCCGCCTGGGCGTGCGCGGCGAGCGGCGCGGCCAGCGTCGCGCCGGCGGCGATCAGCAGGCTGCGGCGCCGGGCGGAATACTGGCTGGGGGTGAAGGTGCGGTCGGTCATGTGCATGTCTCCTTGGGGGGTGGCGGCCGGTGCCTCAGGTGCGAAATGGCCACAGATGGAAAAAGCGGCGGATGCGCCGCCACACTTCAGCGAGCCCCTGCGGCTCGAATACCAGAAAACCGATGATCAGCAGGCCGAAGACGATGGTGCGCACCGGCGAGAGGAAGACCGTGAGCGAGGCGCCGCCCGGCAGGACGTCGACGACGAGCTTGAGCACCTCGGGCACCAGCGTCATGAAGATGGCACCGAGCACCGCGCCCAGCTGCGTGCCCATGCCGCCGACGATGATGGCGGCAAGAAAGAAGATGGACATCGACAGCGGGAAGCTCTCGGGCGTCACCACGCGGAAGAAGTAGGCCCACAGGCCGCCCGCCACGCCGGCGTAGAAGGACGACAGCCCGAAGGACAGCAGCTTGGTGCGCAGGAGCGGAATGCCCAGCACTTCCGCCGAGATGTCGCGGTCGCGGATGGCGATGAAGGCGCGGCCGATGCGCGTGCGGAACAGGTTCGCCGAGCCGACCAGCATCAGCACGGTGACCGGCACGATCACCCAGTACAGCTTGAACGAGGTGTCGAGCAGTACGCCGAAGAACTCCGCCGGCGGCACCGCCAGCCCCGCCGTTCCGCCGGTAAGCTGGAAGTTGGCGAACAGGAAATGGGCGATGAACGAGGCCGCGATGGTGACGATGGCCAGGTACAGGCCCTTGACGCGCAGCGAGGGAATGCCCACCACCAGCCCCCCGAGCATGGCCACCACGCCGCCGGCGAGGAGGTTGAGCAGGAACGGCGTTCCCAGGCGCTGCTCCAGCACCGCCACGGTGTACGCGCCGAGGCCCATGAAGGCCGCCTGGCCCAGGCTCACCAGGCCGGTGTAGCCGGTGAGTATGTTGAGGCCGCTGGCGCTGGCGACATTGATGGCCACCAGGCAGGCCAGGTACAGCCAGTAGCTGCCGGCGAAGAACGGGAACAGCACCAGGGCGGCGGCCAGGACCAGCAGCCAGGCCTTTTGCGTGCGCGAGTCGAACAGCGCCGCGTCGGCGAGGTAGCTTTCCTTGAGGGTTCCGATGCGCATGGACGGTGGGCCTTACAAGCGTTCGATTTCGTGGGTGCCGAAGAGGCCGTAGGGGCGCAGCATGAGCACGGCCACCAGCACGATGAATGTGGCCAGCAGCTTGTATTCGCCGCCGAGGTAGAAGCCCGCCAGCGCCTCGATGACGCCGACCAGCAGGCCCGCGACGAGGGCCCCGAGCACGCTGTCGAGCCCGCCGACGATGACCACCACCAGCACCGAGAGCCCGAACACGCCCATGGCGCTGGAGATGCCGCCGATCGATCCGACGACGATGCCCGAGACGGCGGCGATCATGGCCGCCACCACCCAGGAGAGCGAGAACACGCGCGGCACGTTGATGCCGACCGAATAGGCCGCCGCCTGGTCGCCGGCCGTCGCGCGCAGCGCCACGCCGCCGCGCCAGAAGCGAAACACCAGCAGCACGGCGGCAATGAACACGGCGGCGATCACCGCGCCCCAGAACACCTTGGGCGCGAGGAAGGCTTCGCCGACCATGATGGGGTCGCTCGGCAGGAAGTCGGGCAGGCGGCGCTGGTCGGCGCTCCATATGACTTCCACCAGGCCCACCAGCACCGAGCCCAGGCCGATGGTGACCATGAAGACGGAGATCGGCGGCTCGCCCAGCAGCGGCCGGATCATGGTGCGCTCGATCACGCCGCCCAGCACGCCCGCCGCCAGCACGGCGGCCGGAATGGCCAGCCACAGGGGCAGCGCGAACATGGCGGCGAAGGTGAAGAACAGGTAGGCGCCGGCCATCAGCATCTCGCCGATCGCCAGGTTCACCACGCGCGTGGCCTTGTAGACCATGACGAAGGCCAGCGCGGCCAGCGCGTACAGGCCGCCGCTCGCCAGGCCGGTGAGGCCGATTTCAAACAGCGTGAGCCAGTCCATCACGCGGCCTCCGACGGCTGGGCGGCGCGCCCGGCGTGGAAGCGCCGGCGCAGGTCGTGCACGTCGCCCGAGCCCAGGTAGGCGCGCACCACCTCGGGGTTGCGTTGCACCTCGGCCGGCGCGCCCTGGGCGATGACCTCGCCGAAGTTGAGCACCACGACGTGGTCGGACAGGTCCATCACCATGCTCATGTCGTGCTCGACCATCAGCACCGTCACGCCCCACTCGGCGCGCACGTCGAGGATGAAGCGCGCCATGTCCTCGGTTTCCTCGCGGTTCATGCCGGCGACGGGTTCGTCGAGCATCAGGATCTGCGGCTGCATCGCCAGCGCGCGCGCCATCTCCACGCGCTTTTGCAGGCCGTAGGGCAGCGCCGCCACGCTGGCGTGGCGGATGTGGTCGATCTCCAGGAAATCGATGATGCGCTCCTCGATCTCGGCGCGCAGCGCGGCCTCTTCGCGGCGCGCGCGGCCCAGGTAGAACAGCGCGTCGAGCACATTGGTCTTGAGGTGCGCGTGCCGGCCGAGCTTGATGTTGTCGAGCACCGTCATGCCGCGGAACAGGGCGATGTTCTGGAAGCTCCGCCCCAGGCCCAGGCGCGCGCGCTGCGGCGCCGGCAGGGCGGTGATGTCCTGCCCCTGGAAGCGGATGCGGCCGGCACTGGGCTTGTAGAAGCCCGAGATGGTGTTGAACAGCGAGGTCTTGCCCGCGCCGTTCGGGCCGATCACGGCGGTGATGCTGCCGGGCTGCACGGCAAAACCGACGCCGCCGAGCGCGCGCACGCCGCCAAACGACAGCGTGAGGCCATCAACTTCCAGCAAGGGTCCGGTGGGTCCGGGCGGGGCGGTCTGCATCGTCGGGTGCTTAGGGTTTGTGCGGGAGACCCGAGTGTTACTCGGCCGTAAACTGCTTACTCACGAGTAGAGTTTGGGTGCCTGGCGAGATTCAGGCATTAGGATTTACCCCCAAGTTGTGCCGCCATGCCAAGAGCGTCTTCCTCCGCCCGCCGCGCCCCGCCCGCGCCCCTGGCATCGCCCTGGGCGAACGCGCCGCTGCGCGAGCAGCAGCGCGAAGCCAAGCGCCAGGCGGTGCTGCAGGCGGCTGCGCAGCTGTTCAACGAGCGCGGCTTTCACGCCACCTCGCTCGACGACATCGCCGCGCGCCTGCACGTGAGCAAGCCCACGCTGTACTACTACGTGAAGAACAAGGACGAGATCCTCCTGCAGTGCGTCAGCCAGGGCCTGGAGATGACGCTGCAGGGCATCGAGGCCTCGCGCGCCGCCGGCGGCGACGCCGTGGCGCAACTGCGTGCCTGCATGCAGGTGTACGCCGGCATCGTCATGCAGCCCTTCGGCATGTGCCTGATCCGCGTCGGCGACGAAGAGGTGCCCGAGCCCAGCCGCACCGAGCTACGGCGCATGAAGTCCGAAATCGACCTGGCCTTCCGGCGCCTGGTGGCGCAAGGGGTTCAGGAGGGCTCGCTCGCCCCGTGCGACCCGAAGATGACGGCCTTCACGATCGCCGGCGCGCTGAGCTGGATCGGCCGCTGGTACCAGCCGGGCGGTGACTGCACACCCGAGCAAGTGGCCCAGCAGTGCATCGACACGCTGCTGGGCGGGGTGCTGCGGCGGGAGGGCTGAAGGGGTTTTTTGATCGAAATAGGCTGCTAGCGCTTATGTGGTAAGCGCTAGCAGCTATATTTAATAGAGCAATTTGGGCGGTGTGTGGGTGTCGGCGCGTGCTTCAGGCCACGGCCAGCTTCGGCCCCAGCGTGTCTAGCGCGGTAAGCAGTTGCTCGACCTTGTGGCCGTCGAAAACGCCGTCGGGACCTTGCGCATGGATGTCGGTGAAGGGCGACTGGTACAGCCGCTCGGCGGGCATGGCGCCATGCTCGGTCAGGTGGTGGACGATTTCCTCGATGAACTGCAACTGGCCCGCGCTCGCCGTGCCGGCTGCGACCAGATCGGCGAAGGCGGCCATGGCGGCCTCCCGGTCCAGCCCGACCAGTGAACGCACGAAGATGGGCAGGCTGGTGTGCAGCACCCGGGCGCGTTCTATGTCGCCATCGGTGCCGCCTGCCTCGTGCAGCAGGGCTTCCAGTTCCTGCAGGTCGGTGGCGGTCAGTGGCTGGTTGCGGCGCAGCTTGTGCAGCGCCAGCCGGTCGTCGTGGGCGCGCAAGAACACCTTGGCCTTCGCCCGGAAGCGCTCGAAGTCCACCGCGCTGGCCACCAGGGGCAAGTCCACCTCGGCGGTCTCGCCCAGGGCATCCTCAAAGTCGGTGTAGACCACCTTGCGGCTGTTTTTTTCGATGAGCTTGATGAGCGCACGCAGCTTGCGCCGCGCCTGCTCCAGCATGGGCAAGGTCACGTCTTGCCACCACTCGTCGCCCGCCACGGCCTCGATCAGCAGCAGGTGTTCGCGCACGCTGGGCACGTTGGCCAGTTCCAGCAGGCTGCTGGCCAGTTGCTGCACCTTGGCTTGCAGGCGGGCCAGGGCGGGCTCGCTGCGCAGCAGGGCCAGTTGGGTGCCCAGCATCAGCGCGTCGAAGCGCTTGGCGTCCTCGTCATCGTCGCGCACCGCCGTGGGCAGTCCCGACAGGTGCGTGGCCACCTCGGCGAGCTGTTCGGCGCTGGGGCGCTTCCAGGCGTCCTGCTGCGCCCAGGCCTCTACCCAGCGGCGCTGGGGGCGCACGACAAAGTTGGCGAGCGACATGCCCGCCACCATGCTGTGCAGCAGCGTGGCGGTGTCATTGCGGATGGCGGCTTCGGTCAGGGCAAACGATGCGGCCGGTGCCTCGGCCACGCCGCCGCCTGCCAGGCGCTGGTCCAGCAGGCCGATCAGCTCTAGCCGGGCGTTGAACAGGCGTTGTGACAGCGGCTGCGCCAGCGCCCCATCGCTGCCCTCCAGCTCCTGGCTGAAAAACTCCAGGTTCTGGCAGAAGTCGAAGATGAAAAAGTCCTTCTTGTCCTGCCCCGGCCCATACAGCTCTTTGCACAGCCGTGTGCCACGCCCCACCATCTGCCAGAACTTGGCCTTGGAGCGCACGATCTTGAAGAACACCAGGTTCACCACCTCGGGCACGTCGATGCCGGTGTCCAGCATGTCCACCGAAATGGCAATGTGCGGCGCGCGGTCCTTCTGCGCAAAGGCATCAATGAGTGACTGCGCGTATTCCGTTTTGAAGGTGATGGTGCGCGCGAACAGGCCGTTGTATTCCGGGTAGTTCGCATCAAAGCGCTGCTGGATGAACTCGGCGTGCCGCTGGTTCTTGGCAAAGATGATGGTCTTGCCCAGCCGGTCGCCGCCCGCCACCTTGTGGCCGCGCTCCATCAGCAGGGCCAGCATCTTGTCCACCGTGTCGGTGTTGAACAGCCACTGGTTCACGGCCTCGGCACTCACTTCGTCGGGGGCCTCGCCGCCTTCTTCGTCCCACTCCAGCGCGTCCCACTGGTCTTTTTCGTCGTCGCTCAGCTCGTCGTAGCGAATGCCCTGGCGCTGGAACTTCAGCGGCACCGACACCGCTCTGGGCGGGGCCAGGTAGCCCTCGGCAATCGCATCGTCCAGGCCATACGCATCGGTGGGCACACCGCTTTCCAGGCCAAACAGGCTGTAGGTGTTGCGGTCGATCTCGTCCTTGGGCGTGGCCGTCAGGCCCACCAGCAGCGCATCGAAGTAATGGAAGATGGCGCGGTACTTTTGGTAGATGGAGCGGTGCGCCTCGTCCACCACGATCAAATCAAAGTGCCCCACGCCAAAGCGGCGCTGCCCGCTGCCTGCGGCCTCGTTGATGAGCCCCATCATCGTGGGGTAGGTGGACACATACACCCGCCCCTCGGTGGCGCGGTCGGTCACCAGGTTCACCGGGGCGGCGTCGGGCAGGTGGGCCTTGAAGGCGTTGACCGCCTGGTTCACCAGCGCCACGCGGTCGGCCAGGAACAGCACGCGCTTGGCCCAGTTGGCGCGCATGAGCACATCGACCAGCGCAATCACCGTGCGGGTTTTGCCGGCGCCGGTGGCCATCACCACCAGCGCCTTGCGATGCTGGTCGCGCTCAAAGGTCTCAAGCACGCGGCGAATGGCGCGCTGCTGGTAGTGGCGCTCCACAATGCCCGCCGCAATCGGCAGGCTGGCCAGTGGCTTGCGTGTGCTGCGGCGTTGCTGCATCAGCTCCAGCTCGTCCTTGGTGTGAAAGCCCTGCACCGGGCGCGGCGGGCTGGTGCTGTCGTCCCACATCCAGTGCTCGTAGCCGTTGGTGCCGTAGATCACGGGGCGGTGGCCGGTGCTGCGCTCCAGGCAGTCGGCATACAGGCGGGCTTGCTGCTGGCCCTCTTTGGCGCTGCGGCGGGTGCGCTTGGCTTCCACCAGGGCCAGGGGCCGCTCGCCGCTCCACAGCACATAGTCCACAAAGCCCTTGCCCTCGTTGTTGGGCATGCCCTGCACTTCAAACTCGCGGTCACGTGGCTGGTCCAGCGCCCAGCCTGCTTCTTTGAGCAACAGGTCAATGAACAGGTCGCGCGTGGCGGCCTCGTTGTAGTCGTGGGCGGTGGCGGGCTGCGCCGCGTTGGCGGCCTTGGCGGCGGCAATCTCGGCGCGGTAGCGGGCCAGTTCAGCGTCCAGCGCGGCATTGCGGGCGGCCGCTTCGCGCAGCGCGGCGTCGCGCTCGGCCAGGGCTTGGGCCTGTTTGGCAAGGGCCTCTTGCGCTGCAACCTGGGCGGCGCGGCTGGCGGCCTGTTCTTGCGCCGCTGCCGTGCCTGCTGGGGGTGGCAACAGGTCAGCGCGAAACTGCAGCCCCGCCGCAGGCCGGTCGCCCACGCGGCGCGCATAGTGCTGCGCCAGCCAGAAGGCCACATGGAACAGCTCGCGCAGGGCGCTCTGCGCATCCTGCGCGGCCACGGGGCGCACATCGTGCACCGCCTTGTTGCCCAGGCGGCGAATCACATCCATCTTGGCGTGCACCGCACTGCCTACCAGTTGCTGAAAGCTGGGCTCGAACAAAAAGGCCGAAAGGTCTGCCTTGTACGGCATGCGCAGGCAGCCGCCCCGGCCCCCTTCGGCCTGGTACAGCCAGGCCACGGCCAGCTCCAGCGTGCGGCGGGCGTAAAAGCAGGCGGTGCGCGGGTCGGCATGGGCGGCGGCCTCGGCGCGGCGGGCCTCCGTCAGCAGGTCGGGCCAGTCGGGTTGCAGAAAGCAGAAGTTGGATTCTGAATGGCTCACAAGGCTCCCTCATTGATCTGGCAGGCGCGGGTGTGTCTAAAGACCTTCTAAAGCTTGAAAGGCGCAGTGGGTGTTTTAGAAAAAACTTTATAAGTCATTGTTTTTGAATGAGTTTATAAACTTCTATCAACCGTCAAACGTTGCTAAAGGAGTTGTCGGTGGCTATAAACCAGCGCGCCCATCGGCGTTCACCCCTCAGCACCAACTTGCCTTCGCCCCGTAATTCCCTTAACAAATCTCGGACGGAGCTTTCCGGGAGTGTGGGCAGCACTTGGCGCAGCTCAGCCAGGGGCGCACCCTGAGGACTCTGTTGCGTTAGATGGGCGACCAACAGCGCTTTGTTGGTGTTGCGATCCAAACCACGTTGGCGGGTGTATGTACCTTTGGCCCCCAAGGTCGCATACAGAGCTTCGGACAGTATGTAGCGCACACCCTTACCTCGCCCAAGGGCTTCCACCGCTCCCGCCGCAATCAGGCTGGGCACCCGCTCCAGCAACTCGGCACTGAGTGCCTTGCCCTGCTCCAGCCGCTCCAATGCGAGGTAGTCCAGCGTGGAAAAGCTGCGCAATTTTTCCTCACCCAGCCGCTCCATGAACCGCACAAACGCCGGGTTGCGCACGCCGCCTTCCAGCGTCAGCCGCACCTCGTGCGCGGCGGTGCCTGCAAAGCTGGGCAGGGGCTTGCCCTGGCGCACGGCGCTTTCCATCATCAGGTTCAGGCCCTGGCCGGATCGCTCGATCAACCCACAGCGCCCCAGCGCTTCGGCCAGGCGGCGGTTGCGCGGGTATTGCTGGTCAATGATGTTCTCGGGCGTGATACCGGGCGGCAGGCCGCCGGGGCTCACCACCTCCAGCCGCTTGGCAAATTGGCGCACAAAGATGGAGCCGCCCAGGCGGTAGTCGCGGTGGGCCACTGCGTTCAGGATGGCCTCGCGCACGGGCACCTCGTCAAAGGTGGGCAGGTCCATGCGAAAGAAATCGTCCTGGTAGCTCTGCCGGTCGTTGCGCAGGTTGATCTTTTTCCACAGCGCGTCTTGCCAGGCGAAGAAGCCCGCGCGGTATTCCTCGCGGTCGGCCGCCGGGCCGGCGGCTTCGGACGAGCGGTACTCAAACACCAGCTCGGCCTGCGCCAGCCACCGCGTCAGGCCCGCGCGCGTGCCAAACAGGATGAGCGCTGCATAGCTCACCTGGTCGCCCTCCACCAGCAGTTCGGCATCGCGCAGCGTTTGCAGGTCGTTCAGCTCGCGCCTGCGTGGGTCACTGCTCTTGCGCGCCCAGCGTTCTCGGAACAAGGCGATGGATTCGGGCTCCAGGTCGGCCAGCGTGGCGCCGGGGCAAGGCTGGGCCGAAAAGTCGGGGCCTGTCTCGGCAAACATGTCTCGCAGCTCCTGGCCGCTGAGGGCTGCCAGGTCGTCACCCGCGCGCTTGAAGTAGCGGCCATCAATCTCCCATGCCGTGCCCGGCAGGCGTGGCGGAACGTGAACGATCACCACACGCCCTTCGGGCAGCAACAGCTCTTCCACCGGAATGCGGTGCCCCAGCCGCTGGTGCAGGCCCGCCTCGGTGCGGCCCGGGTCTTCAAACGCCTGGGTGCCCACAATGCGCCGGGGCCGCTTGTCCGTCACGCCCAGCACCATGGTGCCGCCGCCCTCGTTGGCCAGGGCCACGCAGTACTTGAGCAGCTTTTCAAAGTCGTAGCGCTGCTTGGCCTCTTTGAACTCCAGGCGCTGGCCTTCGGGTTCAAGCAGCCATTGTTGAAGCTGGGTGAGGGAAGTGGGCATGGCGGTGAACGTGGATGGTGAATCCTAAAGACCCCAGTGGCGCTGGCGGGCTTCCGGCGGCAACGTATCGATGACGTATTGCAGCGGGATCGCCTCGTTCTTGGGTGTGCGCTCGTAGGCGCTGTCGTGGGATGCCGTCTTGGTCTGCCCAAACTTCATGTCGCGGCAGTAACGGATGCCCCATTCCAAACTTTCAATCACTGCCCGGCTGAGCTTGCTGAAATCTGCGTCGCGCAGCGCGGTGAGCGTATCGCCTTTGCGGCGCAGTGCAGCGCGCACAGCGTCGTCATCAAAGCTGCTGAACATCAGCTTCCCGATGAGCACGTTCGTAGCGTCATACGCGGCCTGCGGCACCGGGCCATGGGTTAAGGCGCTGTAAGTCTCGTTGTAAATCTGGCGCCCGTGGTGTTCCAGATGGTGCCTATCCGCAAAGTAGATGGCCTTGAGGGAGTTGTAGAGATCGCCATTGGGCATGCGCTTGGCAATGAAGATCAATGCTTCTTGGCCGATGGATGCCTCCAATTGCTGCAATTGCTTAAGGCTTTGGGCCAGAGAGCGTGGGGCAGCCAGAGCCAACTCACCACTGAAAGCCCGCTGCTGCAGCGAGGCAAACAACGCATCCAGCGCGGCCAGGGCGCGGCGGTGGGTGGCTTTGAGGGCTTCGATGGAGGCGATGCGGGTGGCGAAGGTTTGTTGGAGGGGGAGGGGGGGAAGCGGTATCGGTAGCGTCCGAAGGTCTTTGTAGTAAACAGCAAAGACGTTCGTTGTTCCTGACTTCCTCAGTTCAAGCTCGTTTTGTATGTATTGCGTTTTGAATGCAGCGACGACGTACTCTGGATGAGCGGATTCAACAAAACGGACGCGGAGCAGGTTGTTGTTGAACAAATAAAGTTCGCTGCCGCGAAACAGTGCCGTCTTTCCTACCAACTCCCGTGAGTTCCGAGTGTTGAACAGAAAGTCGCCATGACGGAGGCAATAAGTTTCCAACTCTTCAGCGGTTGCTGTGGCGCGAAGAGCCCCTTCCAGCTTGAGTTCCCCGTCGCGGGTGATCGCATTCATTCGTAAGTAAGGGTAGGGGTGTGAGTCATCCAATTCTTGTGAACCCCTAACCAATCCAATACGTGAATCTTCGACGATTGCATCGAATGGCACCTTGGGCCAGCGATCTGGCTCCACTCGCATGTCCCCAAACATATCGAGAAAGAGGGACTGGGTGAGGCTGTCTAGCAGGGCCAGGGCGGTGCGGCGTTGGGTTCGGAGGGTTTCGGTTTGGTCGAGGATGGCGGCGATGCGGCGTTGTTCTTCCAGCGGGGGCAGAGGGACCGCCAAATCTGCGAGAAAGCTGGCAGGAACCCGTCTTTGCCCACCGCTGCCTGTCATGCGCCGCTGGCCATTTGCACGTACTTCTTCGAGCCGCAGGTAGTGGTGCAAATACCGCGACTCTGTGATGCCAGAACGTGCCCGAACGACGTGGAACTCTGTGGAGCCGAAGCCGTGCGAACGCGGCAAACGGGCTTGGGCGATTTTTCCGTTTTCAAAGCAAGGTGTGATCTTTGCCACCAATACGTCGCCGTCGAGAAACGGCGTGAAGCCTTTCGCCACTTCTGCGTAGGGCCGGTCTTGCGTGGTTTCCACACTGGCAGATTCAGCGCTCAGCGACGCCATTGGCACAAATGAAACAAGTTCTTCCGCCGGCAGCTTTTTGCCCAGCGTGGGGTTTAGCTCGGCAATATCGGTCAGCTTGGCGGTTAGGAATTTCGCACTCACTTCAACATCCCCTCCAACACCCCCATCCCCCGCGCAATCTCGCCTTCCAGCGCCCGCAGCTCCGCCAGGATCTCCCCCGGCGCTCGGTGCTGCACCTGCTCATGCACCACCTCCTTGTACCGGTTGATGCTGAGGTCATACCCGTTGGCCTCGATGTCGGCCTTGGGCACGCAGAAGCTCTGGGCGGTGCGGGGGCGGTCGCGTTCGGTGCCGTTGCGCTGGCCCCAGCGCTCCAGCACGTCGGGCAGGTTGTTTTTGGCGTGCTCTGTTTCTGATAGCTGGTTGCGCCCGTCCACAAAGCGCTGCAGGCCTAAAAGGCTTGTATCCAGCAGGGGCTGGCGCTTGTCGTCCAGGCTCCAGCCATCCGCCTGCATGTCGTAGAACCACACATGGTCGGTGCCGCCGCTCATGGTTTTGGTGAAGAGCAGGATGGCGGTGCTGACGCCCGCGTAGGGCTTGAACACGCCGCCGGGCAGGCTGATGACGGCGTCGAGCTTTTGCTCTTCCACCAGCTTGCGGCGCAACTCCTTGTGGGCCTTGCTGGAGCCAAAGAGCACGCCGTCGGGCACGATGACGGCGGCGCGCCCGCCGGTTTTGAGCAGGCGCAGGAAGAGGGCCAGAAAGAGCAGCTCGGTCTTTTTGGTCTTGACGATGTTTTGCAAATCTTTGGCCGTGCTCTCGTGGTCGAGGCTGCCAGCAAAGGGCGGGTTGGCCAGGATGAGGCTGTAGGCGTCGGCGTCGCCTGCGGCGCCTTGCGAGAGCGAGTCGCGGTATTCGATGGCGGGGTGCTCCACGCCGTGCAGCACCATGTTCATGCTGCCGATGCGCAGCATGGTGTTGTCAAAGTCGTAGCCGTGGAACATGCCGTGGTGGAAGTGCGCGTTTTGCGCGGGCACGCGCAGCATGTCGGGGTAGGTGCGGCGCAGGTATTCGCCTGCGGCCACCAAGAATCCGCAGGTGCCTGAGGCTGGGTCGCAAATGGTGTCTTGCGGTGTGGGGGCCGTCAGGGCCACCATCAAGTCGATGATGTGGCGCGGGGTGCGGAACTGGCCGTTTTGCCCGGCAGAGGCGATTTTGCCGAGCATGTATTCGTACAGGTCGCCCTTGGTGTCGCGGTCGTCAAGCGGAATGGTGTCGAGCAAATCGACCACCTTGGCCAGCAAACCGGGCGTGGGGATGGTGAAGCGGGCATCGCGCATGTGGTGCGCAAACGCGCTTTCAGCCGCCGGGCCGCCCGAGGCTTGCAGCCCGCGCAGGAACGGGAAGACCTGGTTGCTGAGCACGTCGAACATCTGGGCCGGGGCCATGTTCTTGAAGCGGGACCAGCGCATGGCGTCGTGCGCGCGGCCTTGCGCGTCGGTGCCCGTGGGGATGAGGTGCACGGGCTGGGTTTTGAGGCGCAGGGCCTTGTTGTCTTCGCGGGTCTGGTCGCTGTCGAGCGCGCGCAGAAAGAGCAGGTAGGTGATCTGCTCGATGACTTCAATGGGGTTGGCGATGCCGCCGGACCAGAAGGCGTTCCAGACTTGATCGACTTTGTTGCGCAGGTCACCGGTGAGCATGGGGCAGTCTGTAAGGGGCGTAGGGAAGCCTTGGAGTCTGCCATGGGGACGTTTGCCACACCCCTGGAGTTGCCGCGCGCCGGCAGGTCACCCCTCGGGCCGGGGCGGCGCCAGCAGGCCCACCTGGTCGGGCCGCCCGGGCAGCGCCAGTTGCGCCACCGGCAGCGGGCTGCTGGCCACGCGGCGGCCGCGGCGCCAGACGCCCAGGCGCGTGGCGCGCAGGCGGATGGCTTCTGCCGGGTCCTGCGCGTGCAGCAGCACGAAGTCGGCATGGCAGCCGGGCGCGAGCCCGTAGCCCTGCAGGCCCAGCAGGGCGGCGGGGTGGGTGGTGACGGCCTCGAAGCACTGGCGCATGGCCTGTGCGCTGGTCATCTGGGCCAGGTGCAGGCCCATGTGGGCGGCCTCCAGCATGTCGGCGCTGCCGCCGGCGTACCAGGGGTCGAGCACGCAGTCGTGGCCGAAGGCGACGGTCAGGCCGGCGGCCAGGAGTTCGGGCACGCGCGTCATGCCGCGGCGCTTGGGGTAGGTGTCGTGCCGGCCCTGCAGCGTGATGTTGATCAGCGGGTTGGCCACCACGCCCAGTTGCGCCTCGGCCATCAGCGCGACCAGCTTGCTGGCGTAATCGTTGTCCATGCTGTGCATGGAGGTGAGGTGCGAGCCCGTCACGCGGCCGTGCAGGCCCAGGCGCTGGGTTTCGCAGGCCAGGGTTTCGACGTGGCGCGACTGCGGGTCGTCGCTCTCGTCGCAGTGCATGTCCACGCGCTTGCCCTGCTCGGCGGCGAGCGCGCAGAGGATGCGCACGCTCTCGCTGCCTTCGGCGTAGGTGCGCTCGAAATGCGGGATGCCGCCCACCACGTCCACGCCCAGGGCCAGCGCGCGCTGCAGGTTCTCGAGCGCGCCGGGGCGGCGCAGCAGGCCGTCCTGCGGGAAGGCGACGAGTTGCAGGTCCAGGTAGGGCGCCACGCGCTGCTTCACGTCGAGCAGCGCATGCACCGGCAGCAGGCGGGGGTCGCTGGTGTCCACATGGCTGCGGATCGCCAGCAGGCCGCGCGCCACGGCCCAGTCGCAGTAGGCGAGGGCGCGCTGGGCGATGGCCTCGTGCGTGAGCGTGGGCTTGAGTTCACCCCACAGGGCGATGCCTTCGAGCAGGGTGCCGCTGGCGTTCACGCGCGGCTGGCCGTAGGTCAGCGCCGAGTCGAGGTGGAAATGCGCATCGACAAAGGGCGGCGAGAGCAGCAGGCCGCCCGCGTCCAGCGTTTCATGCGCCGGGGCGCGCAGGCCCTCGGTCACTTCGGCGATGCGGCCGTCCTGTACGGCCACGGACATGTGGCGGCGCCCGTCGGGCAGGGTGGCGTTGGTGATCAGCAGGTCGAGCATGGGGATGTGCAGGTCAGCCTGCCAGGTCGTCGAGGATGGGGCAGTCGGGCCGGCCGTCGCCATGGCAGCACTGCACCAGCGCCTGCAGCGTGCGCTGCATGGCCTGCATGGCGGCGATGCGCTCGCTCAGGCTGGCGATGTGCTGCTGTGCGATCTGCTTGACCTGGCTGCTGGCGCGCTGCTTGTCCTGCCACAGGGCCAGTAGTTCGGCGATTTCCTCCATCGAGAAGCCCAGGTCGCGGCTGCGGCGGATGAAGTGCAGGGTGTGCAGGTCGGCCTCGGTGTACTGGCGGTAGCCGCTGTCGGTGCGCGCCACGGGGGGCAGCAGGCCGAGCGATTCGTAGTGGCGCACCATGCGCGGCGAGATGCCGGCGCTGCGCGCGGCCTCGCCGATGGCCAGCGGCAGGCCTGTGGCCTGCGGCGCAGCCTGTGTCCTGCGCGTGCGGGCGGGGGCGGCTTTCATGGCGCCACCGTATAGCCTTCCTCGGCAATGGCCGCCGCCAGTACGGCGCGCGGCACGCTGGTGTTGGCCACTTCGACGCGACCGGCGTTGCGGTCGATGGCGACCGTGGCGGCTGGGTCGGCGGCGCGCACGGCCTGGGTGACGGCGCGTTCGCAGTGGCCACAGGTCATGCCCTGCACGTTGAAAAGTTCGGTGGTCGGGGTGTTCATGGCGCGTCCTTGGGGGGAATGAAAGGAAGTAGGGACCAGCTTAAGCCTTGACACGGTGTGAAGGTCAAGCCGGCGGCGTGTCGCCCGCCGTCGGTCGGCCGGTGCTTGACATTGCCATGATGTCATTGTTTAGAGTGCCTGCCATGACTGCGAACACGCCCCCGATTCCCCCCTCCGCCACCGAACCGCTGAGCGCGCTTGACCTGGGCATCGGCGGCATGACCTGCGCCAGCTGCGTGGCGCGTGTGGAGCGCGCCCTGGCCAAGGTGCCGGGCGTGCGGGAGGCCACGGTCAACCTGGCCACCGAATCGGCCCGGGTGGCTTGGGCGCCGGGTGCTGCCCCCGATGCCGCCGCCATGGACGCGCTGTTGCGCCGTGCGGTGCGCAATGCCGGCTACGAGCCGCGCGCCGCGGGGGCGGCCCTGGAGCAGGAAGACCTGTCGCCCTGGGCGGGATTCCTGCCGGTGGGTATCGGATTGCTGCTGTCCGCGCCCCTGGTGGTGCCCATGCTCGGCGACCTGTTGGGCCAGCACTGGATGCTGCCGGCCTGGGCGCAGTTCCTGCTGGCCACGCCCGTGCAGTTCGTCCTGGGCGCCCGTTTCTACAAGGCGGGCTGGCACGCGCTCAAGGCGCTGACCGGCAACATGGACCTGCTGGTGGCCGTGGGCACGAGCGCGGGCTACGGGCTGTCGCTGTGGCTGTGGTGGACGGCGCCCGAAGGGCACGCGCCGCACCTGTACTTCGAGGCCTCGGCCGTGGTCGTCACGCTGGTGCTGCTGGGCAAGTGGCTGGAGGCGCGTGCCAAGCGCCAGACCACCGCGGCGATCCGCGCGCTGCACGCGCTGCGGCCGGACGTGGTGCACCTGCTGGGGCCCGACGGCGAGGTGGACGTGCCCGTGGCCGAGGTGCTCACGGGCGACCGCCTGGTGGTGCGCCCCGGGGAGCGCATCCCGGTGGACGGCACGGTGCACGAGGGCGACACGCAGGTGGATGAATCCATGCTCACCGGCGAGCCGCTGCCGGTGGCGCGCGGCGCGGGCGCGCCGCTCACGGGCGGCTCCATCAATGGCGAGGGCCGCATCGTGATGGCGGTGACGGCCGTGGGCTCGGAGACGGTGCTGGCCCGCATCATCCGCCTGGTGGAGGACGCCCAGGCCGCCAAGGCGCCCATCCAGCGCCTGGTGGACCAGGTCTCGGCCGTGTTCGTGCCGGTGGTGCTGGTGATTGCCCTGGTCACGCTGCTGGGCTGGCTGTGGGCCGGAGCAGGCGTGGAGGCGGCGCTGATCCACGCCGTGGCGGTGCTGGTGATTGCCTGCCCCTGCGCGCTGGGGTTGGCGACTCCGGCGGCCATCATGGCCGGCACGGGCGTGGCGGCGAAGCACGGCATTTTGATCAAGGACGCAGAGGCGCTGGAGCTGGCGCACAAGGTGGACACGGTGGCCTTCGACAAGACCGGCACGCTGACCGTGGGCCAGCCGCGCATGACCGCGTTCGAGGTGGCGGCAGGGCAGGACGCGGCCGAGGTGCTGGCCGCCGTGGCGGCGGTGCAAAGCGGCAGCGAACACCCGCTGGGCCGGGCCGTGGTGCGTGCCGCACGCGAGCGCGGCCTGGCCGTGCAGCCGCCGGACGCTGTGCGCGCCGTGCCGGGCCGCGGTACCGAGGGCGAAGTGCGGGGCCAGAGTTTCCTGGTGGGGAGCCTGCGCTGGATGCAGGAGCTGGGGGTGGCTCTGGGCCCCCTGGCCGCCCGTTCGCAGGCGTTGCAGGACGAAGGCGCCACCGTCTCCGCCGTGGCGCAGCGTACCGGGGAGGGGCTGCGGCTGCAGGGGCTGCTGGCCTTTGGCGACGAGCCCAAGCCCGGGGCGGCCGAGGCGCTGGCGCTGCTTGCGGCGCGCGGCATCCGCACGGTGATGATCTCGGGCGACAACCGGGGCGCGGCCGAGGCCATGGGCCGGCGCCTGGGACTTGATCCTGCAGCGGGCGAGGTCATGGCCGAGGTGCTGCCCGGGGACAAGGCGGCGCAGGTAGCGGGGCTGCAGGCGGGTGGACATACCGTCGCCATGGTGGGGGACGGAGTCAATGACGCGCCGGCGCTGGCCGCCGCCGACGTCGGCATGGCCATGGGCAACGGCACCGACGTCGCCATGCACGCCGCCGGCATCACGCTGATGCGCGGTGAGCCGCGCCTGGTGGCGGCGGCGCTCGACATTTCGCACCGCACGGTGCTGAAGATCCGGCAGAACCTGTTCTGGGCCTTCATCTACAACGCGGCCGGCATCCCGCTGGCGGCGCTCGGTTACCTGAGCCCGGTGGTGGCGGGGGCGGCCATGGCGCTGAGTTCGGTGAGCGTGATGGCCAATGCCTTGCTGCTCAAGCGCTGGCGCGGCCCCGCGGCTGATACGGTATTGCCGTAGGGCGCTCGCGCCGCGCCGCGGCGAGAATCCGGCCATGCTGGTTCACCTCGCCTCCCGCCTGCTGAGCGCGCGCAGCGCCTTGCTGCGGGTGTTCCGCGTTTCCGACTGGCAGATCACGTTGCTCTGGGCGGTGGTGGCCGGCCTGGCGGGCGCGGCGGCCACCGAAGGTTTCCGGTTGCTGCTCGACGGCGTCTCCACGCTGGTTTTCGGCCCGCACACCGGCATGGTGGACATCGCGCGCAAGCTGCCGTGGTACGGGCGCATCGCGGCGCCCGCGCTGGGCGGCCTCGCGGCCGGGGCACTCCTGGTGCTGGCGCGGCGCTGGGCGCAGCAAAAAGCCGCGTCGGACTACATGGAGGCCATCGTCGTGGGCGACGGGCGCATTCCGGTATTGCAGGCGCTGGTGCGCAGCGCCTCGTCGCTGCTGAGCATCGCCAGCGGCGGCTCCATCGGGCGCGAGGGCTCCATGGTGCAGTTGTCGGCGCTGGCGGCTTCGCTGCTCGGGCGCTTCCTGCGCTTTCCCGTTGAGCGGCTGCGCCTGCTGGTGGCCTGCGGCGCGGCGGCGGGCATTACGGCGGCGTACAACGCGCCGATCGCCGGGGCCTTTTTTGTCGCCGAGATCGTGCTCGGCAGCATCGCCATGGAGAGCCTGGGCCCGATCATGGTCGCCGCCGTGGTGGCCAACATCGCCATGCGCGCCTTTCCCGGTTACCGGCCGCCCTACGAGATGCCGCCGTTCGCCGACATCTCCGGCCCCGAGGTGCTGCTGTTCGCCCTGATGGGCGTGCTGCTGGGCGCTGCCGCGGCGCTGTTCCTGCGCGGGCTGGCGGGCGGCAAGCGTTTGTTCGCGCGCCTGCCGGTGGCCCTGCCGCTGCGCCTGGCGCTGGGCGGGCTGGTGGTCGGGCTGATTTCCGTGGCCGTGCCCGAGGTCTGGGGCAACGGCTACAGCGTGGTCAACGGCGTGCTGCACGCACCGGCCCCGTGGGGCATGCTGCTCGTGCTGCTGGCCGCCAAGGTGCTGGCGACGCTCGCCACGGCGGGCTCGGGCGCGGTGGGCGGGGTGTTCACGCCGGCCTTGTTCGTCGGTTGCCTGGTGGGCAGCCTGTTCGGCCACGGCGTCCAGGTGCTGTGGCCGGCGGCCACCTCGGACCCTTCGGCCTACGCCATGGTGGGCATGGGGGCGTTCCTGGCCGCCGCCTCGCAGGCGCCGTTGATGGCGGTCCTGATGATCTTCGAGATGACGCTCAGCTACGAGGTCATGCTGCCGCTGATGGCGGCCAGCGTGGTGGCCTACTTCGTCGCGCGCTCGGTGCAGGGCGGCTCGATGTACGAGATCACGGTGCAGCGGCGCCAGGCGCACGACGCGCGCATGCGCCTGCGCGGCCTGGAAATGCGCGATCTGGTGGAGCCCGCGCACACCGTGGTGCCGCCCGACGCCGACCTGGCGGCCATGAGCCGCCTGTTCCTGCAATACCCCGTAAAGTACCTGTACGTGACGGATGCCGCGCAGCACTTTCTGGGCGTGGTGCCGCTTACCGCGCTGAGCGCGGCGGTCGAGGCCGAAAAGCGCCGCCAGGCGGCCGAGGGCGCTGGCGCCGAGCTGCCGGGCGCCGAGCCGGGCCCGCTGGCCGGCCAGTGCGCCGCCGACCTCGTGCGCGCCGATATCGCGCCGCTCGAGGCGGACATGGAGCTCGGCGCGGCGCTGCAGCGCTTCTTGCAGCACCGGGGCGAGCGCCTGCCGGTGGTGGAAAGCGCCGCGCGGCCGGTGCTGCTGGGTGTGGTGTCGAAAAGCGCACTGCTCGCGACCTATGTGCGCCTGAGCGACCAGAATCCCATGGCGTGAAAGCGCATTGGGCCTCTCGGCGCAGGGCATGTGCGGGATGTGGCCCCGCGGGAAAATCCCTGTGGACGGGGTGGGTTCTGGCACACTTGCAACAAGTTGTGTGTCGATTGGGTAGGAGAAAAAAACAATGTCGGTTTTTGATCTGATGCGCCGGTTCACCATTCGCACCCGCATGCTGGGGGCCATCGCCGTGGTGCTGGGTTTGCTGGGTTTGCTAGGGGGCGCGGGCATGCTGGGCATGTTCCGGATCCACACCATGAGCGAGGACTTCATGGCCCACTCCTTCGCGGAGACCAGCTACATGGCCGAGCTGCGCGGCGAAATGGGAGCCATCCGCCAGCACGAAAAGGACATGATCATCGGCTACGAGAAGCCCGAAGCCGTGGCGGCCGCGCACGCCAAGTGGCTGGCCAGCCTGGACAAAGCGAAAGCCATCGCCGCCAAGTTCTTGCAGGGTGAGGAGGATTCCGACAACCCGGTGGCGCGCAGCATCGTCGCCAAGCTCGACGGCTACCGCGAGCAGTTCGGGGAGGTGGCGCGCCAGCTTGAAGCGAGCGGCTTCGACACCGCCACCGCCGCCAACCGCATGAGCGCCCAGGCGGTGGCCGAGTTCGAGGCGGCCGACAAATTCCTGGCCGAGCTCGACAGCCTGCTGCAGGCCGAGGTGAAGCGGACGGTGGAGATGCAGGGCCAGGTGTCGAACCAGACCAAGTGGCTGTTCGTTCTGGCGGTGCTGATCACCGTGGTCGTGGTGGTGCCCACCACGCTGATGAACATGAATTCCATCTGCCGCCCCCTGGAAGACGCGCGCAAGATGGCGCAGGCGATCGCCGGGGGCGACCTCTCGCAGCCCATCGCGGCCGAAGGCCGGGACGAGGTCGCCGACCTGCAGCGCGCGCTGCGCGACATGCAGCAGGGCCTGGGCGCGCTGGTGGCGCAGGTGCGCGATGCGAGCGGCAGCATCGCCACCGCCAGCCAGGAGATCGCCACCGGCAACCAGGACCTCTCGCAGCGCACCGAGCAGACGGCGAGCAACGCGCAGGTGGCGGTGGCCTCGCTGTCGCAGCTCACGGCCACCGTGCAGCAGACGGCGTCGTCCTCGCAGACGGCGAATCAGCTGGCGGCCTCGGCCTCGCAGATGGCGACGCGCGGCGGGGGTGTGGTGCAGCAGGCCGTGACCAGCATGCACGAGATCTCCACCTCCAGCCGCAAGATCGGCGACATCATTGGCCTGATCGACTCGATCGCCTTTCAGACCAACATCCTGGCGCTCAACGCGGCGGTGGAAGCGGCACGCGCGGGCGAGCAGGGCCGGGGCTTTGCCGTGGTCGCCAGCGAAGTGCGCAGCCTCGCCCAGCGCTCGGCGGCGGCGGCGAGCGAAATCAAGACCCTGATCGGCAGCAGCGTGCAGGCCGTGGACGGCGGCGTGCGCCATGTCGAGGACGCCGGCTCGGCGATGCAGGAAATCGTCGCCAGCGTGCAGCGCCTGGGCGACATCATTGGCGAGATTTCCGCCGCCGCGCGCGAGCAGGCGACCGGCATTGGCGAGGCCAATCAGTCGGTGTGCGAGATCGACCGCATGACGCAGCAGAATGCCGCGCTGGTGGAGGAATCGGCCGCCGCTGCCGACTCGCTGCGCGACCAGGCCGGACGCCTGTCGCAGGTGGTGCAGCAGTTCCGCCTGCCCGGGGCGGCCGACGCGCCCATGCTGCGCCACGCCGCGCCTGTTCGCCTGACCTGAGCCCCTGGCCCCCATGGTTCCGCCCAGCCTGCGCATCATCCAGGAGGAGCACGTGGCCCTGGCGGGCGTGCTCAAGGCGCTGCGCCAGATGGAGCACCAGGGCCCGGGCGACGCACCACAGCCATTCTTCGACGCCATGCGGGCGATGCTGTTCTACATCGACGAATTCCCCGAGCGCCAGCACCACCCGAAGGAAAGCCAGTGGCTGTTTCCCCGGGTGGCGGCGCGCTCGGAGGAGGCGGCGCGCGCTATCGAGCAGCTCGACCGCGACCACGAAAGCGGCGAGGCGGCGGTGCGCGAGCTCCAGCACCTGCTGCTCGCTTGGGAGCTGCTCGGTGAGCCGCGCCGCGCGGCCTTCGCCGGGGCGCTGATGCGCTACAACGATTTCTACCTGGCGCACATGCGGGTGGAGGACGCCGTCGTGCTGCCGGCCGCGCTGGCCGAGCTCGGCGCCGACGACTGGCACGCCATCGACCAGGCCTTCGCCACCAACGACCTGCTGCTCACGCCCGGCGTGCCGCGCGACCCGGCGTTCGAGCGGCTCTATGCGGCCATCCGGCACGCCTTGCCGGCGCCCGCGCCCTGAACCCTGCTCAGGCCGGCAGCGTCGGGTAGTCGGTGTAGCCCTCGGCGCCGCCGCCGTAGAAAGTGGCGCGGTCGGGGGTATTGAGCGGCGCATCCTGGCGCAGGCGCGCCACCAGGTCGGGGTTGGCGATGTAGGGCCGGCCGAAGGCAACGATGTCCGCGCCGGCGTCGAGCGCGGCCTGCGCGCCGGCTTTGTCCGTATAGCCATTGTTGAGCATCCATGCGCCCTGGCCGCCGTGCTTGCGGTACAGCGCGTGCAGGGAGGTGTAGTCGAACGGCCGACCTTCCACCTCGCGCGGGCCGCCCGTGGCGCCGACGATCAGGTGGATGTAGGCCAGGTCCAGCGGGGCGAGCTGGTGCACCAGGTAGTCGAAGGTCTGCTGCGGGTGCTCGTCGGAAATGTCGTTCGCCGGGGTTACCGGCGAGAGGCGCAGGCCGGTGCGTTCGCCGCCGATCTCGTCGGCCACGCCGCGCACCACTTCGAGCATCAGGCGGGCGCGGTTCTTCACGTTGCCGCCGTAGTCGTCGCTGCGCTGGTTGGCGCCGGTCTTCAGGAACTGGTCGAGCAGGTAGCCGTTGGCGCCGTGGATTTCCACACCGTCGAAGCCGCAGGCGATGGCGTTGCGCGCGGCGCGCTGGTAGTCGCGCACGATGCCGGGCAGCTCTGCGGCGTCCAGGGCGCGTGGCTCCGAGGTCGGCACGAATTCCGGCTTGCCGGTGCGGATCAGCACCGTCTTGGTGTTGGCGCGGATGGCCGAGGGCGCCACGGGCGCGGCGTTGTCCGGTTGCAGCTCGACGTGCGAAACGCGGCCCACATGCCACAGCTGCACCACGATGCGCCCGCCCGCCTTGTGCACGCTGTCGGTGACGCGGCGCCAGCCGTCGAGCTGCTCCGTGCTGTAGAGGCCGGGCACATCGGCATAGCCCTGGGCCTGGGGGCTGATGGCGGTGGCCTCGGTGACGATCAGGCCGGCGCTGGCGCGCTGCGTGTAGTACTCGGCCATGAGGGGAGTGGGCACGGCGCCGGGCGCGCGGTTGCGCGTCAGCGGCGCCATGGCGATGCGGTTGGCCAGGTGCAGCGCGCCGGCGGTGAGGGGTTCGAACAGGGTGGGCATGGCAGCTTCCAATCGGGCGGCGAACAGGTGCACAGGGTAGCGCGCTTGCGCCGCTTCGGCGGTGCGGCGATCGGTGTACGGGGGCATTTCGCGGCGAAAAATAATGGCAAAATTGGCCTCTAGCGCTTATTGGATGGACGTTTGTAGCTATCGTTATGAAAGTAACCGAGGCGACGCCCCTGGGCCGGCCTGGCCGCCGCGCGCCGGCACAATCGGGGCTCCATGCCCGAATCTTCTCCCCGCCCCGACCGCGCCGCGCTGCCGACACTGGCCCTCGCCGTGGCGCTCTCGCTCGGCGCTGCGGTGTCGCTCGGCCTGACACGCTTTTCCTACGCCCTGCTGCTGCCGCCGATGCGCGCCGACCTGGGTTGGTCCTACCTGCTGGCAGGCGGCATGAACACGGCCAATGCCGTTGGCTACCTGGTGGGCGCGCTGGCCATGCCGCTGCTGCTGCGCCGCCACGCGCCGGCCACCAGCCTGCTGGTGGGCACGGCGCTGGCCACGCTGCTGATGGCGGCGTGCGGCTTCCTGCTGGGGGCTCCGGCCCTGCTGCTGCAGCGCCTGCTGGCCGGGATCGCCAGCGCCGTGGTGTTCGTGGCCGGCGGCCTGATGGCTGCGCGCCTGGGCGCGCTGGACCCGCGCCGCAGCGGCCTCTTGCTGGGCGTGTACTACGGCGGTGTGGGCTGGGGCATCGCCGCCTCGGCCCTGCTGGTGCCGCTGGTACTGGCCCATGCGCCTGGGCTGCACAACTGGGCCTGGGCCTGGTGGCTGCTGGCCCTGGTGTGCGCCGGGTGCACGGCCGCGCTCGCCTGGCCGGCGCGCGTCCTGCAGTGCGTGGACGCCCAGGGCGGGGTCTCCCCCGCCGCGGCGGGCACGGCCGGCGCCCCGGCCGCGCCCGTGCCGCTGCGCGCGCTCGCGCCGGCGCTGGCCGGCTACGCCATGTTCGGCGTGGGCTACATCGGCTACATGACCTTCGTCATCGCCCTGTTGCAGGAGCAGGGCCTGGGCGTGGCCGGCGTCACCGGGTTCTACACGCTGCTCGGCCTGGCGGTGGTGGCCTCGGCGCGCGTCTGGGCCGGGCTGCTCGAGCGCAGCAAGGGCGGCGGGGCGCTGGCGCTGCTCAACGCCCTGCTGGGCGTGGCCACGGTGTTGCCGGCGCTGACCTCGGCCTGGCCGGTGGTGCTGGCCTCGGGCCTGCTGTTCGGCGGGGTGTTCCTGTCGCTGGTCGCCTCGACCACGGCGCTGGTGCGGCACAACCTGCCGCCCGCTCAGTGGGCGGCAGGCATCAGCGCCTTCACCATCGTCTTCGCCATCGGGCAGATCCTTGGCCCGACGGTGGTGGGTGCCATCGCCGACGCTGCCGGTGGCCTGGCGCGCGGCCTGGTGTTCTCGGCCAGCGCGCTCTGGCTGGGCGCGCTGTTCGCCTGGCGGCAGCGGCCGCTGTAGGCCAGCTCTCTGCTTCGATTTTCCATAGCGCTAAGCGCCATCCACTTTGCTAGAAACTGGCGCGAACCAGGCGAGGGACGCCGAGCAAGGGCCTGCGCCGGCCGCGCCGCCCCGCAGCGATGGCGTCGTCCCCCTGCCCGCGCAGCGAGAGCGGGGGCTGAGGGCCGCGGCTCCAGGCCTGCCTGCGCAGGCTTGGACGGCCTGAAGAGCTGGCGCCTCTGGGGGCTGCACCGAGGCGCGCAGCGCCTCAGGGGGGTGTCCTATTTCATCAGGCCTTCGGCCTTCATGGCGGCCTGCACGGCAGGGCGGGCGGCGACGCGCTCGCGGTAGGCCGCCAGGTTCGACAAGCCCGCCAGGTCGACCTGCACGTGGGGCGCCCAGTTGGTCACGGTGAACAGGTAGCCGTCGGCCACGGTGAACTGCTCGCCCATCAGGTACTGCTTGCCGGCCAGTTCGCCGTCCACCCACTGCAGGCGCTCGCGCAGTTTGGCGCGCGCCATGGTTTTGTATTCCTCGGGCGTGGCCGGGTTGAACAGCGGCGAGAAGCCCTTGTGCACTTCGGTGCTGATGAAATTCAACCAGCTCTGCAGCTGGTAGCGCGCCAGCGTGCCGTTGGCGGGGGCGAGGTGCTTGTCCGGCGCCTGGTCGGCGATGTACTGCACAATGGCCGGGCCTTCGCGCAGGCGCGTACCGTCGTCCAGCTCCAGCAGCGGCACGTAGCCAAGCGGGTTGATGCCGTAGTAGTCCGTGCCGTCCTGCAGCTTGTGGCTCTTGGTGCTGGCCAGCACCGAGGTGTGGGCCAGGCCCGATTCATGCAGGGCAATGTGGGGGGAGAGCGAGCAGGCGCCGGGGGAGTAATACAGTTTCATGAGCGGTTTCCTATGCGGGACAGATGAAGCGGAAGAAGCGCGGCCGGCCGGGTTGCCGGGCACACCGCCCATGCTATGCGCGGCGCGATAAGCCTGCTGGCTGTGTGTGCGCTTCCAGTTCCGTGAGCCAGGCCAGGGCGTGCGCCGGGCCGTCCCCGCACATGGCGGGGTCCGGGCGCAGGCTCGCGCACACGGCGGGGCGGTCGGGTTGGCCGAAGATGCGGCAGCGCTGCTGGGCGTCGAGCTGTACGCAGCGCACGCCGGCCGGCTTGCCTCCGGGCATGCCGGGGATGGGGCTGGAAATCGATGGCGCGGTGCAGCAGGCGCCGCAGTAAGGACGGCAGCTAGTCAAAATCAATAGCGCTCAACGCTTTGCCGAAAAGCGTGAGAGGCTCGTCGGGGCCGATGTTCATGCGCCCCGGCCGGCGAGGCGCTGCGTGGCCCACAGCACCTGATCGACCACGCCTTGCACGCCGGCGCGGTGCGCGGCCTCGGACAGCGCACCCTGTGCGTCGAACGCCTGGGCCGCGCCGGCGAGGGCGTAGCCGCGAGGCGCCAGCCAGCATTCCAGGTTGAGCAGCAGGGGTGCCAGGTGGCTTTGCGAGCGCAGGCCGCCGAGCCGGCCGTTGGACGCGCTGAGCATGCCCACCACCTTGCCCCGAAAGGGCTTGACGCCGTCCTGCCACTCGGGGTCGGCCGCGACGGGGCTGGACGCCCAGTCGATGGTGTTCTTGAGCAGGGCGGTGTAGCTGCCGTTGTATTCGGGCGAGCAGATGATCCAGCCGGGGTGTTCCCACAGCGTGCGCTTGAGCCGCACCACGTCGGGCGGCGTGCCGCGCGCCTCCAGGTCGGCGTTGTACATGGGGATGTCGAGGTCGGCGAGTTCCAGCAAGGTGGCCTCGGCGCCGGCGGCGCGCACCATGGCGGCGGCCTCGGCGGCCAGGCGGCGGTTGAACGATTGTTGGCGGGTGCTGCCCGCGAAGACGAGAATTTTCATGGCGGCGATTGGAGCACAAGGGCGCCGTCCACCGGGTGCGCGGGGGATTGCACGTTCCACGTGGAACAACGCCCGGCGGGCAAAGGTGGGAAAATCGCGCCTTTCCTCTCAATGAATGCCCGCAGGCCCCGTGGCCTGCGGCTGCTGGCAATGTGGTATCCCCAAGAATTTGATGTGATCGTGGTCGGTGGCGGCCACGCCGGTACCGAGGCCGCCCTGGCGGCGGCGCGCATGGGGAGCCGCACGCTGCTGCTGACGCACAACATCGAGACGCTCGGGCAGATGAGCTGCAACCCGAGCATCGGCGGCATCGGAAAGGGCCACCTCGTGAAGGAGGTGGACGCGCTGGGCGGCGCCATGGCGCTCGCCACCGACGAGGGGGGCATCCAGTTCCGCATCTTGAACAGCAGCAAGGGCCCGGCCGTGCGCGCCACGCGGGCGCAGGCCGACCGCATCCTCTACAAGGCGGCGATCCGCCGCATGCTGGAGAACCAGCCGAACCTGTGGCTGTTCCAACAGGCCGTGGACGATCTGATGGTCGAGGGCGACCGGGTGGTGGGCGCCGTCACGCAGCTGGGCATCCGCTTCAAGAGCCGTACGGTCGTACTGACGGCCGGCACCTTCCTCGACGGCAAGATCCACGTCGGCCTGAGCAACTACGCCGCCGGCCGGGCAGGGGACCCGCCGGCCGTGTCGCTGTCGGCCCGGCTCAAGGAACTCCAACTCCCCCAGGGGCGCCTCAAGACCGGCACGCCGCCGCGCATCGACGGACGCAGCATCGATTTCTCGAAATGCGAGGAACAGCCCGGCGACGGCATGCCCGGCGGGGTGAACGAAGGGACGGTGCCGGTGTTCAGCTTCATGGCGCACGCCTACGGCGGGGCGGCCATGCACCCCCGGCAGGTGCCGTGCTGGATCACGCACACCAACGCGCGCACGCACGAGATCATCCGCTCCGGTTTCGATCGCAGCCCCATGTTCACCGGCAAGATCGAAGGGGTGGGTCCGCGTTACTGCCCCAGTGTGGAAGACAAGATCAACCGCTTTGCCGGCAAGGACAGCCACCAGATCTTCCTGGAGCCCGAGGGCCTGACCACGCACGAGTTCTACCCCAACGGCATCTCCACCAGCCTGCCGTTCGACATTCAATACGACCTGGTGCGCAGCATGCCGGGGCTGGAGAACGCGCACATCCTGCGCCCGGGCTACGCCATCGAGTACGACTACTTCGACCCGCGCTCGCTCAAGAGCAGCTTCGAGACGCGGCAGGTCCAGGGGCTGTTCTTTGCCGGCCAGATCAACGGCACCACCGGCTACGAGGAGGCGGCCGCCCAGGGCCTGTTCGCCGGCCTGAACGCCGCGCTGCAGTGCCGGGGCGAGTCGCCCTGGCTGCCCGGCCGCGACGAGGCCTACCTGGGCGTGCTGGTGGACGACCTCATCACCAAGGGCGTGACCGAGCCCTACCGCATGTTCACCAGCCGCGCCGAGTTCCGCCTGCAGCTGCGCGAAGACAACGCCGACATGCGCCTGACGGAAGCCGGGCGCCGCATGGGCCTGGTCGACGATGCGCGTTGGGACGCCTTCAGCCGCAAGCGCGACGCTGTTTCACGTGAAACAGAGCGCCTCAAGAGCGCCTGGGTGAACCCGCGCAACCTGCCGGAGGCGGAATCCGAGCGCGTGCTCGGCAAGCGCATCGAGCACGAGTACAGCCTGTTCGAGCTGCTGCGTCGGCCCGGCGTGGGGTATACCGACCTGGTGGGCCTGGATGGCGGCCGCCATGCCTCGCCGGATGTCACATCCGAAACCCTGGGCGCACTGCACGGCCCGGTGGTCGAGCAAGTGGAAATTGCCGCCAAGTACGCCGGCTACATCGACCGCCAGCGGGACGAGGTGGAGCGCGCGGCGCATTTCGAAAAACTGCGCCTGCCGCCCGAGCTGGACTACATGCAGGTGTCGGCGCTGAGCATCGAGGCGCGCCAGGCGCTCAGCCGGCACCGGCCGGAAACGCTGGGCCAGGCGTCCCGCATCACCGGCATCACGCCGGCGTCGATTTCCCTGCTGATGGTGCATCTGAAAAAGGGCGGTTTCAAGGAGTTCGCCGCGGCCCGGCCCCAGGGCCTGGTGCCATGAGCCGTAGCGTGGATGCGGTGCTGCGCGAGCGCCTGCTGGCCGGTGCGCAAGCCCTGGGCGTGGCCCTGAGCGAGGCGCAGGCGGCCCAGCTGCTGGACTACCTGGCGCTGCTGCAAAAGTGGAACCGTGTCTACAACCTGACCGCCGTGCGCGACCCGCAGGAAATGCTGACACAGCACCTGCTCGACAGCCTGGCGGCCGTGCCGCCCCTGCAGCGCTGGCTGGAGCGCGCCGGCCGCGCGCAGCCCCGGCTGCTGGACGTGGGTTCGGGCGGCGGCCTGCCGGGCGTGGTGTTCGCCGTCTGCTGCCCGGCGCTGGACGTGAGCTGCGTGGATACGGTGGGCAAGAAGGCGGCCTTCGTCCAGCAGGCGGCGCTGGCGCTCAAGCTTCCCAACCTGCACGGCCTGCACGCGCGCGTGGAAACCCTGACCACCCCCTTCGATGTGGTGAGTTGCCGCGCCTTTGCCGCGCTCGCCGACTTCACCGCCTGGTCGCGCGGCGCGCTGGCCCCGGACGGTGTCTGGCTGGCCATGAAGGGCAAGCACCCGAGCGAAGAGCTGGCCGCGCTGCCGGCCGGTGTCCAGGTGTTCCACGTGGAACCGTTGCAGGTGCCGGGACTGGCGGCGGAGCGCTGCATTGTGTGGATGCGACCGGCAGAGGTGCGGTCCGCATAGATACGGCGGATCGCAGGCTCCTGTGCGCCGGTTGCCGGGCAAGGGGTCGCTTAAACTCGGCAGGCATGTGGCGGCAGGCGCTGCATCCCCTTGGAGCTTCCATGTTCGGCATTGCAGATTACGGCGCGTTCGTCGCCGCCATCGTCCTCTTCCTCGCCATTCCGGGGCCGGGCAACCTGGCACTCATCACCTCGACCAGCAAGGGCGGCGTGCGCGGCGGCCTGGCGGCCACCCTGGGCGTGATCGCGGGCGACCAGGTGCTGATGTGGGCTGCGGTGGCCGGGCTGGCCGCGCTGCTGCTGGCCTCGCCCGCGCTGTTCGCCGCCGTGCAATGGCTGGGCGCCGCCTACCTCGCCTGGCTGGGCGTGCAGATGCTGCGCGCCAAGCCGAGCGCCAAGCCGGTGCTGCACATCGAGCCGCACCACTACCTGCGCCAGGCGGCGCTCATCACGCTGCTCAACCCCAAGGCCATCGTGTTCTACATGGCGTTCTTCCCGCTGTTCGTGGACCCGGCGCGCCAGCAGGGGGTGCTGACCTTCGGCGCCATGGCGGCCACCATTGCCGTGCTGACGCTGGCCTACGGCGCCATCGTGGTGCTGCTGACCTACCGGCTGGCCGAGCGCATGCGCGCCCAGCCGCGCATCGCGCGCGCGCTGGAGAAGCTCGCCGGCGTCTTTCTCATCGGTTTCGGCATCAAGCTGGCCGTCTCCAAATAACCGGTAGCTGTCCACATGGCCAAGATTTTCTGCGTTGCCAACCAGAAGGGTGGGGTCGGCAAGACCACCACCAGCGTCAACCTGGCGGCCGGCCTGGCGAAGATCGGCCAGCGGGTGCTCATGGTCGACCTGGACCCGCAGGGCAACGCCACCATGGGGTCGGGCGTGGACAAGCGCAGCCTGGAACTCTCGGTGTACGACGTGCTGCTCGAATCCGCGTCCATCAAGGAGGCGGCGGTGCTGGCCGAGAAGTGCGGTTACTGGGTGCTGGGCGCCAACCGCGAGCTGGCCGGCGCCGAAGTGGAACTGGTCGAGCTCGAGCGCCGGGAAAAGCGCCTCAAGGCGGCGCTGGCCGAGGTGCAGGCGGATTACGACTTCGTGCTCATCGACTGCCCGCCGTCCCTGAGCATGCTCACGCTCAACGGCCTGTGCTCGGCGCACGGCGTCATCGTGCCCATGCAGTGCGAATACTTCGCGCTCGAAGGCCTGACGGACCTGGTCAACACCATCAAGCAGGTGCACGCCAACCTCAACGGCGACCTGCAGATCATCGGCCTGCTGCGCGTCATGTTCGACCCGCGCATCACCCTGCAACAGCAGGTGAGCGACCAGCTCAAGGGCCATTTCGGCGACAAGGTGTTCAACACCGTCATCCCGCGCAACGTGCGCCTGGCCGAGGCGCCGAGCTACGGGCTGCCCGGCGTGGTGTTCGACCCGGCGGCCAAGGGCAGCCAGGCCTTCGTCGAGTTCGCGCGCGAAATGGTCGAGCGCGTGCAGCGCATGTCCGATACCCAAAAAATACCTGCCAAAATGGCCTCCAGCGCTTGATGCGCAAGGGTTTATAGCTATTTATTTAGAAGTTATGGAGGCCTCTCGCATACTGCTCCTGCCCGGCTGGCAGAACTCCGGCGAAGGCCACTGGCAGAGCCTGTGGGAGGCGCGCAGCGGCTACCGGCGCGTCGAGCAGCACGACTGGATGCACCCGCTGCGCGGTGACTGGTCGGCGCGGCTGGAGGAGGTCGTGGTCGATGCCGATGGCCCCGTCGTGCTCGTCGCGCACAGCCTGGGCTGCATCCTCAGCGCCTGGTGGGCCGCGCATTCCCGGCACACCGGCAAGGTGCGCGGCGCGCTGCTGGTGGCGCCGGGCGACGTCGAGCGCCCCGACCTGGCCGAGCAGATTCCCGGCTGGTCGCCCATCGCGCGGCGGCGGCTGCCCTTTCCCAGCGTGCTGGTGGGCAGCCAGGACGACCCGTATTGCGGCTTCGATCGCGCGCAGCACCTGGCGCAGGCCTGGGGCGCGCGCTTCGTCGACCTCGGCGCGCGCGGGCACATCAACGCCGAGTCCGGCCTGGGCGACTGGCCCGAAGGCCGGGCGCTGCTCGACACACTTTGCAAGGATTGAATAAGCACATGGTCACCAAGAAACCCAAGGGCCTCGGCCGCGGACTTGAAGCATTGCTGGGCCCCAAGGTGGCCGAGGCGGTGGAGCAATCCCGGGGCGCCGAGCCCGGCCTGCCCAGCGCCTTGCGCCTCGACGAGATGGTGCCCGGCATGTACCAGCCGCGCACGCGCATGGACGAGGGCGCGCTGTACGAGCTGGCCGAATCCATCAAGGCCCAGGGCATCATGCAGCCCATCCTGGTGCGCCGGCTGGCCGAGGGCGCGCATGCCGGCAAGTACGAAATCATCGCGGGCGAGCGGCGTTTCCGCGCGGCGCGCCTGGCGGGGCTGGAGAGCGTGCCCGTGCTGGTGCGCGACGTGCCCAACGAGGCGGCGGCCGCCATGGCGCTGATCGAGAACATCCAGCGCGAGGACCTCAACCCGCTCGAAGAGGCGCAGGGCCTGCAGCGCCTGATCCGCGAATTCGGCCTGACGCACGAGCTCGCCGCGCAGGCCGTGGGCCGCTCGCGCAGCGCGGCCAGCAACCTGCTGCGCTTGTTGAACCTCGCCGAGCCGGTGCAGACCATGCTCATGGCCGGCGACATCGACATGGGCCATGCGCGCGCGCTGCTGTCGCTCGACCGCGCGGCGCAGATCACCGCGGGCAACCAGATCGCCGCCAAGAAGCTATCGGTGCGCGAGGCCGAATCGCTGGTGCGGCGCATCGGCGCCGACTTCAACCTGGTGCCGCAAAAACCCAAGAAGGAAAAGTCGCGCGACATCAAGCGCGTGGAGGACGAACTTTCCGATCTGCTGACGGCCGAGGTCGAGGTGCGCGTCAAGCGCCGCGTCAAGCGCGCCGGCCGGGTGGAGGACGTGGGCGAACTGGCGATCCAGTTCGGCTCGCTCGACGGGCTCAACGGGCTGATCGAGCGCCTGCGCGGGCATTAAGCCCATGAACACGCCCGGAGCGTGCGCTTGCGCACGCTCCGGGCGGCCGCGGGTGTTTCAGGGGGGTGGCAATGCGCCGCCGCAGGCTTATATTGCACCGTTACCGCCGGGCGCGGCGCGCACAGGGCGCGTCGCCTCCCGCGCACCACCGGAGCCACCTGCCATGCCCCCTCGCTCTGCCCCCATTCGCCCGGCCGTACTTGCCGCCGGCTTGTGCCTCCTGGGTCTGGCCGCCAGCGCGCAGACCGCCAAGGCGCCCAAGACCCAGCTGTGGATCGACCTGTCCACCGGCAGCATGGCCGGCATGCCCGAGATGGACCTGCCCATGGGGGGTGGCCTCATGGGCATGGTGGGCGGCGGCCGCGCTGCGGGTGCGGGCGGCAACACGTACTACGGCATGGCGCGCACCATGGGCATCATGCCGCCGCGCGTCATCGACATCGCCTTGCACAACAGCCTGCGCCCGGGGGTCGAGGCGCGCCAGGCCATTCCGCCGGGCATGCGCATGGGCGAGAGCCTGCCGCTCGTGCCGCCCAAGGCCCAGCCGGCGTCGCCTTCCGAGCCCGGCGACGTACCGCAGGAATACCAGCAGCACCAACCCAAGGGCCGCATCCTCGTCTACTGGGGCTGCGGCAGCACGGTGCGTGCCGGCCAGCCGCGCGTGATCGACCTGGCGCGCGCCCAGCCTGCCGACTTCGCCGTGGCCTTCGCCGGCCGCGCCGTACCCGACCGGGGCGCGCGCGTCGGGCCGGCGTACGCGCTCTATCCGAACGAGCGCAACCAGGTGCAGCTTGCGCGGGGCAGCTCGCTCGTGGGCGAGCACCAGGTGCTGGGCGAGGGCGTCCCGGCATCCATGAGATTCACGCTGGGCAGCGGGCAAGACCTCATGCCGGCCATCGACCTGCGCACCACCGGTCGGCCGCAGGACAGCATGGGCACGGCCTGGCAGCCGGTGCGCAATGCGCGCGCCTACTACCTGCACGCCATGTCGCAGAACGGCGACGACATGGTGATGTGGTCCAGCGCCGAGACGCCCGACACCGGCATGGGCCTGTTCGACTACCTGCCCAATGCCACGATCGAGCGCTGGGTGAAGGAGCGCGTGCTGCTGCCCGCAGACGCCACGCAGTGCGCCATTCCCAAGGGCATCTTCGCCGCTGGCGCGGGGCGCGAGTCCACGCCCATGCTGCGCATGGTGGCCTACGGTGGCGAGACCTACATCGTGCACCCGCCGCGGCCCGCCGACCCCAAGGCGCCCTGGGAGCCCGAATGGTCCGTGCGCGTGCGCGTCAAGGCGCACACCATGGCCATGCTGGGCGAGGACCAGGGCGGCATGCCCGGCGCCCGGGAAGCAGACCCGGATGCCGAAGACGAACGCACGCCGGGCGGCGGCGCCCAGCCGGGCGTACCCGTGAACCCCATGAACCTGCTGCGCGGCGTACTCGGGCGCTGAGCAATGGAATGACTGAACCAGGGCCATGCATTGGATCGCCCGCGTTTCCTGGCCGCTGCCCGCGCTGCTGGCCTGGGGCGCGGCGTGGCTGCTGTTCAGCGGCGCGCAGCGCGTGGCGCCCGTGGGCTGGGCGCTGCTGCTGGCCTGCGCCCTGGGGGTGGCGGCCAGCGTGCTCGGCAGCACCTGGTGGCGGCGCCTGCTGATCGCTGCCGGCTTTCCGCTGGCGCTCTGGCTCACCGGTGCGGTGGCCGTGTCGGCCTGGTGGTGGCTCGCGCCGCTGGTGCTGCTGCTGTGCGTCTACCCGCTCAACGCCTGGCGCGACGCGCCGCTGTTTCCCACGCCGCACCAGGCGCTGCAGGGCCTGGCGGCACTGGCTCCGCTCGCCCCCGGCGCGCGCGTCCTTGATGCGGGCTGCGGCCTGGGCGACGGCCTGATCGCGCTCTCCCGCGCCTACCCGGATGCGCGCATCGAGGGCGTGGAGCAGAGCCGCTTGCTGCGCCTTGCGTGCCAATTGCGCTGCCCGTGGGCCAAGGTGCGCCAGGGCGACATGTGGGGCACCGGCTGGGACGGCTACGCGCTGGTGTACCTGTTCCAGCGGCCCGAAAGCATGGAGCGCGCCCTGGCCAAGGCGCGCGCCGACATGGCGCCCGGCGCCTGGCTGGCGAGCCTGGAGTTCGCCGTGCCCGGCGTGCCGCCCGACGGGGCGCTCCGGCTCGGGCCGGAGCGCAGCGTGTGGCTCTACCGGGTGGCAGCGCGTGACAAAGCGCACGCCCCCCCGGCCGAATTGCCGGACGGCACCGCCGCAGGCTCCCGAGGGCGCAGATACTTCGGCCGGTGACGGCGCCATTTGCTACATTCTCGCGGCTGGATGTGCGCCCACCGCGCCATCCGGCATAAGCAGAGCGCGCTCCCAGAATGGCGCGCCTGCACAAGAGGGGGGAGGAATGCCATGCCCGGCGCAGCGTGCGCGGGCAGCGCCTCTGGCCCGCCAACGAACCTGAGGACAACATGGCTTTTTCTCTTCCCGCGCGCATGCGCACCCTGGCGCCGCTGGCCGTCGTGCTCGCACTGGCCGGCTGCGCCAACATGCAGAGCCACGACAAGCTGGCGACCGAAATGCAGACCGCCGGCAGCAGCGCCGGCATTCCCGCCGCGCTCGCACGGCTGGAAGCCTCGGCCACGACCGAGGCCGAGCGCAGCGAGCTGCTCTACAACCTCGAGCGCGGCGAACTGCTGCGCATGGACCACCGCTACGAGGACAGCACCAAGGCCTTCCTGCTCGCGGACGCACGCGTCAAGGACTGGGAAGAAGCGGCCAAGACCGATCCGCAAAAGCTGATGGGCACACTGGGCGCGGCCCTGATCAGCGAGCGGCTCAAGGTCTACGAGGGCCAGGACTATGAAAAGGTCTGGCTGACGACGACGCTCGCGCTCAACCGCGTGGCGTTGGGCGACCTGGAGAACGCGCGCGTGGACATCAAGCGCACGCACGAGCGCGAGGCCGTGATCGCCGAGTTCCGCGCCAAGGAACTGCTGGCGGCCGAGGAGGAGGCCAAATCCAAGGGCGCCACCTCCGCGGGCAAGGAAATCAGCGGCTATCCGGTCGAAACGCTCAACGACCCCGAAGTGTTGGAACTGAGGAACGGCTACTCCAACGCGCTGTCGCATTACCTGGCCGGCTACCTGTACGAAGTGCTGGGTGAATCCGGCCTGGCCGCTCCCGGCTACCGCAAGGCCATCGAGCTCAAGCCCAACACCGGCGTCCTGGAAGAAGGCCTGCGCGGCCTGGACAGCCGCACCAGCTTCACCTGGAAACGCCGCCAGCGCATGACCGACGTGCTGTTCCTCATCGAAGCGGGCGACGCACCGGCACGCAAGCCCAAGGCGTTCACGCTGCCCGTGCCCACCGGGCGCGGCCTGGTCACGGTGAGCATTTCCTACCCGGTCATCGAACCGTCGACCGACGCGGCCCTGGGCCAGGTATCGGCCGCCGGCTACGACTTCAAGCTGGAGAAGATCGTCGACGTCAACGTCATGGCGCGGCGCGCGCTGAAGGACGAAATGCCCGGCATGGTGTTGCGCGGCGTGACCCGCGCCGTCGCCAAGGGCGTGCTCCAGGACCAGCTGCAGAAGAACGGCGGCCTGATCGGCGGGCTGCTTGGCGCCGCCGCGTCGATTGCCACCGAACAGGCCGACGACCGCATGTGGCGCATGCTGCCGGGACGGGTGTACGTCGCGCGCGGCTACCTGCCGCCCGGCACGCACCAGTTGAGCGTCAACGGCCGGGCGCTGCCCGAGCCGGTGCAGATCGACGGCCAGTACGCGCTGGTGCCCATGCGCCTGTACCACAACAGCGTGCTGATGGGCAAGGTGGCCAGCATTGGCGCGCTGCCCGCCGTAGCCGCCCCGGCCGCCGCACCGGCGCCTGCCGCCACCCCGCCCGCACCCGCTAAGGGCCCGGTCAAGCCGCGCCGCGCCAAGCCGGCCCCCAAGGCCGCGCAATAGTCCCCCGACCGTTTCCCAGTCCACCCACGGAGCACGCGCCATGCACGCACGCACCCTCATCGCCGCCACGGCGGCTTTCCTGGCGCTCTCGGGCGCTGTCCACGCCCAGATGCACGACCCGGCCACGCCGCTTGCGGTGGCCGGCAAGGTCGCGCTGCGCGGCGAAGCCAACGGCATCGCCGTGCGCGAGATCCGCATCGTGCGCAAGAACGACGTCCTCGTGGTCCAGGCCGACATGGCCAACATGGGCCGCAGCGACCGCACCGTGTTCTACCGCTTCCGCTGGCTCGACGGTGTCGGTAACCAGGTCGGCGATGGCGAGTCGTGGAAGCAGATGGCGGTGCTGGGCCTCGGCCAGCAGACCGTGAAAAGCGTCGCGCCGAGCAGCGCTGCGCAGGATTTCCGCATTGAAATGAACGTCGAGACGCGCTGAGCACAGCGCCCCAAGGAGAACCCCATGACCCCCATCTTCCGCCGCCCCATCGCCCTGGGCCTGGCCGCCGCCGCGCTGCTGCTGGCCGGCTGCCAGAACCTCTCGTCCCCCGTGATCCGCTTCGACCGCCAGGTCAACTATGGCGACGCCAAGGGCGTGGAGCTGGTGACCAACGAATTCGGCTCCACCGACCTGCAGATGATCGCCGAGAAGATGACCGGCAGCCTGCTGGAGACCGGCATCTTCCAGGGCCGCCCGACGGTGACCATCTCGACGGTGAAGAACAAGACCAGCGAGTACATCGACACCACCAACGTGATGAACTCGATCCAGACCGCGCTGGTCAAGTCGGGCAAGGTGCGCTTCGTGCGCTCCATCAAGGAAATGCAGGCCGGTGTGGACGAGCTGCAGCGCCAGAACCAGAGCGGCCTGTACAAGCAAAGCAGCACCGCCAAGATCGGCAACATGACCGCGGCCAAATACAGCATGGAAGGCGAGCTGACCAGCATCGTCAAGCAAAGCGCCTCGACCAAGGACGTGTTCTACAAGTTCACGCTCAAGCTTTTCGATGTGGAAGAGGGCACGATCGAATGGCAGGACGAAAAGGAAATCCGCAAGACAAGTACTAGGTGACACCCCCCTGAGGCGCTGCGCGCCTTCCCCCCGCTCTCGCAGCGCTGCGCGCTGCGGGCAGGGGGACGCCACCAGCGCGGCGGGGCGGCCCTTGCGCGGTGGCCCTGGCCTGATGCCGTGAGCGTATCGGACCTTGGCTGTCGGCACGGTCGCATTTGTTGATTGACCCACGAATTTCCGTTAGCTCACAAGGAGCCACCATGCAACGCAGAACCACTTTGAATGCGGCCCTCTCGGTGCTCGCCGCCACCGCCCTGGCCTGGGGCGCGGCCGCGCAGGCGCAGAACGCACCGCCCAAGATCGCCGTCACCGACCTCGCGTATGCGGAGCGCGTGTCCGAGTACTTCATGGCCGGCCAGTACCAGCGCAGCAGCCAGATGAGCGCGCAGGGCAGCCACGGCGGCGGCTACAGCCAGGGGCCCTACGGCGGTTCGGGCTCGCACTACGGCCAGGGCTCCATGCAGGCGTCCGAGCAGGCGAGCGGCACCTACGTTGCCGGCCGCTACAGCTACATCGAGATGCGCGAGCTCGGCGGCTACACCAACGACATCAAGGGCGCGCTCTTGCAAGGCACCTACTTCCAGCTGGTGCAGGGCCGGGGTTTCGACGCCGGCGCGCCGCAAAACTCCAAGGCCGAGCAGGTGCTCAACCAGGTGCAGGGCGGCAAGATGGCCAAGCCGGTGCGCCAGAACGACGTCACGCGCGTCATCGAGCGCATCAAGAAGGGCGAATTCAAGGGCGCCGACTACGTGCTCTTCGGCGTCGTCTCCAGCATCGAATTCACCGACGCGCTCTCGCCGCTGCAGGGCACGACCAGCGCCACGCGCCAGTACGGCCTGCAGCTGCTGGCGGATTTTTCCCTCATCAACACCAAGACCTACGAGATCAAGGCGGCGTTCTCGGCGCAGGGCGAGGGCAACGACACGAAGATCCTGTCCAACCGGGGCGACATCGCGCCGCCCAACCGCTCCAAGGTCATGAAGGAAACCTCCATGAGCCTGGCGCAGGACGTGTACCAGCAGCTCGCCGGGCAGCTCGGCTACACCGACGCCAACCTCTCGCGCGGCGTGCGCCGTGGCCAGCCCATGCCCATGCAGCCCGCGGGCGAACCGGTGCGCCAGGCCCCGCCAGAACAGGTCATCATTTTGAAGTGAGCGCGCGCTTCCTTCCGGACGCTGGCGCTGCCTGACGTGGCCCGCTGGGCAAGGTCCGCCGCGTGGGTGCTCGCCGGTGCCGCGCTGCTGGGCTGTGCGGGCGCTCCCGGCCCGGGCGAGGCGCCCCCGCCGGGGGTGGCGGGCGGCTTTCGCGCGCGCACCTTGCCCGCGGCGCACGGCCTGGCGCTGACCGCGCTCGAACGCCCGCCGCGCGCCGGGCCGGCGCGCTACCGCGTCATCGTGGTTCCGGGCTCGGGCTGCGCCGGCATGGCGCCCCTGGCCGAGCGCTACTTCGCCGGCCTGCTGCACGCCGAGGTGCTGGTGCTGCACAAGCCCTGGGTGGACGCCGCCGCGCGCACGCCGCCCGACGACTGCCCGCCGCAGTTCGTCGCGGCCGACGCGCTCCAGGGCTGGCAGGAGCACGCCGTGGCCGCGCTGCGGGCCGACGCGCAGCGCCGGGCGGCGGCCGGCGCGCCCGCGCTGCCGCAATTGCTGCTGGGCATCTCCGAAGGGGCGGAGCTCCTGCCGGCCCTGGCGCCCGAGGTGCCCCGGCTGGCCGGCCTGGTGCTGCTCTCCGCGAGCGGCCTGGACCCGCGCGACGCCCTGGCGCTGCAGGCCGAGCGCCTGGGCGCCGGCGCCGCGTGGCGCGCCCTGGACGCGGCCCAGGCGGGACCCTGGCCCGACGCGGCGCTGCGCGAAGGCCGCAGCCTGCGCTACTGGCGCGGCCTGTGGCACTGGCCGCTGGCGCGTCCGCTGATCGAAGCGCCCTGGCCGCTGCTGCAGGTCTGGGGCACGGACGATGCGCTGGTGCCGCAAAGTGCTTACGCCCGCTTCGCCGAGCTGGCCGCAGGCCGCGCCGCGCCCTGGTGCGCGCGCGCGCTGCCGGGCGCGGACCACGGCCTGCAGGGGCCGGGCGGGGACGGCGTGCAGCAACTCTGGCGCTGGCTGGAAGACTGGGCGCGGGCCCCGGCGCAGGGCCTTTGCGCCCCGGTCATTGCCGCCAAAAAACTACAAAATCAATAGCTGCTAACACCCACTGCATAAGCGCTGAAGGCCAAAACCACTTGAAATCCGGCGCCCCCGGTGCCAGAGCGCGAACGGGCGCTTAGGGCAGTGCCAGCCGGCGCCCCGCGCCGCGCCGGGCCGGCGGGGCCGAGGTCGGGGTTGCCGGCGCACCGTCGTCCAGGCGGAACACGCCCACGGCAGCCACCAGCTGGCGCGCATGCTGGTTGAGGTTGTCCGCAGCGCCGGCCGATTCCTCCACCAGCGCGGCGTTCTGCTGCGTCACCTGGTCGAGCTGGTCGACCGCGGCGCTCATCTGCGCGATCCCCTGCGTCTGCTCGGCCGTCGCCAGGCTGATGCCGCTGATCAGGCTGCTCACCTGCTGCACCTGGGTGACGATGTCGGTGATGGTGCGGCCGGCCTCGTGCACCAGCTGGCCGCCGGCGTCCACCTTGCCGACGCTGTCGGCGATCAAGGCCTTGATCTCGCGCGCCGCCTCGGCGCTGCGGCCGGCGAGGCTGCGCACCTCGCTCGCCACCACGGCAAAGCCCCGGCCCTGCTCGCCCGCGCGCGCCGCCTCGACGGCCGCGTTCAGCGCCAGGATGTTGGTCTGGAACGCGATGCCGTCGATGACGCCGATGATGTCGCCGATGCGGCGCGAGGCGGCGTTGATGCCGTCCATGGTCGTCACCACGTCGCCGACCACCTGGCCGCCGCGTGCCGCGACTTCGCTGGCGGTGCGGGCGAGCTGCGCCGCCTGGCGCGCCACGTCGGCGTTGCTTTGCACGGTGCTGTTCAGCTGCTCCATGGCGGCCGCCGTCTGCTCCAGGTTGGCCGCCTGCTCCTCGGTGCGCTGCGACAGGTCCAGGCTGCCGGCGGCGACCTGGCTGGCGCCGCTGGCAATGCTGTCGCTGCTGGCACGCACGGCCGCGACGATGCCGCGCAGGCCGGTGTTCATGCGGGCCAGGGCCGCCAGCAGCTGGCCCATTTCGTCCTTGCCGGAGGGGGCCACTTCGCCCGCCAGGTCGCCGGCGGCGATGCGCTGCGCCAGTTGCAGCGCGCGGTCCACCGAGCGCGTCGTGCTGAGGCGCACCAGCCACAGCACCCAGCCGGCCAGCGCCGCGGCGGCCGCCGAGGCGAGGGCGACCAGCAGCAGCAGCTGGCGCGTATCCGCGGCCCGGGTGGCGACTTCGCCGGACATCACCTGCATGGCCTGGTCGAGCAGGTCCACTTGTGCATCGATGTGCGCCGTGAGCGCGGTGAAGAACTCCTGGCTGGGGGCATCCAGCGCGGGCGCCGCGACGATCTTCTGGGTGATCAGCGCGAAGGCCGCGTCCGCCGCCTTCTGCGCGCGCGCAGAAGGCTCTGCCAGCGCGCGCTGCGCCTGGGCGTCGGCTGCCGTGGCGCGGGTGAGGGCGGCCTGCGCCTGGCGCGCGGCGCCGCGGGCTTCCTGCACCAGGGCGGCCACGCGGGCCTGGCCGGCCGGGTTGGCTTCCTTGGTGTTGAGCAGCGCCGAACCGACCGCGCGTGCCTGGCCCAGGCTTTCCGTCAGGCGCGGCAGGTGCTGCAGCGCGGCCGTCACCAGGTAGTAGCTGCTGGCCGGCGCGTGCAGCGCCAGACCGGCGCTGTCGGACACGCCGAGCACGATGTCCAGTTGTTCGTCAATCAGCTGCGATTGCTGGGCGAAGCTCTCGCCAACCGCCAGGCTGCGCTCGCCGACCGCGCGCCCGACCTCGGTCCAGCGCTTTTGCACCGCCTCGGCCCGCGCCACCAGCGCTGCGTCGCCGAACTGGCGCAGGGCCGCCACCTGCTTCTGCAACGCCTCGGTCGAGCGCGCCTGCAGCGCCTCGCGCGGCGCACGCGCGGCGTCGTTGCCCGAGAGGAAGCTGGCCGACTGGCCGCGGTGCTGCTGCATGAGCTGCACCGTATGCACGACGCTGATGGCCGGCGCCGCGCCCGAGAGAGCGCTGCCGGAGCGGGCGATGTCGCGCAGCCCCCCCGAGATCAGCAGCCACATGGGCAGCGACAGGGCGATGAGCCCCAGAACGCCGACCAGGAAAAATTTGCCCGAAAGTCGCAGGCTGTCGATAAATGTCTGCACTTGCCGCCCTATGGCAACCGGAGCGGCTGCCCAACCCGCATTATTTTCCCGAACGGCGCGCCTGCGGCGGTTTCGATATGACCTAAGTCAAGAGACAGGGCAATGCCGCGGTGGGCACGGTTCAGGGGCGCGGGTCGCGCGGCGGCGCGTTCATCTTGCGCCGCACCACCACAACGAAGGCCGTGATCCCGATCAGCATCATGGCGATCCCGACCACGCTCATCAGGCCGTAGTCGGTGGAGAAAAGGTCGGTCAGCGCTTTCATGGAGGACTCCCGTCAATCACACAATGTTTGTAAGGATATTGTCGGTCGGGGGGGGCGGCGTGTGTTGATGCACCTCAAGGAGCGCACCGCGCAACGACGGGCGCCAGGCGCGCGGAGCGGCCCAGGAAGTGCCCGGCCGTCTGGCCGACGCTGCGCCGCACCATGGCGCTGAAAGCGCTCGGACCGTAGCCCAGTTCGGCCGCGATCTGCGCGATCGGCAGTTCGCGTGCCGCGAGCGACACCGCCTGCGCCAGCACAACCTGCTGGCGCCATTGGGCGAAGCTGGTGGCGAGCTCCTGGCGGAACAGGCGCGCGACGGTGCGCGGGCTGGCGCCGGTGCCGCGTGCCCAGTCGGCGAGCGTCGCGTGGCGCGCCGGATCGGCCAGTACCGCTTCGCACAGCTGGCGCAGGCGTTTGTCGCGTGGCAGGTCCACGCCCAGGCGGCGCGTGGGTGCGCGGGCGAGCTCCTGGCGCACCAGCGCGCTCAGGTGGCGCTCGCGCGCCCGCTCGCCTGCCGGTTGCGGCGCGCCATCGGCGTCGGCATCGGTGGGAAGCTCCTGCACCAGGGCGCGCAGCAGGGGCGAGACTTCCAGCATGCGTGCACCGCGCCAGGCCTCGGCCTGCGCGGCCGGCGCCGCCGCCGGGCCGCAGCGCCCGCGCGGCACGTACAGGTAGAGCGTGCGCAGATCGGCGTCGTCCACCAGGGTGACGGCGTGCACCATCCCCGGGGGAATCCACAGCGCGTGCGAGGGCGGCACCAGGAAACTGCCTCCGGCGACGCGCAAGCGCACCACACCCTGGTCGGCCATGGCCACCTGCGCCCAGGGGTGGGCGTGCGGGGCGACCTGCGTGCTGGCCGCGAGGCGCCGCAGCTTGGCGCGCACCGGGCGCTCGGCCGTGGGCACGAAGAGGTGCGGCGTGAGCGACTCCACGACCGGACGCGCAGTATTCGCTGTGGGGGCGGGGTGGTTTGGCACGATGTCGATAGAAATTGGCTGGCTGTCGCCATGCGGACGGCCCCCGCAAGCCTACCATCGGCGCATGACCACCGCCACGTCTCCAGCCGCACCGGGCGCTCCGCTGCGCCAGGACGCGCGCACCATCGCCCTCATCGGCATGGCGCACGCCACCTCACACTTCTTCCACATGCTGCTGCCGCCGCTGTTTCCGTGGTTCATCAGCGATTTCTCGCTCAGCTACTCCGAGCTGGGCTTGCTGGTGTCGGTGTTCTTCGTCGTCTCGGCGGTGGGCCAGGCGTCCGCCGGCTTCCTGGTCGACAAGGTGGGCGCGCGGCCGGTGCTGTTCATTGCCGTGGGCTGCTTTGCCGCGGCGGCGCTGGCGGCCGCGCTGGCGCCGGGCTACTTCGGGCTCGCCGTGGCGGCGGCGCTGGCCGGCGTGGGCAACGCGTCGTTTCACCCGGTGGACTTCACCATCCTGAACAAGCGCGTGTCGCAGCCGCGCCTGGGACACGCGTTTTCGGTGCACGGCATTACCGGCAATCTGGGCTGGGCTGCGGCGCCCGTGTTCATGGCCGGCATCGCCACGGCCACCGGCTCCTGGCGCGCAGCGTGCTTTGCCGCCTGCGGCGTGGCAGTGCTGGTGCTGGCCGTGCTCTGGTGGCAACGCGATGCGGTGGACGACAGCCAGGGTGAGTGGGCGCACGCTGCGCCCGGCGCGGGGAGCGCCGCCAAGCCGGAGCACCCGATGGCCTTCCTGCGCCTGCCCTCGGTATGGCTGTGTTTTTCGTTCTTCTTCTTCAGCACCTGCGCGCTCGCGGCCATGCAGAGCTTTGCCAGCCCGGCGCTGGGCACGATGTACGGTCTGCCGCTGGACTTGACCGCCCTGGTTATCACCGGCTACATGCTGTTCGGTGCGGCGGGCATGGTGGCGGGCGGCTTCCTGGTATCGCGCGTGCAGCGGCTGGAGCGCACCATTGGCGTCGCCATGTGCGCCGGTGCGGTGCTGCTGGCGCTGGTCGGCACCGGCTGGCTGCCCGGCGTGGCTGCGCTGTGGGTGGCCGCCATTGCCGGCGCCGGTACCGGCGTCGCCGGTCCGTCGCGCGACATGCTGATCAAGCGCGCCGCACCGCCCGGTGCCACCGGGCGCGTCTACGGCACGGTGTATTCCGGACTGGACCTCGGGTTTTCCGTGGCCGCGCCGGTATTTGGCGCTTTGCTCGATCGGGGCATGACCAGCGCCGTGTTCTACGGCGCGGCGCTGGCCCTGGTGCTCGGCGTTGGCTCGGCCGGCATGGTCGGCGCCGGCGTGGCGGCCCGCCTGCCCCATCAGCGGGCGGCTGCTTAGGGTCCGCCAACGGGCTTTAAACGCCGCGCCGCGCGGGCGGCACCTCCAGCACGCGTTCGTCGGCAATGGCGAAGCATTGCGCATCCTGCGGCCAGCGCGTGGGCGCGCTGCCGGTGAAGGCGCCGAACGCCGGCAACAGCAACTGGCCGTCGGTATGCACGAAACTGGGCAGGCGCAGGCTGTCGCGCGCTCCGCCCCAGACCTTCACCGTGGGGTGCAGGTGCCCGGCGAGGACCAGGTTGCCCGCCACGCGGTGCGGATGGTGGCAACCGAGCAGCGGCGCGCTCGGCAGCGGTGCCCAGGGTTCCTCCACCATCACCACACCAAGCGCTGCCGGCGGGTCGCCGGCGTGTCGGTCGTGGTTGCCGCGCACCAGCACCATGCGCACCGCCGCATGGGCGCCGCGCCAGTCGCCCAGCGCCCGCCACAGCGCGTCGCCGCGGCCGCTCCGCGCATGCAGCAGGTCGCCGAGAAAAACCAATTGGTGCGCGCCGGTGCTGCCGAGCAAGTGCGTGAGGCGCGCAAGGTTGTCGGCGGTAGTGCCCTCGGGCACGGCCAGGCCCGCGCGGCGGAAGGTCGCGGCCTTGCCGAAGTGCAGGTCCGCCACGAACAGCGTTCCGGCGGCGGGCCACCAGACGGCGCGGCCGGGCAGCAGCCACAGCGCGAGGCCGGCGTCGTCCAGGCGGTGGGCGCCTGTGGCGGCCGTCATGGCGCGGCCTTGCGGCGCGTGGCCCGGACGCGCGGTGCCGGCTCGGGCGGCGCTTGCCTGCAGTCGGCCGCAGCTTCCAGTGCCTGCACCATGCGCTGCAGGCGGTGGCCCAGGTTTTCGGTCGAGAGGCGCTCGCGGAAGCGCTCGACCATCAGCGGCAGGCCAAACGGCGTCGGGCGCTCCAGCGCGCAGACGGTCAGCGCTTGCGCGCGCATGGCGGCCAGCGTGCGCGCCAGGCGCGTGGCGTCCAGCTCCTGGCTCAGCAGTTCGGCACGCGCCTGCGCCAGCAGCAGGTTGTGCGGGTCGTAGCGGGCGAACACGTCGTAGTACAGCGAAGCCGAGGCCTGGATCTGCCGGTTGCTGCGCCGCTCGCCGGGGTGGCTTTGGAAGATGAGCCCGGCGACGCGTGCGATCTGGCGAAAGCGCCGGCGCGCCATTTCGGTGGCGTTCAGGCTTTGCAGCAGCTCCTCGGACAGCGCCTCCGCCGTGCTGCCCTCGGTCCCGAGCAGCCCGGGCAGCAGCGTCGCCCAGTCGATGGCGCGCGCCGACAGCAGTTCCAGCCCGTAGTCGTTGACGGCCATCGAGAACGTGTTGGCGACCTGGCGGGAGGCGCGCCAGGCGATGAGCCCGGCCAAGCCCTGGTGCACCAGCCGCCCGGCAAAGGGGTAGAGGAACAGATGCCAGCCCTCGCGCGAGCGTAGCGTCTCGGCCACCAGCCGGCCCGGTGTCGGCAGCGCGGACCAGGCGGCCTGAAGCGCCAGCAGCGGCCGCACGCAGCGCATCTCGGGCGAGGCGTAAATGCCGTGTGCGGCGCAGGCCAGCTGGTCCAGCATGGCATGGCCCAGGGTCTCGGAAATGGGCAGGCGCCCGCCGTTCCAGCGCGGCAACGCGGCGGCGCCGGCGGGTGCGCGGCGCACCCAGGCCGTCATGTTCTCGATGCGCACCAGGGCCAGCAGGCGGCCTGCGAACATGAAAATGTCGCCGGGTTTGAGGCGCGTGAGGAAGCTTTCCTCGACGCTGCCCAGGCGCGCGCCTTGGAGGTACTGCACCTGCATCGCCGCGTCGCTGACGATGGTGCCCACGTTGCTGCGGTGGCGCCGCGCCAGGCGCGCGTCCGGCATGCGCCACACGCCGTCCCCGTCCGGCACCACCCGCCGGAAATCGGGGTAATTCGCCAGGCTGTCGCCGCCGTGGCGCACGAAGTCCAGTGCCCATTGCCAGGCCTTGTCGGAGAGCTCGGCATACGCCGGGGCGCGCCGCACTTCGGCCAGCAGCTCGTCGGGTCGGAAGCCGCCGCCGAGGGCGATGGTGACCAGGTGTTGCACCAGTACGTCGAGCGGCGCGCGTGGTGTGTGGCGCGATTCGATGTCGCCGTGCGCCACCGCGTGGCGCACGGCTGCGGCTTCGAGCAGCTCCAGGCTGTGCGTGGGCACCAGCGTGGCGCGCGCGCTGCGCCCCGGCGCGTGGCCGGAACGGCCGGCACGCTGCAGCAGCCGCGCCACGCCCTTGGGCGAACCGATCTGCAGCACCTGCTCGACGGGCAGGAAATCCACGCCCAGGTCCAGGCTCGAAGTGCAGACCACGGCGCGCAGCGTGCCGGCCTTCAGGCCTTCCTCCACCCAGGCGCGCACGCCGGCGTCGAGCGAACCGTGGTGCAGCGCCAGCGTGCCGGCCCAGTCGGGCCGCGCTTCGAGCAGGGCCTGGTACCAGCGCTCGGTTTGGGAGCGCGTGTTGGTGAACACCAGGGAGGATGAGGCCGCTTCCAGCCGGTCCACCACCTGCGGCAGCAGCGACAGCCCCATGTGGCCGGCCCAGGCAAAGCGCTCGATGCGCGCTGGCAGCAGCACGTCGACGACCATGGGTTTTTCAATGCGACCGCGCACGAGTACCGGGTCGGGCCGCGTCAGCAGCGGCGCCGGCAGCAGGGTGGCCAGCGCCTCTTCCAGGTTGCCGAGAGTGGCCGACATGCCCCAGACCAGGAGCTGCGGTTGCCAGGCCGAGAGCCGCGCCAGCGCCAGTTGCGCCTGCACGCCGCGCTTGTTGCCCATGAGTTCGTGCCATTCGTCGACGACGACCAGGCGCACGCTCTTGAGCCGCTCGTGGGCGTCGGCGCGCGCCAGCAGCAGCGACAGGCTCTCCGGCGTGGTGACCAGCAGCGTCGGCAGGCGCCGATTCTGCGCGCCGCGCTGGGCCGACGAGGTATCGCCGGTGCGCAGCCCCGCCGTCCATGTCGGCGCCAGCTCAGGCATCGGCTGCAGCAGCGCGCGCAAAGTGTCGGCGGCCAGTGCGCGCATGGGGGTGAGCCAGAGCACTGTGAGCGGCGGTGCGCGCTCCGCGCCCGCCTTGGACGTGGCTTTCGACTGCGCTGCCAGCCGCGCCAGGGCGCCCAGCCACACGGCGTAGGTCTTGCCGGCGCCGGTGGTGGCGTGCAGCAGGCCCGAGCGCCCCGCGCCGAGCGCGAGCCAGACTTTGCGCTGGAAGGCAAACGGCTTCCAGCCGCGCGCCGCCATCCACTGTGCGGGCGTGGGAGGGGCGGCCCGGGACCGCGCGGGCGCGCCGTCGGCCGTCATGGCCGCTCGGCCGGCAGCAGCGCGGCCAGGGTTTGCAGGGTGTCGGCCTCGGCCACCGGCTTGTCGCGCCGCCAGCGCAGCATGCGCGGGAAGCGCACGGCGATGCCGCTCTTGTGGCGCGGGCTGCGGGCAATGCCTTCGAAGCCGAGTTCGAACACTTGGGTAGCGTCCAGGCTGCGCACCGGGCCGAAGCTCTGGCGCGTGGTCTTGCGCACGATGGCGTCCACCTGGGCGATCTCCGCGTCGGTCAGGCCGGAATAGGCCTTGGCAAAAGGCACCAGCGTGCGCGCCGGGTCGCCCTCGGGCGCCGACCACACGGCAAAGGTGTAGTCGGTGTAGAGGCTGGCGCGCCGGCCGTGGCCGCGCTGGGCGTAGATCAGCACCGCGTCCACGCTCATCGGGTCGATCTTCCACTTCCACCAGGCGCCGAGCAGGGCGCCGGGCTGCGCCGCGCAGTGTTTGTGGCCCGCAGCGGCCGGTTCGCGTGCCAGCGCTACCTGCGTGCGGCCCACGCCGTATTGCGCGTTGCGGTGCTTGAGCATGAAGCCCTCGGTGCCGAGCGCGCGCGAGGCGGCGCGCTGTTGATCGAGCGCCTCCCAGCTCTCGCCCTGCAGCAGGGCGCTCAGCCGCAGCGCCGGGTGCAGCGTGCCATCGGAGAGCGTGCGATCGAGCTGTGCGCGGCGCGCGTGTTGCGGTTCGCTGCGCAGGTCGCTGCCGCCGGCTTCGAGCTGGTCATAGGCGATCAGCACCACGGGGTAGTCGCGCAGCAGCTTGGCGCCCAGAGTCTTGCGACCCAGGCGGCGCTGCAGGTCGGCAAACGGGCGCGGCCCGGCGGCCAGGGGAGGGGCGCCGTCCGCGCCGGGCAGCGCGTCGCGCCAGACGACGATTTCGCCGTCCAGCACCGTGCCTTCCGGCAGAACCAGCGCGGCCTGGGCGAGTTCGGGGAAGCGGTCGGTGACCAGTTCCTCGCCGCGGGACCAGAGCCACACCCCGCCGGCGCGGCGCACCAGCTGGGCGCGGATGCCGTCCCATTTCCATTCGACCAGCCAGTCGGCGGGGGGGCCGAGCGCCGCGTCCATCGCCACTGCGTCGCCATTCCAGGGGTGCGCCAGAAAGAAGGGGTAGGGCTGGCCGCTGGCCTCGTGCTGCGCGGCTGGTTGCGTGTCGTCCACCGGCGCCAGCAGGGCCAGGTAATCGTCCGCACCCGGGGTGTTGCCGATCTGCGTGTAGCCCATGAGGCGGTGCGCAATGCGCTTGGCGTCCACGCCGCTGAGCTGCGCCAGCGCCTGCGTCGCCTGCAGGCGCGAGACGCCGACGCGCAGGTTGCCGGTGATGAGCTTGAAATACACCAGGCGCTCGCCGGGCAGCAACGCGTTCCAGTGCGCGTGCAGGCGCGCGTCGGCCGCCTCGGGCGGCAGGGCGCGCATCGGCAGCAGCTCGGCCATCCATTCGGCAAGGCCGCGTTCCTGCGGTGCCGCTGGCGCGGGCAGCAGCAGTGCCACGGTTTCGGCAAGGTCGCCGACGGCCTGGTAGCACTCGTCGAACAGCCACTCTGGCAGGCCCGCTGCCTCGCGCGCCAGGGCGCGCAGGCGCTTGGTGGGCACGATCTGGCGCGGCTTGCCGCCGGCCAGGAAGTACAGCGCCCAGGCGGCGTCGGCGGGAGGCGCCGACCAGAAGTAGGCCACCAGCGCTGCCAGCTTGGCCGACGTGGCGGTGCGGGCGTCCAGCTCGGCATACAACGCCGCGAAGTGCTTCATGCAACCCCTTCTCCGGCCGGGGGCGCGGGCGCCGCGTCTTCGCCGCCCTCCGCGTCCCCGTATTCGGTGGCGAACGCGCGTGCCGTGAGGCCTTGTTCCCGCAGCCAGCGCACCAGGCTCGCGGTCTGCCCGTGCATCGCGATGACCTGCCCGGCGCCGGTGGCAGTGATGGCGCCGAGCAGGCCGGGCCAGTCGGCGTGGTCGCTCATGACAAAGCCCCGGTCGACGCCGCGCCGACGCCGCGCGCCGCGCACCTGCATCCAGCCGCTGGCAAAGGCGTCGGAATGCGCGCCGAAGCGGCGCAGCCAGGGCGATCCGGCGGCCGACGGCGGCGCGACGACGAGGGCGCCGGCGAGCGCACGCTTGTCGAGCTTACCGTCCTGCACGCGCACGGTGTCGGGCAGGGGCACGCCGGCTGCGCGGTAGACGGCGTTGAGCACCTCCACCGCGCCGTGCGCGACGATGGGGCCTATGCCGGGGTCCACGCCATGCAGGATGCGCTGCGCCTTGCCAAACGCATACGCAAAGACGATGCTGGCGCGCCCGGCGGCTGCGTTGGCCCGCCACCAAGCGTCGATTTCCGCGCGCAGCTGCGCAGGCGCTGGCCAGCGGTAGATGGGCAGGCCGAAGGTCGATTCGGTGATGAAGGTGTGGCAGGGCACCGGCTCGAAGGGCGCGCAGGTGCCGTCGGCCTCCAGCTTGTAGTCGCCGGACACTACCCAGACCTCGCCGCGGTGCTCGACGCGCACCTGCGCCGAGCCGAGCACGTGGCCCGCGGGGTGGAGCGAAAGCGCCACGCCGCCGAGGACCAGGCGTTCGCCATACTTCAGCGTGCTGAGCGCGATGTCCGCCCCCAGCCGTAGGCGCAGCGCGCCGGCGCTGTCGGTATGCGCCAGGTAGGCCTTGCAGCCAGCGCGCGCGTGGTCCGCGTGCGCGTGCGTGACGACGCAGCGTTCGACCGGCCGCCAGGCGTCGATGTGGAAGCCACCGGCGGGGCAGTAGAGGCCTTCGGGGCGCAGGACGATGAGATCGGCGGACATGGCAGGCTTGCGGGGCGGGACCCGCCGACCCATGGTATGCAAGCGCCCCGCGGACGGTGTAGTCGCCGGCGCACAGCCTCTGTAGGCTGAAAGATGTAGGGAAATCGGGTCTTGGCGCTTGCTGCACAAGACCTGAAAGCTATCAAATTAGTAGCTTATCGCGCCGTCTTTCCGGCCGTTTTAGCGGGAACCTTGGGGTGCGCTGCCGTCCAGTCGCGTGTCCATTGCGGCAGCGTGGCGGCTGGCATGGGCCGGGCGATGCCGTAGCCCTGGGCCAGCTCGCAGCCGAGCGCAAGAAGCATTTCGCCGTGCGCCATGGTTTCCACGCCTTCGGCGATCACCTCGCGGCGGAAGGCCGTCGCCAGGCCGATGACGCCCTGCACGATGGACAGGTCGTCGGCGTCGGCCAGGATGTCGCGCACGAAGCTCTGGTCGATCTTGATGACCTGTGCCGGCAGGCGGCGCATGTAGGTGAGCGAGGAAAAGCCGGTGCCGAAGTCGTCGAGCGCAAATCGCACGCCCAGCGCCTGGCAGTGGCGCATGAGGTGCGAGATCTGCGCCATGTCGGCCAGGGCGCTGCTTTCCAGGATTTCCAGCTCCAGGAACTCGGGCGGGACGTCGGGCTGGGCGCGCAGCAGCTGCTCCAGGCGCTGGGCGAAGCTGCCGTCGAGCAGCTGGTAGGCGCCGACGTTGACGCTCACCTTGATCATCAGCCCTTCGGCGTGCCAGCGCGACATCTGCGCCAGTGCCGTGGCGATCACCCATTCGCCGACGAAGGTGCTCAGCACGTGGTCGTCGATCGCCGGCAGGAACAGGCCGGGCGCAAGCAGGCCGCGCGTGGGGTGCTGCCAGCGGATGAGCGCTTCGGCGCCGACCACTTCGCCGGTGCGCAGGTTGACCTTGGGCTGGTAGTACAGGGCGAACTCGCTGCGCTCGAGCGCACTGCGAATTTCCTGATGAACTTCGCGCAGGCTGGCCTGCGCAGCGTCCTGTGCGACGTCGAACACCGCCATGCGGTTCTTGCCGGCCTGCTTGGCCTGGTACATGGCGTGGTCGGCGTGGCGCAGAAGCTGCTCGGCATCCACCGCGTCGCGCGGGTACAGCGTGATGCCGATGCTGGCCGAAAGCTGCAGGGTTTCGTGGCCGAGCGCCACCGGTTCGCTGGCCGCCATGAGCAGGCGCTGCACCAGCGGCTCGAAGTGCTGCGGGCTGTCCAGGTCGGCCATGACGACGACGAATTCGTCGCCGCCGACGCGCGCCAGGGTGTCGCCTTCGCGCAGCGCATCGCCCATGCGGCGCGCCAGGGCGATCAGCATCTGGTCGCCCAGGGCGTGGCCGTAGCGGTCGTTCACTTCCTTGAAACCGTCGAGGTCGAGGAAGGCCACCGCCAGGCTGGACGCGCGCCGCTGGCACTGCGCCATGCACTGGCGCAGCCGGTCGAACAGGAGCACGCGGTTGGGCAGGCCGGTGAGAACGTCGAAATGCGCGATGTTCTCGAGGCGCAGCTCGGTCTCGCGCGCCTGCGTGACGTCGCTGAACACCGCCACGTAGTGCCGCAGCAGGCCGGCCTCGTCGCGCACCGCGCTGATGGTGACGACTTCCAGGAACAGCGAGCCGTCCTTGCGCCGGTTCCACATCTCGCCCGACCAGTGGCCCTGCTGGATGATGGCCTTCCACATGGCGGCGTAGAACTCGGGCGACTGGCGGCCGGACTGCAGCACGCGCGGATTCTTGCCGATGATCTCCTCGCGCGCGTAACCGGTGATGCGCGAGAACGCATGGTTCACGTCGATGATGGTGCCCTGCGGGTCGGTGATGCTGATGCCCTCGCGCGCATGCGTGAAGACGGTCGCGGCGACCTGCAGGTCCTCGTGGCGGTGCAGGTCGGAACAGCATTCCTGGTAGGAGCCGACGAGCCGACGCGCCAGCCCCTGGGGCGAGCGCTCCTGCACCACCGCGCGGAAGGTGCATTCCAGCCAGCTGCCATCGCGCCGGCGCAGGCGGTGCTCGATCTCGTAGCGCTCGCGCCCGCCGCGCAGGCATTGTTCGAGCAGGTCGCGCTGGCGCGCCGCGTCGTCCGGGTGTACCAGGCCCGCCCAGGCCGGCAGCGCCAGCGCCAGGCAGCCATCCGCCTCGGTGCCCAGCAGCTGCGGGAGCAGCGCGTCGAACGCGACCTCGCTGCGCTCGAAATCGATCTGCCACACGCCCAGGTGCGCCTGCACCAGCACCGGCGCCAGGCGGCGCACGAGCTCCCGCATTTCCGGCATGTCGAGGGGCGGGGGGGGCGCGCTCATGGGGCGAGGAGGAGAATGAGACGCATGCTTACATAGCTTGCCACGGCTGTAAAGCATGCCGCCTGCGGCCGGTGAAATGCGGCACACTCGTGCCACAGCGCACGCAGCAGGAGCCGATTCTTCATGACCTACCACCACACCAGGATCCGCAGGGACGCGCCATGGATCTGAAACCCCTGGTGACGCTGCTGGCCATCGTCAACCCCCTGGCCATCGTGCCGTTCTTCATCCACTACACCCAGGGCTTCTCGGAGGCCCAGCGCAAGCGCACCATACGCACCGCCGCGCTGAGCGCCTTCCTGGTGATTGCCGCCTGCGCCCTGCTGGGCCTGCAGATCCTGGAGTTCTTCAACATCTCGCTGCCGAGCTTCCAGGTCGGCGGCGGCATGCTGCTCCTGATCAGCGCCATGAACATGCTCAATGCGCAGCCGGCCGAGGCCAAGCCGGCGACCAACGAGCTCGAGGAAGGCGCCGAGAAGGCGGCCGCCGGCGCCAGCATCGCCGTGGTGCCGCTGACCATCCCGCTGCTCACCGGCCCGGCCTCCATGTCCACGGTGGTGATCTACGCCAACAGCGCCCAGACCTTTCTGCAGCATGCGGCGCTGGTCGGCTACGGTGTGGTCATCGGCCTGGCCACCTGGGTCTGCTTCTCGCTCGCCGACCCGATCGCCCGCGTCCTGGGCAAGACCGGCATCAACGTCATGACGCGGCTGATGGGCCTGATCCTGGCGGCGCTCGCCGTCGAGGTGATGGCCGAGGGGCTGGGCAAATTGTTCCCCCTGCTGGCGACGCGCTGAGGACGGATTGGGTGTCGCGGCGATTCCCCCGCGGACCTGGTGGATGGGTGGCCGCTCCGCAGCGCGCACCGACCAAAATTTGAATGAAATAGGCCTCTAGCGCTTATGGATAGAGCGTTTGTAGCTATCAATAAGATTGCTATTCAATGCCCATGGCGATGCGGCGCAGCCAACTGGCCGATGAGCGTGGCATCGATGTCGCCATAGCCCAGCACCGCGCCGCCGCGCTGCGCGGCGAAACGGCGCGCCGCCTGCGCGGAGGCGAAGGCCGGCAGGTTGCCGGCGCGCATGGGGCCGCGCGCCGTCGAGCCGTGCACATAGTAGGCGCTTGCCGCGTCCGTCCAGTCCTTGCCGGGAATGTCGGTAACGTAGCTCGCCACGATGTCGCCCCGGCTGCGCCCGGGGCTGTAGCGGCCCACGTCGGCGAGGTACATGAACAGGCTGAGCGGCGAATCGAAGAACTGTGCGTCGCCGTTGGCGAAGATCACCTGCGCCGCCCAGTCGGGCGCGCGTGCCGGGAACATGCCGCAGACCGGGCAGCGCGCATCGGCCGGCACGGGACGCGCCGCCGTGGGCGCGAGGCCCGAGGCCGGGTCGTAGGGCGAGGGCGGCGCCACCAGGCAGACATCGTCGGCCGGCGGCGGTGCGGCCCTGCCGGCGATCCAGGCGCTGGCCGCCGGCAGGGCGGCGAGCGCCAGCGCCGCCAGCAGGGCGCCGGCCAGCACGCGCCCGCGTTGCAGGGCGTGCGGCGTGAGGAGCTGCGGCAGGTGCATGCGGGACAAAAGGGGGGCGGCGCGCCTACATGCGCGTGTCGTGCAGCGCGCCGCCGCTCAGGTCCACCATGTCGGCCTTGATCTCGCCAAAGCGCAGCACCTGGCCGCCGTACTCGGCGGCGAAGGCCTTGGCGTCGGCTTCCTGCGCAAAGCTGGCGATCGTCGGCCCCATGGAGCCGTGGCGCTTGCTGCCGAGCACGTAAATGCCGGTCTTGGCGTCGATCCAGTGGCCGCGCGGCTCCTCCCAGGCGGCTTGGCCCATGTCCTGCACATAGATCGCCAGGGGGGCGCGCACCTGTTCGCCGGCGAGCAGGGTGTTGAACAGCTCGACCGTGTCGCAGAAGAAGCTCGGCTGCGCCTGGCCGGCATAGTGCACCTGCGCCTTGGGGCCGGGGTAGTCGGCCAGCAGCATGCCATCGAGTTCGCAGCTGGTGGAGCGGTCGATTTCCACCGGCGCCAGGGCCTGTGCGCCGCTCCCGGCCTTGTCGCCGCACGCCGCCAGGCCGGCAAGGGCGCCGAGCGCCACCGCGCCGGCCAATACGCCGAGGACGCGGCGCCGGCCGCAGCCGCAGGCAGAAGAGAGAGCAAGGGGTTTGGTCATTTGAATCTCCAGCGCGCCACCGCCAGCGGCAGCGCAATCCAGGCCAGCATCACGCTGCCCATCACCACGGGACTGCCCAGCGAGGTCGGCACGATGCTGGCCAGGCCATACAGGGTGCGCACGTCGTCGAGCGAAAACACATTGAGTATGCGGAACACGTCCGCCGGGTTGAGCAGCAGCAGCCAGGCGAAGGCCTCGCCGCCGAAGCGCCCGCCGGTGCCCACCAGGGCGCCGAGCAGCAGCAGATCGAACACCAGCACGAAGAAGAACCACAGGGCGATGGCCAGTCCCGAGGCGCGTGTGCGGTCGCGTGCCAGCACCGAGATCAGCACCGCCAGGCTGAGGAAGGCCAGGCCAAGCAGCACCGAGCTGAGCATGAAGCCCAGGTAGTGGTACAGCCCGGCCCAACTGATGTGCTGGTAGAGCAGCACCGCCACCAGGCCGAAGCCGGCCAGGGTGGAGAGCGTCAGCGCCGCTGCCAGCCCGAGGTACTTGCCCAGCAGCAGCTCCAGCCGCGTGATCGGCAGCGCCAGCAGCAGATCGAGCGAGCCGCGCTCGCGTTCGCCGACGATGGCGTCGAACCCGAGCAGCAGCGCGATCAGCGGAATGAGGTAGATCACCAGGCTGACCAGGCTGGCGATGGTGAACTCGATGGAGCGAAAGCCCACGCTGCCCTGCTGCGCGCCGCCGAAGTAGGCGATCACCAGCGAGAACACGGTGAAGACAAGGGCTACGGCCAGCACCCAGCGGTTGCGCATGCGGTCGCGGAATTCCTTCGCCGCGATGGTGAGGATTTGCGTCAATTCCATGGGACCATCCTTCAATCGGCGAATCCGAAGAACACGTCTTCCAGCGAGGGCTCGTGCATCTTGATGTCGAGCACGCGCGCGCCCAGCGGGGCCAGGGCGGCCAGCACCGCCATCTTGTGTTCGCGCGGGCAGGCCAGGCGCAGGCCCGTGGCGGTGGGCGTGGCGCTCGCGCCCGTCGCCTGCAGCAGCGCCTGGGCGGCGGCGGGCGCATCCGCCGCGCGCACCTGCAACTCGAACACCAGCGGCATGCGCGTCTGCTCGCGCAGCTGCTGCACGCTGCCCACGGCCTGCACCTTGCCGGCGGCCAGGATGGCCAGGCGGCCGACGCGCTCCTGCAGTTCGGCCAGGATGTGCGAGGTGATGACGATGGTCACGCCGCCCGCCTGCAGTTCGCGGAGCGTGGCGTAGAAGTCGCGGATGGCCTGCGGGTCCAGGCCGCTGGTCGGCTCGTCAAGAAACAGCACCTGCGGCGCGCCGAGCAGGGCCTGCGCGAAGCCCAGGCGCTGGCGCATGCCCTTGGAGTATTCGCGCACCGGCCGCTGGCCGGCGTGCGCCAGGCCGACGCGCTCGAGCGCCGGCAGGCACTGCGCGCGCGGCGCGCCCTTGAGCCGGGCGAAGAAGCGCAGCGTTTCCAGGCCGCTCAAGTTGTCGTAGAGGACGACGTTTTCCGGCAGGTAGCCCAGGTGCCGCCGCGCGGCGCGGAAGTCCCGGCCTCCGACCTGCGCGCCGCCGACGGTGATTTCGCCGCGGGTCGGTGGCACTAGGCCGAGCATCATCTTGAACAGCGTGCTCTTGCCGGCGCCGTTGTGGCCGATGAGGCCGAAGAGCTCGCCGCGCTCGATGTCCAGGTCGACGCCGTCGACCGCGTGCACCGCGCCGTAATGCTTGGCCACGCCGCGCAGCGATACGGCCGCTGCGGCGCTACTGGCCGGGGAAATGCTTGCCACGCCACTCACTCCAGTTGCTGTGTGTCGGAACCATGCGCGGTTTCGGGTCGACGACCGAAGACACGCGCAGCACCGGGAACTGCTGGCCCACCAGGCGCAGCGCCTGCACGGCCGGGCTGGCCAGCAGCAGCTTCATGCTCGGGTGGCGCCAGCTGAGGCGGTCCACCATGTCGTTGGCTTCGTAGCGCACGTCGCCCACGCCATCGCCGTCGCGGTCCCAGCCGAGGTAGTTGCTCCAGTGGTTGCCGCTCCTGGCGCCCCAGGTCTCGTCGCGCGCGCCCACGTAGCGCACCTGCTCGCGGTTGCCGATGAAGTCGTTGCCTTCGACGACGTTGCGCGTCGAGCCGGCCGAGAGATGCACGCCGACGACGTTGTCGACCACCAGGTTGTTGGTCAGCGTGGCGTACTCGACGTCGTAGATGAAAAAGCCCCGGTTGTTGCCGGCGACGATGTTGCCCTCGACCACCGCGTCCTGCACCGAGCGCAGCATGATGCCGTGGTCCGAATTGCCCCAGGCGCGGTTGCCGCGCACCACCTGCTCGCGCACCTCCATGAGGGCCAGGCCGCCACGGTTGTAGTAGGTGTCGTTGTTCTCCCACACGTTGTGGTACGAGGTCATGTAGTGCGTGCCGTAACGGCTGTGGTGCAGCTGGTTGCCCCGAAACAGCGCGTTGTGCGAGACGTCGATGTAGAGCGCGTCGCGCACGAAGCTGATGTTGTTGCCGATGATCTGCGCGCGCCGCGTGTTGTAGAGCTGGATGCCGTTGCCGCGCTGGGACGAGGCCAGGTCGCGCTTGCCGGTGATCAGGTTGCCCTCGATGCGCACGTCGTTGGCCTTTTCGATCCACAGTCCGAAGAGGTTGTAGGCCAGGTCGCAGTGCTGCACCACCGCGCGGTGTGCGCCGGGGTAGAGGTAGATGCCGGCGTTCTGCTCCTTCAGGCTGGCGCCCGAATTGCGCACGATCAGGCCCTCGATGACCACGTCGGTCGCCGTGACGCGGATCGTGTCGCCCTGCATCCCGCCGTCGATGGTGGGCCGGTCCAGGCCGCGCAGCGTGAGCGGCTTGTCGATCAGCAGGTTGGCGCGGTACACGCCGCGCTGCACCTCGACCACGTCGCCCGGCGCCGCTGCGGCGACGGCGGCGCTGAGGTCCTGGCCCGGCTGCACGCGGTGGGTGGCGGCGCCGGCCGCCGCGCCCAGGAGCGCCAGCGCGCCGGCGAGCAGGCAGCGGGCCAGGGCCGGGTTCATGGCGCCCGCTCCGCGTCTCGCGCCAGGCGCGGTGCGGTCCCGGGGGAACGTGTGGGAGCGGTCATGCCAGCAGCAGTCCCAGGGATTTCAATGCCAGGAACAGCACCGCGCCGATCAGCAGGTTCTTGAAGCCAACATAGCTCATCATGTCCATGATGCCAGCGACGCGGTACTGGTCGCGCCACCAGGGGCCGTCCTTCACGTAGCGCCGGCCGGACAGGCGGATCAGCACCTCGTACACGCTCCAGCCGAACCACCAGCCGATGATGGCGCCGGACGAGATTTCGCCCATGGCCGCCAGCACCCAGGCCACGGTCGCGGCCACGCCGAGCGACAGGCCGGCCACCTGCAGCGCCCGCTGGCTGTGCCAGCCCTCGCTGCTCCACGGCCAGAGGTGGTCGCGCAGTTCCAGCCACAGCCACTCCAGCTTGCCCACGTCCACCTTGTGCGCCGGCAGCGCGCGGTCGGTCGGCATGCGCGGGTCGGGGCCCTGGGCCGCCTTGGCGCTGATCTGCTCGGTGAAGCTGGCCGCCGGGTGAATCGGTATGAAGTAGCCGTTCTTGCCAATGGGGGTGATCTCCAGGCCGTCCTTCTCGCGGCGCTTGCGCTCCTTGGCGAGGGGCGGGCAGCCCTTGGTGTCGGTGTACAGGATCATGCAGTCCAGGCAGTGCAGGCACTCGCGGTGGTCGATGCGGCCGTCGGCGTCGATGGCCTGCGCGCCGCAGCCCACGGCGCAGGCCTTGCAGCTGTTGCAGTCCTGCTTGCGCTTCAAGCCGAACCAGCGGAAGGTGCTGGGCATGGCGAGCGATGCCCCCAGCGGGCAGACGTACTTGCAATACGGCCGCTCGATGAAGATCGAGATGCCCAGGATCGCCGCCACGAACAGACCGTAGGGCCAGGCGCGGTTGCTGATGCCGACCAGGAAGGTGGTCTTGAACGGTTCGATTTCGGCCAGCTTTTCCGCCAGGCCCATCGAGAGCATCGACACCGCGAGCAGGCCGAAGAACACGAGGTACTTGAGCCACTTCAGCCGGTCGTGCCAGCGCTGCGGCAGCTTGGTCTGGAAACGCCCCAGGCCGACGAAGCGCGCGACCTTGTAGATCGCCTCCTGCATCGAACCGAACGGGCACATCCAGCCGCAGAACAGGCCACGCCCGAACAGGAACACCGTGACGATGATGAAGATCCAGAACAGGAAGATGAACGGATCGGACAGGAACAGCGACCAGGTCCACTGGAAGAGCAGCGCATGGAACCAGGTCAGCACCTGCGTGATGGACGGCTGCGCCATGAGGCCGAAGCCGACGACGAAGATGCTGATGGCCCAGAAGCTGTACTTGAAGCCATTCACCGGCCACTTGTTCTTGTGCGTGGAGCGGCGCGTGAGCGCCTCGCGGTAGGCGTAGACGACGGTCACAGCCACCAGCAGCAGCGCGAACGCGGCGATCTCCCAGGCCTGGCTCTTCCAGATGCGCACCCAGGGCGCGTCGGGCTCGACCACCTTGGGGCGGCCGCCGTCAAGCAGGCTGGCCGGCAGCCAATATTTCGACTCGAACACGGCGAAGCTGCGCTGGCCGGTGGCGCGGTCCACGCGGTTGCCCAGGAAGGCGAACTTCCACGGGTAGGCGGCCGAGAACGCGTGCGAGCGCACGATGAAGATCGCCGACTCCGTGTAGCTGGGCGCGCCGGCGGCCTCCAGGCCGTAGAGGTTGGTGAAGTCCAGGTCGCGGAAGGTGAACGAATCCGCGCCCTGCTTGACCTGCACGCGGTCGAAGATGCCGCCGCGCACGAAGCCCGAGCCTTTGAAGGACTCGGCGCCCGCCGTGCGGACCACGAACAGGGCGTTCTCGCCCTCCTTCAGGCCGGCGTGCAGGCGTTCGTAGCTGTTCTTGCCGAGCAGGCTGCGGCCGATGTCGGGGTGGTTCAGGTCGCCGAACCAGAGCTCGATGAAGGGCTCGGGCCCACGCGGCAGGCCCACCTGCTCGGGCACCACGCGCAGCTGCTGCACGGCGCCCATCTTCACCAGCTGGGCCCAGTCGTACTGCTGGCCGTTGGCAATAAATCGTGCCGGTTCGCGCACCGTGGGAGCGATGATGCCGGTCTGGCGCGCCACGGCGGAGCCGGAGGCCATGACGACCTGGTTCTGCGCCACCACGGTGACCGTGGCGCCTGAGATGGCGTCCACGCCGAGGACGTTCTCGTCGGGCCGTGCCGGACCGACCTCGATGGTGTCGGTCACGGACTTGCCGACGTACTGGTTGTTGAAATTGATGAGCGCCGATTCCGGGATGCCGAGCAGCAGGATGGGCTCGGAGTGCTTGAGGACCTTGAGGCCGACGAAATGCCCCGCCTTGTCCATGCCGATCAGCGTGACCACGGGCTTGCCCGAATACGCCGGCGTGTCGGTGATGTCGGTCGACAGCATGACGTAGCCCAGCAACTTGCCGCCTTCGCGGTCGTATGCCTCGACGTAGGGTGGCTGGCCCTTGCGCTCGGAGAAATGCTGTGCCCCCGGAAACACCTCGGCGCAGGGCAGCAGCGCGCACATGTCCGGCGCGGTCGCCAGGTTGGCCGGCAAGTCCGCCTCGTAGGCGCCGGCCTGCGCTCGGTGCACCGGCAAGGCCGCCAGGCTCAGGAACAGGGCAACAACACAGGCAGCAAACCGGGAACCGAGGGACAACATGAAACTACTTTTTTGATAGCTACTAACGCTTACCCAGTAAGCGCTGGATGCCAATTTGACTTAAAAATCAGCGCGCCGCCGAAACCGGCGCAGTCGCAGGCCAGAGACCCCGCGCAAGGGCCTGAGGCCGCGCCGCCCCACCGCGCCGGTGTCGTCCCCCTTCCCGCGCGAAGCGCGAGAGAAGGGGGAAGGCGCGCAGCGCCTCAGGAGGGATGTCGTCAAGCCTCCACGATCATCCGCGTACGCATCTCCAGGTGCAGGGCGTGGCAGAAGTGTGTGCAGTAGCACCAGAACACGCCCGGCTTGTCGGCAATGAAGGTCACCGACTTGGTCTCCAGCGGGTTGACGATGAAGTTCACGTTGTAGTTCGGGATGGCGAAGCCGTGCGTCAGGTCTTCGATCTTGTCCAGGTTGGTCAGGATCAGGGTGACCTCGTCGCCCTTCTTCAGCTTGAACTCGCGCAGGCTGAAGGCTGGCGCCTGCGAAGTCAGCTTCACCGTGACCTTCTTGCCGTTGCGCGTCACGCCCGAGTCCTTCGGGTCCTTGACGGCCAGCGGAGAATCGTCCAGGTCGTACACCTGCTTGGGCTTGACCAGGTCGCGCTTGAAGATGATGAAGTCGTGCGGTTCGCCGCGCACCGGGTGGTCGGCCAGCAGCACCATCTTGTCGCCGGAGATGTCGATCAGCTGTTCGTTCTCGGGGTGCAGCGGGCCCACGGGCAGGAAACGGTCCTTGGAGAACTTGCAGCCCACGGCCAGGTACTTGCCATCGGCGGCCTTGGTTTCAGACTGCGAGGCGTTGATGTGGCCGGGCTGGTAGTGCACGTCCAGGCGGTCCACCACGTACTTCGCGTTCTTGTCGCCAGCGTGGAACTTGATGGCCGCGTCGACGTTCCACTTGACGATCTGGCTGTCCAGGAACAGCGTGGTGTAGGCGTTGCCGCGGCCGTCGAAGGCGGTGTGCAGGGGGCCCAGGCCGATTTCGACTTCGGCAACGATGGCGTCGTCGAGCTTTTCCATCTTGCCGTCGAACCAGTCGAGCACCTTGGCCAGTTCGATCACCGTGGCGGTGGGCGAGAGCTTGCCGGCGCAGATGAAGTACTTGCCGTCCGGGCTGGCGTTCACGCCGTGCGGGTTCTTTGGAACGCTCACGTAGGCGACGAGCGCCGTCTTGGGGTCCTTGTTGGACTCGTGGGAGCCGTCCACCACGGGTACCTTGGAGCTGCCGACGGTCTTGAACTTGCCGGCCTTCACGGCTTCCTCGATGCGCGCCACGTTGAAGAACAGGCAGGCGTCGCGCTCGGCGGACATCATGTCCTCGTAATGGATGCCGTTCTCGACGTTGTACTGGTTGGTGGCGGCCAGCTTGCCGTCGAACGACGTGGCGACCAGGTCGCAGTTGCCGTCGATCAGCACCTGCCAGCGCACTTCCATGGTCTCGGCGTCGACGCACGAGAACATCGAGTGGTACTTGGTCGGATCGTTCACGTCCTGGCCGTTGTTCGGCAGGGGAATGGCGAACTCGCCGCCGCAGAACACACGCGTGGTGTAGTTGATCGCCGGGTCCACCGGGTCGGCCTTGTCCGGGAAGATGCCGTGGAAACCCTGCACGTTGGGCAGCTCGGTGATCTTGTCGCAGACGAAGTAGTCCAGGCGGATGCGGGCGATGCGGCTGTTGATCTTGTCGTTGATCCAGGCGTAGCGGCCGTCGTAGTTGCCGTCCTTGTACGAGGCGTGCGTGTGGTGGGTGTCGGCGACGGTGTACTTCAGGTGGCCATCGGGCTTGGTGCCCATGACGGCCTTGGATTCGTTGGTGACGCCCCAGCCCACGAGCGCGTCGGGCACGAAGCAGGGGATGCGGTGGATCTCGCGCCCGGACGGCAGGCCCAGCACGCGCATGTCGCCGGTATGGCCGCCGCTCCAGAGGCCGTAGTAGGTGTCGAGCTCGCCCGGCTTGAGGTGCGTGGTATTGGTGCTGGCGTGGCTGGCCGCCGGTGCCGCCGGTGCCGCTGGTGCGGAAGCGGGAGCCGCTGCGGGCTTGTCGTTGCAGGCGGCGACGCCTGCCGTGAGGCCGGCCAGAGCGGCCGTGTTCAGGAACTTGCGCCGGCCGATGCCGGTAGCTTCGCGTTGGATTTCTTTCTTCTCGCTCATGGTTCGACCTCTTTCGGTAGGTTCAGGAAAAAAACGGGGGGCCGCGCCCGGGGGGCGGGGCGGCGGAAGGGGACACGACCCCCGCCACGTCCTGCATCAAAGGACAGGTGTGCGGGAGCGGCAGCTTGGGCAAGGCGCTGCAGGCCACGGGCGCCGGGCTGTGGGCGGGCAGGCACAAGGGGCAGTCGAGCGCGGTGTTGGCGAGGGGCGCGCCATCATGGTCGAGCGTGACCACCGCGACCCCCGCACCGGCGCAGACGACATGCGTTTGGAGGGGTTGGACGAAAGGTGAGGCCGCCGCCACGCCCAGGGCGCTGAGGAAGCCGGCGAGCAGGACGAGGCGCAGCCAGGTCAGTGCTCTCAGGGTTTTCATGGAGGAAAAGTTTAGGCGTTTACCCTAGGTTTCTTTTGATTGAAGTCAAGAAGTGGTGCCCCGGCGCTGGGCCGAAACGCGGCGGAGCGCTACAGTGTGGGCCTCGCAGGGAAGGGCTTCGCGGTGCCACGCACCGAGGGCAAAAAAGGGGCGCCGTACTACACGCGGTGGCCACCAACCGGTCTACAAGAAGCTTCTCTAGTTGTCACTTCAAGGAACACTCTCCATGAACCTCGTTTCCCGCTTTGCCGCCGTCGCCATCGTGTCCGCCGTACTCGCCGCGTGCGGCGACAAGGCGCCCGAGCCCGCTGCCACCCCGGCTGCTCCGGCGGCCCCTGCCCCTGCGCCCGCGGCTCCGGCCCCGGCCCCCGAAGCGGCTCCTGCCGCTGCACCTGCCGCACCCGCTGCGGCCGACACGGCTGCGGCACCGGCCGCCGCACCCGTCGCCGATGCGGCCCTGGGCAAGAGCATTTACGGCAAGACCTGCGCGCTGTGCCATGCCGCAGGCGTGGCTGGCGCTCCCAAGCCGGGCGACAAGGCCGATTGGGGCCCGCGCATCGCCCAAGGCAAGGAAACGATGTACAAGCACGCCATCGAAGGCTTCACCGGCGCCAAGGGCATGATGCCGGCGCGCGGCGGCAACTCCAAGCTGACGGACGAAGAAGTCAAGGCAGCGGTCGACTTCATGGCCGACCAGTCGGTCTAACGCCATGTCCGGCGTGCGCACCAGCCTGGGCCTGACGCGGCGGCGCGTCGTCATGGCCTTGCCCCTCCTTGGCGCCGCAGGGCTGGGCCAGGCGGCGGGGCGCGGTGACGCCGCTCCCGCCCTTCAGCGCAGCGCACGCCCCTTGATGGGCACGCGCGTCGACATCGCGATCGCCGCCAGCGGCCCCGCGGCGGCCGAGAGCGGGCGCGCCATGCAAGCCGCGTGGGCAGAAATGGAACGCCTGGCGAGCATGATGACGCGCTACGACGCGTCGAGCGCACTGAGCGCCGTGAACCGCGCCGCCGGCCGGCACGCGGTCAATGTGCCGCCGGAATTGATGGCCCTGCTGCGCGACGCGCAGGCGGTGTCGGCCGCCACCCAGGGCGCGTTCGATACCACCGTGGGCGCGCTGCGCGGCTGGGAATTCGGCGCCCAGGCGCAGCTGCCCGATCCGGCGCGCATCGAAGCCGAGCGCCGCCTGGTGGGCTACCGCGGCCTGAAACTCGACGAACGTGCGGGTACCGCGCGCCTGGCGCGCGCCGGCATGGCGCTGGACCTCGGCGGTATCGCCAAGCTGCCCATCCTGGCGGCGGGCCTGCGGGTACTGCGCAGCCACGGTGTGGAGCACGCCCTGGTCAATGGTGGCGGCGACGTCCTGCTCGCCGGCAACCACCATGGCCAGGCCTGGCGCGTGGGCCTGCGCGATCCGCTCGCGCCCGAGCGCCTGCTGGGGGTGCTGGCGCTGCAAGGTGAAGCGGTGGTTGCCTCCTCGGGCGACTACGAGCGTTTTTTCATGGCGCGCGGCGAGCGCCAGCACCACATCCTCGACCCCGCGACCGGGCGGCCCAGCCGGGGGGCGCACGGCGTCAGCCTGCTGGCGCGCCAGGTGGACAGCGTCAACGGCCTGGGCGCCGCGATGATGGTGCTGGGCGACGCGCGTGCGCATGCCCTGGTCGGCCGCCATGCAGGCGTGCAGGCGCTCATGGTGCACCGGGACGGCACGGTCTGGCGCACGCCGGGCATGGCCGCCGCGCTGGCCGCCGCCTGAATTTCAGCGGGCGCGCCGCGCCCGGCGCTTCAGGCCTGCTGGGCGAGCGCCACGTATTCCGCCACCGGCACCTCTTCTGCGCGCCGCTGCAGGTCGAACGCGCCCGCGAAGGCGCGCGCCTCCAGCCAGCGACCCAGCGTGTGGCGCAGGAGCTTGCGGCGCTGGCTGAAGGCGACCTGCACCAGCTCTTCCAGCAAGGGCAGCGGCACGGGCGCCGCATCGGCGCGCGGCAACATGCGCACCACGGCGCTGTCGACGCGCGGCGGGGGGTCGAAGCTCTCCGGCGGCACGAACAGCAGGTTCTCCATGGCGTAGCGCCACTGCAGCACCACGGACAGGCGTCCGTAGGCGCTGGTGGCCGGCGCTGCCACCATGCGCTCGATGACTTCCTTCTGCAGCATGAAGTGCTGGTCGCCGATGTGGTCCACGTAGCGCAGCAAGTGGAACAGTATCGGCGTGGAGATGTTGTAAGGCAGGTTGCCGACAACTCTCAATTTTCTAGCTGACAACCTTATTGCCACCTGCGCGAAGTTGACTTTTAGTACATCGGATTCGATGACGTCGAGCTGCCCGTGCTGGCGCAGGCGCGCGGCCAGATCGCGGTCCAGCTCGATGACGGCGAGGCGCCCGAGCCGCTCCACAAGTGGCTGCGTCAGTGCCGCCAGGCCGGGGCCGATCTCGACCATGGCCTGCCCGGGTTGCGGCGCGATGGCCGCGACGATGGCGTCGATGATGGCGGCGTCGGTCAGGAAATGCTGGCCGAAGCGCTTGCGCGCGAGGTGCTTCACCACGCCGCCGCCCCGGCTGCGCAGGCGGGAGCGCTACTGCACCGCATCGCGGTATTCGACATAGGCGCGGGCGCGCTGCTCGCGTACCCAGGTCGCGTAGGCTTCTTCCATCTTTTTCTGGCGCACGGCCTCGCGCGCCACCTCGCGCTGCTCGCGTGGCGTCAGCTTGGCCTCGCGGCGTTCGATCAGTTCGATCAGGTGCACGCCGAAGCGCGACACCACGGGCTGGCTCACTTCGCCGGGCCGCAGGCCCTCCAGTGCGGCTTCGAACTCGGGCACATAGCGCCCGGGTGTGGACCAGCCCAGGTCACCGCCCTGCTGCGCGCTGCCGTCCTGGGAGTGCTCGCGCGCCAGCGATTCGAAGCTCGCCAGGCCGGAGACGATGCGCTTGCGGTAGTCGGCCAGCTGCGCCGCCGCAGCGGCCTCGCTCAGTTGCGGTCCGGTGCGCAGCAGGATGTGGCGTGCGTGGCTCTGCACCACCGTGGCCGCGCTGCCGGCCTGGGTTTTCTCCAGCACCTTGAGGATGTGGAAGCCCGCGCCCGAGCGCACCGGGCCAGCGACGCCGCCGACCGGCAGCGTGGCCACCGACTGCAGGAACAGCTCGGGGTAGCGATCGGCCGGACGCAGGCCCATACGCCCGCCCTGGGCGGCTTCGGGAGCGTCGGAAAACTCGCGCGCCAGGGCGGGAAAGTCCTCGCCGGCCCGGGCCCGTTCGGCGACGCGGCGCGCGCGCGCCTCGCGCTCGGCGAGCACCGCGGCGCTGGCGTCTTCGGGCACGGAAACCAGCACATGCCCCAGGTTCAGTTCCAGCGGTGCGGCGGCGCCGCCGCGTTGCTGCTGCTGCTCGCGCAGGTACTGGTCGATATCGAATTCGGTCACCTTGACGCCGGCCGTGACCTCGCGTTCGCGCAGGCGCTGCAGCACCAGCTGGTTGCGCAGCTCGCGGCGGAACTGCGCCGGCGAGATGCCGTCCGCGGCGAGCTGGCGGTACATGGCCTCCTTGGAGACGGAGTTCTGCCGCGCCACGCCGTCCTCGGCCTGCGCCACGGCGAGGTCGTCCACGGTGACCCCGGCCTCGCGCGCGAACTGCAGCTGGACGCGTTCGAGCACCAGGCGTTCAAGCACCTCGCGCTCCAGCGCGTCGGCCGGCGGCAGCGAGCCGCCGTCGGCGGCGAGCTGGCGGCGCAGGCGCTCGGTGCGGTTGGTCAACTCGTTGCGGGTGATTGGCTCGGAGTTGACCACGGCGACGATGTAGTCCGCCGCCTGCGGTCCAGTGGCGGGGCCGCGGGCCGCAGGCGCGGTGGGCGCAACGGCCTGGGCCTGGGGAATGCGCACGCCCTGGGCGATGGCGGGCGCGGCGAGGGCGGCGGCCAGGCAGGCGGTGATGACACGAGGGTGCATGGGCGGGCTTTGCTAGTCGTAGTTGCTGAAGCGGCTGGGCACGGGCCGGTCCTCGCCCAGGGTGCGGTAGCCGGGAATATTCTGGCGCAGGCTGGTCAACGGGTTGGAGCCCAGGCTCAGGCGCGAAAAGCCGGTGAACTCTATCTGGAACAGCAGCCGTGTGTTCGAGGTGACCAGGCTGTTCTGCAGGCGTTCGAGCACCACGCGCCCGATCCAGCAGCAGCTGTCGTACTCCAGGCCGACCACGGTGTCGACCAGCTTGCGGTCGCGCAGGCTGTAGTTCAGGCGCCCGACGCCGTACCAGCGCCCCGGGCGCGGCGCGTCCGCGCTGGTGCTGGCCGGGCGCGCGGGCGCGGCCAGGCCCCAGAGGTCGTCCAGCGGCCATTGCCAGCCGACGTCGACCTGCTCGCTGCTGCCCCGCTGGATGCGGTAGGCGGCACTGATCACGTGGAACGGCGCCGGCTGGTAGCGCGCACCGACGGTGGAGCGGATCGAGTGGCGCGTCTTGGGGTTGAACTGCACGGTGGAGTTGAAGCCCCACTGCGGCGTCCAGTTCAGCGAGGCGCCCAGCATCAGGTCGGAGAGGCGGTCCTGCACCACGGGCTCGCCGGGCAGGGTCACGTCCTGGTCGGAAAAGCGCAGGCGCTGCGCAATGCCGAAGCGCGCCGCCTCGGCGCCGGTGTCCGGGTCGAGCAGGCGCGTCGTCAGGCCGAGCGTCAGCAGGTTGTTGTCGGCGATCCGGTCCTGGCCACCGTAGGCATTCTCGGTGTAGATGGTGGCGAAGTTGAAGTCGTTGGCGGCCGTGTCGTACACCGGCAGCCGGCTTTGGTCGCGGTAGGGCGTGTAGGTGTAGAAAGCGCGCGGCTCCAGCGTCTGCACGAAGGCGCGGTTGAAAAAGCGCGCGTCGCGCTCGAACACCAGGCCGGTGTCCAGGCTGAAGGTGGGCAGGGCGCGGTTGGCCGAGCGCGCGCCGCCCGCCAGCGGCGCGTCGAACTGGTAGTTGCTCGCGTGCAGTTGCAGGCGCGGCGTGATGAAGCCGGCCGGCCAGAGGAAGGGGCGGCTGGCCTGCAGCAAGGCGTAGCTGCGCTGCGCGTTGGGCTGCAGCGTCAGACTGCGGTCGCTGCGAAAGCGTGTTGTGTCCAATTCGACGCTGGCGTCCAGCCCCAGGCCCAGGTTGCTGGGCGTATAGCGGTACTGCAGTTGCGGCAGGCGGTCGAAGGGCGGGACGATGGGCGCCAGCGGGTCCTGCAGCGTTTGCCACTTCACGGTGCGCAGCGTCGCATGGTGGTCGCCGCCCCCCCAGGTGAACAGGGCGTCGGCCGGCAGCAGGCGCTGCGTGCTGCCCTGCTGGCCGCTGCGCCCGAGGTCGCGGCCGAGGTCGCGCCAGTAGTCGTCGTCGCTCACGCGCCGCACGTTGAGTTGCATGCCCACGCCGCCCAGCGGCGTGGCGAGGTTGGCGTTGTGCTCCAGGGCATAGCTCCAGCGCGTGCGCTCGCGCAGGCGGTCCGACGGCAGCACGTCGCCCAGGATGCGCCCGGCGTAGGTTGGCTCCAGATAGCGGAACTCACCGCCCACGCGCACGCCGCGCTTGGCGATCACGGCCGCCTCCAGCGTGGCGTCCCGGTTCGGCGCGATGTTCCAGTAGTAGGGCTGCGAATATTCAAAGCCGCCCACGCTGTCGAGGCCCATGGTGGGCGGCAGCAGGCCCGATTTGCGCTTGTCGGACAGCGGAAAGCTGATGTAAGGCACGGCCAGGATGGGCACGCCCTTGAACTCCAGCACCCCATTGCGGGCCGTGCCGACGTCTTCCACCTGGTCGATCTCGATGCGCTCGGCGCGAATGATCCAGTCGGGCTGCCACTCGGCGAACGCCTCGCGCGTGCAGGTGGTGTAGGTGGCGTCGTGCACCACGGCGCGGTCGCGGTCGAGGAAATCCACGCGCGCCGCCTCGCCGTGCGCGCCGTTGGCCAGGAACTGGTAGTTCGCCTGGTTGAAGAAGCCCTCGAAGGCGTCGACGTGCAGTTGCAGCTCGCTGCCCTGGTAGATGTTGCCGGCGCGGTTGATGCGCACCTTGCCGGTGGCGTTGGCGCGGTCGTCGGGCACGGTGTATTCCAGCCGGTCGGCACGGATCACGGTGTCGCCGCGGCGCAGTTCGGCGTCGCCCTCGACCACCGCGCGCTCGTCGGTTTCGCCCCACATGCGCTCGCCGGAGACGAACACCGGCAGGCGGGCCCGGGCTGCTTCGGGAATCGTCTCGGCCAATTGCGGGCTGGCGCGCAGCGCTGCGGCTTCCTGGGCGCCGGCTGCGAGCGGCGCGCCGCACAGCGCCACCACGCTGGCCCAGGCCGCCGTGGCGCGCAGGCGTGCGCGCGGGGCGGGGCGGGCGGAGGGCAGGTGGGCGTAGAGCGGCAAAGGCGTGCGGTCCATCGGGGTGCGGCGGCGCACGGCCGCCGCAGGGGCGAACGGCCGCACCCGGCGGCCGCGTTTGTAGAATCGGATTATCCATGAGCCACCCTTCCGACACGCCGGGCGCGGGCGCCGTTACCTGGCCTGACACTCTTCGCCGGGAGCAGTGCGCCCAGTGGCTGGCGCCGCTGGCCGAACGCCACGGCCTGCTGCCCGAAACCCTGCGCCCGGCTTCGGCCGATGCCAGCTTTCGCCGCTACCTGCGCATCGACACGCGCGTGCCGGGCACGAGCCGCATCGTCATGGACGCGCCGCCCGACAAGGAAGACTGCGCGCCCTTCGTGCGCGTGCAGGCCCTGATGCAGGAAGCCGGCCTGCACGTTCCCGAGGTGCTGGACTGGAACCGCGCGCACGGCTTCCTGCTGCTCTCGGACCTCGGCCGGCAGACCGTCATCGAGTGCCTCGACCCGGCCGACCCGCACGCCGCCGCCCCCTGGTACCGCGAGGCCACACAGGTGCTGCTGCGGTGGCAGCAGGCCTCGCGCCCTGGCGCGCTGCCGCCGTACGACGCCGCCTTGCTGCACCGCGAGCTGGCGCTGTTTCCCGAGTGGTACGTGGCGCGGCACCGGCAGGTGGTGCTCAGCGACGCGCAGCAGCAGGTGCTGCGCGGGGCGTTCGAGCGCATCGTGGCCGAGAACCTGCAGGCGCCCAGTGTTTACGTGCACCGCGACTTCATGATGCGCAACCTGATGGCCCCCACGCCCGGCGCGGGCGTGTCCTCACTGCCCCCCGAGGGGGCTCAAGCTGTAACTGGCCCGAGCTTCTCGCCACTGGGCGTGCTCGACTTCCAGGACGCGGTGTACGGCCCCATCACCTACGACGTGGCCAGCCTGCTGCGCGACGCGTTCATCAGCTGGGACGAGGACTTCGTGCTCGACATCACCGTGCGTTACTGGGAGCAGGCGCGCAAGGCCGGCCTGCTGGGCGCTGCCAGCGCCAGCGGCTGGGGCGATGATTTCGGCGCGTTCTACCGCAGCGTCGAATGGATGGGCCTGCAGCGCCACCTCAAGGTCGCCGGCATCTTCGCCCGCCTGGGCCTGCGCGACGGCAAGGCCAAGTACCTGCAGGACACGCCGCGCTTCATCGGCTACATACGCGCCACGGCGCGCCGCTACCGCGAACTGGCGCCACTCGCCCGGCTCATCGACCAGATCGAAGGCGACGCGGCCCCGGTGGGCTACGCCTTCGGGCGGATGTGAATTTCATGCCAAATTGGCCTCCAGCGCTTATTCCATAAGCGTTTGCAGCTATTGTTTTTGATGCCGCGTTTTCACTGCCCCGTGGATATGGCGCCCGGCGCCGAGCTGGACCTGCCGGCCGGCGCCGCGCGCCACGTGCAGGTACTGCGCCTGCAGCCGGGCGACGCCATCACGCTGTTCCACGGTGGGTTGGAGGGGGCCGAACCTGTCTTGGGGCGCTCCGGCGGCGAAGGAGTGGCCCCCACGCTTCCCGCTGCGCGTGGGGCCGAACGCGCTACGGGCGGCGAATTCGATGCCCGCATTGTCCACATGGGCCGCAGCAGCGTGCGGGTGGAAGTGGGCGCACACCTCGCCATCGAGCGCGAGGCGGCGCGGGCGGTGCACCTGCTGGCCGGCATCACGGCGAACGAGCGCATGGACTGGCTGGTGGAAAAGGCCACCGAACTGGGCGCCGCCAGCATCACGCCGCTGCTGGCCGAGCGCAGCGTGCTCAAGCTCAAGGGCGAGCGCGGCGAGAAAAAGCGCGCGCATTGGCAAGCGATTGCCATTGCCGCCTGTGAGCAGTGTGGGCGCAACCGCGTCCCGCCCGTGTGGCCAGCGATCGATCTGGGCGAATGGCTGGCGGGCGCCGCCCCGGCAACGCCCGCCGAGCGCCTGGTGCTTTCGCTGCGCGTCGGCAGCACGGCCCTGCAAGGCCGGACAGCGGGGGCGGGGCCGGTGGTGCTGCTCTCCGGGCCGGAGGGGGGGCTGAGCCCGGCCGAGGAAGCCTTGGCCGTGGCCCAGGGCTTTGCGCCGGTCGGCCTGGGGGCGCGTGTGCTGCGCGCCGAGACGGCGGCCCTGGCAGCGCTGGTGCTCCTGGCCTGAGCCCAGGCGGCCCGCGCCGGCTTACAGATTGGTCGCCGCCAGCACTTCGTTCATGTCCGTCAGGCCCTGCAGCACCTTGTCGATGCCGTCCTGGCGCAGGGTGCGCATGCCGGCGGCGAGCGCGCTGTGGCGGATTTCGCCCGCCGGTGCGCGGTGGCGGATGTGCTGGCGGATCGTGTCGTCGCTCAGCATCAGCTCGTGGATGCCCAGGCGGCCGCGGTAACCGCTCTGCTCACAGGCGGCGCAACCGGTACGGCGCCAGAGCATCACCTGCCCGTCGGGGCGCCCGTGGTCGGCGCGCCAGCGCGCGATCTGCGCCGCGCGTGCGGCCGGGCCGCTGTCGGGTGTGCTGGCCAGGTACTGCTCGGCCAGGGTGTCGAGCGTCGGCGCGTCTGCGGGCTCGGCCTTGCGGCAGCCGGTGCACAGGCGCCGCACCAGGCGCTGGGCCAGGATGGCGAGCAGCGAATCGGAGAAATTGAACGGGTCGAGGCCGATTTCCAGCAACCGCGCAATGCTCTCGGGCGCCGAGTTGGTGTGCAGGGTGGAGAGCACCAGGTGGCCCGTGAGCGAGGCCTCGATGGCGATGCGCGCGGTCTCCTCGTCGCGCATCTCGCCGATCATGATGACGTCGGGGTCGGCGCGCAGGAAGGTGCGCATGGCGGCGGCGAAGGTCCAGCCGATGCGCGGGTTGACCTGCACCTGGCGCAGCCCGCTCTGCGTGATTTCGATCGGGTCCTCCGCGGTCCAGATCTTGCGGCCGGCGGTGTTGATGTCGCTGATCACCGAATGCAGCGTGGTCGTCTTGCCGCAGCCGGTCGGCCCGCACACCAGCACCAGGCCGTAGCTCATTTGCACCATGCGGCGCAGGGACACCAGGTTGGCGCTGGAGAGGCCAATGCCGTCCAGCGGCAGCGGCTTGGCGCCGGCGAGCAGGCGCAGCACGACGTCCTCCAGGCCGCGCGAGGTCGGCACCGTGACCACGCGCAGCTCGACCGGGGGGCCGCCGAAGCGCGAGAAATCGATCTTTCCATCCTGGGGCTTGCGGTGCTCCGAGATGTCCATGCTGGCCATGATCTTGATGCGCGCCACGATGGCAAAGCGGTAGCGCGCCGGCAGATCCAGGTAGGGACGCAGTTCGCCGTCGATGCGCAGGCGCAGGCGCACCGGTTGCGGCGGCAGTTCGGTCTCGATATGGATGTCCGAGGCGCGCTGGGCGATGGCTTCGGCGATGACGGAGTTGACCAGCCGTACCAGGGTGTTGTCGGATTCATTGACCACGTCGCCGGCCTGCGCTTCGTTCTCCGGCTGGGTATCGACCAGTGTGCCGGCCAGTTCCCGCGCCGTGGCGCGCGGGCTGCCGCCCGCGTCGGTCGGGCGCGCCGGGTTGGCGTAGGCCTTGGCGATGGCCGGGGCCAGTGTGCCGGGCGCGGCGCTCAGCGCGATGATGCGGCGCTGCGTGAGGAAGCGCAGCTCGTCCAGCAGCACGCGGTCGCGCGGGTCGGCCATCAGCAGAACCAGCGCGTCCTCGCGCGCCAGCAGTGGCAGCACCGATTCGCGCTCGGCGATCTGGCGCGGCACGAGCGCCAGCGCGGCCGCCTCGGGCACCAACTGGCCGGGGTGGACGACGTAGTCGCCCAACCAGGCGGCGATTACCTGGCGCAACTGGTCTTGCGAAAGCGCGCCCCGTTTCACCAGCAACTGGCCGGTGAGCTGGTGCTCGCCGTGCTCGCGCTCCTGGCGCTGCAGCCGAAGCGCTTCGGCCAGCTCTGCGGGACGCACCATGCCGGCGTTGACCAGGGCTTCGCCCAGGTGCTTGGCACTGCCGACCACCGGGTGCGGCGAGCTGACGAGTTGCCAGAGCGCGTCGTTGTCGATGGGCTCGAAATGGGCGCTCTCCACGGGGGGATGAACGGGGGTCGTGGCAGGCAGGGGATGCATGGAAAAGGCGGGTAAGGCCCGTGGGGGCGGCGGTGTGTCTGGAGCGCGCGGCTACAGACGCATCTCGTAGTCGAGCGTCAAGGGGGCGTGGTCCGAGAAGCGTTGCTCCTTGTAGATGCTGGCCGAGCGGGCCAGCTGCGCGATGGCCGGGCTCGCCAGGTGGTAGTCCAGCCGCCAGCCGACGTTGTTGGCCCAGGCCTGGCCGCGGTTGCTCCACCAGGTGTAGGCCTCGTGCGTGGTCTCGGGATGCAGCAGGCGGTAAACGTCCACCAGGCCACCCCCTGGGTCAGTTGTGTGCAACAGCTTTGTCATCCAGGCGCGCTCTTCTGGCAGGAAGCCGCTGTTCTTCTGGTTGCTGCGCCAGTTTTTCAGGTCGATCTGCTGGTGGGCGATGTTGATGTCGCCGCACAGGATGAATTCGCGCTCGCCCCGGCAGCGCATCAGGTGCGGGTGAAATTGTTCGAGGAAGCGGAATTTCGCCTGCTGGCGCTCGTCGCCCGAGGAACCGCTCGGAAAGTAGGCGCTGATGATGGACAGCTTGCGTGCCGGGGTGTCGAAGCGCAGCTCGATGTAGCGGCCCTCCGCGTCGAATTCTTCCGAGCCGTAGCCGGTGCACACATCGCTGGGTTCGTGGCGGGTATAGACGCCGACGCCCGAATAGCCCTTCTTCTGCGCGAAGTGGAAATGGCCCTTGAGGCCGGCGAGCTGCTCGAAGCGGCCTGCAATGTCGGCTTGCTGTGCCTTGACCTCCTGCACACAAATACAATCCGGGCCCAGCGCGTGCAGCCACTGCTCCAGCCCCTTGGTCGTGGCCGAGCGGATGCCGTTGAGGTTGAGGCTGGTGAGCTTGAACAAGGAGTTCCCTATGTCGGATATGGATGCGGCGCCGGCACCGGCAGGTGCCATGGCCCAGGAATTCGTGCGCTTTGCCGTGGATGCCGGCGTGCTCGGTTTCGGCGAGTTCAAGACCAAGGCGGGCCGCATGAGCCCGTATTTCTTCAACGCCGGTCTGTTCCACGACGGCGCTACGCTAGGGCGCCTGGCGCAATTTTATGCAAACGCCCTGATTGCCAGCGGTATCGAGTTCGATATGGTCTTCGGCCCGGCGTACAAGGGGATTCCCCTGGCCGCTACCTTGGCCGTGGAACTGGCGCGGCGTGGCCGCAACGTCCCCTTCGCCTACAACCGCAAGGAAGCCAAGGACCACGGCGAGGGCGGGACCTTGGTTGGCGCCCCGCTGGCCGGCCGGGTTTTGATCGTCGACGACGTCATGTCCGCCGGCACGGCGGCGCGCGAATCCATCAAGCTGATCGTTCAGGCCGGAGCGCGTCCGCACGCCATGGTGGTAGCGCTCGACCGGCAGGAGAAAGCCACCGAAGACGGCCGCGACGTGGACTACAGCGCCGTGCAGTACGTGCGCCGAGCGCTCGGACTGCAAGTGTGCGCCATTGCCACGTTGGCAGACTTATTGCTGTATCTTTCGGATACGCGGGGCGCCGACATGCTGCAGCACCGCGAGCGGGTGCTGGCGTACCGCCAGCGGTATGGTGTGGGCGAAGGGTGATCCATTGAACGCTTTCGGCTGGAGCGCAGGACTGGCGGTCGCCTTGCTGGCGCAGGCGGGCGCGCAGGCGCAGGAACCCGCTTCCGGCGGGATCTACACCTGCGTGGACGCGAGTGGCCGGCGCCTGACGTCCGACCGGCCCATCACGGCCTGCATCGACCGCGAGCAGCGCGAGCTGGGGCCCACGGGCAACGTGCGCCGCGTCATCGGCCCCAGCCTGACCGAGCACGAGAAGGCCGCACAAGCAGCCCAGCTGCGCAAGGAGCAGGAAGAGCGCACCCGCATTGCCGACGAGCGGCGCCGCGAGCGCGTCCTGCTGGCGCGTTACCCGAACCGCAGCGCGCACGACACGGAGCGCGCCGCCGCACTGGAAATGGTGGATTCCGTGACTGCCGTGGCGCTCAAGCGCATCGACGAGCTCAAGGAGGCGCGCAAGGGACTCGACGCCGAAATGGAGTTCTACAAGAAGGACCCGCTCAAGGCGCCGATGAAGCTCCAGCGTCAGATTGCTTCCAACGAGGCCGATATCGAGGAGCAGCAGCGCTTCATTGCCGGCCAAGGCCAGGAAAAGCAGCGCATCCACAAGCGCTTCGACGCCGAGCTGGCGCAACTGCAGCGGCTTTGGGCGGCGCGTGCGCCCATCCCGGTGGCGGTGCCGGGCGAGGCGCGGTAAGGGGCCGTTCTAAGCCAGGCGCTGGCGCAGCAGGTCGCTCGCCTGCTGCGGGTTGGCCTTGCCCTTGCTGGCCTTCATCACCTGGCCAACCAGTGCGTTGAAGGCCTTGTCCTTGCCGGCGCGGTACTGCGCGACGTTGTCGGCGTTGGCGGTAATCACCGCGTCGACGATCTTCTCCAGCGCCCCGGCGTCGTTCATCTGGCGCAGGCCCAGGGAGCCGATGAGCGCATCCACCTCGGCGCCGGCACCGGTCCACAGCGCCTCGAACACCTGACGCGCCGCATTGTTGGAGATGGTGGCGTCGGCGATGCGCCGCAGCAGCGCAGACAGTTGCTGCGCGCCGACCGGCGATTGGGCGATGTCGCGCTCCTCGGCATTCAGGCGGCGGGCTAGTTCCCCCATCACCCAGTTGCTGGCCAGCTTGGGCTGGCCGCTCGCCTGGGCGGCGGCCTCGAAATACGCCGCCATGGCCTTGCTTTGCGTGAGGATGGCCGCGTCGTACGCGGGCAGGCCGTAGTCCGCCACGAAGCGCGCCGCCATGGCGCGCGGCAGCTCGCCCATGGCGGCGCGTGTGGCTTCGATCCACTCCGGCGCGATCACCAGGGGCGGCAGGTCCGGGTCGGGGAAGTAGCGGTAGTCGGCCGAATCTTCCTTGCTGCGCATGGCGCGCGTCTCGCCCGTGTCGGGGTTGAACAGCACCGTCGCCTGCTCGATGGCGCGGCCGTCTTCGAGCTCCTCGATCTGCCAGCGGATCTCGAAGTCGATCGCCTGCTGCATGTTGCGAAAGCTGTTGAGGTTCTTGATCTCGCGCCGCGTGCCCAGGGGCGCGCCGGGCTTTCTCACCGAAACATTGGCGTCGCAGCGGAACGAGCCTTCCTGCATGTTGCCGTCGCAGATGCCGATCCAGGTGACGATCTTGTGCAACTCGCGCGCGTAGGCCACGGCTTCCGCCGAGGAGCGCATGTCGGGCTCGGTGACGATCTCGAGGAGCGGCGTGCCGGCGCGGTTAAGGTCGATGCCCGACTGGCCGATGAAGTCCTCGTGCAGCGACTTGCCGGCGTCCTCCTCCAGGTGGGCGCGCACCAGGCGCACCGTTTTCTGCTCCTCGCCGAGCAGGAAGGAGACTTCGCCGCCCTGCACGACGGGGGTTTCGAACTGGCTGATCTGGTAGCCCTTGGGCAGGTCCGGATAGAAGTAGTTTTTTCTGGCAAAAATGCTCTCCAGCGCAATGTGGGAGCCAAGTGCCAGTCCTAATTTAATAGCGCACTGCACGGCTTCGCGGTTCATCACCGGCAGCGTTCCGGGCAGGGCCAGGTCGACGGCGCAGGCCTGGGTATTGGGCTCGGCGCCGAAAGCGGTCGAGGCGCGGCTGAAGATCTTGCTGCGCGTGGCCAGCTGGGTGTGTGTTTCGAAGCCGATGACGACCTCGTAGCCGTGGATCAGTGGGACGCTCATGTCAGAAGCCTGCGGGGCTGCGCAGGTGGAAGTCGGTGGCCTGCTGCAAACGGTGCGCGGCATTCAGCAGCCGCGCTTCCTGGAAGTAGTTGCCGATGAGTTGCAGGCCCACCGGCATGCCGTGTTCGCCAAAACCGGCCGGCACGCTCATGCCGGGCAGGCCGGCGAGCGAGCCGGGCAGGGTGAAGATGTCGGCCAGGTAGTCGGCCAGCGGGTCGTTGCCGTGCTCGCCGATCTTCCAGGCGACGCTCGGCGCCACCGGCCCGGCGATCAGGTCGCATTCCTGGAAGGCCTGCTGGAAGTCGTCGGCGATCATGCGGCGGATCTTCTGTGCCTGCAGGTAGTAGGCGTCGTAGTAACCGTGCGAGAGCACGTACGTGCCGATCATGATGCGCCGCTTGACCTCGTCGCCAAAACCTTCGGCGCGGGTCTTCTTGTACATGTCCATCAGGTCGGCGTAGTCCTTGGCGCGGTGGCCGAACTTCACGCCGTCGAAGCGGCTGAGGTTCGACGAGGCCTCGGCGGGCGCAATGATGTAGTAGACCGGGATCGCCAGTTCGGTACGCGGCAGCGAGATGGGGACGAGGCGCGCGCCGAGCTTCTCGTACTCCTTGAGCGTGCCGTCGATCGCCGCGCGCACGCCCGGCGCCAGGCCGTCGGCAAAGAATTCCCGGGGCAGGCCGATGCGCAGGCCGTCGAGCGCAGCGCCCAGCTGGCGGCCGAAATCTTCCGCCGGGCGGTCGAGCGCGGTGGAATCTCGGTCCGGGTCCGGCCCGCACATGGCCGAGAGGAGCAGCGCGCAGTCTTCCGCAGTACGCGCCAGCGGCCCGGCCTGGTCCAGGCTGGAGGCGAACGCCACCATGCCGTAGCGCGAAGCGCGGCCGTAGGTCGGCTTGATGCCGGTGATGCCGCAAAAGCCGGCCGGTTGGCGGATCGAGCCGCCGGTGTCGGTGCCCGTGGCGCCGGGCACCAGCCGCGCCGCCACCGCCGCCGCACTGCCGCCCGACGAGCCGCCCGGGACGCGTGCGCGGTCCCAGGGGTTCTGCACCGGCCGCGGGGCGTCGAACCCCACGGGGGGCACGGCCGAGTTCTCGTTGGCCGAACCCATGGCGAATTCGTCGCAATTGAGTTTGCCCAGCGTCACCGCACCGGCCTCGGCCAGCTTGTGCACCACCGTCGCGTCGAACGGCGAGCGGTAGCCGGCCAGCATGCGCGAACCGGCGGTGGTGGGGAAGTCGCGCGTGACGAAGATGTCCTTGTGCGCCAAGGGCACGCCTTCCAGCGGCGCCGTGCTGCCGCCGGCCAGACGCGCGTCGGCGTGGCGTGCCTGGGCGCGGCTCGCGTCCTCGTCCACGGCAAGAAAGGCGGCCAGATCCTGGTGCTGGCGCATGCGGGCGAGGAAATACTCGGTGGTTTCCAGTGCGCTCAGCTTGCGCTCGCGCAAGGCCTGCGCCAGCGCCGAGACGCTCAGTTCGTGCAATTCGTTCGGGGGGGTGCTGGTGCTCATTCGATCACCCGTGGTACCAGGAACAGGCCGCGCTCGACCGCCGGAGCGTTTTGCTGGTTGGCCGTGCGGTCGTCGGGCTCGCTGGCCACGTCCTCGCGCAGCCGCAGGGCCACCGGGGCGACGGCCGCGACCGGGTGTGTCAGCGGGGTGATGCCCGCCGTATCGACCGCGCGGATCTGCTCGACGATGTCGAAAAAGCCGTTCAGTTGGGCGCGCATGTGCTCGCTTTCACCGCTGCCGAGCTCAAGCCGGGCCAGGTGCGCGATGCGCCCGATTTCCTGGGGGGTCAATGCCATGGAGAAGACGGTTCGAAACCGGATGTAAAGCTCCCGCCACCGTGGCGCAGGAGGAAGTTATTCACAGGGGATGCGGTATTATCCCGCCTTTGCCGCCAAGCCCTGGAAACCGACGCTCCCGTGCGCAACGTTGATCCCCTATCCAGCTTCGTGGGCCTGCGGGCGACCGGGACGGTGCCTGCCGTCGGCATCTTTCCCCTACGATTTCCACCCCTGTAACACGGCGATGGCAGGCCGATGCGCGTGCCGTGCCCGAGAGGATTGTTGAATGTTCGGAGTTTTCCGTCGGTATTTTTCCACCGACCTCGCGATTGATCTCGGCACCGCGAACACCCTCATTTTTGCCCGCGACAAAGGCATCGTCCTGGACGAGCCCTCGGTGGTCGCCATCCGCCATGAGAGCGGACCGCACGGCAAGAAGGTCATACAGGCAGTCGGCCACGAAGCCAAGGCCATGCTCGGCAAGGTTCCGGGCAACATCGAGGCCATCCGCCCGATGAAGGACGGCGTCATCGCCGACTTCGTCATCACCGAGCAGATGATCAAGCAGTTCATCAAGATGGTGCACCCGCGCACGCTGCTCACGCCCAGCCCGCGCATCATCATCTGCGTGCCCTGCGGTTCGACGCAGGTGGAGCGCCGCGCCATCAAGGACGCGGCCGAAGCGGCCGGCGCCACGTCGGTCTACCTGATCGAGGAACCCATGGCCGCCGGCATCGGCGCGGGCCTGCCGGTCAGCGAGGCCAGCGGCTCCATGGTCGTCGACATCGGCGGCGGCACCACCGAAGTGGGCGTGATCTCGCTCGGCGGGATGGTTTACAAGGGCAGCGTGCGCGTTGGTGGCGACAAGTTCGACGAAGCCATCATCAGCTACATCCGGCGCAACTACGGCATGCTGATCGGCGAGCCCACGGCCGAAGCCATCAAGAAGAACATCGGGTCGGCCTTTCCGGGTTCGGAAGTGCGCGAAATGGAAGTGCGCGGGCGCAACCTCAGCGAAGGCGTACCGCGCAGCTTCACCATTTCCAGCAACGAAGTGCTGGAAGCCCTGACGGAGCCGCTCAACCAGATCGTCTCGGCCGTCAAGAACGCCCTGGAGCAGACGCCGCCCGAACTTGGCGCCGACATCGCCGAGCGCGGCATGATGCTTACGGGCGGCGGGGCGCTCCTGCGCGACCTGGACCGCCTGCTGGCCGAGGAAACCGGGTTGCCCGTGTTGGTGGCGGAGGACCCGCTCACCTGCGTGGTGCGCGGTTGCGGCATTGCTCTGGAACGCATGGACCGTGCGGGAAGCATCTTCACCAGTGAGTAAGCGGAGCGTGCGGCGGGTAGCTGCGGAGCAACGGAGGCCCGATGCCGCACGGCACGCTTGAACGTACGGCGCCGTCCTTCATGCGCCAGGGGCCGACGCCGCGCGCGCAACTCATTCTCTACAGCGCTTTGGCGCTGTTTTTGATGGTGGCCGACGCGCGTTTTCACGTCACCGAGCCGCTGCGCAATGTCGTCGCGACGGCGCTCTACCCCGCACAGTGGCTGATGATGCAGCCGGTCGCCCTGTTCGGGCGCAGCAGCGCCTATGTTGAATCGCTGGAGACGGCCCAGGCCGAAGCACGGCAAGCGCGGCAGGAGTGGCTGGGGGCATCGCTGCGTGCGAACCAGCTGGACCAGCTGGAGCTTGAAAACGAGCGCTTGCGCCAGTTGCTGGAATTGCGCACGCGCACCCAAGTCTCGGCGAAGGCGGCGCAAATCCTGTACGACACGGCCGACCCTTACAGCCGGCGGGTCGTGGTCGACGCCGGCCAGACGTCCGGAGTCCAGCTGGGCTCTCCGGTGGTGGACGCGCTCGGGGTGCTTGGCCAGATCACGCGTGTGCACCCCTTCTACAGCGAAGCGACCCTGTTGATCGACAAGGACCAGGCGATTCCCGTGCTCAACGTGCGCACCGGGCAGCGCGGCGTGGCCTATGGCGACCCCGTGCTGAGCCATGGCGGCGGCATGGAACTGCGCTTCATCCAGGCCAGCGCGGATGTCCAGGAGGGCGATCTGCTGACCACCAGCGGGATGGACCGTGTCTACCCGCCCGGTCTCCCGGTGGCGCGCGTGGTGCGGGTGGAGCGGCGCGCAGACCTTGCGTTTGCCCGCGTGTACTGCGTACCGTTGGCGCGCGTGCAGAGCGCGCGCCACGTGCTGCTGCTGTCGCCCGCGGGTGGTGAGGCACCGCAAGTACCTGCAGCACCCGAGGCGCCGGCGTCGGCCGCCAAGAAGAAGGCACGCCCATGAGCCGCATGGGGCGTACCAGCGCGACGAACCGGCTAAGCCAGGGAGGTGCAGCATGATCATGCCGCGCGGCCAGCTGCTGCTGATGCCAGTTCGGCCGGTGTTCATCGTCGCCAGCTTGGTAGCAGCCCTGGCGTTCAACATGCTGCCGCTCGGCAGGACGCCGTGGATGCCCGATGCGTTGGTGGTGGTGCTGGCTTTCTGGGGCATGCACCAACCGCTTCGGGTCGGCATGGGGGTGGCGTTCGCGCTGGGCCTGTGCATGGACGTACAGCAGTCGTCCTTGCTGGGCCAGCACGCCCTGGGCTACGCCGTGCTGATGTACGGCGTCGCGCTGACGCACCGCCGCCTCCTGTGGTACTCGGCGGCCGCCCAGGCGCCGCAGATGGCGGCATTGTTTGCCCTGGCGCACGCCGTGCAGGTGGCGGTCGGCCTGCTCTCGGGCGGCGGGTTGCCGCATGGGAGCGTGGTCGTCGCGCCTTTGCTGGAGGCGCTGATCTGGCCGCTGGCGAGCTGGTTGCTGCTCGCGCCCCAGCGGCGCGCACCGGAGCGCGACGAAAAGCGCAAGCCATGACGGAGCTGCGCAATGCCGAGGCCGACGCCTCGCGGTTTCGCATGCGGGTCTGGCTGGTGGGCGTGGTGGTACTGCTGGCGTTCGGGCTGCTGGTGGCGCGGCTTGTCTTCCTGCAGGTCGTGCGCCACGACGAACTGGCCGAGCAGGCCGAGAGCAACCGCACCGCCGTCGTGCCCATCGTGCCCAACCGCGGCTTGATCGAAGACCGCAATGGCGTCGTGCTGGCCAGCAACTACTCGGCCTACACGCTGGAGGTCACGCCGTCCAAGGCCGGGGTGCTGGAAGACACCATCAACAGCCTGGCGCAGATTGTCGACATCACGCCGCGCGACCGGCGCCGCTTCAAACGCTTGATGGAAGAGTCGCGCAGTTTCGAGTCGCTGCCCTTGCGCACGCGGCTGAGCGACGAGGAAGTGGCGCGCTTTGCGGCGCAGAACTACCGCTTTCCCGGCGTCGAGGTGAAGGCCCGGCTGTTTCGCAGCTACCCGTTCGGCGAAGCCGCCAGCCACGCCATCGGCTACATAGGACGGATCAACGAAGCCGAGAAGGCGCGCATCCAGGATTCCGACGACGAAGCCAATTACCGCGGCACGGACTACATCGGCAAGCTGGGCATCGAGCAGAGCTTCGAGCACCAGCTGCACGGCGTGACCGGTGTGGAGCAGATGGAGACCTCGGCCGGCGGCCGCGCTGTGCGCCGTCTGCAGAGCTTCCCCGCGACGCCGGGCAACACGGTCACGCTGACGCTCGACATCCGGCTGCAACGCATGGTCGAAGAACTGTTCGGCGAACGGCGCGGCGCTCTGGTGGCGATCGACCCACGCAACGGCGAAGTGCTGGCGCTGGTCAGCAAGCCCACCTTCGATCCCAACCTGTTCGTCGAAGGCATCGATTTCGAGAACTGGGCGGCGCTGAACGAATCGCTCGACAAGCCGCTGCTCAACCGGGCCTTGCGCGGGACCTACCCACCGGGCTCCACCTACAAGCCCTTCATGGGCCTGGCGGCGCTGGAGCTGGGCAAGCGCACGCCCGCGCAGATCACGCAGGACAACGGTTCCTGGACGTTTGGCGGGCACACTTTCCGCAGCCACGGCGACCATGGCCTTGGGGCGGTGGACCTGTACCGCAGCATCGTCATGTCGAGCAACGTGTACTACTACCAGCTGGCCAACGATATGGGCGTGGACGCGATCCACGACTTCATGGCGCCGCTGGGCTTCGGGCAGATCACCGGCATCGACCTGGGCGGCGAACTGCGTGGCGTGCTCCCCAGCCAGGCCTGGAAGCGCGGCGCCTACAAGCGGCCCGAGCAGCGGCGCTGGTACGCGGGCGAGACGATTTCGCTCGGCATCGGCCAGGGCTACAACGCCTTCACCGTGCTGCAGCTGGCGAATGCCACGGCCACCCTGGCCAACGGGGGGACGTCCCACCAGCCCCACGTCGGGATGTACACCACCGACGTGATGACGCGCGAGCGCCACCCCGTCCCGCGCGCGGCCCCGGTCGACCTGGGCTTCAAGAAGGCCAACGTGGACGCGGTCAAGCGCGCGATGGTGGGTGTCACGCAGGGTGGCACTGGAACGCGCGTCTTTGCCGGCGCGCGCTACGTGTCGGGCGGAAAGACCGGCACCGCGCAGGCGGTCACCATCGGGCAGAAAGACAAATACAACGCCAAGAAACTGGAAGAACACCAGCGCGACCACGCGCTCTACATCGCCTTTGCTCCGGCCGAAGAGCCGCGCATTGCGCTCGCCGTCATCGTGGAAAACGCGGGCTGGGGCGCGGGCGTGGCTGCACCCATTGCGCGCCGGGTGTTCGACTACTGGCTCAATGGGGACTACCCCAGCGTGGAAGACATGGCGGCGGTGCGCAAGGGCCAGGCGACCGCGCCGATCGGCACGCCGCGTCGGGCCGAAGACGTTCCACTGCTGCCCTGAAGCGCGCGGTCACGGTGCCGGCCGGGGTGGCTGCCACTGGCTCCAGATGAGCGCCAGCACCACCAGCGCCGCGCCGGCGAGTGCCACGGCGCCCATGCGTTCGCCCAGCAGCAGCCACGCGGTCACGGCGGCAAACACCGGTTCAAGCCCGAAAATGATGGCGCTGCGCAGTGCGTCCACCCGCTGCTGGCCCCACGCCTGCAGGGTGACCACCAGCACGCTCGCCAGCAGGCCCAGGTACAGCAGCGCCGCCCAGGCGGGCCCGCTCAGCGCACCCATGCCGGTGCTCCAGGCATTGCCGTGGCGCACCAGCAGCAGGGCGAATGCGGCAACGCACATCACGCCGGCCTGCGCCGCCGCCAGGCGCGCGGCGCGCAGCGGCGCAGCGGCGTTGCGGCGGGCAGCCGCTTCGAGCGTGAGGATGTAGGTGGCATAGAACGCCGTGCTGCAAAGCGTCAGCGTATCGCCGAGGTTCCAGGGGCCATCCTCGTGGAACATCAAGGCCATGCCCAGGCAGGCCAGGGCGCAGGCCGCCCACAGGCGCCAACCGTAACGCCGGCGCAGCGCCAGCATGGCGAGCAGCGGTACCACCAGGACATTGAGGCCGGTGACGAAGGCGTTGCGGTTGCTGCTCGTCCGTACCAGCCCTTCAATCTGCAGCCAGAACGCGAGGAACAGCAGTGCGCCCAGCAGCAGGCCCCAGCGCCGCTCGCTGGTGCGCATGCCGGGCCACAAGGGCGCAAGCACCAGCAGGGCAATGGCGAAACGCAGCCAGATGATCTGCAGCGCGTCGAGCTGGCCGGACAGCAGCTTCATGGCCGGAAAGGTTGTGCCCCACACCGCCGTCACCAGCAGCAGGGCGGCCAGGCCGCGTGTGTCGGATTGCATGAAAGAAAGCTGGCCGCTTGCGCGGCCAGCTTCCGTGGTGCGCGCAGCGCTCAATTGAAGATGTAGCGCGCCTGCAGATTGAGACGGCTCAGGTTGCCGGTATCGCCGCCGAAGGTGGTGCGGCGCCCGCCCATGAGCTCCGTTCCCAGCTCGACGTTCTTGATCGGCAGGTAGTACACGCCGATGTGCCATTGCGTCAGGCGCTCATTGCCTTCCAGGCCATAGGCATTGACGTAGGAGTCGCCTGCACGCCGCGTGGAACGCACCGTGCCGATCGAGACGGTGCCGCGCAGTTGGTCGCTGAAGGCGTTGCTCAGGCCCAGGACCAGGCCGCGCGCGCGGTCCAGGCGCAGGCTGCCGCCGTCCAGCACGGGGTAGTTGGCACCGACCAGGTAAGCGCCGTCGCCGTCGCCGTCGGCCTGGGTGTACTGCCCCATCAACGTGGCCGTACCCGTGAGCTTGTAGCTTGCACCGATGCCGAAGCCCAGACCGCGCTTGCTCACGCCGTCCACGCGTTGCTCGTGCGAGAGGATGCGCGCGTTGACCGTGCCCCAGTCGAACGCCTTGTCCACCCGCGCCACCAGGTTGGGCGAATTGGCGCCGTCGGTGGGTTCTTCCAGGGCGAACTGGAACTTGGCCAGATTGGGGTTGTTCCAGGTGTAGCGCACCTGCACCGGGCGGCGCGAGGTGGCGCCGGGCGGGCCGTTGAAATCCACCGTTTCGGGCAGGTTGTCCAGGTCCATGAAGGTGGACCAGGTCTGGCCGATCAGCCAGCCGCCGTATTCGCCGTAGGCGTGGCGCAGACGCAGGCGGTTGCGGTTGCATTCGGAGCCGCAATAGCCGTAGAAGTCGGCCTCGATCTTGGTGTTGAACGCACCATTGGACATGGGCGTGGACGTCTCGAAGCCGAAGCGCGACGTCTGCCCCGTGAGCACGCTCTTGCCGGTGGACGGGTTGCCCAAGGCGAGCGGTTGCTCGGGCAGGTTGCTGAACTGGTCGCCAGGCGCCGTGCTCTTGAAGTCCTTGATGAGGTTGGCCTCGGCGAAGCCGTAGACGCGGATGGAGGTTTCGCTGCCGGGCAGGCGGAAGCTGTTGGGGATGTCGCCCAGGACCACGGCGTCCTTCTGGCGCAGCTCCACCGTATCGAGGCGCTCGTTCCAGGCCGACGCGCTGGCCGCCGGTGCCTGCTGGGCCTGCTGTGCCTTGAGCTGGTTGAGCTCCGCGCGCAAGGCCTTGAGTTCGGCGCGCAAATCGTTGAAGTCCTGCGCCGATTGCGCGAACGCCTGGGAGGAGAGGCCGCACAGGCCGGCTGCCATCAGAGCAAGAACAAGAGAGCTGCGTTTCATGGTGTCTCCGGGGGTAAAAATGGAGGGGGAATCAGGCACCCATGCGGCCGATGAAGGCACGGATGCGGTCGTTGGCAGGGTTGCCAAAGAACGCCTCGGGCGGCGCGTCGTGTGCGATCCGCCCTTGGTCGAAAAACAGCACGCGGTCCGCCACTTCGCGGGCAAACCCCATTTCGTGCGTGACGACGATCATGGTCATGCCGCCGCGCGCCAGTTCGCGCATCACGTCCAGCACTTCCTGCACCATCTCGGGGTCGAGCGCCGAGGTGGGTTCGTCGAACAGCATCACCTTGGGCTGCATGGCCAGCGCGCGCGCAATGGCCACACGCTGCTGCTGCCCGCCCGAAAGCTGCCAGGGGTACTTGTGGGCATGGTCCTGCAGCCCGACGCGGCGCAGCAGCAGCATGGCCTGTTCGTTCGCCTGGGCGCGCGCCGTGCGGCGCACCCGGCGCGGCGCCAGCGTGACGTTGTCCAGCACCGAGAGGTGGCCGAACAGGTTGAACTGCTGGAACACCATGCCCACTTCGCAGCGCTGCTTCTGCAGCGTGGCGGCGTCGTCCGTCACCGGCACGCCGTCGATGGTGATGGTGCCGCTGTCGTGCGGCTCCAGCCGGTTGATGGCGCGCAGCAGGGTGCTCTTGCCGGAGCCCGATGCGCCGATGATGACGGTGACCTCACCGGTGCTGAAATGCGTCGAGACGTCGCGCAGCACCTGGTGCGTGCCGAACGACTTGCACACGTGGTCCGCGACGATGAAGGCCTGCGGCGCACTCATTTGCTGCGCCCTTCGACGTCGAAGCGGTATTCAATGGCGTTGGAAATCTGCGTTACCAGCGTGGTCAGCAGCAGGTAGGTGACGGCCACCGTGGACAGCGTGGCAATGGGCTGGAAGGTCGCCGACTGGATGCGGTTGCCCACGTTGGTGAGCTCGACCACGCCGATGGCATAAGCGAGCGACGAATCCTTGAGCAGCGCCACGAAGTTGCTCACCAACGGCGGCAGGGAAATCTTGAACGCCTGCGGAAACACGACGTCGGCAAACACATGCGCGTGGCCCAGGCCCAGTGCGCGCGCGGCCTCGGTCTGGCCGCGCGGCACGGCCAGCAGTCCGGCGCGGATCGCCTCCGAGTTGTAGGCGCCGACGTTGAGCGAGAGCGCCACCACGGCCGCAGCGAAGTCCGGCAGGTTGAGCCCCGGCACCAGCGCTGGCAGCGCGAAATACACGAACAGGATTTGCACCAGCAGCGGCGTGCCGCGAATGGCCCAGATGTAGAAACTGGCGGCCCAGCGCAGCACGCGCCAGCGCGACGTGCGCGCCAGCGCGGCGCAAGTGCCCAGCAGCAAGCCCAGCGTGCCGCTGATCAGGGTGAGCCACAGCGTGGTGCGCGCGCCGGCCGCGAAGGCCTGCGCGTTCGAACCTATGGGTTCAGGTAGAACGGACAGCAACTGGCCGAGCACGGCCAGCGCCAGCACCATCAGCACGAGGGCGCTGACGAGCGTGGCATTGCTGCGCTGCTGGCGCGTCCAGCGCTGCGGCCAAAGGGCAACGAGCATGAAGGTAGGGGGCGGGCGGGGTCGCCGGCGGGCCGCTTAGTGGCAGCGCACGTCTTCGTTGAAGTACTTCTTCGACAGCTCGGTGTAGCTGCCGTCGGCCATGGTGTCGGCAAGTGCCTTGGACCAGGCGTCGGCGAGCGGCTGGTTGCCCTTGGCGACGGCGGCGGCAATGCGTTCAATGAACAGCATTTCACCGAGCTTGAAGCCCGCGCCGGGGTTCTTGTCGACCACCGCCTTGGCGACGAAGCGGTCCGTCACCCAGGCGTCTACGCGGCGCGAATTGAGGGCGCTGCGGGCATCGACGTCGGTGGGGAAGTTCTTCATCTCCTTGATCGCGGCGACCTTTTGCACGTTCTCCAGGTAGCTGGTGCCGGTCTGCACGGCCACCACCTTGCCGGCCAGGTCCTTGGCGCTGCGGATCGCCGGGTCCATGGCGATGATCATGCCGCCGGAGCAGTAGTGCGGCGCCGTGAAGGTGACGGCCTTGGCGCGCTCATCGGTGATGCCGTGCGAGGCGATGACCAGGTCCCAGCGGTCCTGGCGCAGGCCGGTGAGCAGGGCGTCGAAGCCGAGCGTCTTCCACTGGATTTTCAGGCCCATCTTCTTGGTCACCAGTTCGGCGAGTTCGACTTCGAAGCCGGTCAGCGTGGTGCCGTTGAAGAAATTGAAAGGGGCGAACTGGCCTTCGGTGGCCACGAGCAGGGTGCCGCTTTTTTGTACTTCGGCCAGGGGCCGCGAATGGGCGGAAAACACGGTGAACACGGCCAGGGCGCTGCAGGCCAGGGTTTTGAGCAACTTCATCTTGTGTCCTGTCTGGGGTGATTTCAGGTACAAAAAATCCGGCCTGCGGTAGCTAGGCCGGAGCTTGGTGAATCGCCTGCCCGAGGGCTGGAATACACAGGCCACGGTGCGAACAAGGGCGCGATTATAGGTGGGCCATACGCATGTTCCGATCAGGCTTTTCCCTCAGCGCAGGTAGGCGTCGTAGCCCGTCTTGAGGATCAGCACGGAGACCACGAAGATGAAAATCGCGCGCACGAAACCGGTGCCGTGCTTGAGCGCCATGTGCGTGCCGAGCACGCTGCCGGCGACGTTGGCCACCGCCAGCGGCAGGGCGAAGTGCCACCAGACGTGGCCCTTGGCGGTGAAGAGAATCAGCGCGGCGACATTTGTCGAAACGTTCAGCAGCTTGGCCGAGGCCGAGGCGTTGAGAAAGTCGTAGCCCAGCCAGCGCACGAACAGGAAGACGAAGAAGCTCCCCGTGCCCGGCCCGAAGAAGCCGTCGTAGAAGCCGATGACCAGGCCGATGCACGCGGCCGCCAGCCACTCGGCGCGGCCTTCGTACCGCGGCCGGTGGTGCCGCCCCATGTCCTTCTTGGCCACGGTATAGACGAGCACTGCGAACAGTACCGCCGGCAGCATGCGGCGCAGAAAATCGGGCGAGAGCACCGTGACGGCCCAGGCGCCGAGGAAGGCGCCACCGAAGCCCGCCGCCGTGGCCGGCATCAGCGCGCGCCAGCGCACCTGCACGCGCCGGCTGTATTGCCAGGTCGCCATGGCGGTGCCCCAGATCGAGGCGCTTTTGTTGGTGCCCAGCAGCGTGGCCGGCGGCGCATTGGGAAAGGTGGCGAACAGCGCGGGCAGCAGAATGAGGCCGCCGCCGCCCACCACCGCATCGATAAAACCGGCCAGCAGCGAGGCCAGCGTCACGAGAATCCATTCCATCGCTGCGATTGTCTCAGGCGCCGCGATGGCGGGCACGCACAAGCCGGCAGGGCAAAAAAAACGCCGGCATAGCCGGCGTCTGAAAAAGGACTGCGCCTCGCTGGACGCTTGAGCAAATCGTTCGTGTTGTTGGGTGTTGTCTCCCCTGCCTCCCGTTTTGGCGGCCTGGGGCGCGCCATCGAGTGGAGGGCAATGTACGGCAGCGGTGCGGCGCTTGCCATAGGTAATTTCCCTCTGGAGCCGCTACCGGCCTGCGTCCTGCACGATCCAGCGTGCGGCCTTCTCGGCCATCATCAGGGTGGGCGAGTTGGTGTTGCCGCTGGTGATGGTCGGCATGGCCCCGGCATCGACCACGCGCAGGCCCTGCACGCCGCGCACGCGCAGCTGCGGGTCGAGCACGGCCTGGGGGTCGTCGGCCCGCCCCATGGCGGTGGTGCCCACGGGGTGGAAGATGGTGCTGGCGATGTCCCCAGCCAGGCGCGCGAGCTCCTCGTCGCTCTGGTACTGCACGCCGGGCTTGTACTCCTCGGGCCGGTAGCGCGAAAGCGCCGGCTGCGCCACGATGCGCCGCGTCAGGCGCAGGCTGTCGGCGGCGACCTGGCGGTCCTCCGGGGTGCTCAGGTAGTGCGGGGCGATGGCCGGAGCGTCCTCGAAGCGCGGGCTCTTGATGTGCACGCTGCCGCGGCTCGTCGGGTTGAGGTTGCAGACGCTGGCGGTGAACGCCGGGAAGGCGTGCAGCGGGTCGCCAAAGGCGTCGAGCGAGAGCGGCTGGACGTGGAATTCCAGGTTCGCGTGCGGCTGCTCGGGCGAGCTGCGCGTGAAGGCGCCGAGCTGCGACGGCGACATGCTCATCGGGCCGCTGCGCAGCGCCGCGTATTCCAGGCCGATGCGCGCCTTGCCGAGCAGCGAACCGGCGAGCATGTTGAGCGTCTTGACGCCCTGCACCTTGAACACCGAGCGGATCTGCAGATGGTCCTGCAGGTTGGCGCCGACGCCCGGCAGTTCGCAGGCCACCGGGATGCCGTGCGCCGCCAGCAAGGGCGCGGGCCCGATACCCGAGAGCTGCAGCAGCTGCGGCGAGTTCACCGCGCCGGCCGCCAGCAGCACCTCGCACGCGGCGTGCGCGCGCACCATTTCCTTGCCTGTCCACACCTCCACGCCGGTGCAGCGCTGGGTGCCGTCGGGCAGACGCTCGAGCAGCAGGCGCGTCGCCTGCGCGTGGGTCCACATCTCGAAATTGGGCCGCCCGTAGCAGGTGGGGCGCAGGAAGGCCTTGGCGGTGTTCCAGCGCCAGCCTTTCTTCTGGTTCACCTCGAAGTAGCCGACGCCTTCGTTGTTGCCGCCGTTGAAATCCTGCGTGGCCGGAATGCCGGCCTGCTGCGCCGCCTGCGCAAAAGCGTCGAGCACGTCCCAGCGCAGGCGCTGCTTTTCCACACGCCACTCGCCGCTGCCGCCCTGGCTGGGGTGGCCGTGCAGCTGCGCGAACGCGGCGTCGGCCTGGCCGGGTGCGTCCAGGCGCCAGTGGTTTTCATGGCGCCGGAAGTCCGGCAGGACCTGGTCCCAGCGCCAGGCGTCCTCGCCGGTGATGGCGGCCCACTGGTCGTAGTCGCGCGCCTGGCCGCGCATGTAGATCATGCCGTTGATGCTGCTGCAGCCGCCCAGCGTTTTGCCGCGCGGGTAGCGCAGGCTCCGGCCGTTCAGGCCCGCTTCGGCCTCGGTCTGGTACAGCCAGTCGGTGCGCGGGTTGCCGATGCAGTAGAGGTAGCCGACCGGAATGTGGATCCAGTGGTAGTCGTCCTTGCCGCCGGCTTCGAGCAGCAGGACGCGGCGCTTGGGGTTGGCGCTCAGCCGGTTGGCCAGGAGGGAGCCCGCCGTACCGGCGCCGATGACGATGAAATCGTAGGAGGTGTCGCTCATGAGAATCGGCCGTTCGCCGGCGCTGGGCGGAGGTAACACATAATAAGCTATAAAAAACGTAGCTGCAAGCGTATGTCGTGCAAGCGCTGGAGGCCATTTTTGCTTCAAATCCCACGCTCTGGGGCGGCAGGGGGCCGTCCGGCGCGCGCTGCCGCTACCATGCGGCATGCTGCGCCAGCCCCCGGCGCACGCTTCATTTGCTCTGCCCGTTGATGCCCGATTCTGCACCCCGCCTGTCCCGCGAAGACGCGCCCGAAGGGCCGTGGATGCGGCTGCACGGCCGCTGGGGCGCGGCCGACATCGGCACGCGGCGGCGCTGGCGGCAGCTCGCCCGCGCGCTCGGGGCGGCGCCGGCGCGCGCCGAACTGGGCTGGGACTTGAGCGGCCTCACCTGGCTGGACCACGTTGGCGCGCAACTCCTGTGGAACCACTGGGGCCGCGCCTGGCCCGAGCGCGTGCGGCTGGACGATACGCAGCGCTCGCTGCTCGAACGCGTGGCCTCGCTCTCCACCACGCCGCCGCCGCCCGAGCGCTGGCGCCTGGCCGACCAGGTCGACGCCCTGGGCGTGCTGGTGCTGCACGCCGTGGACCACGGCAAGCGCCTCCTCGTCCTCGTCGGCCAGTTGCTGCTCGACAGCCTGCGCGTGCTGCGTGCGCCGCTGCGCGCGCCCTGGCGGGACGTGTCCGGCCACCTGTACCGCATGGGGGCGACGGCGCTGCCGATCACCGCGCTGGTCGGTTTCCTCATCGGCGTGGTGCTGGCCTACCTGATGAGCCTGCAGCTGCGCCAGTTCGGCGCCGAGGCCTTCATCGTCAACATCCTGGGCATCTCGCTGATCCGCGAGCTCGGGCCGATGCTCGCCGCCATCCTGGTCGCCGGGCGCTCGGGCTCGGCCATCACGGCGCAGATCGGCGTGATGCGCGTCACCGAAGAGCTCGACGCCATGCGCGTCATGGGCATCGCCCAGGGCTACCGCCTGGTACTGCCGCGCACGCTGGCGCTGGCCATCGCCATGCCGCTGCTGAGCGTCTGGACCACGCTCGCCGCGCTGGCCGGCGGCATGCTGGCCGCCGACATCGCCATGGGCATTTCGCCAGCGTATTTCGTGCAGGCGCTGCCGAATGCGGTGCGCATGGGCAACCTGGGGCTGGCGCTGTCGAAATCGGTGGTCTTCGGCATGCTGATCGCGCTGGTCGGCTGCCATTGGGGGCTGCGCGTCAAACCGAACACGCAAAGCCTGGGCGAGGGCACCACGGCCTCGGTGGTGACGTCGATCACCGTGGTCATCATCGTCGACGCGCTGTTCGCCGTCGCGTTCAAGAACGTGGGGTTTTAGGTGGCATCCCCCTGTGCGGCTACGCCGCTTCCCCCTTCTCTCGCAGCGCTGCGTGCTGCGGGTAGGGGGACGACGCCGGCGCGGCGGGGCGGCCCTTGCGCGGCGTCCGCTGGTCTGGAGCGCGCCGGTTGCAGAGCATGCCGGAATACGCCCGCGGAGTCCCGGTTGCGGCGGGTATGCGGCGCGAAGGATGGACATGTCTGAGCCAACACCCGTTTCGCCCGCCGCCGCTTCCGCCGAGCCGGTGGTGCGCATCGAGGGCCTGCAAACCACCTTCGGCAAGGGGCGCGAGGCGTTCACCGTGCACCAGGACCTCTCGCTCGAAGTGCAGCGCGGCGAAATGCTGGCGCTGGTCGGCGGCTCGGGCACGGGCAAGACGGTGCTGCTGCGCCAGATGCTGGGCCTGCTGCAGCCCGCGGCCGGTCGCGTCACGGTGCTCGGCCGGCCGGCCTCCGAGATGGGCGGCGAAGGCGCGGCGAGCCGCGTCGGCATGCTGTTCCAGCACGGCGCGCTGTTTTCCGCGTTCAATGCGCTCGACAACGTCGCCTTCGCGCTGCGCGAGCAGGGCGCGCTGCCCGCGGCGCTGGTGCGCGATGCCGCCATGGTCAAGCTGCAGATGGTCGGACTGAAACCCGAACACGCCACGCGCATGCCGGCCGATCTCTCCGGCGGCATGATCAAGCGCGTGGCGCTGGCACGGGCACTCATCATGGACCCGCCGCTCCTGCTGCTCGACGAACCCACCGCCGGGCTGGACCCGAATGGCGCCGACGACTTCTGCGCCCTGGTGCGCGAGCTCCAGGCGGCGCTCGGCACCACCATGGTGATGGTCACGCACGACCTCGACACCTTGTTCCAGCTGGCCACGCGCGTCGCCGTGCTGGCCGACCGCAAGGTCATCGTCACCGGTCCGCCGGCCGAAGTGGTGCACTTCCCGCACCCCTTCGTCGAGCAGTTCTTTCTGGGCGAGCGCGGACGCCGCGCCATGGCGCCGGTGCAAGCCGGCAAGGAGACCTGATGGAAAACAAATCCCACGCGCTCGCGGCGGGGCTATTCGTGCTGCTGGCCAGTTGCCTGGTGGCCGGCCTGGCCATGTGGCTGACGCGCGACAACGGCGACTACGTCGCGTACGAGCTGACCACCGCCGACGGCGTGAGCGGCCTGCAGCCCCAGGCGGCCGTGCGCTACAAGGGCGTCGCGGTCGGCAAGGTGACGCACATCGGCTTCGACCCGGAGCTGAGCGGCAATGTGCTCATCCGCATCAGCGTGCTGGTCGACGCGCCCATCACGCCCACCACCTTCGCCACGCTCGGCTACCAGGGTGTCACCGGTCTGTCCTACATCCTGCTGGACGACTCCGGCAAGCCCCACCCCCCGCTGCCGCCGGGCCCGAGCGGCCTGCCGCGCCTGCCGCTGGAATCCTCGCCGTTTGCTCAGCTCTCCGAGCAAGGGCCCGTCATCCTCGGCCAGGTGCAAGAGGCCACGCAGCGCATCAACGAACTGCTCGCCGAGGAAAACCAAAAGCGCTTTTCCAAGGCGCTGGACAACATCGGCAGCGCCGCGGCCAGCTTTGACGCCCTGGCGCAGCGGCTGGACAAGAGCGTGGCCGAGCGCCTCGACCCGGCCCTGGCCGCCTTGCCGGCGCTGGCGCAGGACGCGCGCGGCGCCGTGCAATCCTTGAAGGCCGCGGGCGACCAGGTGGCCCGCACGGCCGGCGAGTTCGGCAAGACGGCCCAGCGCCTGAACGCCGCGGACGGCCCGCTCGAGCAGGCCGCGCGCGGTGTGCAGACCTTCTCGCACGCCGCCGAGCGCCTGCAGCGCAGCACCCTGCCCAGCTTGGAGCGCGCCGCCGACGACACCGGGCGCGCCGCCCGGCAGATCGGCCGCACCGCGGCCGGAGTGAGCGAAAACCCGCAGGGCTTCCTCTACGGCACGGGCTCGGCCCAGCCCGGGCCGGGCGAGCCTGGTTTCACCGCACCTCTGCGGCCTGCCCAGTGAGGTCTCCATGAAAACTATGAAAAATATAGCTACAAAGGTCCGTTGTATAAGCGTCGGAGCCGGTTTTTGCTTGATTTTTCTCGCCGGATGCTCGGCCTTGCCGGCGCCGCCGGTGCAGCCGGCCGTCTTCGACTTTGGTGGGGGGGCAGACGCGCCGCTCGCCGAGGCCGCAGGCGCTGGCGCCCCCGCCGGCGCGCCCCTGGTGCTGGCCGACGTGCAAAGCACCGGCCTGGCCGAGGGCAGCACGGCGCTGCAGTACCGCCTGGCCTACGACGGCGCGCAGCAGTTGCGCGCCTACCAGCGTGCGCGCTGGAGCCAGCCGCCGGCCCGCCTGGTGCGCCAGAGCGTGGCCAGCGAGCTCGGCCGCACGCGGCCGGTGCTGGACACGCGCAGCGCGCGTGAGACGGCGCGCGGCCCCGGCGCGGGCCGCCTGCTGGTGCTGCGCCTGGAGCTGGAGGAATTCAGCCAGGTCTTCGCCAGCCCGGCGCAGAGCCGCGGCGTGCTGCGCCTGCGCGCGACCTTGACCGAGACCGGCCCGCAGGGTGAGCGCCTGCTCGGCCAGCGCCTGGTCAACGCAGAGGTGCCGGCCGCCTCGCAGGACGCCGCCGGAGGCAGCGCGGCCCTGGCGCAGGCGGCGCGCCTGGCGGCGCAGGAGCTGGCCGGCTGGGTCGCGCAGACCGCGCGCTGAGCAGTTGGCTCCCTAACCGGCCGCGCCGACCGGCCGGTGCGCCATCGTCCGACAAGGCCACCCGCCGACCGACTACCCGCGGCGCGCGCTGGCGTCTCTACAGTGCTTCCCATGGCCTCAGGTCTGGTTCCGCCGCTTCTGGCGGAAGGCCTGCGCCGCCAATTGAGAGGTACTGAAAATGAACGAAGACCGCGTAAAGGGAAATTGGAAGCAGTTCACCGGCAAGGTGAAGGAACAGTGGGGCAAGCTCACCGACGACGATCTGGACGTGATCGACGGCAAGCGTGAGCAATTCCTCGGCAAGCTCCAGGAGCGCCAGGGCATCGCCCGCGACGCGGCCGAGCAGCAGCTCAAGGACTGGCAGAGCCGCCACCCCGATTTCCGCTTCAACGACTGACCCGCCCCAAGGAGACGCGCATGAATTTCACCCGCAACCTCATCGCCCTGGCGCTGACCGGATTCGTCGCCAGCACCGGCATGGCCGCCATGGACAAGGCCGAGCACGCCGCCGCCAAGGACCGCATCTCGGCCGACTACAAGGTCGCCAAGGAGCACTGCGACACCCTCAAGGACAACGCCAAGGATGTCTGCATGAAGGAAGCCAAGGGCAAGCAGGACATTGCCAAAGCCGAGCTGGACGCCCGTGACAAGCCGGACGCCAAGTCCGACTACAAGGTCGCCAAGGCGCGCGCCGATGCCAACTACGAAGTCGCCAAGGAAAAATGCGACGACATGAGCGGCAACGCCAAGGATGTCTGCAAGAAGGACGCCAAGGCCGCCCATGTGCGCGCCCTGGAAAACGCCAAGGTCGCCCGCGCGGAAGCCAAGCCGGCCGACAACATGAGCGAGAAGCGCGCCGACGTGGCCGAAGCCAAGAAGGACGCCAGCCAGGAAAAGCGCGAAGCCGCCTACAAGGCCGCCAAGGAACGCTGCGAGCCGCTCAAGGGCGACGAGCAGGACAAGTGCGAAGCCGACGCCAAGCGGGCGCACGGTATGTAATCGCCCGCCAACAGGATCCCTCCCCGGGACTGCGCCAGGCCGCACCGCCGGTCTGCCTGTCCCCTTCAGCCCCCATGGCTATGCCGTGGGGGTTTTTTTGTGCGGGGCTGCTCGGATTAAATCATGGCGTAAGCAAGTGTCAGACTTGTATCCTTGATTTGATCAAGTGCCCTTCAGGCAGGGGCAATGTCACATAGGTGACAACGACTCGATACCCCCGGTCAAACTTCCTTCCGTCACTTGCATTTGTCGCGTCTGGATACAAAACACGTGGCACAAGTCGCTTCGAAGCATCCCGCGCGCTCCTAAGCTGCGCGCAAAAAGCGAAGAAGAGAGAGGGATGCTTTGTCGAACGCACTTCCATCGGGGCGGGTGCGCCCCGTTGCGGCCGCGCCTGCGGCGCAAGAGGCCTTCAACGCGCTGTGCCTGTTGGCCCGCCTGCACCACATCGCGGCCGATCCGGCCACCTTGGTCCACCAATTGGGTTTGCGCCACAGCGATGCCATTGGAGTGCGTGAACTTCTGCACGCCGCCAGGCACATCGGCCTGAAGGCCAAACATGTCCGGGCGCGCGCCGAACGCCTGCCGCTGAGCCCCCTGCCGGCGCTGGCCGTGGTGCGCGACCCGCAGCGCGGCAAACGCATGCTGATGCTGGCACAGTGCGACGGCCAGCGCGTCCTCCTGCAGGATCCGAGTGGCGAGGGGCCGGGAGGCCGCCCGGTGATTGAACCCATGGACGCCTTCGTGGCCCGCTGGACGGGCGAGCTCATCCTCGTCACCAGCCGCGCCAGCTTGGCGGGCGAACTCGCCAAGTTCGACTTCTCCTGGTTCATCCCCAGCCTCGTCAAGTACCGAAAGCTCCTGGGCGAGGTGCTGCTGGTCTCGTTCATGCTGCAGCTCTTCGCGCTGGTGAGCCCCTTGTTCTTCCAGGTGGTGATGGACAAGGTGCTGGTGCACCGGGGCATCACCACGCTGGACGTGCTCGTCATCGGCCTCGTCGTGGTGGTGGTGTTCGAGAGCCTGCTCAATGGCCTGCGCAGCTACGTCTTCAGCCACACCACCAGCCGCATCGACGTGGAGCTGGGCGCAAGGCTCTTTCGCCACCTGGTGCAGTTGCCGCTGGCCTACTTCCAGGCGCGGCGGGTCGGTGACTCGGTGGCGCGCGTGCGCGAGCTGGAGAACATCCGCAGCTTTCTCACCGGCAACGCCCTCACGGTGCTGCTCGACGTGCTGTTCTCCGTCGTCTTCGTCGCCGTGATGCTGCTCTACAGCGTGCCGCTCACGCTCATCGTCCTGGCGAGCCTGCCTTTGTACTTCGGCCTGAGTCTGGCCGTGGTGCCGGTTCTGCGCAGGCGCCTCGACATCAAGTTCGCGCGCGGCGCCGAGAACCAGGCCATGCTGGTCGAAACCGTCACCGGCATCCAGACGGTCAAGGCCAGCGCCCTGGAGCCCAGCTTCGCGCGCCGTTGGGACAACCAGCTCGCCGCCTACGTGAGCGCCAGCTTCAAGACGCAGAACCTGGCCGCCTGGGCGCACGAGGGCGTGAACCTCATCGGCAAGCTCGTCAACGCCGCCACGCTGTGGTACGGCGCGCACCTGGTCATGGCCAGCGAGCTCACGGTGGGCCAGTTCATCGCCTTCAACATGTTCGCCCAGCGCGTGGCCCAGCCCATCATGCGCATGGCCCAACTGTGGACGGACTTCCAGCAGACCGGCATCTCCATGGCGCGGCTGGGCGACATCCTCAACACCCGCACCGAAGTGCCGCCGGCCAGCAGCGCCCAGCTGCCGCCCATCCAGGGCCGCATCACGCTCGACGGCGTGCACTTCCGCTACCGGCCCGAGGCCGTGCCCGTGCTCGCCGGCATCACGCTCGACGTGCGCCCCGGCGAAGTCATCGGCATCGTGGGCCGCTCGGGCTCGGGCAAGAGCACGCTCACCAAGCTGGTGCAGCGCCTGTACACCCCCGAGCAGGGCCGCATCCTCGTCGACGGCATCGACATCGCCCTGATCGACGCCGCCCAGCTGCGCCGCCAGGTCGGCGTGGTGCTGCAGGAGAACCTGCTCTTCAACCGCAGCGTGCGCGAGAACATCGCCATCGCCGACCCCGCCGCCCCCATAGACGCGGTCGTGCGCGCCGCCCAGCTGGCCGGCGCGCACGACTTCGTCAGCGAGCTGCCCGAGGGCTACGACACCCTGGTGGGCGAGCAGGGCGGCAGCCTCTCGGGCGGGCAGCGGCAGCGCATCGCCATCGCGCGGGCGCTGTTCACCAACCCGCGCATCCTCATCCTCGACGAGGCCACCAGCGCGCTCGACTACGAAAGCGAGGCCATCGTGCAGCGCAACATGCAGCAGATCTGCCAGGGCCGCACCGTGCTCATCATCGCCCACCGCCTCTCCGCCGTGCGGCGGGCGAACCGCATCATCGTCATGGACAAGGGCCGCATCGTCGAGGCCGGGCCGCACGAGGCGCTCGTCCAGAAGCCGCAAGGCCTGTACGCCCACCTCTGGCGCATGCAGGACGCAGGTCGGGCGGCCCCGCCGCCGGCTGGCCGCGGCGCCGCGGCGCCGGAGCAGGCGGCATGAGTCCGCACCGCAGCCCGCAGGGCGAAGCAACTCCAGCGGGCCGCAGTGCCGCCAGCACCCAGCGCCACCCCGGCATCGAGCTGCTCCAGCGCTACCGCGCCGTCTTCCAGGCCGCCTGGGCGCAGCGCGCCGAACTGGCCGGGCCGGCGCGCCTCGCCAACGAACGCGCCTTCCTGCCCGCCGCGCTCAGCCTGCAGGAAACCCCCGTGCACCCCGCGCCCCGGCGCGTTGCCTGGCTGCTGATGGCCCTGTTCCTGACCGCCCTGGCCTGGGCCATCCTGGGCAAGGTGGACATCGTCGCCGTCGCGCCCGGCCGCATCATCGTCAGCGACCGCACCAAGCTCGTGCAGCCGCTGGAGCGAAGCGTCGTCCAGCGCATCCTCGTCAAGGACGGCGACCACGTGCGCGCCGGCCAGGCGCTGGTCGAACTCGACCCCACCAGCGCCCAGGCCGACGTGGCGAGCCTGCAGGAGGCGCGCAGCGCCGCCCAGTCCGAATGGCTGCGCACACGGACCTTGCAGAAAATGCTATTGAATCCAGAGCTGAAAACGATTACCCACAAAGCGCTGGAGACCAATTTTGACCAAAATCCAGCCCCCGGCGGCTGGGCCGAGGCCGAACGGGCCGAGGCGCTCGCCCAGCTCGCCGCCGAATGGCGCGACATCACCGCGCGCCTGGCGCGCCTGGCGGCCGAGCACCAGCGCCGCGCCGCCGAGCGCGCCACCGTGCAGGCCATGATCGCCAAGCTGCAGGCGACGTTGCCCCTGGCGCATAAGCGCGAACAGGACTTCGAGGACCTGGCCCGCCAGGGCTACATGTCGAGCCACGCCACGCAGGACCGGCGGCGCGAGCGCATCGAGCTGGAGCGCGACCTGGCCACCCAGCAGGCGCGCCTGCTCGAAGCCCAGGCCGCGCTGGCCGAGGCCGAGCAGGGGCGCAGCGCCTACCTGGCGGAGACCCGCAGGACGCTCGGCGAGCGCCAGGCGCAGGCCGACCTGAAGTACCAGCAAACCACCCAGGAGCTGGCCAAGGCGACGCAGCGCAGGCAGCTCGCCACCCTGGCCGCGCCCGTGGCCGGCACCGTGCAGCAGCTCGCCCTGCACACCGAGGGCGGCGTGGTCACCGAGGCGCAGGCGCTCATGGTCATCGTCCCCGACAGCGCCCACGTGAGCGCCGAGGTGACCCTGGAGAACAAGGACATCGGCTTCGTGACGCCCGGGCAGGAGGTGGCGATCAAGCTGGAGACCTTCCCCTTCACCCGCTACGGCACCGTCAAGGCCACGGTCGAAAAGGTGACGCAGGACGCGGTCAACGACGAAAAGCGCGGCGCCATCTTCCCGGCCACGCTCCGGCTCCTGCAGACCGGCATCGGCGTGGACGGCAAACAGATACGCCTGGCGCCGGGAATGAACGTGACGGCGGAAATCAAGACGGGCAAGCGCAGGGTGATTGAGTTTCTGCTGAGTCCGATTCAGAAGGCGGGGAAGGAGAGTTTGCGGGAGAGGTGAGAAGAGCTTTAAAAAAAATTTGGAGGTGATATGCGAATTGAATCAATGACCAGTTTCTTGGAGGACCTGTTTAAGACGGTTTTGAAGACTGTCGATGGGGTTAATGTATTAATCTGGTCTATATTTTTCTTGGGGAAATCTATTAATCCAAAAATAATAGGCACTGGCGAATTTGACGGATGGGTTTACTTGCTTTTTATACCAGTTATTTTTCTTATGTTAATAAGGTCTAGAATAAATCAGGATGAGAGGATTATTTTTAATGTCGGCTCTTTTCTCAGCGTAACAATATTTTCTGTTATTTTTATAAGGAGATAATTCATGACCGATCCTTTAGTTTCTGTTTTTAAAACAGTTGATAATATAAAGTCTGCTATTGAGCTTGGTAATTCTGAAATGGTTGTTGCCGACACTGCAAAACTGATTGCTCAGTTGTCTGCTGCAATTGCTGCAGAAGGATATCTAAGAACATATTCAGCCTTGGATGGGTTTGGGCGATGGCTCACTCTTTGGCGATTAGGAAAAGCAATTGATGGCAGTGGAGTTGAGAAGCAAAAGGCCCTGGCGGGTTATGTGGCTAGTGAAGCGGTTGGTTTTTTTATAGATGAGGCGCGCAAGCTAAATGTAGGCGGATGGATATATGATTTGATTCACGAAAAGGATTTCTTGGTATCAAGATTTCTTATCAATAACCCCGACCCGACAGTCAAAGACATTAAATACGTCCCCTGGGTAGACCCCCTGGTCCTGGACCTGGACGGCGACGGCCTGGAGATCACCCCGCTGTCGGCTGGCGTGCAGTTCGACACCAACGCCGACACCATCCGCACCGCCACCGCCTGGGTCGGCGCCGACGACGGCCTATTGGTCCTCGACCGCAACGGCAACGGCCAGATCGACTCGGCGCGCGAACTCTTTGGCGACGAGACCGTGCTGGAGGGCGGCAAGAAGGCGGCGCACGGCTTTGCCGCGCTGGCCGAGCTGGACGTGGGCGGCGCCGCCGGCGCCACCGGCGGCGCGGGCGACGGCATCTTCGACGCCAAGGACGCACAGTTCGGCGCCGTGCGCGTCT